>Ga0302325_10000151_pt1 | contig 197620 bp, 199 predicted proteins | sample Palsa_T0_2_FD_201948 | JGI IMG/M metagenome (GOLD analysis project Ga0302325, IMG submission 201948) | Peat permafrost microbial communities from Stordalen Mire near Abisko, Sweden - Palsa_T0_2 | ecosystem: Environmental > Terrestrial > Soil > Palsa > Peat permafrost | place: Sweden: Abisko...
CGCCGCTCCCGGCCTGCCTTCAAATGAACGCATTGATTTGCTGGGCGCTGGCGCGCGCGTGCACGTTGAGCTGAAGTGAGTTGACTGAGCGTGAATTTCAAGCCCCGCGCGGGTCAGGGTGCCTCATCGCATTTCCTTGCACAAGACTTCCCATTCCAGAGGGACAGCACAAATGTTTGCAACTCGACTCGATAGTTGGCTACACAAAAAAGCAGCCGATGACCTCTTCGCACGATGGTCCGGAGTGACGCTATCGTGCCTTGGACCTTCCTCGGTTTTGATAGAGGTGGGTTGGTTTAGTGACGTGCGGTATCATTCGTACCCCAGGTAACCCTTGGGGGCTCATTTCGGGTGCACGATACCGTAGCGCGCGGCTTTTCCCGCCAAGAATTCTCGCGGATCGATGCTTTTGCGATTCCGTTCCGTGCATATAAGGCGCGACCACTGGATCCGGAATCGAGGTCAAGTCCACGACGGCGACTCCATTGCCGTTGCTGCCTGTAATTGCAACCAGGACATTATCTTTGCCGTCATCAACTAAGGCATCATAATTGATAGAAAGAGCAAACGGCAAAGAAACACGTTGCAGCAAATTGCCGAGATTGCCGTCGAGAACATCGACACCATTTGTCGAGGGCTGAAAAATGAGTCGCCCGTCCGCGCTTACCTTGGCACCATACACATAGGAGATGTACTGATTCTCGCGGTCATTCAGCGCATAAAACGACTCTGCATTCATATTCACGTCATAGATGTATGAGCTCGATGTAAGCTGAGCGTTGTTGTGCGAGAGCGAGAGTTCGTCATTCCCACAGCAAAGCGGAAGCAGGCCAACCTGCGAGAGCTGATCGCTCGCCGTGTTCACACTGACGAGGTATCCGATGGTATTGAAGAAAACGGTACTGTCGTCCGTCGTTATCACCGCCCGCACGTACGGATCGGTGCCCCCTGTCAAATAGCTGCTGGTTGCGCCCGTCTTCGTATTGAGTTTGTAATAGCCGTTATTCCCGGCGAAATAGACAAAGCCTGAGTCGCTGACTGCGACCCCAATCGCGTAACTGTTGCCATCGGGAAGCTGCACTGAGAAAGTCTGGACCGTGGCGGGATTCGCAGGGTTCAGCAAGTAAATGACACCCGCCGATGTATCCGAAATCGCGAGGTATGCACCGCCCGGAGAGAGCGCAATCCCCCATAGCTGTTGTGTCGCTCCTTGTGGGGCAGGAATAGCTATCGGAGCCAGCCATTTTCCTTGCGTTCGTGAGAAGACCTGCACTTGATCGACGTCCGTGAAGAGGTAGACATCAAGGTAGGGATCATAAATCCCCTGCGCAAGCTCGGATCCAGCCAGTGGGAACTGCTGAGTGGACGGCAGATACGTCATCGCGCCGCTGGCCGTTGTGCTACCCGAACTCGTTGTAACCGTCACATCCACCGGTCCGGTCACCCCTCCGGGGGGGATGGTATACGTAAAGACCTCCATCGGATAAGGAGCCCCAATGTTGGGGTAACCGAAGTAATTATAAGAAGTGATGTTCGCCTGGCTGCCCCCTACTGTGATCTGCAAACCTGTTGGAATCCCCTTTGCATTCGGACCGAACCCGTACCCGTAGATGTATCCCGTGCCGCCGCCTTCTTGTGTGGCCATGTTCGGCGTGATCTCTAGTATGGATGGCCCGTAACTGAACGCCTCCGGCAATACTTGCATGCCTCCATCGGTAGTGAACGTATAGACGTCCACATATCCGGCGGGACCGCTAGGGCTCGTGGCGTTGATCGTGAATCCTGGACCAACAGAAAGGCCGGTTGCCTGCTGCGAACCGAAATAGACGCTCTTCAAACTACCAACCGCATTCGGATCGGCGTTCTGTGTAACGGTACCTCCTGATGTCGGACCGGTCGTCGGGGCCAGATATCCATTCTCGAATTGAGTCGGTCCCGATCCAGTTTGCAAAGCAGACAGGTCGACAAAGCCAACTCCTTCTTCGAGCGGTCCGGCAAAAAGACCTGTGCCATCCCCGGCCAAAAGGTACGGGACGTCCAACGGCCCGACCACAAGGCCTCCCGCCTGCGGGAGCACGACAATATCTGGAACCCAGCCAACCGCGTTCCCGTTGGGAAGGCCGTACGCATACACGAAGCCCCCATGGCTGCTACCACACGTGTAGAGGGTACTTGAATCGGCGCTTACGGCAAGGCCAGAACCATCACCCTGGACCGTGAAGGCCGCGACTTGCGCGAGGGTCTGAGCGTCATAAACGAACACATCGTCATTCACACCATAGGCCACTACGTATTTGCCGTTCGGCGTGGTAAGAATCTGATACGCCCCAGCCGTAGCACTGGTACTGATCACTTGCCCTGTGGCTACATCGATCTCCCTGATTCCGTTCGTCAGCAACTTTGTCCGGTCAACACTTGTCGTGAATGCCGAGATGCTTCCGCCGCCGCAAGCGACTGTGTTGCATATCGAGATCGAGTTGGTCGTTGGATTCCATAGCGCATAGCTGGTCGGATAGTCGACGCTGGGTATACCTCCGGGTGGGCCTAGGAGCGCGAGTTGCCCGTTCGCAAGAGCCAACGCAACCCACGATTGAAACCCACTCGGTCCTATTTGGGACGACATATATCGCGTTGTGACCGACATGGCAGCCGGGTCTATTACATATACATCGCCAATAACCGTTCCGACGTAGATCGCGCTACCATCGGGCGCTTCATCAATCCCGTATGCTCCGGGGACGCGGATAGTCGCAATCACCGATTCCGAGGCATGATCCAGCACAAAAACATGATTGGAGAATGGGTCAGTAACAAAGAAATGAGACGTGTTCGTGTCATAGATGGCCCAATGTTGATTGATCCAGCCAAAGTACTCGGTCGTCGCATCCGTCCGCACATAGCGCGTACGAACTGGCGGACCGCTGTAAGAGCCATTTACCGTCAGACCGAGCTGTGCCGCGTGTTGTAATGAGCCGGAACTGCCCGCGATCGCGACAGTAACACTGCTCGTTGGCGTATTCAACGCAGCCGTAAACGTAACCGATTGGGGAGTACCGGGCGTCAGAGTAAAACTTTGTGGCGAAACTGAAACCCCGCCCTGCTGTCCGCTTACAGAGACGCTTATGTTAGATGAAAACCCATTGATTGCCGTAGCTTCAACTGAGATCGAACCGGAACTTCCGGCTGTAAATGAAATACTCGTAGGTGAGACAGAGAGAGTGAAATCCTTAGCCGGCGGCGGCGGTGGTCCTGAACTACCCGATCCGCCACCGCATGCCGACAGTTGTAAGAGCAGGCATAGGATCAGAACAAGATAGTTTGCACGGATCGTTTCATTATTCTGGGTTTTCATAGGCACGGCTCCAACTAGCTTCGAGATGAAAATAACCGAGCAGGCAAGCTTCCGCTGGCGCACCGATTTCGTCAAGGACAGTCCGAACAACCCCTATGTGAGCGACGAACCTTCCTGTTCGCCTTGATGGGATGCCACGGTTCTATGTAACTGTTTTGGCGACAGCCAATTTCCCATTTTGCAAATCGTGCAGGGCACGTATCAGCTTCCGCAGAGTGCGGGGCCTGATCGTGTTTTTCCCATTTTTGAACTTTCTGACCGTGTCCTCAGCAAGTCCGGAGTTGCGAGACAGGCGCTTGGTCGAAAACTTCTTCGCTTGAGCCCGGATTTCGTCCAGATATTTCGTGTCCACGATTCTCTCGTATTCCCGGAAGGTGTCGTGCGTTGGGTCCAGTTCCGCCGCCTCGTCCATCATCGACAGATCGGGGCCACCTGCCCAACGAGTAGACGCCTCTTTGCCGATGTAATGAAACTCACCCGCCACGATGTGCCTACGCACTAGAAGACCGATTGTCCTACTCGTGCAAGTGCTGCCATTTGGAGTACAGAATTTAGATTCGGCCCTTGCGAGAATGCGATTGATCTCGTCTTCCATCGTTCGCAGCGTAAGCCAGCCCTGCCGCTTCGGAAGCGTGGCCGCATTCGCGTCGTGAATAAAAAACGTTTCGCCACTAACAACGTTGACCATCGGTCGCCCGTGCAGATCACCGAGTTTTTCCGTGAAGGGCATGACAAAGTACCCCTTCCACAATAGCCCGATTTCCTTTTTTGGGAATGGAACCGTTACAACAGTGAATGGCCGGATTTCATTCTTGAACCGACCGAGCCGCTCAAGCACTTGAGGTGTAGTAAGTGGCATCGCCATGGCCGCAGGCTGCTTCACCAGCGCGGAGGCTTATGAGGAAGACCCAGTTCTCGCGAAACGATAAAATGCCACGCCTCAAAGATCCAAGGCGGCAGTTTTTCTGCCCATTCCCGCCCTGTCTTTTTCTTCCAGTCGTCGATAGTGTACGGAGCCTGCAGGAACCCAAGGCCGTGGCCGGACGGTTTGCGAACCAGCAATCGATCACCGTCGAGGTTAAACAGACAGTACAGCTTCGCTGAGATGCAGTAGGCGTAGAGCTGGCGACGCTCGCCGTCTGAGCCGAAGTTCTCCTTCTCCAACTTTAGGAAAGGAACTCCGCTCCAAGGGTTCAACGCCTCGAACCGCGCGCGGATGCGATCTACTTCAGCATAGGAAAGCGCACGAATGGCGGCGTTTCTGCTCGCCATTTGGTATTCCGCTAACGTAGCTGGACCGCCCACGCACGGGATCAACCCGCCATGCTTGGTTGAAACAATCATCGCGCTGTCCGTGTCCATCGCCGCGATGTGGCCGCCAGCGTCTCGCACCGCGCACTCCATCATGGCGCACAACAAATGCGACCCGCCTGTTACGAGAGAAGCGATCTCCGGGAAATAGAAATCGGCTGGCTGCTCCCAAACCTTAGCTGCGGGAGTGCAATAGGTTGCCTCCCCAGAAGAGACGTGTAACGGTGAAGATGGATCTAAATCCTTGACGTTCATCTGACACAGTAGGCCGAAGGCGGCGCTGTTTGCTGCCACTTTCACCCCGCCTGCCAACGCGGGACTCGTCTCTTTCAAAGATGCCCGCAACTCGACTAACTTTGCTGCCAAGTCGTCCGAAAGCGGATCGACGTTCAATTGGCCGTAGAGCTTCACCGGTTTTAGTCCCGGTTGGACCCCCTGTGGAACGACCAATATGGCCTTCAATATCTTGAGTGGCTTGCCTGTGATCAGTTTGGCCGCGATCACGTCTGGCCCTGTGAGCCAGACGGGTTGCTTCGAGGTGAGAAAATCCCATCCCAACGTAGGGTCGGTATCCTCGCGCTTGCCGAATTTTGCGCGCATAGGGACCACATCGTCGTTGGGTTCTACGAGAGCGAACCAACGAAGTTGCTGCCAAAATCGTCGGCGGAAACATTCGTTGAGAGTGGCGCGCTTCACCATCTTCCGGGCCTCGGCGGTGAAGTCAGCAAACTCCAGACTCTGGGCGCACAACATCTCCCGGCAGTTGAGCAGACTACTCACACCCGGAAACTGCGCGTGGAAATCGACATAAGTGACAGGTACGGGTGTTCGCCTGATCACACACTCGGCCCGCCCAGCGAAAAACGCCTGCATGGCTACACCATTCATGTCGTTCGGGATGCTGAACTTCGGTTGCGGCGGTTTTATACCCATTTCAGTGAGATACGCCTTAGCGAGCGTGGCCGGTGAGTAGCAGCGTTCCGGTACTAGCCCAACCGGGTGGCGTTCGACTTCTCGGGTGTGGCGGTTCAGAAGTTCCAGTTCGCCGGTGACATCACGCAGAAGCGACTCCACGACCAATTTCGTCACACGGGCGCGGGACTTGCGGCTCCTACTCGCGGGAACTCCGAAAGTCCTAGCAGCCGACGACAGAGTGTAGGCCTCGCCGGTCAGCGTTGCTGTCAGGGTTTTCAGGTCTAGGACGTGGATATTCGCGCCCTTTTCCTCCTCTTCGCGTTCCCCGTCTTGTTCGTGAAATTTGTATTTGATCAGGCGATAGATCGCCTTGGCGGCGTCCAAGCTCTCAATTAAAATGCCGGGCTCATAGCCGCTCGGGCGCAACTTGCCCGTTTTCTTGTCCAGAAATAGTCGGAAATAGAACGAAAACCCCCTGCGTTGCCGCGTCGATTTATTCCATTTGACGGCGATGCGACTAATTTGGAGGGGCGCGTCATAGGCGCCGATCAGCTCTCCGGCCTTCAGGTATTTGAGGAAGACATTGCGGCGAAACTGTTCAATGGAGCCAAGTTCATAGGCACTGCCCTTTACAAAACGCTCCAAGACCCGCAATTCGTCCGGATGACCATCTCTATGGAACAGCCCGATTTCCTTGGCAATGAACTGGCCGTTTTCCAGCTCGGCGCAGACATAAGCACCGACCATTAGGTCCTGCCGCTCATCGGCCGTGGTCGCACAGTGGAAGAGCAGTACCTCCTTCGGAGAGTTTGCCTCACCCTTCACCCAACGTTCTTCTTGTGCTCCGACAGGAACTGTGTGTGCACGAAAATAGAGATCGAGCCTGTCGGACACGTTGATTACCGCCGCCGTCTATCGCGCGACGTTCTAGCGGCAATGTTTAATCGTTCGGCGTTGAATTCCAACGCATCACAAATCTTAGCGAGAGCCCTCGCGTTAGCTCGCCCAGTAACAGCTAGGGAACGAAGAGCCATCTCGACCGACTTGGTTGGCTGTTTTTGCTTTTTCATTTCCGCGCCTGCGACCAGTCGTTCCTCCGTCAACTCGGCATGATGGCGTTGGCACAAAGCTAGGGTTATGTGAGGGATGTGGTTACGTCCGCCGATATGATCGTCCTCAAAGCAGAGCGGACAGACCTCCCTCGACGGACGTACCTGTCGGCGGGACTTCCTAAGAACAGTCTTGGCCGCGCGCCCAATCATCGCTCGCCACCTGTGCTGGCGTAGAGATTCTCCAGCTTCAAAACGTCGGCGTCGGCCATGCCAAGAATCACAGACACATCGGCGAAAAGCTGTTCGCCCGCAACTCGCACGCCGCGCCATTTGGCTTCGAAATGTTCCGCGCTCAATTTGCCCCGAAGGAGTTTGTCGCGGTCGCGAAAAAATTCGGAAAGCTTTGACGCATCTCTAGAACCACGGGTGCGGAAGGGTACGTCTCCGGTAGATTTTGGGAACATGAGTAGACGCACGCGTCTGTCGGCTTTGCTGGCACGCACTGGCTTGCCATGGGTTCCACCGAGAAGGTCGCGACCTAAATACTTGTGAGCCGTACGCGTGCTGAGGCGGTGTTTACGCAACAATTCGCTGTATGAACCCTTGCCGCGTCGCAGGTCTGAGAGCAAGTTGAGGGAACGTTCGAGTGCGGCGTTGGCGCGGGCGGTTGAGGTTGAGTACGGTTTTGTCTTCTTGGCCTTGCGCTGCTTTGTTCGTACAGCCTTGGGCTTTCGTTTTGGATTCATGGCAACTCCGAAGGCTAGTATCGGGAACCTTGGAGGTATATACTATTACTTGTTAAACTTGTTAGTAGGTTACGAAGCCATATGTTTGAAAGAGATCAAAGAAAGTTGCGGCAATTGGCGCGGATCAATATCGCGGGGGGACTTCCTCCTTCTGTGACCCTGCTGAGCGACTTGGTCCAGTTCCTGAACCAGGCAAAGACCTCGCGGGGCAAGAAGATTGTGACGATTCTGGAACAAATGCTGGAGCTTGAGGAGATGACCAGACCGATCAAGCCAGAGGAGCCTATGATCGCTGCCGTAGAGTGGGAAAGAACTGCCCCCAAGAGGTATCAAATTCATTGGGAAATCGAGAAACGCAGGGGGATGCTTCAGAGGGAGCTATCCAAATACCAATTCGCACCTCATGCAGAAGTAGCAATGGGTGGCGGTGGCCAAAGTCCGAGTCAATGGGCAGTTTGGTGGAAGCGCGATTCAGATTCACAGTGGAAAGAACACCTTCGGATGGCTCCGGGCGAAGCACTTGAGTTGATTTTGAAGCTGACGGAAATTGGCGATCTTACGCGCCTTCGACGGTGCGCAGAGTGCCAGAAATGGTTGTTTGCGAGGTTTCGCCACCAAACATTTTGCTCGACGAAATGTCAGCAGAGGAACTATACGCAGAGTGATGGCTGGAAGGTTCATCGGCGAGCCTACATGCGTCGTTATTATCAAAGGAATTTCAAAGGGAAACAACGATAGAACGGGCTTGCCGACTGCTGCGAGCAGGCGGCAAACCCCTGACCACCAAAAGGAGGCGATCTCCAATGGCAGCTTCGGTGAACGTATCTCAATCTCCCCTTTCCAGCAAATCGCCAATTTCCAAGAGCGGTGTTCTGACGCTGCATGGTTTCGGTGTACGCATGCGGATCCAATCCGGCCATCTCGAAATCGAAGACGGAATCGAACGAGAACGCCGCCATATCAGGATCGCCCGCGTGGGCCACGGCTTGAGACGATTGGTCTGCATTTCGGAGGATGGCTTCGCGACTCTCAGTGCCTTGAAATGGCTCGCTGACGTTGGCGCTTCGTTTTTGATGCTGAACCGCAGCGGTAAGGTTTTGCTTGTGACGGGTCCAACTGCCCCCAGCGATTCCCGGCTGCGGCGTGCCCAAGCTCTCGCCTTTGGCAATGTCGTTGGACTCGAAATTTCACGAAAACTGATCGACGCAAAGCTGGAAGGACAGGAACGGGTGATGCGCGAGGGAATGCAGGATTCCATTACCGCGCAACAAATCTCGGACTTTCGCCAGAATTTGGCTTTTGCTGACAGTCCAAAGGCGATCCGCTTACTCGAAGCGCACGCCGCTGTCGCCTACTTCGCAACTTGGCGCAATATTCCGGTGATGTGGCCGAAGGCCGATCTGCCCAGAATTCCGGCGCACTGGCGGACGGTGGGCAGCAGGCACTCCCCGTTGTCTGGTGGGCCGCGTCTGGCTATAACTCCCGTGCATGCGATTTTGAATTACTGCTTTGCCTTGCTCGAATCGGAGAGCAGACTTGCGCTTGCTGCGGTCGGCCTCGATCCCGGTTTGGGGTTCGGGTTACACACTGATACTCCGAATCGAGATTCTCTGGCTCTGGATGTGCTCGAACCTGTGCGGCCTGAAGTAGAAAAATGGGTGTTGAACTGGATCACGCAGGAACCATTGCGCCGCGCCGACTTTTTCGAAACGACAAATGGAAATTGCAGGCTGATGTCGCACTTCTGCGTGAAGCTGAGTGAAACCGCCCCCACATGGGGAAGACTAGTGGCACCGTGGTCTGAGTACATAACGCGGACTTTGTGGGCGTCAACATCCCCGACAAAGAGTGAGCGTAGACTCGCCACTCCGCTTACTCAGCGGCATCGCCGCGTTGCAAAAGGAGGCATACCTCTTCCCACAATCAAAGCGCCAACACCGGAACGTCTCTGCCGTGGGTGTGGTAAGAGGATTGAAGGCGATTCCACAAACTGCAAGAAGTGCGATCTTCAAATCGCTACCGAGCGCATAACGAAAGTCGCGCACGCCGGACGAGTTGCCGGGCACACTCCTGAAGCGATTGCCAAAGAAGCGGCAACGCACCGCAAGCATGCGCAGGCGCGGGCTGCTTGGAACTCCGCGATGCAACCTTTATGGCTCACCTCAGCAGTATTTTCAGAGAAAATTCAACCAGCACTTGCTAACGCGTCAGCCACGGAAATCGCGAAGCGGATCGGCGTATCGCGGCAGTACGCTGCTTGCATTCGCGACGGTTACCGCCCGCATCGGAGGCACTGGTTGGCACTGGCCCAACTTGTTGGCGTTTAGGGAAAGAGTCAGATGAACTTCGTTTGTGACTACACCTATTCGCAACGGCTCCGGTACAGCCGGTAAGCGCCTGTGATTTGAATGCGATACTTCACCAATTGCGTCGTAACATCATAGTGATTTCCAATCTCTTCCAACGAAGTTCCCGTATCCACGGCATGATAAAAGGTGCTCCAAGGCAAAAGTGTAGCTGCGCCCACTCCATATGCTTCGGTTTCTTGGGCACGATCATAGCCGCGCACTCGAAGTCCCGGTACGCTCTCACACAACCGAGTTGGTAAGTGACGGCGGTGCATATGTACGATCTCTTCCAAGAGAGTTATTCGGCTTCGTCGGCGCGGGTGATTCGGATTAAGGATGCAAATGCAGCTTCCGTCCGGTAACTTCTCAGGCAGGACCCCACCCGACCAATGGTCTCGTGCTGTGATCAGAAGATGATGCTTATCTGCGGCAGAGAAATCTTCAAGGGCGAAATGTGCATCAATGATCCGCAGTCCGACCTTGCTAGCGAGATCGCAAGGGTCCAATAATTCACCATCAGAGACCCCTGCAAGACGCCGAAGCTCAATCGCAATCGGCTCCCATTTCCTGGCCTGCTGGCTAAATGGCAGGAAGGCCATCTGTTACTTCTCCGGGCCTTTCTGCGCGAGTTTCTGATATGCGGCCTTGAACATCTCCGCCAACAGTGCAGCTGTCCGATTGTCGAGATTCTTATCAGCACGCAGATACAACTCAACTGCCTCCGGTGTACTACCCGCTGTTCGTTTTCCGGGAATCTTCGGAGGTTTGGCGTCGAGCTTGAAGTCTTCTGGTCGTGCTCCCATCCACTCGCACAGGTTGACAAAGGTGCCTGCCTCCACTTCTTTCGATCCTCCACGCTCGATCCTAGACAGAGTCGCGACGCTAACACCCGTAGCTTGGAAAACCTTCTCAAGTGTGAATCCACGTGCCTCGCGAACATGACGCAGTCGCTTTCCGAAGCGCTCCACGTCGATAAACTCTGGCATTCGTCCCCTCCAGTTACAGGCTATACCATGCCTATTTCTTGTGCACAAGAATTTCCTCTTGACAAGATCGGAACTCTTCCTCCAGAATATTTCTCGTACGCGAGAAATTACCACTTGCGATATATAACGAAATTCGGAGCAGAGCCGCCTAATCGGTGGCAGAAAGAGAAATCCATGTATCGGTCTTTATTCGCCAAGGCAATCTCACTCTATTGTTTGCTGCTTCTTGTGCCCGCAATCTCGGGGGCACAGGGGGTGACCACCGCTGTAGACTATGCTCCCGGCGATAAGGTTCCAGTGACGCTGACGTTCGACCGCGCAGTGCAACCTACAAATCTCAACTGCTCCTTCGGAATCGTGGGAGATCCTGGTCCCAGCCAGATCAATTTCAGGCGCGACTTCCGCTGCGATGGCGGCTTCACGAAGTTGTCTGACACCGAATACGACCTGATCGCTCCCGTGCTGGAAGACAACGCTGCGGGTACATATAAGCTGCAAAACATCACTCTCACCTTAGATGGGGTAAGCAAAGGCTATCAGGCGGATGTGGATTTTAAGCCTGTCACGGTGGCCGTTAGGAACTCGAAGGCCGTGGTTTTTCCAAGGATCGACAGTGTAGTCGTTCCGAAGAGGTAATCTCCAAACTGGAAAGCAACGAGGAGGAAGGTTGTCATATGTCAAATTACGCGATCAGAGTCGAACTTCGGGGAAATCCGACATACGACCAATACACAACTTTGCACGCGCTTATGGCGAAACAAGGTTTTCTGCAAACCATTAACGGCACCGACAACCAGGGGAAACAACAAAAGTTCAACCTGCCTCATGCGGTTTATTACGGGGCTTCCAACCAGTCGTGCGGAGCCGTACGAGATGCCGTTATTAGTGCAGTCAAGGCCCAGGTACAGAAAGACATCATCGTTTTCGTAGTCCAAGCTGAAAACTGGGCGCTGGGCTGGTGAACGATGCGGGGCGCTGCGAGCCGAGGTGAGTTGATTGAAGCGCATTGCCCTGGGGGCAGGAGGTGGAGAACTGCCCAGACAAATTGTTTACCTGAACAGTTGACTCACCGGAATTTTGAAAGTGTTCGCCAACTTTACCAAAGTGGTTAGGCGCAAGTCCTTCTCACCCCGCTCAATGGCCCCTGCGAACGAACGTGCGAGGCCGCTGTGGTGCGCTAGTTCTTCCTGGGACCATTTCCGTGTCGCACGGAGTTGCCGAACCCGCTTACCAATCTGTTTTCTGAGCGTAGTTGCATCTTGCATCCTTCATACAATCGAGCTATCCTCCGCTATCGTCCACGCTCTACCGTAGGACGCTCTGTCATAGGCTAAATATCAAACGCCGCTTGCCGATTTGCTGAAATAAGGGCACTGAGATGTGCGACGATGGAGGAAGCCGATCATGTTCTGTACGAGGTGTGGTACTGAATTACCTGAGGACTCACAGTTCTGCCGCAAGTGCGGACAGACTCTAACCTCCGCCAGTGCAGCCGCAGCACCCGCACCTCCGATAGTGGCAGAGCATATGAAAAGCAGCACACTTTTGAAAGTGGTTTGTGGTCTGCCACTCTTTGCCCTGGTTTGTTGGATCGTATGGTACGCCAGTTTAGGTGCGTTCGGTGGACATGCAACTGCTCCGCAGCAACCGCCCGTACAACACCACACGCTGTCAATGCCCTTGCGGGCATTCGCGGTGAGGCAAATGAGTGCAAACAACTACAAGTTCCCTGTTCCCGCTGGAGCGTTCAGCGTCACCATGAAGGGCCACTTTACTGCTTCTGGCGGTGCGGGGAACGACATTGAAGTGTTTGTGGTTAACGAGGACGAGTATACCAACTGGCAGAACGGTCACCCAACGAAGGCACTTTATTCTAGCGGCAAGGTCACACAGGACAGTATCAACCTCACTCTGCCTGCCGAAGCGGCAACATACTACGTAGTGTTCAACAACAAGTTTTCATTGCTTGCTCCGAAGGCGATTGAGGCTGACATTGATGTGAACTTTTACACTCGCTGAGGTTTATAGGCAGCCCAGAGCCATCCGCTGACAGGTGGCTTTTCGATCCGGGAAAATCAGGACTTTTATCAGCCCTGCTGGCCCTTGACGAATGTTAGAGTACTCCTGAAATTTAACGCGATTCACTCTGAATTAGGCGGGCGTTGACGTGAAGTTCACGCTCAGCTAGCTCAACGTCAGCTCAGCTCAACTCAGCGCCCCGCGCGCCAACGTCCACGCACGCAACGAGAACTTAACTCAACTCCACGCCCAGCGCCCAACAAAATTTAATGTTCACTTGTATGTTCACGTTCACCCTGACGTTTACTCTTTAGTAACGGGGCGCGATTTGAGGGTCACTTTCCCTCTTCCCGTCAATGAAACGTCGGGGTTATACGCATTGAGGGGAAAATGCTACAGGCGAGCTTTGAACTGTCTTTGAGATTGCTGTGCGCTCGTAGAGGGGAAAATGCATACCTGAGAACCAGTGTTCGGACGCAAAATGCAGCAGCTGCCGCCATAAAGCCACACGTTTATTGATACGTAAACTCTCTCTTCATACGCAACTCCCAATCCTTTTATGGGGGGCTTGATTGGTATCGTTTCACTACACTCTCGTCAATGCCATGCTCCGCCCGTAAAATCGCCTGAATGTCCCCCAGAAGCCCGCCCGATACTAGTTGGCTCGAATCGACATTCCAGACATCAGCAGTGTATTTGCTAACTGCGTAATAGCCGATTGTTACTGATCCACCCAAATCGGTACGCTTATTGTTGTACACCCAAAAATAATAAAAATTATTTTGATTTAACTGAGAACTGGATTGTAGTTCGACTCCTATGTCCATCCCTTTCCTTCGGATCTCCTCAGCAATCGGCGACACAAAGATTACAATCTTAGCTTCTGCGAGACTCACGACCGCCTTATGCTCTTGAGCGCCGACTTTGTCACCGACGAGAACGAGGCAAGCTAAAGACATCAAGATCAGTGTGTACGGTATTAAACGCATCGTTTTCCTCACCGACATGCTCTCACCTGAGCAATTCGCTTGACGAGCTTAGTAGCATATCCGGGTTCACTGTTGAAGGCCGGGTGCGCCGGGTGCGCCCCTTCTCGACTTCTATCCTACTGCGTAAGTATAGCGCTGGTTGTTCTTAAGCTAGATACGAACGGAATCGGGTGCGCCCCTTCTCACGTTTTTTGAGAAGGGGCCTCCACTACAGCCAGCACCATGGGATTTGACTCCTACGCAGCCGGTGGCAGCATCCTCATTCTGAGGACTCTCCATTCGTTGACCGCCACCGCTCCGGTTTCGCCGAGCGAGTAGGCGCGGAAGCTACTCCAGCGCCATAACTCCGGGGACGCCACCAATCCGCGCTTCACAGGATTTCGGTGCATATAGCGGAGCTTTTCGATGCGCTTGCGCTCGCTCCAGACGTTGAAATCGTAAAATCGCTTCTGCCAGATATGTTGCGGGACGTGGTCGAATAGGGCGTTTTGCGCCGGGTTGCCACGCCGCCGCGCCTGCGCCAGAACGCGCCGCGCAAAGCCGATTTTGAGGGCCTGCATGACGGTCGACGGATTCTTCTTTTGCGGTTCGCCGATCAATAGATGAATGTGCTCAGGCATGACCACGTAGCCGGCGACCACAAATTCATAGCGCTTGCGCACCTGTTCCAGCACGGTCAGAAAAAGGTCGCGACGGCGCGCGCTGCCGAGAAGCGGTTGCCGGCGATAGCAACTGCAGGTGATGAAATGCAGGTCACCGGCGCCATAAAAACGCTTCAGGTTACGGCGCATCGGAGGAGACTAGTGGAGAAAAAAAGCTGGCGCGGTGACGGTGCTCACCCTGCGGCTGTGACAAAAGCCCATGGCGCCGTCGCCGTGGCGAGGCCCCTTCTCAAAAAGCGTGAGCGGGCGCACCCGGCACAGGCCTGGATTACCTGATGGCTGAAGGCCGGTTTACAGCTCGTACTTCTTCATCAAATGGCGAAATGAACGGTAGGAGATGCCCAGGACATCGGCGGCCCTGACCTGCACGCCGCGGGTTTGTCCCAGCGCGGACTGCAGCAACGAGCGCTCGATTTGCGCCACGTAGTCTTCCATGTTCACGCCCTCGGGCAGAACCGAGCCGGCGGGAACGTTCATGGGCATCGTCATGGCCATACTGGTTACTCCCCCCGCGCCGTCCGCGCCCGCGGCCGCGGCGCGGGCCTTTGGGCGCTCCACCGGCAATTCAACGCGCAACTCGCTCGTGGTCTCGAGCGCTACCGCGCGTTCGATCGTGTTCTCCAATTGCCGGACGTTGCCCGGCCAGTCGTAGACGGTGAGAGTTTCAAGCGACGCCGCAGCCACGCCATGAATGCTCTTTCCTGCTGCCGGAGCATATTTTTTCAGGAAGTGATTGGCCAGCAGCGGAACATCTTCGCGCCGCTCGCGCAACCCGGGCACGCGAATGGGAATGACATTCAGGCGGTAGTACAGATCTTCGCGGAACGTGCCTTCCGTGACCTGCCGGTCGAGATCGCGGTTGGTGGCGGCGATGACGCGAACATCCACCGGAATTTCGGTCGTGCCGCCGACGGGACGCACGGTGCGTTCCTGCAGCACACGCAGCAGTTTGACCTGCATGGGCATCGTCATCTCGCCGATCTCGTCCAGAAAAATCGTCCCCTGGTCGGCGACTTCGAACAATCCCCGCCGGTTCTGATTCGCTCCGGTGAAGGCGCCTTTGACGTATCCGAAGAGTTCGCTTTCGAGCAGCGTTTCCGGAAACGCGCCGCAGTTGACCGAGACAAACGCTTCGGAGACCCGCGGCGAGCAAGTGTGCACGGCCCGGGCAACCAGTTCTTTGCCGGTTCCGCTTTCGCCATAGACCAGAATTGTGCTGCTGGTGGTAGCGACGGTGCGGATCGTCTGTTTGAGCTTTTCGAGCGCCGGGCTTGCCCCGATGATGTTGTCGAGCGAGTTGCGCGCGGCTGCATCGCGGCGCAAGGCAAAGTTCTGTCGGCTGAGCGAAACTCGGGTAAGCGCGCGGGCGATGGCCAGTTTGACTTCGTCCACAAGTCCCGGACTCTTGCGAATGTAATCCGTCGCGCCGCCCGCTTTTACGGCCTGCACCGCCGCTTCGTAGTCATCGACAGCGGTCATCAGGATCACCGCCGATTCGGGTGAGATCTGGTGCGCGTGGCGTAACACTTCGACTCCATCGACTCCCGGCATCTTGATGTCGGTCACGATCACGTCGAACAGCGCGCTGTCGATTTTGCGCTTGGCCGCCTCGCCTCCGGTGACAGTTTCTACCTTGTGGCCATCGCGGCGCAGGGTGATGTCGAGCAGTTCGCAGATCGAGCGCTCGTCGTCGCAGACGAGAATGTTACCCACGCGAGCTCCCCTCTGCCTTCGAGGCTGCCAGTGCCGTTGCGAAAGTCTGCGCCTCGGCGGATTCTGCCGCGGAGGCAGTTCCGCGCCCGACGGCCTGTGTACGGTCGTGGTCCGGGACGTTGTTCTGATGACGGTCTTCTTCCATGTCCATGCGCCGCAGCCGCAGCACAAAACTGGTGCCCTTGCCAACTTCCGAACGGGCCCAAACCTTGCCCTCATGAGCCTGGACGATCTGGTACACAATGGCCAGGCCCAGCCCGGTTCCGCCTTCAAAGTTCGACTGGAAAGGCTCGAAGATTTTTTCTGTCTGCGCCGGGTTGATGCCGGGACCGGTGTCGGCGAAGCTCATCTCCCAGTTCGAACCGCGCTCCCCCACGGCCACGGTCAGCGTTCCACCTTTGTTCGTCGTCTTGATTGCACGCACCGCGTTTTCGCAAAAGTTCCAGAACACTTGTTTGAGCTTGTCGCCATCGGCTAGAACCCAGGCTTCGCATCTCGGAAATCGGCGCGCCAGCCTGATGCCCGCGTCCTCGGCATTGAGCCGATGTTCGAGCAGAGTGAGCGTGTCCTCGAGCAAAGGAATCAGATTCACGCGCTCGAACCGGTATTGCTTGCCCCGGGAGTAAGCCAGAAAATCGGTGACGATCTTATTAAGCCGTTCGGACTCGCGCATCACGATCTGCAAAAGGTGCCGCTCATCGGAGCTCAACGCTGGCGCATCCGACAACATGCTGACCGAACCGGCAATCGAAGTCAGGGGATTGCGGATTTCATGAGCGATGGCGGCGGCCAGGCGGCCCACAGCCGCCAGGCGATCCTGCATGCGCACTTCGCGCTCCAGGCGGCGGATCTCGGTGAGATCGTCGAAAGAATACACAAAGCCCAGGTCGCTCGCCGCGCTCAGGTTGAGCGCGGAAACGCGCACGCGAAAAGTTTTGCGAAAGCCGTTGCCGGTCATGTAGCGGACCTCGGCATCGCCCCGGTCTCCTCCAAGGCGGGGCAGGGGATCCTGAAAAAGATCGGCCACGGAGCATCCGCGCAACGCAGTTTCGGATATTTCGAGAAGTTGCTGGGCCGCTCGATTGACCAGCGTGACGCGTCCGTCGAGCCCCGTCGTGATCACACCGCCGCTCATCGACTGGACGATGTTTTCGTGCAGCGCCTGCAGATTTTCGAGCGCGCCGCTGGCGTCCTTCAACTGGACATCCACCTGGCGAAGCTTGGACATCAGCAAGCCCGCCAGATAGGCAATGGCGAAGTAGGCAAACAGGTTGACGAAGATGACTACCTGCAGGGCCTTCAACTTCGGATGCGAATTCGAATACGAAGGAATGACCATGAAGTAGTCGAGTTCAAGGATGGTTCCGTACAGAATGAATGCCAGGGCCGCGATCAGATAAGACCAGATTCGCGGTAGCAGCATGCAAGCCACGACAATCACCAGGGGGTAAAGAAAGTTGAGTGAGCTGTCGATGCCGCCGGTCACATGGACAACGAGCGTAACCATGGCCAGATCGGCGAGCACCTGCAGAATGGCCTGAAGGCGATGTTCGCGCCAAACCGAAACCAGGAAAATGAAGAACAGTGAGAGCACGAACCACAACACCATGCCGGTGAGAAAGGGTAAAACCGGCAGCGGGTTGGGAGTGAGCCGGATGACGGCGAGTTCGATGGCGAGCAGCACCATCAGGATCAGGATGCGAACCTTCACCAGCCAGGTCAGCCAGTTCCGCTCATCGGAGATGGAATACATGATTTAGCCGTCAGCCATCAGCCATCAGCCGTCAGCCAATTCGTCACTACGTGAGATTTGGGTTTAACTGATGGCTGATGGCTGACGGCTGTCTTTCCTATCCCGCCAGTTTTGAAATCATTGCGAACAACGGCATGTACAGAGAAATTACGATGCCGCCGATGGTGATGCCGAGCAGACCGATGATGACCGGTTCCAGCATGGCCAACATATCTTTGGTCGCGGAGTCGACTTCGTCCTCGTAAAAGTCTGCGATCTTCTGCAGCATGGCGTCCATGGCGCCGGTGGCTTCGCCTACGCCGATCATCTGCGTCACCATGTTGGGAAAGACGCCGCTTTCGCGCAGGGGATCGACGATGGTGCGGCCTTCTTCAATGGCCTTGCGCACCTTCATCAGCGCTTCTTCCAGCACGGCATTGCCCGAGGTGCGAGCCGTGATCGACAAACCTTCGAGAATCGGAACGCCTGAGGTAATCAGCGTTCCCAGGGTTCGAGTGAAACGGGCGACTGCGATTTTGCGCAGCAGCGCGCCAATAATCGGCAGCTTAAGCAACATGGCGTCGAAGTAATAACGGCCTCGCGGGTGCTTCCGAAATTGCTTGACGCCGAAAAAGAGGGCTATGCCGCCGACGATAAAGAACCACCAGAAATGACCCACGAAATCGCTGAGGCCGATGACGATGCGAGTCGGCAGCGGAAGGGCGACGCCCAATCCGACAAACAGGTTCGCGAAAATTGGCACCACCCATTTGAGCAGCGCGGCCACGATCAACACGGCAAGAGACACGACCGCTACCGGGTAGATCAACGCCGACTTGACCGCCGCGCGCAGCTTGACTGCCTTTTCCACGTAGATCGCCATGCGCTGCAGGATGATGTCGAGAATGCCGCCGGTTTCGCCGGCCTCGACCATGTTGGTGCTGAGATCGTCGAAGATCACCGGATACTGGCGCATGGCATTGGCCAAAGTGGCGCCGCCTTCGACACCCGTCCGGACTCCGAGCAGCGTTTTCTGAAAACTCGGGTTCTCCTGGTTGGCGCCGAGGATCTCCAGGCACTGCACCAGCGGCAGGCCGGCGTCAATCATGACCGAAAATTGGCGGAAGAACACCGCTACATCCTTGACCTTGACCTTGCTGCTGCCAAAGGTGGGCAGGGCAAATTCCTTGCCCTTCTCCCGAATCGAGCCGGGCGTTATATGTTCCTTGCGGAGCTGCGAGGCCAGTCCATCCTTGGTCGAAGCGATGCGCTCACCTTGTACTTTTTCGCCCGAGGCGGTCTTTCCAGAAAATGTAAAAACTGGCATGGTACTTTCTCCTTGTGAACTAGGTGTCAGGTCTCAGGTCTTAGGTCTCAGGAAAACCTGATACCGAAGACTTCTGTATCTGACGCCCCAGCCTGACATCGAAACATCGAACATCCAGAATCTCAAACACCTAAACTTAGGCTTTGAGACCTGAGACCTAAGACCGTAAGACCTGACACCTGACCTCATCGTTTCGCCGGCACGACGCCTCGGCCCGTCGGGACAACCGTGCCGCGGTTCAGCAGGCCCGCGCCGCGCGCGATCATTTCCTGCAATTCGTCCTGATTGCTGGAGCGCATCAGCGCCAGTTCCAGGGTGATCTGCTTCTGGAAATACGCCGTGGCCAGCGCCTGGTTGAAGGTCTGCATGCCGAACTTCTCCTGGCCGGATTGCATGGCGGAGTAAATCTGGTGAATCTTGTCTTCGCGAATCAGATTGCGAACGGCGGCATTCGGTACCAGGATTTCCATGCACATGGCGCGTCCTTTGCCGTCGCTGCGCGGCAGCAGGCTTTGACACATGATGCCTTCGAGCACCAGCGAAAGCTGGGCGCGGATCTGCGATTGCTGGTGCGCCGGGAACACGTCGATGATGCGGTTGATGGTCGAAGATGCGGAATTGGTATGCAACGTACCGAACGTGAGGTGTCCGGTTTCCGCAATGCGCAGCGCGGATTCGATGGTTTCCAGGTCGCGCATTTCGCCGATCAGCACCACGTCCGGGTCTTCACGCAGCGCGGCGCGCAGAGCGTCGGTGAAACCTTTGGTGTCGGAGTGCACTTCGCGCTGATTGACAATGCAGTTTTTGTTCATGTGCACGAACTCGATCGGGTCTTCGATGGTCAGAATGTGTTCGTGGCGCTCGGTATTGATCTTGTCGATCATGGCCGCCAGCGTGGTGGATTTTCCCGATCCGGTTGGCCCGGTCACCAGCACTAGCCCGCGCGGTTTGTCGCACATCTTGCTGACTACCGCAGGCAGCCCCAACTGGTGGAACGACTTGATCTCAAACGGGATCAAGCGGAAAACGCAGGCCGAGGCGCCGCGCTGGTTGAAGACGTTGGCGCGGAAGCGAGCCAGACCCTTCAGACCGAAGGAGAAATCAAGCTCCAGTGTTTCTTCGAACCGGTGCTTCTGCGAATCGGTCATCACACTGTAGGCGAGTTGCTTGGTCTCGGCCGGTGTCAGCTGAGGCAGGTCGAGCGGCACCAGATGGCCGTGCACGCGGATTTGAGGTGGAGAGTTGGTGGTGATATGGAGGTCGCTGCCCCCCATCTCCAACATGCGGCGTAGCAGATCGCTTAATGACAGTGCCATGGCTTCTTTCTTTCCTGGTGCAGTTTTTAGTGGATCGTTTCGCGAGCCACTTCTTCGAGCGTGGTCCAGCCTTGCGCGACCTTGATCAGCCCGCTGCGGCGCAGGGTGATCATGCCGCGTTCAATCGCTTTCTTTTTGAGTTCGATCGCCGAAGCGCCAACCAGAACCAGCTCCCGGATCTCGTCATCCACTTCCATCACTTCATACAAACCGGTCCGGCCCTTGTAGCCGGTCTTGTTGCAGGTGGCGCAACCGGCGCCCTTCATGATCTGCACCGTCTTGGATTCTTCCGGCGAATAGCCCTCATCGATCAGCGCCTGCGGAGGAACCTCGACCGGTTCGGCGCAGTCCTTGCAGATCCGGCGGACCAGGCGCTGGGCGCAGATCAGATGCACTGAAGTCGCCACCAGGAAAGGTTCAATGCCCATGTTCATCAGACGCGTGATGGTTTCCGGGGCGCCGTTGGTGTGCAGCGTGGATAAGACGAGGTGGCCGGTAAGCGCGGCCTTGATCGCGATTTCCGCGGTTTCAAAATCGCGGATTTCGCCCACCAGAATGGTGTTGGGGTCTTGCCGCAGGAAGGCGCGCAGGGCCGTCGCGAAATTCAGGCCGATCTGCTCCTTCATCTGCACCTGGTTCACGCCTCCCAGTTGGAATTCAACCGGGTCTTCGGCGGTCATGATGTTCGTATCGGGCTGGTTCAGGCGTGAGATGGCGGAGTAAAGTGTGTTGGTCTTGCCCGATCCGGTCGGCCCCGTGACCAGCACCATGCCGTAGGGCTTAAGGATGGCCTTCTCGAACTTAACCAGCGACTCCTGTTCGAAGCCGAGCTTGGTCATATCGAGGCGCAGATTTTCCTTGTCGAGCAACCGGAGCACGATTTTCTCGCCCCACAGCGTAGGCAAAGTGGAAACGCGGAAATCGAGCTGCTTTTTCTTGGTGCCAATCTGCATCTTCAGCATGATGCGGCCGTCCTGCGGCAGCCGCTTTTCGCTGATGTCGAGCTTGGCCATGATCTTGAGGCGCGAAGTGATGGCGTCCTTCAATTTCAACGGCGGATTCATGATCAGCTGCAGCACGCCGTCAATACGGAACCGGACGCGAAACTCCTTCTCGTAGGGCTCCATATGAATGTCGCTGGCCCCGCGCTTCACCGCATCGGTGAGCACCAGATTCACCAGCTTGACGATGGGAGCTTCATCGGCCGCCTTCTCCAGTTCCCTAAGTTCAAGCTCGTGCTCTTCGTCCTGCAGTTCGACATCGGCGCCTTCGCCCAGGTCGTTCATGGACTGCATGACCTGTTCGAGTTCTTCTTCTTTGGAAGCGCCGTAGGCCTTATCGATGCCCTCGATGATGGAGCTCTCCGAGGCCACCACCGGCTCGATGTTGAAGCCGGTCATGAACTTGATATCGTCCATGGCAAAAACGTTGGTCGGATCCACCATGGCGATGGTGAGTGAAGCCCCAACCCGGCTCAGCGGCAGAATCTGATAGCGTTTCGCGGTTTCGAACGGAATCAGCTTGACGACAGTAGGATCGATTTCAAAGTAAGAAAGATTGATGGCAGGCACGCCGTACTGGCGCGAAAGAAAGTTGGTGACATCCTCATCCGTGAGAAAGCCCAACTTTACCAAAGCGGAAGCAAGCCGCGAGTGCGACTCCTTCTGCAGCTTGATCGCCTGTTCCAACTGCTCCGGGGTAATGACCTTTTCCTTGACGAGCAGGTCACCCAGCCGCTGAGACATATCTCTCCTGTATTGCGCGAAATAGGCAGTCAGTGCGAAATCGCCGATGTCGGGGGATCAGCGAGGTTGCTTTCGCATTGACACAAATTGTCAACCCAACGGGATTTCCGAAAAAGTAACTTAGGTACCTGTACTTCGTAAGAGATGGGGTTTCTGTCCGCTAACAGCGGCATTTGCGCCAGAAATTCGCGGTGTGACGAGGATCACCACGCGATAGACCATGCTCTTCGGTGTGTGAACCTGTTCTCGCCACAGAGCGCACTGAGGTAAACAGGAAAGCACAGGGGAAATCCATCCATAGTCGCATGGCTAGTCGCGTGAATAGTCGCGTGGAAAAGAGTGCCCTGTGTATCCCGGAGTACCCCTCTGTTCCCTGCGGTTAAGGTTTTCAGCGGGCAGCTAGAATTGAGACATCCTCCGCGTACCATGAGCGAAGCCAAACACCACGCAATCCGCGCTTACTACCGCACCCTGTTTTCCGCCTGGGGACGCCAGCATTGGTGGCCCGCGCAATCGCGCTTTGAGATGATTGTCGGGGCCTACCTGACCCAGAACACTTCCTGGACGAACGTCGAGAAGGCGCTGGGCAATCTTCGCCAAGTGCGGCTTTTGTCGATAAGTGGAATCCGCCGCACGCCTCTGCCCCAGCTTGAGCAATTGATTCGCCCGTCGGGATACTTCCGGCAAAAAGCGCAGCGCTTGAAAACATTTGTAAGTTTTCTCGATGGGCATTATCGCGGATCGCTGGCGCGGATGTTCACAAGGCCGACGGCTGAACTCCGCGACGAACTGCTCGCGCTGAACGGGATCGGCCCTGAAACCGCCGACTCGATTCTGCTGTATGCCGGCAATCACCCCGTCTTTGTCGTGGATGCATATACCAGGCGTATTCTGGAACGGCACCAGATTGTCGCGAACCAGGCGGGCTATGAAGAAATAAGACAACTGTTCGAGCAAGCTCTGAGCGGAACATCCAAGCCCAAGCAAAGCTTGGACGAAGCCCCCGGCTTGGACAAGGCACCCGCCGCTGCGATGGAACCGTCGGGATCGAGTCACCGTCCGTCGCGCATCAGCACCGCCGCGCGTAGCGAACTGGTTCAGGTATTCAACGAAATGCGCGGCCTGTTCGTCGGAGTCGGCAAGACTTATTGTCTAAAGTCACAACCGCGGTGTGAGCAATGTCCTTTGCAGAAGTTCCTTCCCCATGCAAAGTAAATCGACATGAAGCCACCAATGAACAACAGCATGAAATGGCGAATCCCGGTTCTCATCTTTGCAGTCTTCTGCCTGGGATTTGGCGGCGCAACTCCTGAACAATCGTTACGTGGGGCGGCACAAGCTTCCGGGCTCCTCATCGGTACGGCCGTGAGGCCGACGCAACTCTCCGAGGCAGCCTATGCGTCCACCCTCGCCCGAGAGTTCAATATGTTGGAACCCGAAGACGCTCTCAAGTGGGAGATGGTGCATCCGGAGCCCGAGTCTTTTGATTTTTCGCAGGCGGACCAGGTCGTGGATTTCGCGACTCGGCACGGCATGAAAGTTCGCGGGCACACACTGGTCTGGCACCATCAAAATCCAAAATGGCTGACCGAAGGAAAATTCACCTCCGCCCAACTCGCCGAAATTCTAGAGCGCCATATTAAGACGGTGGTCGGGCATTACCGGGGACGGATATTCGCCTGGGACGTAGTCAATGAGGCTTTCGACGAATTGCGCCCGGGAACGCTGCGCAGCACGATCTGGAGCAACCAGCCTGAAATCGGTTTCGACGCAAACGCAGGTCCGAACATAGTTGGAAGCGACGAGCCGCAAGCCTCGGGCAACTCTGCTCGCTCAGAGTTCGAAGCCCGCAGCCCGCAGCAGACCTACTCCTATATTGAGCGCTGTTTCCGCTGGGCGCATGAAGCCGATCCGCAGGCTCTACTGTTCTACAACGAGGCCGAGGCCGAGACGATCAACCCCAAGTCGGACGCGATCTATGCCATGGTTCGCGATTTCCGGCAACGCGGCGTCCCCATCGACGGCGTGGGTTTCCAGATGCACATCGCGAACCTGCGCGCCGACGCCGCCTCTATTTCCGCTAACATCAACCGCTTCACGGCGCTGGGAGTACAGGTTCACATCACCGAACTCGATGTTGCCTTGCCGGTCGATGCGAATGGCGATCCGCGCCCCGAAGACCTGCAACGGCAAGCCGATATTTATCGCGACATCGCCAGCGCCTGTCTCTCACATCCCGGATGCACGGCGATCCAAACCTGGGGTTTCACGGACAAGTATTCATGGATAGGATCGCACTCGAAGAAGACCCAAGGAGCGGCGCTGCTGTTCGACCGGAACTACCGAGCCAAACCTGCCTACGATGCACTGCGGAAGACGCTGGCGCAGCCGAGAAGCAGGGACTAGCACTAACACCCAGATTAGTGGCATGATTTATGCCTTATGGCAGACGAAACTGACTATCGCGACTTCTACGACGACGAAAAATATCTACTGGAGGCGGTGGGAGAACGTTTTAGGCAAACTGGGAAAATAGAGCCTGCCGACTTCTATATGATTTTGGTCTGGAAAGCAAACCGGGCGAAGAATTACCACAGAGATCGGCTGAAGGACATGGCCGGCAGTTTTCGGGCAGCAGTCGAAAATATCGCATCCCAGCTATCTTCCAGTAGTGAGGATAAACAGCGCCTACAAATCCTACTGGAAAAGTGGGGATTTGCTCTTCCAACGGCAAGTGCCATTCTAACGATTCTGTATCCGAAAGACTTCACAGTTTACGACGGCCGTGTATGCAAGGAAGTCGGACGCGCCTACAAAAATTGGCTTGGCTGGGATGAATATGAAGAGTTCAAGAAGGCTGTAATTGCTAATACGCCCAAAGATTATTGCCTACGTGACAAGGATAAATTCTTGATTGGTCGTTCAACTCGGAACGATATAGAGCGAGATTGCGCCGCTTGAGGACAAGCTATGACCAAAATATCCTCAGTCTACAGGTCAAAGCTCCCTTACCAGTGGGAGGCAGGAAGCTACAACGGCATATCGCATGCAACGGCTCCGGGGGTGGTGAGGCCAAATGGCCAAATCTGTATGTATATTTACTGCCATCACCCCAAATACGATCACAATAAGAGCATAGGTTGTAAGAGGTGTGCTTGCGCGGAATTTCGCTCCGTTGTTTGAGTCCTCGTTGTCAAAGCCGCGAACAACAAATCGACTAAAACCAACGACTCACACTAAACGACCAACGACTCTCTATAATGGGGCAGTCCCGTCAATGGGGCAGTCCCGTCGCCAGTTCCGTGTTCCAAAACGGGGCACAACTCCTTGGCCGCACCGACTCCAATCCGCGACGAAACCAGAACTTCCGGCCGCCGAAAGGCCGTAATTGCGCTGGCGATCGGCGCCTTTCTGCTGCTCGCCGCATTGGTGTTGCAAGCTTCGTTCAATCTGAAATTCATCAGCCCTGACAGCAATCAGGAGCTTCTGTTTTTTGCCGGACTGAGCGGCCTGATTTTCTTTGCCTTCGTAGCCCTGACCGTCGTCCTCGGACGCAACCTGCTGAAGCTCTATGCCGAGCGGCGGGAGGGCGTGGCCGGTTCCAAGTTTCGCACGCGTCTGGTAGTGGTCAGCCTCCTTTTGTCGTTCTTGCCCGTGATCGCCATGTTCTGGTTCTCCTACGGGTTGATGAACCGTTCGATCGACAAATGGTTTTCTCAGCCGGTCGAGGAAGTACGCGCGGATACTGCCGCCATGTCGGCTCTGCTCTATGACTACGCAGGACAGCGCGCGTCCTCGGAAGCCCAATCCATCGCGCAGACGGAAGAATTTCAAAAAGCGTTTGCCAGCGGAGACTTCTCCGCAGCCATGGAAGAACTTCGCGAGCATATCCCCACACTGCAGGGTGGATTCGTTGTGGCCCTGGCAAATGGCAACGCGGCCACCAGTCTGAACATGCCGGCCCGCTGGGACGACATGAAGGCCCGGTTTCCGCTGCAACTGGCGTTACGTGGAACCCACCCTCACTTTCAGTGGGGCTCTACGGACTACATCGTGGGAGCGGCCCCGATCGCAAACGGCACTGTTGTGGTTGCCATGTTGCTGCCTCCAAAGTTTGCCGAAACTGCCAGGCAGATTCAGGAGAGTCAGCAGCGCTACATCGAACTGGCGGCAAAACGAAAATTGTTTCGGCGAACCTATATCGGATTTCTTCTGTTGCTGACTGTGCTCGTATTATTCGCTTCGACCTGGCTTGCCCTTTTGCTTTCGAAATTGGTCAACCGTCCGGTGGCCGCGCTGGCGGCGGGCACGGAAGCCATCTCCAAAGGGCAACTGGATTACCGCGTCGATATCCGCGCCACCGACGAACTGGCGGAATTGGTGCAGTCTTTCAACAGCATGGCCGAACAACTCGAATCCAGCCGGCATCAAATCGAAGCCTCAAGCCGCGATGTGGTCGTTGCCAATGAAGCGCTCGAAGGCAGACGCCAATACATCGAAACGGTTCTTGAAAGCATTCCCACCGGGGTGATTTCGATTGACGCCGCGCGCCGCGTGACGCTGGCAAACGCCGCTTTCTCGCGCATGTTTTTCCTCGAGCGGAGTGATTACGTGAGCCCGGCGGTATTGGTGAATCAGCCGCTGCGAGACGTGATTCCCGCCGATGTGCTTGCCGACCTGGAACCTCTGCTCCGCCGCGCGGATCGCATGGGCATGACAGCGGCCAACATGGAGCTCGCCCTGCCGCGAGCGCAGTTGAATGTCGCCGTGACCGTCTCCGCGCTCAGCCACGCCGACGAGGGACTCGGATACGTATTGGTGTTCGAAGATCTGTCGGACCTGCTGCGGGCCCAAAAACAGGCGGCCTGGCGCGAGGTGGCGCGGCGCGTGGCGCATGAGATCAAGAACCCACTCACTCCGATTGCCCTTTCCGCCGAACGCATTCATCGACACTTGATGCGTGGCACGGCCCCCGACGCGGCCTCGCTCGAAGTGATTCGAACCTGCGCAGAAACCATCCGCAACGCCGTCGAAACCGTGCGCGCGCTGGTGGACGAATTCTCGGTCCTGGCGCGTTTTCCCGCCTCGCGCCCGCAACCCGCCAGCCTGAATACGCTGGTGGAAAACGCGCTCCTCATGTTCAATGGACGATTGGATGGTATTCGCGTGCGAACCGTGCTGGCGCACGATCTGCCGGCGGTTATGGCCGATCCGGAAGCGATCAAAAGAGCGGTTGCCAACCTGGTCGATAACGCCGCCGAAGCAATGCAGGACGCCATCCTGAAAGAGATTACGATTTCCACTTCGCTCGTGGCCAGCCGCGATGCCGTCGAGTTGGCTGTCTCCGATACCGGCCACGGCGTTTCGCGTGACGTCAAAGAACGGCTGTTCCTGCCGTATTTTTCCACTAAGCAACGCGGCACGGGATTGGGCCTCGCGATTGTAAGCAGAATTGTGGAAGACCATCGCGGCTCGATCCGCGTCGAAGAGAACAAGCCGGTCGGCAGCCGCTTCGTGATCGAGCTGCCGGTCGCGGTTGAAACGGTCAGCGCTCCGGCGGCGAGTTGAGTCCTGTGATTCCGAACTAAAATTGCCCAATCCATGGCACACATTCTCATCGTCGATGACGAATCCAGCATCCGCGAATCCCTCCGCGGCATCCTCGAAGATGAGGGCTACAAAACCAGCGTCAGCCCCAGCGGCGAAGCCTGCCTCGAACTGCTGCGCAAGAGTAGTTTCGACCTGATCCTGCTCGACGTGTGGCTAACCGGAATCGACGGCCTGGAAGTGCTGGAGAAGATTCGCGAGATGGAACACCCGCCCGAAGTCATCATGATCTCGGGCCACGGAACCATTGAAACGGCGGTACGCGCCACCAAGCTCGGCGCTTACGATTTCGCGGAGAAGCCGTTATCTCTCGAAAAGATGCTCATCCTGGTCAAAAATGCGATCGAAGCGCGGCGGCTGCGTCATGAGAATCTCGATCTGCGCAAGCAACTGCAATCGAAAAGTGTGATCGTCGGCGACAGCGTTCCCATGAAAGCGCTCCGCCAGCAGATTGGGCTGATGGCGCCCACCAACGGACGCGTGTTGATCTATGGCGAATCGGGTACCGGCAAGGAGTTGGTCGCGCATGCCATTCACACGCAAAGCCTGCGCAAAGAAGAAATGTTTGTCGAAGTGAACTGCGCCGCCATCCCCGAAGACCTGATCGATAGCGAACTGTTCGGGCATCGCAAATCGTCGTTTCCGGGAGCCACGGCCGACAAGGAAGGCAAGTTTCAAAGGGCCGATCGCGGGACCTTGTTTCTCGATGAAGTCGGCGACATGAGTCTGAAGACGCAGTCGAAGGTCTTGCGCACCTTGGAACAACAGCGATTGATCCCGGTGGGAAGCGACAGTCCCGTAACCGTGGACGTGCGCGTCATTGCTTCCACAAACAAAGACCTGGAAGAAGAAATTGCCAAAGGGAACTTTCGGGAGGATCTTTTTTATCGCCTGAACGTAATTCCCTTTGTGGTGCCGCCGCTGCGCGAACGCAAGGAAGATATTCCATTGTTTGCGCGCTACTTTCTGAAAGAATTTGCGTCCGCGTATGGCCGCCGTCCCCGCGAAATTACCGACGATGCCATCGACGTCCTGATGCGCTATGCCTGGCCCGGGAACGTCCGCGAGTTGCGCAATGTGATCGAACGCATCGTGATCATGAATCCCACCACTTCACGCTTTGAACGCAAACATCTTCCGCCCCTGGTGCACCGCGACGGCAACCGCCGCGTTGCGGCGAGCGAAGGTTCCACGCTGCATCAGGCGCGCGCGGCTTATGAGCGTGATTACATTCTCAAGAAACTGGACGAAAATCATGGCAACATCAGCCGCACCGCGGAAGTCCTTGGCCTCGAGCGCAGCCACCTCCATCGCAAAATGAAGAGCTTGGGAATTACGGCAAAAGAGTAAAGTCAGCCGGCAGGAAACCACGCGAACTCAGTCTTTACGAATTTATATTGACGTTCGGTACGCGCGAAGTCCCGCTTTTTCTGATGGCTAATAGCTGATGGCTGATGGCTATTTCTTCAGCATATGAATCTCAGTCCCGTTCTTGTGAAAATGGACTTCGTCCATCAGTTGATTGATCAGATAAATGCCCCGGCCGTGACTCTCATAAATGTTCTCACCGTGGCAGGGGTTGACGATCTGTGTGGGATCGAAACCTGGGCCGGGATCGCGAACTATGATCAGGATGCCCCGCTCGTCGTCGCAGGCCACGTCACACTCAATAGTCTTCGAGGGGTCGCTTTTCGCTCCGTGCACGACCGCGTTCGCCAGCGCTTCGGTCAATGCCAGTTCGATCTCGTCCTCCCGCCCCGGAGCGCATTTCATTTCTCGCACCACATCCATCACGCTGCGGACGACCGGATCGACGGCATCGCGGTCGCCGGCAAGAGTAATGCTTAGCTTGAGATCAAGTTTGTCCGCTTCGAAGTCACACGATTGCGGCTGCTGCTCAGACGGTCGGGAAGGATCGGTCATAAATGTAAATGAATGAGGGCTTCGGTTTCAGCCTCTCCTCTATCTAGGATGCAGGGAGGCGCTGAGAGATTCTAGGGACTTAAGGGTTAAGATGCAAACTTTATTTGCATCGTCGGCTCTTACCGAAGCACTACGCCCCCGGTTTAGCACAGTTGGAGGCGTCCGAACATCATCCCTCCCGTTCCACAACACCCCCGATCTGTTGCAGTTGGCGCCGCCAATCCAATTCCTCCACAAAGGTTCGCGAATCTCGCCAGCCCGTTTTAACCTTGACGAAGAGTTCTAGAAAAACTTTGGTCCCCACCATCTTTTCGATATCGAGCCGTGCCGCGCTTCCAATCTTCTTCAGCATTTGGCCGCCCTTGCCGAGCAAAATGGCCTTCTGCCCGTCGCGCTCGCAAAATATGACAGCTGCAATCCGCGTCAGCCGCGGACTCTCTTCAAATTGTTCAATCAGCACCGAAACCGCGTGCGGAACCTCTTCATGCGCCTGCATGAGCACATGCTCGCGGATCAACTCCGCCGCCATGAAGCGCACCGGCTGATCGGTGATCTGCTCCTCAGGAAAATAGCGGGGACCTTTGGGCAAAGCCTTCAAGACACACGACAACAATTCGTCAAGGCCCTTCTTTTTGAGCGCCGATATGGGGACGATCTCCTTGAAATCGTGCAGGGTCTGAAACTGCGCGATCAGCGGAAGCAGTTTGCTTTTGTCGGCCAGCAAATCAATCTTATTGAGCAGCAGAAAAACTGGAGTCCCCGCCTTCTTCGCCAGGTCCATGACGAAGGCGTCATCGCGGTCCCACTTTCTCTTCGCATCGACAATCAACAGAATCAGCTCGCACCCTTCGAGCGCCTCGCGCACCTCGGACATCATCTTGCGCCCAAGCGACGAGCCCGACCGGTGAACTCCGGGTGTATCGATGAGCACGATTTGTCCGGCTTCGCGTGCCTTCTGTTTCGGTACGTTAATGATTCCAAGAATGCGGTTGCGCGTGGTCTGCGGCTTCGGAGAAATGATCGCTAGTTTCTCCCCGACCAGCGCATTCAGCAGCGTGCTCTTGCCCGCATTGGGACGGCCGAGAATGCAGACGAATCCAGAGTGGAAGGACATAGGAACAGGCTACTAGGTTCTGGCTGTGGGCCGCCAGCACCCAGCTTTGACTCCCTCATCTAATCCCTTATCGGATGACGTGAATGCGAATGCCAAGCCGGAGGTTCTTCCAGGACCGGTCCGCCGTATAAACAGGAGTTCGCAGTGCAATCCCCAGAGCCAGGCATGCTCGGTCTCCCAGCGACAAGCCGAGCGCGCGTGTCTGGTTGAGAAGGTCCCCGGCAGTCTTGGCTTGCTCCGCGGTGAAGGCGACCGCTTCGTGAACGGCTCCATTGGCAGCAGTCCAAGCATCGTCCGCACTAAAACCCCGTTGCATAAGTTTTCCGTGCACTTCAGCCAGATTGACCGTGCTGATCGCCCCTGTGCTCATGATCTGAGGCGTCAACATTTCCCGACCAGGCTCTCGGTTAATTACAGCCATAAGTGCCGACGCGTCCAGTACAACCCTACTCACGTTTGGCCGCCTCACGCCGTTCGGCAATCAGTTCGTCAACCAAGCAGGTACCGGGCTTAACATATTTGCGGACCAACCGCTGGGCGCGCTCGATTCTGCGTTTCATGGTCGTGATCCGCAGTTCGTCGTCTTCCATGCGCAAGATCACTTCGTCTCCGGCCTTGATCCCCAGCTCTTTCCTAAACGAAGCGGGAATGACGACCCGTCCGTTTTCGTTCACCCGCGCAAAAGTGTCGCCGTTCATATGTCACGCTCCATGCGATATGACAATAGTATACACGAATGTCATATCCTATATAAAATGACAGCCACGGCCTGGAACAAGTGCTCTCTTTTCCCGAAACCGTGTCCTACGATTTGAGCGCCCGCCGCGCTTTGGAATAATCTCCCGTCCGGCTCCGCCAGTTGCTGGACAGTGCCCCAAGCGCCCAAAGGATCGCGAAGATCAAAAACAGCTTGCTTCCCGGAACGCGTGCGCGAAAAGCAAAAAACGCGGCCAGCGTCGGAACCGCCGCGGACGAAGTCACTCCCGCCGACCACATGATCGCCTTAGCCATCGGGCTGGCCTTCTGCATGGAGGCCTTCTCGGTCTGCACGCCAAAAAAGGGGAGATGCTCGAACACCCAGCGGAGGCCGGCCGGATAGCCTTCAGGATTGCCGGTTCCACCGATGGTGTAGAAAGCGAAGCGAATGCCGAAGAGCCTCCCAACCGCCCAGTGCGCAATTCCGTGGCAGCAGAAATAAAGAAGAGTCCACGCCGCAAGCATCGCGATGGTAGCGGCTGGCTCGGGACGGACTGCTATTCCCATTTCGAGGAGAATGCCAGCGGCTGCGACTCCAGCAATCTGCACGGCATTTCCCGCGGCGATCGAAACGCGCGCAACGATTCTTCGTTGGGGCAGCTGCTTCGAGGCATTCATAGTTGGTGCCAACCGCCACGCCGCTCCAGGAAGGAATAACGGCTGTTGGGACAGAGAATGCAATCGGCAAACTCCTCCCCGCAGCACGCCAGTGTCTCACAAAAAAAAACGACGCGGCGCGCTGGTGAAATCTCCCGCGCGCCGCGTCTGATGATTTGATCTACCGTTTACCGATTACTGAGGATACGTCGACGGAATCACTTTATTGATTTCGTAGATGTCCCACGAACCGAGCCCAGTAACATAGTCGTACCCAGGCAGGTCCGTATAAAGCCCATTGCTGCCGAGCAGGACATCGTTGAAATAAGGACTGCTCGCGGTTGGCCCGCCCGTCGCCAGTTGATAGATCAGCGGCGAGGCAAAGCCGAGTTTGTTGCCGTGCGAGGTTTCGATTCGGGCCCACGATCCCATGGCCAGCGGCGAGGACAGGCTGGTTCCGCCAATCAGCTCGATCGCCCCATCCACGAAAACGTTGGCGGCGCAAATCGCTAATCCGGCGCCTCCGCCACACATCGACACATCGGGCACTCCTCGGTCGCCAACCTCGGCGCTCGGTACGATGGGCAATGTGCCGCCGCCGGTGTAGGACTGCCAAAAGGGAGCGGTCTCAAAATAGCTCGGTCCGCCGCCGCTGAAATCGGCGCCCGTCTCGAAGTCAAAGGTGTAGTCGGCATTGGTGAGAAGTAAAGTTCCGCCCACAGAAACCACATAAGGAGATGACGCCGGATAGGCGGTATCCGGTGGTCCGGAAAGCGGTACTCCGTTGGTTCCTTCAACCGGGCAGGCGGAACCTTGGTCGCCGGACGAGGCAAATGGAGTGATTCCCTGCAGCGCGGCTTCGCCAAACAACGAATCAGCCACGAGCATGGTGCCGTCGATGTATGGCAAAAATTCGCACTCGCCGAACGACATGTTGAACGCTTTCACCTGGTTGCTGGTCACTGCTTTGCTGACCGCAAGCACCAGCAGATCGGAATCGCTCATGGACGTAGCGGCATAGAAATAAAGATGCTTCACCTGCTGCGCGATTCCGGTCGAAGTTTGCGAATCGAGGTCCCACTCGTCCGCGCCAGCGGTGTCCGCGCTGGGAATCCCCGCATTCACAACCGTCACGGGAACCTGCGGCAGATTGTAAGTTGTCTCGTAGGTGCGCAGATCTTTGATCACCTGGGTCAGGTCGCCCTCGACGATGATGCCCACTGCGGTATTTTTCGCCGAAGTAAAGTTGCGCGCCTGGCATTTGACGTTATCCGCAGGACACGCGGCATCGTAAGCGATCTGGTATTGCTGGGGCGTGTAACTTTCATTAGCGACGGCAGGCACTGGACAAGAGGGCGGCGTGCAGGGATCGGTGTTCGGGGTTACGCCCTTCGTGCTCGCGCTCAAATTCTCTTGGATCTGGTTCGTATGCAGTCCCGCAACATTGTTCAATCCGAGTACCGCAATCGCAATACCAGACAGGGACGCCGGAACCCGCGCTGGCTGAGTGTTTACAAACACGGTGGCTCCGTTTACAGAGTACTGCTGTAGCACCGTATTGAATGCCGATTGCACGATGCCCGCGGTCCCATCTGCCTCGACCAGCAGTTGATTATCGGATGGCGTGACGTTCGAAAATCCAAAACTTGACAGGTAACTCTCGACCGCCTGTACTTGCGCCGTGGTCGGTCCGAATTGTTCGACGAATTGTGACACAGTCAACGACGTCCCGTAGAGCGAATTGCCCGGCGTAAGCATGGCTCGAAGGGTTGGTTGGACTTGGTTGGCGTTCTGTTCTTGCAGACCTACGACGATGTGCATCGGAGTAGAAGCCACCAGAGGGCCGATGGGCGCTGCGTTTTGCAGGTACTGAACTGGATAGGCTTGAGTTGCGGTTGACGCCCAGATCTGGGCGCTGGCATTCGGCGACATGCAGACTACCAGAAGCGCCGAACCCACCAGCGCCCCCACACACCTGAAGATAGTGGTCATAGTTTCCTCTCATTCAGATTCCCAGGATTTGCTAGCAGGTAAGGCGGTCGCGCCAGCACTATGTCTAATTGCAGGCGAATCGCCAAATGCCGTCGACGCCTGTAAGTTGCTCCACACGAAATGAGTTAGTGAGGTAAAGCAGTCTGGATGCGATGCTGAGCGGCTTTACAATTTTTGACCTGCACGAAGTAAATTTTGCAATCCGTGAAATTTGCACCACGCGTAAAACTACGGTAAACACTGTAGAAATCGAAATCTCGACTGAAATCCTTTCTCACACTTCTTGTTGCTGCATCACGTTGCATCACGCGGGAGAAGAACGAACTACAGTGAGCACTGTAGGAGGCGAATAAAAAAGTACCGGGTCGAGAGAGCTATGGGTTCGCCGCAAGGAAACGAATATGGGGCGTGAGATCTTCTTAGATCAACTTCATCTGCTTGGGAGCAGCCGCGGTGATGCGCACGCGTTCTACGCGTCGATCGGTCGAGTCGAGAACTTCGAACTTCAGCCCTTCGTCTTCGACCACTTCGCCTTTTTGAGGAATCCGTCCGGCGATTTCGCTGACCAGGCCGGCGATGGTGGACGATTCGTGGCCTTCGGGACGCATGCCGAAAAGTTCATCCAGGCGATCTACATCCATGTTGCCGGGAACGATATAAGAGTGGTCGTTTTCCTGCACGACCTCCGCTTTCTCGTGTTCGTCGCCGATCTCTCCTACTATTTCTTCCACCAGGTCTTCGATGGTCACGAGGCCGGCTACGCCTCCGTATTCGTCCACGACAATTGCCATGCGGATATTACTGCGCTGCATTTCACGCAGCAGATCACTTACTAACTTGCTTTCCGGGACAAAGTAAATGTCTTTCCGCATCAGGCTGCCGACGGTGCGCGTGTGCGCCTCGGAGTCGGGGACCTGGAGCACGTCCTGCGTGTGCAGAATGCCTTTGATGTGATGGATCGAGCCTTCGTAAACGGGGATGCGCGAGAGCGGCCTCGCCTTCAGTAGCTCCACGATCTTCTCGACGGTATAGTCCGATGGAACGGCGACCATCTCGGGTCGTGGCTTCATCGCCTCCCGAACCGTCTTGCCGCTGAACTCGACTACCGACTGGATCAGCTCGCGATCGCCTTCCTGGATGATGCCTTCTTCCTGCCCGGCTTCGATCAGCGCGTCCACGGCTTCTGACGAGGTTTCCGGCAGCGCGTCGGCGTGCTCGCGGGTCAGCGCGGCCACCGATTGGCAGAATCCGAGCACCAGCGTGACCGGCAAAACCAGGTAGATCAATGCCCGCAGGAATGGCGTCAAATGCCCAAGCCAGCGCCCGCTGGAGCGCGAGAAGAATACAAAAGGAAGCAGGCGGTTGAAAATAATAATGATCAGCACCAGGCTGAGTGTGGCTTCGAGAACTTCGTAAACGCTCCAGGCACGATCGCGAAATACCGTGAAGCCGACGATCATGGCAATGGCCGCCGTGACCAGTTGCGTCAGAATGGCCATGGAAAGCGCAGCACGTTCGCGCGTCACCCCCAGGCGCGGCTCGACGATCTGCTCGAAGGCGTCGATGTTGTCTTGAAAGTCGCGCGAGAGAAATTTCCCAATCTCCTGGTAGAGACGATCCACGTAGGAAACAAGCGTCAGCAGGCCGAAAAGAAAGACCAGTGTTATGCTGACGCCGATCATCGACGCTGCTTCCTTTCCATGCGCCCCGTCTTCGCTCTTTCAATCAAGCCGAGTGGCAGGTGGAGCTTCGCGCGCAACTGTTCTTCGCGCCTCGCCATCTCTCCATTGTCGCACTCGTGGTCGTAGCCGCGCAGATGCAGGATGCCGTGCGCCACCAGAATCTTAACTTCCTGGGCGGTCGAGTGTCCGAGCAGCCGCGCATTTTGCGCCGCGATTTCCGCCGAAATCGCGATTTCGCCCGCGAATTGTTTCTGGCCGCCCGATTCTGTGGGAAACGACAGCACGTCGGTCGCTACGTCTTTCCCGCGGAACTTCTGGTTCAGGGATTTCATTTCTGCGCTTGAGGTAAGCAGCACGTTGACCTTACCCTTTAATCGGGCGGTGCGGCGGGCACGCTCCAGGAAACGGTTGAGCGCCAAGTCGGTCAGCTCCGGAACGCGCTTTTGAACGATGACCAAATTCCCACCAACCCGATCACATCAAATTGTCATCCTACCCCGAGCCCGTCGAAGGGCAAGGTCCTGTTCTAAGCACAAAGTGTGGCACGGCAGGTCCGTCGCTTCACCTACGGATGACAACCCTAATTCTAGGGCATTGAATTCCTAATTGTTAATTGCGCAGGCGCGGTTCTTCGGGCGGTTCCGGTAAAAGCGCTGGCCGTGGAGCGGTCGTTTCCGCTGGCGGCGCCGTGGTCTTCGGCTCCAGCAGCGACAACTGCTGCTCCGCCAGCCGCGTCTTGTGCTCGTCGTAGGCGCGGATGATCCTTTGCACCAGATGATGACGCACCACGTCGCTTTCGTCGAAGTGCACGAAGGCCAGTCCATTGACGCCCTGCAGAATCTCCACCGCTTCGATCAGGCCGCTGCGGCGCGCGCTAGGCAGGTCGATTTGGGTAACGTCGCCGGTGATCACCGCCTTGGAGCCGAATCCCAATCGAGTGACGAACATCTTCATCTGCTCCGAGGTGGTGTTCTGTGCCTCGTCGAGAATGACGAACGAATCGTTGAGCGTGCGTCCGCGCATGAAGGCGATGGGCGCGATTTCGATGACATTTTTCTCCAGATAGCGCTCGACACGCTCCGGATCGAGCATGTCAAAAAGCGCGTCATACAAAGGACGCAAATAAGGATCGATTTTCTCCTGCAAGGTGCCGGGGAGAAAGCCCAGGCGTTCGCCGGCCTCGACCGCAGGCCGCGCCAGTATGATGCGATTAACCTGTTTGTTCAGCAGCGCCGAAATCGCCATGGCCACGGCCAGGTAAGTCTTGCCGGTGCCGGCAGGGCCTACGCCAAACACCATGTCATGGTTCTCGATGGCTTCAAGGTAGCGGCGCTGGTTGGGGCTCTTGGGCTGCACCGTCCGCCGGCCACCAAAAGACCGCTGTCGTCCGGCTTCGGCAAGTCCGCGCAAAGTTGCATTCGGATCGCCGACCACGACGCGCAACATGCTGCTCAGATCTCCATTCTGGAATTGGTGGCCGGCTTTCCGCAGATGCTCGTAGTCGGCGAACAATTGTTCCGCGCGAGCCACATCGCGGGGCGCGCCTTCCAGTTCAATGCGGTCGGAGCGCAGATCGATATTGATGTTCAGGCCGTCTTCGAGCACATGAAGGTTTTCATCGCGCGTGCCAAAAAGGGTCTCGATATCGCGGGTGAGTTCAATGCTTTTTTTCATTCAGGATTATGGCGCCGCCTCCAGCAGCCGGACTGGGCTCACGCGTAGTCGCAACGGTGAGATGTTGCTTACGGGGCAGTGGTTGATAAGCATGTGCGTTGCCGGATCCAGGGCAAATCTGCGCCGGCGTTTTTGCACGCAAGAAGCTAAAGGGGTTGGGAAGCGAACCGGATTGCGCACCCCGATGCCGGGGCGGTTAACAGCCATCTTGAAATCAGCCTAGCGCGGGCAGGCGAGGGAGTCAATGGGGAGAAAGAGCCATTGTCGGCGAAGCGCCCGGCTTCCGATTCAGCAGTTTGTGGAGCGCCGGGCGTCCCCGCCCGGCCCGAGAAATACGCTCGGGGTCCGGACGGGACGACCGGTTGTCCACCGACTAACGGGCGGGTCGCGGGGTCATTTCCACCGCTAGCGGCGCTTTAGAGCTTCCAACTCTTCCAAAGTACGCGGCCAGTCCGCTCCCAGCAGCCGCGACAAACTGCGATCCGCAAGGACTTTGCCCTTGGTCTGACAACGGGCGCAATAGTTCGTCTCCTTGTCCGCATAACGAATCCGCAACACCTTGTCGCCACACCGTGGACAGGGTTGCCCATAACGGCCATGGACCGCCATATCCTTGCGAAACGCAGTCACTTTTTCAGGAAATTCAGCCTCCGCCTCCAAGCGCAGCCGGCCTATCCAAAGCTCGAGCGTCTGCCGCGAGGCGGAGAATAGCCTTTCCCACTCCGGCGGCTCCAGTTTCTGCGTAAGCGCGATTGGGGACAGTTGAGCCGCGTGCAGGATTTCATCCGAGTATGCGTTGCCGATGCCGCTCACCAGACGAGGGTCGGTAAGCGCCCTCTTCAGCGTGTGATTTTCGCTTGCGAGCGCGACCCGGAACGCATCGAGATCGCAGGCGAAGATGTCGATCCCTCCCGCGTCGATGGAATTCAGACTCTCCTCGCCCTTGAAGAAATGCAGCGATGCCCGGCGTTTTGTGCCGGCTTCGGTCAACACCAGAGATCCCGCAGGAAAGTCGAACGCGGCCAGCGTCTGGCGTCCGGCCAATTTGGCCCCAGGCGAACGCCAGTGCAGCCGCCCCGCGATCATCAAATGAAGCGCCAGCCAAAGATCGCAGTCGAATCCAATCACAATGCGTTTACCAATCCGTCGCAGTTCACGCACAACCCGGCCATCTACACTCGAAAGCGGCGGTTGCGCGGTTCGCAACAGAAAGGCGCTCGCCAGCCGGATCCGCTGCAGCGGCTGATCGACAATGCGGGATTCAAGCGCACTGATGTAGGCCACAATATCCGGCAGTTCTGGCATGGGTATCAGCTTGCATCGGAGCAGCGGGGTTTTGCAACATGGCGCGGGCCAAGGGGGGCGGTGCGGAAGTGAACCTGGCCGAATAGCGATGCGCCCTTGCGTGGTACCATCTGCGCGTGGCGACCAGCGATACAAGCCCGGCGGCGCAAGCTCTCCAGCTTCAAATTCAGAGCGCCATGTCGGGAGAGCAGCGCCTGTTCCTGGCGTTCGAGATGAGCGAGTTCGCCCGCGAACTCGCAAGGGCGGGGATTCGGCGAGACCATCCCGGTTGGACCGAAGCACAGGTAGCCCGCGAGCTGTTGAGGCTGGCGTTCCTCCCGGCGCCCTTACCGGCCGGGCTGCGATGGCTTGGTTAAGATGGCTGGTCAGGATGAGTATCCCGGACGACTCCCGCTTTACCGGTCTCGGGCACGCTAGCCCAAACCGCCCGCTCTTTCGCCCAAGCCCGCAGCCCCGCAATCTCCTCAGCTCGTGTAATCGACAGCGGCACAGTGGACGACAGCGCTGTGAACAGGTCGTCCGTGCCGAGTTCCTGCTTGCGAGCAAATGCCGCGTAAAGGGCGGTTTGCACGGCGGATTCGATTTCCGCTCCGGAGAAGCCTTTAGCCGCCCCCGCTACTCGGTCCAGATCGTACCCGGCGGGATTACGTTTGCGCTTAGCCAACTGGATGCCGAATATCTGCTTGCGCTCGGCCATACTGGGCAGGTCGACGAAGAACAATTCGTCAAACCGTCCTTTGCGAATCAGCTCCGGCGGCAGCACACTGACGTTGTTGCAGGTGGCGGCTACGAAGACGGCGGGCTTGCGATCCTGCATCCAGGATAGAAACGCCGCCAGCAGGCGCGACGAAACGCCTGCATCAGCCGAGGCGGAATCGGGGCCGCTTCCCGCAAAAACCTTTTCCAGTTCGTCGATCCACAGTACACAGGGCGCCAGCCCCTCGGCTACGCGAAATACTTTCTGAATTCGCTTTTCCGTCTCGCCTATGAACTTGTCGTAAACCGCGGCGGTATCGAACTTCACCAGCGGCAGTTTCCATTCTCCGGCAACCGCTCGCGCGCAGAGGCTCTTGCCGCAGCCCTGCACTCCCAGAATGATGACGCCCTTCGGCGGATCGAGGCCGAACTTGAGCGCGCCGTCGTCCCAGGCGCCCTGGCGCTGCTTGAGCCAGCGTTTCACGTTGTCGAGACCGCCGACGCTGGCCATCGTGTCGGTCGCATCCACGAACTCCACCATCTCGGAGCGCTTCAGCAGCGCCTTCTTGGCTTCGAGCACGTCGGTGATGCACTCGGGCGAAAGCGCCTGCCGTCCGACGACGGTCTGCGAGATGGCTCGCTCGGCCGCTTCTTCAGTCAGGCCTCGCAGATTCGCGGCCATAGCGTCCACTCCGTTGGCATCGAGCTGGAGCTTCAGAGCATGCGTGCCGGCCATGCGGGTATAGGTTTCGCGGATGATATCGCGCAGGCGCTCCGGGTCGGGCAGCGGAAGATCGAGAAACTCCACCAGGCTAACCAGTTCGGGCGGCATCTCGATGGCGGGCGCGGTCAGCACCAATGTTCTCCGGTTCGCGGAGAATTTCTGTCCCACGTCGCGCAGGCGCCGCACCACGACCGGGTTATCCATGTGACGATGGAAATCCTTCAGCACGCAGACTGCTTCGATCGTCATGTTTTCCAGGTTGGCCAGCGCCTGCACCGGGTCGGCGGTGTTGTACATCGCGGTTCTTGGACTGGCGCCGGCATCGGAACTGGAACTGGAACTGGAACCGGAGCCAAGCGACGACAGCACTGCTCGCGCCAGCCGACTCGATTCGCTGTTGCCTTGTGGAAACGCGCCGGGACGTGTTTCCGGCGGCGCATAAGCGGCAGGCTGGGGAGCGGGAGCGCCGTTGCCGGTGCGGACCAGGCCGTCGGCGATGGTCCATTCAAAGACCGCCAGACTCAATTGCGAACAAGCCAGGCGCACCAGTGAAAGTGCGCGCACTTCCTCCACCGTCTCCATGACCACGATCGGGGTCGAGGAATTGATGAGAACCTTCAACCGATCCAATGGACTTTGTGGCGAACTTTGTAGCGGCTTCTCGAATGAAGGCATACCTATTTGACCCAACCCGACTCGCTCCCGTAGAATACAACTTCGGTTCCCACCGGATATCTTCCTGGGGCAATCCAGGACAACAAAGGTAATCAAAGCCACATGGCCAATCATTTTTCGGCGCTGAAGCGCGCCCGTCAGACCACGAAACGCACCGCCCGCAACCGGGCCAACTCTTCGCAACTGCGCACCGCTCTTCGCACCCTGCGCGAGAGCCTGGAAAAGGGCGACAAAGCCGCCGCCTCCCAGACCTACCGGGAGACCGTTTCGGCACTTGACAAGGCAATCCAGAAGGGCGTTTTGCACGAGAACACTGCCTCGCGCTACAAATCCCGCCTGTCAACGCGGCTGAATGCCCTCAAATAAGCTCTGGAAAGGCCCGGCCGCCGGTGCCCCAAAGGTAATCTTCCGGGCCGCAAATTCTTCTTGACCCCGCCTAGCGGTTTGTTATACTTAGGCGTTCTCAGGACATGAAAGCAGTTTTCTGCCGTCCTAACGAACCTCCGCCCGCGTTGAGGCAACTCCTTAAGAATTAAGCAACTTTCGGGCAGGGTGGGGCATCTATTTGGGTATTCTGGCAATTCCCTTTGAACTTAGCCCGACTGAATTTAGCCAGAACGAATCTGGCCCGAGTTGCAGTTTCGCTCACCGTAATCGACCATCACCAGTGGGCGTACCGACGATGGGGCCGTCGCCGAAATTTACTATGACAGAAGGAGAACGACAGACCATGCGCTCCGATCGTGTATTTGACGCGCTTCATACTTTGCGCAACCGCTATATGCTTTGCCAGCTTGCCTCCAAGGCAACGCGCAAGTTTCATAGGCCGAACACCCGTATTCAGGAAACCATGAACGATGTTTTTGACAAAATCGCCGATGCGGAACGTCATGACATCCTAAGCGAACCCGAGAACTTTGCCGAAGCACAACGGCGAGCTGCTTAAGCGGCTCCGCCGTGTGCCCCGCACGGCGGCAAAGCAATCCATCCCCCGACGGGGGCAAGACCATCCCTCCCGAAGAAGAAAATCCACATAGGTAAATATGACCATCGCAGAACTGAAAGAAAAAAACATTACCGAGCTGACCAAGATCGCCCGATCCTTGGAGCTGCCCGGCGCTAGCGGCCTCCGCAAACAGGACCTTATCTTCAAGATCCTGCAGGCGCAAAGTGAAAAAGAAGGACACATCTTCGCCGAAGGTGTGCTGGAGATCCTCCCTGACGGCTACGGCTTCCTGCGCTCGCCCGACTACAACTACCTGCCCGGGCCCGACGACATTTACGTGTCGCCCTCGCAGATCCGCAAATTCGATTTGAAAACCGGCGACACCATCAGCGGCCAGGTGCGCCCGCCGCATGAAGGCGAGAAATACTTTGCCCTGGTCAAGATCGAGGCGGTCAACTTTGAATCGCCGGACGAGGCCCGCAACAAGATATTATTCGACAACCTGACGCCGCTGTATCCGCAGGAGCGCCTGAAGCTAGAGACCGTCCGCGAAAATATCAGCGCGCGCGTCATGGACCTGCTAACCCCGCTCGGCAAGGGTCAGCGCGGTCTGATCGTCTCCCCGCCACGCGCCGGCAAAACCATGCTGCTGCAGAACGTGGCGAACTCGATTACGACGAACCATCCCGAAGTAGTGCTGATGGTGCTGCTGATCGACGAGCGCCCCGAAGAAGTCACCGACATGCAGCGGTCAGTAAAAGGCGAAGTCATCTCCAGCACCTTCGACGAGCCCGCCGCCCGCCACGTGCAAGTCGCGGAAATGGTGATCGAAAAAGCCAAGAGATTAGTCGAGCACAAGCGCGACGTGGTCATCCTGCTGGATTCCATCACGCGTCTCGCGCGCGCCTATAACACGATCGTTCCGCCGTCAGGCAAAGTGCTCTCCGGCGGCGTAGATTCGAATGCCCTGCAGCGTCCCAAGCGCTTCTTCGGATCCGCCCGCAACATAGAAGAAGGCGGCTCGCTGACGATCATAGCCACTGCCCTCATTGACACCGGTTCGCGCATGGACGACGTGATCTTCGAAGAATTCAAAGGCACCGGCAACTCAGAAATCATCCTCGACCGCAAACTGGTCGATAAGCGAACTTTCCCGGCCATCGACATCCAACGCTCCGGCACAAGAAAAGAAGAGCTTCTGATTCCCAAAGAAGACTTGCAGCGGATTTGGGTGCTGCGCAAAGTGCTGAACCCGCTGTCCCCGGTAGAAGCCATGGAACTGCTGATCGAACGACTGGCCAAGGCGGGGAGTAACAGCGAATTTTTGGCTAAGATGAGCCAGCTGTAGGAGGGACACATCTCTTGTACTTTTACAGTGCGTCGCGCCTTGACTTATGGCTCGGTTCGGAGTAAGCTGCAGAAGGTCGGGTTGTGCTGATCTTCTTTGCGGCGCATAGGGTTTTGTATCCCTCCTGGCCAACCTTCTTAGGGGCTGCTTGCGCAGCCCCTTTTAATTTGGTTTATCATGCATCTTTTATACGCCGATGACTCGGGAAGTATCACTGATCCGAAGCAGCGGCACTTTGTGCTTGCCGGTGTTTCCGTATTTGAACGTGAACCCCATTGGATAGAACAGGAGTTGCATAAAATTGCTACCCGGTTTGTTCCCGGCCAGCCGGAGTCGATAGAACTTCATGGCTCGCCAATGAGAACGGGAAGGGACGGATGGGATCAGTATCCGAGAGCGACCCGCGAACAAGCTATGCTTGACGCTTTAAAGTTTGGAATCACAGACAGACATCCTCGTAATGTCCGACTCTTCGGTGTCGTACTAGAAAAAGTCAACTTTGCTGGTCAGGACATAGCTAAAGTCGCGTTCGAGCAACTGAGTAGTCGATTTGATCAGTTTCTGGGTCGACTCCACAGCCAGAAGAACGACACGCAGAGAGGCATGATTATTTTCGACAAGTCATCTACCGAACAGCGGATCCAGACACTAGCGCGCGAGTTCAAATCCGCCGGGCACTCTTTTGGGGTAACGCGCAATTACGCGGAAGTGCCTGTTTTTGTCGATTCTAAGGCTTCACGCCTTATCCAATTGGCGGACTTAATTGCTTACGCGCTGTTCCGCCATTTCGAACACGCAGATTCGAAGTACTACCAGGTGATTGCGCATAGTTTCGATGCCGAGGGCGGCGTGGTACACGGTCTGTATCACCGATAGCTATTTCCATAGAGTTAGCCGAGCTGGACAACGCCAAATCCGCGAAGGACATGAACGCGCCCGGCTGGAGGCTGCATCCCTTGCGCGGCGACCTCGAAGACCACTGGTCGGTGGATGTCAGCGGCAACTGGCGGCTGACGTTTACCTTTGAAGGCGAGGATGCCGTGCTGGTGGACTATCGCGATTACCACTGAGAGGTTTTTATGCGCATGCACAATCCGCCACATCCGGGAAGAGTTCTGCGGGAGTATTTGGGGACGAGGTCGGTTACAGACACCGCCAAGCACCTTGGGGTGACTCGGGTCGCCCTGTCGCGCATCTTGAATGGCAGCGCGGGAATTTCGGCGGACATGGCGCTGAAGCTGGCCGATGCCCTCGGCACCAGCCCCGAACTATGGATCGGTATGCAGACGCAGTACGATCTGTGGCAAGCATCCCGGCACCGCCGCAAGAGGGTGACGCCGCTCTTCGTGGGAACGGGGCGACATGACACCGCGGTGGAATCCCACTCATCGCAAAGAGCGCGATGAGTGGGGAACCGGCAAACATGCAGCTGAGACCTAAGCAGGTCTAGCGCGCGTTTTCACGGCGACATCGAGTTCACAGTTACTGTGATGGGGGCATTGCAAGCACTTCTCGGTCGAAGTCGAGATGATGCTATCAAGCTTCTCGGGCAGAATACCGGCCTTCGTGTCATCCGTCAGGTTTTGCAGTTCGTTGTTGTCAACCCCATCAAAACTCCCGCAACGAGTGTCCTTCAATAAATAACGCTTGGGCGGGTGGGCCACTTTAACGTTGAAGAATAAACCTCGACCGAAATAGCTGGGGGTGCGCCACTTCTCGCGCTCTTCGAGAAGTGGCCTGCCGAGCTGCCGACAACGCTAGACTCCGAGGATCCCCGCCATCATTTCCCGCTTGACTAACCCAGTTACAATAGAGGTAGGCTAGTCCTAACAGCACCTAGCTCTTTGACAACGTTTCGTGAACCAACCAAGGGGAGCCACAACCGGCTCGCCTAAGGCAGAGTCGCGCCCGACATATCGAAGTCTTGGGTAGGAACCTAACAAGCAATAACTAAGAACTAAGCCGTAAGTCTCACGCGCTCAAGATTTTGCCTCTAACTCCCGTCGGCTCAAGATTTTGGCAGGAAATCCTCCTAAAATCTTGATTCCAATAGACCGAGGGGGGAGGGGGGTATCCATAAGCGGCACCCGGATCAGGCGACGAAACTTGCTAGGCTGCGCGCTTAGTCTTCAACTCCGCCAGCAAGCTCGATACGATTTTCGGTGCGCGCACCGACGCCTCCTTCTCGGGAGGGCACATCACGCGAAGCTCCTGACCGCGTCCGACATTCCTTTCGCATAGGCAGAGATCAGCTTGTCCAGCCTGGCGTCGACCTGCTGGTCGATTTGCCGCCGCGAAGTATCGGCATTGAACCACGCCAGAGACTGGCGGATCCCTTCCGCAAAACTGGTAGTGGCGCGGTATCCGGGAACAAAGCGTTTGATCTTGGTGTTGTCGAAGACCACGCTTACCGACTTGTCGCCAATTAACGTTCCTTGCATCTCCGGAATGCAGGCGGCAATGAAGTCGGATGGAATGTGAACCAGTTGTGGTTCCACGCCGGCCGACGCGCCGACTATGCGGAAGAGCTGATCCCATGTCAGCACCTCATCGGACGTAATGTGGAACGCGTGACCTATGGCTTGCGATTGGCCGAGCAACCCGACCAATCCTTTGGCGAAATCCGAGTTATGCGTGATCACCCATAGAGAGGTTCCATCGCCGGGCACAACCATCTTTTTCCCGCGAATCATCCGGTCGACCGCCGTGTAGGACTGCTGCCAACTGTTAAGCACCAGCGGAATCTGCGTATCTCCGTAGGTGAGCGACGGCCGCACAATGGTTACGGGGAATCCTTCTTCGCGATAAGCCCGCATCAGGCGCTCTTCGCAGGCAATCTTGTTGCGCGAATAGTCCCAGTATGGATTGGCCAGCGGAGTGGACTCGGTTATCAAGTAGTGCGTCTGCGGTTTCTGATACGCGCTGGCAGAACTGATAAAGACGAACTGTCGCGTGCGGCCACCGAAGAGCTTAAGATCGCGTTCGATGTCGGCGGGCGTGAATGCGATCCAGTCGACCACCGCATCGAAGGATTCCGTTTCCAGCTTTTGGACGAGGGCAGGATCGGTTGCGTCCGCTATCAGCGCTTTGACTCCCTTCGGGAGTTGCGACTGATGCTGGCCGCGAGTCAGCAGGGTTATATCCATGCCTCGCTTCGCGGCCAGGGCGGTGCTGGCGGTGCTGATGATTCCTGTGCCGCCGAGGAAGAGAATTTTCATAGGTCATTATTTGTAGCAGGATTCTTAAGCTCGGCCCCTAATTTCGTTGCGAATGGGCGCTACTGAGGGGCGGCCGCGCCCGCTACTTGATGTAGTAACCGGAGACTCTCCAAACTCCATCTTTGTCGAGCATCGGAGTAACCGTTTCCACCGCCGACTGCTTGTGCTCGAAGCTGCTCTCATAGCGAATCACCACATACTCGCCATCCGGCGCGCCGGGCAATGTTTTCGTGTAGGCGGCGCTTTTGAGCTTGCGCGTCAGCATTTTCCCTAAGGGATCGCGGCTTGCCTGCAGCTTACTCTTCCACTCCTCCTTCGTGACCGCAGCCTTGAAAAGTTGCGACCCCTCCTGCCAACTGTCCGCAGACTTGCCGGAGTCGATTAAAGCCAGCCAAGCGTCGGCGGAGCGCTCCGCTGACTCTTCGGGCTTTTGCTGCGCTTGGACCGCGGAGCAAATGCCCATCAGCAACGCCAGCGCCATAAAGCGCGATATGAGTTTGGGTTCGTTTTGCCAGAGTTTTTCGATCACTTGAGTTCTCCCTTCGTTGGCCTGATCTATTCCGCTGTTAAGTCGCGAAGTAGGCGGGCGGCCGGGTTTTGCCCGGCTAGACAGCCGGCGGCGGCTGTCCCTATGTGAGTTTTGCTCTACCTCAGACGCTTCAATAGCAGAGCCACTATGAGCGCGGCGATGCCGATGAGCATCCCAACCAAACGGGCCTTGTTCGCTTTTTCCGACATGGCTTCGGTTAAGCTCCGCGCTTAGTCTTCAGCTCCGCCAGCAACTGCTCGATGCGGTCTTCCTTTTCCAAAGCAGCGAGCCGGTCTTCCACATCGTCGGCTAGGAGTTGCGCTTTGGCTCCGCTGATGGCTTCCTCGCGCGCCACTTTTCTCTTCATGCGATCGAAGGTCGCGGATTTGGTATTGGCGCTCATGCCGGACTGGGCGTCCGTGGCCCGGTGTGCTGCGCGGGCGCGCCGGTGCTGCGCGATCAGCAGATCGGCTTTCGCGTTCGCCTCAGCTAGCTTCTGATCGAGATTGCGCAGGGCCGACTTCAGATTCTCAACCTGGGCTTTCTGGTCTTCGAGCTGTTGCGCGAAGTTCGAACTCAGGTCGCGATAACTTTCAACCCGGAGCAGAGCGGCGCGCGCCAGGTCGTCTTGCTTTTTGTCAACGGCGAGTTCGGCCTTGCGCATCCATTCCTGGATTTTTTCGTCGTTCTCGAGTTTCTTTTTTTCCAGCAGATGCTGGTCGGCGATGGCGATGGCAACCTGCGTCTTCACCTGTAAGAGCTGGTTGTGCATGTCGAGGATGACCTGCTTGATCATCTTCTCCGGCTCTTCAGCCTTATCGATCAGGTCATTCAGATTTGCCCGGACTAATGTGGAAACGCGCTCGAGTAATGCCATATTAGACTCCTTAGTAATTCAGTCGCTGTGCTTTCAGTCCTTGTGCCTTCAATCATGGGTCGATCGTCGTTGGTCGTTCGGCTTCTTGTTCCAGACGCCACCCACCCACGAAATTGCGATGTAAGCTGCAATTCCAGCGGCTACCCAAATACCCATGTGGCCGGTGGCCGCGCCCAGAGCCGCTCCCATCGCGGCTCCGAGGGCTACCGACAAGCCGAGTGATCTTGCGTGATGAAGTTCTTCTGACACGGAATACCTCCTGAAACCAGTTGTTCGTCCTTTGCGGAGCCCACTCATTCGTAACGAACGCGAATGAGTGAGGCGCCCGGGCCGTCACTCCGCTTACTACTTCTCCTCCGGCTTCGGTGATTTGTCGCCGATTTGCCGGACCTTGCCTAACAACTCTTTTAGCGGCATGCCGGAGAGCGCTTCGAACAGCGCGGGCACCTGCGCTGCCATGGTTGTTATATCTCCGGTGATCTTGTTCATTCCGGCAGAGTCGCCATTGCCAGTGGAAACAATGGTGATCTTGTCCACGTTGGCGAGCGGCGCGGCCAGGGCTCGCACTATTTCTGGCAGGCCGGTGATTAGTTTGTCCACGACCGCGGCCTGGTTGTACTCCTGATAGGCTGCCGCTTTTACGTTCATCGCCTTGGCTTCGGCCTCACCTTTTTTGAAGATGATCTCCGCCTCGGCCTCGCCTTGAGCGCGAATCGCCGACGCATGGCCTTCCGCTTCCGCGATCAGGCGCTGCTTCTCGGCGGCAGCTATCGTTTCTATCCGCTGGCGCTCGATCTCGGCGCCTTTCAAGACCGTCGCGATCAGTTCCTTCTCGCGGCGGTTGATTTCGGCGTCCTGGACCTTGACCTGTCCTTCTTTTTCTACTTGCTGCACCCTCACGCTTTCGGTCGTCACCTGCTGCTGCATGATGGCGGTTTGAATGTCGTAGGACTTGTCAGCCTGAGCCTGCTGCTTCTTCGTGACTTCCAGGTACTGCGCTTTCTTCACCTCGAGATCGCGCTGCGATTCGGCCTGCTTGGCTTGCGAAAGTGTTTCGGCCAGTACCCGTTCCTGGTCGGCCTGCGCTTTGGCGACGGCCGCTTCCCGTGTGGCCATGGCGCGCTTAATGGCCGTGTCGCGCTCGGCTTCGGCTGTGGCCACGTCGGCGTCGCGCTTGATGCGGGCAACATCCGGCTTGCCCATATTGGTGATGTACTCGTTCTTATCGCGGACCTCTTTGATGGTGAAAGAAATTACTTCGAGGCCCATCTTGTTCATGTCGTCGGCGCAGGTGCCGCGCATGCGATCGCCCACCATCTCCGGCTGCTTGACGATTTCTTCCACCGTAAGTTGTCCGATGATGCCGCGCAGATGGCCTTCCATCACCAGCCGGATCAGGCTTTCGCGCTCCTGATCGGTTTTGGTCAGGAACTGTTCGGCCGCGGTCAGGATCGATTCCTTGTCGGACTTGACTTTGATTTGAGCGACCGCCTCGACCGTGACAGCTACGCCCTGCTTGGTGTACAGATCCTGCTGCGGAGCGACGTCGAACGACATCAGTTCGAGCGACAGGTCCTTGCAGTTTTCGACCATCGGAAAGATGACCGTGCCATGTCCCTGGACCACACGCGTTCCGCGAAAACCGTAAACGATCAGCGCTTCATGCGGCCCCGCCTTCCGGTATAAGCGTGCCAGCATGCTCGTCAGGAACAGAATGACCAGAACCAGCAGTCCCGCGATGACCAGAATTTCTACTCGTACGCCCATAAAATACATATCGCCTCCTGGAGAAATCGTTGCCAAGTGCAGCCCCTAAAGGGGCGTCTGATTTCGAAAACTTTCGGCATCGCTAAAGCGATGCCCCGATACGAAGCCAAAGATACAAAGCCAAACTTCCCCGTGTTTAACCCCGCGTCAAAACGCCGGTTACCATATCCAGATCGCGCACGATGCGCTCTGGATCGTTGTGCCCGAGATAGGTTTGGCCGCTCGAAGTCCGGATGTGCACCACCCTGTTGCACCACACGTAGGCTCGCGTGCTGCCGATACCGCGAATGCCGTAGCCGCGAATGAAAGCCCAGGGCTCGATCGCATAACTCAGAATCGATTGCTTGGGAATCGAACGCAGGCGGAATCCCAGCATCCGAATCTCAACTCCATCGCTCGTAAAGCGATACTGGAACCCGCTCCACGCCATCGCACACGCACCCAAACCAACGAGGCCTGCAAGAACGGCTGGCCAGACGACCGCCGCGCTGCGCGCCAGCAGCAATGCAATGGCTGGCCCAATCGTCACGAACAGGAGAATCGGAACCCACCCGCGGCCGGAGTGCGTCTCCTCAGCCAGCAAATCGTTTTGGAATTCGTCGCTCATAATTCAATTGTTAACTGTTAGTCCTCGTTTCCTCGTTATTCATTTCCTCCCACAGTCGCACGTATGCGATTCCTTTGTCATAGCGGGTAACCACGATCTCGGCGCCCTTAGCAAGCGCGGCGCCATTTTCGCTGCGCGCGCCGCAGGTGCGCCTGGTGCCGGCCTGCGAATAAATGATTTCGCCGGTTCCGTTTTCGCGGATCGGCATCGAAATTCTTCCCAGCACGCCGACCATCTCGTAGTCGGCGGCGTCCATGTTTTCCTCGTGCGAGATCAGCACACGCGTGAGGAAGAGAAAAACGATGGCGGCGCCCAAAAGTCCGGCTCCCACAGCCATCAGCAGTCCAAGCGCATACCAGATGCTCGAAAAGCGCGTGATCAGAAAGCCGGTGCCTCCGAACCAGGCGAGGAACGCCGTCACGGTGACAAAGTTGAACGGCGAAACCGGCGATTCGCCACCTGCGTGGGATCCGGATGCCCCGCTGTGCCCCCCGCCGGGGGCGTGTCCAATATCGAAATGACCGCCCGCATCCGGAAAGTGCGGCAGATGCACGTGCCCGTGTATTCCGCCGACCAGGAACGAAACCGCGCTGAGCAGAAAACCGACGGCGAAACAGATCAAGTAAAAATCAGACCAGGTCATAATCTTCGCCTCATTTCCGCGTCATCTCCGTCTCCGGGGCGCGGCGCTCGTGGCCCGAGCCAGTTCCGGCCGCAGCGCTTCGAACAGGCGGTCGGCGAGTCCGGGCGTGTTCAGGATTTCGCCCAGCAACAACAGTCGGCCTCGAGTGTCCTTGTCGCGCGCTACTTTGATCAGGACCTGGCTTACCTCGGGATCGTTCGCGAAACGCTCCGAACCCTGTAACAGCCAGACGTCGAGTTGACCCTCGGTGGTGCGCAAATCGCTGACCAGTTCGGTGTGATAACCCTCGGGGTCGTCCACCAGAAAGCCGGGATGCACTTTAAAAAAGCGCGCCAGCAGAGTGCGCGACGACTGTGTCATATGCGGACGCTTGCCGCGCTCGATCTGCGAAAGATAAGACTGGCTGATCTTCTTACCCGTCTCGGCTTGAATGCCCTTCATGAGTTCCTGCTGGGTGAGGGGACGATTCATGCCGCGCAGCGACCCTTCGACCTCGCGAAGGTAGCGAATTTTCTCTCCCAGTGTCATATATCAAATCGCAATAATAATATCGCATATTGGAATATTGTCAAGTTTCCGATTTGCTTTGTTTGCAGATGCTTAGGCCGAGAATCCACAACGCAGGCAGAAAAAAGCCTCCGCCGAGGCGGAGGCTCGAAACAGCAGGCAGCTCGCCTAGTCCACCTGCAATCGTATCTGAGTGGTGTGCGGTCCGGGAGTTCCGGTGATGGTAATGGTATAAACTCCAGCCGACGTACCCCCAGTCGCGGTCGTGGTTGTGCTGGCGGACCCGCAACCGGGTTGCAGCAGCAATACGCCGGCGATCAAGCCGAGAACAGCCGCGGCCAGCCAGCGGCGGCTCTTGCGTCCCGCGCCCAGCCCCAGCCCAAGCAGGCTAAGGCCTCCAATAGGGAGCCATGCCGCATAGAACGGACCGCGGCGCAACAGGCTGGCGGTGCTCACCGGGCGCGCCACCGTAGCGATGCTCAGCGTCGTCGACGCACAAGCGCTCCCCGAAAGGCTGACGGTAGTGGGGTTGAAGGTCGGAGCCGTTGCGGTGACCATCGACGGCGAAGTGGTTTCGCTTGGGGTGATGGTGCCGGTATATCCATCGTTGGTTGCAGGACAAAACTTGACCTGAATCGTGGCCGTGTCGCCGGCATTAATTACCGGAGTCGAAGTTGAGGCAGTGATCCCGTAATCGACGACCTCCTCGATCGGCTGCGGGACTGACGCTCCAATAGGCCCGCCGTTTGCGCTGGCATTGCCCGCGATCGTGATTTCCGGATTGACCAGTGGAACGGCTGGTGTAATTTCGACCTCCACAGTCGCCGTCGCGTTCACCGCCAGGTTCTGAATAAAGCAAGAGATCGTCGATCCGATCACACCGGCGCAGCTTCCCGTGCCGCTCTGGACGGTGGCGGTCGGCGCTGTCTGGTTCCCGGTCGTGGGCAAACCTACCACATTAAACTCCACCTGGCTGGCCGGGTCGGTGCCGAGGGGGTTCATGTTCGTGATGTCAAACGTAAACGTGACCTCCGTTCCGGCCGGAACCGACGGGAAGGGAGACGGACTGGTGCTCGGAACGGTGATAACCAGGGTGCTGTTAGCGCCGATCTTGCTCACAAAGGCGTCCTGCAAGTTATTATTCAACTGCGGCTGGTACGCGGCGGTAGTAGCGGACGTGGTGGTAGTCACGGGAAAATCCGTGGATATAGTGGTGCCGGCCACGTAGGTGGCGCCGAACGTGTCGAATGCGACTCCCGTACCCTGGTCCCGATTACTGCCACCCAGATACGTCAGATAATCTCCCGCGGCCCGTCCGGACAACGAGCTTCCAATCAGCGCGACGAAGGCATCCTGCTGGCCGCCATACTGACTGCCGTTATACTGGCTACCTCCAGGGGTAGGCTGGAGGGGATTCAGGAACAGAAGATCGCCAGACCCGGTTGTACCCACGGCGTGGATCGTCCCGATCGAATCTACCTTAATGTCTTCGCCGAAATCGTCGCCCGTGCCCCCCAGATAAGTGAAGTAGGTTATCGGATACATTGTCCCGACGATGTTGCCGATCTTGACGACGTAAGCGTCGAAGCCTCCTCCAAGCGACGTTTGAAAACCGGTGCCAAGCGAAATCCACAGGGTCGAGTTGGTCGAGCCGATGACGTAGGCATTACCCGAGGTGTCCACGTCGATGGCATTGCCCGAATCGTTGCCTTCTGCGCCTATGTAGGTCGAGTACACCAGACTCGAAGTGCTGCTTTCGTTCGGATTGATCTTGGCGACAAAGGCATCCGTAGTGGTGGTCGCCGTCTGCCCGGGGCAACTTGTCGTGGTCGCGATATTCAGGCAGGACTGCTGCGCATCCAGCAGCGGAAACGGCGCCGCCGTCACACCCGACGGAAGCGAGTTCAGCATGTTGGTCGTTCCGGTGATGTAGAGGTTCGGGTTGGGTGAGGTGGGGTCCACGGCGATACCACCGCCAATCGCAATTGCGTTAGCCGGATATCCACCACCGAAATAGGTGGAATAGAGCATGCTCTGGGGGCCGCTGGCAACGGTGTCGATCTTGCTGGCAAAGAATTGCGGGTTCCCCGGAGAGTTCGAGACTGTCTGGTAGCCGCTGGGGCTAGCGGGAAAGGGAGATTGTTGGCTGGCGGCGTTGCTCGACGTGGTGACCCCGGTGACGTAGGCGTTCTGATTCTGATCGATCGCGAGTCCGGTCACCGTGTCCGACATATTGCCCGCCAGATAGGTGGAATACGTGAGCGTGTAAACGTTGTTGACCAGGGTGATCGCACTCAGGAATCCGTGAGTTCCCGAAACTGGGCCAGAGAGGGCGCTGGCGCTAGTCGGAAAGTCCGGAGAAGTGGTGGTCCCGGCGATGTAGATATTGCGGTTCTGGTCCACCGCGATTCCTGCCAGGCTGTCAACCAGCGAGCCGCCAAGATAGGTCGCGTACACCAGTTGCTGTTTGTTCGGCACGTTCGAGTTCGTGTTAAGCACCGCGATGAAGATGTTTTGCGCGGTCGGGACCTTAAGGGTCGCCTGGATCGGAATGTTCAGGTTGGGCGGGATGGGAAAAGGAAAGTCCGTTGAGGTGGTTGAGCCCGCGACATAAATCTGCTGACCGTTATCCACTGCGACTTTCACCAGATTCTCGGGGTTGCTGCCAATGAGTCCACCTTCGGTGGCGCTGCCGCCGAGGTACGTCGAATAGCTCAGGACGGGGTCGATCACCAGCTCGCGGCTGTGGTCGTAGTCTCCAATGGCGAAGCCGATCTTATTGCCGGCAAGCTGGCGGAAACCTCCCGCGATCGCCTTCTCAGCCAGGGCGGATGAATTTCCCGAGGCAGACGCCGCGCGCTGCGCGGGCTGATAGATGCGCGGAGCATGGAAGCGCATGTCTCCGTTGGCAGTGGAAAGGATCAGGTCGCCAGAATCGTCAGCATTCTGCGGAACAATGCGCGCGTAGGCACCGCTGAAATCCAGCGCAATCTGGCTCGTGTCGGCGCCCGGAGCTACGCGGAAATCATATTCCAGATGTCCCTCATCCCCGTAGTAAACCAGATCGACGCCGTGATAAACGTTTTTGTACTCGACTTGCGCGAATTGAGGGATATTTTGCCGCCACTTGGAGGGATCATTGCCGATGAAGTAATTGCTTTTGCCCGGAAGCAACTGGGCGCCCAAGACGCGAGCAGAAGAGTCAGCCCCATCAAGCCGCATCCGAATCACTGAAATGGTCTTAGACTCAGAGCTGCTCGCTGATGGCTGATGGCTGACGGCTGACGGCTGCAGTTGCAGCACCGCTTCATCGGCGGTCAGAAACAACCCGTAACCCCGGCCGCGGGCAAGAAACTTGACTCGGGGAGCGGTCTGACCCTGGTTCGGCTCGAAGAACATCGGCAGCGTCAGCGACTTGGAAGAGAGCTTCGAATTGGCCGGGGACCCAGAAGCGCTGGACTGGGCGGCGTGTACGGCGGTTCCAAAATAAAATGCGATACCTGCGGCCGCCACAACCGCGGACACCACAACTGCGGTTTTGATTCCAACCCCAATCCCATTTCCCGTCGTTCTTGCGGCCTTTTTTTCTGAAGTCGAACGTCTCACCGAACCTCCTACCGACACAGGGCAATTCCGATTCACGAAGCTCCTCCGATTTCCCAATTTCGTGGGGTGAGAACAAGAATGGCACACAAACACCGCCGCCCCTGGACGCCCTCAGGAAGCGGATGCGTACCTGTCACCAGAATACTGGGATTGAACCAAACAAATACTTTTACATCCAACAGATACGCTGTCAAGCAGGGCAGACAATGTGGCCGCTCTAGTGAGAAGCCGAATGAGACGAAATTGGTTGTAAAGAAAAGGTGACAGGTGGACAGGGAGCAGGTTTTAGGAAAAACATGAGCGATGAACCCGGAGATTGCGCCGAAGACCTAAACCCAAAAACTGCGACCTGTCACCTCGCTTTCTTCAATTCCACAATCTCCCGCTTCAGCCGGGAATATCGCGAAACGATGGTAGAGATGTAGGCGATGTGGATGATCCAGGTGACGGCGTAGGCGGCAAACAGGTACGGGTTTCCCTTCATCGTACGCTCCCGCTCGGATCGAGCAGAGATCGCATCGCATGGGCATGGTCGACTTCCCGCTGCAACTTTTCCAAACGATAGCGCGACCAGCAAACCAGAAACGCGAAGCAGGAAAACGCCAGCCAGTTGATCAGCAGTGCATGCAGCATGCGTGGATCGATCGATCCGCCCCCGCCCATCACCGGCTGCGGATGCTGGGTGCGGAAAAACCAGATCGAGAAGTAAACAAACGGTACACACAGCGCGCCCAGCACGGCGAGTGCCGCGGCGAGCGCGGGCGTCTCTCCGCTGGAAGAAAAGCGGCGCAGAAAAAGATAGCTCACGTAGATCAGCCACAGCACCAGCGTCGAGGTAAGGCGCATGTCCCACGTCCACCAGATACCCCACACCGGACGCGCCCAGATCGGTCCCGTCACCAGCACGACCGTGCAGAACACCACGCCAACTTCCGCACTCACCAGCGCCACAATATCAGCCGCGGGATTGCGCTTGATGAGATAAACAACCGAAGCTCCGAAATTGATGAAGAAGAGGATGAACGCTGTCCAGGCGGAGGGCACATGGTAGTAGAAGATCCGCTGCACATCGCCCATGGTCCGCTCCGTGGGCGCAACCACCAGTGCCTGATAAAGCGCATAGCTCAACAGCATCGCGGTCAAGACACCGAGGATGGGGAAGGCTTTTTTCATTGAGCGCTCGTCACTCCGCTTAGCATCTGAAGTTTCCCTGTGTTCCCCCGTTGTACCTCGTGGTTCAAGCTTTTCGCCGGAACAATCCCGTCATTCTGCGTTCAAAACGGTTTCAAACAACAGCAGGCACACCGTAGTAAACACCAGATCGTAGGTTGCAAGCAACACGATCCAGAAACGCGCCCCTTCGCCGTTCAGTATCGACGTGGTGGCCTGCACCATCGCCAGAAGCGCGGGGATGGAAATTGGGAACAGCAGCAACGGCAACATGATCTCGCGGCTGCGCGTCCGCAGCGACATGGCTGCGAAAAACGTTCCATTGACGACCAAGGCCCAGGTTCCAAACACCCCCACCAGCAGCAGTTGCCAGACCGGCCCCAGCGCCCGCAGTCGGTAAAACACGATGAATAACGGAGTCATCAGCGTCTCCAGCACGCTCACGAAAATAAAATTGCCCAGCGTCTTGGCGATAAAAAGCGAATTCGCGGGCGCGGGAGAGACGCGGTAGGCATCCAGCACCTGATTGCGAATCTCGCGCGCCCAGGTCTGGTTCAGCGCCACCACGGCCGCGAACAGGAACGCAACCCAGACCAGCCCGCCGGCGATCTGGCGCGACTCCTCCGCGCTCGGGTCGAAAGAAAAACTGAATACCACCACCACCAGCAGGGAGAAAAACAGCATGGAGTTGATGGCGTCTTTCGACCTCCACTCCAGGCGTAGGTCTTTCAGCAGCGTGACGCGGGTGATGCCGGTAGGCGTGCTCATTTTGTACTCGCCCCCGATTTGTTCCGAAATTGCTCCGCAACTTTCTCCGGAAGTCTCCGGCCGCTTCAGTTCCCGCGTGCGCCCAACAATCTTGCCGAATTCCATCCAGACAAACTCATCGGCCGCGCCCTCAAGCAAAGAAGCTTGATGGGTGACGATAAAGATCGTTGTTCCCCGATCCCGGATACCGGCCAGCAGGCGGACCATCTCCGTCGCGGAATGAAGGTCCACGTTCGAGAAGGGCTCGTCAAGAAGCAGGACTTTGGGGTCGTTGAGCAGCGCCCGAGCCAAAGACATGCGCTGCCGCATGCCTTGCGAATACTGGCCCACGGGACGGACAAGTTCAGGATCAAGACCCACTGCCCGAATGACCTCTGCGCAGCGCGTACGGCTGATGATTCCGTACAGCCGGGCAAAGTATTGCAGGTTCTCCATCCCGCTCATCTCGTCATAGAGCAGCGAGGGATGCGCCATGTAGCCCACATGCTGGCAGATGTCGTGAAACTTGCTGGAGCCGAGGATCGCGACCTCTCCGCTAGAGGGCTGGTTCAGTCCCGCCAGCGTCCGCAGTAATGTGGTCTTGCCGGCGCCGTTGTCCCCGAGAATGGCGTACAGTTTCCCGCCGGAAAATTCCGCGGTAACGCCGCGCAGCGCGGCAAAACGGCCAAACTGTTTGATCAGGTTGGTGACTGCAACCACGGCAACGGGGGCGGTCGCGTCTGCAGTCAAAGGAGTAGGAATGGAAACCTAATTTGCCATCCCGCCAGGTGCGGAGTTCTGACTCTGCGAACTCTGGTTCTGGGACATGCTCTTGCCCGACTGGGTCTCCGGCGTAGCTCCCGGCTGACCGGGTTGCGGGGCGTACTTCGAGGCGCACTTGGCCTGCAGTTGCTTGGCGTGGAATACCCGATCGCGTCCGAAACTGCCATCGGCCAGCGCCTGCGAGTCGTCCTTGAACGTATCGGGAGGAGCTTCGGTCCCCGTATAGGAAACCGGCAGCGTCAGATCGTTTTCCTTGAGCATGAAATCTACCCGGGTCCCCGAACGCTTGATCGATCCCGGCACCACGTTCCCCGCCACCCGCAAACGCTTGGAATAAGCGTCGTTCCCCATGCCGTTCAATTCTTTGATCGTAACGTAATAGCTCTTGCTGTCCTGCACGCCCGTGTAGGCAAGATAGCCAAGCGAGCACAAAATCAAGACGGTGACGGAACCAAATTTTAGATACTTGCTGGTTTCACTTGACATGGGAACACCTGAATAAAAACTGTACGCGCCGAGTCTGACCCGGTCAAGGCAAGCTGCGCCCCGTTGTGCGCTTCACCGCTTCAAAGTCCTCCGAGTCCGATCTCCGATCCCCAAGAACGAGGAACAATCGCGGGAGTGGTCCACTTGTCCCAGGGAAAATCTTGTCAAGCCCCTGTCGTGACGATATTCCCGCCAAGTCAATGAATAGACGAAGACAATAAAGTCGCAGAAGTTGGCGGTCTAGCGGGTTGAAATTGTTAGAATAGTAATAGAGACAAGAAACTAAGGGGTGTTTCGCCTGGATCTACCCAATGCGGCGAGAACAGCTTTAGATCTTGAGACCGTAAAACTCTGAAACCTTGAAACCCGGCATTTAAGTCTTTAATACGGAACGCGTTACATATAAGTTCTTTGTTCGTAATATTTTGCGAGGGCTATACTCGCTAAGTCTATGAAAACAATGAATTCCAAATCCAATGCTCGGCCCTAAGTCATTACTTATGAATACTTTAGAATCATGTCCTTTGTTTTGAATACTTTGGCTAAAAAATAGGGGGGGTACCCCTGAATGGATTGAGTTGCTTTCTGAGAAACCTGAGAACTGACAACTGAGAACTGATCCCATGATCCATCCCTGGCACGACGTTACTCCCGGCAGTAAGCTGCCGCAGGAGTTCAACACCGTTATCGAAATTCCCTTCGGCTCCAGCGTGAAGTATGAACTGGACAAGGCCAGCGGCCTGATCAAACTCGACCGCGTTCTGTACTCGGCGGTTTACTATCCCGCCAACTACGGCTTCATCCCGCAGACTCTCGCCGAAGACGACGATCCGCTCGATGTGCTGGTGCTCTGCCAGGAGACCGTGGTGCCGCTCACCATTATCCACGCCCGCGCCATTGGGCTCATGACCATGATCGACTCGGGAAAGAAGGACCACAAGATTATCGCCATCGCCACCGAAGACCCCGAGTTCAACGCCTACTCCGAAGCGGCGGAAATGCCGCCCCACCGCCTGCTCATGCTGCGCCGCTTTTTTCAGGATTACAAACAGCTGGAAGGCAAGTCGGTGGAAGTGGACGAAATTCAGCCCGCAACCAAGGCCTATCCCATCCTCGAGGATGCTTTGCGCCGGTACAGCGAACAACGCCGCAAGGGATTCAAAGGCGCAAGCTAGGACTTATTCGAGATCAAGCGCCATCCGCAGCGCCCGATTCAGTTCCGCGAGTTTGGCGCGCGGGAGTGTGCCTACAAACTGCGTCAGGTCGGATTTCCGCAGCGACACCAGGTTGTCGCACATGATCCAACTGGCGTGCTTCAATCCTTCTTCCGGCCCGACGCCGACTTGGGTTGAGATTCCTTGGCCGCTTGAAAACACGGGCGCGCAGACGGCGCTGGAAAAACGCGAGTCAAGCAAGACCTGCCGGCTGACGACGACAAACACACGCGAGGTCTTGGGATCATGACCGGGAGCGGGATTGAGGCTCGCGCGGGGCCGCGGAACGCGATAGAGTTCGCCTCGTCGCATCGGCCGGTCACTCCTCAAAGATCTGATAGTCGAATACGTCCAGGGCTTCGCGATTGAGTTCGTCGGCCGCGCGATTGATCTGCTCCAAGTCGCGGAGATTGACGCGGGCGCGAGAATGTTCGCTTAAGTAGCGGCGCAGGACGCGCTCGATGATCGCGGAACGGGAATATTTGCAGCCGGCCAACCGATCGATCCCAGCCAGTACGTCGGATGAGAGTGTGACTGAAGTCTTCTCTTTCATGCTACCAATATACCACCAGGCCATTGAACGCGAGAGACGATTAAATTAAAGTCGATAGACTTACTTGACATTATGCGGGACTTGCACTAAGCTTTGATCGTGTTCCTCCTTAAGCCTGTGCCGCCACTCGCCTGGCGGCATGGGCCTATTTTTGCTTAGCTGCCTTCTTTTTGCAGCTCGAACGGCTTCTGCATGTAGCGCCGGCACTCGTCGAGCGCGCCTTGCGTGTTGTCGTTGGTCTGGATGGCCTGTCGGTATTCGTTGACGGCGCGTTCGCGCTGTCCGGTGACGTCGAAAATCTTGCCCAGCTGCAAGTGGCTCCAAACTTCAGTCCATCGCGGCTCCCCATCGCCATTCAGCGATTCGCGATAGGCGTTTGCCGACGCCTGATAATTCCTCTGCAGGAAAAACACCTCGGCGATCCGATAGTGGGCCAGCGAACTGTTCTTGTTGACTTCAAGCGCTTTGTTGAACTCACTCAGAGCTCCGGCCAGATCGCCCTGCTGGGTCAGACCCTGTCCGCGCACGATCGAAGACCGCAGCTTGATGTCCTTGGAGTTGGTCAGCACGCGATTCTCGGGATCGATCGCGATTCGCCGCGGGCGTCCGAAAGTTTCCACCGAAAACGGGGAATCGGTGCCCACCACCTCAATCCGCTTCTCTTCCGTCCGTCCATCCGTGTCGATTCTCAGATTCACCGGCATGCGGAACAGGTCCAGATCCTGCGAGATGGCACCGACAATCCGGAAGCCCTTGTTGCTGCCCAACCGGTAAACCGTATACTTCGCCTTGAATTCGGGGGCGCTGGTGGAATCCATCCATTGCGAGTAGAACCAGAGAAGCTTTTCTCCGTACACACTCTCGCTGAGTTTGCGGAAATCGTCGGTGCTGGCGGATTTGCCCTCATACTTCGCGGCGAATTCGCGCATGAGCTTCAGATAATCTTTCTCGCCCAGCACCCAGCGCAGCATGTGCAGGATCATCGCGCCCTTGTCGGTCACCAGCGACTGAAATTCAGGAGAGTAAAAGTCCAGCTTTTCGGCGCTCGAGAGCGGCACGCTGTCATAGGCGAGCGCTCCCACCGACATCTCCTTCACCATCTCCTCCAGTCCCCCTTCGCCCGCGGCGCTCTCCACGTAGCGAGCTTCGGAATAGCGCGCGAAGCCGTCACTGATCCACCAGTCGGCCTTCGATGCCGGACTGACCGAGACGCCCCACCACTGATGGGCAATCGTGTCGGCCACCATGCGATAGTTTGTCTTCTCCGTGATGATGCGGTTCGAAAGCGCTGCGATTTCCGGCGCCCAGGCCGTAGGCACCGTGTCACCCGGAATTTCGACGATTTTCAATCGTGTCGAAGGCGCGTTGCCATACTGGGTGACAAAGTAGGTGAACACCTTGATCGCGGTTGATGTGTATTCCGCGCCCAGATCTTTCTTGCTGGGCTTGAAGTACAGGTGCAAATCGAGACCGGCTTCGTCGCTCTCGAACTCCTGGAACGTGCCGGCAATGATGGTGCCCGGAAAGCTCGGCTTGTCCGAGGTGAAAGTGAAGGTCTTTGAATTGGCCAGATCGGTCACCGCCTTCTTTGCGCCTTGCGCCGCGCCGGACGATTCCTTCCCGCTGCCAATCACCACCATGTGCGACGGAACGGTAACGCTGATGGTCGAAGTAAAACGGTTGACGCCGTATCCCGCGACCGGAAACCACAGTCCCGAATAAAGCAGGTAACTCGTATCCGGACCCACGTAGGCAAGCTTTAATCCCGGAACCGGGCTGTCGTCGGAGCTTTCCAGCGTTCCTTCGTATTCGAAGGTGAAGGTCGTGCTCACATTCTTTGCAATGCCGCTGTTCAGCGAGAAGCGTACGGTTGAGTCCTGAGTGTTGCGCTCCGGAGTCAGGGGCTTGTTGTTTGCGTCAATGAGCTTCGTAATCCGCAGCGCATTGTTCAACTGAAACGTGGCCACGTTGAGATCCTCGAGGGCCGTGACCTTAACCACTGCGCGCGCGCTAAGCTTGTGGGTCTGGGGCAGGAGTTCGACATCGATCTGGTAATCGTCGGCTCGCAGGCGCGTCTTTTCAGCCGCCAGAGCGGTCCGGTCTGCGGCCAAACCGAAAAACAGGGCAAGACAAAAGATACCTGTCAAACCGGGCGCCCGACGCGCCGGTCGAGAGTGGCAAAGCTTCAAGTGGTGTCTCCTGGGCAGGGCTACAGTTCCTATGATGTTAATTTTCCCGCAAAAGATGCTGTACCGACAAGGGCAGCCAGATTTTGTTCGGTCAAATCTCTGTCACAGGTAGCTTTGTCACATAAGAGCGGCACGGCATCTGGAGTGAATCTTCGTTGAAGGACGCAGCGAGATTCGCAGAGTCTGACGGCGACCAATCTCTCCAAGAATAAGACTGTCAACGCGACGGAAAATAAATAGTTCAACTCGTCAAAACTCCTGCACACGGCAGCGCCGCAATCTCTCCCAATTCGGGAAAACAGCGCTCATCTCGTTGAGAAGAGGTTTCCGCGTCATTGGCGCGGAGGTTGCACGCTAGAGCTTGACCCCCCTGGAATTGATCAACTGTCAAGCGGTCTACTCGTGCATGGCAGAGCCTCACGATAAAGAGCCTGAAGGAGATTTCATTTTGCAAGCAGCCCGCTTCATTTTCACATGTCTGGTAATCGTGGTTTTCGCTTCTGTGCCTGGGTTCGCCCAGAGTCAACTGCCCGGCGAAACAGTGCGCGAAGCGAGCGTTGAAGCCGATTCGCCGGAAGCTGCGCTCCCCGATGCGCTCACATCACAACGAGTCAAAGTCAAAGTCAAGGTCATCGATAAGAAGTTTATCGCCGTAATGGCAACTCTTGGCGGCGCTGAGAGCATGCGCTTCACAACGCACAAACTGGTGCTGGAGCACGAATATGCCGCCGGCGCACCCTGGGTCGCCGCCGTCCCTCGAAACACGCACCTGGTCGCCAAGTACGCGCCCATCTATGCGGCCGAATTGCTTCTGGCCTACGAACTCAAGAAGCCGCATTCCTGGCTTCCCGGCGACATGGTTGTCCGCAAATTATGGTGGGTGTATCCCGCCGCAATGGCTCCGATCCACATCAAGAATGGGTACCGCAGCATCCGAACCCAGGCTCCGTCAGGATGCCCTCCTGAAGAGTGCGGGCAGTAGATTCGCCGATCAGCCGATGACCCGATCAGCCGATGACCCGATCTTCAAGATGATCTCGGCCGCGATTTCCGATGGATGCGATTCAGAACCGCTGGCTTGCTTCAGCCGCGCTTTCACCGCCGCCAGGCGTTCGATCATGCGCGTCCGCCGTTCACCTTCGGGGATGATCTTGTTCATCTCCTCAACGATGTTGTCGACGGTGAACTTGTGTTGCACCAGCTCTGGGACTACTTCCTCTCCGGCAATCAGGTTGACCATCGCAAAATAAGGAACTTTCACGCGTGGCTTGCCAAGGGCATACGTGAGCGGAGCGACGCGGTACACCATCACAAACGGAGTGCCCATGAGCGCGGCTTCGACCGTAGCCGTGCCGCTGGCAACAATCGCCGCGCGCGAGTGAAATAAAGCAGGCAAAGCCTCGGGGACCAAGTGAACATTCTTCTGTAGAGACGCGGCTTGCCGCGTCTCTGTAGCCGCCAACATCAATTCTCGGAGGAACGACGCGTCGAGCGTGCGCGCCACCGGCAACAGGAACTCATAGCCGCTGCCCAGGCCGTTTTTTTCCGGATGTTCTTTTTGCAGTCGATCTGTTTCCAGTCGATTCGCTTCCAGACGATTCGCCGCCTCAAGAATCGTGGGCAAGTTCATGCGCACTTCTTTGCGGCGGCTACCCGGCATCAGCGTGATCCAGAGCCTTGCGGGTTCGAGCTGGTTCGCCGCCGCATAGGCTTCGCGAGTGATTGCCGGAGCGGGCAGATCGGCCAGCGGATGGCCCACGAACGTCGCATTCACCCCGCGATCGCGATAGAACTTCTCTTCGAAAGGAAAAATCACCAGCGCCTTGTCGAGATACTTGCGCAACAGCTTGACTCGTCCCTGCCGCCACGCCCAAAACTGCGGGCAGACATAGTAGACGACGGGAACACCGCGCTTGTTCATTTGGCGCGCCACGCGCCAGTTGAAGGCAGGTGAATCAATAACGACGGCTATCGACGGTCGCTTCTCGTTCGCCGCGCGAATTAGTTTCCGATAAAGCCCAAGAATTTTCGGCAGGCGGCTTAGGATCTCAGTGATACCGACGACGGCGAGATCCTTAGCGTCGACGATAATTTCGCAACCGGAGGCGCGCATGCGCTCTCCGCCCGCGCCAAAGAATTGCGTAGGAACAGCCGCCCCCGGCTGTCCAGCGGAGCGAAGCTCCGCAGCCCGCCGCCGCAGCGCTTCAATCAATTGCGCGCCATACATGTCGCCGGAGGCTTCGCCAGCCGAGATCAGAATTTGCACGCTGCAATTGTAAGGGAGCATCGCCACGGAGACGACTTTGCGAGGCGAAGCTAAACGCGGGTCTCAGTCCGCGTTCGCGGGCGAGGGCGCCCGCGCCATACTGACCTCCTGGTCCTTATACTGCAGCTGATAAAGCTTGTAATAAATTCCGCGCTGGGCCAGCAGTTGCTGATGCGACCCCGTCTCGCGGACCTGCCCTTTGTGCATGACAATGATTTTGTCGGCGCGCTGGATGGTCGATAGCCGATGCGCGATGATCAGCGCCGTTCGTCCTTCGACCATGCGATCGAGGGCATCGCGCACACGGAACTCGGTCTCCGTATCGACGCTCGAAGTGGCCTCGTCGAGAATCAGAATCTTCGGATTGTGCGCCAGCGCCCGCGCGAAACTGATCAGCTGCTTTTGTCCCGTGGAGAGCGTCGATCCCCGTTCACGCACTTCCTCTTTGAATCCTCCGGGCAAGGTCCGGATGAAATCGGCAAGGTTGACGTCCTCCGCCGCCTGTTCTACGTCCGCGTCCTGAATGCGTGCGGTTCCCAGCCGGATGTTGCCCGCCACCGTGCCGCTGAATAGAAATGGGTCCTGCAGGACGACGCCAAAGCGGCTGCGCAATCCGTCGAGATCCATCTCCTTGATATCGACGCCATCAATGCGAATCGCTCCTCGCTGCACGTCGTAAAAGCGCATCAACAGGGAGATCAGCGTGGTTTTACCCGCGCCGGTGTGGCCGACGACGGCGATGGTTTCGCCTGGTTCGAGCACAAAGTTTACGTCGCGCAAAACCCAATCAGGTTCTTCAACCCACGAAGTCAAGTTCTGTGGAGCGACGGGCGTCCCCGCCCGTCCCACTATGCTCTCTGGATGGGCGGGGCCGCCCGTCGCTCCATCGGTCTTTCCGGAAACGTTATAGGCAAACCAAACATGGTCAAATTCAATCCGCCCCGGTCCCGGCGGACGTTTCGTGACCGCCGGCGACGTCACCTCAATCTTCGTGTCCAGAAGCTTGAACACGCGCTCGCCCGCCGCCATGGCCGATTGCAGGATGTTGTACTTCTCGCTCAGATCCTGAATCGGACGAAAAAACCGCTGCGCGTACTGCATGAACGCCACCAGCACGCCCAGCGACGCCACTCCCCGGATCACGTCGTTGCCGCCGAACCAGATGATGCTTGCGATGGCGATGGCCGACAGTATTTCGACGAATGGGTAATAGACCGAGTAGGCCATGATGGCGTCTTTGAACGCCTCCATGTGCGAGGCGTTAATGTCGGAAAATTTATTGAAGGCGCGCTTCTCGCGATTGAACAGCTGCAGCACCAGCATCCCCGATACCGCTTCCTGCAAGTAAGAGTTAATCCGGGCAATGGCCGTGCGGATTCGCCGGTAGGAGTCGCGCACCTTATCGCGGAAGATCCTGGTTGCATACACGATCACCGGAAGCACGGCGAAGGTGATGAGCGCCAGCTTCCAATTCATCTTCATCATGATGGCGATAATGCCGGCCAGCACGAAGACATCCTCAAAAATGGAAACCACGCCGGCCGTGAACATTTCATTCAGCGCATCGACGTCGGTGGTTACGCGCGTCACCAGTCGGCCCACCGGGTTCTTGTCGAAAAAGGCAACGTGCATGTGCTGCAAGTGGCGGAAAATCTGGCTGCGCAGATCGAACATCACCTTCTGCCCCGTCCACTGCATCAGGTAGGTCTGAATGAATTCCAGGGTGAACGTGAAGATGAGAATCCCGACATAAAGCCCGCCAATTTGGGCGATGCCAACAAGCGGAGCGTTGCTCAGGCGGTCGCCGATCCAAGAGTGAGAATAGGAATGGGAGTAGGAGTGTGAGTCCGCCGACTTCGCCAGGTATTTATCGATGGCGATCTTGGTGAGAAACGGGCCGAGCACGTCCAGCCCCGACTTCAGGATGATTGCCGCCAGCGCGATCGCTACGTGCCACTTGTACGGACGCAGATACGTCAGTAGCCGCCGCATCAGCCGGCCGTCGTAAGCTTTGCCTAATACCTCGTCTTCCTGATTTGGGGCCATCGGTGGCGCGAAAAACCGCCTTGACAAAGTCGGCTTAGTTAGAGATCTCCTCGCTAAAGGTTACCGCAAAATGGCACTTGAATAGAACGCCCAACAATAGATGGCCCAAGCGTGGCGCAGGATTTAGTTTGTCTTCTTGAGGGGCCGCTCTCCAGCGGCCGGTTCAGCCTTCGCAGGTTGGCAATCCGAGGTCTCACACTTCGGACATACCACCTTGGCATTCTGGTCAGCCATTTCGTGCAGAAATGTAGAAAATGTCTGCCCGCAGTGGTTACATAACTGTTCAATTGAGTCATCGCTCATATTTGTGCTGGTCACAGTTCCACCTCTGATGATGTTTTGAACTTTGCTACTCACGTTTTTCCGTGCCTCGGCCTGTGGTTCTATTTTAACCGACCGGCGTTTTTCTAACCGCGCGGAACAACGGAGCCGCATCCCATCGCATCAAAATTTCAAAGAAAAGCAGGTTTCACAATGAGCAAGATTTCGGTCATTGGATTGGTATTGCTATTCGCTGGTTTGGCGAATGCCCAGGTTCCCACCAGCGGCAACGTCTTCTTCGGATACTCCTACTACAATACCGACCTGTCCTCTCTCGGCCGTTCGAATCTCAACGGTTGGAACGCATCACTTGAAGGTAGGATTTTTCCCCATGTCGGGCTAGTCGCGGATTTCAGCGAAGCATTCGGCTCGCAAGCGGTGACGATTCTGTGCCCAGGCCCAAACTGTCCTACTACGAACATTAACGCTCACGAATACAACATGCTCTTCGGACCGCGTGTGTCGGTGTCAGTTGGGAAAGTGCGGCCATTCGGCGAAGCCCTGTTTGGAGTGGGACATGTCGGCACAAACGGCGTCGGCTCCGATACTTCATTCGCCACAGCGTTGGGCGGTGGCATCGACTACCGGATCATCCGCCCGGTTGCGCTGCGATTTGAGTTTGATTACCTGCAGACCCGCCTCTTCGGCCCGACCCAGAACGGCGTGCGTTTCTCGACCGGAATTGTATTTCGCTTTTGAAGGGGCGCATTACCGACCCATCGCGCGATTCCGGCGAAGGATCGCACTCTCGCATCGACCTCTGCGACCATCCCATAGAATAAACATAGAATAAACATGGAATGCCCGTCGGCCTGTACATCTCGATCCCGTTTTGCCGGACCAAGTGCAGCTACTGCAACTTCGCCTCCGACGTCTTCTCGAAGTCGGCTTACGAAAACTACGTTGCGCGACTAGTCGAAGACATCGCCGATTCGCGCCAGCTTGCGACGGGTTTGGGATGTGTGCTCGAGGAAACAGCTGATTCCATCTATCTCGGCGGTGGAACTCCGTCCATCCTCAATGGTGCGCAACTAGTGCGCATTTTTACCGCTGTGCGTGATGAATTTGCGGTTACGCCTGATTCTGAAATTACGGTCGAATGCGCTCCGGGCACACTTACTCCCGCCGTCATTGACACCTTACTGCAATGCGGCGTGAACCGTGTGAGCCTGGGCGTGCAGTCCTTCGTCGATGAGGAAGCGCAGGCGGTGGGACGATTGCACAAACGCGCCACGGTTCTCGACGAAATCGGCCGGCTGCGCGACGCGGGCCTCAGCAACATTAACATCGATCTGATTGCCGGGTTGCCGCACCAGACGGCAGAGAGCTGGGCCTTTTCGGTGTCGGAAACGATTGCGGCGGGCGTTCCGCACGTCAGCGTTTACATGCTCGAAGTAGACGATGATTCCCGCCTGGGCAGGGAACTGATGGCAGGAGGAGTGCGTTACCACGCCCATTTTGTGCCCGATGACGACGCCATCGCGGAGTTCTATCAGCAGGCATGTCAGATGCTGGCCGCGGGTGGCATGGCCCAGTACGAAATTTCCAACTTTGCCCGCGCCACCCTGGAGTCAGGACATAGCGGTTTACAAAGCAACCAGTCGCGGCACAACTTGAAATATTGGATGCGCCAGCCCTACCTCGGCTTCGGCGTCGACGCGCACTCGATGCTAGCTGTGGATTTTGAAAACGGCGAACACTACGCTGCCGTCCGCTTCTCGATTCCCGAATCGCTCGATGCATTCATGAATCGCGCTTCGCATACCGTGACTCCAGTCTCAGCGCAAGCGGCGATCGAGGAGAGCTTTTTCCTTGGCTTGCGCCTCAATCGCGGCATTGATATTGATCTTGGACAACCGCGCAAAGAATTCGGCTCCGATCTCAGCCGAGAGGCTGTCGCCACTTGGGAATCGGCAATCGAGCAATGCGTGCACGAAGGCCTGCTCGAACAGCAAGGCGCGACTTTACGACTCACCGGCCGCGGCCGCCTCTTATCCAACGAAGTATTTGCAAAATTTCTTATCGAAGAAACAAAAGTGGGAACCGGCCACGTGAATCCACGTTAGTTGGCCGATCAGTGCCGTTCGGCTTGGGCCTATCCGGTTCCCACCATCTCAAAAACTTTAGGAAGGCCCACGCAGGCGCCCACGCCCACGTCAAAGATGGGCGGTTCAAATGCCAATGCCTGTATGCCAGCCTCTCCCGAAGGATTCATCCACACAATACGAAACTGCGATCGTGACGCGCCCAGTTGCACATCCAGCGTATCGCCGGTTTGCACCTTCGAGCGTATTCCGATCAGGACCGCCCCGCGGTTGCTGACGTTCCCCACGCGAACAATCTCGGCGAAGCCCCGCGCCATCCGGTCCACTCCCCAGATGCGTACTGGCAACTCCAGTTTCAGCCTGCGCTCTGTTCGCCGATCCATTTGCGCTCCAAGTCCTGCTCGATTTCAACTCAAAGATTCAAACGGATCATAACCAGGAACGCCCCAAAGCGAAACGTCACATCGGTTACTCGCGACGAGTTCCTGAAGTTACGTTGTACTTGAGGGAAACGGACGCAGGGAAATAATCGATATTGTGCCTATAGCTTGTGGATACCGGCAAAGATACTGAGACTTAGTCGAGGTCTTTGAGCGAGCAAGCGCCTGGCCCGCGCGGGTCGCCGCACGACCCACAAGCCCCCGGCGAGATCGACGGACGGGAAGCCGTTCCGCTCTTTGCCGACACGGCGAACACGGAGAGTTGCGTCTCCAGTTTCTTACTCTGGCACTTCGGGCACTCGGCTTTTTGTTGGCCGAAGACCAAGGCCTCGAATTCGTGCTGGCATTCTTTGCAGACATATTCAAAGATAGGCATGAAGAAAACTCCACGAACAAAGTTTCTTCTATTTAAAATCAAACCGTGGGTACTTCGCAAACACTCGAGGAGACGCGTTCGTTCACTCCACGTCGATGGCTGCGCGGCGGGCATGTGCAGACGCTGGCCAGTTTCCTGATCCAGCGGCGTTTTCATCTGCCTGCGGCAGCCGAAGAACGCTTCGTCGAAGTGGAACCAGGCGTCCAGGTGCTTTGCCAGTGCCATTGGCAAGCCGATCGCACACGAGCACTGACAATCATTATTGTGCATGGGCTGGAAGGCTCCAGCGAGTCGCAGTACATGCTTGGCATCACCGAGAAGGCTCTGGAAGCGGGAATAAATGTGGTTCGCTACAACCAGCGTAACTGCGGCGGCACGGATGCGCTGGCTCCGGTGCTCTATCACTCGGGATTGTCGAACGATGTCGCGGCGGTGGTGCGAGAAGTCATAGCGCGCGACCGCGTTTCGCGTTTCGCGCTGGTTGGCTTCTCGATGGGCGGCAACATCGTGTTGAAGCTGGCGGGCGAGTGGGGAACGCAGGCGCCGCCGGAATTTCGCGCGGTCGCGGCGTGTTGTCCGGCGATTGATCTGGCGATTTCGTCGGAGACTCTGCACCAGTTTTCGAATCGGCTATACGAAAAGTATTTCTTGTGGGCATTGCACCGGCGGATGCTGCAGAAGGCGAAGCTGTTTCCCGATCACTTCGATACGAGCCGCTTGCGCGGCATCCGAAGCCTGCGTGAGTTTGATGACAAGGTGACGGCTTACTATTGCGGCTTTACGGGCGTTGCCGACTATTACGACCGTGCATCTGCGGCTCATACGGTCGAGCGGATCGCGGTGCCCACCCTAATTGTGCATGCAGCGAATGATCCGTTCATTCGCATTACCGCGGAGACACGGCGGAAGATTTCTTCGAACCCGAACATCGTCTTCGTCGAGACTGCCGATGGCGGGCACTGTGCGTTTATCGGGCCGTCGGGCGAATTGCCTGCAGAATCGAGCGACGGAGCGGGGAATATCCGCGACGGTCGTTTTGACGACGGTTATTGGGCGGAGCGCGAGATTGTCAACTTTTTGCGCCGTTTTTAATGGTTGAAATTTTGATGGATGCCGATTTCTCGATCGAACTGGGGCGCGAGGATCCAATGCTGGATTTTCCGTGGAGCGACCCCGTGGGAAAGCTTGCTTATCGGGATTTGAGGCGGTGTCCGGAGTTGCTGGCGCAGGTCGATGAGGCGGCGACTTTCCCTGAACTGGGAGAGTTTCTTCGGGCCTTGAACTCGGCGCGGAGCACGGTGGAGACGGCAAAGTGCGACGCGTGGCGAACGACGGATCTGAGCGCGGAGGAGGATATCTACAACGCGTCGCACAAGTTCGTGAGTTATGTGGACATAGTGTTTTCCGATCCTGATACGCGTGTATCCTTGGCCGCTCACGAACAGTTTGCCCGGAACCTGGTTCAACTGTTGCGGCGGACGCCGCAGAGTCCGTCAGCGGCGGAGATTTGTGTGCGACGTTGTTATTTTCGAGAGGCTGACCGCGTCATGGGAGGCTTTTACTGCACTTTGTATGTGAGCGGATACGGTGACGACGAGGTTTGCGCTCTTCGAAACTGGGGAATCGGGCTTAAGCTGATGGGGAATGCGATCATGCAGTTATCGGCCAGCGGGGTGGGCTGACTATCTCTCAGCGGTCGAACTCAGCAAGGCTGGGCGGAGCAAAGCCCCATTCACACGAGTCGAGACCTACGCGGGCTGTGCTTTTCGGGTCATCTTTTTCCAACTCATCATCTTCCTCCAGTCAATTCTCGTGCGCAGCAGGGAAAGAATCAGCATGAAGAGGGTAATCTCCAGCAATCCCCGCGTTGCGGAGGGGATGGACTCGGCTCGTTTGGGAAGCAGGGAGAATCTCCCGTAAACGAATTCTATGTGGACCCAGTAAACAAGCAAGGAAGTCTGGCCCAGTTGAATTAGTGGACTAAAGCCCCAGGTGGCCAGGCCCCAGCCGCACCAGGCATAACTCAGGAAGGAGATGACCAGGAGCATACCTATGCGCATCATCAGGAAGTTAGGGCTGGTGTGCCAGTAATCGTAAGTGGAGTAGAGGTGGAATGAAGAGTGGTCGAATTGGCGTGCGATGAGGATTGCCGCGGCTCCAAGGGCGGCGAAGATTGCCAGGGTCTCAGCGGTACGGTGGCGGGCCTGGTCTTTGGAGGGGAGATCGCGGAAGATTATGAATCCGGCGGCCAGGCCAGCGAAGGCGAATGCGGCCCAGGGGAACAGAGGGAAGAGCCAGGGCTGGGGTGATCCCAGGTTGTGGCATCCGTCGATGTAGGATTCGAGCGGCCAGGGCAGCCAGGTTGGCCGCCAGGTGGTATAGAGCGGCGGAGTTAGTAAGGCGATTAGAGTTGCGACGGCAAGCGAGCCGGATACTAATGCAATCCGCCAGCGGCTAAAGCCGGAGCCATTCTTGGCGCTGTTTGGTACGCCTGAAGGCATACCCTGATACGAACCCGTTGAAGGCAGATCTTTATACGAAGTCACATCCTGAGATGAATTGCCTGGGTTCTTGCAGAGTGCTAGAACTATGCCGCAGGTCAGCGCCATCAGGATCATTGATAGGCCGATGATGTTCAGGATGTCCACGCGAAGTAAGTCGGAGCGTGGAGCCCATCCCCAAGCGATTAGGAATTCCTGCAGGCGGAAGAGAAGTCCGAAGGCGAGAATTTCAGCGCCGCGGCGGACCATGGTGCGGGTAATGTCCCCGGGCGTTTGGTTCTTGTTAATGAGTTTTCCGGTGACTAAAGCGAAAGAAATTCCGGCCAGGAAGAGAAACAGTGGCGCGGGCAAGGTGCCTAGGCGTTGGGATGCATTGAGGAAGCTGGTGTTGCGGGCATCGCCACCGAGCCACGCATCATAACAGTGCGTCTGGAACATCAGTACGCAGGCGAGGCCACGCATCCAGTCGATCCAAGCTAAGCGGGAAGCGGCGGGAGCAACCGGCGGTGATTGCTGTGTTGTTGCTGACATGTCCGTGAACTTGATTCCACCTTACTGCTGGCTGTCGGGCAGCCCACTTCTCGAAAAGCGCGAGAAGTGGGGCACCCAGTTGTTCTCTTCCTTCTAGTAACCCGACTTACTTCATTCCCTCCAGAATCGAGCCTACGATTCCGCCGACTACGCCTCCCTTGGCCGCTTCATTGGAGGGTCTGGGCATGTATTCCATTAATTTGTGAGCTAGTTTTGAGATGGGGAGGGTTTGCAGCCAGATGCGGCCCGGTCCCGTAAGCGCCGCTAAGAAGAGCCCGTCGCCTCCGAAAATTATGTTCTTGATTCCGGGTACGGTGGTGATTTGAAACGAAACGCTGGATTGAAAAGCTCCGACGTGGCCGGGATGGACGCGCAGCGTCTCTCCGGGCTGAAGATCTTTCACGACGAGTTCGCCGGAGAGTTCGAGCCAAGCGGTGCCTTGTCCGCTGAGGTGCTGTAGGAGGAAGCCATCGCCTCCGAAAATGCCGGCGCCGAGTGATTGCTGGAATCCGACGCCAATTTGGATTTGCGGCGTGGCGCAGAGGAACCCTTGACGGTGAATCATGTATTCGTGGCCCGCGCTGACTTCGACCGGCACGATGTGGCCGGGAAGTTGGGTGGCGAAGGCTAACTCACCGCGCGCTCCCATAGCACGGTATTCGGTCATGAACAGAGTTCCGCCGCCGGCCACACGCCGGATGGCGCCGAAGATTCCTCCGCCCCCGCCTAATTGCGTGTGGGTGGTCATCTGAATGGAACTGGTCATCCAAGAGAGCTCGCCGGCTTCTGAAATGATCGATTCGTTGGGTTCGAGCACGAACTCGAGGACGGGCATGGTCGTGCCCACGATGCTGCTTTGCATGGCGGTCTCCTGGCTGCTCGGGTTGATGGAAAAGCGTAACTGTACCACAGGAGTTTTCGGTTGTTTCGGGCTGGGAGCTGCGGGACCGAGTGAGCGATTAGGCGAATTCTGAAGACATTCGTTGGAATAGTGGCATCCAAAAGCCGGCAGGTTGTTTGCGCTTGCGTCTTCCTCAATGCTCGCAAAAGGCGTGGCGTGCTAGCATTTGCTGTAGCTATTCGCTCGTCATGAGACACTTCCACTTCGTTGCCGCGATTGCGGGGTTCGCGGCTCGAATTGTCCCGCCGCTGGCGGTGCTTGCTGCATTGAACGTCTTTACGATGCAACCTGTATTCGCCAAGGATGAGCCGAAGTGGATCGAGGTGCATACCGCTCATTTTTCTGTAATTACCGATGCCGGTGAGAAGCGCGGACAAGAAGTTGCTTTGCGCATGGAGCAGATGCGCGCGGTTTTTGGACAGCTGCTGTCGAAAGATAAATTGAAAATGTCGGTGCCTATCACCGTGATTGCTCTCAAAAGCGACAAGCAGTACGGCCTGGTGGCGCCGGCGAAACAGAACATGGGGGCAGGTTTTTATGTGCCCGGCTGGGACCGGATCTATATCGTCCTTAATCTTTTTGAGCCCGATCCATGGCAGTCGGTAGCCCATCCGCTCGCGCATTACTTCTTGAATTACAACTATCCTCCGGCGGCGGGCTGGTTCGACGAAGGGCTGGCGGAGTACTTCGGGTCGATACACATTGGCAAGGAAGTAGAGATGGGAGGCGATCCGGAACTGCAACCGGAATGGCACGAGGACGCCTTCGACGAAATGCGGCGGGATCCGAATGTGCCCCAGTCGTTGACTCAACTCGTGAGTTCGCCGGTATGGTTGTCGATGGTGGACCTGTTCACGATGAAGCATGATGGCTCGGGAACGCGCGAGGGCACGCACAACACTATTTACTATGCACAGGCGTGGATGGTTGTCCATTATCTGGTGAATAAGAACAAGATGCCGCAGGTGGGGGCTTATTTCGACCTGGTGCAGAATAAGCAAGAGCCGGTGGACAAGGCGATGGTGCAAGCGTTCGATATGTCGCCGGCCCAGATGGAAGACGCGGTCAAAACATATTTCAAAACCCAGAGCGGATTGGGCATTGCGCTCGATCAATCGAAGAAGCCGATTGCAAATCCGGTAGATAATCCGCAGCCCGATCACTTCGCCCTTCCTCTCGATCAAGACGACATCGGGATGGCAGTCACTCCGGTAAAGGATGAGGAAGCGCGAGCGATGATTGACGATGTGATGGCGCGCATTCCCGAACATCACGATCAGGCGCTCCACGACTTGCAGCAACTTACTTCAGATCCAAAAGATAGTGAGGCGGCGCGTCGAGGACTCGCCCGGGACGATATTCAACAAAAAAAGTTTGATGCGGCCGCCGACGAACTGGATAAGGCGACGGATTTGAATGCGCGCGATCCATGGATTTGGTACTACCGCTCGGCGATGAAATATCAGAAGGCACAAGCCACGCGGCAAGAAATGCAGGGACTGGCGAACATGATGCAGGATCTGCGGGCGGTGGCGGATTGGTATCCTGAGTTGGCCGACGCCTACAACATGCTGGGAATGGCGCGAGTGGAAGGAGGTGGAATCAACTCGGCGCTGGAGGCGGAACAGCAAGCGATCGCGTTAGCGCCCCGGAACCTGGAATACCAGTTCAACCTGGGACAGATTTATGTGGCGGGAAAAAAATGGGATCTGGCCCGCGAAGTGTTTACGCGGCTGAAAGCGGGTCCCGACAAGGCAGCGGCGGTAGCTGCGAAGCGGCAGTTGGAAGACCTGGATACACTGCAAAAATATGGAGTGCGTCCGCAGAGAGCAGGACAGAGTGCTGCGCCAGCGGGGGCAGCCAGCACTCCTGGCGCCACTGCGCTAGCCGCGACCGCGGCGCAAAGTCAAGCTGAGGAGGACGACGCGAATGCCACGCCGAAGCCGGCGCCCGTCAAGCCGGGAACTACTGGCCCGGTGCAATTTCTGAAGGGCAAGATCGTGAGTAGCGACTGTTCAAAGGCTCCTGAGGCCACCGTTACTATCCTGAGCGGCATGACCACTTACAGTATGCATGCTTCCGATTACAAGTCGTTGGTGGTGATCGGTCAGGACCAATTCTCCTGTGAGTGGAAGAACCGGCTGGTATCGGTGAACTACCGGGCCGTGGGGAAAAACGGCGGGGAGTTGGTGTCAATTGAAATAAGGTAAGAGTGATATGACATTGCAGGTTGCGCGGGATTCAGCCCGCGGCGACAGAAAAGATGGGATCGTGGAGAGGAAGGAATGGAGAATCCCCTCAAGCTTAAACGCATTCATCACGTCGAATTCTGGGTTGGCAATGCCCGCCAAGCTTCCTACTTTTACCGCAAGGGCTTCGGCTTCTCTCAGGTTGCTTATAGCGGACTGGAAACGGGCCAGCGCCAACGAACGTCTTATGCGCTTAGCCAGGGCAAGGCGAACTTTGTATTAACCACGCCCATGACGCCCGAAGATCCGGCGGCCGAACATATCCGAAAACATGGCGATGGCGTGCGCGACATCGCGCTCGAAGTGGAAAACGCGGACGAAGCTTTTGAAGAAGCCGTGCGTCGCGGAGCTCGGCCGGCCGAGGAACCGCATGATCTAGAGGATGAACACGGCGCCCTTCGCCGGGGTGCGGTCCACACCTATGGTGACACCATCCACTCACTCATCTCATATAAGAATTACAAAGGGCCGTTTTTGCCCGGCTACGTGGCCGCGCCATTGGCGAGTGACGACTGCGGAATTCTCCGAATTGACCACATCGTCGGGAATGTCGAACTCGGCAAGATGCAATATTGGGCGGATTACTACACCCGCGTTTTCGGTTTCCATCGTTACATCACGTTCGACGACAAAGATATTTCGACCGAATACAGCGCGTTGATGAGCATTGTGATGTCGGACGATTCGCATTCGGTGAAGTTTCCGATCAACGAACCAGCCAACGCGCGCAATAAGAGCCAGATTCAGGAATACCTCGAGGCTTACGGCGGAGCCGGAGCCCAGCACATCGCGCTGCAGTGCAAGGATGTCATGTACACGGTGGGTAAACTGCGGCGCAACGGGCTCGATTTTCTGCGCGTTCCCGACGCTTATTACGAGGCGCTGCCATCGCGGGTGGGGCCGGTGGAGGAATCGCTGGCAGAGTTGCGGTCGCTGGGTATACTTGTGGACCGCGACGAGGAAGGCTACCTGCTGCAGATTTTCTCGAAGCCGGTCGAGGATCGTCCGACCGTGTTCTTCGAAGTGATCCAGCGCAAAGGCAGCCGCGGATTTGGCAAAGGGAACTTCAAAGCGCTGTTTGAATCGATTGAAATGGAGCAGGCGCGACGAGGGAATCTTTAAGCATGCCTCACGTAAAAATGGCTAAGGCGAAAATTACGAATGCACGGACGAACGGGCGAGCAAAGACTGAATTGCGCTACCAGTCGGGATTCGGCAACGAGTTTGCCAGCGAGGCGGTGAACGGAGTTTTGCCGCGCGGGCAAAATTCTCCGCAAAAAGTGGCGCATGGGTTGTATGCGGAACAACTGAGCGGCACGGCATTTACCGCGCCACGAGGCGTCAATCGCCGGACGTGGCTCTACCGGGTGCGGCCGTCGGTGGCACACAAGCCATTTGAACCCCTGAGTATGGGACGGTTGCGGAGCGCGCCGTTCGATGAGGTGCCGACGCCACCAAACCAGTTGCGCTGGACTCCGATTCCGATTCCTTCCCAACGCACCGACTTTATCGATGGCCTGGTCACCATGGCGGGCAATGGCAACACGCACACCCATGCCGGTGTTGGAATTCACATCTACGTTGCCAATACCTCGATGACGGATCGTTTTTTCTACAACGCCGACGGAGAGATGTTGATCGTGCCGCAGAAGGGACGGCTATTGCTGCGCACGGAGATGGGCACTCTTGAAGCCGGCCCCGGAGAGATTGCGGTGATTCAGCGGGGAATTCGCTTTCGTGTCGAGCTTCTCGATAAAGAAGCACGCGGGTACATTTGCGAGAACTACGGCGCACTGTTCCGTTTGCCGGATCTGGGACCGATTGGCGCGAATGGGTTGGCGAATCCGCGCGACTTCCTGGCTCCGGTGGCGGCGTTTGAAGATCGGGAAGGCGATTACCGGATTGTCGCCAAGTTCCAGGGAAGGCTTTGGACGGCGGCGATCGATCACTCGCCGCTGAATGTCGTGGCCTGGCATGGGAACTACGTGCCGTATAAATATGATCTGGCAAACTTCAATTGCATTAATACGGTGAGCTTCGACCATCCCGACCCGTCGATCTACACGGTACTGACGGCACCTTCGGAGATTCCGGGAACGGCCAATGTTGACTTCGTGATTTTTCCTCCGCGATGGACGGTGTCCGAGCATACGTTCCGTCCACCGTGGTTCCATCGCAATTTCATGAATGAGTTCATGGGACTGATTCGCGGTGAGTATGACGCCAAGGCGGAAGGTTTCGTGCCGGGCGGTGCCAGCCTGCACAATTGCATGGCAGGACACGGGCCGGACTCCGAAACGTTCGAGAAGGCAAGTAACGCCGAACTGAAGCCGGTTTTTCTTGGCGACACGTTGGCGTTCATGTTCGAGACCCGCTTCGTTTGCCAGCCGACGAAGTTCGCGCTGGAGACTTCCGAGCTCGATCATCAGTACTTCGAGTGCTGGCAGGGATTGCGAAAGAAATTCAGCGGGTTGGGCAGATAAGCAGTAATTTTCCGTCACTTCGCGATCTAAGTTTAATTCAGGGAGGTGATGAATTTGCAGGCTGCGCACACAGTGCGGGGTTCCGCCGACACGATCGATGGCGTCGGCGTTCTGCTGCGCGACCTGATCGACTACGCGGGATTATTTCCTCCTGCCTCGCTCGCCATGGCGCCGGCTGTGGCAAACTACAACGCGTATTCGCAGTCGGAATGGAATTGGATTCTTGGACGTTTTATTGTCCCCGCGTCACGGCTGGACGAGTTCGAAGTAACGTCGGCCGGATTTCCAATTTCAGTGGGTCCCGGCATCACAAACTGGCGGCTATCTGCCCTTCTGGGCTCCGATGCCGCTGCGGATATCGCTCGCATTTGCAAGTTCAATGCTCGTAGTCGAATAGCCGTCGTCGAAACGGTGGATGTGAAGGCCGCGAGCGCGGACGAGGTCACGCGGCTGTCGGGAATTGTCCCGGCGGAGTTAACGACGTATTTCGAAGTTCCGCTCTCCAGTTGCGCCGAGTGCATTGCAGCGGTCGCTGAATGCAGGCGCAGGGCCAAGATCCGGACGGGCGGCGAGACGGCTGACAAGTGTCCCGCTCCCGAGAGCGTGATCGAATTCATTCGCCTGTGCGCGGACCGTGATGTGGCCTTCAAGGCGACGGCGGGACTGCACCATCCGTTGCGCTCCGTACACCGGTTTACGTATGAACCCGAGAGCCCCTCGGGAGTCATGCACGGCTTCATCAACGTTTTTCTGGCAGCGGCGTTTTTGCGGGCGGGAATGGACAGGAAACTCGCGGTCGAAGTGCTCGAAGAGCGATCGAGTCAGGCGTTCCACTTTGATGCGGACGGAATCGGCTGGCGACAGCATCGGCTCAGCCGGAACGAAATCGCGGCGGCGCGACGGAATTTCGCGATTTCGTTTGGTTCGTGTTCTTTTACGGAACCCATCGACGACCTGCGATCTCTTCACCTCCTGTGACAGATCGGATATCAAACACCCTCTATGAAGGCCGCTCTCGACGAGACTCACGATTCCAAAGTGCAAAGTTGGGTGGAATCGGCCAATGTTCCTGGCGCGGATTTTTCCATTCAGAATTTGCCCTTCGGAGTCTTTCGGCGCCACAATGCCGGCGCCGCGGCGAGCGTTGGAGTTGCGATTGGAGACCGCATTCTTGATCTAAAGGGGATGCAAAGAGATGGCTTGCTTGCGGACGATGGCACTCGCCCCACGGCGGATGCCTGCGCTTCCGATTCGCTGAATCCGCTGATGGCGCTTGGGACCGCTCCCCGGCGCGGTTTGCGCCGGCGCCTTCATGCTGTTTTGCGGCAGGACGCGCCCGCGTCCGACCGTCAAGCCGCTTCCCGCCATCTCCTCGCGCAGGCGGATGTCGACATGCTTCTGCCAGCGGCCATTGGTGACTATACGGATTTCTACGCTTCGATTTTTCACGCTACCAACGTAGGAAAGTTGTTCCGCCCGGACAATCCGCTGATGCCGAATTACAAATACATCCCGATTGGCTATCACGGCCGGGCGTCGTCGCTGGTACCGACGGGAACGCCCATTCGACGGCCGTCCGGCCAGACGCGCGAGGGCGAGAGTGATCCGAGATTCGGGCCCACTCGCGCGCTGGACTACGAACTGGAACTCGGCTTCTTTGTGAGCGCTGGAAATGCGTTAGGAGAGACCATTCCAATTAGCGAGGCGCAAGAACATATTTTCGGAATCTGCCTGGTGAACGACTGGTCGGCGCGGGATATTCAGGCTTGGGAGTATCAGCCGCTGGGACCTTTTCTGGGGAAGAGCTTTGCGACTTCGCTCTCCCCTTGGGTAGTGACTATGGAAGCGCTGGCTCCGTTTCGCACGACGGCTTTTGAGCGCGCAAAGGCCGATCGGGCGCCGCTCTCCTACCTCTTCAGTCAGAGCGATCAGGAATTCGGTGGTCTCGACTTGTGGCTGGAAGTTTCTCTTTTGTCGGTTCGGATGCGGGAGGCCGGCATTGCACCCATGGTTTTGGGCCGCAGCAATTTTCGCGATATGTACTGGACGATGGCGCAGATGCTGACCCATCACACGAGCAACGGTTGCAATTTGCGCGCCGGCGATTTGCTGGCGAGCGGGACCGTTTCGGGGGCAGAAAAGAGCTCGCGCGGATGCCTGTTGGAACTCACTTCACGCGGCAAAGATCCAATTACGCTGCACACCGGGGAGCGGAGACAGTTTCTGGAAGATGGAGACGAAGTCATTCTCCGGGGCTTTTGCGAACGAGACGGATTCCGCCGCATCGGATTGGGTTGTTGCCGCGGAACGATTCTGCCCGCCTCCGAAGACCGCGAGGAGTAGGCCGTTCGTCACCATTCTTTTGTGATCGCCGTCACAGCCAAAGGTGACCCCGGTCGCAAGCTTCTTTTTGCGAAGCGTGGTACATCTAGCGGACGGCGAGTTCGATCTCGCTCCCAGGAGTTCCCATGACGGAACAACAAACGTTATCCAAAGACGCCAAGATGGCGATGATTTCGCAGTTTTTGGGGTTTATGCTCGACGCCTACGACATGGCGCTCGTCCTGATTATGGCCCCAATTCTGGTTAAAGTTTTTATCTCTCCCAAGGGCAGCGCGGCTTGGCAATACATCGTAATTGTGTTTACGTATTCGATCACCATGGCGTCGAGGCCGATTGGATCCGCCATCTTCGGTCGCTATGCCGACAAAATTGGACGCAGGTTCCTGCTGGTCTTGACCATCGGTGGAGTAGGCCTAATGTCCCTCGCCGGAGGCTTCCTGCCAACTTATGCGCAAATCGGCATTTGGTCTTACGTCATCTTCTGTTCCCTCCGCCTATTGATGGGAATATTCTTTGGCGGCGAATATGCTGTGGGTCACACTTTCGCCATAGAATACGCTCCCCAAAACAAACGCGGAATGATTGGCGGCTTCATTCAATCCGGATTTCCTCTCGGCTATGTCTTCGGCTCGCTTGTCTTTGCCCTGGTTTCGTACCTGATCACCAAAGAAGCCATGATTGCCTATGGCTGGCGAATCGTCTTCATGACTGGAGTCATTCCGGTATTCCTGGCGCTCTATATCCGCAACAATCTGCATGAGTCGCCGGAATTCGAGAAGGCCAAAGCGCGCGGCAAGATCGAGAAATCTCCTTTCCTGAGTTTGTTCAAACCACCACAACTCTTCGACTTTCTCCAGGTCTTCTTCTTCATGACGGGTTTGTTCCTGACGGACTATTCGGTGTATGGATTTTTGCCGAATATCCTGACCCTGAAAGGCCGTGGCTTCGACACCACGACTTACAGTTTGATTTACGGCTTTGCGCTGTTCATGGCCTTCCTGGGCTATAACTTCTATGGCTGGCTTTCGGATAAGACCGGTAGAAAGATCCTCACACAGTGGTATTGCGCTTTTCTGATCGTGTTCGGAATTCCGGTCTTCTACGTCCTCTATCATGCCGCGATTGCGCACAATCTACGGATGGCGATCCTGGGCACCGTTATGGCGGCGATGCTCAAACTAGCGTGGGGAGTCGTTCCCGCTTATCTCTGCGAGCGCTTCCCGACGAAACGCCGTGCCGCGGGTGTGGGTTTTGGCTACTCCTCAGGCGCGCTCCTCGGCGCCTGGTTCAGCGCTTATGTGTGGTGGGCCCACAAGATCCCATTTATCGCTTCCATTGAGAAGCAGGACTTGTGGCTGTCGCCAGCCGTGATCCTGACCGTCGGCGCAGTAATGACCTTCGTCAGCCTGCTCTTCTCTCCCGAGACCAAGCATCTTCAACTTGATGAGGTGGGAGAAAAAGAGCGCGCATCCGATGCCGCAAAGGAAGAGAAAGCGAAAATGGCCCTCGCCAGCTAGTTGATTCTACGTCCGTTGGAGACGGGCGATCCCCGTCTCTCGACCGGTACCGCGGCCTTTACGTCCAGCAAATTCGTTGTATAGTATTTGCCGGCGCAAAGGAGAAAGCCTTGACCGTCCCCACCGATTCGCCCCTGTCTCGATCCACAACTGCTGAAGTTGTTCCATCGACCGGCGCACCCGCACCCGAGGGCCACGGTCCCGCCGTGTTCGCCGGCTTTCTCGGATGGACGCTCGACGCCTTCGATTTCTTCCTGGTCGTCTATGCGCTGACCGCAATCGCTCAGGAGTTCCACCGGTCCGACAAGGAAATTGCTTTCTCCATCACGCTCACGCTTGCCTTCCGTCCAGTAGGCGCGTTCATCTTTGGATTGCTGGCCGATCGTTACGGGCGCCGCATTCCCCTGATGATTGACCTCGTTTTCTATTCCGTTGTCGAGGTGGCAACTGGCTTTGCGCATAGCTTCACCACCTTTCTGGTGCTGCGCGCCCTGTTTGGAATCGGCATGGGCGGTGAGTGGGGCGTCGGCGCCTCGCTCGCCATGGAAAAGGTTCCCCCACGTCTCCGCGGATTGCTCTCCGGCATCCTGCAGCAGGGATACGCTCTCGGCAACCTTCTCGCCTCGGGTTGTTTCTTCTTTGTGTTTCCGCGCTGGGGATGGCGGCCGATGTTCTTTATCGGAGGATTGCCCGCTCTGCTGGGCCTTTTCGTACGGTTCAAAGTAAAAGAATCGGAAGTGTGGCGGAAAACCCGTCATCCCAACTGGGGCGATCTGGGGAAGGCGATATTGTCCAACTGGAAATTGTTTCTCTATCTCACCCTGATGATGATGATGATGAACTTCGCCTCGCACGGTACCCAGGACATGTTCCCCACCTTCCTGAAGCGTTTTTGGCACATGAAGCCGACCCAAGTCGCGGCCATTGGCGCCATCTCCATGGTGGGGGCGATTTGCGGCGGCACACTGGTAGGCTTCTTGTCAGATCGTTTCGGACGCCGCCGGTCGATGATCACTGCCCTGGTCTGTGCAATCCTGGTGGTCCCGATGTGGGCTTACGCGCCCAACGTGGCTTTGCTGGTAATGGGAGCTTTCCTCATCCAGTTCATGGTGCAGGGAGCGTGGGGCATCATCCCGGCGCACCTCTCGGAATTGTCGCCCGACTCGGTGCGTGGATTCCTTCCCGGTTTCGCTTACCAATGTGGCGTGCTGCTTGCCAGTTCGGTACCAACCGTGGAGGCAATTCTCGCCGAGCACACCAGTTACGCCAACGCCATGGCCCTGACGGCATTTATCGTATTCACATTGGCGGCAATCGTCGTGGCGCTCGGCCGCGAGAAGAAAGGCATCGAGTTTGGCGGCTGAGACGCTTTTGCGCGCCGGTCGTCCGTTATTTCCAAACAATTCCAGGCTTGGAAGTCTCGGCCCGATTGCGCCAGACCAGGCGCGAACCCGCGGAGAGAGTCCGGCAACTCTAGCCGACGAGTGTGACAACTCTCACCCGTCCTCAACGTAATCGACGCGCTGCTGGATTCACAGGGACCCGCCCAAAGTCGATTGCCAGTGGACTGCTGTGGTGCCGCCCGGTAGCCACTTCGTTTTCAGATCAGGCACCGAACCGCAATGGCCATACAACTGACGCGGTCCGAGTAGTGGGAAGATATTTTCCACTAACCCGCAGGTCACCGTTTCTACTTATGCAGATGCTCGGTCCCAACTTAGTCCAATCGTCAGTTAGTAGCACTGATGAGCTACCAACCCTCGTACCGTCAATATGACCACGAAACGCTGAAATAAATGGGCAAAACCAGGTAAATACATGGCACGTTATCATCGGTAACATAGATCAAGTCGGAGTAAGTGTGTGGGGCAAGTTACAAGGGAGCGAGTGCTCTGCAATAAGTCAATAGCCCGCATTATCTTGCACACATTTCGAAATATTTTTCTCGTTGATTTGACTTTCCCTATGCGTTGTACTGCATCGACGGCGAAATCTCGTCGCAACGCGAAAGGGAGTCAATCGACATGTTTAATAAACGCTCATCGATCTTGGGGATCATCCTCGGGCTCGTGGCAATTTTGGCAATACCCGCAAGCGCAAACACTCTGCAAAGCGCTACCGCCACGGCGAACTGTCAGGGTTACACGCTGACGGCGGTTGCCGGAGATCTTGTCAAAAACAAAACGTACACGATTGATTACAACTTTACGCTGACTTGCAACGGCGGTGCGCCGGTGATCGTGCCCGGCACCATCACCTTTACGGCGGCGGCAAACACTCCGCCCACGACGGTCACGGCTTCGGGAACTTTCGCTGGGCTGGCCGGCAGCACTTGCGTGGTGACCGGCACGGCTGCATTGATGGTTGAGAACGATAAACAAATCCCCATCGTGATTAACGGCGGAAAGTCCGCTTCGCTGACATGCAGTTTGCCTACGGCGAGCTGCGTGGCGATTGTCGCCGAGCAAGGCGTGCCCATCACGCCGGTGACACTTACCGGCAGCGGCGGCGCGGGTGGCCCGTACACGTTCAGCGCCACAGGTTTGCCACCAGGGTTGAGCATCTCGACGAGTGGCACCATTTCCGGCACTCCAACCGCGAGTGGCACGTATCCCTACACGGTCACGATCAAGGACAACGCAGGCAACACAGGCACAATCAACTGCTCGGTGACAGTCGCACCGCCGCCCTCGCTGACTTGTGCGGCGGCCAACAGCGGCGAAGTGGGCGTGCCGTTCAGCAGCGGAGCAATCACGGTAACGGGTGGTACATCGCCTTACACATTCTCGATCGTCGGCACCTTGCCGGCAGGGCTGACCCTGAACACTTCGACCGGCGCGATTACGGGCACGCCAACGGCGGCCGGCACATTCTCGATCCAGGTAACGGACTCTCTCGGCGCGGTGGCCCTCGGCGCATGCCCGATCACGATCATCGCGGGACCGCAGGTGACATGCTCGGCGACGGCGACCTCGGGTGAAGTAGGAACGGCATTCAACAGCCCGGCGGTCACGGTGACGGGTGGAACCTCGCCCTACACGTTCTCGATCGTGGGGACCTTGCCGGCAGGCCTGACCTTGAACACTTCGACGGGCGCGGTTACAGGCACGCCGACGGCGGCGGGTTCGTTCTCGATCCAGGTGAAGGACGCGAACGGAGTGGTGGGCAACGCAACCTGCCCGGTCACGATCATTGCTGGTCCGCAGGTGACATGCTCGGCGACGGCCACTTCGGGTGAAGTAGGGACGGCATTCAACAGCCCGGCAGTCACGGTGACGGGTGGAACCTCGCCCTACACGTTCTCGATCGTGGGGACCTTGCCGGCAGGCTTGACCTTGAACACTGCGACGGGCGCGGTTACGGGCACGCCGACGGCGGCGGGTTCGTTCTCAATCCAGGTGAAGGACGCGAACGGAGTGGTGGGCAATGCAACCTGCCCGATCACGATCGGTAGCATGCCACAGGTAACTTGCTCGGCGACCAGCGCGGGCCAAACGGGCGTTGCGTTCAATAGCGGAGCGATTACCGTGACGGGCGGGACCTCGCCGTACACGTTCTCGATCGTGGGGACGTTGCCGGCAGGCTTGACCCTGAACACTTCGACGGGCGCGGTTACGGGCACGCCGACGGCAGCAGGTACGTTCTCGATCCAGGTTACGGATGCCGAGGGCGTTGCCGGGAAGGGAAGCTGTTCGATTACGATCAGCACACCTCCGTGTCTGACTTCACAACTTGGTTCCGCGGCCGGCCTCTCGGTCCTCGGGCTCCAGGGTGCGAACGTCCAGCTCGGCGGCCAATTGACTCTCAAGGGAAGTGTCGGGATCGGCGCCGGTGGCAAAATAGGAGTGACCTCGGGCGACAATTTTCCGGGTACCTTGTTTGCGGATCCCACGGCCGCAGTTACGATCGCCTCCGGCAGCGGGTTCGCGGGCGGTGTCACAACCGAATCCATGTCCGCGATTCAGAGTGCGGCACTGGCTGAGGCTGCTTCCGTCGGGTCTCTGACTGCGACGCAAACCTTAAGTCAAATAACAACCGCAACCACCATCACCGGAAATGGCGGACAGAACGTCATCATGGTGAATGGCTCGGTGAATCTGCCGAGTGGCAAAAATCTGACCATCTCAGGTGGAGCAAACGACACCTTTGTCTTCAACATCACTGGAGGCTTTACTCTAAATAACGCCAACATCGTGTTGAACGGGGTGGCGGCGAACCAGGTTCTGTTCTATTTCCCCGGCTCGGGTAGCGCAATTCAGACCAACAACGCCAGCTTGGCGGGGATCTTCCTGGCACCGAACCGCAACATCTCGATCATGGGCGGCACACACACCGGTGAGTTCATCTCCGGAGGCACGATCAGCATCGCCTCGTGCGGTAGCAATACCACCGTCAACCTGCTTCCAGTTTGCAGTCCAGAGCAAATGGCGTTGACGTGCCCGGCGAACTCCGGGATCGTGGGAACCCCCTACGCCTCGGAGCTCACCGCCACGGGCGGCGAGTCGCCATACACGTTCTCCATCACCGGCGGAAACCTACCCGCAGGTCTGACGCTGAACACGAGCAATGGCGATATCACGGGCACGCCCACCGCTGCGAATCCCTACGGTTTCACAGCCAAGGTAGTGGATTCATCCGGTTTGTCGCTGGATACGGCATCCAGCAGCTGTACCGTCACCGTGACCACGAACCCCTACGTTTGCACTATTCCGCCTTCCAGTTCGCAATGTGGCGGCAGCGGCGTGAAGTGGAATTCATTCAAGCCGCAGGGTTCTACCAGCGTGGTTTGGGTCAACCTGCACATCGGAACGCCTACGGGTATTTCGACGAGTGCAGTGACCACAATCCAGTTCACCAACGTTGTCCTCACGGTAAGCGGGAAGACCTATCCGCTTCCGGATGGCTTCCTGACGTTCGATCCAGCAGCGCCGTCGACTCCGACGACAACGTTCGATTCGACCTACGCGCCGAACGGACGCTGGATCACCACCGTCAATCCCAGCCACCTCAGTGACCAGATCTTCTTCGACGGTCAGGCCATTCCGGTGGACTCGACCATTGCCGCGGGCGGAACTGCGAGCATAAGCTTCACGACCGAATCGACCGACAACACCATGTCGTTCGGCTGGCAGTGGGGAGCGGCCGCATATAGTTCCTGGCCCGGCAACAACCAAGCGAACGTCCTGCCGTACCACGGGAACGTGAATGCTGGTTCTCCGCAAAGCAGCCAGGTCCAGCAATCGCAGATCAGCGGTCCGGATGACCCCAGCAGTGGATGCCACAGCAGCAACAACTACACGGGGCAATTCAGCCAGACCCTGTACGCCGCCTGTACCGCAAGCTGTACGCCTAGCCAGATCACTCCTTATATCCAGGTGGACGGGCAGAGCTGGCAGGAGGCGAACACTGTCACGATCAGCGGGTGCAACCACAACGTGAACCTTGGCCCGCAACCGATTAGCGGCGGATCATGGAGTTGGACCGGGCCGCAGGGATACACGTCTACGTCACGCCAGATCAACAACATTCCGCTGGTCACGGGAACGAACACTTTCGTGGCCACCTACACGAATCCCAGCGGCTGCCAGAGTCAGCAGACGTTTACGATCACGGTCAAGTAGCGCGGAAAATGCCGTCGGCACACCGCCCGGGCATAGCCTGGGCGGTTTTTTTTGGTTATCCACAACCTGGGTTGACGCACTTTGGGGTAGAGTCCTTTGCACAGTTCCACGTGTTTCGTGAATGCTGCCGACGAACAAAACCGGAAACAGAAGTAACCATCAGATGGGCTCCCCGCAATCAGTTCCAAACCACACGCGGTTGGCCTCTTGCCACGTCGAGGGTGTCCTTTTGGAACGTTACGCTGGGGGCGGTTGCGGGCTAGACTAGTCCTTACAATTTGCATTTAGCAAAAGAAAATCAGGACGGTTTTTGTCTCCAGATGAACCGTGCAAAGAGCCGTTGGAACGCGACGCTTGTACTGGTTGGTTTAGCCAGCCTATTGGGCTGTCAGGGATTTAGCACGAAATCTTCGCAAAGCCCAGCGCCTGGCCAGCTTGCTCTGGCGCCATCCACAATCACCTTCGGCAACGTACCGATTGGAACTCGCCAAACCCAATCCGGCTCTCTTACCAATGCCGGCGGATCAAGCATCACAGTCAAACAAGTAACCGTCAATGGTACTGGGTACAGCATCAGTGGCCTGGCCGCGCCCTTGACTTTGGCGGTTGGGCAAAGCGCCAGCTTCAGCGTCCTCTTCGCGCCCTCGAGTGCAGGCGGATCGAACGCCAATATATCGTTTGCCACTGACGCCAGTGCTGCGGCTCTCACGCTTTCTGGGATGGGAGTTGCGCCAGGAGACCTGACCACTAGTCCAACTAGTATCGGTTTCGGAAACGTGCAACTGGGCAGCCCGTTGTCCCAAACGGAGACGTTAAAAAACACGGGCGCCGGGGATCTTACCGTCACTGCAGCGACAGTTTCGGGGACGGGGTTCAGCTATACCGGATTAACCTTGCCGCTGACTCTGACGCAAAATCAGGCTTCGACCTTTGGGGTCAGCTTTACACCCGCGACTGCGGGCGCGAGCAGCGGCAGTTTATCGCTAACCGTCAGCGGATTGACATCGTCGGTTGACATCGCATTGTCTGGGACGGGAGTAGCTCCTGCAACCCTAACGGCGCTCCCCTCAAGTCTCACGTTTACGAACGTGCAAGTGGGCCAGGGCGCGACGCAAACGGAAACAGTGACCAACACGGGCGGCGCGAATGCTCAAATCTCTGAGGTTGCAGCGAGTGGAACAGGGTTCAGCATTTCGGGAATTGCAACGCCTGTGACGCTGACACCGGGGCAAAGCACGTCGTTCAGCGTCACGTTTACGCCGCACTCGGCCGGAAACTCCAGTGGAAGTGTTTCCGTGACATCGAATGCTTCGAACCCGAGTTTGAATGTGTCTTTGACCGGATCGGCGGTCGCCGCGACGCAGGGCACGTTGGCTGTGACCAATCCAATCAGCGTGGGCAACGTGGTCGATGGGCTGAGTGGCACTCGAACCGCAACCTTGACGGCTACAGGTGGGGACGTTTTGGTTTCTTCGATCAGCCTGGGTGGCACGAATCCGGCGGAATTTTCTATCAGTGGTCTTTCGTTTCCGCTCACCGTTCCTACGAGTCAGCCCGTATCCTTTACCGTGACCTTCACACCTTCTGCCACTGGCGCTGCCGCGGCGGGGGCTGCATTCGCCAGCAATGCCTCCAACTCGCCGACCGTGACGACTCTGACTGGCACCGGCACTTCGGCACCGGTGCACTCTGTCCAATTGTCATGGACTGCCGGCGCGAGCCAGACCATCACCAGCTACAACGTCTATCGTGCCATTTACGGGCCAATTTCTTGTGGTACCTACACGGACATCGGTTCCACGTCGGGTTCGATCACGAACTACACCGACGCTGTGGTTACCGACGGAACGACTTACTGCTATGCCACCACAGCAGTAGATGCGCAAGGTGAAAGTGTATTCTCCAACATTGCGCAGGTCGTGATTCCGCCGCCCTAGGAAAAGCCATTCTCGGAGGGATGCGCAACTCACTCGAAGCCGGCAGGGCTATCGGGCGGCTACGCGCTTCGGTGGTCCCTCAGAAGCTTTTGCCGCGCTGCCGTCGGCGAAACCAGAACGCTTTTTGGCATTGCTCAACCACGCCACAGCTCTGCCTTCGGCCTCCGCCACTTGTTGTGGAAACATCGTCCGGCGCATGTTTTTCTTGCCGGCTTCGATTTGTCCAAGCAAGGGAGTCGCCGTTTTTTCCGCGAGCAAGTACCACATGTAAGCGGAAACCGAGGCAGGTTGGGAGCCCGCGATCTGGCCATATTCATTGCCCTGAACCTCTTTGATCTGAGAAAAATACTCAGCGAGGCGGAGTTGCGCATAGGGGTCGCCAGCTTCGGCAGATTCGATAATCGCAGCGAACGTCTGGTTCTCTCCCTGATCACCGCGAGGCTGGGGTTGCGAGTGGTTTATGGTCAAATAGAGTAACTCGGTACGGCTTGAGACTCCCAACTTGTCGAAGATACGGAAAAGATAGTTCTTCACCGTATGCGGGCTGAGGTCGAGAGCTCGAGCGATTTCGCGATTGGACAATCCGCCGGCCACGTGCTGTATGACTTGCCGTTCGCGCGCCGAAAGCAATTCGATTCCTTTGTGATTGGTGGCGCGGACTAGCGGTGCATCCGCGAATGCTGCTAGCGCCTGATCCAAATCGACGCTGCGCGCCCAAATTTGTCCTTCATGCACCGCACGGATGCATTTGCAGAGGCTCTCGAGCCGCTCTTGTTTTGAGAAAATGCCCCGGGCACCCGCACGGAAGCACTCGAGGACTTCCTGCGGTTCGGAGGAGTCCAGCAGAATAACTCCCTTGATCTGCGGCCGCACCGCGCGCATTTCGCGCAATATCTGGGTACCCTGTCCCGGCTGGTTGTCCAAACTGTGACTAATGACTACAACGTCGATGGGGACGCGAGTAACGGCGGCCAAAAGCTCCTCGGAATTCGACGCGGCGGCTACAACTTGCAGGCCGGGATCGTTACGCAGAGCATTCGCCAGGAGTTGCGTGTGTATGCGCGTGCCGTCGGCAACGACGATACTCACAAAGTCCGAGGCCACTTCATCATGGGAGGGCATTCCATTTCTCCTGACATTTCAGTTTCGTGAACCGAACAGGGGGAAGCCGAAAACAGCCCAAAAGAACATGGTCGCCCGGGGGAGGAAAACAAGAAAGTCGGCCAGAGTCTCTTGTGACAGCAAGCAATGTAGCATTAGACGGGCAAGCGGGCAAGCACGGAATTGCGATGTATGCAAGAAACTGCACTGACTGGATTGTCTCCCACCCCAGCCTGAGGCGCTATTGCGCAACGCAGAAGGATTAGTCCGGTTGCCTACGTCGAAACAACACGTCGGTGTTGCGGAGCGCCACCGTAACTCAATCCTGTCAATGGGATATGTCGCAACATTTCGACAGGCATGTCAGATGGCACGAGGGAAATACTCCGCCTTCAAAGTCGATTGCATCACGACTGCGCCTAAGAACAACGTCTCTAAGACACGCACTCTGTCATGAGAAGATCAGCTCTCATCGAATAGGGAGTGCCGGTTCTAAGAAGTCCTACCACTTGCATGTTCTTGCAAGTGATCATAACGTTCTTTACTCAGTAGCAATTCCTGGCTTCTCCCCCGAAGCATTTCTCGCGATATGCCACGCGATCCAGGCAGTCCCCTTTTCCATGGGACTCAGAGGGCGAAGCTATGAGCAGCAGTCCTAATCAGAGCTACGAAGCGGGCAACAGCCCGGGCCTGTTGTTTGCGCAAGAAGAATTACGCTGGTACGCCTTGCATACCAGAGCGCGTCACGAGAAGGCGGTCGAGCGTCGATTGCGCGATCAGGGCATGGAAACGTTCCTGCCGACCAGGATTCAGGTGCACCGCTGGAGCGATCGCAAGAAGAAAGTCGAACTGCCACTCTTCAGTTGCTATGTGTTCGTTCGCTGCGCGTTGAGCGCCAGAGACCGGACGCGGGTCTACCAAGTCGAGAGTGTGCATGGTTTTGTCGGCGCCGGCGGAGCGAGCCTGCCGATTCCCGACGATCAAATCGAAAGCATCCAGAAAGTTCTGAGGCAGTCCGCCCCCTGGCGATCGTACCCTTTTCTCAAGGTGGGGCAGCGGGTCCGGATCCGCGGCGGCGCAATGGACGGTGTGGAAGGCGTGCTCTTATCGGAGAACGGCGACCACAGCCTCATCATTTCTGTCGATGCGATTCAGCGATCGATGGCGGTGCGAATCGATGGCTACGATGTAGAACCAGTATGAAGAACCCCGGTCTGAAGGGATAGTCCGGAAGAATGTTGTTCTCCGCCAATCCACCAATCCCCTCCTAAGCGGTCCGAGAATTCCTTGAAAACGGTAGTCGAGCGCTCTTGAACATGTATCAGCAAGAGATCGAACGAATCAACGAAGAGTTGTATTTTATTGCGGCCAGCCCGGCCACACGCCGGCTTCGCACGCAAGCGGAATTGCTTTCGCAGAGTGACGTGCCCGTGCTTATTTCCGGAGAGGCCGGGAGCGGGAAGACGACCGCCGCCAAACTTATCCATTCGCTTTCGATTCGCTCCAGCTTCCCGTTCATGCGCGTGAAGTGCGCAGTTCTCACGTCGGACCTGCTGGAGAATGAACTCTTCGGCTACGAGCACACTTCCGCCCATGGGCGGCCGGAATCGACAGCGGGGAAGTTCGAGCTGTGTGCCAAGGGAACGATGCTGCTGGAGGAATTCGATGCGATGCCCGATGCGGTGCAACGGCAGTTGCTGAAAATGCTGGAGTCGGGCGGGTTCATCCGTCGCGGCGGCCAGACCTCGATACGACCCAATGTGCGTATCATCGCAGCGACATCTGGCGATCTGGAGTCGGCGGCGGCGGAGAAGAGAATTCAGGTGGAACTGTTCTACCGCATGAGCGTTTTTGAATTGCGCGTCCCTCCTTTGCGGGAGCGGCAGGAGGAAATCCCGCTGTTGCTCGGGCACCTCATGAACCGGCTGACCCAGCGTTACGGTGTGCCGGCCCCGCGCCTCTCCAGTGTGTTGCTGGACGCGTGCCAGCAGTATCCGTGGCCCGGCAATTTGCGCGAACTGGAGAACTTTGCCAAGCGTTTTCTGGCGCACGGCGATGAAGAGTCGGCGTTGCGCGAATTGCGTTCGACTCCAGATTATGGGCTAGCGAGTAACGGCGAGAATGACCATGAAAAAGGAAACGGGAACGATCGCGCCTCGACCGGCATTCGACCATCGCCCATAAACATTCGGGAAGGAAAGTCGTCTCTAAAGCTTCTGGTGCGGAACGCAAAAGGCGAAGCCGAACGCATCGCGATTGCGCAGGCGCTCGAACAGACGCGGTGGAACCGGAAAGCGGCAGCTCGTTTATTGAATGTTAGCTATCGCGCGCTGCTTTACAAGATTCAGGAGTACCACCTTGCGCCACCACAGGAACCCTCCGCGCGCCTTTTTGGGACCGACGGCTCGTGGTAAGGGAACCGCGCTGGATTTGGGCAGGCCCGATGGAACGATCGGGAAGGAAACGGGCGACGATGAAGCGCGAAATGGAGAAGAGATTGCGCATGACCGAATCCATGACCGCTCGCCGAGTCATACTCGGTCTGACGCTTTTGGCGATGGCGTCCATCGGAGCACTCGCGCAATCCGATTCCGCAGTGCGCCCTCCCGCGCGTGCAGCCACATCCGGTCAACAAGCCGGCAACAATTCCGGGCAAGGATCGCGCGCCGATCATTCGGATAGTTCCTACGTGATCGGCGCGAACGATGTTCTTGCAATCAATGTGTGGAAAGAGCCTGAAATATCGCGTTCCGTCCCCGTGCGTTCCGATGGAAAAATTTCTCTGCCATTAGTTGGCGAATTGCAGGCGGGCGGCCAAACCCCGCTGCAACTGGAGCAAGAGATCGCCAAACGCCTGCAGAGCTATATTTCCGAGCCCGAAGTCACGATCATTGTTACCGATAGTAGAAGTCAGAAGGTGAACATCCTGGGAATGGTCGTTCGACCAGGCGCCTACTTACTGACGAGTTCGACCACCATCCTCGATGCGATTGCGATGGCCGGGGGTTTCAAAGACTTCGCGAAGCAGAAGTCGATTTATGTGCTGCGACAAGCTCCAGATGGAACGCAAAAACGAATTCCATTCAACTACAAAGACGTCGTGAAAGGCAGAAATCCGGAGCAAAACGTTCGCCTGCAGAGCGGCGACACGGTGGTAATTCCCTAGTTGTCGTTATGAACATTCGAGGTCGTCTGATACTCGCATGCACGATTGCCGCGTTGCCGGTTCTCTCGGCCGGACAGAGCCCGACGGCGCCGAACCTTCCGCCGCAGAGTTCTGCCGATGCCAGCAAACCGGCTCCGGCGGGTGCGGTCTCGGCTTTAATCGGAATGTTGCCAGAAGGCGGTGCCGATGACACGAGCGCCGATCTACCTCAAATACCGGCGCTTCTCGGGGGACCGGCAATTTCTTCCGCTTTCATCTCGGAATTAGAACGATCGAATTATCTGCGAGGCGGCTTGAATGTGGGCGCCGTCTATGATTCCAATCCGTTGCTGCTTTCGAGTGGGAGGGATAGCAATACGAGTGAGTCGATCTTCCCCAACATCAGGATTGAGGAATCGTCGTCCCGATTGCGCTGGACCCTGGGATATGCCGGCGGCCTGACAGTCGACCAGAAGATCACGAATCAGAACCAGGGGTCGCATAACCTGAATTTTGACACGCAGTATCGGTTGAGCCCGCATGTGAACCTGCGGGTGGCAGAGAACTTTTCCCTCACCACGGGATTTTTTGACGCGGGCAATGGTCCCGAGGTCGTCGCCGGCTCGGTCGGCCCCAATGCCAGTCTGATTGCTCCGCTATCCACGGAGAGATCCAGTATTACGACGGTAGAAACGAACTATCACTTTGCCCTGAACGACCTGATTGGGGCCAGCGGGTCCTTTTATGATTTGCATTTTACCAACGTCCCCGCCGGGACTCAGCTGACGAATTCGCAAACCGCAACCGGGTCGGCATTCTGGTTGCACCGGTTGTTCGCCAAAGACTGGGGCGGAGTCAGCTATCGTTTTGATCGCATCACTTTCAATCCCGGGGGCGGCGAAAGCCGAGTCCACAGTTTCTTGGCGACGAACACGCTCCGCCTTTCCAATCGGTTCACACTGACTGGGTTCATCGGTCCGCAGTACTCGGAGAATCAGGGTCTGGCTCCCAGCGGAATGCCCGCTCCGAATGCCTGGTCGGTTGCCGGGGGTGCGGAAGGCGCTTGGGCGAACCAGCGTACAAGCCTGTCTGTCGGGTACTCCCGAACCATTAGCGACGGCGGCGGCATTTTAGGTTCGGTCCGTTTGCAGAGCGTTTACGGCGCGTTCCGCCGCGAGCTGGTTCCGGGGTGGGCGGTTGCTCTCACGGCGAGCCACGGAACGAATCGGTCGCTGATCGTGTCGTCGATCAACGACGCGAGTTCTATTAACTTGACTACCGCGGGCATTTCTTTGGAGCGCAACGTCGGAAAGAGCATTGGGCTCCGACTGGGTTACTCGCATGACTTCCAGGAGGAGTTTGGATTGCCCGCTGCTAACCCCACGCTCGATGCACATCGCAATCGATTTTTCGCGTCGCTTTCATATCAATGGGCGAAACCTTTAGGAATGTAGGCATGGACGAAGAACTGCAAGAATCACACGAGCCCTTGGATTTCACCGAGATTAAAGGAATCATCCGCCGGCGGCGGTGGCAGTTTCTTATTCCTTTTTTCTTCGGCTGGCTGCTGATATGGGGGGTGAGCTGGCTGATTCCTTCTACCTACCGGTCGGGCACGCTCATTCTGGTCGAGCAGCCCGCGGTGCCGGAGAAATATGTTGTCTCGAACATCGACGCCGACCTCCAGCATCAATTGGACAGCATCACACAACAAATTCTGAGTCGTACCCGCCTGCTGCGGATCATTGATTCTCTCGGTCTCTACGCCGACGAAAGAAAGCACAAGAGCGCGGACGACCTGGTGGAGCAGATGAGCAAGGAAGTCGACATCGAACTGTCGCACAGCGACGATCAAAAGCTCTCTGCCTTCAATATCTATTACGCGAATCGCGATCCCAGGATGGCACAGGCGGCCACGGCCGAGCTGGCGAATCTGTTCATCAAAGAAAATTTGGAGGAGCGCCAGGCACGTTCCGAGAAAACGACCATGTTTCTCGAAGATCAGGTCGAACAGGCGCGAGCGAAACTCGAGGCGCAAGAAGCGAAAATGCGCGTGTTCAAAGATGAGCATCTGGGCGAGTTGCCCAGCCAGACCCAGAGCAATCTACAGATCCTGACCGGCCTGCAGAATCAGGTGCAGGCCAACGAAGATTCGTTGGATCGAGCGAAGCAGCAGAATACCTATCTCGAATCGCTGATCAGTCAGTACGAGGCCGTCGATGGCGGTACGAAACCAGGCGCCGCTGGTCCAGCTGGGCTGGCCGAAATCGATAAGGAACTGGACCAACTGAAGGCCCAGTTGACGGATTTGACTTCTCACTATACCGATCGGCATCCCGATGTCCGCAAAACTAAGGCGCAGATTGCGAGAACCGAGAAAATACGCGAACAGATCGTCGCTGACATGAATAACCCAGCAAAGAATTCGACTCCAGCAACGGTGGCTTCATCGTCGGTAGACGCGAAAAGTGCACCACTGCTCGAGCTGGAGAGTCAGCTGAAGGCCAATCAGGTCGAGATCGCTAACCATGAGGCGGAGATCAAAGACGAGCAAAGCAAGATCAGCCAATACCAGGCGCGATTGAATATGGCCCCGGTCATGGAACAGCGATTCGCGGATATCACGCGCGATTACGATCAATCGAAGGCGGATTACGAATCGCTACTGGCCAAGAAGAACCAGTCGGAGATGTCCACCCACCTGGAGAAAACACAACAGGGCGAGCACTTTCGCATGTTGGATCCGCCGAATTTTCCGGTGCGACCTTATAAGCCGAATCGTTTGATTCTGTGTGGCGTAGGTTTGGCCGTGGGTCTCGTTCTGGGCGGGGGCTTTGCTTTTGGCAAGGAAAAGCTCAGCGGCAAGATCTATAGTGAGCGCGAAATCAAGAAGCTGGTTCCCTTCCCTGTGATCGCGGAAATTCCGCCCATCGAAAGCTTGAAGGAGCAATCGTCCCGCCGGCGCAGTGCCTGGCTCGCGGGCACAGCGGCAGTAGCGGTCTTAGGATGCATCCTGCTCGGATCGGCAGCAACGTATCTGTACGGCTAGGGATCATGTACCGGACTTTCTATCATTTGCAGCGCAAACCCTTCGAGATCACGCCCGATCCGGTGTTCTTGTTTCCTACGACGCGGCATAACGAAGCGCTTGCTTCGTTGTACTACGGAGTGACGGAGCATCGCGGATTCGTAATTCTGACGGGCGAAGTGGGCACGGGAAAGACGCTGATTCTGCGATCGCTGCTGCAGTTGCTGCAGCGCCGTGACCTTGCCTTTGCTCTGTTATTCAATCCGACCCTTTCGCCTTTGGAATTCATCCGCTACATCGCACGCGACTTCGGGCTGCCGGTTGCGGGCAAGGCCAAAGACGAACTGATTCACGTGCTGAATGGCTTCCTGCTCCAGAGACATCAAAAGGGATTGACGACGATGCTGGTGATGGACGAGGCCCATCACCTGTCGCCGGAAATCCTGGAAGAGATTCGCCTTTTGAGCAACCTGGAAACGTCGCAGAGGAAGTTGCTCCAGATCGTGCTGGCAGGCCAGCCGGAACTCGATCAGAAGCTCGATTCTCATGAACTCAGACAGTTAAAGCAGCGGATCGCGCTGCGCTGCCATTTAGACCCGCTAAGCTCGAACGAAACCAGGGCTTACATGAGACGTCGTCTCCAGATTGCGGGGGCGCCGGCAGGAGAGGATATCTTCGCTCAATCGGCGATCGAGGCGGTGTTTCGCTACTCACGTGGAATTCCGCGACTGATTAACACGATTTGTGAGAACGCGCTGCTATCCGGCTACGCCCAACAAGCGACCCAGATTACGGCGGAAATCGTTCACGGCGTCTCTCGGGATTTGCGACTGCTGCCGATTCCCGTGGACCCGGGAACCAATGGCGCAGCCGCGCTTTCAAACGAACAACGGCAGCAGAACGATCTCCTGCTGGCGGTGAAGACGCTGCTTGAGGTGCATGACCGCCTGCAGAGCCCCGCGACGAAGCGCCGGCTGCAATAAGGGTTTCCCAGATGAGCTATATATTCGAAGCGCTGCAGCGAGCGGAGGCCGAGCGGTCCGGCGAAAGTCTGCCGAAAAATGCCGACTCGGTTGCGGATTTGTTGCAGGAAATCGAACAGAAAATCGAGCGCAAGCAGCCAGTTTCTGAATTACCGGCGGCGGCGAAACCAGAGTCCGTCGCAGCAGCGGAAAGCTTTGCCTCTGCGAAGCCATTGTTGCCGGCACCTACCGCGGACTCCCGCTTGGTGTGCCTGACGGATCAGGGCGGCTTGGCGGCGGAGCAGTTTCGCGTGCTGGGGTTGAAACTGCGACATCTGCGCGAACGGCGGAAGCTCAAACGGATTGTGATTACCAGCAGCGTCCCAGAAGAAGGGAAGAGTATGGTTGCTGCAAATCTGGCGCTCAATCAATCCCGCAGCAAGATTCTCAACACCTTGCTCATCGATGGCGACTTGAGACGGCCCGCGTTAGGAAGCCGTTTTGGTTTTAATCGAAATCTGCCGGGGCTCAGCGAGGTTCTTCGCGGCGAGCGCCATCTGTCTGACGTTGTTTATAAGATCGAGGGTTCGGGCCTCTGGTTCATGCCAGCAGGCGTGATTCCCGAGAATCCGATGGACCTCATGCAATCGGGCCGGCTGCAGCAATTGTTCGAACAACTCGAAACATTTTTCCATTGGATAATTATCGACACTCCTCCCGTGCTTCCTCTGGCGGATACCCCACTCTTGATGAAGTTGACGGATGGAGTGCTACTCGTGACTCGTGAAGGAGTTTGCGACAAGAAACAACTTGAGCGGGCGGCCGAGGCTATCGACCATTCCGCGATGCTTGGCGTGGTTGTGAACAGTTGTCACAGCCTTGACCAGAAAGACTACTACGCGCGTTACGGTCCGGCCGGTGGCGAGGAGTCCTCGTCACCTGCGACCGAGAACTGAACGTTAGCTTCGCCTTACCTTCAATTTAATCTTCCCCCGTCGAAGTCTATCTTTGTCCGCGAAACTACGAAGCACTCGTTGCTACCCGTAGCGCGCGAGGAGATGCATCCGTGGCCTTAACATCGGCAAATTCGCAATCCGTTGATCGGAAACTTCAATCAGAACGGAAACCGCAACCCCAGAACTCGCTTGCTCGCAAAGAAATTCTTTCGGAGGAAGTTTTCCGGCGAATGATTTCGTTGGAGCGCAAGCGCAGCGAGCGTACCCAGCGCCCGTTTGTCCTGTTGCTAATGGACACGGGGCGTACTCAGCCTACCCAGAAGGACGGCCGGATTCTTCTCGACATCCTTTCCGCGCTGGAGAGTTCCACGCGCGAAACCGACGTCATGGGTTGGTACGAAATGAACGCTGCCGTGGGAGTGATGTTCACCGAGATTGTGCTGGAAAACAATCTCATGCTCAGCGCCATCCTGGGCCGTATCAGCGAGGTTCTCCGTGGCCGGCTCACCAGCGAACAGTTTAGTCAGATCAAGTTTTCGTTTCATCTGTTCCCCGAGGAGTGGGATCCCAGCAATCCAGAGCGTCAGAGCAACCCAACTCTCTATCCCGATCTCCACCAGCGCAACGGTGCGAACCGGCTGGGGCGAGCGATGAAGCGCGGCATGGACATCCTGGGAAGCCTTCTGCTGCTCGCTCTGTTTTCCCCGATATTTTTGGCGATTGCGGTTGCGATTAAACTGACTTCCCGGGGACCGGTCCTGTTCCGTCAGCAGCGCGTCGGAGAACACGGAACGGCTTTCACTTTCTTGAAGTTTCGCTCGATGTACGTGGGCAACGATGCCAGCCAGCACAAGGAATATGTGCGTAAGCTCATTGTTGGCCAGGCGGCCAAGCAGCCTACCAATGGCGCGGGCGAAGGCATTTTCAAACTCACCAACGATCCTCGGATCACTCCGGTAGGGAACTTCCTGCGACGGACGAGCATGGATGAATTGCCGCAGTTCCTCAATGTACTGCGGGGTGATATGTCATTGGTCGGGCCTCGGCCGCCGGTGCCTTATGAGGTCGAGGCTTACGCCACCTGGCATCGCTGTCGCTTGCTCGAAGCCAAGCCGGGAATTACCGGCCTCTGGCAAGTTCAGGGCCGGAGCCGGGTAGGGTTTGACGATATGGTGCGGCTTGATCTGCGCTATGCGCGCAGTTGTTCCCCTTGGCTAGATCTGAAGATTCTGGCGCAAACCCCCATGGCGGTGATCGCTGGGAATGGCGCCTGCTAACACTTTCCCCCACGCAGGTTCCACAGAAAACTATTTCCTTTCTTTTGGTTCGATCAAGGCACTTCATCAGGTGATTTCTCATGCTTAACTTTGGCGTGATCGGCTTCGGTTATTGGGGGCCGAATATCGTCCGTAATCTGCGCGCCCTGGAAGGCTGTGAGGTCGTCGGGATCTGCGATCAGGCTCCCGCCGCTCGCAAACGCATTCAGGCGGCGCATCCCGGAATTCCCATCCACAGCGATGCAAGAGAACTGACGGAAGCACGAGGCGTGGATGTCATCGCGGTGATCACCCCAGTGTGGACGCATTACGAACTGACCAAGGCGGCGCTTGAAAACGGCAAGCATGTGTTCGTGGAAAAGCCCTTTACCGGCAACGTCGCTCAAGCGGAAGAACTCATCAACCTCGCAGAACGAAAAAACCTCCTTATTATGGTGGATCATACGTTCCTGTTTACTGGCGCGGTCCGCAAGATACACAAATTGCTCCGCGAAGGGATTCTAGGCAAGGTTTATTACTACGATTCGACGCGCGTGAACCTCGGACTGTTTCAGCATGATTGCAATGTGATTTGGGACCTCGCGCCGCACGATCTCTCGATCATGAACCACCTGCTGAACAAGGATGCGGAAGCGATTTCGGCCACCGGGCAGGCCCACCTCAACGGTCACGAAGATATTGCGTTTATCACCGCCTACTTTCCGGATAACGTGATTGCACATATCAACGTCAACTGGATTTCTCCCGTCAAAGTACGAACCACGCTGATTGGCGGCGAGAAAAAAATGTTGGTCTGGAACGATCTCGAGGCCGACGAAAAGCTCAAGATTTACGACAAGGGTGTGGACGTGAAGAGCCAGGAGGGTGTGTACAACCTGCTGGTCAGCTATCGCTCGGGCGATATGTGGGCGCCGCAGGTCGAACAAGTGGAAGCTCTCCGGGTTGAATTGCAATACTTTGTGGAATGTATCAAGAGAAGCGAATCTCCATTCAACGGCGGCTGCGCCGGATTGAGAGTGGTGCGCATGCTTGAGGCCGCTAGTAAATCGGTTGGCAAGCGCGGCGAACTCGTCTACCTCTGATCGCCCCGCACGAAGACCACGAATCCCTCCTGTGAAGCCAACTTCCTTAATTGCGACGACGAAGAATTGGGTGCCCCTGGCCCGCCTGGCGGTCGCTTTGGCAAATGCCGGATTCAAGGTTGAGGCACTTTGTCCTCGCCGGCACGCGCTGGAGCAAACGCGCGCCGTGTGCCGGACGCACGCTTATCGGGGCCTGGCGCCCCTGCGGTCACTTGTGCGTTCCATCGCCGCCGCCAAGCCCGATCTCATTGTCCCCGGAGATGACCTTGCAACCCGGCACTTGCACGAACTTTATCGCCAGCGAGACTGGTATGCGGGCGACGCGGCCGACCTCGGTCCTCTTATCGAGCGCTCGCTAGGATTGCCGGCAGGCTACCCGATCATCGACGCGAGAGCCGCTTTCATAGAATTAGCCCGAGAAGAAGGGGTCCGAGTTCCCAGGACCGAGATCGTCAAGACCGCCGAGGATCTCAAGAACTGGGTCGAGCGGGTTGGCCTTCCTATCGTGCTAAAAGCGAATGGTTCTTCAGGGGGAGAAGGTGTGCGGGTGGCCTGCACCGTGGAAGATGCGCAGCGCGCCCTTCGGAAGCTGCATGCGCCTCCACTCCTGGCGCGAGCGTTAAAGCGAGCTGTGGTCGACTACGACCGGACTCTCATTTGGCCATGCCTGCTGCGAGACCGGTCGACGGTGAATGCCCAGGCCTTCGTAGCGGGACATGAAGCCACCAGCACCATCGCTTGCTGGAAGGGCAAAGTCCTGGCGAGTCTGCATTTTGAAGTTCTCCGCAAATGCACTGATGCCGGGCACGCGACGGTTGTGCGGTGGATCGAAAATGATGAAATGTCCACCGCCATCGAAAAGATAGTCCGTCGCCTGGGCCTTTCTGGCTTGTGCGGATTTGACTTCATGTTGGAAGCCAGTACCGGGCATGCGTATCTCATCGAAATCAATCCCAGAACAACTCAGGTCGGCCACATCACGCTGGGTGCGGGACGCGACCTGCCGGCAGCTTTATACGGGGCGATCTTGGGACACCCGGCTCGAGTCGCGGCGCCTCTCACCGAGAATGACACCATCGCGCTTTTTCCCCACGAGTGGGCAAGGGATCCCCAGAGCGAGTTCCTAAGAACGGGATTTCACGACGTTCCATGGGATGCGCCCGAGTTGGTTCATGCTTGCATCCGGCGAAGCAAAAAGCAAAGCGCGTGGTATTCCCAAGGCGACGCAAGTCGCGGGATTGCAGTCGGGTCTCAACCTATGAAGACTCCGGACGAGAGTAGGGCCGCAGCGAGGATCGCAGCGAGATGAGCAGACCGCTCAAAGTCTAATTCTCGATATGAGCGCTTACGTAAGCATCGCGCCGGACGTGAAGCTTGGACGAGACGTCAAGCTTTCCAAATTCATCAACCTCTATGGATGTGAGGTCGGCGACGAAACAAAGATCGGCGCTTTCGTTGAGATCCAGAAAAACGCGAAAGTGGGCAGACGCTGCAAGATCTCCAGCCACACCTTCATCTGCGAAGGAGTAGTAATCGAGGACAACGTTTTCGTCGGACACGGCGTGATGTTCATCAACGACCTGTATCCACGCGCAACGACAGCCACCGGCAGTCTGCAAACCGAAGCCGATTGGCATGTGGATCGGACGGTGGTGAAGAAGGGGGCCTCGATTGGCTCCGGCGCAACCATCCTCGCGAATACCTGTATCGGAGAAAACGCCATTGTGGGAGCGGGCGCCGTGGTCACGAAAGATGTTCCGGCCAACACGATTGTGGCCGGCAATCCAGCCAGAATTCTTCGTCAAATTGAAACTGGAGTAGCGCGGTGAATCGCTTGCAAAATATACCCTTTCTCGATCTGGTCACGCCGCACCTCGAACTCGAAAAGGAGCTGACCTCGGTCTTTCAGCAGGCCATCCGTACCGCTGGCTTCATCGGCGGGCCGATGGTCGAAAATTTTGAAAAGGAGTTTGCCGCGTTCTGCGACACTGAACATGCGGTCGCGGTCAACAGCGGTACGGACGCACTGCGCTTCGCGCTGATGGCAGCGGGCGTGAAAATGGGCGACGTGGTGGTAACGGTCCCAAACACGTTTATTGCCACGACCGAAGCTATTTCCCAGGCAGGAGCACTGCCGGAGTTCGTCGACATAGACGAACGGACCTACAACATGGATCCGGGAAAACTCCAAGAGTATCTGGAGATGCAGTGCACGAAGGACAAATCCGGCCGGCTCATCAGCCGTCGCTGTGGCCGCCCGGTGACTGCCGTCGTTCCGGTTCATCTCTACGGACAGACCGCCGACATGGATCCGATTCTCGAGCTCGCCGATCGCTACGGCCTGGTCGTGATTGAAGATGCTTGCCAGGCCCACGGCGCCGAATACTTTTCGCGAAAAAACAACTGCTGGATGAAGGCGGGATCCATGGGCCGGGCCTCCTCCTTCAGCTTTTATCCGGGCAAGAACTTAGGAGCATGTGGCGAGGCGGGAGCGACGACGACCAACGATGAGGACGTTGCGGCAACGGTGAGAATGCTGCGCGATCACGGCCAGGTGAAGAAGTACTACCATGATGTCGAAGGCTATAATGGCCGGCTGGACGCGATGCAGGCGGGATTTCTTTCGGCGAAACTGAAGCATTTGCCGGATTGGAACAACAAGCGACAGCAACACGCGGAACGTTATCGCCAGTTGCTGGGCAACCGCGTGGGCCTCGTTCTCCCATACGAGCCCCGGTGGTCGAAAGCTGTATATCATCTCTTTGTGATTCGCGTCGCGGACCGCGAACAGTTAAAGGACTTCCTGGCGGCCGCCGGCGTGGGCACCGGCATCCACTATCCCATTCCACTTCACCTGCAGAAGGCCTATACAACATTTCAATATAAGGAAGGGGACTTCCCGGTGACCGAGCGGGTTGCTGCTGAAATTCTGTCGCTACCGATGTTTCCTGGGCTGACAGAAGCGATGCAGGCACGCATCGTTGAAAGGACGGCAGCATTCGTCTCTCGTCTGGAGACGATCGCGAGTTAGAGAAATGTCAACAACCCAGTTGGCACAGAAAATCGAAGCCGAGTTGCAAACGACTGAGCAGCAAGCCTCGAGCGGCAGCGCCGCGGGAAAAGCTCCATCCAATCGCAAGGTCTGGATCGATCTGGAGAATTCTCCTCACGTCCCCTTCTTCCGGCCCATTATCAAGGAACTGGAAAAGCGCGGCTGTGAAGTCGTGCTCACTGCCAGGGATTGCTTCCAGGTATTCGAACTCGCGGACATGGCCGGCTTTAAATACCGGAAAATTGGCCATCACTACGGAAAAAATCCCATCGCCAAGTTAATGGGGCTCGGCATTCGTGTGGCGCAGATAGCTCCGTTTATTGTTCGAGAAAAACCGGCAATCAGCGTCTCCCACGGTTCCCGCTCCTCATTAATGCTGTCTGCCCTGTTGGGCATTCCCAGCATTAATATCGCAGACTACGAACACGCCGACCATCGCCTGACAACGTTGGTAGGTTCTAAGCGGAAGAAGTGGGTGATCACGCCCGAGGTGATTCCGCCTGATGTTTTCGAGAAGGACGGCATACTGAAGGATCACGTATTGCACTATCCGGGAATCAAAGAGGATGTTTACGTTCCCCTCTTCCGGCCCGATCCTTCGCTCAAGGACGCCCTTGGAATCCAGGCAACCGACCTCGTGGTCACCATTCGGCCGCCGGCTACCGAGGCCCATTATCACAATCCTGAGAGCGACAAGCTGTTGATGACGGTGTTCAAGTTGTTGCGCGCGCATCCCGAAGTCAAGGCGATTTTGCTGCCTCGAACTCACAGGCAGGAAGCCGAGCTGCGACAGGCGGAGCCGGATCTGTTTGCGGCCGGAAGAATGATGGTTCCCAAACGCGCAGTCGATGGCCTGGACTTGATCTGGTACTCCGACCTGGTAATCAGCGGTGGAGGAACGATGAACCGCGAAGCCGCGGCATTAGGAGTACGAGTCTACAGTATTTTCCGGGGCAAGATCGGGGCGGTTGATGAATATCTCGCTCAAACAGGGCGTCTAGTGCTGCTTGAATCTCCCGAAGATGTCGTCAGCAAACTAAAATTCGTACGTCGGAACACCAACGGTCATCCCGCGCTCCATGATCGTCGAACCCTCCAAACCATCGTTGATCACGTCTCTCGACTTGTGAGCGCGCATGCCTGTTAGTTCACATGAGTGGCGTTGGAAAAAAGCTGCATTGTTTCTCGGTATGCTCCAAGAGGTCGCGAAAATGCACTGCCTAAAAGATGTTGGTTAACTCATGCGGACAACGGATGATCCCGGATCATTGACGCGGAGCGCGGCGACACAACCCGGCGGCTACCCCTATGTTCTGATTACTCCGGCGCGAAACGAGGCCGCGTTCATTGAGCTGATCATCGAGTCCGTAGTGCGGCAGACGTTCCGTCCGGCAAAGTGGGTCATCGTCAGCGATGGATCCACTGATGGCACCGACGAGATGGTCAGCCGATACGCCGCTCAGCACGATTGGATCGAACTGGTGCGTAAACCTGAGCGTAAGGAACGGCATTTTGCGGGGAAGGTGGAGGCCTTCAACGCGGGCTATGCGCGGGTAAAGGATTTGGAGTTCGAGGTGATTGGCAATCTCGACGCTGACGTGACGTTGGATGATGAGGACTATTTTGACTTTGTAATGAGCAAATTTGCCGAGAATCCCCGACTGGGAGTCTGCGGTACGGCTTACCGGGAAGGGGACTCGACCTATCCCCCTCCGTTCACCAGCCTGGAGGATGTGCCGGGAGCATGTCAAATGTTCCGGCGGCAGTGTTTTGAATCTATCGGTGGCTATCGACCGGTGAGATTCGGGGGTATCGATGTGATAGCGGTCTTTAGCGCGCAGGCCCAGGGGTGGCAAACCAGGACATTTCTGGAAAAAATGTTTCTCCACCGTCGAACCGTAGGAAGTGCACAGACCGAAGGTGATTGCAGAAGACGGTTGCACGACGGCGGGAAGGATTATGTTCTTGGAAGCCATCCCGCGTGGGAGTTTTTTAGAAGCATCTATTTGATGAAAAGCAAACCTTATATCGTCGGCGGCGCTCTGAGTCTGGTTGGGTACTTCTGGGCCATGTTCCGAGGCACGGCCAGAGCTATTCCCGAGGATCTCATGCGGATACGGCGAAAAGGTCAGATGCAACGATTGAAAGGGATCTTGCGGCGTTACTCGATGCCACGGTCCATGACCACCCCGAACGGGAAATTCGATATGTACTAACTGTCCTGTGCTGTCAGACCTCTCGTAGGCGGCGGCGCAATAGCGAAATTCCCGACAAGCGCCACGGACAACGAAATTGGAACGCATCCAGTCCGCCCTTCTGAGTGGGTTTGACGGACGCCATGACCTCCAATAACAATCACATCAGCGTATGCGTCTGTACCTACAAGCGCCCGCACCTTCTCGAGCGCTTATTGGATGAACTTTCCCGCCAGGATACTGGCGAACTATTCAGTTACTCGATCGTGGTCGCCGACAACGATCATTTGCAATCCGCCGAGGCTGTGGTATTGGAATTCGCGGCCGTCTCGGCTGTTCCAATCAAATATTGCGTTGAGCCTCGTCAGAATATCGCGCTCGCGCGGAACAAGGCGATCGAGAACTCGAGTGGTAATTTTGTCGCCTTCATCGACGACGACGAGTTTCCAACCCCAGGCTGGCTTCTTTGCTTGTTCAAAACCTGTGCGGTATATCAGGCAGACGGAGTAGTCGGACCCGTAAAGCGCCATTTCGATGAAAAGCCGCCAGAATGGTTAGTTAAGGGCAACTTCTACGAACGTCCGACTTACACAACCGGAATGGTCATCGACTGGGGCCAGGGACGGACCAACAATTTGCTGTTCAAAAAAGCAATCATTTCAGAAGATACCCCGCCCTTCCGTCCGGAGTTTCGTACCGGAGAGGACCAGGACTTCTTCAGACGAATGATCCAGGAGAAGCATGTCTTCATCTGGTGCGATGACGCCATAGTTTATGAGGTTGTCCCTCCCACCCGTTGGAAACGTACGTTCATGCTGAGAAGAGCATTGCTCCAGGGCACGGCCGCGGTGCTTCATCCGAATTTCGGCGCACGGGACATTGCAAAATCGCTCATTGCCATCCCAGCTTATATCGCCGCTTTGCCATTTGTTTTCCTGTGGGCCCATCACACCTACATGAGTCTCCTGATAAAGCTTTGTGACCACATAGGGAGGATTCTTGCCCTTATGAACATCAATCCAATCAAAGAGCCATATGTCACCGACTAGCACCGGGATAGGGAACACTTGAAGCTCGACAATCTGATTATCGAACCGGACGATCCCATCCTGATAACCGGGGCAACTGGCTTCATTGGGTCCAGGGTCGTTGAGTCGCTCCTCGATCACGGCTTTCGCAAACTGATCTGTTTTGCGAGACCTTCCAGCGAAATTGCCAAACTGGAAGCCGTCGCCAGCCGCGGTATGGGGGCGAGGATCAAAATCATCAAAGGCAACCTGTTATCTCCCGAAGATTGCTCCGCTGCGACCAGGGACGCGGCGATTATTTTTCACCTGGCGGCGGGCGGGAGCGATAAGTCCTTTCCCGATGCCTTTATGAACTCAGTTGTGACCACGCGGAACCTGCTCGAAGCAAGTTTGCGGCACAAGGTCCTGAGGCGGTTTGTCAATATCAGTTCGCTCGCGGTCTATTCAAACAACAACAATGGAGGGCCACTCTTGGATGAGTTATGCCCAGTGGAGGCACATCCTGAGCTACGCGGGGATGCCTATTGCTTCGCCAAGATCAAACAGGACGAAATTGTCGCAGAGTACGGCGATAAATTCGGGATCCCGTACGTGATTATCAGGCCAGGATATGTTTACGGACCCGGTAAGAAGGCTATCGCCAGTCGGGTGGGGATCGACACCTTCGGTATCTTTCTCCACCTGGGCGGTCCCAACCCGATACCGTTCACCTACGTTGACAATTGCGCGGAAGCGATCGTGCTAGCTGGGTTGAAAAATGGGGTCGAAAGCAGTGTATTCAACATCGTGGACGACGATCTTCCTTCGAGCCGGGAATTTTTGCGCCAATACAAGGTAAATGTGAGGCGCTTCAAATCGATCTATGTTCCCCACGTTATCAGCCATGCGCTCTGTTGCATGTGGGAGCAATACTCGAACTGGTCAGAGGAACAGTTGCCGCCTGTGTTCAATCGGAGGCGATGGCATGCCTTCTGGAAGAAGACGCGTTACAGCAACCAGAAATTGAAGACGAGCGTTGGCTGGACTCCAAGAGTGCCGATGGCGGAGGGATTGAGGCTGTATTTCGAAAGCTGCCGGGATGCGGAACGATATGCTTAGGGTCGCCATCGTGGGATGTGGCAAGATTGCGGATGCTCACGCTTCCCAGATTCAGAGAATCAAGGGGTGCGAGATCGCCGGCGTCTGCGACCGTGAACCCCTCATGGCGCGGCAACTGGCCGAGCGGTTCCCAGTCCAGCGCTATTTTAGTGATGTGAAGGAACTCCTGCGTGAGGTCCAACCTGACGTTGTTCACATTACTACCTCACCGGAGAGCCATTTCGATCTGGCGCGGCTTTGTCTGGAGCGGGGATGCCACGTTTATGTGGAAAAGCCATTCACACTTTTCGAGGAAGAGGCCCGGCAACTGATTGCACTCGCGACCGAAAGAGGGTTGAAGCTCACGGCAGGGCACGATGCTCAATTTGGACCTGCAGCCCGGCGAATGCGGACTCTTGTCCAGACCGGCTTTCTGGGCGATGGCCCCGTGCACATGGAAAGCTATTACTGCTATGAAATGGGAAGAGCCGGATATGCCAGTGCGCTCCTTGGCGACCGGAAACATTGGGTCCGCAGGCTACCGGGAAAGTTGTTGCAGAACGTCATTAGCCACGGCATTGCGCGGATCGCAGAGTTCCTGCCGGGCAATTCACCGGAAGTAGTCGCGTATGGGTTTACCAGTCCGCTGCTGAAAAGCATGGGCGAAGACGAAATCATTGATGAGTTGAGGGTGATTATTTGTGATCAGGAGCGGGTCACCGCGTATTTCACATTCTCCTCGCAAATGCGTCCCCCGCTTCACGAGTTTCGTATCTACGGCGCCGCAAATGGCCTCATTCTTGACCCGGATCAGGAAACGCTGATCAAACTTCGTGGAACTCGGTTCAAGAGCTACCTGGAAAAGTTTATCCCGCCGGTTTTATTTGCCAAGCAGCATCTCGGAAATCTGTTCAGCAACGCGCGGGCTTTCCTGGCGAACGATTTCCACACGACATCTGGAATGAAATGCTTGATTGAATCTTTTTATACCTCTATCCAGGAGGGTGGACCGGTGCCAATCCCCTACCGCGAGATACTTCTAACGGCACGAATTATGGACTCTATTTTCGCGCAACTCGACCGGAAGCAGTCGCAGCTCCCCGGCCAGGGCGAAATGGTCCTTCCGGTCACGCTCCACAACTGAGAGGAGGTTAGTTGTCCCAATCATTATCCACTCCGAACCAGACTCAAATGTTCCCGGCCAACAGCATCGAAATTAGCGTCAGAGGGAGATGGGTCAGGGTGCCCGCGTTGGCGGTGGGCCCAACGAACGTCGTTGTAACCGGCAAATGGATTAAGATCGCCGCGATCCATGACGAGGAGTGGTTGGAAACCGAGATCGAAGATCCCGGAGTGTACGTGACAAAGCTGAAAGAGGAGGGATCTGAAGTACCTGCCGATATTTTCACGTTCACACAGAAACTACCCGGAGCGCCCCCGAAACACTCCGGTCACCTGGAATGGGCCAGCATGGCGGCCATTCGCCTCCCTGGGTTTACCAAGTGGTGGGAGAAGTTGCCGCAGGAAACGCGCAAGAACGTGAGACGATCGCAGAAACGCGGAGTGGTGGTATCGGTTAAACCGTTTAACCAAGACCTGATCGCCGGCATCAGAGATGTCAATGATGACTCGCCACTCCGGCAGAGAATCCGCAATTTCCACTACGGCAAGAGCCTTGCCGAAATTAAGAAGGACTATTCGGCGTTTCTTGATCGCAGCGACTTCATTTGTGCGAAGGTCGGAAATGAAATGCTTGGGTTTCTGAAGCTGGTATATCGGGGAGAGGTCGCTTCTATCCTGCATCTGACCACAAAGGTCAGTCAGTCCGACAAACGACCTGCCAATGCGTTGGTCGCTAAAGCCGTTGAGCTCTGTGAAGCAAAGGGAATATCCTTCATCACCTACGGAGAGTTCAACTATGGCAACAAGCGTCACAGCCCATTGCTGGAATTCAAGATCCGAAATGGATTCGAGGAAATCTTGACGCCGAGATTCTACGTGCCGTTGACGAGGTGGGGAGCGCTCTGCATAAGGATGAATCTTCATCGCGGCGCCCTCGGAATTCTGCCCCCCAGCGTGATCGCGATTGGCCTGGCGGTGCGCGCCAAGTGTCACAACCTCAAGTACGTCCTGAGCCGGTGTAGCTTAATGCCAGAGCGGTCGAACCGTAATCGACAGATGGAGTGTTCAAACCCTCCCGCCGGCTCCAACACCTGAGCGCGACCGCTTTCTCGTCCCATAAACAGCCAACGACCTGCTCCAACAATCTCCCGATCTGAATATCTGAAATGCCCGGAATCGTTGGTCTTGTAACCAAAATGCCGCGTGAGTTGGCCGAACCGCAACTGTTGCGGATGGTCGAAGCCCTCCGCCACGAGTCTTTCTACGTGACCGGAACGTGGATTGATGAATCCTTGGGCCTGTACTTGGGGTGGGTCGCGCGGAAGAATTCCTTCTCCGACGAAATGCCCTTGCGCAACGAACAAGGCGATGTCGTGCTAGCTTTCTCCGGAGAAGAATTCCCCCTCCCAGAAACTGCCGGCCGCCTCAAGGAACGAGGTCATACGTTTAACGTAAAAGGCTCCTCCTACCTCGTCCATCTCTACGAGGAGGATTCTTCTTTTCCGGCTGGGCTGAACGGAAGATTTCAGGGTTTTCTGGCGGACCGGACGCGCGGAACGATGACGCTCTTTAACGACCGGTATGGAATGCACCGGGTCTATTACCACGAGTCGAAGGAGTCCTTTTATTTCTCGGCGGAAGCCAAGGCGATTCTCGCGGTCCGTCCCGAACTTCGGCGCGCAGATCTCCAAGGGTTAGGAGAGTTCGTGGCCTGCGGCTGTGTGATGGAGAACCGGACCCTCTTCCGGGATGTTCACGTGCTGCCGCCGGCTTCGGCCTGGGTTTTTCAGGACAGCACCCTGGTAAGGAAGAACGCGTATTTCGATCCTCGTGAGTGGGAGAATCAATCTCCCCTGGAGCCGGAATCTTACTACGCGGAATTGCGCAAGGTTTTCTCGCAGAATCTAGCCAGCTACTTCGAAGGCCAGGAACGAATTGGAATGTCCCTGACCGGCGGACTAGACAGCCGGATGATCATGGCTTGGCTCAAACCTTCTCCGCGGTCTCTCCCGTGCTATACGTTCGGTGACGGCGGAGGAAGACGTCAGGTTCGCGACGCTGTGGTAGCCCAGCAAGTAGCGAGCGCCTGCGGCCAAGTTCACGAGGTCATCCCGGTCGGCGAGGAGTTCCTGTCGCGCTTTTCTCATTACGCGGAGCGTACCGTGTATTTATCGGACGGTTGTGTCGACCTGACACACTCTCCCGATTTGTACCTCAATGAGAGAGCGCGCCAGATTGCGCCGGTGAGGATGACGGGAAACTACGGCAGTGAAGTGCTGCGCTTGTCCCGTGCGTTCAAGCCGGAGGAGCCCGCTCCAGGTTTGTTCCCAGGTGAGTTTCTGCAACATGTTCACGCGGCAAAAGAAACCTACCGGGCGCTGGATCGGGAGCACCCGCTTTCGTTCGCTGTCTTCCGTCAAGCTCCCTGGCACCACTACGGCCTTCTGGCCCTGGAGGAAACGCAGCTTGCCCTCAGGTCCCCATATCTCGATAACGAGCTTGTCCGCACCGCATTTCGTGCGCCGAAGAAAGCTCTTGGGGAAGATGTCTGCCTGCGGTTAATCGCCGATGGAGACGCGGTTCTCCGGCAGATTCGGACTGATCGGGGTGTGAATGGAAGTCGCAGAAGTCTTTCGGCACTTGCACACCGCGGCGTGCTCGAGTTTCTCTTCAGGGCGGAATATGCCTACGATTCGGGCATGCCGCAGTGGGCCGCGCGGATCGATCATGTGCTGTCGCCGTTTCATCCGGAACGCATTTTTCTTGGCTGGCACAAGTTCCACCATTTTCGGATCTGGTACCGAGACGTCCTTTCGGGCTACGTCCGTGAAATGCTTCTGGATCCGCGCACTCTTTTGCGGCCCTATGTCGAACCGCGTCAGCTTGAGGCGATGGTGGAAGGACATCTGAAGGGAAGCCGGAACTACACGGCCGAAATCCACAAAGTGTTGACCCTGGAACTTATACATCGGATCTTTCTTGACTCGAAATGATTCAACCCTTGGCGGCCCCTGGTAAAGCGAATTCTGAAGAGATGCAAGTGTCTTCGGTAGAACCCGTGGGGGAATCCGAACTAGTCAGCCGCCCTTTTCCTGGACGAATGCCGGCGATTGCTCTCTTCGCCATCGTTCTCAAGGTCATATTGCTATTCGGGTTATTTCCCCATTTACAGGCGAGTTTTTCTGAAGACTACAACGTGGGGACGTTCCGGGATGATTACGAGATGATTGCGTGGAATCTCGTGCAGGGAAACGGATACCGCGTGTTTCCGGATACCAGTTTGACCATGCTGCGTACTCCCGGTTTTGTGTTACTGCTGGCCTTGATCTTCGCCGTGTTTGGAAAGAGCCTCGTCGCGGTCAGGGTCGTCAACCTGGCGTTTTCCATCGTCACGGCGGTTCTTACCCGCGTATTGGCCCTCAAGGCCGGTCTATCAAGGACTGCGGCCACAATTGCCGCACTGATCTTTTTCTTACACCCGGGCGTAACCATCGCAGACAGTCAAGGCGCCGTCGAGAGCATGGTGACGCTTTGTCTGGTGGCGTCGGTGCTTCTGGGACTCAGCGCGATGGAGCGCGGGAACTGGGCAATCTTTGTGGTGGCAGGACTTGCGAATGGGCTGGCGCTGTTGGTCAAGAGCTCAGTGGCGCTGGTACTCCCCGCGTTGTTCCTTTATGGCATGTGGAGGTCACGCAGCGGATCGGCACGACGGAAGATTCTGATCGGGATGGTGACGTGTGGACTGGTCAGCGCCCTAGTGCTGGCTCCGTGGGTGGTGCGCAATTATCAACTATCCGGGAAGTTCATCCCAACCATGACGGTAGGTGGCCTTGTCGCATTCCAGGGCGCCTATGTCATCCAGCATTTGAATTCAAATCTTGAGAGTTCCCAACTCCTCGAGCAGGCGGCTGATCAACAAGTCGTGATCGCGAACGCCATGGGGCTGAAACAGAAGGGGCGCTTCTTCCCTCAATTTCCGACAGTTGGAGACGAAGTTGCGTTTTATGGGGAGTTGGGAAGACGCGCCGAAGACGACTACAAACAAGACCCTGAATTACTTGTGCAAGCTGTTGTCCACAACACCTGGGCATTCTGGATATGGGGAAAGACACGCCGCGCCACGGTATTCAACGCGATTCTGACACTGCCTCTGCTCACCCTCGCAGGAATCGGACTACGGGCTGGAATCAAGAACGGGTTGGAGGTTCTCCCCTTCCCTCTGATCATCGGGGCCTTCATGGTTCCGCACCTGATCTTTATTGCAGTCGCACGCTATCACATACCCTTAGTACCGTTTGTAGCAGTGCTCGCGGCTATCCCCCTGGCTAGCTGGTTCGACCAATTCGCTCGCACCCGGGAGGGCTGTTTCATTGTCCGTCGGCCCTCTGAAGTGTTTCACGGATCCGCCTGAGACGATCTTGAATGCCCACTACGCTCGCGACCGTCGTTTATTGTTCTTTCATCGTCGCGGTCATGCTCTTGGAGCGCGACCGCAAGTCGCGTGTATCTTGGGCGGCTTGGATCCCAATTGCATGGCTGTCGATTTGTGCCTCCCGTACGGTCTCGCAATGGTTCGGACAAGAGAGTCTCATGACACCCGACCAGATTGTCGACGGGAGTCCTTTCGATGCGCTTATATTCTCCATACTGATAGCGGCTGGTTTGGTGGTGCTGATTCGGAGAAGGCGGCGCGTTGTCACGTTCCTACGAGGGAATTGGCCTCTCCTTATTTTCTTCGCGTATTGCCTGGTAAGCTGCCTGTGGTCGGATTACCCCTTCGTAGCTTTCAAGCGGTGGGCCAAAGCAGCAGGGGACCTGGTTATGGTTTTAATTGTCCTGACTGATCTCGAGCCGACCGCTGCCATCAAGCGGCTCCTCGCGCGAGTGGGTTTTCTCCTGATTCCGCTCTCCATCTTGCTGATCAAGTACTACCCAAGCTTAGGGCGCAACTACAGCCCTTGGACTGGAGAACTGGAGAATACGGGCGTCGGCACCCAGAAGAATAACCTCGGCTATGTCTGCTTGATTTTCGGCCTCGGGTGCTTCTGGTATCTGCTGGAGGCGTTCCGGGACGGCAAGCGGACTCGTCGGACCAGGCCGCTGCTCGCTCACGGGGCCATTCTGATCCTGGCGCTTTGGCTCTTTTGGCTGGCCAAATCCGCCACCTCCTTTTCTTGTTTTCTCGTCGGTTGCTTCCTCATCGCTCTCACCAGTCGCAGAGGAATCTCCAGAAGACCGGCGCTTGTGCACATTGTGGTGGCAACGATCTTGTTCGTCATCGTCTATGCTCTGCTTCTCAATCCAGAAGCTGGCCTTACCGAGACCGTGGGAAGAGACTCCACGCTGACCGGCCGGACCCTGATCTGGAGTCAACTTCTTGCTAGCACCGTAAATCCAACGTTCGGTGCCGGTTACGAGAGTTTCTGGTCCCCGGAGAGAGCGGAGAAATTTTGGAAGGGCAATATGGGGCACGTGAATCAGGCGCACAACGGCTACATCCAGGTTTATCTGGACTTGGGGTGGGTAGGTGTTTTGCTGGTTAGCGTTGTAATGATCTGGGGTTACCGGAATGTGGTTCGCTCTCTTCGCCAGGATCCGGAGGCAGGCAAGCTCAAGCTGGCGTTTTTGGTCATTGCTGCGATCTACAACCTGACGGAACACGCGTTCAGGGAACTCCATCCCGTGTGGATCATGTTCTTGTTGGCCGTAACGGTCCTTCCGAAAGTTGCCGCACCCATTAAGACCCGAAGAATTTTGACGCTCCGTGCATTCAGCGCGCCAGTAGCACCGTCTCTGGAGGAGGCATGAGGCCATTCGATGCAAATGGCGCCTTCCACCCCGCCGTGGCGGGCGATGGGCTCCGGCGTCTTGCCGTTCGGGGGGCGGGCGTCACCGTATTCTCCGGGGGCGTCGCATTATGCGTCCAGATTGTCGCCACGGTAGTGCTGGCTCGGCTTCTCGCTCCGTCTGATTTCGGCGTTGTCGCCATGGTCACGACCTTCAGCCTTCTCCTGGTTAACTTTGGGCTGAACGGTTTTACAGAAGCTGTTATACAAAGAGAGGAAATCGATCGATTCCTGGTCAGTAACCTTTTCTGGATCAATCTGGGCGCCGGCGTTCTTCTGACGATCGGTTTTGCCGCGGCGGGGTCGCTACTGGCGCGGTTTTACGGCGATCTGCGGGTAGCGCGCGTCGCCGCCGGCATGTCCATCACGATCTTCCTCACAACCCTCTCGGTTCAGCATTTAGCGTTGCTTAAGCGAGCGATGCGCTTTTCCTTAGTTTCCTCCAATGACATCGTTGCGAGCGTTGTCGCCGTAGTCGTCTCAATCTTCCTCGGTTGGGCAGGGTGGGGATACTGGGCGCTGGTCGCGGGTGCCGTCGCCAAGGCCTTTAGCCAGTTTGTCGGGGCCTGGTTTCTTTGTCGATGGGTTCCGAGCCTGCCGCGGCGTGCATCCGGCACGATGTCTATGGTCCGCTTCGCGCTGAGCACCTACGGGCGCTTCACTGCCAACTATTGCACCTGGAATCTGGACAACCTTCTGATCGGGTGGCGTCTGGGCCCAGTGTCTCTGGGATTTTACAAGAAGGCATATGACCTGTTCTCCCTTTCCGTAAGCCAGACAACGGCGCCTCTCACCTCCGTCGCGGTTTCGGCATTGAGCCGGATAAGAAGCGACTCGACGCAGTACAAACGCTATTTTCTCGGCGCGATCGGGGTCACCGCATTTGTAGGGATGGGATTGGGAGCGGATCTGCTTCTGATCGGCAAGGACTTGATTCGGCTGCTCCTGGGTCCGAAGTGGGGAGAGGCGGGACGGATCTTTGTCTTCTTTTGCCCGGGTATCGGAATCATGCTTCTGTACTACACGCATGGCTGGCTGCATCTTTCGCTCGGAAGAGCGGACCGTTGGCTGCGCTGGGGCTTCGTCGAATTCACCGTAACGGCACTGCTTTTCTTCCTGGCACTCCCTTGGGGAGCGGTAGGAATCGCGACTGCCTGGACCTTGTCCTTCTGGATTCTCACCCTCCCATCGCTTTGGTACGCGGGCAGGCCAATTCAACTGGGGATCGCGCCATTGATCGCTGCCGTCTGGAAATATATTCTTGCGTCTCTGCTCGCGGGTGGCGCATCCGCCGCGATCATCCCCAGGCTTCCATCTTTCGCCGATGCCTCAGGTTCGGTTTTGGCCCTCGTTCACCTCGTCACGATCTCTATTTTGTTCGTCACTCTCTACCTCGGCGCGGTCATCCTCTTGCACCGAGGGTGCGCACCTCTGTATCAAGTCGCGCGGCTTCTGCAGGAGATGATGACGCGACGTAGGTTCTCAAGGCTCTCCCCCACCCTCGTGACGGCCCCGCTCAACAGTGTGGGTGCGGCAGTCACCGCAGGTACCGGGACAAACTAATACCGGGACAAACTAACAAGTTCTTACACAACCCACCCGGGCACAAGTGCAAGGCTAAACATTATGTGTGGCATCGCAGGATGGTACGGCTCGCGGCAAACGCAGGACGATCGCGCTCTGCTGAAGAGCATGCTTTCGACCCTGATCCACCGGGGTCCCGACGACCAGGGAGAATACGTCGAGGGGCCGGTAGCGCTCGGAAGCCGCCGCCTGAGCATCATTGACGTCCAGGGTGGCCATCAGCCGATCTCGAACGAGGACGGGACGGTCTGGGTGGTACTCAATGGAGAAATCTACAATTTCAAGGAGTTGCGCCGCGAACTGGAAGGGAAGGGGCACGTCTTCGCAACCCACACCGACACCGAGGTCATCGTTCACGGGTACGAGGAGTGGGGCGATGAGTGTATTCCCCGTCTGAACGGCATCTTCGGACTGGCGGTCTGGGACTCGCGTCTCCGCCGTCTGCTTCTCGCGCGCGATCACTTCGGGGTCAAACCGCTTTACTACCATGACGACGGCCAGCGCCTGACGTGGGCGTCCGAGATTAAGGCCATCCTCGTCGATTCCGGCATCCCGCGCCGGGTGGATGTCGACGCCCTCGACCTCTATTTGACCTTCCGCTTTGTGCCCTCGCCGCGCACCATGTTTGCGCACATAAGCAAGCTTGCGCCCGGGCACATGCTGATCAAGGACGAGGCGGGGTGCCGTGTGGAGCGTTATTTCCTGCCTCCGCCGGCGGCCACCCAGCAGTTCACTGAGCGGGAATGGATCGAACTCCTCCAGCAGCGACTCGAGGAAGCCGTAAAGCGGCAAATGATGAGTGACGTCCCCATTGGCGCTCTTCTTAGCGGTGGCGTTGACTCAGGAGTGGTAGTCGCTATCATGAGCCAACTCACCGATCGCCCGGTGCGAACCTTCACCGTCGGTTTCGAGGGTAATGACGACATCAACGAACTGGATGAGGCGCAAAGGACCGCTGCTCTGTTTGGGACCGTACATGAGCACGTACTCCTCACCAGCATCAACTACCAGGAGATGCTCCAGAAGGTCGTCTGGCATCTCGACGAGCCGATCGCAACCATGTCCGCGCTCGCCATGTACTCGGTGTGCAAGCTCGCCCGCGATCACGTCACTGTGGTATTGACGGGACAGGGAGCGGATGAGCCGTTCGCTGGCTATCCCCGGCACTTTGGCGAACGCTACGGAGCGTTGTACCGCTATCTGCCGACCGCTCTGCGCGAGCGTGTGATTCGTCCCCTGGTCGAAAGCCTGCCCCGCCGCGAGCGGCTCAAACGTGCGGTACGGAGCCTGGGGACGGACGATATCACGCAGCGATTTGCCCAGGTGTATGCGGTCTTCTCCGAGCCGATGAAGGCGGCGCTCTGGCAGCCAGGGTTCGTCAAGCAAGAGGGGTTGCAGCGCGTGCATGAGGTCGTCGACTACTGGCGGGCCGGTGTCAAAGATCTGGATCCGTTGGTTCAGATGGCATACGTGGACGTTCGCTTGTCCTTGAGCGACGACCTGCTGACCTACGGCGACAAGATGTCGATGGCAGCCTCGATCGAAGCCCGAGTGCCATTCCTTGATGTCGAGTACATGCGCGTCGCCGAGGCGCTGCCGGCGTCTTTGCGCATCCGTGGCAGGATCCATAAGTACATCCACAAGAAAGCAATCGAGAAGTGGCTGCCGCCCGAGGTTATCGGGCGGCGCAAGCGCGGATTCGAAACGCCCGTCGATCGCTGGTTTCGCTCGGAGCTATCCGGTTACGTACGAAGCATGCTGCTGTCGCAGGACGCGGCGTGTCCGCTGTACTTCCGGCCCGCGGCCATCGAGGCTTTGCTCAGCGAACACATCAGCGGACGGCACGATCACCAGAGACAGATCTTCAGCCTCCTGGTTTTCGAGCTGTGGCATCGGCAGTTTATCGATGACACTGCAGCGCATATCCCTGCCAACGGAGATGCGCTGGTTCTCCAAAATGGAGTCGGCTAGAACAACGATGACTCTTCCGTTACTACTCCAATGAAGCTCATTGAAGCACTTCAGATCGCGAACGCAAGCCACGAGGGGGCGCCGTTCCACGTGCTGCTGGCGTGTGGGTTCACGCCCCTGCACCTGGAGACGGCAGTCAAGGCACACCTGAGCCTGGGCTTGCCCACCCGGAGCATCAAGGTCCGAACCGGCCTCTACGGCGATCTGGCCGGAACCCTGGAGGGTACGCAGGAACGTCCGGATGCGGCCTTGGTCGTGATCGAGTGGGGGGATCTGGATCCGCGGCTGGCGTGGCGGTCGGCAGGTAGCGTGAACGAGGAGGTAATTGCAGACGCCCGGGCGAGGCTGAGCAGAATTGAAAAAGCGATTGCTGTTCTGGCGGAGAAAACACCTGTGGTGTTGAGCCTGCCGACCCTGCCTCTCGCGCCCGTACTCCATACATTGGGCAACGAGTTGAGTCACTTCGAGTCAGCGCTTTGGGAAATGCTCTATGGGCTTGCAGCCTCGCCGCGCGCCGCGGTCCTCCATCCCCAGACATTCCGTCAGGAAAACGGCCATGACCTGAGGACCGAGTTGATGAACGGATTCCCCTACTCATTCGCCCACGCCGATCTCCTGGCGGCTGGATTGGTGCGCATGGTGCTACCCTTGGCGCCCCAAAAGGGGTTGATCACGGACCTCGATGAAACCTTGTGGAGCGGCGTACTTGGCGATGATGGGCCCGAAGGTATTTCCTGGGATGTGGACCATAAAACGCAATTTCATGCTCTCTATCAGAACTTACTGAACATGCTCGCAGAGGCGGGAGTGCTGCTCGCGGTCGCCTCGAAGAACGACACCGGGCTGGTGGAAAAGGCGTTAGCGCGGCCTGACCTGGTGGTAAAGCCCCACCATCTGTTCCCAATTGAGGCGCACTGGTTTCCCAAGGTGAAATCGGTTGAGCGCATTCTGGAGGCTTGGAACGTGGGGGCGGACAGCGTTGTATTTGTGGACGACAATCCGCTGGAATTGGAGCAGGTGAAGGCCGCATTTCCAGCAATGGAATGCGTCCAGTTTCGCAAGGACGACGCGAGATTGCTGCTCGAGTTGCGCGATCGTTTCGGCAAAAGGGAAGTCCGCGTCGAAGATAGGTTGAGACTGGCCGGCTTGCGTGCCGGCCAAGCGGTGCGGCAGGCTGCGGGGAGCGGCAGCGCGACCCTGGATACGCTTCTTGCCGGCGCGGAAGCGAAAGTCACATTCCGGTTGGGCAAGCAACCGCCTGATCCACGGGCGCTGGAGCTGATCAATAAGACAAACCAGTTCAATTTGAACGGCGTCCGATACACCGAATCGGATTGGAACGCCTACCTTTCAGACCGGGCGACAGAGTTGATGGTGGTGGAATATGAAGACCGCTTCGGAAAACTGGGAAAGATCGCGGCCTTGGCGGGCCGGGAACAAAATGAAAGTTTTGAGGTGGAAGTCTGGGTGATGAGCTGCCGTGCATTTTCGCGGCGCATTGAGCACCAGTGCCTGAAGCTTTTGCTCAACCGATGGGAGTCGGTACGATTCCGTCTTGAACGCACCGAACGGAACCATCCGATGCAGAATTTTCTGGCCGAAATAGCACCCGGCCGCCTGGCGATACGGCGCGCGGAGTTCAGCCGTTGCTGCCCTCCATTGTTTCATCAGGTGGATTGTCATCAAACGGAGTACGCAAGTGTCTGATCTGCAGCCGAGGCTGATTCGTTGTTTTCAGGCGGTATTTCCCGAACTAAGCGAAAGCAAAGCGGCGCGCGCCAGCGCTTCGGGGTTGACGGCCTGGGATTCCGTGGCGACGGCAACTCTGGCCGCTGCCGTGGAGGAAGAGTTCGGCATTGAGTTTGAGGCGGAAGAGATCGAGAGAATCAATTCTTTCCAAAGTTGTTTGGACCTGTTGACCGCCCGCCAATCCCTTCAGTAAGGCGCAGTGGCCACGGCCGCGATCTTGGTCCCGAAACTACGTAACGATATGCGTTCCGGCACAAACCACAACATGAGCATAAAGAAGGAGGCCTATCACTTACTCCGGAAACTGACGTCTCAGCGTTTCCGGGACAAAGCTAAGCGACACGTCTGGCGCCTTCGTTCAAAAGTCTCGCCTATCCTCAAGGCGTCCTACGGGACATACGGCAACGCTGAGCTGGAGACGGAACTTCGCGCTCATCTGCCGGAAGCCTTCGAGATACTGATGGTGCACAGCTCGATTTCGGACATGCAGCCGATGTATCAGGGGACGGCCCTAAGCCTCCTGGAACTCTTGATGCGGCTGGCCGGACCGCACCGAACACTGGCCATGCCCGCGTTCTTCTTCGGTTCGGCTGATCTCTATCATCGGGACTATTACCGGAAACATGCCCGCTTTGATGTGCGGCGCACTCCGTCACAAATGGGCCTGGTAACGGAGTTATTCCGGCGGTGGCCTGGCGTGAGCCGCAGCTTGCATCCCACGCACAGCGTCTGCGCATACGGCCCGCTGGCCCAGGAACTCTTGAAGACCCACCACTTGAGCCCACAGGCTTGGGGTGAGCTGTCGCCCTTTGGCATCATGGGTCGGCGCCAGACGGTGATTCTTGGAATTGGCACGGAATACTACCGGTCTCTTACACAGGTGCACAGTGTGGAGGACGTCCTTGGCGATAAGTTCCCGATCTCACGAGAGCTCGAAGAACCGGTGCGGGTGGAACTGGTCGACCGGACGGGACAGGCGACGCCCTACCAGATGTCTCCACCATTATCGGAGCGATTTGTTTTGAAACTAGAGCGGCTTCGCGACTTCGCGAACCCAGGCGACATCGACGAGTGGTCCTTTAAAGGCACGATTTTCTATGTGACGACCGCCGGGAAGGTAGACGCAGCGGTACGCAACGCCGCGTTTCGCGGTGAAACACTGTACACGTCACACTAGGGTGAGGTTTAAGCCCGGGTTTGGCAGATAGTTCGGTTCAGGTTCCCGAGAGTTCAATGTCTGAAATCCTGCATGAACGCAGCATAGTGCTAGCGCCGGCCGCTGACCGGCCTTCGCCCCTCATCTCCTACGTGCTTCGCGGGCTGCGCAACTGCTGGATGCCCGAGTACGGTCGCTGGTCGCACATCTACCACCTGGACGGACGCGATCAACCAAATCAATCGCTTCCGGAGAGCGATGTTTTTTACAGTCTGAACGTGCTTCTGGGTCTTTCCCGGATCGCGCATTTGGACGTAGATCATGGCTATGATCTCCCGAAGATATTTCAGGCCAACGTTTCGCTGGTGCCAAAACTGAATTCCCCGAAATATGCCTATGGCATTGCCCTTTGGGCTGCCGCTGCGCTCAATCTTGATATCCCCGATGAGACGCTCGCGGCGATTACGTCCCTGGTCGAGGACCGGCGGCACTGGGAGAGCTTTCGAGCACAGGATCTTGGCATGATCCTGATCGGCTGCGTGGAACAGGCGCGCAGCGCAACTAGTCGCAAATGGAGTTCAACGGCGCACGATCTTTTCGCTTTCCTAAGTCAGCGCTACAGTTCTCCGAGTGGTCTTTTCTTGGACGCGGCCACCGGCAGCCGCCGGAGATTCTCCTCTTTTGCGACCCATACGTATCTGACTCTGGCTTCCTACATATACGGTGAGTGGAGTGGAAACGAGCGTGCCCTGATTCTTGCCAAGGCGTGCACGCGCAAGCTCATCGAATTACAGGGTCCGCATGGAGAGTGGCCCTGGTTTTATTACACCCCCGGCGGTTGCGTTGCGGATTTCTACGAGGTCTATTCGGTTCACCAACAGGGAATGGCGCCGGCATTCTTGGAATGCGCGGAACGGCATGGCGTTCCGGGTGCATCCGAAGCGCTCGTAAGAGGATTCGGATGGATTTTCGGACAGAACCAAATGAACCGCTCCATGCTCTGGAAGCGAGAGGGGCTCATCTGTCGCTCTCAGGTCAGGACAGGGGAGCTCAATGACAAGCGGAAGCGCGCCCTCCGCGCGATCGCAACTCGCATTACCGGTCGCCCCGGAAAGCTCATCGACCCTTCTGGATTGGAGCTGCGCCTCGAATGCCGCAGTTATGAACTCGGATGGATTCTCTGGTCGTTCGGACGGAGGACCGACCTCACCGCATTACAGTATCACCCTGAGTTTTTGTAAAAACGCACAGAGAGCCCTGAACTTACATCATTGCGGGACCACACACCGAAGTGTTGTCAGAGGGCTATATGGCCTTGCCTAGATTGTACTTCCGTGTCTTGCGCTCTCCGCCCCCAATTGGATAAGTTGGAGGTGTCCCGCAATTCGATCCCGAGGGCCGGCAGGCAAATTGAAGGCCATGCGTAAGTTCCTGACGGTTTCTGCCGCTACTATAGTTCGAGTGTTTTAACGCAGATCCGGCGACGGCGCTGCTTGGGATTTCATTGGACGTTAACGAGGTAATATGAGACCCAAGCAGTCGGTTCTTTTCCCCCTTATCTCGATTGTGTTTTGTTTTTCGGTATTTTCGGCCGCCCAGAACTGGTCTGGGATCCTTGACCCAAGCCGTGCCGTGGATTGGAGCAGCACCAATCCCGGTGTCATGGGAGGGATTCCCTCCGCAAACTGGACACAATGTGGACCAACTATCGCTGCCTACACCGGAGCTCCAACGGCGATCAACAATGCGATCGCCGGCACCGCTGCAGGCTACACGGGATGTACGCCGCCTTACGTCATCGCCCTTGGAACCGGCACGTTCAGTCTGAACAGCGACATCATCATGAAAAGTAATGTGGCGTTGCGAGGAAACGGACCGAACAACACCATCCTTCAATTCACCGCGGGCGGTAACGGGTGCCACGAAGAGGGAACCGACGACGTATGTTTCTCGGGCACCTTCAATTGGTCCGGCGGTCCACAGCACTTGACGACTTGGACAGCCGGGTTCTCGCAGGGGACCACCCAGATCACGCTCGGTAGTGTCGCGGGATTGTCAGTGGGCCAAGTTCTCATCCTCGACCAGGCTAACGACGCTGTCGACACCGGGAACTATTACATCTGCGACACAACCCTTTGTTCCAGCGAAGGCGGTTCGCCCGAACGCATAGTGAATGGCCTGGATTATAGCCAGCAGGAGTACAAAACGGTGACGGCTATCAACGCCAACACCAACGCTGTGACGATTTCTCCGGGACTGTACTCGCCGAACTGGGGACAAGGCAGCGGCGCGGGCACAACTTCAGCCTGGTGGGCAAGTACCTTGATCCAGAATTCAGGAATAGAAAACCTGACCCTCAATCATGGCAACAGCAACAATGTTACCGGCACTATGTACTTCAATGCCGACAATTGCTGGACTAAGAATGTCCGGTCCATTTACACGCTCAACAGCGGTTCGGGCGCCGGCAGGGACCACGTCTGGTTTCAATACAGCAACCATATCACCGTGCAAGACAGCTATTTCTTCGGCACGCGGAATTCGGCGACCTTGAGCTATGGCGTTGAAACCTGGCAGTCTGGCGACATACTGATCCAGAACAACATATTTCAACAAGTCGTTTCGCCATTACTTGTCGGCAACACCGAAGGCAGCGTATTCGCGTACAACTTTGGCGTGAACGAAATGTTCAACAGCGCGACCTGGAATATGCCAGGTCCATCATTCACTCACGACGCGGGAACAGCTCTTAACTTGTTCGAAGGCAACCAGGGCACGGGAATGGTCGAGGACAACATCCATGGCACCCACAACATGGATACCTACTTCCGCAACCAGTGGTACATCATGGATAACCCCGCCATGGGTCAGCAGACCATTGCCGTCGAACTTGCGGGGTACACGCGCGAAATGAACTTTATTGCCAACGTGATGGGGAGGGCCGGTTACAGCAATCAATATCAGGTGATTGCTCCGGCCAAGACCAACTGCAACACAGCTATCTATAACCTTGGGTGGGACGGTAATTGCCAGGATAATGTTGACCCGGCATTGACCACCGCGACCCTCATGCGTTGGGGTAACTGGGATACGGTGTCCAACGCGACTCGTTGGTGTGGAAACAGCAGTGATACAGGATGGTCATCGACCTGCGGGAGCACTTCCGAAATTCCCACCGGGCTGGCGAAGTTTTCGAACCCGGTCCCGACCAAGGGCGATACGGCAGCCGGTCAAGCGCCTCTTCCCGCGTCTTTCTACCTTAACTCTGCGCCGGCATTCTTCATTACACCGCAAGGAATAATTCCTTTTCCTCCGGTGGGTCCGGACGTAACCGGAGGAAATGTGACCTCGGGGACTGGAACGGGGTCGAACTTGGGTGGGCATGCTTATTTAATCCCAGCCCGCAATTGCTATTTAAACGTCATGGCCGGCCCCGTTGGTGGAACAGGTAGCGTGTTGCCATTCGATGCCGGCAATTGCTACGGAAGCTCTCCTACCGCTCCTCCGCCTCCGACGGGGCTGAACGCCATTGTTCACTGATCTAGCGATGCCGGTCCGCACGGTATCTGCATCGGGGTCTCGCGGAATGTCGATGCAAGAATGGTTTTGCCATAGATTCCGTTTGAGATACTTTTTCTAAGTGACGGCAGGGCGCCAATCAACTCGATCCAACGGGTTGCTGGAGACGTCGGTGTTTGCCCGTGCTGGCCCAGTCTAGGGCAGAACGTCGATGGCCAGGACATCGAGAGTCCCGCTCCTGGCAGATTCAGGTAGATGAAGGCAACACTCGTTGCTTGAACTCAGGATTCCACGCGCGAAGCCCGAAAACAATGCTGGATCGGCAAGTGAAACAAGTCAGTTTCCCTACACTTGTGGGTAGTAAGGACCTTTGTGCCTCGGAAGACTGGAGGGGTGCGAAGGAAGGTGCAATCGTGGGACACGATCGCTCGAAATCGGATAGGTTCTTTGTGCTTGATCCGCTACGAGATGAGCGGTGGACAAAGCTGATCGAAAAGCATCCGGCGTCATCGGTCTTTCACAGCCCAGAGTGGTTGTCCGCCTTGCACTTAACCTACGATTACGAACCGGTAGTTTACACGCACTGTGAGCCGGGCGCGGAACTCACATCGGGCATTGTCTTTTGCAAAATCAATAGTTGGCTTACAGGATGCCGTTTGGTGGCGCTGCCTTTTTCCGATCACTGCGATCCATTGGTGGAGAATCCCGCGGAGTTTGATGAGCTGCTGTTCCGGGTGCGGAAAAGCGTCGACGACGGCGACTTGGGATACTTCGAAGTTCGACCGGTTTGCTGCGAGCCCGGTGCTTCGACAATGCTCGGGCAAAGTCACCGGTACTATTTGCATGTAATCGATTTACAGCCGGGTATTGATGACATTTTTCGCAATCTGCACAAGAACTCCGTCCAGCGCAAGATTCGGCGGGCAGAACGCGAAGGGTTGGTTTACGAGGAAGGCAATTCGGAGAGACTGCTAGCGCATTTTTACAGATTGCTTTTGACGACTCGGAAGAGGCAACACTTGCCTCCGCAACCATTGAAGTGGTTTCGCAGCTTGATGGCCGTTTTCGGCGCCAGCCTCAAAATCCGAGTTGCTTTCAAGAACGGTGTGCCCATTGCCAGTATCCTGACTTTGGAACACAAGAAGACGGTGACTTATAAGTATGGCTGCAGCGACGCCCGATTGCATCCGCTGGGCGGCATGGCATTCCTCTTTTGGAATACGATCCAGCAGGCTAAGGCCGCCGGTTGCGAGAAACTCGATCTGGGGCGCAGCGACAGCAGCAATGAGGGTCTTACTGCATTCAAGGAGCACCTGGGCGGAATCCGTTCCCCTCTCTATTATTGGCGTTACCCGAATCGTTCGCATTCTCACGAACGCTTGTGGGCCAGAACCATTGCGGGGCGGCTCGTCAAAGCGGCCCCGGATCGGTTCCTCGTAGCCATGGGAAATCTGTTCTACCGCCACATTGGCTGAGTCAATACCGCACTTTGGGGGGATTGACCGGCAATGTCCAGGGCGGCGAGTATGTGCGATAGTAGAAGATTTCCGTTTATGAGTCATACCTTTCTGGAATATTTTCGTTGCCCGGAGCGCTACGTTCGGTTCGCCGTGAAAGACGGGCTTTCCGAGAGTTCCGGATTCTTCCAATTTGGGCACGGAGTTGTCGGCTATGGCAGGTATGCCGAGCACCTGCCGGTCGCCTCTCCGCGCAGCCCGCTTCGGGAAGCGTGGGAGGACGTCGATGTTGCGAATGGTTCGGTGTGTTTGCCGTTCGATTTAGAGGAAGTCGTAGAAAATCTTCGATTGGAGCGCTATACCGAAAATGCCCAATTCGGCAGTTCCGGAAAGGGTATCGTTGCGCAGATGTATTATGCGGTGCGGCCGTTTCTTCCAGTTGCCATCCGCAGGCATTTGCAACGAGTGTACCTAAGTAATTGGAGCAAGATAGCCTTTCCCAACTGGCCGGTGGATCACACCGTGGAAAGCATCGTCCGCGGATCGATGCAGTTGTTGCTGCGCGCACAGCGATTGGAGGAGATCCCTTTTATCTGGTTTTGGCCGGATGGAGCATCCAGTTGCGCGAGCATGACGCACGACGTTGAGACCGCAGCGGGAAGAGACTACTGCGAATTTCTGATGGACCTCAACGACTCTTTTGGAATACCTGCCTCTTTTCAAATCGTCCCCGAAGATCGATATGAAGTGAGCCAGAAGTATCTGGATTCGATCCGTAGGCGCGGCTTCGAAATCAATGTTCAGGATTTGAATCATGACGGCCGGTTGTACAACGATCGAAGTGAGTTTTCGAGACGTGCGAAAAAAATCAACGCATATGGTCGGAGATTTGGAGCGTCAGGCTTCCGGTCCGCAATCTTGTACCGCAGGCAAGAGTGGTATTCGGATCTTGATTTCTCCTACGATATGTCGGTTCCCAGTTCGGGTCACCTCGAGCCACAGCGTGGCGGGTGCTGCACGATAATGCCCTACTTTGTGGGAAAAACGCTGGAATTACCAGTCACTACCACGCAAGACTATTCGCTCTTTAACTATCTCCGAAGCTTCTCTGTAGACCTCTGGAAACGGCAGATCGAACTGATCCTGGAGAAGAACGGCCTGATCAGTTTCATCGTGCATCCGGATTACATCATGAAAGATCGTGAGGGTCGCGTTTATCGGCAGCTGCTCACCCATCTGGCCTGGCTTCGCGATCGAAAAGGTGTATGGGTCGCCGCACCGGGTGAGATCGATCGATGGTGGAGACAAAGATCGAAGATGGAATTAGTCAGTGACGGGAACGCGTGGCGGATTGAGGGTGCGGGAAGTGAACGGGCCCGCGTTGCCTACGCTTCTGAAAAGAATGGCAAGCTTGTCTTTACGATACAGCATTTGACAGCCGGCGAACTTTCCGCGGGCGTCTTGAAGCATTCCTGATCGTTTTCAAAGCATCGGGCGAGCATCCAGTAAAGCAGAAGCCGTGCAGAACGAGTCAGCTCATTGCCATGTTGCTATCATTGGCGCTGGTCCCTACGGACTTTCCGCCGCGGCATACCTGCGTGCGGCGGGGGTAGAAACCCGCGCTTTTGGCGAGCCCATGGCATTCTGGCAGAACCAGATGCCGGCGGGCATGTGTTTGCGCTCCAATTGGGGAGCCTCTCACATTGCCGATCCCCGGCGCGAGTTAACGCTTGACGAGTATTGCCGTCAAAACGGAAATCACCTGTCGAAGCCGATTCCGCTCGATCGCTTCATTGATTACGGCCTTTGGTACCAGCGCCGCGCTGTTCCAGATATCGATGAACGCACCGTCCAAAACGTGGAACTCGATACGCGCGGGTTTAAGGTGTTTCTGGCGGACGGCGATGTATTCACCTCACGGCGGGTCGTTGTCGCATGCGGAATCAGTGCGTTTGCTGTTCGTCCGGCAGCGTTCGCCGGCATCCCTTCAGCCCTGGCGTCGCATACCAGCGAGCACAAAGATCTCCGGAAGTTCCATGGCAAGCGGGTCCTCGTAATCGGCGGCGGGCAGAGTGCTTTGGAATCGGCTGCCCTGTTCAAAGAGGCCGGCATTCCGGTCGAGGTAATTGCGCGTGCCAGTGCTCTCAATTGGGTAGGCCGGCATCCGAGACTGCATCATCTGGGGATAATTTCAAAAATGCTGTATTCGACACGCGACGTTGGCCCAGCTGGGATTAGCCGTCTGGTTTCCATGCCCCACCTGTTTCGTCGGTTCCCGCGGCGTTTTCAAGACCTCACCGCATATCGTGCAATTCGCCCGGCCGGTGTCAGTTGGCTGCAGTCGCGAATCGAGGGGGTGCCCATTACAATGCGACGATCAGTGGTTTCCACAGCGGTCGCCGGCAGCCAGCTTCGTCTTCGGCTGGACGACGGGACCGAGCGCCTTGTCGATCACGCGCTCCTCGCGACCGGATTCCGCGTTGATGTTTCGCGGTATCCATTCCTCTCGCAGTCATTGTTGCGGCAACTGGAAAAAGCGGACGGCTATCCCGTGCTCAATCGGGGGCTGGAGTCTTCGATCCCAGGATTGCATTTCCTCGGTAAACCTGCGGCTCGGAGCTTCGGGCCGCTGCTCGGTTTTGTCTCGGGCGCGGAGTTCGCCTCGAACGAATTAATTCGCTGCATTAGTCGGAAAGACGGAGGCAACTGATCCTTTTGAGCGCTTTGACCCAATCCGTTCCAAAGCCCAGCATTGTGCGTCCCGCGCGCCATGCCGTCGGGGCGGTGGTGGTCGGCGGCGACTACCAGGGTCTGGGTATTGTTCGCAGCCTTGGCCGGCGAGGAGTGCCTGTCTGCGTTGTGGACGATGAGCATTCGATCTCCAGATACTCGCGATACTCGAAACAATTTGTGAGCCTGCCAGACTTGCGCGATCAGCGTAAGGCAGTCGATGGCCTGCTCGAGACCGGCAAGCGGCTGGGCTTAGAAGGTTGGGTCCTCTACCCAACCCGCGAGGAACTCGTCGCTGCTTTTTCGCACTACCGTTCCGAACTCAGCGCTGTGTTCCGAGTTCCAACACCCGATTGGGAACGTGTGAAGTGGGCTTGGGACAAAAGGAACACTTATCGACTGGCGCAGGAACTCGGCATTCCGACGCCCGTCACGCACTGTCCCGAGAATGTCGAGCAATTGGCGGAACTCCACAGCCTTACCCCACCCTTTGCGATCAAGCCCGCCATCAAGGAACATTTCATCTACGCCACCAAAGCCAAGGCATGGCGCGCGAACAGCCACTCCGAGTTGAGGACTCTTTTTCAGAAGGCATCTGAGCTGGCTGGCTATGGCGAGATCATGGTGCAAGAGTTGATTCCCGGCGGTGGCACACAGCAGTTCTCATATTGTGCGTTTTTCCGAAACGGGCAAGCAGTTGGCAAGATGATTGTTCGGCGTAGGCGTCAACACCCTCTTGTGTTCGGAAGAGCCAGTACCTACGTCGAGACGGTCAACGTTCCACTTCTGGAGGAGTTGTCCGAGCGATTCTTGCGCGCCATCGATTACTATGGCCTCGTCGAACTGGAGTATAAGCTCGACCCGCGTGATTCTCAGTACAAACTCCTCGACGTGAATGCCAGAACGTGGGGGTATCACAGCCTCGGCGCCCAAGCTGGTGTCGATTTCAGCTACATGCTTTACTCGGATCAGATTGGTCTTCCGGTATCAGCCAGCAAAGGCCGTATAGGATTGGCGTGGGTTCGGACGCTTACCGATCTGCCTGCTGCAACCTTGGCGATTCTCAGCGGTGACACCGGATTGAAGAGCTACCTCCGCTCGTTGAGAGACTGCAATGTGGAAGCGGTGTTCAGCGCCAGGGATCCTCTCCCCGGCCTCGCCGAAGTGGTTCTGATCCCGTATTTGGCAATCAAGAGAGGTTTCTGACCAAGTCGAGCACGGAGCAACCATAAGTGTCAGCTCGATCCTGAGTTAGTAAGGAGTTATGCCATGCCTGCTCTTCCCCTTCGTCAAAACGCGGCAGCGGATCCTGGTCGGCTGGTCAGCATCGATTCGGAAAGCGCCATGTATCGAGATGGCAGCTATCTGAAGTACAACCCCACCTGGCATATTGAGGAATCGCCCTTTAAAGTGAGGCAAATCCTGCGCATGATAAACCGTCAGATGCTGGCGCCGAAAAGCGTCTGCGACGTCGGATGCGGCGCGGGTCTGGTGTTGGCCGAACTGCAACCCCATCTTTCCGCGGACTGCATTTGCTGGGGTTACGATGTCTCCCCCGACGCGCTCGCCATGTGCGCGAACCGCGGCAACAAAAACCTTCACTTTTGCCTGCGCGACATACGAAGCGACGAAAGTGGCACTTCTTTCGATTTGCTGTTAATGCTGGACGTCTTTGAGCATGTTGAAGACTACATGGGATTGGTAAGGGCGGTCCGCTCCAAAGCCCGGCAGAAGCTGTTTCACATTCCGCTCGATCTTTCCGTTCAGGCAGTTCTGCGAAGGAATGGTCTTCTACTTCGCCGCGATCATCATGCGCATCTCCACTATTTCACAAAGGAAACTGCTCTGCGTACGCTGACCGACGTCGGATACACAATTGTCGATTGGTTCTATACTCCGCGGTGCATCGAATTGGGAGACCTGCTGGTGCAGAAGATCCTAAGAATTCCGAGAGTGGCTTCTTTTGCTATGTTCCCGGAGTTGACGGTGCGTGTGCTGGGGGGATACAGCCTGATGGTGCTGGCCGAATAACTACGACTCCGCCTCGTGTGTTGGCGAGGCGCAGATAGCGGTTTGGTCACAACTCCAACGCGGTTTGCTCGCAGCTGTGTAGTACTCCGATTCGCGATTTGTACAGAGTTGCCGGAAGAGACAGACCCGGCAGGTGGGTTTGCGGATCCTTCGGGTGATTACCACTCCGCAAATCGTGTAGAGCACAGCCAACGCCCATAGAACCGGAGAGAACATGCTGCAAAACTCTACTACGTTGTTCCGCAAAGATCGGTGACGCAAATCACAACATGATGTTTATTTGGGCCTGTACAAGTATGGCCGGAAACTTGGTGCAGCGTGCAGACAATGAATGAACAAAATCTCGCGGTTCGTGGAATTTCCGACACTGCTCGCTGGGTAGCCTATTTTCGTGCCCTCGAAACGCGACGGCCGGATGCTATGTTTCGCGATCCCTATGCTGAGCGTTTGGCGGGCGCGCTTGGGTTCAAGATCGCGAATACACTGCCCGACGGCAATAAGCACGAGTGGGCATGGGTGGCACGCACTTATCTTTTCGATCAGTTTCTTTCGCGCGCAATTCAAGAAGGGGCGGAACTGGTCGTCAACCTGGCAGCGGGGTTTGATGCTCGGCCATACCGCATGCATTTGCCCCCTACACTTCAATGGGTGGAAGTGGATTTGCCGGAAATTGTTGTCTTCAAAGAACAGATTCTTGCCAATGAGAAACCTGGCTGCCAGCTGGAGCGAGTTTCTCTGGATTTGTCAGACGTGACGGCGCGACGCGAACTTTTTAAGCGGCTGGACGGCCGGGCAAGAAAGATTGTCGTCGCGAGTGAGGGTCTCCTCATTTATTTCACCACCGAAGAAGTGGCCTCTCTGGCGAAGGATTTGGCGGCGGGGAAACATTATGACAGTTGGATCATCGATCTGGCTTCTCCTGGTCAACTCCGATTGATGCAGCGCACGACAGGCCGGCAATTAAGCGAGGCAGGAGCAGCGTTCAAGTTTGGCCCTCATGAGGGAGCCGATTTTTTTGTGCCGTACGGGTGGCACCCGAAGGACGCGCAGGGAATGTTGAAAACCGCAGCGCAATTCAAACGGGCGCCGGCTGAGTTGCTCGCCCTGTTGCCCGAGCCCAGGGGCAACCCGGGAAACTATCCGTGGACGGGCGTATGCCTGCTCAAGCGGCACTAATCGATGATTGACATGAAGAAGATTCCTCAACTGGACGCTGTTCGGGGCTTGGCCGTCCTGCTGGTGTTACTGCACAATACCGACAAGTATCCATCCCTCCACTTGGGGCTGATCGCGGACAATGGATGGATGGGAGTGGACCTCTTTTTTGTATTGTCTGGATTCCTGATCACGGGGATTCTGGTGGACACGAAAAAATCGGAAGGCTACTTCAGGAATTTTTATGCCCGGCGCTGTCTCCGCATCTGGCCTCTGTATTATTCGGCGTTACTTTTCATGTTTGTCATTGTCCCGCTCCTGCGTCCGTCGGAAGCGCACACCGTGTTCGAAGCGCGGTCCTCGCCGTGGTGGGCTTATCCCTTCTTTCTGCAGACTTTCCTGGTTCCGGCTCCGACAATGGCGACTGGCCTGTTGGGAGTTACCTGGTCGTTGGCAGTCGAGGAACAGTTCTATTTGGTTTGGCCGCTGGTGGTACGCTTCTGCAATGAATCCCAGCTTCGCAAGATCGCGATTGCCATTATTTGTGCGTCTCCGGCACTTCGTTTCTACTTGTCGCTCCATCAGGTTGATATTTACTCCAACACATTCTGCCGTTTGGACGGACTGATGGCTGGGGCGCTTTTGGCGCTAAGCGTCCGTTCGAGCAGCTTTCTTCCGTCGAGATTTGTCATGCGAGCATGGATTGCATTATTGGTCGCGGCTCCACTCGCGCTCGCCATTGCAATGTTGCATGCTCAGTGGATCGTTTTCTCTCTGACCGCGCTCGCCTCGGCCGCATTCGTTTACCTCGCGCTATTCTCGACGCAGAGATGGCTGCAGGCGATTTTGACGAACCGATTTCTGGTTTACACCGGGACGATCAGCTATGGAATCTATTTGCTGCAAAAGATCCCGCTCGATGCTGCGAAGGCATTCCATCTCGATCAGCATCCGTTTCTCGCGCTGCCGATCACTGTCATTACCACCTACGCGATGGCTGCCTTGTCTTGGAATCTTCTGGAGAAGCCATTCTTGAGGCTCAAGAGGTTTTTCGAAGTAAGAAATATCAGTAATCGCCCGTCCGCAGGCGAGATCGTTTGTCTGGCTGAACGATGAGAAACTTGCGGGGACTCACTTTCCCGCATAATTTGCTATCGCCAAAACAAACTCTCGAAGTAGTCTTTCTAAAGACATGTTAGAAACCGCCATTATCGGAGCAGGTCCGTACGGACTCTCAATCGCCGCACATTTCCGGCGTCGCGGCATATCCTTCCGCATCTTCGGGCGTCCCATGGACAGCTGGCTGAATCATATGCCGAAAGGCATGATGCTGAAGTCGGACGGGTTTGCCTCGAACATCTACGATCCGGAGAGCGAGTTTACCCTGGAACACTTCTGTGCCCAGCGGGGAATCGAATATTGCGATGCTGGAATCCCCGTGCGCCTTGAAACTTTCTCTGCCTATGGTCTGGCGTTTAGAGAACAAATTCTACCGGATCTTGAAGACAAGTTGGTCGTCGGTCTCGACCGTGCGCTGGAAGGATTTGTTCTCCGGCTCGAAAATGGTGAAACTGTGGCGGCGCGGCGAGTCGTGGTCTCGGTCGGCATCACTCACTTCGAATACGTCCCCGACAATTTGGCGCATTTGCCGCCGGAATTTCTGTCGCATAGCTTCCGTCACGCGAACCCTGAAGCGTTCAAGGGACGCAGCGTGGTTGTAATTGGTGGCGGCGCCTCCGCGATTGACCTGGCGGTGGCACTCCATGAGAGCGGTGCCGATGTCCAGCTCGTGGCCCGGCAATCGGCATTGAAGTTCCACAGCACCCCGACCGGAAAGCCCCGCTCGCGATGGCAGCAGATTCGGCATCCGAAATCGGGACTTGGCCCGGGACTGCGGTCCCGCTTCTTTTCCGATGCACCGATGTTGTTTCACCACCTGCCCGAGCGTCTCCGCCTGAAAGCAGTGGAAAGAACTCTTGGTCCCTCAGCGGGATGGTTCGTTAAGGATAGGATGTCGCGGATACCTTGTTTGCTCGGCCATACGCCACAGAGCGCCGATGTCCAGGACGGCAAGGTTCGTCTGCATCTGCGTGCGGTGGACGGCGGCGAGCGCGATATTTTCACCGAGCACGTTATCGCGGCGACCGGCTACAAAGTGGATTTGGGGCGAGTGCCCTTCCTCGACACTGAAATTCGTTCCCAGATCAAAACAGCTGGAGGCGCGCCAGTGTTGTCGTCGACTTTTGAATCGTCGGTGCCCGGCATTTATTTCGCGGGACTCGCGTCGGCAAACAGCTTCGGACCGGTGATGCGCTTTGCTTTCGGGGCTGGATTTGCCGCTCGCCGTCTAACCGAAGCGATGGTAAAAGCGCGGGTACGTAAGCCGGCATCGGTTCCGGTTCGCAGCGTGGCGACCACCACGAAGTGACGGGGCCGAAGGATTGGAAGGGCTATAAACGCATGAAGCTGGAGACCATCGCAATCCATGCAGGTTACGACGGCGATCCCACGACGAAAGCCGTAGCTGTGCCGATCTACCAGACTGTAGCTTTCGAGTTTGATAGCGCGGAACACGGCGCTGCGTTATTTAATCTGGAAGTCAAGGGGAATATCTATACCAGGATCGGCAATCCAACCAACACGGTGCTGGAACAGCGCGTGGCCGCAATGGAGGGCGGGGTCGACGGTCTCAGCGTCAGTTCGGGGATGGCCGCGATTGAGTATTCGCTTATTAACATTGCCGAAGCGGGAAATAACATCGTTTCGACCCCGCAGTTATATGGAGCTACTTACACGCTTCTAGCACATATTTTTCCGAAGCGGGGAATTACTTCGCGATTTTCCGCGAGCGATCGCCCCGAAGATATCGAGAAGTTGATCGACGAAAATACCCGCGCGGTTTACTGCGAGAGCGTGGGCAATCCGGCGGGGAACGTGGCCGACATCGAGGGGTTAGCCCAAGTCGCGCACAAGCACGGCGTGCCGCTGGTGGTCGATAACACAGTGGCCACGCCTATTCTGTTGCGGCCCATCGAGTATGGCGCCGATGTGGTGGTACATTCCATGACGAAATTCATTGGAGGGGGCGGCACCAGTATTGGCGGAATGATTGTAGACAGCGGTAAGTTTCCCTGGCGAGAGCATCCGAAAAAATTCTACATGTTGAATGTGCCGGAGGTTGCCTATCACGGCGTGGTCTATGTCGATCATTACGGCGATGCGGCGTTTGTCGCGCGCTGCCGGACCGTCTGCCAGAGAAATACCGGTGCTACCTTGTCTCCGTTCAACGGTTTTTTGTTTTTGCAGGGCATTCAGACGTTGGCTCTGCGTGTGGCACGTCACGTTGAGAACGCGCGAAAAGTGGCGGAATTCCTGCGGGTTCATCCGATGGTCGATTGGGTAAATTATGTCGGGTTTCCTGACAATCCGCTCTATCCGATGGCCCATAGATACCTGGGATCGAACTTCTGCTCGCTTTTGACTTTTGGAGTGAAAGGCGGCTACGAGGGCGGCAGGAAGTGCTATAACGCTTTTCGCCTGTTCAAGCGGATGGTCAACATGGGGGATGCCAAATCGTTATCGTGTCATCCGGCGTCGACTACGCACCGGCAGCTAACTCCAGAAGAGCAGGCAAAAGTTGGAGTTACACCGGAGATGATTCGTCTAAGTGTGGGGATCGAGCACATTGACGATATTCTCGAGGATCTTGGTCAGGCGCTGGACAGTGCAAAGCCGTGAGGGTTCCATGGTGAACGCAAGTATGGTGAGTGGGGGAGCTGGACCATGCCGTTGATGATTGAAGGTGGACGAGTACCGCCTCGTTGGGCTCGTGAAGGGAACTACCGTCCGGTAGCATCCACTAACTCGGAGCACCTGAAGATTGCGCTCATCAATAACATGCCGGATGCGGCTCTGGAGGACACAGAGTTACAGTTCTTCGACTTGCTCGACGAGGTATCAGGTGACCATCCGGTACACCTTATGCTCTACTCGTTGACCGGAATCCCGCGTACCGATCAGGGACAGCGCCATCTGAACAACTTCTATTACAGCATCGACGAACTCTGGCAGAACCGGTTTGATGGCGTGATCGTGACGGGTACTGAACCCCGCCAGCCCAACCTTCAGGATGAACCATACTGGAAAGTCTTGGCGGATGTGTTCGACTGGGCGGAGCGTAACACGTCTTCTGCCATACTATCGTGCCTGGCGGCGCATGCCAGCGTTCTCCATAGCGACGGCATCAGCCGTCACCGATTGCCCGATAAGCGCTTTGGCGTGTTTGACTTCACCAGGGGCGCCAGTCACCTGCTCGCGGGAACTGGGGAGCCGGTGCGTTTTCCTCATTCTCGCTGGAACGAGGTGCGTGCCGACGAACTGGCGGCATGTGGTTACAACGCACTTACCCAATCGGTTCAAGGGGTAGATACGTTCGTAAAGAAGAAAAAGCGGAGCCTGTTCATACACTTCCAGGGTCATCCGGAGTATGGTGCCGAGACTCTGCTGAAGGAATACCGGAGAGATATAAGACGATATCTCAGGAGAGAGCGTGAGACTTATCCCACCATGCCGACCGGTTACTTCGACTCGGAAGTTACAGGTCTTTTGACCAATTTCCAGGATGTTCTTGTGTCTGATAGGCGAGAAGAGCTCATGAATGGCTTTCCAGAAGCGGCAGTGACCGGAAAACTGCAGAGGACATGGCATTCAGGAGCCACGGCCATTTATCGCAATTGGCTGCGCTACATGATGTTAAACAAAGCAAGTGTGCGGGAGTTTTCACCGGTAGCGGCTGTCCATCAAGATGTGCAACGCAAGCGATCCGCACTGGGCTAAGGAGAAGGAACGACGTGTCAAGACAGGTTTCATCAGTGTTGCCGGTGACCCAGGAAGAGAAGGCGATTCACGGGATTCGTGAAACGTTTGCCTTCGGGTCGATCTTGGTGGCCACCCCAGCGACAGTTGAGCTTGAGCCTGAGCCTATTCCGCCCGCATGGATTGTGAGCGGCTCCCCGGTTGCGCGCTGCAAGAAAATAGTGAGAAGCCATGACCGGACCTCGCACATTGTGATCTGGGACTGCACCCCCGGCAGCTTCAAATGGCATTACTGCATGGACGAGGCCCTCATCATAATCTCCGGCGAAGCTATCATGACCAACGAAAAGGGTGAGGAGCGGAGGTTTGGTCCTGGCGACTTCGGATTCTTCCCGGCCGGCACGTCGTGCACGTGGCGAATTACCGAGCATCTCCGAAAGATTGGCGTCCTCAAGGAAAGCTTGTGGCGCCCGTTGGGACTTGCCGTGAAGGCATGGCACAAGCTCCTCCGGATTGCTGGCGTGGCAGGGGAATCACCGTTGATGCTAGCGCTGGCGGTGGTCGCACTGTGGAGTCTTCGGTAACTCTGAAAGGAGTGAATGCGATGAGTTCAGAAGCTATCAAGGCGAACACCGCGGCGCCTGCTCAGCCTGAGAAGACGTTCCAGCATGGGGTGTTGCGAAGGCTGGTGGAAGGAATAATGTTTGTTCGCGACGGCGAGAAGACATTTTTCGATCCCGAATCATTTCCATGGCTGCCCGGCGTAGAAGCCGAATGGCCCGTGATTCGCAAGGAATTGGAAGCGGTGATGGCGCGCCGTGAGGACATACCGAATTTTCAGGATGTTTCCGAAGCGCAAAAAGTTCTGACCGAGGGCGAGCAATGGAAGACTTTCTGGTTTTGCGCGTACGGTGAAAAGGCCGATGAGAACTGCGCCCGCTGCCCAGAGACGATACGGGTGTTGCAACGCATTCCTGGGATGAAATCGGCTATGTTCTCAATCCTCGCGCCCCGAAAGCATATTCCCGAACATCGCGGAATGTATAAAGGCGTATTACGCTACCACTTGGGGCTGATTGTCCCAGGGCCGGAACGCAGTTGCCGGATTCGGGTGGGCGACGATGTGGGTTACTGGAAGGAAGGGAAGAGCCTGATCTTTGATGACAGCCACCCGCACGAAGTCTGGAACGACTGCGATTCCTATCGTGTCGTGTTGTTCGTCGATTTTCTGCGTCCGGTTTTTTTCCCCGCGTCGCTGCTCAACCGGCTGATCGTCTGGGTGATCTCAAGAACATCGAGCATCACTGAGCCTATGGAACGCATACGAGAGAAAGCCCGCTCAATCGATAAAAATCCGGGGAAGGTGTCACCAGGATCATGAAGCCGGCGACCGCAACTCTTCGCTCCGGCGATCTGGTGGAGATAAAGTCCGCCGAAGAAATCCTGCAGACCCTGGATGACCATGGCGCTTTAGATCGGCTCCCGTTCATGCCGGAAATGGTGGATTTTTGCGGAAAGAGATTTCGAGTCTCCAAACGGGTCGTGAAAACCTGCTACTACGGCACCGGGTCGGGCATGCGAAAATTCCCGGCCGAGGATGTCCTTATCCTCGAAGGCTTGCGGTGTTCGGGCGCAGCCCACGATGGTTGTCAGAAGGCTTGTACGATCTTCTGGCGCGAAGCTTGGCTGCGCAAGGTCGAGGGGCCGGACGCGATCGCATGGAGCGTGGATACACAAGACAGCGGGCGTCTGCGAGCCAGGCTCAAGACTTCAACCGGACCTAGGACCTATTTCTGTCAGGCCAGTGAAATACTAAACGCGACCATCGAATTGTCTCGTTGGGAACGATTCGGAAAGTGCTTCAGCGATATTCGCGCCGGTAACTGCGGCGTCCTGGAAATGGCGCAAAACATCGGTGCATGGCTGTTCTGGAAAACTTACAAGCTATTCTTCGGCGTCTACGCCCGCGGAAATCAAGAGTCGACCCCGGTTGAAAGCCTGAGTCTCCAGCCCGGTGAGTGGATCGAAATCAAACCTGTGGCGGAGATCGCAGAGACCTTGAACGAAAAGGGCCATAACCGCGGCTTGTTTTTTACCCCAGCCATGGGGCGTTCGTGCGGCGAAAGATTCCGGGTCGAGCGCAAACTCGAAAAGATCATTGTGGATGGTACAGGAGAGATGCGCGAACTCCGCAATACCGCCTTCCTGGAAGGCTCAATGTGCGGATGCGCATGCGTAGCGTTTGGGGGGTGTCCGCGCGGGGAATTTGCCTACTGGCGGGAGATCTGGCTGCGTCGCGTTGAAGTCGCGCCTGGAGAGAATCGCGCTGAAACCCGCTACGATCCAAACTATGCCGGAATTCAGTAGCGACAAAGTCCCTACGCTCTTGACCAATCTTCCTGAGCGCATTTGCGACGTGATCACGCCATGGGCCGAGCGCTCGCCCGAGCGTGCAGCTATGGTGGAGGCATCCGGCACGTGGACCTTTCGGCAACTCGCATCGGCAGTCTCGGATACGCAGCGCTGGCTTCGCGATTTGGGCGTGCGACCCGGCGACCGGGTCATGATCGTGTGCGAGAACTGCCGGGCGTTCGTTGCGATTCTACTGGCCCTGGCGGCCCTCGACGCGTGGCCGGTGCTGGTCAATGCGCGCCTTTCGGCCCGCGAACTCGATGAGATACGCGATCACTGCGGCGCCCGCCGAGTGATCTACACCACAAACGTATCGGTACAAGCTCGTGAACATGCAAAGCGGCATGGCGCAGCCATTCAGGATACGGCGGGACTGGGTCCGATCGCCGTCGGACCAAGCGACGAAAACGTCGAACCGGAACCAGTCGATGCCGAGTCGTCGCAGCGTATCGCCGCTCTGATTTATACGTCGGGCACAACCGGGCTTCCCAAAGGCGTCATGCTGACGCACCGCAATCTCCTGTTCGTCGCCGCGGTGTCGGCAAAAATCCGGTCCCTGAGTCCCGAAGACCGGCTCTACGGCATCCTTCCGATGTCGCACGCCGTCGGTCTTTCCGTGGTTTTGTTGGGTTCGTTGCTGAGCGGCGCGACATTGTATTTGGCGTCACGTTTCGATCCCGTGGCAGCTCTCGCTACGCTCGAGAAAGAGCGTCTGACGGTGGTGCTGGGCGCTCCCTCGGTATTTTCTCTTCTTGCCGATTACGCAAAGTTGAAAGGATTAACATCGCTCAAGTTTCCCGCCCTTCGCATCATTTCATCTTCCGGCGCGCCGCTTCAGCCCGCGCTCAAACACCAGGTGGAGAGCCTGTTTGGCATGGTGCTCCACAACGGATACGGCGTCACGGAATGTTCTCCCAACATTTCGCAGGCGGTAGTCGGAGAGCGTCGAACCGATACCTCGGTGGGCAAGATTCTCCCGGGAGTCGAAGTTCAGCTGGTGGGATCCGATCAGAAACCGGTCGCCGACGGAGAGGTCGGTGAATTGTGGGTGCGCGGTCCCAACGTCATGAAAGGCTATTATCGCGCGCCCGAGGAAACAACTGCGGCTATCAATCCGGAGGGATGGTTCAATACGCGCGATCTGGCTCGGCTGGAAAATGGATATCTTTTTATCGTTGGCCGAACCAAAGAATTGATCATCCGCTTTGGAGAGAATGTCTACCCAGCGGAGGTCGAGGCGGTGTTGAATTCGCATCCTTCGGTGGTACGTTCCGCGGTCATCGGGCGGACGGTTGAGGGAACGCTAGGCGGAGAAGAAGTTGTTGCCTACGTGCAACTGGCGCCCTCCTCGCCCACTTCGGAGATGGACCTGGCGCATCACGCCGCCCAACATCTCGCGCCTTACAAACGCCCATCGCAGATTCTGCTCGTTCCCGCAATGCCCCTGACTCCGACCGGGAAAGTAATCAAAGGCGAGCTGGCCAGGCTGGTTGCGCCCGCCCGTACGCGTTAACGACGCCGAGCCGCCAGGCTCTGCGAGGTCCTATAGAGGCACCTCAATCAGCGTCGGACCTTCCGCTTCGAAACCCTCCCGCAACGCCTTCCCAAACGCATCCAGCGAAGTCACACGGGTGCCGGGCACTCCCATTCCTTTTGCTAAGAGCGTCCAGTCGAGATCGGGACGTCCGATCTCGAACATGGCGGCAGCGCGAGCTCCCGGGCTGCCCGTACCCAAATAGGAAAATTCTCGTTTCAGCACGGCATACTCATGGTTGGCGAAGATTACTATCGTAACCTTGAGGCCCTCCCGCGCCATGGTCCACAGGGCTTGCGCTGTGTACATTCCACTGCCGTCGGCGCTCAGGCACAACACACGGCGGTCTGGACAAGCCACGGCTGCGCCTACCGCCAATGGCAGAGCGATTCCGATGGAGCCGCCGGTGTTAGCGAGCCAATCGTGCGGTGGAGCTCCCTTGGTCGTTGCCATCAATCCGCGCCCTGACGTGTTGGACTCGTCGACCACGATCACGTTTTCGGGTAAAAGGGCGCCAATCGCGGCAGCAAGTCCCGGTAACGTGATTTCCCCGCTCGGCATCGTCGGCCGATCTGATTGTTCAGCCGTCGACTTTCCGCCGCGTGTTGACAAGACTTCTGCGAGCGCATCCAGCGCCCTAACATAATCCTGGCCAGGGTTCGCCAGCGTGTGGATCTCACAATCGGGAGAGGTGAACACACTGCTCTTCCCAGGATAGGCGAAATAGGCGACAGGAGCTTTCGTGCCGACCAGAATCAGCTGGCGAATTTCCTTGAATTGCTCGATTGCCGCTTCGAGGACATACTGGACTCGATCGACAGGTGGCAGACCCGCACCACGTTGCAGACGAGTGAAAGGGTAGGGAGCCAGCAGTTTTGCACCTGTAGTCGCTGCAATGCGTCCGGCAGCGGCCAGCCCATTGCCATACAGTCCGTTTCCTGCAATCAGGATTGCGGTCCTCAGGCCCGAGCGCAGCATATCGGCGGCATGCTCGATGCTGTGAGTATCGGGCAAGGGCGGTCTAACCGGTGCGGGGACGGTTGCGATCGAACCACCGTCGCTCCAGGCGACATCGGCGGGTACGATCAGCGTGGCAATCTGCCCGGGCGCAGTACGTGCGGCGATTACGGCGTCGGCAACGTCGCCGCCCACCTCGGAAGAAGCACAAGATGTACGCAGCCACTTGGAGTACGGTCGAGCGATGCCCTCGATGTCAGAAGCCAGCGGCGGGTCATAGGCCAGGTGATAAGTCGCGTGTTGCCCGACTAAGTTGACGATCGGAACTTGAGCCCGGGTTGCATTGTGCAGATTAGCCATGCCATTGCCAAGGCCGGGACCCAGGTGCAGCAAAGTACACGCCGGTTTCTCTGCCATTCGCGCATAACCGTCTGCCGCTCCCGTCACGACACCTTCAAACAAGCCGAGCACGCAACGCATTTCGGCGATTCGGTCAAGCGCCGCAACCATGTGGATTTCCGATGTACCCGGATTACAAAAGCAAGTCTCGATGCCGCCGGCCACCAGCGTGCGTATCAGGCTCTCAGCGCCGTTCATCTCGAATCTTCCATTGTTCGCTACGAGCGTTCTCGTGGGCTGCGGATTCTGGTGACGCAATGAGTATACCCAATGTGCGATGAGGTTAGTTTTGGCCATTCGCAGCATCGGCCGAAAACGAGACTACCCGTTCTCGCTGTCCCGTCTCCTCGTTATAATCTCCTGTTCATGGGTAAGGCATACAACTTGACATCGATTGCAGTGGTGCTATTCGCAATAACTATCCTTGCGCCATCTGTTGTCGCGCAGTCGCTGAATAACAGCCCGATTCCAGACTGGTGCCGGCAACTCCCTCGCCCGGAATATAAACATCTCGAGCGAATGCAGTCCGCCGATCCCTGGTTCGAGGTTTACCGGATCGTGCCCGGAGTGTTTGCGATTTACGAGCCGCATCAATACGAGGAAGTGATCTCCTTCCTGATCGTGGGTGAGAAGCAAGCCGTCCTGTTCGATACCGGCCTTGGCATCGGCGACATCAAGCGAGTGGTCGTGTCGTTAACGTCTCTGCCGATTGTTGTGCTGAATTCGCATACCCATAATGACCACGTAGGCGACAACTGGCAGTTCAGTGAAATCTACGCCATGGATACCGAATTCACTCGAATCAACGCGAAGGGGTCAAGTATCGATGCGCAGGCTGAGCTTGTTTCGGGATCACTCTGCGGCCCACTGCCCGCGGGCTTCGATTCGAAGTCCTACGCCACCCGTCCATTTCACGTAACTCGATGGATTCACGATGGCGACACCTTGGATCTCGGCGGGCGAGTGCTTGAGGTCATCTCAACGCCTGGGCATACGCCCGACGCGATTTGCCTGCTGGACCGCAAGAATGGGCTGCTGTTTACAGGCGATAGCTTCTATGCGGGCCCAATCTGGCTATACCGGCCTGAAACCGATCTCGATGCCTACGTTCACTCGCTTGAGCGAATTGCAGCGTTGGCGGCTCAACTTTCCTTGCTTTTGCCTTCCCACAACGTTCCCGCTGGTGAGCCTTCGCGATTGCCGAAGCTCGTAGTCGCAATCAAGAAGGTCCGAGGAGGAACAGTGAAGCCGACTCCCGTCGGGGAAGGCAAAGTCCACTACGGTGTCGATGGTTTTATCTTCCTGATGACTGCGCCAAAGTAAAGGCGCCTGCCTAAGAAGCCTTTCTCAACAGACTGGAGATCACCGACGCGAGGCTCTCGAAATGCGTCGTCATGATGCCGACATGATCGCCGGGCACAGTTAGGACGTTAAACTCTTCAGCCAAATGGGACCAGACTGCGGCTGGCTGGGCAGGGAAGTCCGTTGGAATTGCCGCCCGGACGAAGTCGATCTTGCCGCGATAGAAACGAGGCTGGTAAGCTTCGAGCGCCCGATAAGCGCAGTCGCGGAAATATTGCAGAGCTGGTGAGGGCGAGACTTCGACGGTCGTTTGATAAGGCGGTCTCACGCCAAGCCACTGCAGACGCTTGGCGATCCCACGCCACGCTTGCCGGGTCGACAAGCGGGCGCGCTGGCCCCGCGAGAGGTGGCTTACGTGCGGGTAAGAGTCGAGCATCGCCAGGAGTCCGATCTTCTCTCCCGCAGCAGTCAACTGTTGTGCCATTTCCAGCGTTACCAGACCGCCGAGTGAGAATCCGATGAGAAGGTAAGGCCCGTGAGGTTGTAACTCTCGGACGGCGTCGAGAGAATATCTGGCCATATCTTCGATACGATCAAGCGGCTCCTCGACTCCATCGATGCCCTTGGCCTGCATGCCATGAATTGCGTGCGATGTCTGGACGTGCTTCACGACCTGAAAGAAATCCATAACGCTGCCGCCTAACCCATGAGCGATGAAAACCGGTGGTTCCTGGGAGCCCGCTTTCAGCTGAACCAAGGGCGGAATGCGTGGCGCGACCGGCTGATCCAGAAGCGCAGCCAGAGCGGCAATCGTGGGAGCGTGGTAGATTATCACCGGCGGTAGGTCTCTCCCGCACGCCAATGCTATTTCGTTGAATAGCTGGAGAGCTAAGGCCGAATCCCCGCCGAGGTCGAAGAAGTTGTCATCGGCCCCTACCGACGAGAGTTGCAGCACGCGCCGCCAAATGGGAGCCAAAGCCTCGACCGTTGCGGAGGTAGGCACAGGTTTCACGCAACACCGCTACGCTCGAAGCGGTGCTTTGATAATCCGCCGATCATGAGTGTGCGAAAGCCCAATAGAGTTCTCGAGCCTTGGTATATATGGGCCCGAATGGGAGTGTACGATTGCCGATCCGGGTGACCGGTACGACCTTGGAATAGTTGCCGGTCGCGAAGATCTCATCTGCGGCTTCAAAGTCTGAATAGGTGAGAGTTTTCTCCAGCACCGTAAGGCCGCTTTGACGCAGCAATCCGATGACTCGTTGCCGCGTGATGCCGGCAAGAAATGTTCCGTTAGGCACGGGTGTAAAAACAACGCCATCCTTCACCATAAAGATGTTGGAGGTGGCGAGTTCGGCAACATTGCCGAGCATGTCGCAAACGATCGCATTGTCGTAGCCTCTAGCCTGGGCCTCGAACAGCGACCGGGAGTTATTGGGGTAGAGACAGCCTGCCTTGGCGTCGACCGGCATGCTCTCCAGTGTCGGTCGCCGGAATGGAGAGAGCGTCACCGAGAAGCCTTTGGGCGTCCGCATGGGTGCCTCGTAGATGCAGAGGCACGATTGCGTCGATTCGGGATCATGGTTCTGGACCCACGGTCCTTCTTTCTCCGCCCAATACATCGGTCGGATATAAAGCGCGGCATCTCTCTCAAATCGGCCGATGCCTTCGCGGGCGAGCTTTACCCATGTCTCGGTTGAGACTGCAGGCTTCAGGAAGAGCTTCCTCGCAGAATCATTGACTCTCGCGCAGTGGAGATCAAGATCGGGAGTGACGCCTTCAAACGCTCTAGCGCCGTCAAACACCATCGAGCAGAGCCAGGCGGCATGCGTGCGGGGGCCCATGATTCCGATGTTCCCCTCCTGCCATTCCCCTTCGAAAAATGTCCAGGTCTTCGACCAGCCGGTTCCAATTGCCACTTGACTCCTCGCTTTCTTAGCCGGCCCCCCAAATCCTTCATTTACGACCGTGCACGAGCAAAAGGGGAGGAATGATGAAACTTCGTGCGCTTGCCCAACGTTAATCGCTTCGCGAGACTCGCGATTGCTCCAGCGAACCATCAAGCGGGTACGCCCGGTTGAAATGCACGCTCCATTGCGCGGTCGATGCACTTCGTTAATGCAGCAGCGAGATGTTTAACGAATGGCTCATGAAGCATACTGGCCGGATAGACGGGCAGAACAATTACTTCTTGGCCGCCTTGTGCCAACTGATCCCATTTCAGGTCTGGATTGCTGAATATCCGATACTGCTTCGACGGCCGAAAGTCTGTGATCGCTCCCGGGTAAGGTTTTGGGACATACTGCCAACAAGCCTGATCGTTCGTTCGCCAAATCCGGCCAAGTGCCAATGACGCTGAGGCGGCTCTGTTGGGCGCCCGAGTGAACCTGGACTGCAAGATTCCCCGCCACACTGGGATGCGCCTGCGCAGAGTTTCCATCTTTTCCTGCATGAACTCGGATGCGCCTATCGGATCGAGACTCAGCAGTACCGCCGCATGGAACACTAGGCGCTGGCATGCATAAGCTCCCTTACTCCAGAGCGTAATGGGAATCTTGGACCAGTTGATCGTATCGAACAGCGCAAGCAGGGCGACTCGCTCCCCATCCGCCTGGAATTGCTGGGCCACCTCATACGCAATCGCGCCTCCGCCACAATAACCGCCAAGAAAATACGGCCCGTGCGGCTGGACCCTTCTTATCTCCTTTACATACAGGGCAGCCATATCCTCGATCGTGGTAAGTGGTGGCAGATGACCATCTAATCCCTGGGCCTGTAAGCCGTAGAAGGGCTGATCCGGCCCCAGATGTCGCGAAAGGTCGCGATAAATCAGAACGTTTCCTCCCGCGCCGTGAAAACAAAATAAAGACGGGCGCGAACCTTGCGCCTGAATGGCAACGAGTGGCGACCAACTGGAGGGCGTTACCTCACCCCGAACCACCCGGGCAAGCTCTTCAATGGTTGGAGTTTCGTAAAGCGTCGCCAGGGGTAGATTGACGTTAAATGTCTTTTCGATTTCGGCGAACATCCGTACCGCCAGGGACGAGTCACCACCTAGATCGAAGAAGTTTTGGTCAACATCGACGGATTCGATGCCGAGAAGGTTTTCCCAAATAGACGCGAGCTGGCTTTCGGTGTCATCGGCCATTAGGGCAAGGCGAATCGTTGAGTGATCGGCACCACTCTCCGCAAGCTCAAGGTTGTTGTCCCCGCTATTCATGCCTGGATACACCGTCGACATTCTACAGCCCGGTGTGAAATGTTCCTAAGGCCCGAAAAGGCTAGGGTAATAGACTACTCCGGAAATAGTAGCCCGTTAGCGGGGAGACAAATTCACTGATTATCGTAACCGGGACTGGATCGGAAGTTGTCGAGGTGAAACGAGCGGTACCTTACTTCTTAACGGGCGTATAGCCAAAGACCGCTTTCAGTTCAAGGAATTCATCCAGTCCGGCGACGCTCCATTCGCGGCCGTTGCCGGACTGTTTGTAACCCCCAAAACAGCCTGCAAAATCCACTCGTGCTCCATTGATATGCACATTACCGGACCGGATTCGCCTCGCCACCCGGCGGGCTCGCTCCAAGTCTCGCGACGTCACATACCCTGAAAGGCCGTAAGGCGTGTCGTTGGCAATGCGAATTGCGTCCTCTTCGTTCTTATATGGAATGATGCAAAGAACCGGCCCGAAGATCTCCTCGCTCGCAATCGTCATGTCGTTGCGGACGTCGCTGAATACCGTTGGCTTCACGAAATAGCCCCTGGTAAGGCCATTCGGACGCCCAGGCCCTCCGCTAACCAGCGTTGCGCCCTCGTCGATGCCCGTGCTGATCAAGCGCTGTACCTTCTCAAACTGGGCCTTACTGGCCAGGGGGCCAATCACCGTGCCCTCGGCCAACGGGTCTCCAACTTTGGTAGCTTCGGCCGCTTGCCGCGCCGCGACCGTCGCCGCGCTTATTTGGGACTGTGAAACCAGCATCCGGGTAGGCGAATCGCAAGATTGCCCGGAGTTGCGGAAGCAGGCCTCTACCCCATGTTTAACGGCGTTTTGGAGGTCTGCATCTTCCAGGATAATGTTGGCCGATTTGCCGCCCAGTTCTTGAGTGACCCGCTTGACACCGGGAGCGGCGGCCGATGCAACCGCGACTCCGGCTCGCGTGGATCCGGTGAAAGAAACCATTGCCACATCAGGATGCGAAGCAATCGCCGAGCCCACCGTCGGTCCTTCCCCATTTACTAAATTGAAGACCCCGGGAGGGAGACCCGCTTCGTGGACAATCTGCGCGAAAAGATAAGCGGAGAGAGGTGCAATTTCGCTGGGTTTAAGCACCATGGTGCATCCTGCTGCGAGCGCGGGCGCCACTTTGCAGACAATTTGGTTCATGGGCCAGTTCCAGGGAGTGATGAGTCCACATACTCCGATGGGTTCTCTGCGCATGAGGGTCGTACCCTTGGGCTCTTCGAACTGGAAACCCTCGAGCACCTTTACGATCTCCAGGAGATGCGCCAAACCTGCCGGAACCTGCGCCTTACGAGAAAGCGAGAGGGGAGCGCCCATTTCTCGCGAAATGGTATCTGCCAGCTCCTCAGCCTTTGACTGATAAATCTCAGTGATTCGCCGCAGGAATGCCATTCGAGCATCAACAGAGGTCTCCGAGTACGAGTCAAATGCCTTGTTAGCCGCGGCTACGGCTCGGTCGACATCGGTCGCTGTGCCCAGCGTGATGGTTGCGAGAGGATCCTCGCTCGCCGGGTTAATGACGTCGTAGTCGTTGGCCTGGGCTGGGTCGGCCCATTCTCCATCGATATAAAACTGACGGCAGTCCTTCATATCTTTCTGTCTTGCGCGGCAGTATTCGTCCTCTGCGAGCCGGGCCACTCATGGAGCAATCGGTAAACATAGGAAGTAATGCGACTCAGGGATTGCCTGACGACCAACATAAAGTACGCCGCCTTTCCAATGGAAGGTAGTCTGGAGAGTCTCCACATGGACCCAAGCATGTTCCAACGCTCCCGATGACTCATTCGAATTCTGATGCCTCGTGAAGCGATAAGGGCGTATGTCCTGCCTTCGAGAAACGCTGATCGAATATCTCTGCGGAAACATCCCAATAGAGACGGCGGAATTTCATGTTGCACGACCGCGTCAGCGACAAAATACGGAAGCTCATGGCGCTCGATCAGATTCGCCAACAAGAAAGTGTCTTCGGCCCGTAATGCAAGGGGCTCAAACAACCCTCTCTCCGTCGGCACGCTGGCACGCCCGATGGCGAAACCAGCAGTATTCAAATATCGTATGCAACCGTTTCCCTGCAGCAGTTGACTTTGCAGGGTTGTAAGCCGCAAGTGTTCGGTTTTGCCAACCAACGTCGAGCAGTCTCCCACCAGACGGAGTTGAAAGCAATTATGCTGCGGCGAGGCTGCGACCTTCGACGCCAGGGCCGCGAGACAGTTTGGCTGCAATCGGCAATCTGCGTCCACAAACAGCAGAATCGACCCTTTGGAGAGCTGAATGCCATGATTTCGGGCAGCGGAAATTCCGGCGTGCAGTTGCCGGATCAAGGTCAATGGGAGGCGATCGGCCCACTGACGAATCCCTTCCGGAGCGGGATCGTTGCTGCCGTCGTCGACAACAATGACTTCGAAATCCGGTCCATCGCCTTGTTGTGTTAGGGAGCGGAGGCAAAGATCCAGGGCCGTCCAGTCATTGTAGACGGCTATGATGATACTGTAGACCGGCATCGATGAATCTAGGATGGCACACTCAATCCTGAAATTACAGTTCAATGGAAGTGACACCGTTGTTTTGGCTACGTGTGCCCAAGGCCGTCGTGACTGGCAACGGCACCGATGAAGGAACCACACACTCTCGCCCACGATCCGAAGCAAGGCCGCAGCGATTCGTGGTCACAGCCTCACTCGCCGCCGCCGTTTCCCGGCAGCCGCGTCGACATCTGGAGGGTACGCCTCGACGAGCCGGCGAAAGCGGACATCGATGCCGGCATTCTATCCGCCGACGAGAACGCGCGCGCAAACCGATTTCATTTCGAAAACGACCGGATTCACTTTATCCGATGTCGTTCTGCGCTACGCAGCCTGCTTGCCGGATACCTGGACATCCCCTCGGTCGAGATTAGGTTCGACTACCTGGCGAACGGTAAGCCTCAGCTCGCAGCCGAACAGAACCCCCGCGCGCTGCAATTCAACGTATCCCATTCCGCCAACATGGCATTGATCGCGGTGGGCAGTGAGGGCCGATTGGGCGTCGACATCGAAAAAATCCGCAGCGACGTCGACACCGCCACGCTTGCCGAGCGATTTTTCTCCCCGCGCGAGCGCGCCGGACTTCAAGCATTGCCCGATCATCTCCGCGTGCCCGGCTTCTATGCGTGCTGGACGCGTAAGGAAGCCTTTCTCAAGGCTACAGGCGACGGGCTCTCTTTTCCGCTGGCAGACTTTTCCGTCACCACCCATCCTGATCTTGATCCTGAACTCGAAGAAATCCGCGGAAACAGCGACGTTCGCAAACAGTGGTGCCTGAAAGACCTAAGCGTTGGCGACGCTTACCGCGCTGTGGTGGCGCTCGAACGTCCTCATTATCAATTAGAAACTTACGCCTGGAACTGACCAGCCACAGCTCTCCGGCGACGTGTTAAATAGCGCACTCGGTCCATTTAGCAATGCAGTCCAGACGCCGCACAGCGCCCACTTCGCTATGTGCCTAGAGTTCGCGGAGTGCGACGGCCACAGGCCGCCAAGCCGCTCGCATTGCGGGAGGCAATCCACCCAGCAGGCCCATCGCCAGCGCGAAGATGATGCCCGTCAGCAACAACGTGGGTGTAATTCGGAAGGCAAAAGCTAGATGCGAGAAAGTCTGCCAATTCATTGCGCCCGTGGTCAGGCCATTCAAGGGTAGGACGGCGCCACAACCGATGGCGCCTCCTATGAACGAAATCAGCAGCGCCTCAACCAGGAATGAAAAGACGACGGCTCCGCCACCAAAGCCCAGGGCGCGCATGGTGGCAATTTCGCGCCCGCGCTCGGAGACTGCCGAGTACATGGTGTTAAGCGCGCCAAAGACCGCGCCAATGGCCATGACGAAGGCCACCAGACCGCCAAGAACGGTGATCAATTGGGTCATGCGTGTCGATTGCTTGGCGTAATAGTCGATCTCGCGGCTCACGTCGAAGTTGAGGCGGCGGTCGGAGGTAACCGCATCCTTGAACTGCTCAAAGGCGCTTGGCGAACTCAGATGGACGGTGGCGGACTGGAAGAGATTGCTAGGCCGCTTGTACACGTCGTCGAGCACCCGTGCATCGCACCACACTTCCGAATCAAAAGAACTGCCGCCGGCGTCGAAGATTCCCACCACCTGCCAGTGCCCGCCTCCGAAATTAACCGTGTTCCCGAGGGTCAACCCCGAATAGCTGCTACTGGCATTTTTTCCGACGACCAACTCGGCGAGACCGGGCTGGAACATTCGTCCCTGAACGATCTTGACGTTTCTTCGAACATTCAAAACGTTGGCGGAGACCCCGCGAACCTGACCATTCGCATCCGTCCCCGTAGCGCGCAGCGGAAAGGGTGCAACCACGACGACTTCAGAGGTCACCAGAGGGGAATCTGAGCTGCGAGCCACGCCGGGAGCATCCTGGAGAACTTTGATGTCTTCCACTCGAATTACGCTCATCATCTCGGACGTAGCGCCGGCACGCATGACAATAGCGTTGTCTTCGGACCCGGAGGAAACCAACGTAGCCCTGAAGCCGTGCGCCAGCGAAAGCATCGCCACAAATACGCCGACGGTGCCAGCGATCCCGAGGACTGCGACGATGGACGACGTCCAGCGAGCCTTTACGCTGCGAAAGTTATAAACGAACGGGATAGCCATCTCAAACCCTCCGCAGCGCATCGACAACCCGCATGCGCATGGCGCCAATTCCCGGCAGCAGTCCGCTGACGACCCCAACCAGCAGAGCGGTCGCGAGTCCTAGAGAAAGAATTGCAGGGGACAAGATGAGCGTTGGCAGCAGGCCATTCAGGGCCGCACCCAGAGCCGGGACTGCCAGGAGTGCAAGACCGAGCCCCAGGAGTCCTCCCACGGCCGCAATGGTAAGAGATTCGGCAAGCACAAAGAGAAAGACCCAGCGATCGCTGAAGCCGATTGCCTTGAGAACGGCAAGCTCACCGACGCGCTCGCGCACAGAGATTGCCATCGTATTCCCTGTAACCAGCAGCAGAGTAAAGAACACCACCGTACCGATGGTCATGATGAGGAATTGGATATTTCCGAATTGCTTGACCCAACTGGCAGCGAACGCCGATTCTGTTTCCGTTTTTGTTTCAAACGAAGAGTTCGCTGCCATGTCGTCGATAGCCTTCGCGACGCTCGCCGCATTATCGGGGCTGTCGAGCTTCACCACATACCAGCCGGTGTTGCCCTTGAACGTTGCCGGCACACGTTCTTCGAAATAATCCCACTGGAACCAGAACTGGCTCTCGTCGCCGCCCGCATGCTCGGAGTGATAGATCCCGTCCAGGTTGAACTCCCAGGTGCCGGTAGCGCCATAGCTGACATTCTTGATGGGAATGCGGTCGCCGATTTTCCAACCGAAACGTTTCGCGGTTTTCGCGCCGGCGATGGCGCCCTGGCGGTCTTTTACGAAGTTCTGCCATTGATCATCGGGAACCACCAATTCGGAAATAACCTGGCGTTGATTTTCAACATCGATCACGTACTGAGGGAAGAAGTTTTTTTCTTCCTGATATACGCCGCCGAACCAATTGTTATGGGTGACCGCCTTGACCCCCGGAATGCGCTGAATTTTGTCGCGATAGGCAAGTGGGAGTGGTTGAATGATGGATACGCGATTGATAGTAACCAGACGGTCCGCTCCCGCGATGTCGGCGCCGCGACTGAAGGCTCCCCTGATTACGGCGAGAAACGCGAAAAGAAACAGTGCGACCGCGAACGATCCGACGGTGAGGATCAAACGAAGTTTCTTGCGAAAGAGATTGGCGAAAATCAACCCACGGAATTTCATGCCGCGCCTCCGGCAGAGACTTCTTGCGAATCGCGGGACTCGACAAGAACGCCCTTCTCCAGATGCAGAGTGAGATCGGCGCGCTTCGCGACCAGCGGGTCGTGCGTCACCATGAGCACGGTCTTGCTGTATTCCTTCACGAGACGGTGAATCAAATCCATGATTTCATCTGCGCTCTTTCGGTCCAGGTCCCCGGTGGGCTCGTCGCAGAGCAAGAAAGTGGGATCGGCAACAATGGCGCGTGCAATGGCAACCCGCTGCTCCTGTCCACCCGAGAGTTGACGCGGATAGTGGCTCATTCGTTCCGTCAGTCCAACGATGCCGAGCGCTGTCTCAACATGTTTGCGGCGCTCGGCTTTGGAGAGGTTGGTGAGCAGCAAAGGCAGCTCAACGTTCTGAAACGCCGTAAGCACCGGGATCAGGTTGTACATCTGAAAAATGAAGCCAACGTGGCGCGCTCGCCACGAAGTCAGCTTGCTGCCGGACATATGCGTGATCTCGTCGCCGGCCACCGTGATACTTCCCCGCGTAGGAATGTCGAGTCCCCCGAGCAAGTTCAATAGTGTGGTCTTGCCCGAGCCGCTGGGTCCCATGAAGGCGACGAAATCGCCCTTGTCCACGTCGAGATTCAACCCCTGTAGTACGTGGATTTCTTCGCCTCCACGACGGTATGTCTTATCCAGTCCGCGCACCTGAATCTGACTGTTGGTTTTTCCAGTGCCGTCGACTTGAACCATGTCCGCGCTCCCCTATCGGTTGCTTCTTGATATTTTATTTCTTGATCTGGACGCTCTCGCCATCATGGAGACTTACCGATCCATTTACAACCACGATATCGCCAACAGTTAAGCCCGCAATTACTTCTGCGTCCGTACCGCGATTTCCGCCCAAGGTGACTGCGCGACGCTCTGCCTTATCCGCTTTGACCAGGAAAACAAGCTTCTTGCCGCCGTCGTCCCGAACCGCACTCTGAGGTATAAGAATTGCAGGCGTGGCTGCGACGTTCTTTTCAGATGGCGCATCCCCCAGGAAAGTCACTTTAATTCCCATGTCGGGCAGGATGCGCGGATCGAGCTTCAGGAAGGAAATGCGCACTTTCACGGTGGCTTTTTGGCGGTCCGCGCTGGGAATAATCGTGCGCACGCGGCTGGGAATTTCCCAGTCGGGATAAGCGTCGAGAATCGCAGTGACCTGCTGGCCCGGCTTCACTCGCGTGATATAGGCTTCGTTCACATCGACCTCGACTTCATTCGAGTTCATGTCCACGATGGTGGCGATACCAGTGCGCGTGAAGCCGCCGCCGGCCGAGTTCGGGGAGACCATTTCGCCCACCTGCGCGTCCTTCGAAACCACGATCCCGTCGAAAGGTGCGCGAATCGTGCAATTATCAACCGCTTGTTGCGCCTCACGAATGCGGGCTTCGGCTGCATTCGCCTGCGCCTTGGCCAGATCGATCTTGGCCTGGAGACTTTCCGCAGCCGTGCGTGCGTTGTCTAATTGCTCCTGGGACTCTACCCCGGCTTTCTGAAGTTCCTCGGTGCGATGCAGCAAAATGCGAGCGTTCTTTAGTTGTACTTCGTAGTCGGCGATGGCGGCCTTAGCAGAATCGCGATCCGCCCTCGCGGTCTCCAGGGCTCGTCTGGCATCGGCATCGTCGAGGGTGGAGAGCAATTGGCCCTGGTGCACGTGCGTGCCTTCGTCGAAGAAAACGCCGGTCACCCTGCCTGTAATTTTGGCGGCGATAGTGGCTCGTTGGCGCGGGGTGACGTATCCGGTGGCGTTCAGCAATGCCTCCCGGTTTCCGGGTCCGACGGCTTTCCTCGCCACCGCTACTTCTACGGCCGGCTTCGAATCCAATAGGGCGTAAATGCCTGCTCCCATACCAGAGAGGACGATCAGAAGCCCGAATAAAATGGCGAGACCCTTCCCCACTTTGCCGCCCTTGCGCTGTCCTTCGTGGATGCGCAGGGAACCCAGGTCGTGTGTGGGTGCGTCCCCTCGCGTCACCATCTCCTGCTAGTGTTCCTTCCTTGGGAAATGATCCCAATGCACAACGAGAACATCCATAATAAGCCCCATCCCCAAAACAAGCCAAAGTTGAGTAAGCGAGTTGGCAATCGCGGAAACGGTTTCCCGCCAAATGTAGAATGACGATCGGCAAGCCAACCTATTCTCAAGTGTTAAATTGGAAGACAGAGTTCCGAACAGAGTTCCGAACCCGGGCGCATCGGTTGGGACTAGGAGTAAGGCCGACTTTGAACGGGAACGCCAAAAAACGTAACATGACGACACGAAATCGAGCGCCCGCATTCGCTTGTCTCTGTGCCGTGTCGATCCTGTTCTGGTGGCATCCTCTGGTTCTGACGCTGGGGCTGGCGCTGACGGATGATGCCTACACGCACATCCTTTTGATTCTCCCCCTCAGTGTCGCGCTCATTTACTTCGATTCGAAACACCAGGATTCGAAACACCACGATTCGAAAGCGCTCCCCATCGCACCGCAGCCGAGTCATCCTCGCATTGGCGTTTCTCTACTGGCCACAGCGGTGCTTCTCGGTAGTTACGCCAGATGGGGCATGGTCGCCGCGCCCGGCGATATCGGGCTCTCTCTGAGCATGTTTGCGCTTGTGACCTGGTGGATCGGCAGCATTCTATTATGCTTTGGAGCAAGAACGTTTCAATCGTTTCTGTTCCCTCTCTGCTTTCTTTTCTTGCTCGTACCCATCCCCGAGTTTGTTCTGCGATGGATCGTCGAATTCTTGCAGCAACAGTCTGCAGTAATGGCGCGAATCACGTTTCGGGCAGCTGGGGTTCCGGTAACTCAGGACGGAATCATGTTGTCGATTCCTGGACTAAATGTGGAAGTTGCTCGCGAGTGCAGCAGTATTCGGTCTAGTGAGATACTCGTCGTTACCACAATGGTTTTGGCTCATCTGTTCCTCCGCTCGTGGTGGCGGAAAGTTCTGCTCGTGGTGGCGGCCATTCCGATTTCTGTGGCGAAGAACGGACTTCGCATCTTCACGATCGCGGAACTCGGGACTCGAGTGGATCCTGGGTTCCTCGATGGCAAACTCCACCACAACGGAGGAATCATCTTCTTGTGCATCGGGATAGGCCTGGTCGCGGTGCTCTTGTGGATGCTGCGGCGAACTGAGTCGTGAACGCAATTCAGATGCTATGCCATTACCTGGATAGAATGGGGTGGTCAGAAGTTATCGGATGCAAGACAAATCGTGCCTGAACTCGCTCGCGAGCCACGCTTGTTCGCGGGTCAGCTTGGATTTCTGATTTACGAGGCTTTCGCGACCCTGGACCGCAGGAACATGGCCCCGGTACATATCAGCCCCGCTCCAAGAAGGTAGATCGCAGTCGAGCCGCCCTCTGGTACCGACGATGAACAGCCTGGGTCAGTTGGATGTCTGCAGCTGTGAGTAGTAGCAAATCCCACAGGACATAGACAACAGATCAGCACCGCTGCCATCCACAATTTTCTCGTAGTGTTTTTCATTGGGTCCACTCCCTCAATACACTTATCCGGTTAGCGGCTTCGCCAGGGAAAGAGAAACTTTCCCGAATACCCCTCGACTTCGGACATTTAACTGTTTCTCGTAAGTGCTTGTCAAGATGATAGTTTTTGCAATGGTTGCAGCAAAATGCAACCTTCCGTATCTGTTTCGTTTTTGGGCGAATTCGGGGGTTTGGCGGGATGCCGAGGCGGAAGAACTCCTCCCGGTAGCCAAAGCCGCGAAATGGATCAACGGAAGGCCCGACCGCTAGCCAAGACGGGGACGGTTGCTTATTTTGCTTCCTCTGTTAGCTAAGCCCAGTCGGTGTTCTCCCGGAGGCACACGGTCAAGCAGTCGAGAGCTACCCGGTCTCATGCACTTCGCGCTTAGGGAGTCGGAATAACCGCCTGCGTCTCATTCGAGTAGCCGCTCTCGTTGGAATTGCCATCCACAGTTGCGGCTACGTAGTAGTAAATCTGGCCGGAGACCACCGTATTGTCGGCGTACCCGGTTGTGCTCGAGGAATTGATCATCGTGTAGGGGCCGCCCGACACGGTGCCGCGGTAGATGTTGTAGCTGACAGCGGTCGGTGAGCCCGTCCAATTAAGGTCGACGGCATGCTGAACCGGCGCCGTTCCCGTCCCGGTCAACGATTGCGCGATCGGCGAGTTCGAACCGTTGCTGGCGAACGAAAGAGAAGCCGAAGTGGTTCCACTGGCTTGTGGTGTAAAAGTGACGGTGAACGGAGTGGACTGGCCCGCGGTTAACGTTACCGGCAACGAAATTCCGGAGAAAACAAACTCGCTGTTGTTGAGGCTTGCCGATGTGATCGTGAGCGTGCCGCCAGTGGTGGTCAAGCTGCCGTTAAGCGACGAACTCGACCCCACAGCCAGGCTGCCAAAGCTCAGAGTGCTGGGCGATACTGCCAGCTGACCCGGTGCGGTTCCAGTACCAGAGAGCGCGATGTTAAGCAGCGAGTCGGATGCGTTCGACGCCACTGACAGGCTTCCGCTGGCCGTCCCGGCGCTCGTGGGCGTGTAAGTCGCGGTAAACGTCACGCTCTGGTTTGCCGTGAGATTCAGAGGCAAGGTCAATCCACTGATGGAAAAGACCGCGCCACTGGTGTTGGCTTGCGAGATGGTGACCGTCGATGCGCCGGTATTGGTCAGCGTTTCCGACAAACTCGCGCTGTTTCCGACTTGAACGTTACTGAATGCGAGAGTCGTCGAATTTGCCGCCAGCGCGCCCGGCGTGACGCCCATCCCTGAAAGCGGAATGTTCAAGCCGGGATCTGAGGCGCTGGAGGTGAGGCTCACGCTGCCGGTGGCCGCTCCGCTCGCGGTCGGGGAAAATAGTACCGTGAACGATGTGCTCTGCCCGGCCGCCAGTGTCAGAGGCAAGCCCAGGCCACTCAAACTGAACCCGGGGCCGCTGGCGGTGGCGGCGGAGATCGTCAGGCTGGTTGCACCCGTATTAGTCAAGGTTTCCAACTCGCTTGTACTGCTGCCGATCTGAGCGTTACCGAACGTAAGAGCTGTTGGAGTTGTAGCCAGCGTCCCCGGCGCCACTCCCGTGCCCGAAAGCGGAACGCTGTTGCTCGGGGACGGGCCAAGCGTCTGGGAATTGGAGGCGTTGCTGACAAACAAAAGAGAGCCGGCTATCGGGCCGCCGGTTTGTGGTGTGAAGGCCACGTTGAACGACACACTCTGGCCCGCGGCGATCGTCATAGGGAGTGAAGGTCCCTGCAAGGCGAATTGGGAACTGCTGCTGCTGGCAGACGAAACCGTGACGCTTGCGCCAGTGGCACTTAAGGTAAGCGGTTGGGCTTTCGTCGTTCCGACCGTCAAATTGCCGAAGTTCAGCGGCGCCGGAGCGATGACCAACTGGCCCGTCGCAGACGTCGTTCCCGTGCCGGTGAGCGGTATGACCAATGCCGGACCGGAAACAAAAAGGCTACCGGCAGTTGTACCGGCCAACTGTGGTGCGAAGGCAACATTCAACGTAACGCTTTGTCCTGCGCCAAGCGTCATAGGAAAGTTGGGTCCACTTAGTGAAATTCCAGCGCCCGTTGTCTGGAGTCCCAGGAGCGTTACCGCCCACTGGCGCGCGTTGGTCAGCACCACCGGCACGGTGGCGCTGGCTCCGATTGCCACTTGGCCAAACGACACAATCGATGGGCTGGCCGTAACCGCCGCGCTGTTTAAGCCCGAACCCTCGACCTGAAGATACAGAGAGGCGCTTGACGCGCTCCTCGAAAATTTGATCGTGCCTCCCGTCCAGCCTGTCCCCGTCGGAGTGAAGCTTACCGTGAGACTCACGCTTTGGCCGGCAGCCAATACCAGTGGCAGACTCACGTAGGAAGTAGTGAATTCGGAGTTGCCTCCCGCGATTCCGGAGATCGTGACACTGGTCGCCCCAGTATTCGTCACGGTGACCGGCAAAGTTTTGGTCTGGCCGACAACGACCGCTCCAAATGGAAGGTTCGCAGGTGTGCACGCGATTTGAGTGACCGCTGCACCCGCACTTAGCGGAACCATTCCTAGGAGTAAGATCGCCACTCCTGTAGTTAGTAAGTTGATCAGTAAGTGGACTGGGCGGATGAAAAGCGAATGGATGATGGACTGGGGAAGTCGCATGCCATCAGTTTGGAAGGGTTAGGGCTGCGTGAAAAGATGTCAGCGGTGCATCATGCCGGCGGCCGGCTGACCACCAAACCGGTGGCCGATTGCACACCATGCCACTGGCCGAAAGGCCAATAGCTCAATCTGCGCGCTGGGCACGGGTTTTGGGCGGCGAGGTCTTTAACCACACTCTTCTGGATTCTGCAAGAGTTGTGTGGCTCGTCAAGAGGCGGGACAGAACGAGATGTTCGTACCGCGAGGAATTCCTTCGATTTGGCCGGTGCCACTCTAATGTGCCACCATCAAAACGTAGGATAATCTATAACTTGCGACGATCTTTAACTTGCGCGACGCATTACGCTTTCCAGCCCCGATTGATTGCGCCAAACCAGGTGCCCCTCCTGTCGGGAACTAAATATTCCGATAAATGCACTTCCGATTTTGCTGCGGCAGCGAGCGTTTCGCGAAGATCGGTTCATGCGATGCTTTCCAGTCATAATCGCATGTCTGCTCTGCATGTTGGCGATAGGTCCCGCTTGGGCCCAGCAATTGCAATGCGATCCTTGCAGTCATGCCTTCAATAAGGTGCTGATCGGGAGTTCCAGTTCCTTCACCTTTCAACTCTCGAACACCGGGAGCAAGACACTGCGTATCGCCTCCATGTCGGTTCAGGGAGACGCTTTTTCATTCGGCGAATTGTCTTTGCCGGCGCTTGTTAAGCCCGGGGCAAGTGTCCTGTTACCCGTTATTTTCACACCGACTGCCGTAGGACATACTTCCTCTCTGGTAACAGTTACAAGTAACGCCGTGGTTTCTCCTCCCGAGATGAACCTCACGGGGAACGGCGTCAAACCGAACGAGCAACTGGAGGTCAGTCCAGCGACACTCACCTTCGGCAACGTCACGGTCGGATCGAGTGCTACCCTCCATGCCAAGCTCACGGCGTCAGGCGCGTCTGTAACCATCTCCTCGGGCCAGTCGACAAGTGCGGAGTTTGCCATCGTCGGGTTGCATCTTCCGGTAACCATTCAAGCTGGAAAGAGTCTCTCCGTCACCATTCGTTTCACCCCGAACGCGTCCGGCAAAGCCTCCGGCAAAGCGGGCTTTCTCAGCGACGCCGCGGACTCACCAACCGTCGAACAGTTGACCGGGACGGGAGTGGCTCAGGTCTCCCATAGTGTCAATCTTTCCTGGGATTCCACAGACCCGACCGCAGTGGGCTACAACGTGTATCGCAGCACGATCAACGCAGGTCCTTACCGGATCCTCAACACCGCATTAGATGCTTCGACCAACTACACCGACGATTCGGTTCTCTCCGGCACGACCTATTATTACGTCGTGACTACGGTAAATGCTCAGGGTGAGGAAAGCGCCTATTCCAACGCGACTGAAGCGGCGATCCCAAAGTCATAGCTCTCGGACGCTTCCGCTGGCTGCGAGCACGCGGGTGGACAATCCGGCGAAAGGCTTGAAGACTGCAGGCTGGTCGAGCGAGAGTTAAGTAGAAGCGCTCTTCTTGGATAATCGGTTGGGCTGGTTAACGTCCCGGCAGTTTGCCGTCTAAAGTCGCCAATGATGAAGCGCATCTGGATCGCTGTAGGCTTCTTCCTTCCCTTGCGCCGACTCTCGGCCACAGTTGCCGCCGGAGCCGTCAGGGCAATGGGAAGCGCTGCGGGCAGACTCGCCGGCCTCGCTGCGATCGAAACAGACGGAATACTGGCGGACATGCTCTTGTTCAGTCCAGGCGCCGTGCGCCTCGAACCCTCCACCGCAACTTACTATTTGTGTAAGGTACTCGATATGATGGATTGGGTGCAGATGGACCAGCGCACCACCTAAGACTGCTAGCGTGGCTGTCAGAGCAACTCCGGCGAAGGTCAACACCAATTTCGAATTCGGTTTCATTGCAGCTTCCTTCCTGGTCTCAGCAAACCGATGTCTCAACAAACCGATCAGCCTTGACGCCTTTCATAGAAGCACGCGTCGCGCCAGACAGGATGACGCGTAGGCTATTGATTACACAGGCCAACGTTGCGTGAAAAGCAGAAAGCAGGGGGACAGACTGTCCCCGCTAGGCCAGTTGGGACAGATTGTCCGCAGCCGACCTTCCACGGAAAATGGCAGTCAGGGGAAGCTCTGTAGACCGGTACAGCGCCTCCGGCCTGCCGGATGCCACCGTCGATCCCTATGGCAAGCTGGTTCCGCTGCGCAGCTTGCCAAACGGGGGCGAGCGGTTTCTTATAAGAAAGACTGACAGGATACGAAGTAGCGGAATTGTTCAAGTTTGCAGACAACGTATCTTTTATCGCCCACAGATGCGGGGCCCGGACCCGCGCGATTTGCGCAATGACGCCGGAATCGACTAATGTCAGATGCGACAAGAGTATGGCAGACGGAGCGTCTCGATCTGTTCGCCGTCGAGAAGATAACGACGATTACAGCGAAACCAGCGATAGATACTCGGGGTGAGCGTGGAACCTCGTTCAAGCCAACCAGCTAAGCGGCGTTCGAAAAGAACCAAATCGGTCGTGCCGGTGCGCCTCCGGATCGCCGGCAGTAAAGACAGCCATCTCGCGCATACCCTCAATGTCACCAACCACGGTGTGCGGTTGGGTGGTTATCGAGGCGAGATCAAGGTTGGGGACGAATTTGTTATTCAATACCGCCATGCTCAAGCTCAATTCCAGGTTATTTGGATCTCTGCTCGCGACGAGTCTTCGGAGAAGCAAATCGGGGCTGAGTGCCTGGAGCCGGGAAAGCATCTCTGGGGTGAGCGGTTCCCTGAGGTAGCGGATGAATACGAGGAAAAATAACCATGCGCCCGTCAAACGACGACTCAGCAACCGCTCAAGATAAAGTGGGCACAATGGCAGGATGACGATGCCGTGCAGATTCGCTGACCCATCGAATAGAAATGGCTCCTCAGGTAGGACTCGTACAAAGACCCCATTCCGTAAGTCTTGTGCTTTCAGTAACTTGTTGAAAATACTCAGCCGCACTATTCTCAGATTTCGCACTATTCGTCTGTTTCATGTTTTCGTGGGACAGAATTTAGTACAAAACGAGAATTGGAGAGCGTGAGCATGTCGAGCAAGCCCGACTTGCACAAAATCGGTCAGGACATCTACGACGCCCTGCGGTGCTCCGGTCGCCGTGGCTACAAATACCGTGCGCGACAGCGCCAGGTGGAGTTGAAGCAGGACAAGCTCTACACGCCCAGCGAAGTGGCCGCGCTGCTGAACGTGTCCTACGACACCGCGACTCGACGTATGCAGAGGATGAAGGGCTGCGTGGATATGGGGACACAAACGAAGCGTTATAAGCGCGGCAAGAAGATGCTGCGGGTGAGTGGCAAGGCGCTCACGAACTACTTGCGGGGGAAGGCGATCTGAGCGTTCCCTGAACCAAGGTTCACAGTCGGAGATTTCAGCACGGACAACGCGGCACGCCGGAATAGGAGGGCTGCCGAACCTTACTTCCGTAATGCGACCCCACCTCTAATTCATTCCAAAAGCTCGCGGAACCCCGCAAAATTGCAACGGGGATGGAAGCAGAGGGTGACCAGCGATGATTCAACCACACGTCCAGGTACGTAACACCCTGCTCGACGATCACGTCAAGAAGGGGTGGATGGATGCCGATATGTTCCTCGCCTACTGCCTCATGCTGCGGAACTGTGACTGGGCGACGGGTGTCTGGATTGGTAGTGCCGACGCTCTGGCCGCTCTTAGCGGAGGACAGTGGTCTAAGCCAACTGCCGTCCGTATCCTGCGTCGGCTCCGACTCGGTCGTTACATCACGTCCCACCACGTGGATAAGGTGCGGGGCAATTACGACATCGCCATCAACAACTTTATTCCCACCATCGGTGAGAATATTGGCAAGGAACTGCGGCATACCAAGACTCGGGATTACAACATCAGGATCACCAGTGACTCCCATAAATGGGCTACAGATCAGGATCACCAGCGATCCTGTACAGAGTCACCCGTGATCCGTAATCAAGACTTACACCCGGTGCCGCCGACCCCGACCTCAGGTGGGGCTGGTTCTGACGAGCGGAGCGAGTCTCAGGGTGGACGAACGCCAAGAATTGCAACTGCAATTGCAGGCGCATCTCCTCGCGGCCATCAACCCCCTTCGCTTCGCTCAGAAACCCAACCCCAAACCCAGCTTGAGTCGGGAGTAGAAGTTCCTGATGCACGAGTAGAGGTTCCTGTCCCAGAGAATGAAGTCCCCCCTGTCAGCCAAGAAGACCCCTCCCCGAGTTCCGCCGCCCCCCTCCCCGTCTCTCAAGAATTGTTCGACGCTTACCTTGAAGACGAGGCTGCCTACCTTGCCAATTACCTGTGGATGTTCCTGATGACCCGTCCTGATGTCGAGATTATCCGTCCTTGGGAAAAGCTCTGGATACAAGATTTTCAGTCTGCCCTTGATGATGGTCACACCAAAGAAGACATCGAGCTTGCTATCCTGTGTTCCCAGACAGGCGCTTCCAAGAAGTATTACATCCGTGCGAAGAGTATCTGTGACAATCTCGACCTGCTCATCGAGAAGGGACACAAGCTACAGGAACGAGGCGTCCTGCGAGAACATGAGTGTAAGTGCCGCGCCTTGTTTGCCATGCTTGAGGATTTGCGTGAGCATCAAGAAACCTGTGAGACGGCCCAAGCTATCGACCCCGAGGATGCTGCCGAAGAAGAAGCTATGTATGCCGCCGAGGATGCTATCGGCCGCGGCCAGATGACAGACATTACCGAAATGACAGACCCATTCGCCGGGGAACGACAAGACGAGAGTTGGAAATAAGCACACAAATTTGTCCCCACGGCAAAGTCGTCGAAGATTGCGGTCGGAGGTCTCCCTGTCCCATGTGTGAGACCGCGCCTGTAGTTAAGCCTGTCACCACACCACCAGCTAATCTCTGGGAACAATACGAGAACCGCCATGATGATTACCCTTGGCGTGAACGGAACGATGCTCTCCTGTTCGACAAATGGTGGACCTACCGCATGGCTGCGCGTTTCGACGAGAAGGAAATCAAAGGCTCGGGTAAAACCTACGGTAGGCTTGCCACCAAGTTCCTGCGTGAAAACTATAAGGCCGAAGCACCGTATGCCGAAGGTGCGAGAAAGATTCGGATCATTCCAGATTGCGCTCACGACAAGCACACAACATCTGGTCAACGGATGGGGCGTGGCGTTGAGTATTTTTTCAATGATGGCGTCGTTTTGGTGAACTGCACGCTGCTTGATCCGTACCGGGATCGTGCACGTGCGATTTGCATCGCAAGAGAAAAGCAGGAACTACGTGAACGCTGGTTGAAAGCCGACGAACGTCGGGATAAATGGAGGTAGATGATGGCAACACAACGGCGTGAATTTCCTTGGCCGACAGTGCTGGGCTACGACCTGTACGAGGTCATGTCCGCCATGCAGAAGTCCATTCGCCGTGGCTTGGAAGAAGACGCTCTCTTTTGGGGAACGGAGTTGTACCTAAGTGACTATGCGGATCACGCATGGAGTCGCCTGCTTGTAATCTCCAGCGAGGATGTCGGTCTTGCATCGTTGGTCGGTCTTTACGTTAAGGCGCTTAACGACCTGTATCGTCGTAACAAGAAGTCGGGAGAATCCCGCCTCTACTTTGTCCATGCAACCTTGCTGCTGGCTCGTGCACCGAAATCCCGGATCGTAGACCACGCAACCATTGTGTCCTTCGAAGGACGACGGGAAAAACGAGCATTGCCGGATTGAGCCTAAACCTCGCCCAACTCTGATTCGCCAATTGCCACGTTTGTGCAGTTTCAATTGCGTTCCAGCATCAACCGCTGCGCCTGAGCGCCGTGCTGCACTACCACGGCTAGGGTCTGGACGGCAGGGGAATCCCTGACCCAACTTTCCCCAGCCACTTGAAGGCCCCCGTTGCCCTACTTCGGCGGTCTTTTGAACGCTGGCGATGCGCTCCCACGCGGACGGCGCACCCCGCTTGCTTGGCGGCTTGGCAGACCAGCCCCGTGCCGCAGCCGAATTGTTGGGCAATCCTTCGATAACTGAGGTCGGGGCGTTCTTCGACCAGAGCCGCGATCTGGGCGGGAACCTGTCGGCCGGCGTCCTTGCGTGCTTGCTTTAGCGATTCCTTGGGGCCCTTCGATGCCATGATCTCTACCACTCGTCCTGCCACTCGTCGGGTTCGACCAGCCCGAACCTTCATGCAGGCTCTTGGGCAGGACGGGGGGCAATCTTGTAGTCCTTTTCAGCGCGGCATCGACGGCTGGTGCCCCGAACTCATCGATCAGCCGCTCGACTATCCCCGAGAGCTTCTCGGTAAATTCGACCTCCCACGAACGCTCGCGAAAGTTTCTCGACTTCGGAACTGCATCTACAGAGGCCTGCGAAACACGCCCAAACAAGCCGAAAGTGGAGGAAACATCTCAGTTCAAGAAACAAAGTCGATTATAGGGGCGCTGAGGCTCAGGCTTCAGCCGTTGAACGTGAAGGATTTTGCGTGGATATTCCGAGTCGCGGAAGACACTGCCCTAAAATGGATTCGCGAGGGCCGTGTTCCTGCGTTTCGTCTCGGAAAAACTGTAAGAATTGATCCACATCTGCTGGCGGACATGCTTCAGCGTGAAGTCTCCGACTGGGAAGCCAAGCAGGAGTTGCTCGATAGAAGGCTGAAGATTATCGAGAAAGAAAGGAATCGGGCGGACATGGCTGCCCCCTTCACAGGGGAACGAGAAGGTGAGGAATGAACTTCTACGATCAAGTCGTGAAGGAATTCAACAAGTTTCCCCACATCGTAGGCAAGGTCGCGCAGCTACTCGCCGCAGGTGATTATGTCTGCGTGCTCTTCGGAGATGGCGTTGCCGTCGCCACAACTTGGGACGATTCCGACATCAGTGCAGTAGCGAAGAAGGCTCACCTCGACCCGAAAGAAGACGGAAGTCTCGGCTTTCTCGGCTGGACAGCGGGCACCACAGTTGACAACCCCGTTGTTGTGGCGACTCTCGCCGTGACAGCACAGGGATCAAACGTGGAACCGCATTCCGCCAGTACTGACAACGAACTCCACGACTGGCTGATCTGGGCAAGCGAACGCGGCACCAGCTTCCTTCACGCGATTGCTGAGGCTGCATTTGTCTCAGACTTTAAGCACTACCGATTGCTGCGGCCCGTCCTCCTCAACTTGATGAAGATGTATCCAGAGAACTCGTGATTGTTGCCGCTGCCGCCCAATGTGAAACGCCTACACGATCTGCCATAATCTCTCCCACGGGCGCTACCGACTGTCGCGGAGATTGTTCGCTGGACGAAACTTGGGTGATTGACAGGAAATGGGGTAAGCAGAGGAGAGGCTGCAGGGCGCGCTGGTTCGTTCAACTTTCGGAGCAGTGCTGGTCGCCGCACGGCAGGCGACCGAACATCGTCGCTCGGGCTACTATTTGCTCCACCAAGACTCCATCTTGAACGAATGGATCGAGCGTAGCGGTTATCTCTTCCTCAAATCGCGCCCGTTCTTTGCCGATAATTTCAGGCGACGAATTCGACTTGGACAGAGCACGCCCGATTAGGTCAGCAACTGTGACCTGACGGCGTTCGGCAACCGATGTCTCGCCGAGTGCTCTAAACGACGAGTCCGCAAACCATTCCTTCGGATCAATCCGATAATGCTTCTCCTCTGGTCCCGATGCCCAAGCACGGCGCACATGCTCATAGGGCTTTACCCACAGGGTTTCCGGTGTCTCAGTGCTGGACGCTCTGCAAATTAGGATGCGACCGGATTCGGGAGCGAGAATCTGCTCCAGCACCCTCAAAGTCGCACTGCGTTTCAACCAATGAAGGGCGCGGCCGAGCATCTTGCAGAGGACAAGAAGAAACGCAGCTCGCGGTTTAATTTCTGGTTACAGTCGAGGAAAAGACAGTCATTTCGAACTAGGCGGCAAGATGGTAACTAGAGCAAAAGCAGCTTGACTGGGAGCATCCGCCAGCGCGGCCGTCACCGTCACGGGAGTACTGGGTGCCTTGACCGGCGCCGTGTAGAGGCCGTCCGCCGATATTGTGCCACACGCTGCTCCCGAACAGCCTGATCCGGAGACCTTCCAGATCACCTTTTTGTCTGTCGGCAGATTGGCTACGGCGAACTGTTGCCTTGATCCGAGTGCAACATCAGCGAAAGGTGGTGCAATTTTAGGCGCAGTTCCTCGGCGTGTCGAACGTTTAGGTACCGGACTCGAGGCATGGGCTACCGTCGGCCCAGCGCTGCTTGTTGGCGCATTCTCCGCCGACTTCCCATTGCTTTCCTTCTTGTCACCGACTGCCGCATCCTGACCGGTAGTCCCCGGGTTGGCAGCTGCCGGGCTGTAGTCGCACCGGAACCGGAGCGCAATACTCCTCCCCCGAAACTTCGCTGGCAAGGGCGCAAACGGACTCGCTCCCTGAAGTGCTGCCCGCGCCGCATCATCTAGCGTCTGCTCTTGCGTCGACTGCCTCAATTTCATCTCCGCGATCGAGCCATCTCTTTCGATCTGGAACTCGATAATTACCGTACTTTCCTTCGCTGCGGCTGACGGGTTCACTTTCTGAATTTGCACCGACCACTCCCGCTGAATCTTCGGCATCACCTCCCCGCTGAGATAAGACCTGAAATCCACCCCTTGTGTGTTGCTTAGGACCATAACTGCGGCCGACATATTCACCTGTTGGATCACGTGCAGGGCGCCACCCGTTGGCCCGATCTTTCCCGAGTCTAGCCCGGCACCACCGGCCGCCTGGCTCGCTTGCATCGCTTGAAACTTCTCCCACGATTCCTGGAACTGTTGTACCCCCGCCAGTGTCGCCGCTGCCGCCTGCTGCTCTTCCGGTGTCTTGGCCATCGACACCGCTAGCGTGGCTACCCGGACCGCATCCTCCGGCCGCCGCTGCCGCTCCAGAACCTCCACCGTCCGGATGCGGTAATTCACATTGCCCGGCTCTCGACTCACTGCCTGCTGTGTCATCAAGTACGCCTCGTCTAGCTTCTCTTTTCCACCCTCCACTTCGAGCACGTACGCCATCTCGTCATATGCGGGTACGAACTCCGGATTGCCTTTCAGCACTGTTCGCAAACTCGCCTCCGCCTTGCCTAGCGACGCCTCGTCGATATGTCCTCCCTTCATCAGGTTCCACGCGTAGTAATAGTTCGCACGGTAATCCTGCGGGTTTAGCGCAAGGCCTTGTGATGACCATTTTTCCGCGTCCGCGGCGTTGCCCCGTTGCAGCGCCAGAAAGCTCAATCCGTCGTAAGCGATACCGAGCTTTGGATCGGCTTTCAACGCCGCCTCCAGCATCTGCTGCGCTTCCGAGTAATGGCGGTCATGCGCCATGAAGTCCGCCCGCACGGCTAGTGCCTCTGGGTCCGTCATCTCCCGCACGCGGAACCCGTTCTCATCGATCTTTTGTGGTTCGACTTTCGCAGCCGTGAACGTGAAACTATTGATGTACGTTCGTAGAGAATCGTCGAGCGTCTTTGCATCACCGATGGTCCGCGATGCCGCATCATTCTGATCCATGCCCGTCCCCAGCAGCGCAATCGTTGATTCGGTGGGTGTGCTCCTTCCAGTCCCGCGTGATTAGGTAATGCGTCAGTGCCCATGACTCTGCGTAGAAAATCGATGTCTTGTTTTGCTCATGATAGTACGGGGATGAAGCATCAATCTTGAAAAGCGTGCTAACTGGCAACGCTCGCTCCTGGTGCAAAATGGCAAGGTTCGATCTGCTCGGTGTTCCCAGATACACATCCTTGCTCCCTATTCGGATATTGCCGTAAAACTCTGCAAGCCCCTCCACCATCCACAGCGGCAGCTGCGCGATCAGGTGGCGGGTCACATGATGCACATACTCGTGATAGACAGGCTCGAACGGCTCATAAGCCTCCTGGTCGAGGCTCACATCTAGTCGAAGTGCGATATAGTCTGCATCGGTGCCGTCCAGATATAACCCCACCGGATGCGCCGCTCCCTTTTGCGTCCAAAACTCTGGCAGTAGGTCTTTCAGAGTGTTCTCGTCCTTTGCCGCCAGGATGATCACTGGTTGTTCGACCGACTCTTGCTCGTGGCCGAAAAACGCTCGAAACACCTCCCGAATCATCTCGAACTGATATGCTGTCTGCCGCGCCTTTCCCTCCCCCGCATTCGTCACCACGATGAAATTTGGACTTCGCAGCTCGATCCACGCCGGCTTGTTTCCCGCTGATGCAACACCGCTCGCGATGATAATGATTAGGAAACTCAGGAGAATTAGTCGATTCGGTGGATGGTCAAGGCGAAAGTATTCCACGAAATCCTCCAGTGATGCGAGCAAACTAGCGGTTCATCTTTCTAATCGGGGTCGCGCTTTCGTTGCTATAAGCAAAGATTTGCCACACTCTAAGCAACGTGTCTTGAATCGAGATGTGATCAATCCGCAAGCTGGGCACATCCTTTGTGATCCGTATCCGGCGATCTGTGGTTTCCGCCTGCGAATCTCGTCGAGCCGCAGGATCGCGAACAGCACAATCATGAGACCGAAGGAAACGCTAATTGCGGTCATAAATGCTCTCCTGCTCGGCGATTTCCACATCGAGGGCTTTGCTCCCGATGGTAATGGAGCCTTCGATTTGGCTGCCTTCCATGTATCGATCGCCCTTCAACCACCGAAGGTGTTCTCCTGAAGACCCCGTTTCGACGCCGTTGTGGTAATACTTCGTTTCGAGTTTGTCAGGGCTACCGTACTTGGTACTCAACGCCACCACGTAGCTGTTGTAGGTGTTTCCCTTTGTGCGACGGTCATCCGTGGACACGTAAATTTGAGCTACTCTCCGAGCCAACATCGTCATATTCACGCACTCCCCAGTGTCCAAGACATCAGTACAGGTTTCGATCCGATTGATGCCATCGGAGCCGCACAAGCCGGGTTTCGAAGACAGCGAGGGTGTTTTCAAAGCAAGAAACTTTCGTTCGGCTCCCTTCATTTCATCGCCGATCCGAATCCCGCGAAACTCGAAAACTGGGCGCGTGATCAGAGCAGGAGGGAAAGTCTTGCGGCGCAAGGGAAGACCAGAGGCGTCCGGAGCAGCAGAAATCTGCGCGAAGACAGACAACGATAAGGCTACAATCAAAGTGCCCCGCAGGACTGCCCGTGGCAAATAAAGGATGGGTTCCATGAGTGAACCCCCTTTTCTATCGGTTGCGCAAAGAAGCCGTCGGGAGGATCAGAGGTACTGCCCGGAAGCGCGACGGAGATATGCGGAAGGGACTGCTTGAGCCTAGTCCTCTGCGTCATCAATAGCAAATGAGAGTTGCGCTCGCATGTTGGCACAAGCCATGAGGCGTACCATCTGTCCATGACCACAATCCGGCGACAACGCCCCGACTCAGGTTCGCCTGATCGGTCGGTAACTGCCAATGTCCTCCTTCGCCAAGAGCCCGACAAGGAAGAGGACGAAGAGAAAGACGACCGCAAGAAAAAAGATGATGATGACGATGATGACGACGGTGAAGGCTACTCGGAGTGAGCATGGAACTTCGTGCAGGAAGACGGCGGTCGAAGAGAACCAAGTCGGGTGTACCAGTGCGGCTCCGGATTGCCGGGAGTGAAGAGAGCCATCTCGCGCACATTCTCAATGTCACTAACCACGGTGTGCGGTTGGGTGGCTACCGAGGCGAGATCAGGGTTGGGGACGAGTTTGTAATTCAGTACCGCCATGCGCAAGTTCGATTTCGCGTCACTTGGATCGCTGCTCCCGACGAGTCTTCAGAGAAGCAGTGCTTGGAGCCGGGTAAACAACTCTGGGGCGAGCGGTTCCCTGAGCAGCCGGATGAGTACGAAGAAAAAGAATGACCGAGATTAGTCCGAACGAATCTCCGTCGCAGTCAGCAACGATTACTTCCCTTCAATAACTTGCTTCGCGATCCCCGCAGCGGCTTGGCGGATATCCTCGTGCCTAGAGTTTTCTTGGAGTTGAGCCGCTTTCCTCATTAGCTGCCGAGAGCGGTCTTCGATGGATTTGGCCCGTTCCCGTTCTTGGCGGGATTTCTCACGTGCGGTCAGTTTGCTCTTTGCCATGAGCCCAGCTTGCCACAGACGGAGACACTTGGCTATCCCGTCGATTACGAACTGGGGTCAAACAGTAGAAGTGGTTTTCGCGGTGCGGAAGGAGGGGTCAGTACGCTGAGTGATCGCACGAGTGGTCAACACGTGTCCTCCCAACGATGTGCGAGTTAACGTCCGTAAAGCCCAGCCGTGCCGCCATGTGGCATGCAGGAGCCATTTCCGATGGTTGCATCGGAGCCTAGCCTGTGATCGAGCAGCTTTCGGGGGAGGGCTGTTCACCGGCGTCCCGTGACTCGTAAGGGTCTGGGGCGCTTTCGTTTTGGGGGTCACCAGAGATTCGCCACGCCTTGAGGTTCCGGCTCGCACCTCATCAGCAGCGTCCAGTTCGCTGCCCAAAGTGACTTTCGTTCGTTTGGACACAGTTCCCAGTCAGCTTAGGATGTTTATGAGGTGCACAAATTGCAAATCAAGGGTAATCCAAATTGGGGCAAACCGTGTGCAGACATCCCCATTACGCCAACTTCGTTTGAGGAGATGGTGGGGCGATTGAAGCTATCAGAAAAGGAATATCGGAGTTCGATCCCGTTGAGGGAATGGGCGCAGAAAAACAAAGACAGCAAATATGTTCCGCAATATTTGCTGGAAGCATGGGGATTCGTGGCGAAGCTGGGGGACATGTGAACCGCTCATCCGATCTGCCATAATCTCCCAATATGCGGACGATACCGATTGTCGCGGCGGAAGCAGTGTCCGAACTGCTAAAGCCTTACGATGCTCGGCTGATGCGGTGCTACCCGGTGAGCACGAGGATCAATCACGTGGGTAACGATGACGAGGAGTGTTCGCGACCCGTGAAAGTCACCCAGATACAGGATCAGCTTTTTTCGTAGTTAGGATCGCGCAGTATCCTTCGGCAACTATGCACTTGCTGGCTTCGCAAGGGGATGAGCTTTCTTGCTGACTTTCTTGAGCCAAGGTTGGTGCAGTCTCATTCGACCGTCATCATCCCACTTTACAAGGGCGTCTTCTGCATTCGTTTTTTCAACTGTTCCGAATTCTCCGGTCGGCTTTCCAAAATTAGCCAAGCCCTCGACCCGATCACCGGGATTCAGTTCCGAGTCGGGCGCAGAGGGTTGGACAAGCGGTGGCCTCTTGGCACGGTCTGAGTCAGGCGTCGCCCCGACGTAGGACAGCGCCGGTTGGGGAGACTTAGGCAGTTTGGGAATCAGTTTATTGATACGGCTCATATTCCATTACTCCAGAGACTTCACTTCGCCTGTTCATCTGCAAGTTAAGTAGAGCATAGGCTTGGAAAACAAGGCTCCGCTGATCCAAACTGCACAGGTCTGGCAATTAATTTGGGCAGACCTGAAAAATGGCAGAGGCGGAACGAGTCGCCCTCGCCTCGCAGTACGATAATAGCTATGGCATCGCTCAGGAATCTTGGGAAAATGGATCGCCGCTTGCGAGTGGCGCTCGGTGTGGGGCTCGGAATCGCGGGAATTCTGGTCAGCGGTCATCCTTACGTTGGGCGGGCGCTCGGCATCGCCGGGGCGATAGTAATTCTTAGCGGTGCCTGCGGGACGTGACTTGCCTATCGGGTGCTCGGGCTGAGCACAAAAAAGCGGAGTGACAAGGGTGCCTAAATGTACCGGAGTCAAAGCGGGGTAAAATGCTGGGCGTTTTCGAGGTCAAAAAATAGTCAGTGTTTCTACACGGACGCATCCAAATGCAAGAGCAGAGAACTTGAGGAGGATTATTTATGTCTCGTTTGCGAATGTGGCAAGTTTGGATGGCGACGGTGGTGCTGAGCACTGGATTGGCTGTAGTGCCGGGTATGGCTGCGGGCAATACCCAGACCTTTACCGGAAAGGTCAGCGATGCCATGTGCGGCGCTAAGCACATGGAAGGGGGTATCGCTCCCGCAGATTGCGTTCGTGTCTGCGTGCAAAAAGGCGCTAAGTACGCTTTGGTAGTTGGCGACAAGGTTTATACCCTTGACACCTCGGATAAAGCCGCGCTTGACGAACTCAATAAGCTGGCTTGGGAGCAGGCCAAAGTTACGGGCACAGCCAGTGGAGATACTATTTCGGTGAAGTCGGTGGCTGCCGCTAAGTAGGAGGAGGGATGGCGGCTCCGAGTCGCACGGCGAAGGCCAAACAACCCGAATCATTAAACGGCTGGCAGCAGATCGCGGAGTTCTTGGGCCAGCCAATCTCAGTGGCCGAACGCTGGGCAAAATCAGGAATGCCCGTCACCCACGTTGGTCGGCGTGTGAGGGCCTCGCAGGATGAATTGAACCGCTGGCTTGGACGCGAATCCGCTGGGGAGCCCGTTCAAATCTCTACCGAAACGACTGATCTGACTTCCGAATTGAAGCGTGGGCTCTCGTTTGTTCGGGAGCACTCTCCTGATCGGAAAAAGAAGAGAGCGCTGTGAGGGCGGCAGGTTGGGCACTCGGCGGGATCACGATTCTCGCAAGGTAAAACGTCCGCTATGCCGCTCGTGGTTTCGACTCAACCGGGAATCCAGCCTTCTGCCATGCTTGCAATCCGCCCTGAAGAGCCCACACGTCTTTGTATCCACGCTGCTGAAGTTTCTGCGCCAAACTGGCGCTAGAGCCCTCGTTTGGTCAGTGCAGTACGCCACAACAGGTTTGTTCTCGGGGATACGGGGAAGGTTTTCTTCGAGCTTGTCTAACGTCACTCGGATCGCTCCCGGCAGCCATGGTGTCCGATTCCGCCCAAGCTGTTGGGTTGCGAATGTCGATCACCGTGAAATCTTCTCCGGCGTCCATTCGCCTTTTCAAGTCTTCAACCGTGATTCGCGGAGCGTCAGCCATAGAGAAACCTCCTCAGAACCTCAAAATAGTAGATGCCACATGGACGATTTAAGCTGTCGAAGAAAATGGCGTAGGGCTTAACGATCTCTACGCAGCCTTCTCCACAGGAAGCCCCGCTTCCATCCACCCCTGCTTGCCTTCGGGATAGTGCGCGACGTTGGTGTAACCCATGGCCGCCAATTCACGGGCGGCGTATTCGCTGGCGTTTCAATGCAAGCTCGTGCAGTAGGTGACGATCTCGGCATCCTTGTTGGGCAACAACTGCGGAGCGAGTTCTTTGATTTTGTCAGGCGGAATGTTCAAAGCTCCGGGAAGGTGGGCTTCGCGGTAACGTCCGTGCGCAAGCGTCTCCACGACCGTGATCGGGTCTTTCCGATCTAGCTTGGCTTTCAGGTCTTCTGTGGAAATAGTAGGTTCCATTCTGATCTCCGTGAGAATCCGTTCAGGGTTTGATTGGTGCTGCCGAAAAATGCTTTGCCGTCGAGGGCACCAAGAATCGAGCAGCCGAGTTGTTTGACTTGCTGTGTAAACAACTCTTCAAAAAAGGAGATGTGGCGCAGAGGGTTTGGATGAACTAGCTTCCTGTATACGAATATACGGCTGCGCCACCAGAGGAACCAGACGACGGTCGGCCGCATAGTTCCTTCAAATCTGCTAACAAATTACAACGGCGGTCTACTTGGTGACTGTTCACAATTGCTCAGGTTTCGGAATACATCCGATGCATGTGGCAGGCGTCCATGGCTGTCGCGCAGGATACCTGTTTCTCCCGCCGCCATCTGCCAAACAAGCGGTCGGTTTGCTTCTTAGCGGGCCGATGACTTGTTGCTCGCTACGACTTTCTTGAGCCAAGGTTGGTGCAGTCTCATTCGACCGTCATCATCCCACTTTACAAGGGCGTCTTCTGCATTCGTTTTTTGGTGGTGTCCTAATTCAAATTAGGACACTACCCGTTTTTTCAACTGTTCCGAATTCTCCGGTCGGCTTTCCGAAGTCACCTAGCCCCTCGACGCGATCTCCCGGAATCAGTTCCTCGCCAGTGTCCGTCGGCTCTGCGAGCGGTGGCTTCTTGGCACGGTCTGAGTCAGGGGTCGCTCCGGGGTACGACAGTGGCGGTTGGGAAGACCTAGGAAGCGTTGTTGTCGCCCTGTTGGTGAGATGGGTCATAATTGATTTGTTCCTTTCAATGAAGCAGGGCAGTGTCTTTCGACAACAGTGCATCTCCTCAATAGATACACGATAGGCTTCGAAAGGATGGCTTGGCTGATCCATACTGCTCAAGTCTGACAATTAATTTGGGTGGACCTGAAAAACGGCAGAGCTGGAACCATTGGTGCAGCTTCGGATTAGGGCGCAGAAGCTAGTCGTGGAGAACGATGTTCAGAAGCGAACTGTGAACTTGCAACCCACTCCCGCCGTCATACTCCACGAATCCTAACTTTCTGAACCTGTTCATGAAAAAACTGACCCGCGAACGGGTTGTGCCGACCATCTCCGCGAGGGACTCCTGACTGATCTTGGGGATTACTGTCTCGGACTTACCTTCCTTACCGAAATGAGCAAGTAATAGCAATATCCGAGCCAGCCGTTTCTCACTGGAATTGAAAAGCTGGTCAACCAAATCCTCTTCGTATCGGATGTTCCGTGTCAGCAAATATGCCACGAACATGTCGGAAAACGCGTGTTCCCGGTGAAGCACTTCCACCATGGACTTCTTGTCGATTTTCATCACCGTGCTATCGGTCATTGCGGTTGCGGAATACAGGCGCAATGGCTGCCCCGCAAGGCAACCTTCTCCGAAGAAATCGCCTTCATTCAGAATGCCTATTGTGGCTTCCTTCCCGATCTGCGACACAACCGTGAGTTTTACCTTTCCCTTCTGTATATAAAAAACGGCATCGGACAGGTCGCCCTGAACAAAGATCGTCTGCTTTTTGGCAAAAGCTGAGATCTTTCTACCGCCGTTGATGGTCGAAAGGAATGTCTTGGAATCGAACTTGATGAGCTTCTCGGCCGCCGCACGGGGACTCATTAGTCTTCCCCCTTTGCATTAATACCACATACCAATCTTGATGGTCTGTGGGGCACACCACATATGCAGAAGATTCTTGGTCGTTCGCAAGCCCGATTTTGGAGCCTCGTTTGAAGTGAGCGGAATCGCTTTAAGGGCGTTTGGGCGAAACAGTGAACCGTGTATAATTTCGCGAGTCGTGCGGAATAAGCAGAGTTCCTGTTTTCGCGTACCATGACGATTGCGTCTATGCTCGCGTCCGGGAGGCTTTTCGATTCTGGTTTGTGACGAACAAAGACCTCCAAGTCGTGCAGTCCGGCGAGCGGACCAATGCCGAGGGAAAGCCAGTCAGCAACAAAATACTTCTGTCGATCTCCGACCGCGACTACAGTTCACTTCGTCCTCATCTCGAATATGTCAGCTTGCCAAACCATCTAGTCATTCACGAGACAGGTGGAAAGCTGGAATTCGCATATTTCCTGAATCGAGGTTTGATTTCTCTTGTAGTCGTAATGAAAGATGGAAGAACCGTCGAAGCTGGCATCGTTGGCAATGAGGGCTTTACAGGAACGCCGGCGGTTGTCGGACTGAGCAGGGGCCCGCTACGGGCGGTGATACAAATCACGGGGGATGGGTTTCGGGTAGAGGCCAGAGCTTTGCAAAACACTTTGGAATCCGCTCCACAACTTCAATTTATTTTGAGCCGCTATACAGTAATTCGAGGTATGCAGGTTGCACAAACAGCTGCGTGTAATCGGCTGCACGATATTGAGCAGCGTCTTGCGCGGTGGTTGCTAATGACTCAGGATAGAGTAGGTTCAGGCTCGCTGCCCATCACTCATGATTTTCTCGCAACGATGCTAGGGACAGATAGGTCTACCGTGAGCTTGGCAGCTGGTGTTTTGCAGAAGAGGAAGGTCATCCAGTACACCCGTGGTGCAGTGAAGATCGTGAACCGCAAGAAGCTTGAAGACTCCACCTGCGAGTGCTACGGGGTTATCCGACAGTACGATGGCGAGCTTGGCTCGAACGTTCGGAAGTGAAGACTCGCACCGCTTAATTGCCGACTCGAAAGCGTTGTTGTGATAATCACTTTTCTCTAACATGCACCGTCAGCGAGACGATTGGGAAAAGGAAGAAAAGAATAAGGGTTTGACTCAATCTTTTGCGATCAACCGGCGGTCGCGATGCGGCTTGGTGCGCGGCTGGCCACTACCAAGCTTGCACTTCTCCTTCGGAGCAGCACCACAAGTCGGACAACGGACACCGAGTATCTGTTTTGGGCTGAGCTCTTTTTTCATTGCGCGGAGAGACAATGCCCCAAAACCAATGCACAGAATGGTCAATCTTGAACACTTTATGCCCTGTGATCGCGATGATCTCCCCAATAATGGGGCTGGAACGTTATGTACGCTAGCGTCCAGAATTATGCCGCTCTTGCCGCCCTCCGGTCGTCGGTTCGGTAGCGTACGGTTCTCCAGCGGTGCGTGGCCTTTGATAAACACAGAAATGCCAGGGACGGGAGCGTCCGCTCCTGCATCACTTTCGCCTGCCTGCAACTTCGTTGTGCCGCGTGCAGGAAAAGTGTACGATGCGCGGAGAGAATTTCGTGGGTTGCCTCCTGCTAATTGTCCTTCTCGCCTTTCCTCGAATCGCACTCGCATTGTTGTTCCTGCTCTCGAATTACCTTCAACGAGCGTACCACGGTCTGATATTGCCCTTGCTCGGATTTTTGTTCTTACCCCTAACCACGCTCGTATATGCGTGGATGGCAAATGCACGTCAGCCCATCGCTGGCATTAATTTACTGATTCTGCTTGTCACCGTCGTGATCGATCTGGGCGGCCTTAGTGGCGGCGAATATCATCGACGGAGACGGTGGCAGGATTAGCCAAAGTCGCAACCTTGTCGATTGACTTCAGCTACAAATCCGTCGAACTGTTTCTTGGCAGATACGTGTGCCCGGCGTGCCTCCAGCAGTAGACTTCCAACCCAGCGCCTCTCGTGTAAGCGGTCGTCTCAGCACTCCGACTGGTATTCGAACTGAAGGAATCCGGCATACTCTGGCTATCTAAGTACTGTTATTGTCGCCTCACATGATATTGGTTCGGTAGGAACTTTGCTCACGCAGGTGAGGTACAGTTCGTCGGTGCTGGTAGCGGTGATGGTTTGATTAAATTGAAGGTACATCTTGCCATCGGCTTCGTATTTCAATAAGCACTCGTTGCCGTCCTTCTTAGGCTCAACGTTCGTACAAGCCATGAGACTGCCTTCGTGAACTGGTTTGTGATCTGTTTGATCTGCCTTACCCAGTTGATTCTGCCAACTTTTGAGAGTGTAGCTGGAGACCGCCTTTGGCGTTTGGGACGCTGAAACGCACACGACTCCCCCAAGGAGCACCGCAACAAGAGCACGCCACATTTTCAGGATGCCTCCGGGCGGAGAGATTTATCCGTAAGAGGATGCCAGAAGCACCGAAGAAGATCAACAACAGCTAGAAGCCCTCATTGGAATCCATAACCCGTGCGCGTTATCGCCACTACGATCTTGCTCCGGCCAGCCTTTCTGCTGTACTAGAGAATTCCATGGGCGTTCAGTGGCAACGCACCCTTCGCTCGCTATCCGCGTGGCCCCCGTATCAATCGAGCGGCTCTAAGTGGTCTAATGTGATCAGACATCCGTTATCGCCAGTTCTATCATGGTGTAGTGAAGAGGTGAGACGACTGTTACAAAGGCCAGTCCAGCTTCTTTCATTGCAACCGAGGTTCCAACATCGAAACCATATTGATTGTTCTTTTGGTAGTGTTTTTGCTCGGTGGCGGCGGCTGGGGATACTCTCATTGGCGCGGCTAACACAATCCCTAAAGGTATGAAGGCCTGACGCGCTGCTCGACCCTATTTGTGGTTTGATGAGGGGGTTCGAATGTACGGAGACAGACTCCAGAACCCTCCATCAAGTTCCTACCTCCGGCATTAACTAACTTTTATGTTTCGACAGTTTCGCACGCCACTGTGCAGGCATCCCAGACTTGAGAGTCCAGATCGCCACCTCGCTCCCGCTCGAAAAGTTTTCTTGCCGCTCCACTGTGAGTAATGTCGAATGCAAATTCCCAGTCAGTTTTCCTGCTAGTGTGAGAGGTATCGAAAAGCGTCCGCCGCAATCTTGTCAATTGTCGTCTTAGGTAAGCCATGGACGAGGTGATTGGGAAGGTTCATCAGTCGTTGACTCTCGAAGAAATGCCCGGTGGCCTTGTCTTCGCTCAGCCGAAAAAGTATTGGGTTACATCTCTGGCGGTTCTCGCCTCCAAAGAGCAGGGTTCATTCCCAAGCCGCGTGGAGTCTGGGTCAAAAGTAAACGTTAGCTTCTTGCCCGGCGCAATAAATGCGACTTGGTTCGAATCTTTCTTAACCATGAAATCCTTGCACTTCATTTCCAGAGCAGCCCTTAGGCGATCCCATTCCTTCCGTGCCAAGACTTCAACATTGTCGCTATGTTTCACCTCCACTCGTCCTCATATTCTTGAGATTTATTCATTGCTTAGCCGACCTCTCCGGACCTATCCTTCACCGTCACGAAGCAGTCTAGGACACGCTCATTGAGCATCTCAGCCAATTCCTTGGCTTGCGCAAGCTGCGTGCCTCCGAGGAGGGCGAATCCGAGCAACACTCCACTGAGTATCGGGATGGCGTCTTGGTAAAGTTGAACCACAACGATGGGCTTGCCGTCACTTGCCTGCTGGACTGCGAAATGGCAGTTGCTCCGTTCGGTTTTCTTTTCCATACCGCAAACCGCTTCCTATTCTTCGGACGAACTAGTGGCCCGTTTTAGTTTCAGCCTCAGAACATAGCATTCCGGGTGAATCGCCTTGCCACCATCGTCAGTCCTTGCGATCTCCCGTTCCACTTGGCTGCTGACACTCGGAGGAGCGCGATGGGGGCGTTCTATCATCATTGGACACGGTTGGCGCTCCCGCCTTCTCCTAGATGAGCACTGACGCTAACATACCCGGACTTGGAACGTCCCGTATGTAGGATGTCGAACAATTGGCCACCTCTAACGGGGTTCACAACAGGTACCTTCGGTTACGTTGCGGAGGGGCAGTCACACAAGCGCCTAATCGCTTTGGAGCCGGGATCGAGCCTTCGACCGATTATGGTGTCGAATCCCAAGCCTGACAAGGGCTGGGAGTGCGGCTGCTCCCCAGATCGAGAACAGAAGCAAGTAGACATCTTGCAAGGAAACACTGATGTTCTCCAGCGACCAGCGAACCACGAAAGCGCCCGTGAGGCCGAAAAGAATGTCCGCCCCTTTCCCCATTCCGCCACCCCCGGCGATCTTGCCACCAACCCAACCCGCCAGTGCTGCGGCAATCAGCCAAATCGAGTAGTACATGCCAACCTCGTCATGCTATATAGTTTTGCTCGCCGCGATCCGTCCAATTCCTCCTTGGAACCGTACTCGAAGGGCGCACTGTGCTGTCTGCTCAATATTGCTCACTTTGAGGCCCTCGACATGCTTTTCGTGCTGGTCAATGTATCTGGGACAGGCGGCTGGTGCAGTGTAGAACTTCGCTTTGGCATCAAGTTTGTGTCAAGCTATGGATATGGCAATGAAACGCACCAAGACCGACCGGCTAGAGCGACAGGATGAGTTGGAAAAGAGGGCAGATCGCAATCCAGACGAGATGGATAAACCGACCGTCCTGATCCCGATGGAGCAGCAGATTCAGCAACGGGCTTATGAGCTTTACGAACAGCGCGGAAAGGCAGACGGTCACGATTTGGAGGATTGGCTTGAAGCCAAGCGCGAGATAAAGGGCAGGCAGTCGAACTCGGCAACTACGTAGCTTTCAGCGGTGTTCAAAAGTGATTGTGGGTCGGCGGGGGTTGTCGTAAGTACCCTTGGAACTGAGAGCGCCCCGGCACGACGCTTGAGCCGGGGCGATTTTATCCTTACCGTTTCATTGCTGCCCCAAAGAGAATGGTTCAGGAAGCACGCCGCTTCTCATCTTCTGGTTTCTCTTGACCTTTGTGCTGAGAGTCGCTGTCCTGCGATGGATTCTTCTTGGAAACGTCCTGTGGACGGTTGTGCGGAGTCTGATTTTGCGGAGAAGGGTTAGTCTTCGTATCCGATGGGTTCACCGCTCTCGTCGGGTCTTGCTTGCCTTGCTGCTGTTTCTGTTGCTGTGGATCAGTTTTGGTTTCGTTAGTCATAGTGCTCCTTTATTTAACGTGTCGGTGGTTGCCTCCTAAGAGGAGGTCATGGGTTATCCCAACTTGCTAGATTTGTTCTTAGGTTGAAAAGGGGCGGTCGTGAGGGTCTGAATGTCAGTCACCCTGACGCTAACCCATGACCGCCCTATCAGACTTTCCACTTCCTAAAGAAAACTCCCTCATGGGAAGCAGACGCCAGATTACTGTCCCCGCAATAAAGTGGCTGTTCACAACTGCTCACTTTCTCAGATTTTCAAATCGTCCACTCGCCAGTCAATGCATCTGACGACCGCTCACAACAGCGCTTGACACCACAATCCTGCGCTACTAAGCTGAACGGCAATTCCCCGTAAAGAACAATATCAGTGAGGCATCTCATGCCCAGCGCGGCTCCAGTCGCACCGCATCGCCTTCGTAGTCGAAGCCTATCCGGGCTTCAAAGACTCCAGCGCGAGATGGCCCGTGTGTCGCAACGAGACGATGACTACGAGAGCAAGAAGCGTGCTCTAGGGGCTACGATTCAGGAACTGCGCAAGACGATTTCTGCCAAGGTGCATTGATCATGGACACTCCTGCTCTGGATCAGCCAGCGTCAGACCGTTATCGTCAAATCGCTAGCCCAATCCACACAATTGTGGTGCTCGCCGCGATGGGCGGTTGGGCGATCTGGCATAAGAGTTTTGCAGATCAACTGAGCACGGCGGCTAACCCGAACCGCCTGCGCTTTTACATAGTCACCCTCTTCTATGAATGGCTTTTGTTTGTTCTGGTAGTGGCGGGCGTGCGGCGTAGTGGCGCGTCTGTCTTCATCGTGCTCGGAGATCACTGGCATTCCGTCCGCGAAGTGCTGCGAGATATAGGAATTGCGGCTGGGTTCTGGATCGTCGCGGCGGCGCTCCTTTGGATACTTGGCTGGCTCCTGCGCATCGCCGCGCTGGGTCGCAATGTCTCCATGCTCCCCCAGCGAGGTGTCGAACTGACATTGTGGATTGCACTCTCCGTTACCGCTGGTATTTGCGAGGAGACGATCTTTCGAGGTTACCTTCAACGGCAATTCATGGCCCTGACCAAGAGCACTCCCGCTGGCATTCTTCTTTCAGCCGCAGCATTCGGCGGGGCTCATGCGTACCAAAGCTTCCGGATGGTGATTCTGATCGGCATGTACGGGGCAATGTTCGGGATTCTGGCCTATTGGCGTGGAAGCGTTCGCCCGGGAATGATTGCCCATGCTTGGCAGGATTCGTTGAACGGAGTGCTTGCCAGCTTGCCGAGGCATTAGAGTCTGCGTGACGCGCAGCCAATCGAACGGGGATGGGACGGATAGAGGATATGCCACCGAACCTGCTGTCACCGCAGACGGGACAGCGCCCCACTATTGGCGTGAGATCATGGGTTAGACATGCCAGTTTCAAAGGACAACCTCAAAGACCGTCTCGCCCGCTACCGCCAGATCAAGCTCAGCGTGATCGGTAGGAAGTCAGGCAAGACAATCTCGAATCCTGTCTGGTTCGTCGCAGAAGGCGACACACTGTACCTACTGCCCGTGCACGGCTCGGAGACGCAATGGTATAAGAACGTCCTGAAGAACCCGACGATTCGGATTGATGCGCGTGGCGCGGAGGCAGAGTTCCGAGCGAAGCCGATCACCAAATCCGGTTCGGTGAAATCCGTGGTAGAGAAGTTCCGCGAAAAGTACGGGGCAGCAGATGTGAAGAAGTATTACTCCAAATTCGATGTGGCGGTCACGATTGAGATGGGCTGATCGAGTGACTTTGATGAGACACATCGTTTCCACTCTCGGCGTCCTGCTTTGTGTTCTTTGCCTTGCTGTGGCTGCGTTGTGCGAAGAGCAACCCGAGAGCGTAACCGTTTGCCAACTGAAAAACGATCCCGCCGCTTACAACCACAAACTCGTGGAAGTGACCGCGTTCGTATCGCACGACTTCGAGGATTTCACGCTGTTTGAGCCGATGTGTCCATCGTGGCCCGCCGTCTGGCTTGAGTACGGCGGCAAGGCGAAGTCCGCCACGATGTACTGTTGCGGTGTGACGGCGGACAAAAAGCGTCCGCAGCAGATGGTCGTGGAGAACATACCAATTCCACTGGTCGAGGATGATCAGTTCCGTGAATTCGATAAGCAGATTCAACCGCCGTTCCGATCAGGCAGGCACGGGTCAATCGTGCATGCCACGCTGGTGGGCCGCTTTTTTGCCGGGGAACGGCAACGGTTCGCGAAGGGTAATCCATGGGGAGGGTACGGGCACATGGGGTGCTGCACCCTACTCGCCATTCAGGAGATCAAGTCTGTGGCTCCCCAAGATCGCGATGATCTGGACTACGGGGCATCTGCCGACCAGCCCGATATCGACAAGACGGGCTGCGGCTATCGCGAGCTTACTCCCATCCAGCCAGCCAGCGATCTTATCCATGCCCAGCAAGAGTCCGACCTTGGCCACCGAGACTGGGCGTTCGATGATCCACTGCGGGTTGCGTCCTCGGCTATAGCCCGGGTTTGCAAAGCTTGAGGAATCCTCGATTGCCGGGCTTAAGGAAACAAGGAAGGCCCAAGGGCGAATTGTCTATCAATGGAGTCCGAACAAAAGAGGGGAAACCTACATGGTGGTCGTGAGCCGTCCCTACTGGCTGTCCTCATATTCCCACGATCCAAAGCGGGTGGCTTGGGTGGTCGCTGCTGCGTACCTGTCTTCGTGCGGCAAGGACAACTCGGTAACGCGCATCAAGTAGCGTTGGAATCTTCTGCCACCGAGAATTTGGAGAATTTCTGGAGCTATTCTGCTAGTCTAGAGGCTCTTCAACAGGAGGTCTGCCATGAAACACGAAGACGAACTCGCCAACCAATCCTCCTTTCACGCGCAGCAGTAGGCGCGCCGCCGGGGATATCCCTCAGAAACACAAGTGAAGCGCGGACATAGGATCGTCCACGGAGACAAAGAGCTTCAGGAGAAGCTTGGACGAGCCGATCTCTGTCCGTGCGGTTCTGGACGGCGGTTTCAAGAGATGTTGCATGAAGTCGGGCGTTTATGATGGCAGCCGCCGCAACTATTTCTTTCCGCGAATAGAAGCTGTGAATCCGGCACGGGGCGGCACGATGTCGCCCTGTGCGTTCTCACCGGACTATGCGAACTTCCCGAGCCCATTTTCCGTAACATCATAGGGGGCGAAAATGCGAGCACGGAGCGTCATCCGCGTATTGGTGGTCAGTTACGCTGTGATCTGCTCGCTCCTTGCCATCTTTCTCGGAGAACTGGCATTCCGCCCTCTCCGAGTACATGTGAGCGAGCATCAGTCAGCCGAAGATACTGCCGCCCGGTTCGGCGCGGCTTTGAGGAATGTTTCGGTCACTGCCAGCGATGGCACCCGACTCCAAGGCTGGTTTGTGCGTCCAGCAAAAGCCAATGGCGATGCCGTAATCCTTCTCCACGGCGTCGCAGGCAATCGACAAGGCATGATGGGATTCGCACGACTGTTCCTGTCAAACGGCTTCGCCGTATTGGTGCCCGACTCACGCGCTGAGGGCGATAGTGAGGGCGACTTCCCGACCTACGGACTAAAAGAAAGCGACGACGTGCATTGGTGGTTCGATTGGTTGGTGATGCAGCAGAACCCCAAATGCGTTTTCGGAATGGGCGAGTCGATGGGTGCCGCTATTCTGCTTCAGGCTGTTGAAGAGGAGAAACGCTTCTGTGCCGTGGTTGCCGAATCGTCGTTCGCCAGCTTCCGTCAGGTCGCATATCTGCGAGTGGGGCAATCGTTTCACGCCGGGCCGTGGCTCGGCAGAGTCGCTCTTCGCCCGGCAGTCGAGATCGCATTCCTATACGGGCGTCTGACTCGCGGCGTCAACTTGGCGGACGCCTCTCCCGAGAGGTCGGTGGAGGGAAGCCGTGTGCCAATTTTTCTGATACACGGGTTGGCAGATGACAACATTCCGCCCCAGCAGTCCGAACGGATTCGTGCTCACAACCCCGCTGGCATCGTTCTGTGGGAGGTACCGCATGCTGGTCATTGCGGTGCCGTCAATGCCGATCATCAGGAATTCGACAGGCGAGTGCTTGGGTGGTTTACCTCGCATGACCGAACTTAGGCTCCGTTTGACCTTCCCCTCACCCCCACCTAACATGGCTACGCAGTGACGACTCCCTCTCAGTCCGAAGGGCAGACGGTTTCCCATTACCGCATTCTCAGCAAGATCGGCGGCGGGGGCATGGGCGTGGTGTACGAGGCGGAAGACCTGAAGCTCGGTCGCCACGTCGCCCTGAAGTTCCTGCCCGACGAACTCGCCAGCGATCCCCAAGCCCTCAGCCGCTTCCAGCGAGAAGCCAAAGCTGCGTCCTCCCTAAACCACCCGAACATTTGCACGATCTACGAGATTGACGATGCCGATGGGCGGGCCTTCATTTCCATGGAGCTACTGGAGGGACAGACGCTCCGGCATCGGATCGCTGGCAAGCCGCTGGAGATCGAAACCGTGCTCGATCTGGGCTTCCAGATCGCGGACGCACTGGACGCCGCACACTCGAAGGGCATCATCCATCGGGACATCAAGCCCGCCAACATCTTCGTGACGAATCGAGGTCAAGCGAAGGTTCTCGACTTCGGGCTTGCGAAGCTTGCTGTGCGGGTGGGAGCGAGTATCGATGCAAATGCGACGACCATCGAGTCAGAGGAACATCTGACCAGTCCGGGGGGTGCGCTCGGCACCGTCGCCTACATGTCGCCCGAGCAGGTCAGGGGAAAGGAACTGGATGCCCGCACCGACCTGTTCTCTTTCGGAGCGGTGCTGTATGAGATGTGTACCGGAACATTGCCGTTTCGAGGTGACACTTCGGCGTTGATCTTCCACGCTATTCTGGAACGCGCTCCCGTAGCTCCGGTGCGGCTGAATCCCGACGTGCCAGCCGAACTCGAACGGATCATCAACAAGACACTGGAGAAAAACCGCGACGTTCGCTGCCAGTCCGCCACCGAGCTTCGGGCCGATTTGAAGCGGCTGAAGCGGGATACGGACTCGCCCGCGAGGCCAGATGTTATGGCTCATCCCCCACGACCGCCGAAATCCCGATTGTTCCTGAAGCGGTCACTGCTGACGGCAAGCATCGCACTGGCGATTGCGGCGCTGCTTTTCGGATATCGCTCGAGGTACAAGTGGGGTCAAACCCCCAAACGCAATCTGATACTGAGACAACTCACGGCAAACTCTGCGGAAAATTTCGTTGAGCAGGCGATCATCTCCCCTGATGGCAAGTATTTGGCCTACCACGAAAAGGCAGGCGGGCTCTCCCTGAGTTCAATCGAGACGGGAGAGACTCGCATCTTGACACCGGCCTCGCGTGATATCGAGCCACTTGGTTGGTTCCCGGATGGGACGCAGCTCTTGGTAGGAAAAATACACGGGCACAGCCTCTGGAAATTATCTGTGCTGACGGCCACACTGAGCATGCTTCGAGACAATGTGTGGAATGGTTCTTGCAATTGCGATGTCGAAGGGTCGGTCTCTCCCGATGGGTCGCACATCATGTATCGGGATCACACAGGTCGCGAGCTTTGGATTATGGGATCGGATGGGCAGGGATCGCTTCGAGTCACGGTTTTCGATCCGACTGACGAAGTCCGGGACTTTTCTTGGGCTCCGACCGGACGACGGTTCGCCTACATCATTACTCAGCACCGACCGGACGCGAAAGAAGAAACGCGGATTGAGAGTCGAGATGTCGAGGGCAAACAGCAACCCACTGTGATTCTCTCTAACCCGGAACTCATCAATCGGATCACGGACATGTGGTGGTTGTCGGACGAACGGCTGATCTACTGGCTAGCTGAGGCACCTCCGAGGCAGGGCTCCAATCTTTGGGCGGTGAGGGTTGACCCACCTAAAGGCATAGTACTTGGCGAGCCGGAACGACTTACAAACTGGGCCGACTTTTCTGTGGAATCAATCAGCGCGACGGCTGACGGGAAACGGCTAGTATTCATAAAGAACCATTCGCAGGGCAGTATCTATATCGCGTCGCTGGGGGCAAACGAGAAGTCGGGCCTTGGGAAGGTACAACGCCTAACGACGGACAGTTGGGCAAAACTTTTGGACGGATGGACCCGCGACAGTCGCGCTATCTATCTCACTTCGAATCGCGCTGGCAAATGGGGCATATACCGGCAAGACATTAGTAAGCAATCTCCCGAACCTGTGATTTTAGGAACGGAGGACTACTTCAGAGCTAGGCCAAGCGCAGATGGTGCCTTACTTCTTTACCAAACCCGAGACCGATTGATGAGCATGCCGGCGGAAGGGGGTGCGCCCTCGGTACTTGCCAGCGGCGACCATGAGTACGAATGTGCTCTTCCTCCTTCTACCTCTTGTGTCCTGACAGAGTGGAAGGAAAACCAACTAAACTTTTACTCCCTTGATCCAAAGCGGGGACCCGATCCTAGACCTTTTAAATCAACAAGTACGGTTACAGACTGGAGTCTAGCGCCCGACGGCCAACACATCGCGCTGGTGCAGAACAACGAAAAAGGTGAGGTGCAGCTCTTCAGTGTCAGTAACGGTACAGTCCGACAGTTGGACCTTGGCAAGTGGACCCACCTACAATCCATAAGCTGGTCCGCTGACGGGAGGGTTCTCTATGTGACTTCATTCTCAGAGTCAGGGACTAGACTTCTGTCTGTTGGTCTAGACGGCAGCGTCACGATTCTCTTTCAGCAAGGACATAATTGGCTACACCGCCCAAAGCCCGCGCCTAACGGCCGACTGTTGGCGTTCGAAGTGATGGAAATTCAACGCGATGTGGAGATGATCGAAAAGTTTTGAAGCGGATGAGAACAGGTTTTTCGACAAACTGCGGCAGTAATGTCTGAATAGGAGGTGCTCAAAAGGTATACCTGTGCACCAGCGACCAACCTGCTGAAACAGGGGGCGAAAGGCCGCATAAAATGAAGTCGCCGCAGCCACCCTTTTTGACCACCACGTAGGCAAGGGCTTGGGAAAGTCTGAAATGGTGGGACTTGCCGTGCCTGCTTCCATCGGCGTGCCATCCGTTGTTGACCTCCGCTTCTTTCCATCGCTAAGATTGCGCCCTGAGTTCGTTCGCATTGTTTTAGCCGGAGGGCACGATGAATCGAGAACGGGTACTGAAGGTTTTGTTGGTGTTGGTGGGGTTGATTTTCTTGCTTGGTGTCTATCCGCTGATGATGTTTCTATGGCCGGAAAAAAGAAGTTGAACGACGCCCTGCAATAGTGCCTACAAAAACACCTACAATGGAGCCTAACCAAATAATTCCCATTTTCTCCATTTTATCCTCCCCTGCCCCCGAGTCTTCTTTTTGCCACGCCTTAAACCCCATCCGGGGCTTTACTGTTCTCTGCTAACCATGCATCGAATTCGGCAAAAGTTTTAGGATTGGGCTTTCCTTCTTCCAGCACAGGCAAAGTGGCTTCCATCAACCCAACCGGGGGGAGATACGTAACCATGTACTTATCTAAGTCTTCTCTGGGTATATTAGCGGCTTCCGCATCGTGAATGACTGCCAATAAAGCCTTGGCGTGTTCTTTGGGACTTTTCACAAAGTCTTTATACACATTGGCAGCACGTTCAAGTATCGCCTCTTCCGGGGTAAGTACCAGCGGTTCTTTGGGAGCCTCTACGATGAATTTCTCTAGTTCCCAGCCCCCCCAGTCAAGACCCGGTGACGCCATCCATGGCCCATCGTTAACCCAGCCGAGTTTTGGTCCGAAATACTGCCATACACCAAGTCCGTGTGTAGCAAAGCCCCCTCGGTCATAGATAGCTTGCTTACCCTCGTAACTGAATCGGATGCGCCATCTCCTCCCCTCGACGGGATCGGGGCATTCTACCTCTACGCATTTCTCCGTGATCTCGGTCACCGTGACTTCTAGGAATTGGGTTTCGCCGCTCGTCTCGTTGACGCTTTTCATCCGGATTTTCTGCTTGACCCTTTCCATCCAGATGTTCGGCCCAGTCACCAGTATCTTCGTGTCCTGATCAGGTTTCGTGTCAGGATGCTTATCTGTTAATCTCCACGGCACTAAATTCGGACCACAGAGGGGACGAGAGTCCCAACCGTCCATGCCTCCCCACAACCCACACTGACTGCCGTCATAACGAAAATCTAGGCTTTCATCTGAAACGCTTCCGGTGCGCTCTCCGAGTGCCACCCGCACATAGTTCTCAGTAACCTCTTCCACCGTACCTACTTGGAATTCGTCGCCGCTTTGCATCCAGACTTCCTGACCAACCGCCAGTTTGTTCTGCCGCCCCCGTTCAAGCAAAGCCCTGCGCTCGGCAAATGGCAGGCTGTCTATGCGCCAATATGCCGGATCATGGATCGTACCAAAAGGAAGATAACCCTCACGGTTAAAATGTATCATTCCTTGACCCGTAGTTTGCACGTCCACGCCCTCTGGTGTGACCTTAACCACCTTACCTTCGATGAAACCGTGTCCTACGGATGATAGCCAAACATCCTGACCAACCACCAATTTACTTGTATCCGTTATTGGCTCGCTTCTCTCAAACTGCCGACCCTCCCTTAACCACTGTAGCTCATAGTCGCTCGGTTTCTTCGTGTCCATCGTCACCCCCTTTTTAGCGGCTCCATCAATTTCATCTGCCGTTTTCAGGATATCGGTAAGGATTTCGTCAGACTGGTTTTCTCGGTTCATTGTCAATAGCAGCGGTCTCCCCCTACAACCGTGGCCGGGAGGGTTGCATATTAGCTTCCTTTGCTAACCCAACCATTAGGAACCGAATGCGCGAGTGACAGATGTCGGCAATTTTAGCTACATCCTCAGCAGGTACGAGGGGAGAGAAACGAAAGGTCGCGTAGTATTTCGTTACTAATACCAACCGTTCTTCGTAGGCGGCACTTTTACACCATGCGATAAACGGAGGCATCTTGTCTCGGTCTTCCTGCTGTAGCTTTGCATACCAAGCCTCGCGCTCCTGCACTAATTGCATGTCGTCTATGTACCAAGGACCGCATTCATGCGTGCCCCAGTCGAGTCCTTTGCCCTTGCTGTCGAAGCGCAACAGTTCTACCGCGCCGAACGTGTGGGTGACGACATTCGGAGCAGGCTTGTGATATTGGCGGAATCGAACTTCTACCTCCACGCCGTCAGGCGTCACCTTAATCACCTCGCCCTTGCAACCCATAACCCCGCTTGACATCTCAACTTTCTGACCAACCACCAATTTCTGTGTGTCCAGAACTGGGACGCACTCGATTTCGTCCCGGTCGTACCCACTCTTGCCTTTGCCCTTGCTGTCGAATTGCATTAGTTTCCCAAAAACCACGTCGGCGACGTTCTCAACAAGGACCCCGTTGACCCGAACATAGTCGGAGCGACCGATGTCACGCAAAGAATCAGTTAGTACCTCCATGCCGTCAGGCGTTACCTTAACCACCTTGCCATGAACTAAGGTGTATTTCTGAGGTACTATCACCCGAACGTACTGACCAACGACCAATTTCTGTGTGTCCATCGTCTCCTCCTAAGTTGCTGTTGAAATTTCCCTTAATCCGGAAACATGATTCCTCCGCCCTAATCGCTTGTTTCATGCGTGGGCGGAGCCAACCTCGACGAACTGGGACTGTGTCACGGCGGGAAAAACCCCAACCGCGATCCCAGCGCCCGCAAACCACACGAAGAGACCAGCCGCCCACGCAACGGAGCGAAAAGCAGAAATATCAGCGCCAGCAGGCATCGCCAGAGAAACCGCAGAAACGCTGTCAATATTGCATCCATGAGTTTGCTCCTCAGGCGGTATTTGGCTTTCCTCTTTCTTATTGGGCGATAGTCGCGAACAAATTTGGTGCGTGTCACTGCAAGTGTTGTGATGATGTCTTGGCGTGATACCACTGCATCGTCCTGCCGTCGCAGACGAAGATGCATTCAGCGAGCGACCCTTGCGGGCATTCTCTGGTGAGCCCGCACGTCTCGCACCGGATAACCACACATGGATTGTCACACGATACGAATGCGTTTTCTGCAACACACAGTTCGTAAGAGTCATGCGGCTCGCCCACGATAGGTTCGGGTCTTTGCACCTCAATTCGTGAAACACAGTCGTAGCATTCGACCCTGTAACCCGGTTCGCTCTGAATTACGTATATGTCACGCGGGCGCAAAGGCTCTTCGCATGAATCGCAGCGACGCTGCGTTCTTAGTTTCTTCAATCGATTCAGGCGAGCAGTGATTTCATACCGCACGTTTTGCTTAGCCTCCTCCTCCGTGGACAGCATGAGCAACTTTTGCCGGTCGATGATCTCCTTTGCCAACTGTGCCTCGGCATCTTCCATGCTTATGAGTCTTTTCATTTGTTCTCCTAGAATGAGTAGCGGCAGACTTCGGTCTTTATGATGATTCCCCGCAGTTCGCCACGTGCTATCTCTCCTCTGTTTTCGCGCTGGGATTTATGCAGCTTGAGATGGAATTCTGCTTCATTGGTGTCCCTTCCGACGCCATAGCTGAAATCTGCTCCCGTAATGCTTAGAACGCTGCCATCAGCGCGTTTTGCAACTATCGTGCGATCCTGAAGAAGGGCTCTGGCATGTTCGAGCTTCATCAGTAGCTCTTTGACACTGCGACCGCGACACAAGAACTCATCGCCTTTATCGTGATACGCTTCGATTCCCACCTCGCGCAGAACATCAGCCTTTGCCTTCAGTACAGCGTCTCCCACCGCGTAGCTGTATTTATTCAAGGCGTGGAGACCATTAACGTCGGACATGGCGACAGCAGTCGCCTTTCCTGCCTCCTCAAAAGCACGACGATTCGGCAGTCCCGTCATTTCTGAGGTCAGCATTTCGCGCTGCATCTCCTCTCGCGACATTTCAGCCACGCGCCGCCGTTCTGCCAGAGCGACCCGGCGCTCAGCCGCCGAAAACTTCATCGGGTGTTCCCTTCATGAGCACCTACGTTCGTTCTTGGCGAAGGAATGAGATTGATGCTGTAGCGCATTAAGCAACGCCGGGATATCGTCGTCGCACACACGTTCTAGTTGCCTTATTTCCGATTCGCTCAGTCGGCTCAAGATCATGCGAGCCATGAAGGCGGGTTCAATCATCGACATTTGCTGATTGGAATCGCAGGTCGCGTCACCCTTTTGACCGTGCTTCACGTCAGAATTGGGTTCCGCGTGCTGATCGAGGTCATATGCATCTAGGAGTCGGAGCACACGTTCTACGAACGTTTCGACTTCCCATCGTGCAGGTAGGCTCTCGCTTGGAGCGTTCATAAAAATCGGCGAAGCGGCTTCGGTTTGCGGCGGCTGCGCCGTCCATTCCTGCTGCTTTAGTGCCGCCCATTCGGGAGATCGAAAACGCACAACCTTGCTGCCTTTTCGGGTATGCGCCGCCGCTTTAGCATAGGTGTCGAAGCACATCCACGTTGCCCAAGTCCAGTGATCGATCACCCAGATTGGGGTCATTACCGCATACCGGGAATCGACCGCTGCTTCCGCTGGCGCTGCTAGTGTGGTTTCGACTGCTGGCTTGCGAGTACGAAGCGCATAGTGTACACGTTGAAACTCAGACTCCTCGTCTGCTGTCAAAGAGCGCACGACCCCATTTTCGACGCCGACAACGTAGCCCCCAGCACACGGAATACAGGAATCAGCTTCCACAATCGTTTCGTGTTCGTGTGAACAACCGAGAAACAATCCAGAATCTGTCCAAGCTGCGGAATAATAAAGTACCTTCATTGCCGTGAGCCCTCCCCAGATAGACCGGCTAAGATGCCGCTCGTCCGTACTTATCTAATGCCCCGTTTTGAGCAAATTGGGACGCGAGGCAAACAAATCTCTGAACCTTGACATCGATCTTTAGGCGACATTTCTGCTTCGTAGAAGTGCAACTCGATAGTGGGGGCGACTGCAAGATTGAGGCAAGGAGATTAGGGGTGGCAGTGCCTAGTTGGGAAAACGTCTCCAAAGTGATACATGCGTCTCAACCCGCCCGGCTTGGGCCTCTTAATCTCAATTTGAGAGTCTGCTTGCAATGTCTGTTTTGAATCAAGTAGGTCCCCGCCTCCCAATCAGGAATTTCTATGCCGTTCCAAACGTACTACCAGAGATTGAGCGACCGGCAAGCGTGCGCCAGACCGTGGTCAATAATGCCTTCGCTGGAAATGGTTTCAGCAGAATGCCACTGGCTCCCATGCTCTTGACAGCGAATCGTGCCTTACACAAGCAACACGGAGCAGTGGATATGATGACTGGCATGCTCGGACAGTTTTGTTGGGTGCGATCCAGCAAGGTGATCCCGTGTGGATTGTTTAGCAGATCGCACAGCATCAAATCGAAACGCTCGCCTGAATTCAAGAGAGCCAGCGCCTCACGACCGGAACTGACCGCTCGACATTCGTAGCCTGCGGTCGTCAAGATGTGAAAGATAAGTTCACGGACGGGTTCTGAGTCGTCCACGATGAGAATGCACTCTTGTGTTCCTGCCACACTTGCCGTGTCATCGCCTTGCTGAGTTCCAGCCCTTACCTTGTTCATGCAATGTCCCCTGTCGGTTCCGATTGAGCATCGCCGCCCTATCTCCTAATGCCGAAATTCTCGGAGGTTTGGAACAACTTTGAAGACTCTGGGACGAATTTATTCAACGTTCGGCATTAGGGTGGAGGCCGCGAAACAGAGTTCTCAAGTAAATTCCCGTGCATTTGCCCATCTTCCTGTGCAGATTGGATCGGTGGTGTTACCTCCGTAACGCGGCCGACAAATCTTTTGGGCATGCACCCAGTCCAGACGGGCATTCTCAAATTAGCCCGTCTCATGAAAAGGAAAGCCGCGATGAGAGTGGCGCTAGCAGGCTCCGGGTTCTGTTCACATCCGGACGGAGAGCACAAATGGCTGACTCCTACTTCTCTTTCCATGACGCACGACAACAATTAGAAAACGAAATGACGGATCGGCAACGGCGGTTGATCAGCATCCTCACTGGTCAATCCGAGGGGTTGGCAGCGGAAAGAGAATTATTGGAAAACGAGATCGAGGAACGCAATTTCGCGCTTGAGAAACTAGAAGCTCAAAGCTGCTGTAACTGTTGTGGAACTCAGGTGTATGTTCCTGAAATGTTTCGCGTTCGCATCATGAAGTACAGCGCGAAGCTGCCGCTCATGAATGTGGTGATGGAGAAGATTCATGTCAGGCCAGAATGTGCCGACTGCTCCAGTAATTACGATTCGCATCTCGACGAGTTGGGGAGAATTATAGCGACAAAATACGAGGTTGGTATCGAAATAGGGAAATTGCAATCTTCGCTGCAATGGCAAGACCTTAAGAACTATGCCGATCGGCACGCGCTGCGTTTCCCAGCGAACTTAGGCCAAGCGGGCGACGATTTGTTTCATGAAGCTCTACTTCGGACACTGGATGGTCGCAGGAAGTGGAATCTAGCTGCTGTCGATATCTTCGGTCATCTGCTGTTTGCGATGAAGGGTATCGCCAATGGCTGGGGGGAGGATAAGTTCTACGGATGGAAATCTCCCTTGGAAGCTGTCACACACAATGCTGAAGGAGATGAAGTTTATCTGGTCGAATCTTTGGCGTCAACCAAGCCATTGGCTGATAGATGCTTTAGCGGAGAAGTTGAAGTTGAGCGACTGTTTGGGAAGTTCAGGGAAGACAAAGTGGCTACTGCCATACTTCAGGCGAAGAATGAAGGTCTGACGACGGCACGTGAAATCATGCAGGAACACAACTTGACGAAGCGACAGTACACAGCTGGGCGGAGGCGAATCCATGCCCAGCAATCGATTCTGATCATCGAGGAAGACGATCACGTACTGGCGCTTATGGTTCGATGGCTGAAGTCAATGGATTTTGCGGCCGTTACGGCTAGCACGACTGGCGAGGGTCTTCGTATTTACAGGGAGTGCGGCCCGTTTGCTGCTGTCATGATGAGCTATTCACTCGATCTCAACGGCGTCGAGCTTGCGATGAACATCTGCAAAAGAAGTCCGTCGCAAAACATGATCTTTACAACGACCTATAGCAGTGAAGAGGACGTAGTCCGCCCGAGCGAGTTAGCCGACCTCCCAATCCTGCTCAAGCCGTTTCTTAAAGCTGAGCTGCGAGCAGTACTAGACAGTTTCGCGAATAGCGTGAAAGAGCAACCAGCGAGCCGTTGTAGGGAGAAAAGACGGCGGGGCACGACAGAAAGAAAGAGGCGACTCTTGCAGACCGTCAGCGCGTCGAGACTCCCCAAGACAAGGTGAAGGTCTCAATGCCAAGCCGTTTTCTTGAGGTTCGACAAAGGGGCGGCATTAACAATCGCATCGACTTCCAACCTTGTGATGTCCGTGAGAATGGCTTTCAGCATGGTCATTGGGCCAGTCCATTAAGATTCTCATGTATCTCTTACTGCGTGCGTGACTCGTGTTTACAAGCTTCCGCAACCGCTTGCGAAGTGCATCGATCCGTACTGGCACGGGTAGGTTGAAAATCCTTTCAAGCAGTTTCATTTCCCAATTGTTAATCCATTCAGAGACTAATTCGACCAATGTTGGTCGCAGGGGTTCGCTGCCGACCGAGAATTCGACTTCCCTGTCTGTCAGATCGAGATGGTCGAGCGGTGACGGGACGAGCCGGAACACGAACTGGACCAACGTTTCCCCTCGGTATCGGGACGGTTGGCTCTCTTGTGGCGCGATGGTTGAAGCAGGCAATGCGGGTTCAGGGTTCTTCCGCAATGCATGCCATTCGGCAGACCCGAAAGGCACGATCTTGTTGTGCGGTCTCGCGTGCGCTAGCGCCTGTTCGTAGGTGTCCCAACGCATCCACGTATCCCAGCCCCACCCATCGACGAATCGTAGCCGAGTCATCACGGCGTAGCCGGAGGCTTCGTATTCGAGGACGACGGGCGTAGGCTGCTTGCGCGGTGCGCGTTGAAATTCAGCTTCCTCATCAATCGTCAGGGCGCGTTCCACGCCGTTCTCCACCGCCACCACGTAGCTGCCAGCGTGCCGAACGGATGCCTTGCAATCCACGGCTTCGATCACCGTCTGGTGCTGGTGGTCGCACCCCAAGAGAAAGCCGCTGTCAGCCCATGCCGCAAAGTAGTAGATCGAGTTCATCCTATTCTCCATGGTTCGGTTCCCGTGATCGTCTCGCAAGCTTCAAGGCCGTAATGCTCCGCCGGTTGCTGGATCAGGAGGTCAAGACAGCGAGGAAAATGACGTTGGTAACTCTATGGCGCTGAGCTCAACGTACCGAGAGCGGGCGCTTCGAGGTCTGCGCCCAAACCGACAATGGAGGACTTGTAATCATCGACTGACACCTTCATCATGCGGCACACGCTTGCTCGTGAAATTCCGTGCTTTTTCGCGACCTGAGTCAGGGACAACCCAGAGCGCCGATCATGGACAACTTGATCCCGATTTACATCGAGCCGCGATCTTCCGATCTGACGACCCTCAAGTTTTGCCCTTCGCATTCCCGATTTGACCCGATCCGCCACGAGTGATCTTTCCAGTTCTGCAATCGCCGAGATGATCGTCACGAAAAGACGCCCCATCGGTCCGCTGGTATCGACGTTTTCTCGCCGTGAGATGAACTCAATTCCCATACTGTCCAACTCGTCGATCACTTGTAGAAAATTCCGAGTGCTCCTCGCAATGCGGTCGAAAGCCGCCACCAGCACGACCGAGAACTCTTTGCGCCGTGCATCAGCCATGAGTGCATCAAGACCCGGACGGCGTGCGTTCTTTCCACAAAACCCACGATCAGCGTATTCGTGTACAACCTCGAATCCTCGCTGTGAGGCCAACTCCCGGAGATCGTAAAGTTGACTTTCGACGTGCTGGTCGGGCGTTGAGACTCTGACGTAGATTGAGGCGGCTTTTTTCATTCTGTGATGCTCCTTTTTATTTGCTAACTCTTTGCTCTCGGCAGCCCATACCTGCCTT
>Ga0302325_10000153_pt1 | contig 197145 bp, 179 predicted proteins | sample Palsa_T0_2_FD_201948 | JGI IMG/M metagenome (GOLD analysis project Ga0302325, IMG submission 201948) | Peat permafrost microbial communities from Stordalen Mire near Abisko, Sweden - Palsa_T0_2 | ecosystem: Environmental > Terrestrial > Soil > Palsa > Peat permafrost | place: Sweden: Abisko...
CCACCGACACCACCATCGATCGTCACATATTCACTGCCATTACTGACATTGATACACCCGCTACCCGGACAGCCCGCGCCACCAATAGCAATCTTTGCGCCCGCCGTGAAGAACATCGTGACCGGCTCACCACTGGACCCACTACCCCTCACGTCCACCTGCTCAGTAAAAATCCCACACAACTCCACAGTCGTCCCAGGCGCCACCTTCCCAGCACCAGAACCCCAGCTACCTTCAGAGTCAAGCCAAGAAAGCGAACGCGCCTCAGAACAACTCCCCACCCCACTCTGACCACCAGCACCAGCCTGCGACACAAACACCTGCGGACCCACAGACCCAGCCGCGCCGGGTGCCGGGGTCACGTAAGCCGAAACCGCACAGTGGGAATAGGTGGCGCCTGTCTTCCATGAGGTCGGCAGAGCCCTGAGGTTGCGCTTGGCGCTCGTCTTGGTCGGACACCGTCCGTGCGCACGGTCGCGGTAGTGGAGCCTGCCGCCCCTGTCGAGGATCGCAAGCCAGTAGCTCCGGCCCACGAGGATCTCGACCGGCGCGATCGACACGGTGGCCCAGGTGCTCTGCTCGGGGGATGTCGAGCCCGTGCTGAGGAGCGTCCCTGGATGGCCGCGGGCCGAACTGTAGAGGCCCACCGTCAGCCGCCTGACGGAGGTTCTCGCGTCCACGTACACGTGCACTGCGGCTGCGAGTCCGGATTTGTCGGCCCGCAAGCGAAATGCTTCGGCCTTGCCAGCTACGAGGGAGGCGTACTGCGATTCCACGGCGGTGTCGCCCAGCAGCACCATCGTGGCGGTGACGTGGCGGCGGATGCTGCCAGTCCCTGCGCCGATGGTCGGCGAGACGTGGAACAGAGCCAGCAAGACGATCGCCGCCGAGAGGCCGCGCTTGAGGCAGTGGAGCATCAAGGACATCCTGCCACGACGCTAGCTCCCGTCCACTACCTCGCGCCGGGTGAGGCTCCGTCAGTAGGCGCCGATGTTCCACGGGCCGGCGCTGGATCGTGTTTCGCCGTCGATGTTCTTGCAGAGTGCTTCTTCGGGTGTTTGTGAGCACAGGCTCGAGAGGTTCTTGCCGTGCCCGATTGCTTCTGAGCCGCTTTCGGGCTCCCCGAGCGGCGCCTGTGCTTGGCCCGTCAGCTCGAGCTTCGCCGTGCTGAGGTAGCGCGATTCCGTTTCGGGCTGCTCCATGCACGTCGCCCACGAGCCGAATTCACCCGAGTAGAAGCTTTCCTTGCCTTCGGCCCCAGTTTCGACTTCGCCACGCTCGCAAGCAAACACTTCGTTGCCGCCACCAGCATTCGCCCACAGGTTGTGTTCCATGCCGTTCGGCGCCGCGAGGAACCGCTCGGCGCTTATCAAATCATGACAGCTCGTCACCACATTGTTCTTGAAGGAGCGGCTACCCATGGTCAGCAGGCGCCCTCCCTTGGTGTCGCTGTTCCACGTTTCACAAGTCTCTCTTTCACCGTATTCGCTGCTCGTCCCTTCACCAATCATGGTGTTGTCGTAGGTGTGGACTTCGCCCGAGAACGCTGCCGCCAGACCACAGCATGTGTCGCCCGTAAGCACGTTGTCGAAGATCCAGATGTTCGAGGTCTTATCCGCGCAGGGCGTGTTCCCGTTGGAACCCTCCAGGAATATCGGCCCCGTTGTGTTAGCGCCTTCGGTCGTGATGTAGTTGTCGTAGATGTAAAGACCCGTGTAGTGCGTCAGGTACGCTTCGTCGGCGGCACAATGCACACCGTCCACGTGGTTGGTGTCGGCTTCGCCGTCTTCCCAATTGCTGTTGCCGTACAAGCGGTTGTGAGCGAACACCTCCTGGCCGACGCTGCCTTTCGCGTTTGCACCCAGATAAAGGCCGTGGGTGAGGTGGTAGAAGGTGTTGCCTTCCACATAGATGTGCCCGCTGTGCGCCCCGTTCTGGACGTTGACCGCCCAGCCCAGGTCGTGGAGGTAGTTGTTCTGGATCGTGTCGTATTCCGGTTCGCCATCTTCGTCGTCGATGGTGATGCCCTGGATTTCGGTGTCCCCTACCACATCGCCTTTTTCGGAGACGTAAAGCGGCCCAATTTCGAGGTTTTCGATATTGCAGTGCCTACAGCCAAAGGCTTTCACGCCTTTAGTGCCCGGCCCTTCTTCGTGATCCCGTGCATACGACCTTTCCGTGTTCTCAATCTGTCCTTTGTACCCCGCGACAGATGTGACCGTGATGAATTCGCTGCCACTTTTCAAGTTGATGCAGCCAGCACCCGGGCAACCATTCCCCGCCATCGCAATCTTAGAACCGGCCGTGAAAACGATCGTGATCGGCTCGCCAGCTTCACCACTTCCCTGTGTTTCGATCGCCTGTGTAAGCGTGCCACACAGATCCACGGTCGTCCCCGGCCCGACCCTGTCAGCACCAGAGCCCCAATCACCCGCCGAGTTCAACCAAGCAAGCGAACGCGCACTCGCACAGCTCTCCCCAGTTTCCCCGCCCGCGCCCGACTGCGCGACGTAGATCTGCGGCCCGGCAGTGTGTACCGCCGCGACCGTGGCTGTCGCTTGCGAGGTGGCCTTGGTGGAGCCGCCCGCGTTCGTCGCCGTCACCCCCGCCCGGAGCGTGTGGCCCACATCGCCCGAGACCAATTTGTAGCTGGAGGAATTGGCACCGGCTATTTCCGCACACGCTTCGCCTGCCCCGTTGCAGTCCTCCCACTGGTAGGCGAAGGAGCTAGGACTACCGGTCCAGGAGCCTTCCGTAGCCGTGAGCGTCTGGCCTTCTTCAGCCACGCCGCTCACCTTCGGCAACGCCGTACTCGCCGGCTTGGCCGGCGTAGCGGCCACAACCACCGATGTCGCTTCCGAGCTCGCTTTCGCCGAACCCCCAGCGTTCGTAGCCGTCACCACCACACGAACCGTATGCCCCACATCACCGGCAAGGAGCTTGTAGCTCGAAGACGTCGCACCCCCAATTTCAGAGCAGCCACTCCCGGAGCCGTTGCAGTCCTGCCACTGATACGCGTAGGACGTCGGGCTACCGCTCCACGAGCCGTTCGACGCGCTCAATGTCTGGCCTTCTTCCGCGGTCCCGCTCACCGAGGGCAACGCCGTGCTCGCCGGCCTGGCCGGCGTAGCCGCCACAACCACCGAGGTCGCTTCCGAGCTCGCTTTCGCCGAACCCCCAGCGTTCGTAGCCGTCACCACCACGCGAGCCGTATGCCCCACATCACCGGCGAGGAGCTTGTAGCTCGAAGACGTCGCACCGCCGATTTCTGAGCACCCGCTCCCGGAGCTGTTGCAGTCCTCCCACTGATACGCGTAGAACGTCGGGCTGCCGGTCCACGAGCCGTTGCTTGCGCTCAAGGTCTGGCCTTCTTCCGCGGTCCCGCTCACCGAGGGCAACGCCGTGCTCGCCGGTGCGGATGGCAGTTCGGCGTTCACAACCGCCGTCGCGGCCGAAGACGCCGATTCTGACCCACCCGCATTGCTCGCCGTCACCACTACCCGAACCGTATGCCCCACGTCGCTGGAGATCAGCTCGTAGGTCGCGGAAGTCGCTTTGCTGACGATCGAGCAAGATTCACCGGCCGCAGTGCAATCCTCCCACTGGTAAGACAAAGACGTCGGGCTTTCCGTCCAGGTTCCCGCGCTCGCCGTCAACGTGCCGCCTTGCACAGCCGACCCGCTCACGCTTGGCGGCACGGTATTGGTCGGAGCCGATGGCAGGGGCGAAGTGACGAGCGCCGTTGCCGCGGAGCTGGCCGCGGTCGACCCGCCTTCGCTGCTCGCGGTCACCACCACACGTACCGTATGACCGACGTCGCTCGATGCCAGCTGGTAGGTCGACGCCGTCGCCCCGCTCACGTCCGAGCAACCCTTGCCCGCGGAGTTGCAATCCTGCCACTGGTAGGAGAACGATGTCGGGTTATCTGACCAGGTCCCGTTGCTGGCGGTGAGGATCTGATCCACCTGCGCGGTCCCGCTGACGGCGGGCGCCACCGTGTTGGTGGGGGCAGGTGGCGGCGGTTCGGGAGCGACAGCTTCGCTGGCTTCCGAGGCCGCCGACGCGGATCCGCCTTCGTTGCTCGCGCTCACCACAACGCGCACCGTGTGGCCAACATCGCTGGAGGCGAGCTGGTAGCTTGGCGCGGTCGCGCCACTCACGTTCGAGCAGTTTTTGCCCGACGTGTTGCAGTCCTCCCACTGGTAGGTGATCGAAGTCGGGTCTTCCGTCCACGTCCCGCTGTCGGCCGTAAGCGTGTCGCCCACCTGAGCGGTTCCGCCGATCGTCGGCGCCGCTGTGTTCGTGGGAGCGGACTGCGGCGCAGACGCGATCGGTTCGCTCGGTTCTGAGGCGGCCGACGTCGATCCGGTTTCATTGCTGGCGGTAACCACGTTGCGTACGGTGCCACCGACGTCATCCGGGGTCAGCATAAGACTCGGGGTCGTCGCTCCGCCCACGTTCAAGCAGCCGACGCCGAGCGCGTTGCATTCCTGCCACTGGTAGGCGTAGGCCGTGGGGGTGTCCTTCCAGGCACCCGTGGTCGCGCTGAGCGCGACACCGACGGTCGGGCTGCCGACGAGCGTGGGCGGGCCGGTGTTGATCGGAGGCGGAGGAGCCGAGGTGACGTACGCAGAGACCGGACAGTCGGCGTAGAGGGTGCCCGAGCGCCAAGAGGATGGCAGGTGACGAAGACTCGACTGTGCACTGGTTTCACTCTCGCACGGGCCATGCGCACGGTCGCGGTAGCGCAGCGTGCCGCCCTTGCCGAGGATGGCAAGCCAATAGGTGGCGCCGCTGACGATTTTGAGCTTGTAGATCGACACCGTGGCCCAGGCCCCCGCCTTGGCGATCCAGACCGAGGCGGTCCGCAGGCGGACGCCGGGATGGCCGTTGACATTGGTGTAAAGGCCCACGACCAAGGTCTGTGCCGCGTTGGCCGTGTCGATGTAGATGTGCACCGTGCGCGCGACTCCGGAGGCGCCGGCTTGTAGGCTGAACGCTTCGGCACGGCCCGCAGCCAAGAAGTCCGACTGCGGTTCCACCGCGTCCTCACCCAGCAGCACGGTCGAGGCGGCGACGGCCTGGTCGTGAGACCCCCCGCTATGAACGATCGCTCCGCGCTTGTCGTGGATCGATCGTGCGAGCTTGCGCGCGTGGCTCGCTGGGAGCACTGCACGCCCGGTTGCAGGACGAATGACGTTCGCGGCGAGCGCCGATGAGCCAGCGAACACGACAAACAACGTGACTGTCCCGAGGAGGCAACGCGCGATCAGTTTGAGCATCTCGGCTCTCCGTTGCGGGAGTGGTCTGATGTTCATTCCGTCTTGCTCGACGGCCACGAGACCCGAACTGAACTTCTCGAGGGGCCCATGGACGTTCGACTTGCAGGTCGTCCCAATGGGACGACGGCGCGGTCGGACCAACCGCCTACACGAAGCTGCGGTTAACCCGCAGATCCCTTCGCGGGTCGTGGGCCGAACGGAACCGGCGCGTGGCTTCGATACTGGGGCTAGCCGAGCGGACCGACGCCAAACATCCACCCGCCCCGATCAGCAGCGGGCGGTTGCCCTATGTTCCTGGCGTGGGGCTATCCATGAAACCGCTCCGGGTCGTGCTCGCAGACGACCACCACTTCTTTCGCGAGGGACTTCGCGGCATGCTCACGGCCGACGGGATATCCGTCGTCGGCGAGGCGAGCGACGGCGACGGGGCGGTGGCGATAGCTCGCGAGCGCGAGCCGGATGTGGTCGTGATCGATCTGCGGATGCCGGGTACTTCGGGCATCGACGCCGTGCGCCGGATCCTCGCCGGCCGTCCGCAGACCGAGGTGATCGTTCTCACCGTCTCCGCCGAGCAGAGCGACGTGCTCGAGGCGCTGGCCGCGGGGGCGTGCTGCTATCTGCTCAAGGACACGCGAGTCGATGAGCTCGTCTCGAGCGTCCGGCTGGCGGCGGCGGGCCACGCGGTGCTCTCGCGTGAGGTCGTTCGTGCGCTGGCGGCGCAGGTGCGCACCGGCAGCCACAGGGCCGCGCTCGCCACCGGCAGCGAGCCTGCACTCACGGCCCGCGAGCTCGACGTGATCCGGCTGATCGCCCAGGGTGCCGACAACGCGACTATAGGTCGCGAGCTTTCGATCAGCGGGCACACGGTGAAGCAGCACGTGACGAGCATCTTCGGCAAGCTCGGGGTGCAGAACCGCGTGCAGGCCGCCGTGCGCGCGGTACGCACCGGCCTCGTCTGAGCGCGCGCGGCCGCGTCCGGCGAGAACGCTACGCGGCGGTGGCGGGCTCTATCACCCTCATCGCCGCGTCGCGGTCGGCGACGCCTAGCTTTGCGACCCCCGCGGATATGTGGCGGCGCACCGTGACGGGCGAGAGCGACAGCACCTCACTCACCTCGGCGGTGTTCAGGCCGGAGCTCAGCAGCCTGAGGACCTCCGACTCCCGGGACGTCAATTCGACCGCTCCAACCCGAATCGGCTGCTCAGGGGGCGCGGTGAAGTCGCGTAGCTTGTGCAGCACCGCGCCAACGAGCGCGCGAGGCAGCGCGGCCTCGCCCTTGAGCACGCCGCGAAGCGCGTCCGGCAGGCGATCCGGGCGCGTATCCTTCGGCAGGTATCCGACCGCTCCGGCGCGTAGCGCCGCGAGCACGTCGTCGGTCCGGTCAGAGGCGCTCAACATGACGATCGACGTCGACGGCTGCTCCACGGCGATCCTGCACGCCGCCTGGATCCCGCCGCCGGGCATGCCGACATCGAGCAGGCACACGTCGGGGCGCTCGCGAATCACCGCGCGAACCGCGTTCTCGCAGTCGGCCGCCTCCGCGACCACGCTGAAGCCGCCGTTCATGAGCGCCATACGCACACCGAGACGGGTCGCGGGGTGATCGTCGGCAAGGACGACGGTCGGAGCGCCGGGGACCGGCGTGGCGCTCACGGCAGGATTGCCTCGACGGTCGTGCCCACACCCGCCGCGCTGGTCACGCGCAGCATCCCTCCCAGCGCCCGCGCCCGCACGCTCATGCTGTCCAAGCCAAAGCCCCTGTGAGCGCCGGCCGAGTCGAATCCGCAGCCGTTGTCGTGCACGAGCAGTCGCCACCTGTCGCCGTACTCGAGCACCACCTCGACGCCGGATGGCGCGGCGTGCTTGACGGCGTTCGTCACCGCCTCGCGCGTCACGTGCACGACGGCGTCGAGCGTCGGCTGGTCGGGCTGCTTTCCTGCAGGAACCCCGTCGGCACAGAAGCTCAGCGGCACAAGCCTGGCGGCCGCGCTCGCGGCCGCGCCGACGGCATCGATGACGGGCCTGTGGTCGCGTTTAAGCAGATCCTCGACCATCTGGCGCGCGCCCGCCAAGGCGCGCTCGCCGGCCGTGACCACAATGTTCGCGTGCGCCGGCTGTGCAGCGCCGTCGAGCATGCGGGCACTCGCAAGCGCCAATGCCAGGTCCTGCATGATCAGGTCATGGACGTCGGCCGCTATCCGTCGGCGCTCCTGCGCGAGCAGATCCGCCACCGTGCTGCTCGCCCGCGGCGCGGAGCGTACGCGAGGGCTCTCGAGCGTCGACTGGGACAAGCTCTCCCCTTCTCGAACCGCCCAGGATGCCCGTTGAGCTTTGGATCGTCGCGAAGCCGCTCGCGCCGCAGTCCGCTTGGCGCCCTTGGCCCCGAGCTCGACCGGAGCAACTCCAGAGCCCTGCCGCTGCTTTTCCCCCGTCTTGATCATCCTTGTCGGACCAGCCTTCCTTGGTGGTCCAGACCATACCGAGTCGACGGCCGCGCCGTCGACTCACGCCGGCCCACGACCAGTCGTTAGCCTGCTCTCCCTCCGAGGGAGCCTTCAACCCGGACGGACACTGCGCGCAGAAATCTCATGTCGCGTGATCATATAGATCCAACACCGCAATTTGCAAGGATTTCCTGGGCGTGGCGTTGCAGTTTGCGGAGACTTCTCGATCTGCGGATTGCGACCGGCGCGTTCGTCGCGAGGCGCCAGATATGCGAATATCGAGCCGATGGCCGTACGCGTCGGGATCGATCTTGTAGCCGTGGAGACCGTGCGCGACGCGGTGAGCGAGCACGGGGAGCACTACCTCAACAGGGCCTGGGCGATTTCGCCGTCAGTGTCTCCCACGCGGCGGGCTACGCCACGGCGGTCGTAATCGCTCACAGTACGTGAGTATCGCCCGTGATATCCCGTTAATGAAGTGCCCGTGGCACTGCCGATAACCAACATCATGGCTGAGCAGATCCGCCAGATCCTCAAGAACCACGGCCGCCTGCCGATCGAGGTGGATCAGCTCGCGGCCGATGCCGACCTCTACCAGGCGGGCATGACCTCGCACGCGAGCGTCAACGTTATGCTCGCTCTCGAGGACCACTTCGACATCGAGTTTCCCGACAACATGCTCACACCGAGCGTGTTCGAGAGCATCGCCTCGATCGAGGCCGCGATCACCGAGCTGCGTCCAGCGGCGGGGCCGTCGTGAGCGTCTCGGTCGATCGCGACCAGGCCTTTCTCGACGCCGTCCGCCACGTCGCCGACGAGTTCGCCGCGCCCAGCGCCGACGAGGTCGATCGCGACGCGCGCTTCCCGACCGAGGCGATCGAGGCGCTGCGCGACGAGCACGCGCTGTCCGCCTTCGTGCCGACCCGCCTGGGTGGCGCCGGCGTCGGCTTCGAGACGATCGCCGCCGCATGCTACGAGCTGGGACGCCGCTGCGGAGCAAGCGCGATGGTCTTCGCGATGCACCAGATCCAGGTCGCCACGATCGCGCGCCATCTCGAGGAGGCGGACTGGTTCGAGGAGTATCTCGCGGCGCTCGCCACCGAGCAGCGCTTGATCGCGTCGGTGACCTCGGAGGTGGGCACCGGTGGCGACATGGGGCGCTCGATCGCCGCCATCACGCCCGCCGGCGGCCGGACGTGCACGTTCGAGAAGCAGGCGCCGACGGTCAGCTACGGAAGCTACGCCGACGACCTGTTCGTAACGCTGCGCCGCGCGCCGCAGGCGGAGCCCGGCGACCAGGTACTCGCCCTCGCCCGCAAGGAGCAGATCACGCTCGAGCAGACCGGCAGCTGGGATCCGCTGGGCATGCGCGGGACGTGCTCCCCCGGATATGTGGTGCGCGCCACGCTCGAGCCGGAGCAGATCCTGCCCACGCCATTCTCGCGGGCCATGGCCGAGTCGATGGTGCCCGTCAGCCACATCCTCTGGTCCCACCTGTGGCTGGGGATCGCAACCGACGCCTTCGATCGTGCGCGGGCGTTCGTTCGCGCCGCCGCCAAGAAGGGCACGGGCGAGCCGCCGCCCACCGCACTGCGGCTCTCCCACGTGATGAGCGAGCTCTCGCTGCTGCGCGCCGAGGTCGGCTCGGCCTTGACGGAGTTCGTCGAGGCCTCTGAGGAGCCCGGTCGTGAGCGGCTGTCGACGATGTCCTGCGCGCTTCGCTTCAACAACCTCAAGATCGCCGCCTCCGAGCAGGCCCCACGGGTCTGCCAGGGCGCGCTGGGAGTGTGCGGGATCGTGGGCTTCAAGAACGACACGCCATTCAGCGTCGGGCGACATCTGCGCGACACGATGTCCGCCTGCCTGATGATCGCCAACGAGCGCATCCACCAGACCAACGCCAGCCTGCTGCTCATCGCCAAGGACGTCTAATGCCGCCCGCCCGCCCGGCCAGCGCCGAGCAGGCAGCGTTGCTGGCGCCGACCAGCCGCCTGGGGTTGCCCGATGGCGCGCTTGCTTGACTCGCACGCCACGGCGAGCGTGTGCTCGCGCGTTCACGTCGACGGCGAACAGGCGCGCATGTTGTCCGTGGGCTGGCAGGCCGCGAGCGCGCCGGCGGAGCGCGGCGGCGGGCAGGATACGCAGGAGCTGAGCTGGCTGGCCGCGCGTGTTCCCGGCACGGCCGCGGGCGTGCTCGCCGACGCGGGACTGTGGAGAGCGGGCGAGCCACACGCCTTCGACGAGGAGGACTGGTGGTTTCGAACGAGCTTCGACGCCGAGCCGGCGGCGCCCGGCGAAGAGGTGAGCCTGCACCTGGACGGAATCGCGACGGTCGCCGAGGTGCATCTCAACGGCGAGCTCGTGCTCGAGAGCGACTCGATGTTCGCGGCTCACGCGCTGGCGGTGGGAGAGCGTCTGCTGGGCCGCAACGAGCTGATCATCCGCTGCCGCGCGCTTGCGCCGCTGCTCGCCGAGTCACGCCGTCCCCGTGCGCGCTGGCGCACGCGCTTGGTGACAGAGCGCAACCTACGCTTCTTTCGCACGATGCTGCTCGGTCGTGCTCCCGGCTTCGCCCCCGGGCCTGCCGCCGTCGGCCCATGGCGAGCGGTGCGCCTGCAGCGCCACCGGCGACTGGTGGTGAAGGAGCTGGCGCTACGCACGCGCGTCGACGGCGACGCGGGCGTGCTCAGGATCGAGGCGCGCCTGCGTCCGTTGCGAGGTGAGCAGTTGAGCTCGGTCGCCGTCGAGCTCGATGGGCCTTCTGGCACGCACCGGGCCGAGCTCGGCTTGACCACCGATGCGCAGCCCACGGTGCGAGGTGAGCTGACCGTGCCCAACGTCGCGCGTTGGTGGCCGCATACCCATGGCCGGCCGGCCCTGCACGATGTCCGTCTGCTGATCGACGGCACCTACCGGCAGATCACGCTAGACGCCGGGCGCGTCGGCTTTCGCGACCTGGCCTTCGGGGCGACGGCCAACCACGACCTCGAGCGCGATGGCTTGGACCTTCACGTAAACGGCGTGCGTGTGTTCGCGCGCGGGGCCGTGTGGACCCCGCTGGACATCGTCACCCTGGCTCCGTCTGAACGCGATCTTCGCGCCGAGCTCACGCGCGTGCGCGATGCGGGGATGAACATGCTGCGCATCCCCGGCACCGGCGCGTATGAGACGAGCGTATTCCACGATCTCTGCGACGAGCTTGGGATCCTCGTGTGGCAGGACTTCATGTTCGCCAACTTCGACTACCCGATCGAGCTCGAGCCGTTTCGGGCGAGCGTCGTGCACGAGGCGCGTACCGTCCTTGACGCGGTGGGCGGGCGTCCGAGCCTGGCGGTGATGTGCGGCAACAGCGAAGTCGAGCAGCAGGCAGCGATGCTGGGACTCGATCCCGCGCTCGGGCGCGGAGATCTGTTCGGCGCGCTGCTCCCCGAGCTTGTCCGCGAGAGCGGCGTCGACGCCCTATATGTGCCGTCGGCCCCGTGCGGCGGCGAGTTGCCGTTTCGACCCGATCGCGGCATCGCCAACTACTACGGGGTTGGCGGCTACCGTCGCCCGCTGGAGGACGCCCGCCGCGCGGAAGTGCGTTTCGCCGCCGAGTGCCTGGCGTTCTCCAACCTGCCCTCCTCGCATCCCACCGGGCAGGAGCACGACGCGGCGCCCGCACAGCCGTCCTCGGCGCGGACCCCCGGGCAGCAGGCCGAGCAGAATCCCGTACTGAAGACGGGCGTTCCCCGTGACGTCGGCGCAGACTGGGACTTCGCCGACGTCCGCGACCACTACCTCGGCGTGCTGTTCGACGTCGACCCGACCGCGCTGCGAGCGACCGAACCCGAGCGCTATCTCGAGTGCTCACGCGCGGTGACCGGCGAGGTGATGGCGGAGGTATTCGGCGAGTGGCGGCGCCGCGCCTCCCCGTGCGGTGGCGGGCTCGTGCTGTGGCTGCGGGACCTGCTGCCCGGAGCCGGCTGGGGCGTGATCGACCATCGCGGCGTCCCAAAGCTCGCATATCACCATCTCAGGCGCATACTCGCACCGGTCGCCGTGTGGACGATCGACGAGGGACTGGGCGGCATCGTCGCGCACGTCGCCAACGATCTCCCGCAACCACTGAGTGCCTCGCTGCGAGTGGCGCTCTATCGCGATCGCGAGCTGTGCATCGAGCAGGCGACCGTGCAGGTCGAGCTGGAGCCGCATAGCCAGCGCGAGTGGAACGTCGAGACGGTGATCGGTCGCTTCGTCGACGTCGCGTGGGCCTACCGTTTTGGTCCACCCGCGCAGGACGCGGTCGTCGTTAGCCTCGAACGCAACGCCGAGCACAACGATGACCCGCGGGTGAGCTCCCAGGCCGTGCGCTTTCCCGCGGGACGACCGCTCGAACGCGAGTCAGCCGAGCGGTTGGGGCTGACCGCCGAGGCCGACGCGCTCCCCGGTGGAGATGTGCGGCTGGCGCTCAGCAGCAGGCGGCTGGCCTATGGCGTGCGGGTCGACGCCCCCGGCTTTCTGCCAAGCGATGACGGCTTCTTTATCGAGCCAGGCGGTACTCGCAGTGTTACGCTCCATCCGACCGGCGAAGGGGCCTCGCTCGCGGACGCGAAGCTCGCGGCCCTGAACATGCATGGCCATCTCGGGGTCGTGCCGCAGGAGTCGGGACGATGAGCGCGCCGCGAGCACAGCGAGCGCTGTACCTGCAGGGTGCCGGCCCGGCCACCTTCGCCGTCCTGCACACGGCCGAGGGCTGCGACAAGCACACCGCGGTGTTGCTGTGTCCGCCCTTCGGCTGGGAGGACATGTGCAGCTATCGAATCCGTCGAGAATGGGCTGAGAGGCTGGCGGCGGCTGGCCACACGACCCTGCGCATCGATCTGCCCGGCAGCGGCGACAGCGCGGGCGGCCCGCATGATCCCGGACAGCTCGACGCCTGGACGCAGGCCGTGGACGGAGCGGCATGGTGGCTGCGCAAAGCTCACGGCGCCGAGCGCGTCGCCGTCATCGGCATCGGCCTTGGTGGGATTGTCTCCCTTAGAGCCGCCGTACAGGGTGCGCCGATCGACGAGTTGGTCCTATGGTCCGTTCCCGCCCGCGGCCGCGGGCTCGTGCGTGAGCTGCGTACCTTCTCACGCCTGGAGCTCGCCAACCGCGTCGAGGAGGATGACGGCACGCCGCGCGGCGGGCATGCCGAGGACGGCGCCGTGTTCGCCAACGGCTATCTGCTGAGCGCCGAGACGGTCCTCGATCTGGAGCGCCTGGACCTGCGCGAGCTGGAGCGGGGCTCGCTACGGCGAGTGCTGCTGCTGGGACGCGACGGTCTGAAGGTCGACTCCTCGCTGTCGGTGGCGCTCGAACGGAGCGGCACCGCGGTCAAGGTCGCCGACGGCCCCGGCTTCGGCGCGATGATGGTCGAGGCGCAGGACGCACGACCGCCGCTCGAGGTCTTCGAGCTCGTTGGCTCGTGGCTGGCTGAAGGCGAGCCGGGCGCGGAGCGATCAGATGCGACTTCGCCGGTCGCCCAGCCAGTGAAGGCACGCTCGAGCCTCGCGCCGGCCGCGGCCAGCTCGTCGTGGCCAGGCAACCTGGTTGACCGCGGCGAGCTGCGGCTGGACTGCTCGGGCGTCGCGCTGCGCGAGCGGCCGCTGTTCCTCGACGGACCCAGCGGACGGCTGTTCGGAGTGCTCACCGAGCCGCTCGGCACCCGCAGGCAGCTGACCGCGCTGCTGCTGAACGCGGGACCTCAGCGCCGTACCGGCCCCAACCGGATGTGGGTCGAGATCGCACGGCGATGGGCCGCGAAGGGAGTGCCGACGCTGCGTCTCGACGCGGACGGGATCGGCGACGCCGACGGCGATGCGCAGGCATTGGGGCAGGTGACCGCGTTCTACAGGCCGACATACGTGGAGCAGGCTCGCGCGGCGCTCGAGGCGCTCGCACAGCTCGGGCTGCCGCCTCGCTTCCTCACGCTCGGGCTGTGCTCGGGAGCCTACTGGTCAGCACACGCCGCACTCGCCGACGAGCGCGTGGCCGCCGCGATCATGCTCAACCCGCGCACGCTCGTTTTCGACGAGTGGCGGCACGCGATCAGGCGCACGCGTCTGCTCAAAGAACGAGCGCTGATGGCTTCCACCTGGCGCAAGCTGCTGCGGGGCGAGATCAAGCTTGCCAAGCATCTCGAAACTGGGCGGACACTCGTCGAGCGAGCAGCGAGCGCGCCGCTGCGCGTCCGCGCTTCCCGGCCCGAGGATCGGCCCGCGCCCGAGCAACCGGTGCACCAGCGAATCGAAGCGCTATTCGATGGTTTGAGGGATCGCGGCCAGCACGGACTGCTGCTGTTCACGGGTAAGGAGGTTCTGCGCGACGAACTCAGCCATGCCGGGGTGTTCGAGCGCATGAATCGCTGGCCGAACCTCGAGATCGCGCTGCTGGAGACCTCAGCGGACACGCATACGCTGACCCCGCTGTGGCTGCAGCGTCAGGTGGGTTTGCTGGTCGACCGTGTCCTCGAGGACGAGCTGAGGCGCCAAGCCGCATAGGCTCGGCTCAGCGCTGCAGTGCCTCGCGCAGTTTCATCAAGCGGGCGAGCTGCTGCTCTGAGAGTCGCGCCTTGATGAGGTTGCGCAGCGCCGCCCCGCCGCGTAGCGGAGCCGTGCGCAGCAGTGTCAGCGGCAGTCGCATGCCCACCGGGGTGAGGATCGTCCATGCCACCGGATCGCTGCCGTCCGCGAAGCGCAGCTTGTAGCTCTGCTCGCCCAGGCCGAGGTCGACGCGGCTTTCGCCGCGCTCGAAGCCCTCCTCGATCGCGTCGAGGATCCCGAGCATCGACGGCTTGAGCTTCGCGAACCGCTCGTCCCATCCCCCGTTGATGTACAGGACGCGGCCACCGGCGGCCAGAAATAGCTGAGCGGAGATCGGCTCGCCGTCGACCTCCAGCATGCGCATGCGAAAGCGGCCCTCCTGCTCGAGCAGCGCATGTCCCATGTCGCCCAGCACGCCGGCCAGACGCTCCCCCAGCCCGACAAAGCTCGAGCTCCCGCGACCCTCCCAGCGGGCGACGTGCAAGCGCACGAACAGGTCTATGTCGGACGGCAAGCTCTCGACGGTGCTCGAACGCGTGGTCCCTCCCGCCGCGATGAACTGCCGGCGCAGGCGGCGCATCTCGCGGCGGAAGTTGGAGCTCTTGGCGCTCAACCATGCCTCGAAGGAGTCCTCTCGCAGCGACACGGTGGGGCAACCGGACACCTGGTAGCGGCGACTCGCCGGGCGCCGGCGGCCCGGCCAACCATCGCCGAGCGCTGCGGCCCAATCGGAGCTGAGCGGGGTCCCCTCGAGCGTCACCGCCCCCGAGCGCGCAGCGCAGGAGGCGAGCGCGCTTGCGATCTCGCCGGCTACCGCCGGCTCATGCCCGGCGGCGACTAGCGGCGCCAGACGCCCTCCGAGCTCGATGCCCGGCAGGCGCAGGCCGAGGCCGCCGCCGCGCCAGCCGGGCTGCAGGTAGAAGGGAGCGAGTCCGACCAGCCGCCCGCCGTCTCGCACGACGATCACCCTTGGCTGTGCGCGCGCCGGCGCCAGATTCCGCCACCAAGCCATCACGCACGCCGGCGCCATCAGCGGGAGCTGGTTGGCCGACGCAAGCTCGTCCCACTCGCCCGCAAGTGGGCTCAGCTGCGAGAGCTCAGTGACGACTTCCGAGGCTGGCACCGCCCGCCAACTGTATCCGCGGCTAGCGGGGCGGCCCAAGCGCCTCGCCGCCGCCGTCGCGCAGCCCGGCGCCGATGCGCTCCACGAACAAGCCGGCGCGCACGTCGTCGAGCGGCTGCAGGGAAGCGCGCGAGCGTCGCCCCACTCGTCTCAGGCGCATCGCCGCGACTGCCTCGAAGCCAGCCTTCTCCGCGGCACGGCGTGCGGAGGCGTTGTGCGCGGCGATCTTGGTGATCATCCAGCGACTGCCCTCGCCGCCCACGACGTCGGCTATCGCCGCGTAGGCCGCCGGGGCGACGCCACGACCACGCGCGGCCGGAGCGGCGAGCGAGTCCTCTAGGCAGACCGTGTCGGCGGGAAGTGCCAGCTCGCCGCCCGGCGCGGCGATCGTCGGAGTCGACCCACGAAAGATCCAGCAGCCGAACAGCGCCTGTCCGTCCTCGAGCACCAGCCACAGGTCGTTGCCTGCCAGCCGGCGGGCGTGCGCCTCTCGCGAGACGACCGTGGAGGTCAGCTGCGCGAGCAGCCGCATGTCGGGCTCGCCGGGGCGATCCAGCACCAGCCCGGACGCCAGCTGCGGCCTCGGGCGCGCGCCCGCCGGCTCGAGCAGATACCACACGTGATCCTCGGACAGCGCCACCAGACCCGCGGCGCGACGCGCGGCGGTGCGGGCGCCCCCAAGCACCCCATCGCGCCGAAGCAGCAGCCGGATCCGCTCGCCGGAGGGTCTCCTCATCGTCGCATCCTTGGTGCCTTGGTGTTCTCGGTGGCTATCGATCGGCCTGCCGCGAGCGGGCAACATCGCGGACGCCCCTGCTCAGCTTCCGGGCGACGCGCATGGGGACCGAGCGCAGAAGCGGCTCATAGCGGTCTGTCAGCTTCAGATACACCACCGCCAGCGGGTCGGCGGCGCCGATCATCGCCCGCGTCATCGTGTAGGGCTCCCAGCCGCCGGACCCGGTCGTCACCGCGGCCAGCAGGCCCGTGTCCCGTGTCGCCGAGATGGCTGCCTGCCCGTAGCGACCGAACGGATAGGCAAAGGTCTCGACCCTAACCCCGGCGATCCGTTCGATCGCCTCGCGACTGCCTTCGATCTCCTCGCGGCAGGCGTGGTAGTCCAGCATCGAAAGGTCGGCGTGCGTGATCGTGTGCGCCCCCAGCTCCCAGCCTGCGCCCGCCAGCTCGCGCAGTTCAGACTCCTGCATCATCGCGCCGTCACCGCCTGCTCCAATCCACGGGCTCATACCTCCGAGGAAGCCGACGGTCACGTACACAGTGGCCGGGATCCCGTACTCCTCGAGGATCGGCCGTGCGACGGTGTTGTTGTTGCGCATGCCGTCATCGAACGTGATCGCGGCGAGACCCGGCTCGGGCGTCCCGCCCTGTGCGCGCCGTGCCAGCTCCGCCAGCGTGACGAACTCGAAGCCCGCTTCGAGCAGCAGCTCGATCTGCATGCGAAAACGTCGTGGCGAGACCTGGAGCAGGCTGAGATCGTCGCGCAGCCGCGAGCGTGCCACCCCGTGATAGCCCAGCACCACCGGCCGTCGGCGGCGAACGCCGGCGAGCAGCCGGCCCCACGGTGGGTGCCCGCCGCGTGCGGGCCGGGCGCGGACGGCCATGCTCACCGGGTCGCGGCGGGCTCTGTAGAAGCGTGCCGCGCCACGTAGTAGAGCTCGGGACACTCGGCGCAGGCCTCGCCCGGGTCGACTGGCGCGCCGGACAGCTGTCGGCACTCGAGCAGCTCGAATCCCTCCTCGGCGAACTGGCGTGCCTGGGCGTCGCGTGAGATGTAGTAGTGCAGCAGTGAGAAGTCGTGGGCCTCGTCGACCAGCACAGCGTAGTCGCGCTCGCGGCGCTGCAGGTGAGCCAGGCGTCGCCGGTTGCGCAGCCGCCGCGGCAGCTGGTGCAGACTGCGTGCCACTCCGCGCGCGGTGCGCTCCTCGATCCGCGTCGGGCGCGCGATCGACGGGGCGTAGTGGAGGTTGTGCGAGGAGACGATCAACAGTCCCCCGTCGACGAGCAAGCGGCCAATCTCGCGGATGACACGCCGGCGCTCAGAGTCGCCGAGCACGTCGATCACGTTGAACGGCGCCACAATCACGTCGAAGGAGCCGCCGGCGAACGGCGACAGATCGCGCAGGTCTCCGACCGTGAAGGTGACGCTCGGGTAGGCACGACGGCAGTACTCGACCATCGCCGGCGAGAGGTCGACGCCGTGAACCTCGCGCGAGAGCTGACTCAGATGGCCTGTCAGGCGGCCGGCCCCGCAGCCGAGCTCGAGCACACGGCCGCACAGTTGGAGGCGGTAGCGCTCGAGTAGCAGCGTCTCCACCGGGCGCAGCTCGCTCGTCGCGTACTGGGCGACGAAGTCACTGTGCTCCCAGACGTCCGCGTTCAGATGCGCCTGTTCGTCCATGAGCGTCGTCGTTTAGATCATCGGATTGTTGGGCATGGACGCTTAAGCCATGATACGAGTGCGCACGGCTTTCGCCGGTCGCCAAGCCCAACCCTTCGATCGATCGGCCTAGGTGTTGTCATGGGGTTGAGAAATGCGTGAGCGCGTCCGATGATTATTGGGTGATGACCGACGAGATACGCACGATCATCAAGCAGCACGGTCGGCTGGCGAGCGACGCGGACTCGCTGGCGAACGACGCCGACCTTTACCAGGCCGGCATGAGCTCGCACGCGCGCATCAACGTGATGCTGGCGTTGGAGAACCACTTCGACGTCGAACTGCCCGACCGCATGCTCACGCGCAGCGTGTTCGAGAGCATCGCCAGCATCGAGGCGGCGCTGACCGAGCTGCGCGCCGAGTCACCGACGCGATGAGCGTCTTCGTCGACCGCGAGGCGGCCTTCTTCGACGCCATCGTCGGCATCGCCGATGACGTGGCCGCGCCGAACGCCGACGCGGTCGACCGCGATGCGCGCTTCCCAGTGGAGACGATCGAGGCCATGCGCGACGAGCGGGCGCTGTCGGCGTTCATCCCCTCGGAGCTCGGCGGCGGCGGCGTGTCCTTCGAGGCGATCGCCGCCGCGTGCTTCCAGCTGGGGCGCCGCTGCGGCGCGAGCGCGATGGTCTTCGCCATGCACCAGATCCAGATCGTCACGATCGTGCGCCATCTCGAGGATGCGCCGTGGTTCGAGGAGTACCTGCGCGAGGTCGCCGCCAAGCAGTTGCTGGTGGCCTCGGTCACCTCCGAGATCGGTACCGGCGGCGACATGGGTCGCTCGGTGGCGGCCGTCACCACCGCCGGCGAGGGCGGTTGCCGATTCGAGAAGAAGGCGCCGACGGTCAGCTACGGCGAGTACGCCGACGACCTGTTCGTGACGCTGCGGCGCAGCCCCGAGGCGGAGCCCGGAGACCAGGTCGTGGTGCTCGCACGGCGCGGCCAGCTCACGCTCGAGCAGACCGGCACCTGGGATCCTCTGGGCATGCGCGGAACCTGCTCGCCCGGCTATCTCGTCAAGGCCGAGCTGGCAGCCGAGCAGATCCTGCCGACGCCGTTCCCGCGTGTCGCGGCCGAGTCGATGGTGCCGGTGTCGCACATCCTGTGGTCGCATCTGTGGCTCGGGATCGCCACCGACGCGTTCGACCGCGCGCGCGCGTTCGTTCGCGCCGCCGCTAAGCAGAAGCCCGGCGAGCCGCAGCCGGTTGCCCTGCGCCTGTCCCACCTGATGAGCGAGCTCTCGCTTCTGCGCGCCGAGGTCGCATCCGGCCTGCACGAGTTCGTGCGGGCCTCGGAGGAGCCCGACCGTGAGCGCCTCTCGACGATGGCGAGCGCCCTGCGCTTCAACAACCTCAAGATCGCCGCATCCGAGCAAGCGCCGCGGGTCTGCCAGGGTGCACTGGGGGTCTGCGGGATCATGGGCTTCAAGAACGACACGCCCTACAGCGTCGGACGCCACCTACGCGACACGATGTCCGCCTGCCTGATGGTCGCCAACGAGCGCATCCATCAGACGAACGCGAGCCTGCTGCTGATCGCCAAGGAGGTCTGATGCCCGCGGCCGTCCCCGCCACGCGCGAGCAGGCGGCGCTGCTCGCCCAACTGCTCGGCAGGCGTCTGCTGATCGAGACTGGGGTGCCCGGCGTGTACGGGCGCGGCGGCAACTTCGAGGACGTACGCGAGCGTCTTGCCGCCTACGTGACGCGCGCCGTTGCGCCCGAGCAGCCCGAGCAGCTGCGATTCCCACCCGTGCTGCCGCGCCGCGACCTCGAGAAGGTCGACTACCTGAAATCCTTCCCGCACCTCGCGGGCAGCATCTTCTCGTTCGAGGGCACCGAGGCGCAGGCCGCCGAGCAGCAGGAGCGGGCGAGCCGTCACGAGGACTGGAGCGAGCATCAGACGATGACCGAGCTCGTGCTGACGCCCGCCGCCTGCTACCCGGTGTACCCCGCGATCGCCGCCCGCGGCCCGCTGCCGGCCGGCGGCGTGACCGTCGATGCCGGCGCAGCCTACGTGTTCCGTCACGAGCCCTCCGGGGATCCCGCGCGGCTGCAGATGTTCCACCAGCGCGAGATCGTGCGGATCGGCGAGCCAGACCGCGTCGAGGCCTGGCGCGATGCGTGGCGTGGGCGCGCGCTGGAGCTGCTGCGCGGCATCGGCTTGGAGGTCCAGCTCGACATCGCGACCGACCCGTTCTTCGGACGCAGCGGGCGCATGCTGGCTGTCAGCCAGCGCGAGCAGCAGCTGAAGTTCGAGGTCCTCACACCGATCGCCGGACCGGAGCCGACGGCGGTGGCGTCGTTCAACTATCACCAGGACCACTTCGCCTCCGCCTACGGGATCGAGCTCGCCGGCGGCGGCGGCGCGCATACGGCCTGCCTCGGCTTCGGTCTCGAGCGGATCACGATCGCGCTGTTCAGGACGCATGGGTTCGAGCTACCGGCGTGGCCGAGCGAGGTCCGCCGCACACTGTGGGATACATGAGCAACACCCCCACCACCCAGCTCACGAGCCTGCTCGGCCTGGATCCGGCCACCTATCGCTCGCACTCGCTCCACGACACGGATCGCAGCTACGCGGAAACCAACTGCTACACGGACATCCTGATCGAGCTGCTGCACGCCTGCGGCCAGGAGCCGCTGGCTGCGATGGGCGCGACCGTACGGATCGACTTCGAGGGCGACCAGTGGACCTTCTTCAAGCCTCCCCCCGAGGACCTTGAGCTCCTGTTCGGTCTGGACATCCACGAGATGCAGCCCTACCGGCCGCTGCCGGACCAGGCCGCCGAGCAGATCGAGCAGGGCCGCACGTTGATCGTCGAGCTGGACTCGTGGTATCTGCCGGACGCAGCCGCCACCAGCTATCGCCGCGAGCACGTCAAGAGCTCGGTCGTGATCGAGGGGATCGACCGTGATAGCGAGCGTCTGCGCTACTTCCACGGCACCGGGCTTTACGAGCTCTCCGGCGAGGATTATCGTGGCGTCTTCCGCCTCGGCCACCACTTCTCCGAGGACGTGCTTCCCCCGTACACAGAGCTGGTGCGCTTCGACGTGGGTCCGCGGCTGCGCGCAGCGGAGCTACGAGAGGCCGCACGCAGCCGCCTGCGCCACCATCTCGCCCGCCGCCCGCAGAGCAATCCGTTTGTCCGCTTCGCCAGCCAGCTCGAGCTGGACCTACCGCGCTTGCTAGAGGGCGACGCGGCCGACTATCACGCGTACGCGTTCGCGACGGTGCGCATGGCGGGCTCGGCCTTCGGGGCAGCTGCCACCTTTGTCGACTGGCTGAGAATCGACTCCCCCGCCGTCTCGGACGCATTCGCCCGAATCGTCGAGGGATGCAAGATCCTGTCGTTCAGGCTCGCCCGGCGGCGGCCGTTCGAGCCGGGACCCACCGTCGCCGAGCTGGCGGGCGCGTGGGACGAGGCGATGACACGGCTGGATGACGCGATCGGCTGAGGCGCTATACCTGGACTGCGGCTCACACCGCGTGTTCGGGTTTCACCACCCCCCACAGGGACGGCCGCGCGCGAAGGGCGTGCTGCTGTGCCCGCCGTTCGGCAACGGCGAGCTCTGCTCCTACCGCAGTCGCCGGGACTGGGCAATTCACCTGGCCCGCGCCGGGCACGCGACGCTGCGCATCGATCTCCCCGGGACCGGCGACAGCGCCGGCGGCCCCCACGACAGCGAGCTCTCGGCTGCGTGGGTGAGGGCTGTGGCGCAGGCAGCTGCCTGGCTGCGCACTGAGACCGACGTAGCCAGCGTAACGGCCATCGGTATCGGCCTGGGCGGACTACTCGCCTGCGCGGCGGTGGCCGAGCAGGCGCCGATCGACGATCTCGTGCTGTGGGCGGTGCCCTCGCGCGGTCGCGCGTTTGTGCGCGAACTCCGCGCGTTCTCGCGCCTGGAAGACGCCGCTTTGGCCGAGGAGGACCCCGCGCGAGACGCCGCCCGGGCGGACGAGTACACCGTGCGCGACCCAGCGCTGGACGAGACCGCGGACGGCGCGTTGCAGACAGGCGGGTTCGTGATGAGCGCCGAGACGGTCACGGCACTCGAGGCGCTCGACTTGACCGCGCTCGCGCTCCCCGATGCCCAGCGGCGAAGGGTGCTGATGCTCGAGCGCGACGGGATCGAGGTCGACAGGCGCCTGCGGGACTTCTTCGCGGCGAGCGGCGCCACCGTGACCGTCGCGGCGGGACCCGGCTACGGCCAGATGATGGCCGAGCCATACGAATCGCGCTCGCCGACGGCCGTGTTCGCATACGTGCGGGATTGGCTCGCCGCGACCGAGCCGACGAGCAAGGGGGATCCGTCCCGCCGCCCGCTGGCCGTGGCGGGCCCGCGGGCGCACGAACTCGAGACGTGCGCGGAGATCGAGCTTGCGCGAGAGAGCGCGAGCGTTCGCGAGACGCCGCTCACCGTCGAGCACCACTGCGGACGGCTGTTCGGCGTGCTCGCCGAGCCGACCGGCTCATCGCGCGAGGACATCTGTGTGATCTTCCTGAACGCGGGCGTCATTCGGCGCATCGGCCCCAATCGCATGTGGGTGGAGGCTGCGCGGCGGTTCGCGGCAAGGGGCGTGCCGACCCTGCGTATGGACCTCGCCGGCATCGGCGACGCCGACGGCGACGACAGCGGCTGGGCGGACGACGCAAACCTTCACGTGCCGGCCTTCGTCGAGCAGACGCGCGAGGTCATAGACGCTCTGGGCGCGCGCGGGCTGCCGTCACAGGTTCTGCTCGCGGGGCTGTGTTCGGGAGCCTATTGGTCCTTTCACGCGGCGCTCGAGGACGAGCGGGTAGTGGGCGCGCTGATGGTCAACCCGCGCGTACTGTTTTGGGACGGCCGGCGCCAGCTTCGGCAGGAGGCCGACCACGCCCACAAGCTGCTGGAAGCACGCCTGTGGATCAAGCTCGTGCGCGGCGGGCTCTCGCGCGAGCGGATCTCGACGTTCGTGCGGGCGATCCTTGCCCTGCTCGCACGCCTGCCAGCTCGCATCGCCGCGAGAGGACACAGCGCGCTCAGCGGCGGCGACCGCGTCGACCATGCCCTGGATCGTCTGGCACAGCACGGTAAGCACCTATCGATCGTGTTCGGTCCGCGCGAGCAGCTGCGGCTCGAGCTCGAAACCGACGATCACCTCAGCGCTCTGGCAGCGCGATCGAATGTCATTGTCGATCTGATCGACGGAACCAGCGAAGTGCACACGCTCGAGCCGCTGTCATTGCAGCGACAGGTGCACGAGCTGCTCGACCGGGCACTCGAGCGTGAGCTGGAGCGGCTGCATCAGCGCTGAGCGACGGCCTGCATCAGCGTTGCGCCGGCGAGCGATTCTGCCGCCTGCTCGGCACTGCTGCCCTCCTGGCCGGTCGCGGCGCTCCAGGCTGCGAGCGATTCATAGCTCTCGCCGTCGTAAAGGATCTGGAGCGGTTCGCCGCTGGCGGAGTAGCCGTTGCCCTGGAACTGCAGACCCGGCTGCGCGGCCGGTACGTACACGACCGGAAGTCCGCCCGTGGTGACGAACTGGTTGTCGAGGAAGTGCGCGTCGCTCGTCCCGAACGCCTCGACCGCGCTTGGCGTCCCGCCCGGCGGCTGGCCGAGCACGACGGTGTTCTGGTAGACCTCGGTGTCGCTCACCTGGCTGCCTTCGCCGCCGAGCAACAGCGCCGCGTACGCGCCACGGCGTGAGTCATCGCTGCTGAGGTCGAACCTGATCGCGTTCCCGCGGACTTCGTGAGGGGCTCCGACGTAGTCGTAGATAAGGAAGCCGGCACCGTCGTTGTCGTGGCTGTAGTCGTATTGCAGCACGCAGTTGGTGGTGCCGCCGTCGAGGTCGAATCCGTCGCCGTCGTTGCCGCCCGGCCCGGAATGGTTCTCGTAGGATTCGCTGCGTTCGATGTCGACGGCGTTGGCATCCGCCGCCCAGATTCCAACCGGGCCGCAGCCCGCGCACGAGTTCGACGCGCCATTGTCGTAGGCGACCGAGCCGTAGATCAGGCCATGGTCGACGTCGCCGAGGAAGATGCCGTCACCGGAATGGCTCTGCGGGTAGTCGGGGTCGCCCGGATCGTCGTATGCTCGGCAGCCACGGATGGTGACGTCGGCGTTCGCGTAGCCGCGTGCTCGCGGATCTTCCACACCGTTCACCGAGATCCCGTAGAAGCGGTTTTCGTCGACCACGCAGTTTTCGATCGTCACGTCGCTGAAGCCGCTCTGCGAGCCGTCGCGGGGTCTGCCCGCCACGGCAATTCCGGCGAAGCCGAAGCCGCTCGCCTGCACATCCTCGATGCTCAGCATCCGAAGCTTCCTCGCGTGCGGCAGGTCGTTGAGCGCGTACACGCCGCTGCCCAGGTTGCTCGAGGGCCCGTCGCCGACGACGACGAGCTCGCGCACCTCGACCCCGCTCGAATCGATCACCTGCACGCCCGAGCCGGCGCCCGCCGCGATCGTGGCGCGCCCGCCGCCATAGGAGGCGATGATCACCGGGGCGCGAGCCGAGCCCCCGCCGGAGACCTCGAGCCGCAGAGTTCCGGCGAACGTCGCCCCGCCGCGCAGGAGCAGCCGGTCGCCGGGGACGACCTTCAGCCGATCGAGCCGCGCGAGCGTGCGCCACGGCCGCCGCGGCGAAGTGCCCGCGTCATGGTCACTCCCACTCGGGCTGAGGTAGTACGTGGCCGCCCGCTTACTCGCCGTCCGCGACATGGCTGCCCGCGTCGCGGCTGTATGCGTCGTGACCGCTTGTGTCGTGACTGCGTGTGCCGTGGTTGCCCGCGTCATCGCGATGGCGTTCGCGAGCGTGCCCGCCACGGCGAGCGCCGCAGCGCACAGCGCAGCCGGCGCGAGGGCGCGTGGCTGGGAAAACGGGAAGCGCGAGCGGACGCTCGTCACGCGGCGATCCTCTCATGTCGACGGGAAGATCGGCCGATAATGTAGGCGAGCGGAAGCCCGCTGGCCACACCGAGCTGAAGCCCGCTGGCCATCCCCTGGTCCCGCCCCCATCACCGACGATCCTTGGCCGTTCGCCCTCTTACGCTATCCGCCAACGCGACGGATTTCGCACTCACCAGCCCTCGAGCGCTGCTCGCCGGCCCACCCGCAGCCGACGAGCGGGACGCAACCGTCGGGCCGCCGTCCGACGATCGGCCGGGCGTCGCGCTGCTCGACGCGGCCAGCCTGGACGCTCCGCCGCCCGGCGCATCCCTGTATCTACTCGCGCCCGCAGCGCTTGCACCGGGCGATCCGGTCGAGATCCTCGCCAAACTGAGACGGCGCGTCGCGCCGAGCCTGCTCGGGGGTCCGGCGGCCAGCGAGGGCCCCTTCGATCGCTCCCCGGTTGATGCCGTGGTGATGACGCCCGCCGAGAACCCCGAGGCGACGGCGTGGGCGGCGCTCGCCGCCGGCGTACGCGCGGCAGGCCGCCCGCTGGTGCTGCTGGTCGATCGCCCGGTGCCGGTCGACTGCGTGACGGCCGCCGTTGACGCGGGCGCGGCCGCCGTGGTGTTCGCATGTGACGGTGGCGCCCGCGACGCGGAGCTGCTCGCCGAGGTGGCCAGCGCCGAGCGCCACAGGCTCGACGACGCGCCGCTGATCACGGTCGCCGTCTGCAACCGCAACGGCGCCCGCGACCTCGAGGATTGCCTGAGCTCGCTGACTCGGCTGGAGTATCCGGCGTTCGAGGCGCTGGTGCTCGACGACGGCAGCACCGATAATTCGGTCGAGGTCGCTCGCGGACTGGGGGCACGCGTGATCGAGCTGGGAGCCGTCGGCCTGGGTGGCGCTCGCAATGCCGCGATCGAACACGCGCGCGGCGAGCTGCTGGCCTACCTCGACGGCGACGCCCAGGCGGAACCGGCGTGGCTCATGCGACTGTGGCGCCTGCACGACCGCCTGCGACCCGGTGGCGTTGGCGGACCGAACCTGCCGGTGACGGATCCCGGCTGGCAAGAGCGCGCCGTCGGCGGAGCGCCGGGGGTGGCGATGCCGATCGTGGGCGCCGACGGGCGCTGTACCCACCTGGCCGGCTGCAACATGTCGTTCCGCCTCGACGTGGCACGCGAGGCGATGTTCGATCCCGATGTCATCTACGGCGACGACGTCACGTTCTGCTACCGCGTCCTGGATCTGGGTGAGGACCTGCTGCTGCACCCGACGGCGAGCGTCCGCCATCACCGTCGCCGTACGCTCGAGAGCTACGTGCGCCAGATGTTCCAGTACGGGCGCTGGGGCACCCTGATGAGCGCTCGCTACGGCAATCGTCTCGTCGACGTGGACGCCCCGATCAGCGTGCTCGAACGCCTCGATCCGCGGCGTCCGCACCGCTGCTTCGTCGGGCCGCAGGCCAAGCAGCGCTACAACCTCGGCTTCGCGCCATTGAGCAACGGCTTTCCGTTGAAGCTGATGGTGGCGACGCTCGCCCTCGCCGCCGCGGCGGCGACGCCGGCGTGGCTGCTGGGCAGACTGCGTGCGCTGCGTGCCATCGCCGCATGCGCCACCGTCGCGCAGCTCGGCTACGTCACGGCTCGCACGCCCGTGCAGCAGGGCGCGCGCGGGCTGCGTGCGCCCGCCAACCGTCTGCTTACGGCCCTGCTCTGGTACCTCGGCCCGGCAGCCGTCGCCGCCGGACGCGCGCGAGCGCTACGCGAGATCGCGCGGCAGCGATCACCGGGCCCGGGCGAGCAGTGATGGGGCATCGTTCTCTGTGGGCAGCGCTGCGACGGCGGCTGCGCCCGCTTAAGCGCGCGGCTATCGGCCCCGCTGCACTGGCGCTCGACCTGCTGATGCGCTGCAGCGGCCGCGCGTTGGGCGTCGCGATCGTGTTTCACCGCGTGGGCGACCCGCCGGGCGACCCCGAGACGCAGCTCGTGCCCGCCCTCGGCAGCGATCTCTTTCGTGCGCAACTCGAGCTGCTGCGGCGCCGCTACACGATCGTGCCGGCGGCGTCTTTGCCCACTGTGGCGTCGCGGCGCCGGCGCTTCGCGAGGTTCCCGGTCGCGCTGACCTTCGACGACGACTGGTCCGGGCACGTCGATGTCAGCCTGCCTGCGCTCGCGCAGGCAGGGGCCGTGGCCACGTTCTTCCTCAACGGAGCCTCGCTCGAGCGGCCGCACGCGTTCTGGTTCGACGTGCTCCAGCGCGCGTATGACCGCGGTCTGCTCGGCCCGCCGGGGACGATCCACTCCGAGGCTGCGCGGATCCAGGAGCTGTCTTCGGCGCGGCGACGCGAGACGGTCCAGGGACTGCTCGCGCGCATGCAGAGCGCGCCGCCGGCCACCGGGCTGAGCAGTGCGGACGTGCGACGGCTCGCAGACGCCGGGCACGAGATCGCGTTCCACACGCGCGAGCACGAAACCCTGACGACGCTCGACGACGGCGAGCTCGACCGTGCCCTGAGCGACGGGCGAGACGAACTCGAACGGGCAGCCGGTAGGAGGCTCAGCGCGATCGCCTATCCGGGCGGGCGGGCCGACGGGCACGTGCTCGAGCGGGCGCGCTTGGCGGGCTTCGAGCGCGGCTACAGCACGATGCCCCACCCGGTCAGCAGCGAGTCCAACCCTCTGTGGCTGGGACGCGTGTATCCGTCGAGCGAGTCCGCGGCGCGCCTGTCGCTGGCGATCGGCAGGGTCCTGTCGGCCCGCCGGCTCGCGACGGCCCGGCCTCAGAGCACGAACGCCGCGGGGTAGCGCTCCAGCCACCGCGGCGAGGACTGCGCAGTGTCCGCGCCGGCATCCCGCCTGCGCCCGGCCACGGCGATCCGCGCGGCGTTGAGCAGCAGCGACGCCTGGCGGTAGCGCAGCGCCGCGCGCAGCGACTCGCGGCTCGCGCGCCGGCGCTGCCCGGCCTTCTCCAGTCGGTCGACCGTCCAGAAGGCGAACGACTCGGGGTCCAGCGCACAGCCGTGCCGGCTTGCGCCAGCGCGGTGCTTGGCGAGGAAGCGGTCGTACTCTTGGAAGATAGGAGCCGGCGCGGTGATCAGCATGCTCGCTCGGTGCTGAACGTAGGCGAGGAGCACGTCCTCGACGGGCGCGACGGGACTGCGCTCGGCCAGGCGCAGGCACAGATCCCAGTCGGCGAGCTGGTGCAGCTGCGGATCGAACCCGCCCAGCTCACGCAGCAGCGTGGCCTCGACCACCACGTTCGAGCAGGCGCCCGGTATCACCTGGTGTCGGTACAGGCGCTCGAGTAGTCCCGTCGCCGCGGGCGCGGGCAGAGCCTGGAAGGGGACGAGCTGCTCATCGACGTAGACGCCGGCGGCGTAGGACCAGCCCGCCGCTCCAGACGCGCACGCCCGCAGCTGGGTCGCGAGCTTCTCAGGCGACCACAGGTCGTCGTCGTCGAGTAGGGCGATCCACTCGCCCTCGGCGACCTCGATGCCGGCGTTGCGCGCCCACGCCACGCCGTGGTGCTCTGACATGTCGATGATCCGCACGCGATCGTCCGCCGGCTCCAGCAGGTCCTGCGGCAGCGGACGCCTGCCGTCGTTGACGATCACCAGCTCGAGCTCGACATCGCGCTGCGCGAGCGCGCCCACGACCGTCCGGCGCAGCAACTCGGCACGTTCGCACGTGGGAATCACGATCGTCACGCTGCGGGATGCCACCATCGCTGTTTTTAGCATCGTCCGTCGCTGCGCCCAGGTTGAGAGCCGGCACGACACTCGCGCGAGCGTGCGCCTTCAACCGGGGGCGCTCGAACGCTCAGGCGGCGGCCGGTCGACCGCCGAGCGCCCGTTTGAGCAGGTCGCGCAGCTCGAGCAGCGTGCCGCGATCGACGACCGCGATCGTCGCGACGTACGCGACGAGCGCGACGAGCGCGACGAGCAGCAGACGGGGAAGCGCGCTCACGCCCGCGTCCCCGAGCTGGCTGCGCAACACGAGCCCCACGAGCAGCGTGACGGCAGCCGCGATCACGGGCAGCGCCATGCTCTTGAGCACCTCTAGGTAGGACACGGCGAGGCGGCGGTGAACGTACACGACGAGCGGGATCAGCACCGTCATCGAGTCGAGGGCAACGAGCCCGGCGACCACCTCTGCCGAGCCGAACACGGCGGCGGCGGCGAAGATCGCGGGTGCGAGCACGAACAGGCGAACGAGGTTGATCGACGCTAGGAAGCGCGCGCCGGAGTTCGCGTTGACGAACCATCCGAGCATTCCCGACGGTCCCGTCACGGCCCCCCATATGCACAGCACGACGAGGATCGAGTCGGCGGCCTTCCAGCGGGGCCCGAGCACGACTGCGATGAAGTCCGGGGCCGTGGCTGCGAGCACCGCCAGCGGCAGCAGCGTCGCCAGCGTGACGTAGCGCAGCGAGGTAGCCAGCGTCGCGGCGCGGCGCTCGGGCTCCTCGCGCAGGCGAACGTAGGCCGGAAAGGCCGCTTCGGAGACCGGCCCGGCGACCGCCTTGTTGGGGAGTTCGGTGAGCCGGCAGGACATCGAGTAGAGCGCCATCGACTCCGATCCGAGGATCGCCGAGACGGCAATGTAGTGGAGGTTTTCGATCATGAACGAGCTCATCGACTGTGACACGAACGAGCGCGACTCGCCCAGCGCCTGGCGCGCCAGGCGGCGGTCGAAGCGCGGGCGCAGCACGAACGGGTACGCCTTCCACAGCACCGCCGTCGCGAGCACGCCGGCGGCAAGCTGGCCGGCGACCATGCTCCACAGGCCCGCGCCGAGCACCGCGCACGGCACGGCGACGGCGACGTAGCCCGCGGCCAGGGCGAACTGCCCGGCGAAGCGCTCGCGCCAGAGCATCTCGCGCTGCAACAGGTTGGTGATCAGCCAGATGATCGTGCTCGTGATGATCGTCAGCGAGAGCAGCGGCAGCACGTCGGCGAGTTTGGGAGATCCAAACAGGTCGGAGATCGGTTGGGCGAGTGCGGATGCGATCGCGACACCGCACAACGCAAAGCCCACCATCAGCGTCAGCACGGTCCCGATCAGCCGATCGTCGCGTTCCTCCCTGACTACCAGCGAGATGCTGAGACCGTTGTCTGCGAGCAGGTTGAACGTGTTCACCACCACCAGGCCCGTCAGCACCACGCCGATCTGCGCGGGCGGAACCAGCCGCGCGATCACGATCGTGCCGATCAGCTGAGTGCCCCTGCTGAGCGCGAAGGACACCACCGTCCATGGAACACCGCGCAGCGCGCGCGTCCCCACAGAGCCTTCCGCAGCGAGGATCGGCTCATCGAGCACGGGGGCGGAGTCGATGGGAGTCATCAGCCGAGCATCTGGAGCGGATTCGGCTGGACCGCCTGGCTGAATCACACCAGGGCATGGTAGTCACCGCGGCTACCATCGCCCGCGGTGACCAGGATTCTGCTCGTCCATCAGCCGATCGACGGCGGAGTCGCCCGGCACCTCAGCGACCTGGCGCTCGGATTGACGCGCGCCGGTCACGAGGTCGTGCTGTGCGGACCGGCGCTGCCGCACGGCCTGCCCGCGTCGACGACGCACGAGCACTGCGATATGCGCCGGGCCATCGATCCCCGCCGCGACGCGGGGGCGCTCGTGGCGCTCGCGCGGATCGCGCGGCGTGTGCGCCCGCAACTCGTCCATGCGCACAGCTCGAAGGCCGGCGCTCTCGCGAGGCTAGGCCGATTCTCGCGGCCGCGGATCCCGGTGCTGTACACGCCCCACGGCTACGCCTTCTCCGGTCACTTCGACAGCCGCCTGGAACGCTCTGCCTACCGCGAGATCGAGCGCGCGCTGGCGCCGCTGGCCAGCCGCGTGCTGTGCGTGTGCGAGGCGGAGGGGCGCCTCGCGCGGACGGTCGGGCCGCCAGGCCGCGTGAGGGTCGTCCACAACGGCATCGAGCCGGCCGGCGAGGGCCCGGTGGATGCGCGCATGGTGGAGCTCTCGCGTGCAGGCCCGGTCCTCTGCGCACTGACGCTGCTACGGCCGGGCAAGGGCCTGGAGACGCTGATCGACGCGGCTGCGCTCGTGCTCGCACGCCATCCCCGGCTGCAGGTGGCGATCTGGGGAGACGGCCCGGAGCGCGACGCGCTGGCCGCACGCGCGTCGAGCAGGGGCGTAGCCGGCGCCGTGCACTTCCTCGGCCCGAGCCCGGATCCGCTGGCGGTGCTGCGAGGCGCTGAGATCTTCGTCCATCCGTCCTGGGCGGAGTCCTTCCCGTACGCCATCCTCGAGGCCATGTCAGTGGGAGCGCCAATCCTCGCCAGCGACGTGGGTGGCGTCGCGGAGGCGCTCGTCGACGGCGAGAGCGGCGTGCTGGTGCCCAGCGAGGACGCGGACGCGCTCGCCTGCGCGCTGCTCGAGTTGCTCGAGGACCCCGCTCGCAGAGCGCGCCTGGGCGGTCGCGCTCGCGCTCGCCTGGAGCAGTCGTTCACGCGCGAGCGGATGGTCGCGGACGTGCTCGATGTTTACGACGAGGTGCTCTCCTAGACTGTGGAGGCCATGCCGCTCCGGGAGTTGTCCGCGCTCGTCTGGAAACGCCGCGTCGTCGTGGCGGTGGTGTTCGTGCTGTGCATCCTCGCGGCCGCGATCTACGCCTACACGGAGCCCAAGCGCTACGAATCGACGGTGACGATCGCGTTCACGCCGAATCCCACACAGGGGCAGTTCATCCCCTCCGAAAACCTGTCGGCGCTGCTGTCTACCTACGCGGCGGTCGCGAAGTCCGACCAGAACCGCGCCGGCGCAGCAACGATCCTCGGACACCCGGTGACGGGCACGATCAGCACCTCGACGGGCGCTGGCAGCGGGATCCTCGAACTGATCGACGAAGACACGAACGCCAAGCGCGCGGCCAAGACGGTGACCGCGATCGCGTTGGCGTTCGTCCACTCGATCACCTCGAACACGCTGGTGGTGCCGACGATCGTCAACCCGGCGGTCGCCTCCAACACGCCCGTGCAGCCGCGGCCGGGGCTGATCATCTCCGTCGCCGCGGTGCTCGGGCTGATCGCAGGGGTGATGCTGGCGCTCGTGCTCGAGCACCTGCGCCCGACCGCGGAGACCACGTCCGAGCTGACCGAGCTCACGGGCCTGCCGGTGATCGGCCGCTTCGCTCGCGAGCGCGCTCTGACGAGCGGCACGTCGCTGGTATGGGGCTCCGATCGCCTGTACCACGCCCAGGAGGCCTATCGCACGCTGCGGACCAATGTCGAGCTGCTGTTCGAGGAGCAGCCAACCGTCATCCAGATCACCAGCGCGGGCCCCAGCCAGGGCAAGTCGACCGTCGTGGCCAACCTCGCGATCGCGCTCGGGCAGCTCGACATCCAGACGACGATCGTCGACGCGGACCTGCGCAAACCCCGCCAGCACGAGATCTTCGAGCTGGGCAACGAGGTGGGGCTCTCGACGGCGATGCTGCTGCCTAAGGGCGAGATCGCACCGCAGGCAACCGCCTTCGAGAAGGTGTCCGTGTTGACGAGCGGCCCGATCGTCTCAAACGCGCCGGAGATGCTCGCGCTGCGCTTCCGCTCGATCCTGACCGAGCTCAAGCAGCGTGGCGGCGTTGTGCTCGTCGACTCGGCGCCGGTGCTGCCGGTCAGCGACTCTCGCCTGATCGCGCGGCACTCCGACGCGGTGCTGTTCGTGATCGCCGCGGGCCGCACGCGCACCTCGGCGATCCCCAGTTCGCTGGAGAAGCTGCGCTTTGCCCACGCCAACGTGATCGGCCTCGTCCTCAACTTCGCCGACCGCGACGACGACTCCAGCGAACGCTACAGCTACGGCTACGGCTACGGGTACGAGGACCCGCAGGCGACGCAGCCTGTGCCGACCGTCTGACGCGATGAGCCTAGCCGCTCTGCGGCGAGATCCGCCGTCGCTCGCATTGGCCGCGCTGGTTGGCGTCGCGATCGGGCTGGTCGTGGGGCGACTGCCGCTGGCCGGCGTCGCAATCGTCGTGGTCGTCGCGGTGGGCGTGCTCGTTCTCGCCCGTCCCGACATCGTGCTGCTCGTGATGGTCGCCGCGCTGCCGTGGGAGAACAAGCTCCACTACCCGAGCGCGTCACTGTCGACGGTCAAGGGCATCGGCGCACTCGTGATGTTCTCCTACCTGCTGCGCGTGTTCAGCAACCGCAGGACGACGATCCATCTGCCACCGCTACTGGGGGTCGTCACTGCGCTGGCGATCTGGATCGGACTCTCGTTGATCGTCTCCTCCGACCCCTCGGAAGGGACGGAAAAGCTGTTTCGCTGGGGGCTGTTCATCGCGTTCTTCTTCCTGGTCATACAGCTCGTCGAGGACCGGCGAGCAATCCGCCGGGCGCTGCGCTGGTTCACCACCTCGGTCGCGGCCGCGGCTGTGTACGCGCTGTGGCTGTTCCTGGTCGCTCATACCGGCTACCGCGTCGCGGGACCGCTCGAAGACCCCAACGACTTCGCCTACCTGCTCGCGTGCACGCTGCCGATCGCGGCGTACCTGATGAGCGCCGACCGGCACCGGCGCCCGCTGTGGGGTGCGTGCTTCGTCGTGATCGCCGCCGCGATGCTGGCGACGTTCTCGCGCGGCGCGCTGGTGGGCATCGGCGCTCTGCTCGTGTGGGGCGTCGTGACCCGCCGCATCCCCTCGTGGGCGCTCGCGGTCGGCGTCGTCACCGCGTTGATCGTCGCGGCGCTGGCCTTCACGATCTGGAAACCGCTGCTCGACACCGCGCTCCAGCAGAAGAGCCACATCGCGCAGGGCAACATCGAATCGCGCCAATCACTGTGGTCGGCGGCGATCAAGCTCAGCGAGCGCCGGCCGCTCACGGGGGTTGGTCCCGGGCGGTTTCCCAAGGAAGTCCGACCGCTGTTGCGCAACAACCCGATCGAACTGGAAAAACCTGTCACCCACAACACCTACCTCGAGATCCTCTCTGAGAACGGTATTCCGGCGTTGCTGCTGTTCCTTGCCTACCTGGCGGGCACGTGGTGGCTGCTGCGCGCAGCGCATGAGCGGGCGCTGCGGCGCGAGGATGCGGACGCCCGCCGCCTTGCGACCGCGCTGCAGGCGTCGTTGGTGATCGCGATCGTGGCCGCGACGTTCCTCAGCGAGGAGCTGACCTCGCCGTTCTGGCTGCTCGGGGGCCTAGCCGTCGTGCTGGCCCGCGAGGGCCCGCGAGCCTCGGCGCCCGGCGCGCGTCGCAGCTCGCGCCCGGGTGTCGGAGCGCGCAGGGCGGCCAGCCCCGCGCAGGCAGGCGCTCTCGCAGCGCACACATGAAGGTCGTCATCGTCACCTCGATCGAGCGCGGCGGCCCGATCGAGCAGTCGCTGCTGCTGGCCCGCGGACTGGCGAGGATGGGCGCCTCGGTGCTGGCGACCTGCGCGAACGAGGAGCTGGCTGCGCGCTTCGCCGTCGACGGCGTCCGTGCGGAGGTCGCGCCGCTGCACCATCAGGCCGACGCGCGCGGCGCCGCCCGCGTCTGGCGGTTGGCGCGCGGCGCCGACGTCGTCCACGCGCACGATCGCCGCGCGGGACTGTGGGTGCGCATCGGGCCCCGCCCGCGCGCGGGCGGCCTGCGCGTGTACACCGCCCATGGCATCCCGGGGCCATACCTGCCGGCGCCCGTTGGCCCACCACGCCCGGGCCTGCGGGCGGCCCTGCTCTACCGCGGCCTGGACGCGGGACTGTGTGCCCGTGCCGACGCCGTGATCGTCCCCTCGCGCGCCGTCGCGGAGGACCTGCGCGCGCGGCTCGGCTACCCCGCCGGCAAGCTGCACGTGATCCCCAACGGCATCGAGCTGGCGCCCTTCAATCCGGGCGGCGGCGAGCTGATCGGGACGCTGTCGGTGCTCGAGCCCTTCAAGGGCATCGACGTGTTCTTGCGCGCGGTCGCGCAACTAGCTCCGCGTCACCCCGACTGGCGCTTCGCCACGTTCGGGTCTGGCTCGGACGCGGGTAGGCTGGACGCACTGGCGCGAGGGCTTGGGATCGAGGAATGCGTGGAGCGCCCGGGGTTTGTGCCCGGCGCGCAGGCGATCGCGCGCCTGCGGGTGTACGTCCTGTCCTCCTATTGGGAGAACGCGCCGATGGCGCTGCTGGAGGCGATGGCCGCGGGCGTGCCCGTGATCGCCACGGCGGTCGACGGCGTGCCGGAGATAGTCGACGAGAGCATCGCGCAGATGATCCCCCCCGGCGATCCCGGCGCGCTCGCGGCTGCGATCGAGCGGCTGTGCGCAGACCGGATGCTGCGCGAGCAGCACGTGCGCGCAGCGCGCAGCCGCGTCGAGGAGCGCTTTACGGCCGAGCGCAACGCGACATTGACCTCGGAGCTTTACGAGCGGCTGCTCGCCCGCGCCGTGAGATGAGAGTCCTGCTGACGATCGCCTCGATGCACAGCGGCGGCGCGGAGCGCGTGGTCACGACGCTGGCGGCCGGCCTGGCGGCGCGCGGCCTCGACGTCGCCCTCGCGGCACCGCACGGCCCGGGCGACGAGGAGCTGCGAGACGTGCACCACGAGCGCTTCGCGCTGGAGCCTCACGAGCACGGGGCGAGCGGCGCGATGCGGTTGACGCTGGACCTGACCGGTGCGATCCGCCGCTTCCAAGCGGACGTTGTGCACGCCCAGAACGTGAGATACGCGGCGGGCGCTCGCGTCGCCTGCTCGCTCGCTCATCCCCGACGGCGTCCGCGGCTGCTCGCGAGCTTCCACGGCGTACTCCCAGCCGACTACCGCAATGCCGCGCGGGTGCTGCGCACGTGCGACCACGTGGCGTGCGTCTCCGCGGACCTGCTCGAGCGGATAGTCGCAGCCGGCGTGCCCGCTGGGCGCGCGAGCCTGGTGCGCAACGCGGTCGCACTCCCGGCGCCGCTGGCGCCGCGGCGGCGCGAGCAGCTCGACCGCGAGCTCGGGACCGCCGGCGTACCGGTGGTCGCGATCGTCGGACGACTGGTGGCGCAGAAGGCGCACGAGCGCTTCGTGCTCGCCGCGCGGCGGGTCGCCGACGAGCTGCCCGATGTCAAGTTCCTGATCGTCGGCGAAGGTCCGCGCGCGCAGGAGATCCAGGACCAGGTGACCGCGGCGGGGCTCGCCGCGCAGACGCTGCTGACCGGACAACGCACGGACGCCCGCGAGATCATCGCGCGCGCCGACGTCGTCGTCTTCTCATCGGAGTGGGAGGGGCTCTCTATCGCCGCGTTGGAGGCGCTCGCGGCAGGCACGCCGGTGCTCTCGACCGACGTGCACGGCATGCGCGATCTGCTCGCCGGCGGCGCCGGCGCGGTCGTGGCGCTCGATGATGGGCTCGCGCTCGGCGCGCGCCTGGTCGAGCTGCTGCGCGACGAGCCGGCCCGGGCGGCGATGGGCAGGATCGGACGTGAGCTGATCGCGCGCGAGTACTCGCTCGATGCGATGGTCGATGCCTACGCGGAGCTCTACGAGAGGCTCGCGGGCGCCGACGCCCGCTGAGTCCGCCCACGCCTGGGCGGGCTAGCGGCCAGGGCAGAGCGCGCGCACCGCGCGAGCGTGCGAGCCGCGCCGCGAGCCGACCTCGCGTGGCGCCGGCGGCGCGCGACAGATGCGCGCATGCACCTGGCAGCTCTCCCGTGGGCCACTCCGGGGCCCGAACCCGAGCTCGATCCGGAGCCGGAGCGGGAGGAATGGGGCCCCGGGAACGGCGAGCTCGCGATCGGCGCGCTCACGCCCGACGCGCCCGTGACCTGCCCACCCTGCGCCGGTGTCGAGCCGTGTGACGAGCCGCCCGCCTGCGAAGAGCCACCGCCGTGCGAGGAGTCGCGGCCTTCCGACGGCGTCCCCGCTTCAGAGGACGAGCCGCCCTGCGACGGCACGCCGCCCGAGCTTGATTCCTGCGATTCCGCTTCCACGCCGGCGCCCCTTTCGATCCCGACTTTTTTTTCGCCAGCGACCGCCGTCAGGATCAAAGCGGTGTGAGCCGGGAGCGTCGCGGCGCTCGCTTCGCTGAGGCCGTCGCCGCTGTAGACACCCCCCAGGCTGACGCTGACAGGTTCGGTGCTCGGGTTGACGAGGACGATCCCACCGGAGAAGGTGCGCTCCCATGCGCCGCCGCGGACTTCGCTGGCGGCGCTCGTGGGTTCCCCGACCGACACTTCGTATTCGCTGGACCACGTTTCGCCGTCGTACCCGTCGGCGGCGAGGAACGAGGTGTGGCCGTTGGCGGCCAACAGCACGGACGCCCAGCCGTAGCGCACTGCCTGAGCGTCGCTGGGTTCGGCCTGCGTGACCGCGAGATAGCGCTTACCCAGCTGTTCGGTCGTGCGGATCTCTTCGATCTGGGTGCGCCAGCCGGAGGGGTCGCGGTAGCCTTCGCCGGGGGTGGCGGACCACTTGACGAACATCTCGTCGACGCCGCCGCTGACGAACTGCAGCCATTCCTTGACGACTTCGGGGTATTCGCTCCACCCCCCCATGTTCGGGATCGCGAGCTTGTCGGCGGCTTGGATCCGTGGACCTGCGTAGGCGAGCATCGAGCGGACCGCCGCCTGATAGGCCGCGTCGGTCGGATACTTGGCGATCCTCGAGGCCGGGTACACGTGGTACTTAGCGGTCGTGTTGGTGTCGTCCATCATCACGCCGTCCCACGGTCCGCTGCGCAGCAGGCGAAGGACGTTGGCGGTCCACTGCTGTTGGTAGCTCGGACTGCCGATGTCGGCCATCCACAACCACGAATAGCCTTCCTCGGCAATGCGACTACCGCTGGCTTCCTGCAGGAACCATTCGGGGTGCGCGGTGTCGGCTTCGCCGTAGCTGACGCCGCTGGAGTCGAGGCCATCCGGGCCAGCACCCTGTGCCATGGCCGACAGGTTCTGGTAGACGAGCACCGTAAGGCTCGGGTTGGCGGCCTTCAGTTCGCGAGCGCGTTCGGTTTCCCACGCTTGCAGCACCACGTAGGAGTTGCGCTGCGCCGTCTGCGTCGGGTTTTCGATCGTCGCCGGGGTGTCCAGCACCGTGGAGAAGTGGCCGGCCACCTCCGCGTCGCTGCTCGCCGGCGCGAGCAAGCTGGCACAGGTGACGACGCTCGCCACTGCCGCCAGCGCACGCCATCGCATTTGATCGCCTGCCTTTCGGTAGCCCGGCTGACCCTCGGGCGTCACTCGCGGTGACGGAGGGTTCCGTGGCTTTGCGTCCCCGCCTTGCGACGGGTTTGCCGTTTGTCGTCGTCAGGCGCACGCTGCGCGCGCCACCGAGGTGATGTTCTGCAAGGGTCCTATCGGCGCGCCCGAGCCGCAGCTTTAGCGCGCTGGACGCAGCTCTCAGGTTGTGCGAATGATCAGCACCGAACAGGGTGCGTGGTGAGAGACCTTGTTCGGGACCGAGCCGAGAAGAAAGCGCTTGGCGCCAGTCATTCCCTTGTTGCCGACGATGATCAGGTCCGCCTCGCGCTCCTCGGCGATATCGAGAATCGCATCCGCGGGATCGCCCTGGCGTGTATACAGCCCGACCTCAACCCCGGCCTCGCGGGCGACGGTGGCGGCCGCCTCCAGCGTCGCGTCGACGTCCTCGCGGGGGTGGATCGCCCATTGCAGGTCCTCGGGAGCGTCACGCCGCTCGTCGCTCAGACGGTGCGCGGGCACGGGCTCATAGGCGCTCACGAGCTCCAGCTTCGCCCCCACGGCGACGGCCAGGTCGATCGCCTGGCGCACAGCTTGAGTCGCTGTATCGGAGCCGTCCGTCCCAACTACGATCGATTTGAACATGGTTTCGACTATCCCTTGCGAGGTTCGGCCCGCGCTCAAGGACTTGGTGAGGGCCGCGGCTCGATGATATACGCGGGCGCTAACGTGCACCGCATTTGATCGACCTGCACTGCCATGTGCTGCCGGGCATCGACGACGGTCCGGCGACGATCGAGGGCTCACTGGCGCTGGCGGGCGCGGCGGCCGCAGCTGGGACTCGAGTGCTGGTGGCCACCCCGCACGTGAGCGCTCACTACTTCAACGACGCCGACACGATCGCGCGGCTGGTGGCAAAGATGAACGCGGCGATCGCATGCGAGGGCCTGGAGCTTGAGGTCGCGCCCGGAGCGGAGGTCGCGGCGACACGCGTCGCCGACCTCGGCGACGAGGAGCTTTCGCGGCTGGGGCTGGGAGGGGGATCGTGGCTGCTGGTGGAGTGCCCGCTGACCACAAACGTGACGGGGTTCGACACGATCGTCCGGTACCTGAAGGACCGGGGTCACCGCATCGTGCTCGCCCATCCGGAGCGCTCGCCTGTCTTTCAGCGCGATCCGCAGATGCTGCGCGCGCTGGTGCAGTCGGGGATGCTCGTGTCGGTGACGGCTGGCGCGCTGGTCGGACAGTTCGGCCGGGACGTCCAGCGCTATGCGCAGACGCTGGCGAGGGACGAGCTGATCCACAACGTGGCCTCCGACGCCCACGACCACGTGCATCGGGCGCCAGGAATAACCGCGGCCCTCGAGGTCGCCGGCCTGCAGCCTCTCGGCGAATGGCTGACGCAAACGGTGCCCGCAGCGATCCTGGCAGACGCGGAGATCCCGCCGCGCCCGTGCACCGTCAGGCCCGCGCCCGTCACCAGAAGGCGGCGCTGGTGGCCGGCGCGCGGCTGAGCAGCCGATCGCCTGAGCAGCCGATTGCGTATCCGCGCTCACGCCAGCTTGACTATCGCCACGACCATGCCGATGAGCACGAACACGATGATCGCGATCTGCATCCAGATCCAGGTGGGAGACATGCTCTACGCACACCCTATGCAACATGACCTGCGCGCGAGGTGCCCGGCCTCTTCTACGCTCATCCGATGACCGTCGACCGGAAGGCCGGCGCGGCACGGCTGCGCATCGAGCTGGTGGCGCTGGCCGTCGCGCTTGTGACGCTCCTGGCCTGCTCGGGGTGGACACCTAGCAGCGCACGGGCGGGCTCGGCCCGGACCCAGGCGCTGTCGGCGCAGCCGCACGCGCTACTCGACGGCCTGAACATCCCCAGCATCGGCGCGTATCCGAGCCTGCGCGCGATCGATCAGACGATCGCCTACGCGCACACACTCCACGCCACAGTCGTGCGCACGACTGTGGCGTGGTCGATACTCGAGCCTCGCGCTCCTGGGCAGATCGAACCGCGGGAGCTCGCGGAGACCGACCGCCTGGTCGCCGACGCGTCGGCGGCGGGCATCCGCGTGATCATGACCGTCGACTCAACGCCCTGCTGGGACTCTTCGGCGCCGTCTGCGTTGCTGCGCACGTGCAGTCCGTCGGCGGCCGGGAAGGCCAACGCATGGCCTCCGAGCAACGACGCCGACTATGCAGCCTTCGTCGCGTTGCTGGCGCAGCGCTACGGCAATCGCCTGGCGGCGATCGAGATCTGGAACGAGCCGGACCAGGCCAACGAACACTACCTCGCGGGGCCTGAAAAGCCTGAGCGCTATGCCGCGATCCTGCGCGCCGCTTATCCAGCTATCAAGCAGGCCAACCCGAGCGTGCCGGTGCTGGCGGGCTCGCTGGTCGGCTCCAACGGGGTGTTCCTGCGAGCCCTGTACGCAGCAGGGATCAAGGGCTACTACGACGCGCTGGCCGTCCACTACTACAACCTGACGATCGCCTCGCTGCGCTCGATCCGCGAAGTGCAGCTCGCCAACGGCGACAAGACGCCGCTGTGGCTGGACGAGTTCGGCTGGAGCAACTGCTGGCCGCGCGAGCGCGAGCAGCAGGAACAGGCGTGCGTGACCTCACGGATCCAGGCGAGCAACCTCCTGAACACGCTGCGCACGCTCGACCGCACGCCCTACGTCGCCGCCGCGATGGTCTACAAGCTGCAGGACTCGAGCAACGAAAACTTCGGCCTGCTGACCGCGACCGGAGTCCGCAAGCCCGCGTTCGCAGCGGTGGCGCGCGTGTTCGCCTCTCCGTTCGTCAGCCTCAGCCCGGTTTCGCTGAGCCTGCGCCGCCGTGGCAGCCACGTCGTGGCGAACGGCTCGGCTCCGGTGGGCGACTTCATGGAGCTGGAAGCCTTCCAGGGCAGCGTGCTGCGCTACCGGGCGCTGTTCAAGCTCAATCGCTTCAACCGCTACTCGCTGACGCTGCCGGCGCAGCTGGGGATGCACGGCCTGCGGGTGCGCACCTATCAGTACGCCACCGGACCCGGCGGGGGCGTCCAGCGAAGCATCTAGTGGTCGCTACTCCGCGTCGTGGAACAGCGCGAGGACGGTGAGCGCGAGGATCTTCAGGTCCAGGGCGAGGGACCAGTTGGCGATGTAGTAGTTGTCCCACTCGACCCGTTCGGCCAGCGAGGTCTGACCGCGTAGCCCGTGCACCTGTGCCCAACCGGTGATCCCCGACTTGACTCGGTGGCGATCGCCGTAGCGGACGATGTCCTGCCTGAACAGCTCCACGAACTCCGGGCGCTCCGGGCGGGGCCCGATCAGGCTCATGTCGCCGCGCAGGACATTCAGCAGTTGCGGCAGCTCGTCTACGGAGGTGCGACGCAGTACGCGACCGACGGCCGTGCGCCGGTCGGAGCCCTCCACGCCCCCAGGCGCGGTGTCGCCGGCGAGCAGAAAGTCGAGCGCGGTGATGCCCTCACCGTCGGGCGTCTCGGGCTCGGCGTCCATGAACATCGAGCGGAACTTGTAGAGCCTGAACAGCCGTCCATCGCGCCCGACACGGAGCTGGATGAACAGCGCCGGGCCCGGAGAGCTGACCCGGACGGCGATTGCCGCGCACAGGAGCACTGGCGAGAGCACGATCAGCAGGAGCAGCGCGAAGACACGGTCGAGGGCGTGCTTGACGGCGAACTGCAGCCCGTCGGGGTCAACCGCCGCAAACGACAGCAGCGGCAGCCCGCCGACCGTTTCGTAGCCCACGCGGTCGTTGATCGTGTCGAACATCCGCGGCACAACCGAGACCTCGATGCCGAGCTCCTGGCAGTGTTGGATCAGGCGGCTGACCTGCGCGTCGGCGACCGAGAAGAAGGCGACGATCAGCCGCTTGACGCCAGTCTGGCGCACCGTCTCGTCGAGATCGTCGATCGTGCCCAGCACCGGCAGGTCGCGCCCGCCGACCTCGGCCACCGACCGCGGGGACTCGTCGAGGAAGCCGACCGGCGTCAGCCCGTACTCGGGGTGAGTGTCCAGTCGCCGCGCGACCTGCGCGCCGACCATCCCGGCACCGATTATCAGCACCGGCTCGCCTACTAGTCGCCGAGCGCGTGCCCACCTGCGGGCGAGCGTCAGGGCGACGCGCCCCACCCCGACGCCGAACAGAGACAGCAGCCAAGCTGCCAGCCAGTGCCTCTGGGTCGGCATGTGCCCGTTGGCGAGCACGCCGAGCAGCGCCACCGCCATCGCCGCCACTGACACGGCGCTCACAACCGGCAACACGCCGGCGAGGACCAGCGCCCGCGAACGGTAGAGACCGCGCACGTAGAACAGGATCATCACCAGCGGCACCAACGCCAGCAGCGGCGCCTGAGCAGCGGCGGGGTGCAGGGTCTCGTGAACGCCCCCGAGCGCGACGGTGACGGCCGCACACACCATCACGAAGTCGACCGTCGCGCGCACAACCTTCCAACCGCGCCCCTCGAGGACCCGCTGCAACAGCGCGTGGGAGGTCCCGGTCCGCAGCGCCTTCGGCCACGGCGCATCGTGCGTCAGCTCGCGGCGCAGGGGCAGCGTGGTCGAGGTCTGCTGGGTGATTTGCGTTCGATCCATGAGGCTGGGGCGTGCGTCCTTGGTCTCTACTGGGTTACTCGGGTTCTGGGCGGCATCCCTTTAGCCGCTGTGTCCGCTGGGCGGGCGTCGCACGAGCACTGCGGTGAGCACGCCGGTGATGGACAGCGCGACCAGTGCAAGCGCCATGTACAGGACGTCTTCGCCGGATAGGCCAACGCCGTCGGAGCCTGCGATCGCCTGCTCGGACGCCGCCTGCCGGGCCGGCCGGTGGCCGGCGGGGAGGGTGCGAGAGTGCGCGGCGGCGCCTTCGCGCTTGGCGCCCGGCGAGCGGCTGCCGCCGCGCCGGGAGGCAGATGCGCCGGCGGTCGGTTCGCTCGAATTGGCGCTCGTCCCTGAGCCTGCGCCGGTCGTCGGACCGCCGCCGCCACCTTTCGGTCCGCCTCCGCGGCCACCCGCCGGTCCACCCAGCAGTTGGGCGCCAAGAATCTCCTGGCTTCCCTCACCGGGACCGCCGTAGCCGCTAAGCAGCGGATTGGCCCACGCTGTGGCGGGCCAGAAGCTCGCAAGGCTGAGCGCCGCAACGAACATCGAGAATGTCGTGCGACGGTTTTTCATATGTTCCAATCATGGGGTACCCGCTTTTGGGCCTCGCGCAACACCACCCTCACGCTAGCGAAGCCCGCACGCCCTTTCGCCAGCAGCCTGCCGGCGCGGCTGAGGGTTTACACGAGTTGCTGAGCCTGTAGCAGGATCGAGCGGTTCAAGTCTTCGATGCTGACGCGCCCGCCGTCTCGCACCTGTCGCAGAGTCTGTTTGCCCAGCGCGTAGCGAGGCTCTAGCGCCACCGCTCGTTCCAGCAGCCTCAGCGCGGCCGAGCGCTTACCGAGGGCCGACGCGATCGCACCGCGCTCGAGCGTCGCATAGGCGTCGTCCGGCGAGCGCGCGAGCGCGGATGCAAAGTAGCGGTCGGCACGCGCTAGCTGGTCGTAGCGTAGGGCGATGCTGCCGGCGAGGAGATCGGCTTCGTCGCTGAGCGGATTCAGCCGTGCCGCTTTGCTCAGGCGGGCGTAGGCGGTCTGCGGAGCCTTCGTCCAGACCCGCGCGGCGCTCTCGACCTCAAGCTGGCCGAGCCACGGCGCAACGAGCGAAGCGCCTGCTGCGAGCGCGACGAGCGCCAGCGCAGCGGTGCCCGCGCGCCGGCGCAGGGGCCGGGGCGTGGTGAGCGTCGGCCGCAAGCCACGGCTCGCGGTGCCACGCCGCGGGCTGCCGGTGACCGGCGACACGGCCGCCGGCGAGCTGGGCGCGAGGGCGCAGGCGAGGCCCAACAGCGCAAACGCGGGAGCGCCGAGCCCCGCGATCTCGAAGAACCAGTCGAACGAGCCGTGTACGACCCAGTAGGCGAACCCACTCAGCGCGGCTGCCGCGACGGCGCGTCCGAGCGAGTCGGATGTTCTGATCGCCCGAGCACCTGCCAGCAGGGCGGCCCCTAAGCCGACCAGCGCCAGAATCGTGCCGACGAAGCCGGTCTCGACGAGCGTCCGAAACTCGATGCTGTGCGGATAGTGAGGCGTTTCCTTGCTGCGACCATGCAGCAGGTACTGCTCTTGGAAATTGTCGGCCCCGATCCCGAGCAGGGGATGGGCGAGCAGTTCATCGAGCGCGACGCGATAGAGATCGTAGCGGCTGCTGCCGAGCCCGCTGGTCAGGCGGCTGCCGTGCGCGACTTCCTCCGCGTGGCCGTTCTTGAACGTGTCCCATCCGTGCCGCAGGCGCGCGACGGGATCGCCCGCCGCGACCCAGCCCCCGACCAGCGCGACCACGAGCGTGGCCACCGCGAGCGCGCCGACGCCGCGCCTGAATCGCACAGCGGAGCCCTGGGAGAGGTCCAGTCGGCACTCGAGCGCGGCGCCCAGCGCGACCACCAGGCCGACGCCCACGCTGGAGGCGAAGATGGCAAGGCTCGCGCCGTGCATCGCCGCGGGGGCGTCTCCCCCGTCCAGCAGCCGATCTCCAACGCGCAGCACCGCCGGCGCGGCGGCGGCGATGCCGGCGGCGACCGGCACGAGCAGGGCGTAGGTGCGCGCGCGCCCCGGCAGGAACGCAAACACGAGCACGAGCATCACCGGTGTCGCGTACAGCGAGCCTCGGCTCTGGCTGAGCAGCGCGACCTCCGCGAGCAGCGTTGCGGCGGCGGCGAGCACACCGCGCAGGCTCCAGTGCAGCTGCGCACTGCGCGCGAGCAGCACCGCAGGCCAGAACGCGATCAGCCACAGCGCGGCATTGGCGTTGGCGTAACCGCTCGGATAGACCAGGCGCGCGTTTGGAAGCATCCTTAGGAGGCCCGCGCCGTCGGCGCCGTCCAGGTGGAGCACGACGAAGGCCGCCAGGCCGGTCATGGCGGCGATCCACCCGGCCAGCAGCAGCGCGGCGCTAGGCCCGCGCTGGCGCCAGCAGGCGAACAGCGCGAACACGAGCAGGTACAGCAGCGTCCGATCGGCGCCTTCCCACGCGTCTCCCGGCACCCCCGCCCACAGGATCGACAGGAAGCTTAGTGCCGTATACGCGGCCAGGCAGCCCAACGCTACGCGCACGGGCACGGGCACATCGGCGGCGCGCAGCCCGATGATGCCCAGCGCGAGCACGAGCAGCGCCAGCACGATCACACCGCCGGGCGCCCAGTGGGTGACTGGGTAGCCAGCCTGGTTGGTCGCCCACACGACGAACAGCGCTACCGCCGCGAGCGCCGGCACCGTCGCCGGAGCTTCGCGCAGCGAATCGGCGAGGCGCCCGCTCATCCGAGCCCACGATAGATCACGGCCGGTGCAGCGTGACCCAGGCGTATGCGGTCAATGCCGGCAGCGGGTGTCGCGCGAGAAACTCCGCGAGTGCCGCCTCCAGGCGATCGGCGACGGCTACGGGATGGTAGTAGCCGTGCCCGAAGATCCCGACGTATTCCTCGATGTCGAATCCGATATTCGTCAATCGCTGAAGCTGGCGGCGGGTGGGTCCACGACACCACCGGTAATATGCTGGGAACTTCTCGTTCAGTCCGCCGCGCGCGCGATTTGTCTGAATCTGCTGCACGATCGCATCCGCAGCGGCCTCCGGCAGCAGGCGATTGACTACGAACGCTGGCTCGTACAGTGTGGGGAAGAAGTGCATCGCTCTGCCGCCGGACGCGAGCATGTCGAAGACCGTGCGGTGAAAAGCGGATGGGTCCGTGACATGCTCGGCGACCGTGCGTGTCACCACGAGGTCGAAGACGCCCAGCCGCTCGGCGCGACCGCGTGTGACGTCGGCCACCACCTTCTCGTAACCCGCGGGGGCCTTCGCTAGCTCATCCTCCGACACGTCCGTCACGACGTAATCCTTTACCCCCGCGGCTCGTGAGTCCTCGAGTGACAAAATCGGGTTGGCCCCGCCGCCGATCTCACACAGCCTGCGTGGACCCTGCGCGTGGACCGTCGTCTCGACCGCGGTCGCGAACCGCTCATGGGGCGTCGAGTCACCGCCATACCACGTTTCGTAGCGGATCAGCATGCGGCGCTCGACGTGGGGCTGCGCCTGGTCACCAGCTCCACGATAATCGCCAGAGTGGATGCCCAGGACCCCGCCGCTTTCGTCCGCTTCTACGATGCAACCTACTCGCGCGAGTCCGCGCAGGCGGACGTGGGCACGCGCTGGCGGGCACTAGGAGCCTTGAACAAGGCCGACCACGTGATCGCCCTGTGCGCGCGTGCTGGTCTGTGGGCGGACGGACGGACGGGCGGACATCCAATTAACACGCTCGACGTCGGCTGCGGCGACGGTGCGCTGTTGTGCGAGCTTCGCCGGCGGGGCTTCGGCGGGCGGCTGACAGGCGTTGAGATAACGCAGGCGGCGGTCGAGATCGCCCGCGGGCGCGCGGAGATCGACGCGGTCGAGCTCTACGACGGCATACATCTACCCATCGCCGACGGCACATACGAGCTGGGCGTGCTCTCGCACGTGCTCGAGCACGTGCCCGACCCGGCGGCGCTGCTGGGCGAGGTGGCGCGCGCGTGCCGAGCGGTGGTCGTTGAGGTGCCGCTGGAGGACAACCTGTCGGCGCGGCGCGCGAGCAAGCGTGTGCACGCCACCGAGGTCGGTCACCTGCAGCGCCTGAGCCGCTCGGCCGTTCGCGAGATCGTCGCGCGCGCTGGCCTATCGCTGCTCGCCGAGCTCGACGACCCGCTGCCGCTGGAGTTCCATCGCTTCTTCGCCGTGGACGCGCGCACGCGAGCCGCGGGCAGCACCAAGTGGGCGGTCCGGGCAAGCGTCCACCGCCTCTCGCCGGCTCTCGCGCGGCGCCTGTTCACGCTCCACTACGCGTGCGTGTGCGCGGCGCCTACCGTCGAGCCGGCGCCGGACTGCCCGCAGCCGCCGGCCCGCGAGCGGCCGGCCGGGTAGCGGCGGCGAACAGCAGCGACAACACGCGCCCCATCAGCTCGTCGGGCACGGCGTCCGGGTCGGCGAGCTTCTGGCGGGCGATGCCGTCGGCGAGCGCGTCGATCGCAACCGCCAGCTGCTCGGCGGGCAGCGCCAGCTCGAGGTCGAACTCGCGCACGCCGTCGGCGATCAGCCGTGTGAGCACCTGGCGCATCTGCGCGAAGCGCTCGGCGACCTTCGGGCGCACCTGCGGGTCGCGCACGCCGTACGCCCAGAACTCCATGAACAGCAGCAGCAGCTCGGGCTCGCGCTCGATCATCGTCATCCACCGCCGCGCGCCGCCGGTCGCGCGCTCGGCGATCGAGGTGCGGGCGCGCACCGCCTCGGTGATCTCGCGTGCGTGCTCGTCGATCTCGCGCTCCATCAGCCCGAGGAACAGATCCTCCTTGCCGTCGAAGTTCGAGTACAGCGCGCCCGTCGAGAACCCGGCCTCGGAGGCGATCTCCTCGACCGACGCCCCGTGAAAGCCGCTGCGCGCGAACACGCTGCGCGCCGCCGCCAGCAGCCGCTCGCGGGTGTTCGCCCGGCGCTGCTCGCGGGTCATGCGAACCGCGCTCGCACCCTCACGCGAACCCTCGGGCGCCAGCTCGCGATCATCGATCCTCATCATTTGATCCTACTTGACAGAGCAAGCGTTATCTCGATAACGTTCGTTATCCGATTCTGACCGCCAGACGAGAGGTGCACAACGATGGCGACCGCGACGAGCTCGACACCCACTGATGGCGCCGGCCTGGCGAGCCTGCCGACCGACGCGATCACCTACGAGGATCTGTACGCGCGCTGGGAGCGCGGCAACTGGTCGGCCACCGAGCTCGATTTCACCGAGGACGCGCGCCAGTGGCGCGAGGACTTCACCGAGTTCGAGCGCACGGCCGCGCTGTGGAACTACTGCCTGTTCTTCTGGGGCGAGGACGCGGTCGCGGACAACCTGTCCCCGTACATCGACGCGGCGCCACTGGAGGAGCAGAAGTACTTCCTGACCACGCAGCAGGTCGACGAGGCCCGCCACGCGGTGTTCTTCAAGCGCTTCATGCAGGAGGTGTGCGAGATCGGCGACGGCTCGATGTCCAGCGGTCTGCAGGCGGTCAGGCCGCAGCTGACCAGCGGCTTCCGCAGGATCTTCGATCGCCTCGACAGCATGGCCGACGAGCTGCGCGCGGACCGCTCGCCCGCCAAGCTCGCCGCCGCGGTGACGCTTTACCACATCGTCATCGAGGCGGCCCTCGCCCAGCCTGGCCAGCACTTCATATTCGGCTACCTCGAGCAGCGCGACCAGCTGCCCGCGTTCCGCGCGGGCATGGCGAACGTCGCCGCCGACGAGCAGCGCCACATCGGCTTCGGCGTCAAGCTGCTCGCCGACCTGCGCCGCGAAGACCCCGTGGGCGTGCCCAGGGCGGTCGCGCGCACGCTGCGCGAGGTCACCCGCTACACCTCGCAGGTGCTGATGCCGCCCGGCTGGGACGAACGCTACATAACGGTGTTCGGCGCGACCTTCGACGAGGTCGGCGTCGAGGGCCTGACCTCGATGACCACCAAGCTGCGCTCGGCCGGCCTCGCGATCGAGACGCTGCCAGGGCCGCCGCTGTTGCCGCCGGGGCTGACGCCGCTGGAGACATCCCAGCGCGGGCGCGCGCTCGCGAAAGCCGGCGTGATCGGCGTGCGCGAAGGACCCACGCAGCGCGACCACGACACCGTGGCGCTGCTGTTCGACATGATCCGCCGCCAGGTCAACCCCAACCACGGGCTGTCGCGGCCGACGACCTTCCAGTGGGAGTTCACCGATCCCGACGTCCCCACCTGGCACCTGACGGTCGACAACGGCTCCAGCTCGGTCGCGCAGGGCGAGGCGCCCCACCCCGACCTGCGCCTGCGCCTGTCCTGGCAGGACTGGGTTGACATCGTCGGCGAACGCTTGGACCCCGTGCGTGCGCTCGCCACCGGCAGGCTGCGCCCGCGCGGCAACCCGCTCGCGCTCAGGCGGCTGGGGAAGGTGTTCCCGCAGGGGTGAGCGCCTGTGGTGCGGCGGGGCCTGACGCTTGTGTGCGTTGAGGCGAGGATCGGCGGAATCGGCTGACGAAAGGCCCACATCAGCCGCGACATTCGACGGCCACGTCGAGCGCTGCGCACACCTCTCGCATGCGGTCGTCGCTGAGCCGTCCGAGGCGCTCCACGAGGACCGCAACCGACACACTCTCGACGGAGTCGAGGTTGATCGAGGATCGGCGGGGGACCGGGTCGTCGTGGGGCTCGATGACGACCTCACTGGCCAAGCCGCGGATGGTGGTGGTGCACGGCGCGACAAGCGCGCGACGCAATCGCGGGATGGCCGCGTCACGGGTGAGCACCACGACGGGCCGCCTGCCGATTTCCGGCAACTCACACCACCACACCTCTCCCCTCGCGGGAAGAGGGCCAACGCTCACGACGCCGCGGCCGCCTCTCGAAAAGACGCCAGGTCGCCCCATGCATCGGGCTCCCCGAGCGGGTGCTCATCGTAGATCGCGTATGAAGCGTCGATCTCGGCCGCCCGGTGGCGATCCAACAGCGCCGCGAGCGCTTGGTCGAGAACCGCTGCATCTGTCAGCGGAGCGAGTGCCTGACGGGCGCTCTCCAAGAGCTGCTCGTCGACGGTCGTGCTCACCCTCGTCCTTGCCATGCCCATATCATGGCATATTTATGCCATGCGACTCAGTGGGCGAAACTGAACTCAGCGCGCAACCGCGCGCCCATGGCAGTGCCCGCAGTCGTCGTTGGTTGAGTGGCCTAGGAGGGTCTAGCGAAACTCGCTAGCCCTGTCTCCATGCGGGTTTTCAGGTCTGCTCGCATCGGCTGTACCTCACTTTCACGCTGACGTTACCCCAACGTCTCGTGTCCGTCGACCGGGCCGTTACACTGTCGGGCAACAACCGGGCCTCAATGGCAGCGCTGATGTCAGCGGCGCGAGGCACTACATAGCCAGGAGGAACCAAGTTGCGGTTCCCCGCGCCAAACCAAGGTCGTCGCATGGGCAGATTTGGGTGGGAGGGGAGCCACTAATAACTCCCCTCCCACCCGCGTGCGGCGGTGGCGGAATTGGCAGACGCGGCGGATTTTCAATCCGCTGGCACCAAGTCAGAGTCCGGTCTAAGGCCCCTGGCTGCCGTGTGGGTTCGACTCCCACCCGCCGCACTTCTCATCGAACTCATGGGGACGAGCTGGCGCTGACCGAGGCCCTATCAAGCTACCGGTCGCGGGTTCGAGACCCGCCGTCTCCACTTGCTCACCTTCGGTATACCCCAAACCGGGCCGTCCAGGTCGTGCCGGGCGGCGGTTTGCGGCCTCCGTTCGGAGCTTTATCGCCGGTTTTTCCGTCCGACGCGGCTGCTAGTTTTCCCTTTACTAGAGCCAAAGATGACCCCCGCGAGACTGGAATCTCCGGGGGTCTGGATCAAGGAGTTGTAGCCTCCGTGACCTCCCAAAACGTAGCACGGCGACCCGTCGCCGAGAACCTGTCGGACATCCTCGCGTCGCCCGAGGTTTCCCGGCTCATAGACGAGCTTCAACAGACCCGCTGGACCGGCCGTCCGGGCTACCCGCTGCGGGCGATGGCGCTCGCGAAGTCGCTGTACGCCCTGCCGACGTGGACACGCACGGTGGCGCTGGTGCGCGAGCACGCGGCGCTGGCGGCCGTGATCGCGCCGAATGGCGAAACTCCGTCCGTCTATGCGTGCTATCGGTTCACGGCCAAGCTGCGTGCCCACGCGCCCGTGTTGGAGCGCTGCATCGCCGATGTGGTCCGTGCGCTCAAGAAGCGCGACCCGCTGCTCGGGTGGGACGTGGCGATCGACGCCTCGGACATGCCGGCGTACGCGAACGGGCAGCGCTTCAAGTCCAAGGGCGGCGAGGAACGCAAGAAGTTCTCCGACCCCGACGCCAGTTGGGGCCACCGGTCGGCCGTGTCGACAAGGAAGGGCGGCGGCTTCTATGGGTATCGCATACATGCTGCGGTGTGCTCGAAGACCGACCTTCCGCTCGCGTGGCGCGTTGAGACGGCGCGCGACCACGAAACGCTGTCCGTCGCACCGCTGCTCGACAAACTGCACACGCTCGGCATCGACCCCGAGACGGCAGCGCTCGACAAGGGCTACGACAACAACCGCGTCTACGGCGACTGCTCCGAGCGTGGGATCGCCCCGGTGATCCCGCTCCGTCAGACCCCCGACGTGAAGAAGGGGAAGGACAAGCCGCCGACATGCGAGCACGGCGAATGGACGTTCGCTGGCGCCGACCACAAGCGCAAGGCCGCGAAGTGGCGCTGCCCAACCGGCGAGTGCAAGCCCGCGTCCGTATGGGTTGCCGAGAGTCGGCTGCATCCCCTCATACCCCGCGAGACACTGCACTGGAAGGGCCTGTATCGCAAGCGCGCATCGGTAGAGCGCGCGTTCGGGCGGCTCAAGAACGAATGGAGCCTCACGCCGCTGCGTGTGCGCAGGATCGAGCGTGTGCAGCTTCACGCCGACCTCACGATCCTCTCGCAGTTGACTTCGACGCTGAATCGGGAACGGACATTGGCGCTTGCGGCGTGAGCGCAGTAGGCTCGCGATCATGGCCCACGACCCCCTGTTCGACAGTACATGGCTCAAGTGGGCGCAAGCCGTGCATCACACCCAAACGCTGGAGGCTGAGGTCAAGACCCGAAGTGAAAACGGAAACTTCGAGCCACTTCGCGCGTTTCGGTCGGAGTACCATCCGAAACGTCACGGCTTCATGGTTATTGCAGAGAAGGTTGATCCGGTCCCCGTCCGCTGGCAACTCTTGCTTGGCGATATCGCTAACAACTACCGATCCGCGCTCGACCACTTGGCATGGGCGCTCGTCACTCGGGGTCACAAACCCCCTGAAACTGGGAAACTCAGCCCGGAGCAGGAACAGGCCGTGTACTTCCCGATCTATGAGGACCGCCATATGTTCAATCGGGCGTTTCCCAACAAGCTCCCCGGCGTCCGGCGAGCAGATATCGCAGAGGTACGTGGGCCTCAGCCGTACTACTACAGCGCTCGATCCAGGCCGGGACACGTCCTTGTACTTCTGGCGGGTATCAATCCTGGTGATAAGCACCGGACGGTCCAACCAGTTTGGGCTCATCCCACCCACATCGACGTAGAGATCACGTACACGCAAGACTGCGTGCTGCCCAGCCTCAGCTTCCGGCGCTACCCGGACCCATTGAAGGTCGGCGCAAAGCTGACATTTATCCGCGCCCGGAAGGTGGGGCCAAATCCCAAGATTCACGTGGAGTTGAGAGTCGCCACGAAGCCAAGTCTCGGGGATTTGCGCCCGCTCGAAGATTGGGCTCTTCGCTGTGGCCATTTGATAGCGACCCTGCTCGCTCGATTCTCGGAGCCACCGGACGAAGTTGCCGAGGTCGCCGACTTGGCGGCCTTGGTGGCCAGCCAAGAAGCAATCGGCCTCCGGCTTTCCTGATCCAGCGTTGCGCGTGCGCCGGATCGAGCGCGTGCGGCTACACGCCGACCTCACGATCCTCACCCAACTCTCCTGCGCACTCGCCGCTATTTGCCCTTGAGGACTTCATAAAAGTGCCTCTCGGTCTTGTTGCATTGCCGTAGCAATTCCTTGAACAGCGTCTTGTCTCTTATCTGCGCGTTCCCGTGAGACACGCTCGTATGTCCGACTACACGACCGTTGTCGTCGTACAGAACCCAGGTCTCGTGCTTGTTGGAGCGGACAAGCGCGAACCCATTCCTGCCGATGACCTTTCGATACTCACCCCAACGCGGCGGCATCCGGGAAGCTCACCGACCCGAACCAAGACATTCGCGGCACCTTCAGAAGCAGCAAGTAGTCCAAGTGGTGAGCAATGTCCGGAGCCAGCTCAGGCTCATCGTCACGTAGGAACTCCAAGTACTCAGCCGCTGCGTCCAGTAGGTTCTGGACGGCCGCATGCATCGTCTCGCCATGACCGAGCGCATCAAGCTCGGGAGCGCGAGCAATCCACCCACTCTCGCTTTGGCGCATGACGACCGACAGCCGCTTGCCGGTCGCAATCACATAGCCGCTAGAACGGGGCTGGCCGGCCTCCGACGGACGAGGGACGTTCGCCGGATACTGGAGCCTGATTTCCTGGTCATCGCTCAGGGCGATAACACGAACCTCGTCGTCTTCGACAAGGCTCCCTGCAACGGTGGTGGCTGTCGTCATGACTCGTCCTCCTCGTCCTTGGGCTCGGTTGGCGGCTGACCCTCCACCTGCCGCACAATCGCCTCGTGCTGGTTTAGGTGGTTGCTCAGGGCTTGCATCAGGGGCATGAGAAAGCTCGGCGAGAGCTTCAGGCGCGACACGACGATTGGCTTCGGAACGCCGGCGCCCGGCACCATCTGGATGAAGTCGAGCGTGATGTCGTGCGGACCTTGGCTCGACACGGCCGCGAAGTTGGCATAGATGCCGACCTCCAGCTCGGGAGGCACCACGACATCGACGGTTTGCTCATCGTCATCGGCCATAGGACATTTCTGCTGCTTGATCGCCAGTCGCCCATTCGCGCTTGAGCGGCGGTCCTGCCGACCCAGCCATCATAACCCGCCCAAGACGCCGCAGGTGCGATCACGACAGATCTTTACGTCCCGGTTATCGGCCAGATGAGCGCCACGCCCAGCCCTGCGACGTGGCGCTCCCGCTCAGAGTTGCGCGCGGCGAAGCAGCGTGCTTGCGCGTATGCCGAGCCCGTCCGCGATCTTCAGCAGCGTGTGGACGGTGACGTTGAACTCGCCGCGCTCGATCGCGCCGAAGTAGCTGCGGTCCAGCCCGACGTGCGCGGCGAAGCCCTCCTGGCCGTACCCGCGTTCTCGGCGGGCCGACCGGATCGCTTCGCCGAGCGCCCGCACCGCTGGCGACTTCTCGACAGGCATCCGTCAGATCACGTGGCCGACGAGCCCGACCAGATGGTATGCGGCGGGGGACGCGAACACGAAGCCGTCGCTCGTCTTGTAGATCAGGCCCACACGGAGCAGGGGTTCGATCACGCACTGCGGGTCAAAGTAGTCGAGTTCGCGGCCGATGTCCGGGACGCTCCATATCGGCGGCAGACGGCCGGGGTCGGTCAGCAGGTACAGCGCGTCGCGTTCCATGTCGCCGAAGTCGCGCGACGGCGGGTTGGGGGTAGGCTCGTCTTGCATCAGGATCAACCTCCTGGTGTCACGCCCCCGGCCGTTAGCGCGGCGCGGGGGCGCTATTTGTAGGAGGCGCCGACGCTAGACCATCCCGGCAGAGCCGTGGCGAGTTTCGCTAGCCGTTTCGCTCGCCCCGCCTAGGAGAGGCCCTACGGACGCAGGTTGTCTGGGCGGCGCTGGCCGTGGTGCTCCTCGTAGAGATCGGCTTCGTGCGCGTCCCGACTCAGGACTTACATCTAAGGCGCGACAAGGCGGCTCTTAGGGTCGACCACGATCTTCGCATGTACCTCGGGATCTCCGAGCGACTCGAAGGCACTGCCAACGCCCTCGAGCCCCACCACGCCCGTGACCAGCGGGCCGGCATTGACCTTTCCCTCGGCGAGCATGTGCAGCGTGTCGCGGAACTCAATCGGCGTGTAACCGAGGACGAAGCGTAGATCGATCTCCTTATTGATCGCCATCGCCGGCCTGACCCTGTCTGCACCCATACACACGCCGACGACGACGATGCGCGAGAACAGCGGAGCACTCGCGATGATCTGGTCGATTACCCCGGGCACGCCGACGCACTCAAAGATCACCGGACTCTTGGGGGTGGCGAGGCCGAGCGCTTCGGCCGCGCGCCAGAGGTGGTGCCATGGGACCGGCACGCGTTGCATTTTGTCCATCGCGCCGACAGCGAGGTCGAGCGCAGCCGGCACCGTGACCAGGTGCCCATGCTTCTCAGCCGAGGCATGTGGCGATTCGTGAGCGGGGTCCACGACGATGTCGGCGCCGCACGCCTTGGCCAGCGCACGGCGTCCGGCCGAGAAGTCGCTCCCGATGACGGTGCGCACGCCACGGGCCTTCAGCATGCAGATCACCGACAGCCCGATCGGCCCGCAGCCGATGACGATCGCGACAGTGCGCTTCTTGAGCTCAGCTCGCCGCACGGCGTGCCAGGCGACAGCCATTGGCTCCGTGAGCACGGCGACTTCAGGTGAGAGGCCGTTGGGCACGGGAACCGTCAGAGACTCCTGCACGAGCATCTGCTCGGCATAGGCGCCGGGGGCCGCCGTCGACAGGCCGATGGCGTGAATCGCACCTCGGGTGCGAAGCAGCGGAACGGCGACGACCGTTGTCCCCGTGGGGACCGCCTTGCGGCAGCCGAGGCCATGCGCGACTATCTCACCGCAGAACTCGTGGCCCATTACGACGTCTTGGTCGGAGCGCATGAAGTCCTCATAGCCCGTCTCGCGAGCCACGGCCGCCATCTCATCGCAGTGGTGACGAGCGTGAAGATCAGATCCGCAGATGCCACAGCGCAGCACGTCGATCAGCACCTGCCCCCTCTCAGGTGAAGGTGTCGGTCGCTCGACGACCCCCAGCTGTCCGTCCCTGCAGTTGACGGCCTTCATGCGGCACTCTCGACGGTCGATCTATTGAGCGCGCGCAGCAGTTCCACCCAACCCGATCCTGGTAGGTCCGGATCGACGGCGCGCTGAACACCGGTCCCGAGCCCGAGTGCGAGGATGATCGTGCTCAGCGCCTGAGCGTCGATCGGGAAGTCCTCGCCGAGCCGGGAGGTGATCAGCGTGGCCCAACCCTCGCGCATTCGCGCGTAGCGGGCAGCAATAGAGGCCCGGTAGCTCTCGTCGTGTGCGCTGAAGGCGGCGAGCTCTATCTCCAAGCGCGTCCACTCCGGCTGACCTATCGTCCCGTCGGCCCACGCGGCGAGCGCGTCAAACCACTCATCGAGGTCGAGAGTTGCCTCCAGCGCGTCCTGGAGGTCTCGCGCCGCACACTCGTAGAGCTCATCGATCACGGCGATCCCCATGGCGGTCTTGCTGGGGAAGTTGGAATAGACCGCACCGCGGGTGAAGCCAGCCTCCTCGCCGATCTGCTCGAGTGAGGTGATCTGGAAGCCGTTGCGCAGAAACAGGCTCGTGGCCGAGTCGACGATCAACGTACGCGTCCGTGCCTGTGATTGCGCGCGCGTGAGGCGGGTCACGGGGCGAACGCGTAGTCGTCGAGGTCGAAGCGGGCGCTGCGCCAGGCCGCCTCGAGCGTGAGACTGGGTCGAAACGGTGCGTCGCCGTGCTTGTCGAAGTAGTAGCTGTTGGCGTTGCCACACGAACCCCGGAAGAAGACCTGGTTGTGCCGGCGCCCGAGCATCGACTCGAAGTAGCGGCGGTTGGCTTCGGGCGTGATCTCCACCCGCGTCGCGCCATCGCGTCGTGCGCGCTTTAGGCAACGCACGATGTGGCGCATCTGGGTCTCGATCAGTCCGAAGTAGGACTGGCCATTGAAGCCGTAGGGACCGAGGATCGAAAAGGAGTTCGGAAAGCCGGGCACGCTCACGCCCTCGTAGGCCTGCAGTCGGTTGGCATCCCACCACTCCTCTAGACAGACGCCATCTGTCCCCAGCATCGCGAACGCCGGCAAGTTCCCCGACTCGAACACCTTGAATCCTGTAGCGAGGACGAGCACGTCAATGGGATGCTCAACTCCCTCGGCCGTGCGAACACCCGTCGGAGTGATCGTCTCGATGGCGGCGGTCTCGAGCAGCACGTTGTCGCGGTTGAATGTGGGGATGTACTCGTTGGAGAAGCTCGGGCGCTTGCACCCGAGCGAGTACTGCGGCGTGAGCTTCTCGCGCACGACGGGATCCTTGACCTCGCGCAGCATCCTGCGCGCGTCGCGTTCGCCGCGCGCGGTCAGGCTTGGGAAGATGCCGGCGAAGTGCGCGGCGAGCACGAAGGTGAGCTCGACGAAGGTCTGGCTGGCCCAGCGAGCGGCGAGCTCGGCGCCGGGTACCGAGCGGAGCACCCGGCGGGCGAGCGGGCTGATCGGCGCATCGAGCTTGGGCAAGCACCAGATCGGAGTGCGTTGAAAGACCGTGACACGTGCGACCTCCGGCGCGATCGCGGGGATGATCTGAATCGCCGAGGCGCCGGTGCCGATCACGCCGACACGCTTACCGCGCAGGTCGACCGAGTGATCCCAGCGCGCTGTGTGCATGGTCGTGCCAGCAAAGGCCTCGATGCCGAGGATTTCAGGCGGTTTAGGCTGGCTAAACACCCCCGTCGCGCCGATCACGAATCGCGCCGTGACCTGCTCGCCGTTTGCCGTCTCGACGTGCCACGCGTGCGCGTCCTCGTCGAACCTCGCCCCGACCACCTTGGTGTTTAGTCGGATGCGGTCGCGCACGCCGTACTTATCGACGCAATGCTCAGCGTAGCCCTTGAGCTCCTTGCCTGGGGCATATACGCGCGACCAGTCGCTTCGCTTCTCAAAGGAGAACTGATAGCTGAACGACGGGATGTCAACTGCGATCCCTGGATAGGTGTTCCAGTGCCAGGCGCCCCCGACACCGTCCCCAGCCTCGAGCACTACGAAGTCGTGGAAGCCCGCCTGGTCGAGCTTGATCGCCGCCCCTATGCCCGAGAAGCCAGCGCCGATCACAAGGACCTCGTGATCCACCGCGATATCCGGAGTATCCACATACTCAAGATATCGAGAATCCTCGTCGAGCGACCCGTGCTGACGTTCTGTGCCTGCGCCACGCCGATGGTCGCCGAGAACGACGACATCGGGGCCGGCAATGGTTAGTTTGCCGACAAGAAAAATGGTCCTACCCGGGAGCGAACTCGCGCTCGGCGGCGCTGGAGTCGCCGGTCGCGGACGGCGTCGATGGCTGCCCACCCGACGAGGCCGACCCTTCAGTGAAGCTCGAGCCACCGCTAGCCGACCCCGGGCCGTTGTCCGTCCCCGGATTGGACGATGCCGCTCGCGCGGTTCGACCGGCGGTTTCACCGGTGCTGCGCCCCGATCCCGACCCGCTCGACCCCAGCGCCCGCTCCAGCCCGAACTCGCGGCTGGCTTTCGCGGCTGGGGTCAGCGAAGCGCCGGGCACGATCGGCGAGACGGAACCGTGCGCCGGCGTGGCGCCGTGCGGGTATCCGCCTGGCGTGAGCACGGCTGCACGCGCGTGCGGTTGAGACGCTCGATGATGTGTATGCCGCGGCGCCGACGCGCGATGTCCGCCTTCGAGCGCGATGCAGCCCGCTCCGACGCCGAGCGCCACCACGCAGCCCACGGCCAGCTTGGCGCCGAGCCCACCCGTGAGCAGCCAGCTTCCGCCGGCGGCGCCACCCGCTCCCGCGGCTCCCGAGGCCGACGCGGCGCCACCGAGCCCCCGTGCGGCCTGCGCCCCGGCGCCCGCACCGCCTGTGCGCGCTCCCGCCGCGCTCGCCACACCGCCGGCGTGAGCGCCCTCCCCAACCCCAGCGAGCACCCCGGCGCCGAGCGCCCACGGCGGGAACACGGGGGGCAGCACGGCGGCGAGACCGCGAAGCGAGACGACATACGCGCGGCAGGCGGGACACTGGCTGTGGTGCATCAGCGACAGCCGGTAGCGCTCGCCGGCAGGGTCGAGCATGCCGTAGGCGAGTGCGCGCATCAGCGAGCCCTGCTCGTCGCACCAGTCGCCGTCGCGGATGGTCGCGACGAGCGCGCCCACCTTGCCGGCCACCCCGGGCTGCGCCGGCCCGCGCCCCTCCATCAGCTTGCGCATGCGCGCCTCGCTGACACCCATCCGCGCTGCTGCCTGCGAGCGCGAGAGACCCTGCAGGTAGCAGAGCGTGGCCGCCTCCCGCTCGCGGCCGTCCAGGCGCCCGCGCAGACCCTCGAACAGCTGGCGCAGGCGCACGCGGTCGTCGAGCTCGGCGGCGAGGTCGTGCTCGCAGGCGATCCCCGTCTCCGTCTCGCGCTCGGCACCCCCGTGTCCAGCGGCGATCGCTCGCGGCCTGGACGCACTGCGCCGCACAGAGCGAGTGTGCGCGCGGTGCTCTTCGAGAGCGCGCCGGAACGTCGCCAGCATCAGCCAGCCGGTGGGATTGTCGATCTGCTTGCCGCCCAGCACCGCCGCGTATAGACCCTGCCACGCCTGCGCGTAGCAGGCCTCCAGGTCGGCCTGATCGAGGCTCACGCCGCTGGCTCGTAGCTGCCGGCGCACGCCCGCCAGCACCCGTCCGCGCAGCCGCTCGAACTCGTCGCGCAGCAGGCGCTCGGCACGGTAGCGGCGAAGGCTCAGCGGGCTCATCCGCGTGAACATTATGGAATATTGCCAGTCCGCCTAATTCGGCGATCCGGTTTTACGAAAAACGCCTGCAAACGGTGACGGCGGCGCCTCAGCCCAGGCTGGCGATCTGCGCGAGGCTGACGCGCCGCATGTCCTGCCCCTTGCGATGGGCGCGGTGCCATTCGACGACCAGCTCGAGCGCGTCCTCCAGGCGCGATGCGGGGCACCAGCCGAGCAGCCGTTCGGCCGCGCCGGAGTCGAGGGCGAGGTGGCTCGCCTCCGGCGGGTTCGCTCGCACGTCGAGCTCCCATCTGAGCTCGCCGCCCCACAGCTGCGCGAGGCGCTCGACGATCCAGCGGACCGGCCGTGCGTCGTCTGGCCGGGGGCCGAAGTTCCACGCGCGCGCCACGTGCCGGTCGGGATCTGCGGACAGCATCTCGGCCAGGCGCAGATAGCCGCCGAGTGGGCTGAGCACGTGCTGCCACGGGCGCACCGAGTCCGGCCGTCGCACCTTCAGCGGCCTTCCGGTGTCGACCGCGCGGACGGTGTCAGGCACGAGCCGGTCCTCGCCCCAATCGCCTCCGCCGACGACGTTGCCGGCGCGCGCGCTCGCCAGCCGCGGCGCGTCTTCGCCGGGGAAGAACGAGCGCCGATAGGCGCTGGCCACGAGCTCGGCGCACGCCTTGGAGCTCGAGTACGGATCGGACCCGCCGAGCGGATCGTCCTCGACGAACGGGCGCGAGCGTTCGCCCGTGTTCTCGTAGCACTTGTCCGAGGTGACCACGACCACGGCCGCCACCCGCTCGCCGGCGTTGCGGACGGCCTCGAGCACGTTGACCGTGCCCATCACGTTGACCTCGTAGGTCAGCACAGGGTCGCGCAGCGAGCGCCTGACCATCGGCTGGGCGGCCAGGTGCAGGACGACCTCGGGGCGCGCCTGGCTGAGCGCGTCGCGCACGGCCGCCGCGTCGCGCATGTCGGCGACGAGCTCGCGCATGTGCGAGCCGACCGCGGCGAGCTCGTACAGCGACGGGCGCGTGGGCGTCCCGGCCGCCACGCCGGTGACCTCGGCGCCGAGCGACTGCAGCCACAGCGACAGCCATGCGCCCTTGAAGCCGGTGTGACCGGTCACGAGCACGCGCCGGCGCATCCAGAAGTCGGGATCGATGTGCACGAGGGCGGCTATCTTCACGCAATCTCCTCGCCGCCCGCCCGCACCCCATCCGCGTCGGAGCTCCCACGTGCGCCAGCACGTGCGGAGGTGCTCGACATCCCGCTGGCGATCTCCGACTACGAGGAGGTGATCGATTGGATGGACGCGGTGATCGCCGCCAACGCCCGCGCCTACGTGACGGCGGCGGCGGTCAACCTGATCATGGCCGCGCGCGAGGACCCCGAGGTGCTGGCGGCGGTGCTCGGCGCAACGCTGGCTGTGCCCGACGGCCAGCCGCTGGTGTGGGCGTTGCGCGCGCTCGGCCATGGCAGGGCCACGCGCGTGTACGGGCCGGACCTGATGCTCCATTTCTGCGCGCGCGCGGCCGCGGCGGGCACGCGCATGTACCTCTACGGCGGGCGCACCGAGGAGGCGCTCGAGCTGCTCGAAAGACGCCTGCGCGAGCGCTTCCCCGGGTTGCAGGTCGTCGGCGGCTTCTCGCCGCCGTACCGGCGGCTGACAGACGAGGAGGAGCGGCGCGTGATCGCCGACATTGACGCCTCGCGCGCGGCAATCGTGTGGGTCGGCATCGGCCAGCCCAAGCAGGAGCTGTGGATGGCGCATATGCGCCCGCGCCTGTCGGCGCCGGTGCTCGTGGGCGTGGGCGCCGCGTTCGACTTCCACGCAGGCCTCGTGCCGCAGGCGCCGCCGTGGATGCAGCGGGGCGGCCTCGAGTGGGTCTACCGACTCGCGCGCGAGCCGCGGCGCCTGTGGCGCCGCTACGCCCGCTACAACCCGCGCTTCGTAGCCGCGTTCCTGGGTCAATACCTGCGCAACCGCAGGGACCGTCGCGGTTTGAGTGTTTGATGATTTATATGGATGGTCACGCGCTGGAGGACCGCGCGGCGCGGATATTCTGTTGGCTTTGATGGACGCATCCACGACCACCGCCGACGTGTCTGTCGTGGGTCTCGGCCGCGTCGGCCTGCCGTTGGCGCTGTCGTTCGCCGACCGCGGCCTGAGCGTGATCGGGATCGACAACGATCCCGTCCGGCTTGGCGCGCTGGGCGACGGTCGCATGCCGTTTCAGGAGACGGGCGCCCAGGCGCTGCTGGACGGCGTGATGACCGATCCGAGCAAGCGGCTGGCGCTGTCCGAGCGCGTGGTCGACGCGGCACGCGCGCGTCACATCGTGATCACGCTGGGCACGCCGTCGTTCTCGCACATCGAGATCGACATGCGCGACATCCGCTCGGCGCTCGACGACCTGCTGGGCGTGCTCGTGTCCGGGCATTCGTTGGTTCTGCGCTCGACGGTGGCGCCGGGGACGACCGACTTCGTGGCGGGCTATCTGACCAAGCACCGCGGTTTCGAGATCGGCGAGGAGGTGTTCGTCGCGCACGCTCCCGAGCGCATCGCCGCGGGCAGGTTCCTGGCGGAGATCGACACGCTGCCGTGCATCGTCGGCGGCGTGGGCGCACGCTCGGGCGAGGTCGTGGGCGAGCTGTTCAGCGCGTTCGACGCGCCGATCGTGCAGACGACGCCGGTGCAGGCCGAGCTGGCGAAGATCTGGACGAACATCCTGCGCTACGCGACGTTCGCGCTGCCGAACCTGCTGATGATGGATTGCGAGCGCTACGACGCGAACGTGTTCGAGGTGATCGATCTGATCAACCGCGACTACCCCCGCGGCGGCATCGCCCAGCCGGGGTTCACCGCGGGCACGTGCCTGCGCAAGGACTTCGCGTTCTCGGAGGAGCGCTCGGCCGCGCCGGGGATGCTGCTGGCGGTCTCGCGCGTGAACGAGTCGGTGCCGCTGTTCCTGCTGGAAGGCGCCAGAAGACGCCTGGGCTCGTTGGCCAACCGCAAGGTCGCGGTGCTGGGGTTGGCGTTCAAGGCGGACACCGACGACGAGCGCGACTCGCTGGCGCACAAGCTGATCAGACTGCTCGAGCGCGAGCTGGCGGACGTGGCGGTGCATGACCCGCACGTGCCCACGCCGACGGTGGCCTTCGCGGAGGCGATCGACGGGGCGGAGATGGTGGTCGTGGCGGCCAACCACTCCGAGTTTCGCGATCCCGGCGCCCTGGCGAGGATCGCCGAGCGCTCGGCGCCGGACTGCCTGGTGGTGGACCCCTGGAACTGCTGGGGCGCCGCCCAGGTGTTCGCCTACGCCTCGGAGCTCGCAGCCCTCGGAGCCCGCGGGTGAGCCGCCCCTCCGTTGGAGCCCGCGGATGAGCAGGGTCCTTGTCACAGGCGGGGCCGGCACGATCGGCGCGGCCGTGGTCAGGCGGCTGCTGCGCGACCCGGCGTATGAGGTGCGCGTGTCCGACCAGCGGATGGCGCCGCAGTGGATGCGCGAGGGCTGCGAGGTCCACACCGGCGACCTGCGCCTGCCCAAGGAAGCACGGTCGGCGAGCAAGGGCTGCACGCACGTGATCCACCTGGCGGCGATCGTCGGTGGGATCGCGAACTTCCACCGCCTCCCGCACACGCTGACGGAGGTCAACAACGCGCTGTACAACGCCGTCATCCGCGCGGCGCTGGACCTCGAGGTGGAGCGCTTCGTGTACGTGTCCTCCTCGATGGTGTTCGAGCGCGCGGAGGAGTTCCCGACGCCCGAGGACTACCTGCCGCGGTGCCCGGTGCCGCTGTCCGCGTACGGCTTCTCGAAGCTCACCGGCGAGGTGTATTGCCGCGCCGCCCACGACGAGCACGGCCTGCCGTACACGATCTGCCGGCCGTTCAACGCGTACGGTCCGGGCGAGGTGCCCGACGCGGAGCCCGGCATCGCGCACGCGGTGCCGGACCTGATCGAGAAGGTGCTCTCGGGGCAGCGACCGCTTCAGATCTTCGGCTCGGGCGAGCAGACGAGGACGCTCACGCACGTGGATGACATCGCCGACGGCATCGTCACGGCGATGAGCTCGCCGGCTGGGCTGAACGAGGACTTCAACATCTCCGCCTCGCACGAGTTGACGGTGGCGGAGATCGCGCGGATCGTGTGGGAGACCTGCGACGAGGACCCGCAGGACTTCGCGCTGGAGCACCTGCCGACGTTCACCGTCGACGTGCAGCGTCGCTGGCCGTCGGTCGAGAAGGCCCGGCGCCTGCTCGGCTGGCAGTCGCAGATCGAGGTCGAGGACGGCATCGCGGCGACCGTGCGCTGGCTGCGCGATCGGCGAGCGATAGGCTCCGCCGCTGCATGACCGACCAAGGCTCAGCGCTGATCACCGGTGTCACCGGCCAGGACGGCTCGTACTTGGCCGAGTTGCTGCTGGAGAAGGGCTATGAGGTGCACGGCATGGTGCGCCGCGCCTCGACCGAGAAGTTCGAGCGAATCGAGCACATCCGCGAGCGCATCACGCTCCACCAGGGCGACCTGCTCGACCAGCGCTCGCTGGTGGATGCGCTGCGCGCGTCCAAACCGAGTGAGATCTACAACCTCGCGGCGATGTCGTTCGTCGCCGTCTCCTGGATCCAGCCGACGCTCACCGCCGAGTTCACCGGCGTGGGCGTGACGCGCATGCTCGAGGCGATGCGCGAAGTCTGCCCGCAGGCGCGCTTCTACCAGGCCTCCTCGAGCGAGATGTTCGGCAAGGTGCTCGAGGTCCCGCAGACGGAGACGACCCCCTTCTATCCGCGCTCGCCCTACGGCGTGGCGAAGGCGTACGGGCACTTCATCACGGTCAACTACCGCGAGTCGTATGACCTGCACGCGACGTCGGGAATACTTTTCAACCATGAGAGCCCCCGCCGGGGCCTGGAGTTCGTGACCCGCAAGATCACCTGGCACGCGGCCGCGATCAAGCACGGCCTGGCGAAGGAGCTGCGCCTGGGCAACCTCGACGCGGAACGCGACTGGGGCTATGCGAAGGACTACGTCGAAGCGATGTGGCTGATGCTCCAGCGCGAGGATCCCCAGGACTACGTGATCGCTACGGGCGAGGCGCACTCGGTGCGCGAGTGCTGTCAGGTCGCCTTCGACGAGGCCGGTCTCGGCGACTTCGAGCGCTACGTGACGATCGACCCGGCGTTCGTGCGCCCGGCGGAGGTCGACCACCTGATCGGCGACGCGAGCAAGGCCGAGCGCGACCTCGGCTGGAAGCCGCGAACGAGCTTCGAGCAGCTGATCCGGCTGATGACGCGCGCCGACCTCGAGCTGCTGGCGCCACGCTGAGCGCCGTGGGCGTGCCGCTGTTCGACACCTCGACGCCGCTCGCCCCGCTGCGCGATGAGCTGCGCGCGGCGGTCGTGCGGGTGCTCGACTCCGAGCGCTACATCCTCGGCCCCGAGGTGAGCGCGTTCGAGCGGGAGTTCGCCGCCTACTGCGGCTGCGCGCACGCGGTCGGGGTCGCCAACGGCACGGACGCGCTGACGATCGCGCTGCGCGCGATGGGCGTCGGCCCGGGCGACGAGGTGGTCGTGCCCTCGTTCACCTTCTACGCCTCCGCCGAGGCGATCCCGCCGACGGGAGCGCGACCGGTGTTCTGCGACATCGATCCGGACACCTACTGCGTGACGGCGGGGACCGTGCGCGCGGCGCTGACCCCGCGCACGAAGGCCGTCGTCGCGGTGCACCTGTTCGGCAACCTCGCCCCGATCGCGGAGATCGAGGCGCTGGGCGTGCCGGTGCTCGAGGACGCCGCGCAGGCCGCCGGCTCGACCGGCGGCGGTGGGCGCCCGGGGGCGCTCGGCACGGCTGCGACGTTCTCGTTCTTCCCGTCCAAGAATCTCGGCTGCTTCGGCGACGGCGGGATGATCACGACCTCCGACGACGCGCTCGCCGAGAGCGCGCGCATCCTGCGCTTCCACGGCTCGCGCGACAAGCTCGCCTACGAGCGAGTCGGCTACAACTCACGCTTGGACGAGCTGCAGGCCGCGATCCTGCGCGTCCAGCTTCCGCATCTCGACGACTGGGCCGCGGGGCGCCGGGGCGCCGGGCTCCACTACGAGGACGCCGGGCTCGGCGAGCTGGTGGGTCTGCCCCGACCGGTCGCAGGCGCCTCGCCCGCGTGGCACCTGTACGTGGTCAGCGACACGCAGGTCGAGCGCCTGGAAGGCGCGCTCACGGCCGCCGGCGTCGGCTGCAAGGCCTACTACCGCACACCCATCCACCGCCAGCCGGCGATGCGCGAGTGGGGATCCGGCGTCGAGCTGGCGGCGACCGAGTACGCCGCGCAAACGCACCTGGCAATCCCCATGAGCCCCTTGCTCACGCGCGAGCAGGTGGAGGAGGTCGTGGCGGCGGTGGCTTCGGTCCAGTGAGCAAGTGGCTGAAGCGCGGCATCGTCGATCTGGAGCTGAGCCTACAATTTGAACATGGCAACGAAGCCGAAGGCAAAGCGGCGGGGACCCTGGACAGCCGACGAGATCGCCCGCAACGAGCGGGCAAACCAAGCACAGGTCGCTCACGACCGCGCGCGTGGCGTGAGCGCAAACCTGGAAGAGGCTGTTGCGCTGAGCCGGTTCGCCAACCGCTTTTCCAAGGCGTTCCGCCATGCCCGACGCGCTTGACCCACTCCCGCTGCTTCGAGCTCTGCACGGTTCGTGTGTGCAGCCTCGAGCACCTGCGTGCGATGAAGCGCGCCGCCGGGCGACCGCAGGACCTTGAGGACCTCAGGCGACTCGGCGACAGCTGAGCAGCTCTCGCCGGCCGAGGCTGGCCGAGCGCCAGGCGCTCAGCGCCAGCGCTCGAGCAGGTCCTCCGCGCCGACCTCGCGCACGACGCGCGCCGGCACGCCGATGACGACCGCCCGCGCGGGGACGTCGCGCGTGACCACCGCGCCGGCCGCCACGAACGCCTCCTCGCCGATCTCCACGCCCGGTGTGAGCACGGCGCCGCCGCCCACGCGACACGCCCGCCGCAGCGTGGCGCCGCGGATCTGCGAATCCGATCCCCGGGCGGGGCCATGTCTAGCCATCGTGTCGTCGTTGGTGCTCAGCGCCCCCGGGCCTACGAACACGTCGTCCTCGACCACCGTGAACGCGGTCAGGTACACGTTCGTCTGCACGCGCACGCGCGCACCGACAGTGACGTCGTTGTCGACCACGCTGCCGCGGCCGATCACCGAGCCCTCGCCGATCGACGTGCGCTCGCGCACGAACGACTGGTCGCCGAGGATCGCCTGCGGGCCGATGATCGCGCCGGCGAACACGACCGCGCCCGTGCCCACGCTCGCGCCCGCGCCGAGCTCCAGCGCACCCACCTGGCCGCCCGCGCTCGAGTGGCGCGCCAGGCGCGGTCGCTTGCCGAGCACCGCGTGGTCCTCGATCGTGCAGCCGTCGCCGATGACCGTGCCGTCGTGCACGACCACGTAGGAGCCGAACGTAACCCCCTCGCCGACCCTCACCCCGTCTCCGAGCAGCGGCCCCGGAGCGCTGGACCCCGCATCGGCGTCGGCGAAGCCTCGGCTCACAGCCTCACTACGTTTGTGGCGTCGGCGGTGCGCGTGATGCCCCGCAGGTCGACGACGAAGCCGGCGCGACGCGCGACCATCTCGTGGTCGACGCTGGGATGAGCTGTCACGATCACGGCGAGATCGGTGTCCGTCACAGCCTGCTCCAGCGGCGTACTCTCGAGCCCGAACTCCCTCAGCTGCGCCACGTGCGGGTCGTGGTAGATGACCTCCGCGCCGAGATCTCTTAGCAGCGAGATGATCTTCAACGCGGGGGACTCGCGGATATCCCCCACGCCGGGCTTGTAGCTGACCCCCATCACCGTCACGCGCGCGCCCTTGACCGACATCCCGCGGTCGTTGAGCGCACGCTGCGCCTTGGCGACGCAGTGATAGGGCATCTGCTGGTTGATCTTGCCGGCCAGCTCGATGAACTCGGTCGCCATGTCGAACTCGCGCGCGCGCCAGCTCAGGTAGAACGGGTCGACGGGCAGGCAGTGACCGCCCATGCCCGGCCCCGGCTCGAAGCGCATGAAGCCGTAGGGCTTGGTCGACGCCGCGTCGACCACCTCCCAGATGTCGATCCCCATGCGGTCGGTCAGCATCGCCAGTTCGTTGACGAGCGCGATGTTGACCGAGCGGAAGATGTTCTCGAGGAGCTTGCACAGCTCGGCCGCCTCCGGGCTCGACACGGGCACGACGTTGTCGCACACGAGCCCGTAGAGCTCCTGCGCGCGCTGCGCGCACTCCTCGGTCAGCCCGCCGACGACCTTCGGCGTGTTGCGCAGCGTGAAGTCCGTGCGGCCGGGGTCCACGCGCTCGGGCGAGAACGCCAGATGGAAGTCGCGACCGGCCGACAGCCCGGACTCCTCGAGCAGCGGAGCGACCCGCTCACGGGTGGTGCCGGGGTAGGTCGTCGACTCGAGCACCACCAGCTGACCCGCCTGCAGGACCTCCGCGAGCGCGCGCGTGGAGTCGATCAGCGGTCCGAGGTCGGGCTCGCGGTTGGCGGTCAGCGGCGTGGGCACGCATACCAGCACCGCGTCCGCCCGCTCCAGGCGCGCGTAGCGCGTGGTCGCGTGAATGTGCTCGGCGACCGCGGCGAGGGTGTCGGAGGGGACGTCCTCGATGTAGGAGTCCCCCGCCTTGATCGCGTCGACCTTGCGCGAGTCGACATCGACGGCGACCACTTCGCAGCCCTCGTGCGCGAAGGCCACCGCCAACGGCAAGCCGACGTAGCCAAGCCCGATCACACCGACGGTCGTCATCGCGGCCGCCAGTTTACGACCTTCGCCGGCACCGGCCTCGCGCGATCACGGTTTCTCAACACGACGCGCCCGCGGTGGCGCGCAGCGAGCGCAGGTCGGCCTGCACCATCCGTTCCACCAACGCCTGGAAGTCGACCTGCGGCTCCCAGCCGAGCCGCTCGCGTGCCTTCGCGGGATCGCCCACGTTGGCGGTCCGCTCGGGCGCACGCACGAGCGCTGGGTCCACGTGCACGTGCTGGCGCGCCTGCAGGCCCACGCACGCGAACGCGACGTCGGCGAACTCCGCCACGGTGTGCGGCACGCCGCTCGCCAGCACGTAGTCATCCGCACGATCCTGCTGGAGCATCAGCCATGCCCCCCGCACGATGTCCCCCGCGAACGACCAGTCGCGCACGGCATCCAGCGAGCCGAGCGTCAGCTCCTGCTGTAGCCCGAGGCTGATCGCCGCCGCCGCGCGCGTGATCTTGCGGGTGACGAACTGTTCTGGCCGGCGCTCGGACTCGTGGTTGTAGACGATGCCCGAGCTCGCGTGCAGCTGGTCGTGCAGGCGCAGCGCGCCCACCAGCTGGTGGGCGGCGAGCTTGGCGATCGCGTACGGCGTCGTCGGTCGGCAGTCGGTGTCCTCGCGCTGGGGGCTCTGCGACGCCTCGCCGAACATCGACCCGGAGGCGGACACGAACACGCGCATCTCGCGGTCGATGTCGCGCACCGCCTCGAGCACGGCCGCGCACGAGCCGATGATCGCCCTCGCGCTGTGCCCGGGTTCGCGCCACGACGCCGGCACGAACGACGGCGCCGCCAGGTGGTAGATCTCGCGCGGGCGCACGCGCTCGATCGCCGCGCGCAGCGTCTCGGGCTCGAGCAGCTCCCCCCGCACCAGCTGCACCTGCCCGCGCAGATGCTCGCTGCAGCCGAGCGAGCCCTCCTCCCCGTCTCGAACCATGCCTGTGACCGCGTAGCCGTTCTCCAGCAGCAGCTCCGCCAGGAACGAGCCGTCCTGGCCGGTGATCCCGGTGATCAAGGCGCTGCCTGGCGAGCTCACGGCGCCAGCTTACGTGCTCGGCGCGTCGTGACCGGGGCGCTCGTCAGCTTGGGGGAGCCGACCGTCGTACACGTCCGCCAGACCCCGTGCGACCACCGCCGGCGCGCACAGCGCGCACACCCGCTCGCGGCCGCGCTCGCCCGCCTGCCGATCTCCGGCCAAGCGTTCGATCGCGCCGGCCAGCGCGCGCGCGTCGCCCGCCGCCACCAGCCCGTCGGCGTCCACCAGCTCGGGGTGCGACCCCACGCGGCTGGCGGCCACGGGCAGCCCCGCGGCCATCGCCTCCGCGACCGACAGCCCGAACGTCTCGCCAAAGCGCGACGGCGCGAGCGCCAGCGCAGCCCCGGCGCGCAGCGCCGCGAGCCGTGCCTCCTCGACGTGGCCCAGGAACCGCACGGCGCCCTCCCCGGCTCGCGCCTCCAGCGCCGCCCGCTCGGGGCCGTCGCCGGCCACCACCAGCGGCATGCCGGCGATGCGGCAGGCGTCGATCGCCACGTCCACGCCCTTCTCCGGGGACAGCCGCGCCACCACCAGCGCGTATGGCCCCGCCGCCACGTCCGGCGCGCCGGGGCGATCCGGCCGGCCAGCAGCCTCAACTTGGGGGTCGGCGGCGCGTAGCGGTGGCGCGAGCACGTGCACGCGCTCCCACGGCAGCGGCGCGCCGAGCGCGCGCAGTCGCTCGCGCGCGAAGCGGCTGGGGACGATCACCGCGTCCGCCTGCTCCACGATCGTGCGCTGCCACAGTGCCAGTGACGCGCCGTAGGCGAGCGCCTCGGGCACGCTGCCGCGGCAGTTCAGGCGCATCCCTGGGAGCGTGTCACGCCCGTGGCAGCGGGTGCACTCTCTGCCGCGGGTGTAGCAGACGCCGACGGCGCACACGAGGCGGAACTGGTGCAGGTGCAGCACCACCCGCGCGCCGGCCGCGCGCGCGGCTGCCAGCGCGCGCCAGCCGAGCGCCGGCAGCAGGTTGTGCGCGTGCACCACGCGCGCGCCGCTCAGCCGCAGTGCCCCGGCGACCTCCTCGGGGTCCAGCCCGCCGCGCAATAGCCCGACCGCGGCGCGCGCCCGCCCGAGGCTCGCGGACCGGTCGGAGATCGGCCCCCGCTCCAACAGCTCCGCGGGCTCGTCGAGATGCTCGCGCACGAGCCACAGCAGGTTCTCCACGGTGCGCTCCTCGCCGCCGGTCGTGCGGTAGCGGTTGTGCAGGAACAGGACCATCGGCGACCCCAAACCTAGACTCTCTGGCAGCCATGGCCCCGCCAGCGTCGATCGTCATCCCCACACGCGCCCGCCTCCCCTACCTGGAGGTGGCGCTGTCGTCGATCGCGCCGGCTGCCGCGCGGGCCGGAGTGGAGCTGCTGGTCGTGGACGACGCCGGCCCCTCGGACGCGGCGCGCGAGCTGGCGGAGCACTTCGGCGCACACTATGAACCGCATCCCGGCCCGCTCGGCCTGAACGTCGCGCGCAACACCGGCGTGCGGCACTCCCACGGAGAGCTGGTGGTGTTCGTCGACGACGACATTCGCGCGAGCACCGGCTGGCTTGACGCGCTGCTGGAGGCGGCCCGCGAGAACCCGCGGGTGGACGTGTTCGCTGGGCGGATAACTGCATCTTTAGAGGGCCGCGCTCCGCGCGGCTGCGGGGGAGCGCATCCGTCGATCACGACGCTCGATCTGGGCACGCGCGACCTGGACGCCCGTTTCGCGTGGGGGGCGAACATGGCGATCCGTCGCGACGCGCTCGAACGAGTGGGCCCGTTTGACGTCTCGCTCGAGCACGGCGGCGACGAGCAGGAGTGGCAAGAACGCCTGCGCGTGCGAGAGCCGGGGGCGCGCGTGATGTACGTGGCCGGCGCGGCGGTCGAGCACCGGCGCACGGGCGCAGACGCGCGGCTGCGCTCGCTGACGCGAACGGCGCACACGCGCGGTCTCGCCGCCCGGCGCTTTGACGCGCGGCGCGGACAGGCGCCGTCGCTGGCGAGCGAGATGCTCACGCTGACCCGCTGTGTCGGGCACGTCGTGCGCCGCCGCTGCCCGGCGGGGCTGACGATGGTCGCCCACAGCGCCGGGCGGCTGCGACAAGGGCTGAGCGAACGGGCTGGCAGCGTGGGCGGGCCTGACGCAAGGGGCACGGGCGGGCCTGACGCACGGGGCGCAGACGCCCCCGGCCCACGGGGCGCCGGCGTGGCGCCCGCGCCCGCGGAAGTGGAGGACTTCCTGTCCGGCACCAGCGGCACGGTCGGCGGTCTCGACGCGTTGCGCCGCCGGGCCGGCGACGAGGCGATCGACGCATGGCAGATGCTCAGCGCCATGCGCCTGCGCCTGGGGCTCGCCGCGCGCCACTCTCCGCCCCTGCGGCGGGTGCTCGTGCTGGGGGTCGAGCGTCCGGAGAACGCCCTGATGGCCGCGGCCATCAGGGGCGAGCTGCTGAGTTCTCGCCACCAAGTCGAGCTGTACACGTGTCCACCCGACGGTCGCGGGAAGTTCGAGAACCTCAACCTGCTGCTCGCGGCCCACCCCGCCGACGCGTGCGACTGGCTGCTGGTGCTCGACGACGACATCGAGCTGCCGCGCGGTTTCCTCGACCGCTTCGTGTTCCTGTGCGAGCGCTTCTCGCTCGCACTCGCGCAGCCCGCCCATCGCCTGTTCTCGCACGCCGCCTGGCCGGTCACGCGACGGCGCGCGCGGAGCGTGGTGCGCGAGACGCGCTTCGTCGAGATCGGCCCGCTGACCGCGTTCGCGCCGCCGACCTTCCCCGTGCTGCTGCCATTTCCCGAGCTGCGCATGGGCTGGGGCCTGGACGCGCACTGGGCGGCGCTCGCCGGCGAGCACGGCTGGCGCTGTGGCATCGTCGATGCGCTGCCGATCCGCCACATCGCCGCCCCGGCCGCCGCCGGCTACCCGCGCGAGGACGCCGTCGCCGAGGCACGCGCGTTCCTGGCCGAGCGACCGTACCTGCGCGCGAGCGAGGCCGGCCGCACCCTCACGACCCACCGCAGCTGGTGAAGGTCGCGGTCGTAGCCGAGTTCTACCCGAGCCGGCGCGATCCGGTGCTCGGGATCTGGGCCCACCGCCAGGCTGTGGCCGCGCGCGACGCGGGCGCCGAGGTTCGCGTGCTCGTCCTGCACCGTCTCGTCCCACCCCGCGCCGCCCTGGCCGCCGGCCCCGCCGTCGCCGCGCGTGCGCTGGCGGGGCTCGTGCGCGAGCCGCACACGCAAGTGCGCGACGGGCTGCCCGTCACCTACGTCTCCTACGTCTCCCGGCCCCGCGATCGCTCCTACGCGGACTGGGGAGCGTGGGCCGCCCCCCCGCTCGGACTGGCGCTACGCCGCCTGCGCCGATCGTTTCCGTTCGATCTCGTACACGCCCACAACGCGGTGCCCGCCGGCGACGCGGTCCGCCGGGCGCGCGTTGCCCGCCCCCTCGTCATCTCCGTACACGGCGGGGACGTGCTGTACACGGCCGGACGCGACCAGGCCGGCGCGGACGCGGTCGCCCGCGGTCTCGGCGCCGCGCGGCTCGTGCTCGCCAACAGCCAGGGCATCGCCGAGCTCGCGCTTGCGCACGGCGCCGGCGAGACGCGCGTGGTGCACCTCGGCACCGACATGCCCTCCGGGGCGGAGGGCGCCTCACTTCCGCCGCGCGACGGCCGCGACCGCGCGGGCGCCAGGGAGGGCGCGGCGCCGTCGCTGGTCACCGTCGCGCACCTGGTCGCGCGCAAGCGCCACGGCGACGTCCTGCGTGCGCTCGCCGTGCTCTCCCAGCGCCACCCGACGTTGCGCTACGTGCTCATCGGCGAGGGCCCCGAGCGCGTCGCCCTGGAAGGGCTAGCCGCCCGCCTGGGCGTGGCCGCGCGGGTGGACTTCCTCGGGCAGCTGGCGCCCGAGCAGGCGATCGCGCGTGCACGCCGCTGCACGCTGTTCGTGATGCCCTCGACCGATGAGGCCTTCGGCGTGGCCTACATCGAGGCGATGGCCGGCGGGATCCCCGCGATCGGCTGCCGCGGCGAGCCCGGACCCGAGGAGATCGCCGCCGCCGGCGATGGCTTCCTGCTGGTCCCGCCGGGCGATATCGAGCGCCTGTCGCAGCGCATCGACGAGCTGCTGTCCGACCCCCATCGCCTGCGCGAGGCCGGCCAGCGCGCGCGCGCGACCGTCGCCGCCAACTTCACGTGGCAGAGCTGCGGCGAGCAGACGCTGGCCGCCTACCGCGACGCGCTGGCATGAAGCCAGTCCTGTTCGTCACCGGGCACGCTCCCTCCTACCGCGTCGGCGCGTTCGCGCGCCTGCACGAGCTCGAGGGCATCGAGCTTGCGCTGTTCGGTGGGCGCTACCTGCACGGCGGCCCCGACCACCACGGCGAGCTGCCGTTCCCACACCGCCGCGTGCGCCCGCGCGAGCTGTACTCGCTGGCATGCAGCGGGCGCTACCGCGCGGTCGTGTGTCCCACCGGCGGTCGCCTCGCGCCGCTGGCCACGTGGGCGGGGACGCGCCGCGCGCGCGTGCCGCTGATCGTGTGGGCGTCGCTGTGGGCGCACCCCAGGAGCGTGGCGCACGCCTTCACCTACGTGGCGCTCGCGCGGCTGTACCGCTCGGCCGACGCGCTCGTCACCTACGGCCCGCACGTCAGCGCCTACGTGCGGGCGCGTGGCGCGCGCAACGTGCACGTCGCACCGCAGTCGGTCGACAACGACTTCTGGCGCTCGGACGAGCTCGCCCCGCCGCGCGCCGCCGATTGGCCGCTCGCCGCCGGCACGCGCTTCCTGTTCGTCGGGCGCCCGGTGCCCGAAAAGGGCCTGCACGTGCTCCTCGCCGCCTGGCGTGCCGCGCGCCCGGAGCCGGCGCGGGCCGCGCTCGTGCTCGCCGGTGTCGACGCGGACGCGAACGAGCGGTCGGTCGTGCGCCTCGGCCACGTCGACTCGCACGAGCTTCGCAACGTGTACGGCGCCTGTCATGTGCTCGTGGTGCCGTCGGTCGCCACGCGCACCTTTCGCGAGCCGTGGGGGTTGGTTGTCAACGAGGCCATGAACCGCGGACTCGCAGTCATCGCCACGGACGCAGTGGGAGCCGCCGCCGGCGGCCTGGTGCGCGAGGGCGAGAACGGGCTGATCGTCCCGGCCGGCGACAGCGACGCGATCGCCGCGGCGATCGCGCGGCTCGCCGCCGACGCTCGGCTGCGCGAGCGGATGGGCGGCGCCGGCTCCCGCGACGTGCTCGCCTTCAGCCACGACGCGTGGGCGCGGGGGTTCTCGTCCGGGCTTGCAAGCGTGGGCGTCTCCCGCGGGCGTTGGTAGCGTTGCGCGGTCAGCCTATGAGAATTTGCCATCTCGAGAGCCGACCGACAGCCGCTGCGAAGCCAGGCCGGCACGGCGGGCGCACGCTGTGGCTGGTGCTGCTGACGGGCGCGCTGCTGGCGGCGATCGTGGCGCCAGCGCGCGCCGACGTCGGCGAAAAGATCATCCTGCGCTGCACGCACAACGAGTCGATCAGCGGGTTCAGCCAAGCCGACTACCGCAAGGCGATCAAAGAGATGGAAGCCGACACGGAAGAGTACGGCGACTGCGGCTCGCTGATTCGACAGGCGGCGCTCGCGGCGGCGAGCGGCGGGGGCAGCAGCGGCGGCGGCGGGACAGCGCAGAGCGCGGCCGCGCCGACCGCGCTCCCCGTGACACCCGCCGAGCAGCGTGAGATCACGCACGCCCAGCATGCCGGCTCGGAACCGGTCAAGCTCGCCGGCGGGGCGATCCGCCCGGGCGTGGTGCACGTAGACGTCTCATCCGCGCTCAGCTCCCTGCCGAGCCCGTTGCTCGCGACGCTCGCCTTCCTACTCGCATGCCTGCTGCTGATCCTCGGCGGGGCAGTGCGCAACCGTGTCCGCCGCGCAGACTGAGCGCCCGCCGGCGCCGAGCGCGGGAGCGTCGCCACCGCCGGCGCCGCGCGGCGCGTGGCCGCGACGGGCGCCGGCGGCGGCCCGCGCCGGGGCGTGGCAGGGGCTGTGGTGGACCACGCTGGTGGTCGCCGCGGTCTTCTGCTTCATCACGTTCTACGCCAAGGGCGGGCTGAACCTCGAATCGATGACCACCACGGAGATGGCGCTGACGCTGGGGGCGGGTGCGCTCGTCGCCGCCAGCGTGATCCTCGTCGCGCCGGGGAAGCGCGCATACGGCGTATGGCCGGTCGGCCTGCTGCTCGCGTTCACCGCGCTGAGCGCCGTCTCGATCGTGTGGTCGGTGCAGCCCGACCACAGCTGGCAGGACTCCGGCCGCCTGCTCGCGTACAGCGGCGTGTTCGCGGCCGGGGTCGCGCTCGTGCGCCTGGCCCCCGACCGCTGGGCTGCGATCCTCGGCGGGCTGACGCTCGCGGCAGTGGTCGTGTGCGCATACGCGCTGGCGACGAAGGTGTTCCCCGCCGGCCTCGCGCCCTCGAACACGTATGCGCGCCTGAACGAGCCGTACGGCTACTGGAACGCCGTCGGCCTGACCGCGGCGATGGGCGCGATCTGCTGCCTGTGGCTGGGCGCGCGCCGCACCGGGCACGCGTTGGCGCGCGCGCTCGCCTACCCAGCGATGGGCCTGCTGCTGCTGACGCTCGTGCTCGCTTACTCGCGCGGCGCGCTCGCCGCGCTCGCCGTCGGGTTGGCGCTGTGGTTCTGCACGGTGCCGCTGCGCCTGCGCGGCGCCGCGCTGCTGATCGTCGGCGCGCTCGGAGCCGGCGCGGTGGCCGCGTGGGACTTCTCCAGGCACGCGCTCAGCTCCGAAGGCGTCGCGCTGGCACAGCGCGACGCCGCCGGCCACCAGCTGGGGGCGGTGATCGTGGCGATGCTGGCGATGCTCGCGATCCTCGGAATCGCGATCGGCTTCTTCACCGCCCGCCGCGCGCCGTCGCTGCTCGCCCGCCGGCGGGCGGGAGCGGCCCTGCTGGCGGCGATCCTGCTGGTGATCATCGCCTTCGCCGGCGCGCTCGCGCACAGCCACCGCGGCCTGGTCGGCAGCATCTCGCACACGGTCAGCGCTCTGACCAACCCCAACGCCAAACCGCCGCCCAACACTCCCGGGCGCCTGACGGCCGTCGCGAGCGTGCGCGCCCGCTACTGGAAGGAGGGCCTGCAGGTGTTCGACGCGCATCCGCTGGTCGGTGCCGGCGCCGAAGGCTACGCGACCGCGCACCTGCGCTACGAAACCGGGACGCTGGAAGTACGCCACGCGCACAGCTTCATCGTGCAGACGCTCGCCGACCTCGGTCTGCTCGGCCTGCTGGTGGCGCTCGCGCTGCTATTGACGTGGATCGCGGCCGCGTGGCGGACGTGCCGATCTCCGAGGCGCTACACGCCCGAGCGGGTCGCGATGCTGAGCATGCTGAGCCTGGTGGTGGTGTTCGGCGCCCATTCGACGATCGACTGGACGTGGTACGTGCCGGGCGACGCGTGCGTGGCGTTGTTGTGCGCGGGCTGGCTCGCCGGGCGCGGGCCGCTGCTGGCGAGTGCCGGCGAGTCGACCCCGACCGCGGAGAAGCTCGCGCCACCGAGCGCCGCCACCGCCGGCTCGTGGTGGCGGCCACGCCTAAGGGCGCGGCCCAGCTACACGCGCATCGCGCTCGCGGCCGCGGCGATCCTCGCGGCGCTGCTCGCGGCATGGTCGCAGTGGCAGCCGCAGCGCTCCGAAGAGGCGAGCCTGCAAGCCGACTCGCGCCTGGAAGCCCACGACTCGCGCGCGGCGCTCGCCGACGCCGACGCGGCCGTCGCACGCGACCCGCTGTCGATCGAAGCGCTGTTCACGCTCGCCAGCGTCCAGCGAGTCACCGGCGAGCCCGCGCGCGCCCGCGCGACGCTCGAGCGAGCCGTGCGCCTGCAGCCGTCCAATCCGCAGGCGTGGCTGGTGCTCGGGCGCTATGACCTGCAGAGCAGCCCCGGCGACCCCCGGGCAGCGGTCAAGGAGCTGCGGGCGGCCATCTACCTGAACCCCGAGTCGATCTCCCCGGAAGCGATCGCCGCAGGCAACCGCGAAGCGATCGAAATCCACAACGACTACATCCAGGCGCTGCGAACAGTGGCGCAGCAGGAATCCGCCCCGGGCGCCGGCGGGGTCAATAGCGCCGGCGGATCGCTCGCGCGAGCAAAACGCGCCGCACCCACGGCGGGCCGCCGGCGCTCCGCACCTCGATCGCCGTGAAGCCGAAGTCGGCCAGCAGGCCGGCGAGGGTGTGGCGGCTGTAGAAGCGCAGGTGATCGCCGAGCGGGTCGAAGTGGCTCGCGAACGCACGCCTGGAGCAGGCCAGGCGCATGAGCGTGAGCGGTGCGTGGGCGGGCGTGCTCAGCAGCAGGCTTCCACCGGAGCGCAGCACGCGACGGACCTCCGACAGCCACGCCGCTGTGTCGGCGACGTGCTCGATCACCTCCCCCGCCCACACGACGTCGAAGCTCGCGTCCTGCAGATCCCATGCTCCCTCGGCGGGGACCAGGCGCAGATCCAGCTGAGGGTGGCGCGCCCGCGCGCGGCGCAGCGGCTCCTCGGCGACGTCGACCCCCACCACCCGCGCGCCCGCGTCCGCCAGCTCGGCGGCGAACCGTCCTTCGCCACAGCCGACGTCGAGCACGCGCTCGCCGGCGCCCACGCGATCGAGCAGAAAGCGCCTGCGCACGGGCAAGTCGGATGGCTCGAATCCCTCCGGCAGGCCTCGCCATAGGGCTTCGTGGTACCCGCGGGAGGGCATAGCTGCAGTAAGGCTCTCATCTCTGCCGTTCCGCAGGCAAAGCGATTAGTGTTGGCGCGCGATGCAAGCTCTGGGGACCGGATGAAGGCACGCGGCGAGGCATGAGAGTCGCGTTCGACAGCCGCGCCGTGTCGGACCCGGACGGCGTCGGGCGCTACTCGCGATGCCTGCTGGCCGCCCTGCACGACACCGTCGGCGCACGCGATCAGATCGTCGAGGCCGCCCGCCCCTCCGCTCTCGCCCGCACGCGCGGCACCGACGTGTTCCACTCGCCGTGGATGGACGGGGCGATGCTGCACAGCCCGTGCCCGATGGTCGTGACGATTCACGACCTCGCGGCGCTCAAGCGCCGCAGCGAGCACCTGCGGGGCGGCCTGCGTCTGCGCCTGCGCCACCTCGCGGTCCAGCGCGCGGTCAGGGTGATCGTGCCGACCGAGGCGGTGGCAGGCGATGCGGTCGCGCACCTGCGGCTGCACCGCGAGCAGGTCGTGGTGATCCCCGAGGCGGCCGACGCGTCGATGTACCCGCGAAGCATGGAGACTGTCGCTGCCGTGCGAGCGCGCTTCTCGCTGCCCGAGCGCTTTCTCGTGTGGGTCGGCGACCTGCAGCACCCCGATCCGGGCAAGCACATCGCCAAGCTCGCGGCCGCCCCCCGCGATCTACCGCTGGTCCTGGTCGGCTCCACCCGTCAGTGGGCGCACGAGCTTCCCAACGTGATCCTCACCGGCCGGGTCTCCGACGAGCAGCTGGCTGCGATCTACAGCGGCGCGCACGCGCTGCTGCTGTCCTCCAAGGACGAGGGCTTTGGCCTGCCCGCGGTCGAGGCGCTGGCGTGCGGCACACCGGTGGTGGCGTGCGACTCGCCGGCGCTGCGCGAGGTGCTGGGCGAGCGCGCGACGTTCGTGGCACCCGCGGACATGGACGGCCTGATCGCCGCCGCCCGGGCCGCACAGCGACCGGCTCCGCCACCGCCGTCGTGGAGCTGGCAGGACGCGGCGCGCGCCACCTGGGGCGTCTACGCCCGGGCGATGGCCGCCGTCGGCCAGCCGCGCCCCGCCGCTCGCGCGCTGCGCCGTCGCCGCGCCACCGGCGCGGGCGGCCTCGACGGCCTCGAGCCTCAGTAGGCGCCCCGCCCGCCTGGGCGGGCGAACGAGGCCTCTGCTCGGCGGGTCAGTAGGCGCCGCGCCGGCTGAACACGGCGGGGATCGTCTTCAGCAGGATCGACAGGTCGAGCGCCAGCGACCAGTTCTCGAGATAGAGGAAGTCCAGGTGCACGAGCTCGTCGAAGTCGAGCTCCGAGCGCCCGGAGACCTGCCACAGCCCGGTGATCCCGGGAAGCACCAGATAGCGCTTGCGGTGCCAGTCCTCGAGCATCGCGAAGTCGCGTTCGGGCAGCGGGCGCGGGCCCACCAGCGACATGTCCCCGCGCAGCACATTCACCAGCTGCGGCAGCTCATCCAGCGAGAACCGCCGCAGCATCCGTCCCACAGGCGTAAGGCGCGGATCCTCGCGAATCTTGAAGAGGGCGCCGGAGGCCTCGTTCATCTCTTCCAGCTCGGCCTGGCGCTCCTCGGCGTTGGTATGCATCGTGCGGAACTTCAGGCATGCAAACGGACACTGGCCGATCCCGCGGCGCATCGAGCGGTACAACACCGGCCCGCGCGAGCTAACGCGCACGGCGAGCGTGATCGCGAGCAGCAGCGGGCTCAGCAGCGCCAGCAGCAGCGTGGCGCCGACGATGTCGAACGTGCGCTTCAGCGCGAAGTCGATCCCCTCGAACACTGGCGATCCGAGCTCGAACAGCGGCACCGACTGGCCCGGCACGAACTCCGCGCGGTGGATCAGGATCTCCATCGTCGACGGCGCCAGCTTGACCCTGATGCCGCGGCGGTGGCACTGGTCGACGAGCTCCACCGCGTCGTCTTGGGGGAAGTCGGCGTCGGCGATGATCACCTCGTCGATCCGTTCGCGGCCGAGCACGTCCTCGAGGTCGTGCAGGCTGCCGAGCGCGCGCAGGCCGTTGGCCGGCAGCTGGTTGGGCGAGAGGTAGCCGACGACCTCGATCGGGTAGTGCTGCGCGTCGCCGAGCGCGTGGGCCACGTCGACGATCTGCTTGCCCCTGCCCACGAGCACCGCGCGGCGACGATAGCCGGCTGCGCGCAGGACGACGGCGGTCAACCGCTCGTAGGCCGCGCGCGCGCAGCCGATGTAGAGGCTCGCGATTGCAAGCGAGCTCCAGAAGATGTAGTAGCTGGAGAAGTGTTCGCCGTTGACCAGCGCGAAGATGACCGCCACGAACGCCACCTGGAACAGCGAGCCCACGATCCGCGAGAGCCCGGGGCGCAGGGCGCGCTGGGCGTACAGGCCCGACCGCGCGAACAGCAGCGCCGTCAGAAGATATGCGAACGGTAGGAAGTGCTTTGTCGTCGCGCTCGCGTCCGCCGTGCGCACGGAGCCGTGTACGGCTTCCTTGAGCACGAGCGCGGTGAAGATCGCCAGCGCCACGCCCGCGAAGTCGATCGCCAGCAGCGACAGCACCCTTGACAGGCGCCGCACGGTCGACACGCGCAGCAGGAACGACAGCGCCGGCGGGCGCTTGCGGCGGATGTCGTGGTCGGAGCGATCGGTGCGCTCGGCGACGCCCGAGAGCTGGGGCCTGACGGGCGTACTGGCGGGGACCGCGGACGCCGTCGAACGGGCACGCGCGGCTGGGGTGGGCGGAGCTGACGTTCCCGACAGACGTGGTCCCATCTCGCTGCTCACAACACCGCACCCTCGCAGACGGAGCGGTTGTGCGGGGGCCGGACTCGTCCGCGCAAGCGGTCTTTCACCTCAGCTTGCGCCGCCGCCGACGAGCAGCTCGATGCCCGAGTCCTCGATCGTGCGCTGCAGCCCGTCCCGCAGCGACACCGTCGGCGACCACCCCAGCAGCTCGCGCGCGAGGTCGATCTTCGGCTTGCGCTGCTTGGGATCGTCGACCGGCAGCGCCTCGAACACGATCTCCGAGTTGGCGCCGGTCAGCTCCCTGACCGTCTCGGCCAGCTCGAGCAACGTGAACTCGTCGGGGTTGCCGATGTTCACAGGGTTGTGATACCCCGATTCGGCGAGCGCGATCATGCCGGCGATCAGGTCGCTGACGTAGCAGAACGAGCGCGTCTGGCTGCCGTCGCCGAACACCGTGATCGGACGATTGGCCAGCGCTTGGCGCAGGAACGTCGGGATCGCGCGGCCGTCGTGCGGGCGCATTCGAGCCCCATAGGTATTAAAAATACGCATGATCGAAGTGTCAACCCCTTGCTGGCGGTGGTAGGCCATCGTCAGCGCCTCGGCGTAGCGCTTGGCCTCGTCGTAGACGCCGCGCGGGCCGATCGGGTTGACGTGGCCCCAGTAGCTCTCCGCCTGCGGGTGTTCGAGCGGATCGCCGTACACCTCGCTGGTGGACGCGATCAGGAAGCGCGCGCGCTTGGCCTTCGCCAGCCCGAGCGTGTGGTGCGTGCCGTAGGAGCCGACCTTCAGCGTGTGCAGCGGCAGGCGCAGGTAATCGATCGGCGAGGCCGGCGAGGCGAGGTGGTAGACGAAGTCGACGGGCCCCTCGACGAAGTACGGCTCGATGATGTCCAGGCCGAGGTGGACGAAGCGCTCGGGCTCGCGGATATGCTCGATGTTGGCCAGCGAGCCCGTCTCCAGGTTGTCCACGCAGATCACGCGGTGACCGCGCGCGAGCAGCGCGTCGCACAGGTGCGATCCCAGGAAGCCGGCACCGCCGGTGACCAGGCATGTGGCCATCGCGCACAAGCTTAGTGATTCGCCCGACTATCCTTCGGTGCCATGGCCGCCACCGAGGAGCACGCCGCTGAGGGATCGAAGATCGGCGGGAACGCAGCTGCAGCGGACATCGCGCAGGAGCGCCTGACGGTCGCGCCGATTGTCGGTCCCGAGGACCCCCGGCGCTTCACCGACTCGGGCATCGAGATATCGGAGCTGTACACGCAGGAGGACCTGCCGGCGGACCTCGACCTCGGCGAGCCGGGAGACTTCCCGTACACGCGCGGGGTGCACCGCGAGATGTACCGCAAGCAGACGTGGACGATGCGCCAGTACGCGGGCTACGCGTCGGCGAAGGAGTCCAACGAGCGCTACCGCTACCTGCTGTCGAAGGGCACGACGGGGCTGTCGATGGCGTTCGATCTGCCGACGCAGCTCGGCCTGGACTCCGACAACCCGCGTTGCCTGGGCGAGGTCGGCCGCACGGGCGTGGCGATCGACACGATCGACGACATGCGCACCGCCTTCGACGGCATCCCGCTCGAGGAGGTGTCGACGTCGATGACGATCAACGCGCCCGCAGCGTGCCTGCTGCTGCTGTACGAGCTGGTGGGCGAGGAGCAGGGCGTGCCCAGCGAGCAGTTGCGCGGCACCACGCAGAACGACGTGCTCAAGGAGTACATCTCGCGCGGCAACTACATCTACCCGCCCGCGGCGACGATGCGCCTGACGACGGACCTGTTCCAGTACTGCCACGAGCGCGTGCCGAAATGGAACACGATCTCGATCTCCGGCTACCACTTCCGCGAGAAGGGCTGCTCGGCGGTGCAGGAGGTCGCTTTCACGCTGTCCTCTGGGATCGCCTATGTGCAAGCGGCGATCGACGCGGGCCTGTCCGTGGACGAGTTCGCGCCGCGCCTGGCTTTCTTCTTCAACGGCCACAACAACGTCTTCCAGGAGGTCGCCAAGTTCCGCGCGGCGCGACGCATGTGGGCGCACATCATGCGCGAGCGCTTCGGTACGACCAACCCGAAGGCGACGATGCTGCGCTTCCACACGCAGACGGGCGGCGTCACGCTGACGGCACAGCAGCCGGAGAACAACATCGTGCGCGTCGCGCTGCAGGGATTCGCGGCGGTGTGCGGCGGCACGCAGTCGCTGCACACCAACGGCTTCGACGAGGCGCTCGCGCTGCCGACCGAGCGCGCCGCCAAAATCGCCGTGCGCACCCAGCAGATCCTCGCGCACGAGTCCGGCGCTGCCGACACCGTCGACCCGTTCGCCGGCTCCTACTTCGTCGAGTCGCTGACCGACGAGATCGAATCGCGCGCCAACGAGCTGATCGCGAAGGTCGACGCGCTCGGCGGCTCGGTCAACGCGATCGAGTTCATCACCGGCGAGATCGACGAGTCCGCGTGGGGCTACCAGGAGCGCTACCGCATCGGCCAGGACGTCGTCGTCGGCGTCAACGCCTACCAGGAGGAGGACCTCGAGGTCCCCGACCTGCTGCGCGTGGACCCGGAGTCCGAGCACGAACAGCTGCAGCGGCTGGCCGCGTTCAAGGCCGACCGCGACCAGGAGCTGGTGGGGCGGCGCCTGGAGGAGCTGCGCGAGGCGGCGCGCGGCAGCGAGAACCTGCTGCCGGCGATCCGCCAGGCGCTGAAGGACCGCTGCTCGCTGGGCGAGGTATGCGGCGCGATGCAGGACGTGTTCGGGTCCTACACGCCGCGGTTCTGAGCGTCAGGATTCGCTGGGAAGTCGCAGGATGAGCCCGGCCTCCTCCGCTTCGGAGGGGCTTAGGAACGCGTTGACCGACTGCAGTTGCGTCCTCGCCGCAGGCAGCTCGGTCCAGTCGAGCTGCATACACAGCTCCTGGGCGCGGTCGAGCACGCGAATCAGCGGTGTGGGATCGGCCTCGCGGGACATCGCACGCAGCGCCCGCAGGTAGTCGTCGCGGGAGATCGTGGGGATCATCAACCTCTGCTGTCCGGCGGCGGAAAGCTCAGCGTTGGTCAGCGCTCGGGCGGCGCGGCCGTTGCCGTCTGCAAACGGATGCACCTCGGATACCAGGAACATCGCGAACGCCGCGCGCCTGAATCCCGGCGGTAGGACGAGGTAACGCTCCATGCCTTCTGCAAGCGTGCCGCGAACGAGCATGGGGGCAACGAACTGCGTCTGTCCGGCGCGGTTGGCGCGCGTCTTGTACTCCCCGGGGGCCATGTCCGAGCGCGCAGCGAGCACTCGCGCATGGGCGGATCGAAGGATGCTCTCCAGCGAGGGGAGGTCGCCCGGGACCCTGGCCCGTGCCGTCGGGTCGCTCACGAGGTCGTAGGTGCCGAGGATGTCGTGTGCGTCTTGCGGGCGATCGCCGGGTATGGCTCCTCGGAAGACGATGTCTTCTGCCTCCTCGACGAGGAACTCGGTGCCCTCGATGAAGTTCGAGAAGTACGCCTCGAAGAACGCGAACGGCGGTCCTGTCTGACCGGGACGCTCGGGTCGGTCGACCGGCACGTACGCGTCGAGCGCGGCCAGCAGCTCGTCGAACAACGGAAGGCGCGCCTCGTCCCATCCCATCCCTGCCCGGGTCGCACGTGCGCCCGCGGTGATCAAGCTGTCCTGTCGGGTACCCAGGAGCGCGCCGATGACAGCAGACAGTCGCGCGCTCTGCTCAGTTGCTCCTATCTCCGGTGCGAGACGATGCGCCTCCTCGCGCAGGCGATTCAGCTCCTCCTCGCCTTGGTTTACGAGGATCGCCTGCAGATGCTGCTCCATCTCGGCCGAGCTCAGCGTTCGGCTGACCCCCGTGCGGGATCGCGAGGGACGCATGTTCTCCAGGAAGCGGCGCGGCCAGGAGCTCAGATGGATCCCGAGCCCCATGAACGGCTGATCGCCACTCGCGGCGCCGGGTCCACGCCGGCAGTTGAGCACGACGCCAGGCAAGCGCACCACCCGGCGCGTGTCGGAGCAGAGGAAGACCGAACCCTCCTCGCCCGCAGGTCTTAGCTCGAACGCGGTCCGGTCCGCGACGACGGCGCCGGGGAAATAGCCTGCGACCACATCCCACACGCGCCGGCGTACGACGTCCTCCAGTGGGTCGGCAAGATTCCTTGTGTACAACCGCCCGGCGATGTGACGAAGCTCGCCCGCCACAAGAAGCCGGCGAATGGCCCGCGAGGTTCGCGTCGTCGAGAAGAAGACCTCTGGCTGCTCTTCAAGCGAAAACGTCGTCGTAGGGCGCGGCATGTAGGCCATTATGTCGAAAACATCGGCGTAAGCTCAGGATAACGTCGAAAGGCTCGGCGTAACGCGCCGTCGATATCCCGCTCCACTTCTGACGCGGCTACCAGACGTTAGGGTGGCGCAAGCGTGATGCTCGCCCCTGCCGCCTCCCTCTTCGAAGTCATCCTGGCCGTTCACATCATGGCCGTCGTGGTCACGTTCGGCGTGACGTTCGCCTTCCCGATCATGTTCGTGGTCGCCGCCCGCCACGACCCACGCGGCATCCCGCTGCTGCACCGCATCGAATACACGGTCGAGCGCATGCTCGTCAATCCCGGCCTGCTGCTGGTGGTGGCCGCCGGGATCTACCTCGCCAGCAAGGGCCACGACTGGAGCGACTTCTTCGTGCAATGGGGGCTCGGAGCGGTGATCGTTATCGGCGCGCTCGTCGGCGCAGTGATGATCCCCACGTCAAAGCGCGCCGAGGCGCTCGCCGCGCGCGATCTCGCGGTGCTCGCCGGTGGTGGCGAGCGAGCGGGAGCGCTCAGCGACGAGTACCGCGCGCTGACCCGTCGCCTGACGATCGTCGGGAGCGCCCTCAGCGTGCTCGTGCTGGTGACGATCCTGTTCATGGCGTTGCACGTCGGCTCCTGAGCCGGGCGCTCTGCGGCGCTCCGGTCGAGAGCCGCTGCGGCCGACGAGCGATCCGTCGCGTGCCCGTGCGCCCGATACCCTGGGCCGATGAGCGACGGGTATCGAGTAGCGGTCGTCGGCGCCACCGGCCAGGTGGGCACGCTGATGCTGGCGCTGCTGCGCGAGCGCGCGTTCCCCGCCAGCGAGATCGTGCCGTTCGCCTCCGAGCGCTCGGTCGGAAGGGTCCTCGAGGGTGCGGCGTCGGACGGCGGGGACCTGACGGTTCGAGGGCTGAGCGACGATTCCATCCAGGGCTTCGACCTGGCGCTGTTCTCCGCCGGTGGCTCCACCTCGGGAGAGTGGGCGCCGAGATTCGTGCAGGCGGGCGCGACCGTGATCGACAACTCCTCGCGCTGGCGAATGCAGGCGGACGTGCCGCTGGTCGTAAGCGAGGTCAACCCCGAGGCGCTGGACGCCCATCGCGGCATCATCGCCAACCCCAACTGCTCGACCATGCAGATGGTCGTCGCGCTCAAGCCTCTGTACGACGAGGCGGGGATCGAGCGGCTGGTGATCAGCACCTACCAGGCGGTGTCGGGCACCGGCAAGCGCGCGGTCGACGAGCTGCTCGACCAGTCGCACGCGCTGCTGCATGAGCGCGAGATCGAGCCGCCGAGCGCCTACGCCCATCGGATCGCGTTCAACGCCCTGCCCCACGCCGGCTCGTTCGCCGCCGGCGAAGACCACACCGACGAGGAGCGCAAGCTGATGGACGAGACGCGCAAGATCCTCGACGACCCCGCCATCCGCGTCTCCGCCACATGCGTGCGCGTGCCCGTCGTCAACGGCCACTCCGAGGCCGTCAACGTGCAGACGCGGCGCGAGCTCTCGCCCGAGCGCGCCCGCGAGCTGCTCGCAGCGGCGCCCGGCGTGATCGTGCTCGACGATCCCGACGCCGCGTTGTACCCACTCGCGATCGACGCCACCGGCAGGGACGAGGTGTTCGTCGGGCGCATCCGGCGCGACCCCGGCCACGAGCGCGCGCTGGACATGTGGATCGTAGCCGACAACCTGCGCAAGGGCGCCGCCACCAACGCCGTGCAACTGGCCGAGCTGCTGCACGAGCGTGGGCTGCTGCGGGGGAGGCTCGCTGAAGGAGTCACGGTCGGCCGCTCGAAGTAGGGCAGCGATGATCTCCTCGGAGGTGCAGCGCACCCTTGTCAAGTCGCCGCCCGAGCTGTGGGCCGAGCTGAGCGATCCCGCCGCGCTCGCCCGCCACCTCGGAGAGCTCGGAGAGATCAGGATTGTGCGCACTGAGCCGGAAAGCACAGTTGAGTGGACAGCTGAGAACATCACCGGCACCGTGTCGATCAAGCCGTCGGGGTGGGGTACGAACGTCAAGCTGACCGTCACGCGGGAGCTCGCTGAGACCACGTCCGCGGCCAGTTCACAGCCGGAGCCCGGCGAAGACGAGCCAACCGACACGCCCGTGCCGGAGCCCGGCGAAGACGAACCAACCGACACGCCCGTGCCGGAGCCCGTCGCCGACGAGCCGGCCGCCGCGGCCGAGCCAGTGGTCGAGGCGACTGTCGAGCCAGTGCCTGAGAGGACGGTCGAGCCAGAATCCGAGGCGGCGATCGAGCCGGGGCCTGACGCGACAGTCGAACCGGAGCCCGAGGCGGGCGCCGAGCCGATGCCGCGCCGCGGCTTCTTTGCCCGCCTGTTTGGACGCCTGCGCGCGCCTGCGACGGCGGACCTGCCGCGGTCGGAGGCGCAGGGACCCATTGACGCATTGGCGCCGGAGCGCCCACCCGAGCCGTTCGACGCGTTCGCGGCCGTGCGAGAGGTGCTCGCGCCGGAGAGCTTTGCGGCCTCGCATCCATACGCCGCACTACCGCCCACGCCGCCGCCATACGAGCCAAACGTGGACCGATCCGCGGCGCCGAAGCCGAAGAACTCGACTGAAGAGGCACAGAAAGAGCCCGTCGTCGGCGACATCTCCGCCGAGCTGGTGGCGGCCGAGGAAGTGGCCGCCGAGGAGGTCACGGCGATGCTCACTGCCGTGCTCGATCGCCTCGGAGCCGCGCACCACCGGCCGTTCTCACGCGCGTAGAGGCGGGCGCTCAAACACACCGCGCGGATAACATCCGGCGGCGGATGGCAAGCAGACCCCACGACCGGCAGGCCGACGCGGCCGTTCTGGCCTCACGCGGCGGACACCGCAAGCCGCCGCGCCAGAAGGCGCCGGAGACCTACGAGGAGAAGCTCGAGCAGCTGCACGAGCTGCGCGCGGCGGCGCTGCACTCGGCGCCGGAGGCCGAGGAGAAGCAGCACGCGCGCGGCAAGTACACGGCTCGGGAGCGCGTCGAGAAGTTGCTCGACCCGGGCTCCTTCCAGGAGCTCGACACGTTCGTGCGCCACCGCACGTACGACTTCGACATGCAGAAGAACCGGCCGTGGGGCGACGCGGTGGTGACCGGGCACGGCACGATCGACGGGCGCACGGTGTGCGTGTTCAGCCAGGACTTCACCGTGTTCGGCGGCTCGCTCGGCGAGGTGATGGGCGAGAAGATGTGCAAGATCATGGACCTGGCCGCGAAGATCGGCTGCCCGGTGATCGGCATCAACGACTCCGGCGGCGCGCGCATCCAGGAGGGCGTCGTCTCGCTCGGCTCCTACGGCGACGTGTTCCTGCGCAACGTGCGCTGCTCCGGCGTGATCCCGCAGATCAGCCTCGTGATGGGGCCATGCGCGGGCGGTGCCGTGTACTCGCCGGCGATCACCGATTTCATCTTCATGGTCAAGGAGACCTCGCACATGTTCATCACCGGGCCCGACGTCATCAAGACGGTCACCGGCGAGGAGGTCGGCTTTGAGGAGCTCGGTGGGGCGATGTCGCACAACAGCAAGTCCGGCGTCGCGCAGTTCGCCTCAGACGACGAGGACGCGTGCTTGGAGGACTGTCGCTACCTGCTGAGCTTCCTGCCGCAGAACAACCTTCAGAGCACGCCGCGGGTGCAGCCCGCGGACGACCCCGAGCGCATGGACCCCGAGCTCGACCACGTCGTCCCGGACAACCCCAACAAGCCGTATGACATGCGCGACGTGGTCAAGCTGATCGTCGATGAGCAGGAGTTCTTCGAGGTGCACGAGCACTACGCGAAGAACATCATCTGCGGCTTCGCGCGCCTGGACGGATACGCGATCGGCATCGTCGGCAACCAGCCGGCGCAGCTCGCGGGCGTGCTCGACATCGACGCCTCCGAGAAGGCCGCGCGCTTCGTGCGCACGTGCGACGCCTTCAACATCCCGCTGCTGACCTTCTGCGACGTGCCCGGCTTCCTACCCGGCACCGCGCAGGAGTGGGGCGGCATCATCCGCCACGGCGCCAAGCTGCTGTACGCGTTCGCCGAGGCGACCGTGCCGAAGGTCACGATCATCACCCGCAAGGCCTACGGCGGCGCCTACGACGTCATGTCCTCCAAGCACCTCGGCGCCGACTTCAACTTCGCGTGGCCGACCTCCGAGGTCGCGGTGATGGGGCCGGAGGGCGCGGTCAACATCATCTACCGTCGCGACATCGGCTCGAGCCCCACGCCGCAGGAGCGTCGCCAGAAGCTGATGGAGGACTACAAGGCGCGCTTCGCCAACCCGTATACCGCCGCCGAGCGCGGCTACATCGACGACGTCATCGTGCCGCACGAGACGCGCCCGAAGCTGATCACCGCGCTGCGCACGCTGCAGGGCAAGCGCGAGCCGGGGCCCAAGCGCAAGCACGGCAACATCCCTCTGTAGCTCGCGGCACGCCCCCGACGGTCGGTGTCACAACTCGGCTTGCATCGGCTCCGGAGCAGCAGGCCGAGGCTCGCTAGAAACAATGCTCGGATGCGGCTTGCGTAACCACGGGGAGCTGTAATAATCGTGGAGTCCATCATATCGAATCGTCCTCATCATTTCCATGGCGGATTCTCACCCGACCACTTACCGTTGACGTCTTTCACATCTTTCAGCCCCCGCGCAAAATGGGTATTCTCGAGCATCCTCTCACCAGGCAGATACGGCGCGGGATCCTCGAGCAATCCAAGCGGGCCAACGTGGGCCATATCGGGTCGGCGCTCTCGGTGGCTGACATCCTGGCCGCGATCTTCGGGGGCACGCTGCGGGTGACATCGACGTCGGATCCCGAGCGCGACAGGTTCATCCTCTCCAAGGGTCATGCCGCGCTCGCCCTATACGTTGCCCTTCACGCCACGGGCCGACTGAGCGATGAGGCCCTGGCGAATTTCTGTGTAAACGGCGGCCCGCTCGCGACGCACCCCGAGCACGTGGTCTGCGGCATCGACTTCTCCACCGGGTCGCTCGGGCAGGGCCTCTCGTACGCGGTGGGTGCCGCGTTCGCCGCACGGATGCAGGGATCGGACCGTCGTGCATTCGTTCTCTTGAGCGACGCCGAGTGCGACGAGGGATCGGTGTGGGAGGCCGTCATGTTCGCCGCCCACCATCGGCTCGGCAACCTGATCGCCCTTGTGGACGTCAACGGACAGCAGGCGCTCGGCTACACGCGCGATGTTCTCGATCTCGCTCCGCTGTCAACTCGCTGGGAGGCTTTCGGCTGGGATGTCCATGACGTCGACGGACACGATGTAGATGTACTCACCAGCACCATCGAGAGTCTCTCGGAGGACGAGAGGCCACACGTGGTGCTGGCGCACACGACTTTCGGCAGAGGCGTCTCCTACATGGAAGAGACGATCGCCTGGCATTACCTTCCCATGTCTGACGAGCAGTACTCGACGGCGCTCGCGGAGCTGGGAGAAGAGCCGTGAGAAACGCATTCATCGGTGCGCTTCTGGAGCTCGCGGAGGAAGACTTACGGATCGTGCTCCTCACCGGCGATCTCGGGTTCATGGTGCTCGAGCCGTTCGCCGAGCGCATGCCCGAGCACTTTATCAACGTGGGCGTCGCGGAGCAGAACATGGTCGGGATCGCCACCGGTCTCGCCGACGCGGGGTTCATACCGTTCATCTACTCGATCGCGACGTTCGCCTCGATGCGCCCTTATGAGTTCATCCGCAATGGGCCGCTCCTCCACATGCTGCCGGTTCGCATCGTCGGCGTCGGGGCGGGCCTCGACTATGGACACAACGGGGTCACTCATTACGCGTTGGAGGACGTGGCGATCATGCGCGCCCAGCCGGACATGACGGTCATCGCCCCGGCCGACCCCGCACAGGCGGTCGCGGCGGTCCACCGCTCGACCAGCGTCCCGGGCCCTATCTACTTCCGTATCGGCAAGGCCAACGCCGCCGTGCCCAGCCTCAACGGCCAGTTCGAGCTCGGACGCCTGAACCGTCTCCGCGATGGCCGGGACGTGGCGATCATCGCGCTCGGCAGCATGGCCGCAGAGGCCCTGGATGCAGCGGAGATGCTCGCCCAGCAGGACATCAGCAGTGCCGTGGCGGTCGTGGCGAGTGTGCAGCCCCCTCCGCTCGAGGATCTCGTCGAGCTCCTGGCGGATGTTCCGCACGCCGTGACGGTCGAGGCCCATTACCGCACGGGTGGACTGGGTTCGCTCGTAGCGGAGGTGATCGCCGAGCGGGGCCTCCGCTGCCGACTGGTGCGGCACGCGGTTGAGGTGATGCCCCGAGGCGTGACGGGCACGCTTGCGTTTCTCAACGAGATGCACGGACTGTCCGCCCTCTCACTGACGGAGTCGATCGCCACCAGACTGAGCGGAGCATATGGTTGAGCCGCTGGAGAGCCCGCGGTCGATTTCGCTGATCCTACCGGTTCACAACCAGGCCGACCACATAGACGGCGTCGTTGAGGGGTATCTCAGCGTGGCGCGACGCCTGCGACTCGAGGTCGACGTGGTGCTGGTCGCGAATGCGTGCGTCGACGGCTCGACCGAGGTGTGTAGGCGCCTCGCCGAGCGCCATCGGCAGGTGTGCACGCTCGAGCAGGCCGCGGGCGGATGGGGACGCGCGGTGCGGACCGGTCTGGCCGGCGCTCGGGGAGATCTCCTCTGCTACGCCAACTCTGCCCGCACCTCACCCGAGATCCTCGCGCTCATACTCTCCTACGCCCGCGTTTACCCCGAGGTCGTGTTGAAGGCGAACCGCAGAATTCGGGACAGCATCGTCAGGCGAGCCGGCTCTCTGATCTACAACGTCGAGTGCAGGGCGCTGTTCAACCTACCCAGTTGGGACGTCAACGGCACGCCGAAGCTCTTTCCACGCTCGTTTCGGAAGCTGCTCGAGCTTCGCAGCACCGGCGATCTGATCGATGCGGAGTTCATGCTCACCTGTCAGCGGCAGCGCTATCCGATCGTTGAGGTTCCACTATTGACGACCACACGCTTGGGCGGGCGCTCGACGACCAACTACCGCTCGGCGGCGCGAATGTATCGGGGCGCCGTGGCACTCCGCCTGCGGGAGGCGGCCAGGTGAATGCTGCCGGTCGAGCCCGTCTTATCCGCGCGCTCGATGGGTGGACCGAGGACGATGCCTCCTGGCGTGACCCCGAAGAGGTCGTGGCCGGGCGCCGCTTCGCAAGCCCGATCGATCGCGGGCTGCTGGAGATGACGGCACGGGGCGACTGGTGGGGGATTCTCGAGCGACTCGACGTGTGCCTGGTCGTCTCGCGCGAGTATGAGCATCTGCTGCTCGCTCTGACGATGGCCGCTGAGGGTCCGAGGCAGAGCTTCATGAATCTGCCTCACCCGTCGAGCTTGGCCTTCGATGCGACGGCCGAGCGGTTGCATGTCGCCAGCACCCGCAACCCGAACCAGCTGTACGTGTTGGCACCCACCGGCCGTGGCGCGGGCGCAAACGGACGAGGCGCTCACGAAGACGGCCGGCCGCTGGTGGCGCTGTCCGCCGATTTCCTGCCCGGACGATTGTATCTGCACGACCTCGCCGCCGAGCGCGCCGGCGAGACAGCCGGCGAGATCTACAACGTCGGCAGCCGCCATCAGACCACGCTGCGCGAGCTCGTGGACTGTGTACGCGATCTGCTGGCGATCCCGGCGGAGCCGGACTGGGGCACACACCCGCAGAGAGCGTGGGATACAGACATATGGTGCGCCAGCACGGAGCGGATCGCCCGTGACCTCCGCTGGTCGGCGAGAACCGAGATCGAGGAAGGGTTGCGCCACACCATCTCTTGGATGCGGACGGCCTGGCTCGCTCCTGGACGATCGTCTTAGGCCATCGGACGGCACGAGCATGCCTTTGCTGGCCTATATACGGGAAGCCAACCATCTGAGACGTAAGGCGCCGCTCATGGGCGCTCTGCTCGTCCTATCGACGCTCGTCGCGACCTGGCTCGTCTTGGGAGTTTCCATTGGCGAGGTGGCGCGGTTCGTGGCCTTCGAAATTCTCTATGTGCTGCTTCCCGGCTGCGTGCTCTACGTCGCGCTGAGCCCCCCACCCGACGGCTGGCTGCGCGTGCTGGGAATCGGCTGGCCATCGGGCTACGCGCTCGAGATCGGGGCATACGCGCTGACCTCGGCCATCCACGCGCGCGAGCTATTCGCGCTCTACCCACTTCTCATCTTGGCGATTACGGCACCGCTCGTCTATGTCCGTTGGCGAGCATATTGGAGCGTCGTGCCCGTCGGCCATCCACCATCGCGGCAGGGGACCTCCCCAGAGCGCCACCACGATCTCCATCTACTCGTCGCGGCGATGGCCGTCAGCTTCGCCCTGGCCTTGTTGGCGTTCGAGTATTTCGCACTTTATCCCTTGCCCGGACAAACTCGGAACGTCACCTATGCGCCTGACAACATGTACGACGTATCTCTGGCGGCGGAGGCGCGAAATCACTGGCCGATCACCGAACCGGCTATCGCGAATGAGCCGTTGCAATATTACGTCGGCGTATTCGTCGACGTCGCCGCGGTCAATCAGGTGACCGGTGTGAGCCTGTCGACGGTGATCCTGAGGCTGCTTCCCAGTACGGTCATCCTGATAGTGGCAATGCAACTGTTTCTTCTGGCTCGCTCGCTGGGCGGGTCGCCCTGGCTGGGTCCCGTCGCGGTCACGCTTTTTCTCGTGGTGGAGGAAGTCAATCTGGATCCCACGCGAACCTACGCGTTCAATGCGAACTTCTTCCCCACGATCCCGGGAAGCCCCACCTACGCGCTCGGCATCGTCTTCTATCTTGGCCTGCTCGCGCTGGTTCAAGCCAGCTTGACCGAAGGGGACAAGACCTATCCACCGAGCCGGAGACGACGATCTCGGCTCATGCCACACAAGACGACGGCGCCGCTCGTGATCTTTGGCATCCTCGTCCTGGGCGCCGGCGCCACGAAGATGTACGCCGCCCTCGACCTTCTCGGCGGTTTCGGCCTGTTTTGGGTTTGGTGCGTCGCAACCGCCAGGCACCGTCGACTGGCGTCATGCTATCTCGCCGTGTCGTCGGCATGCGTTGGCGTCGTCTTTCAACTGCTGCTCACGGGCAGGAACCACATATCGACTCTTCGTGTGGGTCCGCTGGCGTTCCTGAAGGGCACGATCTTCCTACCGATCTTCGGTGATCACTCCGCTGCTCTGGTTGTGCTCGTGCTCGCGGCAGTGATTGTGTGGGCCATCTGTACGTTCGCGCCACTGCTGGGGGCAGGATGGATGCTTCTCGGGCACCGCACAGCCTCGCCCTTCGTGGTCCTTTCACTGACCATGTTCCTGTTCGGTGTCGCGGCTTATGCCGGATCGTCTGTCCCATATTTCTCCCAGAGCTACTTCCTCGCGTATGGGTACCTTGCCTTGATACCGGTGGCGTCCCTGGGCGTAACGCGGCTGTGGAGCGATATACCGAGTGGTGCGCGACCGAGAATCCTCGGAGCATGTGCTGCCACCCTCGTCATCGGCCTCATCGTGGGTGGCTCGACAAAGGTCTTGACGGCCACCGGAATACTTACTGAATCCAGGCATGGACCGTGGTACGTTTGGTACTTCGTCGGCTATGGGATTGTCGCGGGCACGGTTGTGCTTTGGGTCATCAAGATCGACAAGCATCTCATCGGCGCGCTCCCGTCGAGAGCCGGACGTGTCCTTGCGTGCTGCATACCGTTGCTGGGCACGCTCGGGCTCGTCAAGCCGTTGGCCGCAGGCTCTGCCAGGCTCTCGGAGCTGGCCTTGCACGAACCGGTGATCGCGGGGCATCCCAATGCTCAGCCCGGAATGAGCCACGCGCTATATCGAGGTTTGATCTGGGTACGCGACCATACCGGGTTATGCAGCGTACTCGCGGTCAACTACCACGACAACGATGGAAGGTGGGAGGACGAATATTACTACTACACGGCATTTACCGAACGCAGGGTGTTCCTGGAGGCCTGGGCGGCCACGGCTCGCGGAGGCTACGGTGAGCAATCCTACCCGACACGGTTCGCGCTAGACCGCTTGGCGACACAACGTGGGAGCCCGACGGCGCTGCGAAAGCTCGCGCAAGCGGGTGTGAGCTACGTGCTGATCGACAAGAGCCACGGTGGAGGCGCACGGGAGCCCCCCAACGTGAGCCGGCTCGTGTTCGAAAACGGCGCGCTGGACGTGTATCGACTGCATGAGCAGCCGAGCGGTCGGCGGGCTGGGAGCAGATGCTCATGACCCGCGGGTCGCGCCGGCGGGTTGCCGGCGGCTGGCGTGGCGACGCCCAGGCTGGCGTGCGAGGCCCGCGGGGGTCGAGCCGCGCGCATCGTGAGACGGCCACCGTCACAATATCGCGATGGCCACCGACCGTCCGCCGCTTTGCGCGATCGCGCCGAGCCTCTCTTCGGAGGAGGCTGCCGCGATTGTCGCGGCGATCGAGCGCTTTACGCGCGCGACCGCGCCACCGGCCTCATCCGTCCCTGCGCCGCCGGACGCCTGGCACACCACGGCAATCCTCGAGGGCGTTTCGCGAGACCCCTGGGCAGGCGTCCACCACCCCTGGGTAGACACCGCCCACTCGCTACCCTGAAGAAACACCTAAAAGTCGCTAGGCTTTAGACCAATATCCTTTCGACGGCGCGCGCGGCAGGCGCGGGCGATCCGCGAAGGACGTTGTCCAGCCGCCCAGGCGAGCACCCGGACCAGGAGATATCGCAACATGGAGCCAGTTTCCATCTCCGCCCAGCGCGGAACGCTTGAGGACCCGGAAGTCGTGCAGAACGTGCCCGGGCACGTGATCCCGATCCTCGAGCGGGAGTTCGACGACTTCAAGACCGAGGCCACGAAGTTCCTCGCCGGAGACACGCCTGAAGACGAGTTCATCAAGTTCCGCCTCAAGCAGGGCGTGTACGGCCAGCGCCAGCCGGACGTGCAGATGATCCGCGTGAAGCTGCCCTTCGGCGGCATCACGCCCGAGCAGATGGAGTCCTTCGCGGACGTGATCGAGAAGTACGTGCCGCTGAACAAGGGCCACATCACGACGCGCCAGAACGTGCAGATGCACCACATCCCGCTGCCGCAGGTCGAGCAGGCGATCCGCGAGCTTGCGGAGTCCGGCCTGTCCAGCCGCGAGGGCTGCGGCAACACGGTCAGAAACGTGACCGGCGACCCGTGGGCGGGCGTCGCGGCGGACGAGTTGTTCGACATGACCCCCTACGTCGGTGCGTACGTGCGCTACTTCGTACGCCATCCGACCACGCAGGCGATGCCGCGCAAGATCAAGACCGCGTTCGACGGGTCCGAGCAGGGGCGTGCGATCGCCGAAATCCACGACATCGCCTACCGGGCCCGCGTGCGCGAGGTCGACCCCGGAGATGGCAGCCCCGCGAGGATCGAGCGCGGCGCGCAGATGCTGGTCGGCGGCGGCACGTCGATCATGCCTCGCAAAGCCCCAGTGCTGTACGAGTGGGTGGGGCTCGACGACGGCGAGTACCTGAAGATCGCCGAGGCCGTGTTCAGGATCTTCGACCGCCAGGACTGGCTGCGCGTCAACCGCGCACGCGCGCGCATCAAGGTGTTCGTCGACAAGTACGGCATCGATGAGTTGCGCCGCCAGGTCGAGGAGGAGCTGCAAGGCGACTGGGTCGCAGAACGCGACTTCTCGGTCGAGCACCGTCTGTTCGTCGACGACGAGCGCGAGTCCGCGCCCGCGCCGCCCACGAGCTATGGCAGCCCCAACGGCGACGTCAACGAGTTCGAGCGCTTCTGCCGGGCCAACATGCAGCCGCAGAAGCAGGACGGCTTCGTCACCGTCGAGGTCAAGGTCACGCGTGGCGACCTCACGCCCGAGCAGCTCCGCGGCCTCGCGCAGATCGTGCGCTCCCACGCGGGCGGCTACGCGCGCACGACCGTGCAGCAGAACCTGCTGCTGCGGTGGGTGCGCCACGAGTCGGTCTACGACGTGTGGCGCGCGCTGTCAGAGCTGGGGCTCGGCGACGCCGGCTCGCGCGAAATCGACGACGTGGTCTCGTGCCCGGGCACGGACTCGTGCAAGCTCGGCATCACCAGCTCGATGGGCCTCAACCAGGCGGTGCAGGAGCGCATCGAGGAGATGCGGCTGAGCGACCCGCTGACGCGCGACATCCACATCAAGATGAGCGGCTGCCCGAACGGCTGCGCCCAGCACAACGTCGCCGACATCGGCTTCTACGGCGCGTCGATCAAAGTCGGCGAGCACACGATCCCCGCGTACATCCCGCACGTGGGCGGCGTCTACGAAGGCGCGGACGTGGCGTTCGGCCAGCGGCTGAAGCTGCGCCTGCCCGCCAAGCGCGTGCCGGAGGCGATCGAACGCTGGATCCGCCACTACGAGGCCGCCCGCGAGGACGGCGAGGCGTGGGGCGCATTCACCCAGCGCGTCGGCACCGGCGAGCTGGAAGCCCTGGTGAAGGACCTCTCGATGCCCGTCGACTTCGGGCTGGAGACGATGAACGAATTCATCGACTGGAACCGCGACGTCCCCTACGAAGTGCAGCGCGGCGAGGGAGAGTGCGCCGTATAGCGCTCCATGCGCTGGAGGACGCGGTGTAGATATCAAGGCCATCATGAAACGAGACGACCAGACCACATGCAGCCACTAGAGACCCAAATCGCACCGGTGAGCACCAACTTCGATCCCACCTTCAGCCTCACGCACACGCTGCGCGAGGCCGCGCGTCACGGCCGCGGCGCCGTGCTGCTGTGCTCCTTCCAGAAGGAGGAGTCGGTGCTGCTGGACGAGCTGCTGCGCCTCAACGAGGAGATGACCCCCACCGCCCCCGGCAAGGCTGTGCGGATCGTGACGATCGACACCGGCGTGCTGTTCCCGGAGACGCTGCAGACGTGGCGCGCGTTCGAGGAGCGCTTCGGCGTCAGCATCGAGGTTCATGACGCGAGCAATCCGGAGAATCCGTGGAGCGGTCCCGAGCACTGCTGCTCGGCGGCGAAGGTCGCGGCGCTGGAAGCTGCGCTCGACGGCGCCGAGGGCTGGATCACGGGCATCCGCCGCGAGCAGGGCCCCACGCGCGCGAACACCGAGCTGATCGAGAACGACCCCAAGCGCGGCCTGTGGAAGTACAACCCGCTGGCGCACTGGACCGACAAGGACCTGTGGCGGCGCATCCACGAGCGCGACCTGCCCTACAACCCGCTGCACGACCAGGGCTACGAGTCGATCGGCTGCGCGCCGTGCACCCAGCCGGGCTCCGGCCGCGATGGCCGCTGGGCGGGTACCAGCAAGACCGAGTGCGGCCTGCACGTGATCGAGCCATGAGCGTGGCGACACGCCCACAGCTGAGCCACCTGCGCGCGCTGGAGTCGGAGGCGATCCACGTGATGCGCGAGGTGGCGGCGGAATTCGAGCGCCCGGTGCTGCTGTTCAGCGGCGGCAAGGACTCGATCGTGCTGCTGCGCCTGGCGGAGAAGGCGTTTCGCCCGGCGCCGTTCCCGTTCCCACTGATGCACGTGGACACCGAGCACAACTTCCCGGAGGTGATCGAGTACCGCGATCGCCGCGTGGCCGAGCTGGGCGAGCGGCTGATCGTGGCGAGCGTGCAGGACTCGATCGACAAGGGCCGCGTGGTCGAGGAGACCGGTCCCCGCGCATCGCGCAACAAGCTGCAGACGGTGACGCTGCTGGACGCGATCGCCGAGCACGGCTTCGACGCGGCGTTCGGCGGCGCGCGCCGCGACGAGGAGCGCGCGCGGGCGAAGGAGCGCGTGTTCTCCTTCCGCGACGACTTCGGCCAGTGGGACCCGAAGAACCAGCGCCCGGAGCTGTGGAACCTGTACAACGGGCGCATCCACAAGGGCGAGCACGTGCGAGTGTTCCCGCTGTCCAACTGGACGGAGCTCGACGTGTGGGAGTACATCGACCAGGAGCAGCTGGAGGTCCCGTCGATCTACTACGCGCACGAGCGCGAGGTGTTCGAGCGCGACGGCATGCTGTACGCGTGGCGCGAGGGCACGGAGCTGATTGACGGCGAGAAGATCTTCAAGGAGACCGTGCGCTACCGCACGGTCGGCGACATGAGCTGCACGGGCGGCGTGCGCTCGCTGGCGGGCACGCTCGAGGAGGTCGTGCTGGAGATCGCCGCCACGCGCATCACCGAGCGCGGCGAGACCCGCGCGGACGACCGCGTGTCGGAGGCCGCGATGGAGGACCGCAAGAAGGCCGGCTACTTCTGATGCACCCCCGCGCCGGGCGATGACCCTCGACCTGCTGCGCTTCACGACGGCTGGTTCGGTCGACGACGGCAAGAGCACGCTGATCGGCCGCCTGTTGTACGACTCAAAGCAGGTGTTCGAGGACCAGCTGGCCCAGGTGGCGCAGGCGTCAGAGCGCCGCGGCGGCTCGGGCACGCTCGACCTGGCGCTGCTGACGGACGGCCTGCGCGCGGAGCGCGAGCAGGGCATCACGATCGACGTCGCCTACCGCTACTTCGCAACGGCGCGGCGGCGCTTCATCATCGCCGACTGCCCCGGCCACCGCCAGTACACGCGCAACATGGTCACGGGCGCGTCGACGGCGGACGTGGCGGTGGTGCTGATCGACGCGCGCAAGGGCGTGCTCGAGCAGTCCAAGCGCCACGCTTTCATCAGCGCGCTGCTGGGGATCCCGCAGATGGTGGTGGCGATCAACAAGATGGACCTCGTCGACTACTCCCAGGCGCGCTACGAGGAGCTGGTGGAGGAGTTCGAGGCCTTTGCGCGCAAGCTGCGCGGCGGCAAGAACCCGCGGCGCACTGAGACCTCCTACGTACCGATGTCGGCGTTGAAGGGCGACAACGTGGTGGAGCGATCCTCGCGGATGGACTGGTACGACGGCCCGGTGCTGCTGGAGATGCTCGAGCAGGTGGAGGTGGCGTATGACCACCCGGACGAGCGCCCGGCGCGCTTCCCGGTGCAGTGGGTGATCCGCCCGGCGAACACGGTCGGCGCCGTGGCCGGTACTGGCGCCGCGGCCGGCGTCGGCGATCCGCTCGACTACCGCGGCTACGCCGGCCAGCTGGCCAGCGGCGCGCTGCGGCTGGGCGACGAGGTGGCGGTGCTGCCGGCGGGCACACGCACGCGGATCGCCGGCATCGACACCTACGACGGCGAGCTGGAGGAGGCGCTGGCGCCGATGTCGCTGACGCTGCGCCTGGAGGACGAGCTGGACGTCTCGCGCGGCGAGCTGATCTGCCACCCCGACGAGGCGCCGGTGGTGGCGCGCGCGCTGGAGGCGGACGTGTGCTGGATGGCCGAGCATCCGCTGCGTGCGGGCTCGCGCTACGTGCTCAAGCACACTTCGCGCCAGGCCACAGCGGTGGTCGACGCGATCGACGACCTGGTGGAGGTGCACACGCTGGAGCGGGTCGCCCCGCCCCAGCAGCTGGAGCTCAACGACATCGGCCGCGTGCGCCTGCGCACGAGCGCGCCGCTGGTGTTCGACCCGTACACGCAGAACCGCCGCACCGGCAGCTTCATCCTGATCGACCAGGACAGCAACGGGACGGTGGGCGCGGGGATGATCGCGGCGCCGGCCTGACCGGGCCTGCGAGCGGCCCTCGCTAAGCTTCCCGCCCGATGTTCAGCAAGGTCCTTATCGCCAACCGCGGCGAGATCGCGGTTCGCATCGCGCGCGCGCTCGAGGAGCTGGGTGCGGCGAGCGTGGCCGTGTACTCGGAGCTCGACCGCGACGCGCCCCACGTCAAGCGCGCCGGCGAGGCGTACAACCTCGGCGAGGGGCCGGCGGCGGAGAACTACCTGAGCGTGGAGAAGATCCTCGACGCGGCCGCCCGCGCGGGCGCCGAGGCGATCCACCCGGGCTACGGCTTCCTGGCCGAGAACGCACCGTTCGCGAAGGCGTGCGAGGAGGCGGGGATCGTGTTCATTGGTCCCCCGGCGAGCGCGATCGAGGCGATGGGCTCAAAGACGCGGGCGCGCGAGCTGATGCAGGCGGCGGGCGTGCCGATCGTGCCGGGCACGACCGAGCCGGTCGCCACAGTGGCCGACGCGCTGCTCATCGCCAGGGACGAGGTGGGCTTCCCGGTGGCGGTCAAGGCCGCCGGCGGCGGCGGCGGCAAGGGCTTTCGCGTCGCCCTCTCCGAGGAGGAGCTGGAGAGCGCGTTCGAGGGCTCGAGCCGCGAAGGCGAGAAGTTCTTCTCGGACCCGACCGTGTACCTGGAGCGCTACCTGCACGACCCCCGCCATGTGGAGGTCCAGATTCTGGCCGACCGCCACGGCAACGTGATCCACCTGGGCGAGCGCGACTGCTCGATCCAGCGCCGCCACCAGAAGGTGATCGAGGAGGCCCCCGCCCCGGAGTGGGTGGTCGACCCGCAGATGCGCGAGCGCATCGGGCAGATCGGCGTCGAGGCGGCGAGGGCCGTCGACTACGTCGGCGCGGGCACAATCGAGGGTCTGCTCGCGGGCGGCCAAGGCGTCGAGCCTGACTACTTCTTCCTGGAGATGAACACGCGCGTGCAGGTCGAGCACTGCGTGACCGAGATGACCACCGGCATCGACATCGTCAAGGAGGGCATCCGCGCGGCCGCCGGCGAGGAGCTGGCCTACGCCCAGGCGGACGTTGAGCTGCGCGGCCACGCGATCGAGTGCCGCATCAATGCCGAGGACGCGTCGAAGAACTTCGCCCCCGCCCCGGGCAAGATCGGCGCCTACCGCGAGCCGACGGGGCCTGGCGTGCGCGTGGACTCGGGCGTCGAGGCGGGCGGGGAGGTGTCGCCGATGTACGACCCGATGGTGGCGAAGCTGATCGTGTGGGACGCCGACCGCGAGCAGGCGACCGGGCGCATGCTACGGGCGCTCAGCGAATTCGAGATCGAGGGCCTGAAGACCCTGATCCCCTTCCACCAGGCACTGCTCGCCACCGACCAGTGGGCCCGTGGCGAGACGTGCAGAGACCTGCTGGAGGACAAAAAGTGGCTGAAGACGCTCGCGTTTCCCGCCACTGCGGCGCCCGCTGCCGACGGCGTGGACGAGGAGCCCAAGCTGGAGCAGACCTACGCGGTGGAGGTCTCGGGCAAGCGCTTTGACGTGCGCGTGGTTGGGCCGCCGTTCGCCGCCGGGGGCGCGAACGTGCACCCGAACGGCGTGCCGCCCGGCGCTCCAGCGCCCGGCGTCCAAAAGGCGCCGAGACGCGGGGAGCGCAAGGCCTCGACCGGCGGAGGGCCGGACACGCTCACCTCCCCCCTTCAGGGCAACATGTGGAAGGTGATGGTCGAGCGGGGCGATGAGGTCCAGGAGGGCCAGTTGCTGTGCATCATCGAGGCGATGAAGATGGAGAACGAGATCACCGCCCACAAGGCGGGCACGATCGTCGAGCTGCCGATCAGTGAGGGCGCGCCGATCCAGGCGGGGGCGCCGATCGCGACGATCAGGGGCGCGGACCGCGACTCAAGCAGCTAAGAGAGCGGCGACATTCTCCGCATGCAACCTGCGCTGCTCAGGTGACCGCCGGCCGGGCGGGAGCTCGGCCGCGGCACCGTGCTGGCATAGCCTGGCCAGGTAGGAGACGTCCTCCCCGAGTATGTCCCGCGCCCGCATCCCGTCCGTGACCGGCCCGTGGCCGGAGACGACGTGCTCAGCGTCCTCGACGAACGGAAGCAGGCGCTCCAGCGTCGCCAGGTATGCCTCGACGAGGTCACCAGCGTTGAGGGTTGCTATCTCCACCGCGGAGAGATAGTCGCCGGCCACCAGCACACGCGCCCACGGGATCCAGATGGCCATGCCGTCGGGCGTGTGCCCATCGGCGCCATGCAGCTCGATCTGGCGGGTACCGATGTCACATCGCCCGGGGACGGGCAATTCCTGCACCGAGCCGAGCGCGAGCGGCCGCGCGCGCTCGATCAGCAGCTCTTCATCGAAGGCACGCAGCTCCCGCTGAGCCTCGCCCGGCGAGCGGCGCAGACGCTCCGCGGTGCTCTCGGCGCAGCCCAGCGCAACCCCCGGGAACGCGAGCCGACCGAGCAGATGGTCCCAGTCGCCGTGCGTTGCCAGCAGTCCGCTCGGCGTGGGGAACCGTGCTTGCTCGATCAGCGCGGGCAGCGCGTCGAGCTCGTCGGGAAGCACCGGCGAGTCGATCACGAACGTCTCCTCGCCGCCCCGCACGATCACGCAGTTGACCTGCAGCAGCGCGCTGGTGACGACGATCACGTCGGGGTGCAGCGAGACGGCCCGCACGCGTGGCAGCCCCGCCGGCTAGGTGGCGCCGAGGAGTTTGGCGGCCTCTTTCAAGCTGGTGACCTCTGCGGTGGCCTTCTTCTGCGAGGAGTCGAGCGTCTCCTTGTTGCGGTTGACCCAGATCACGGGCACGCGCTGTTTGACGCACGGCACGACGTCGTGGTAGTGGCTGGAGGCGACGTGGACCCACCCGCGCTTGCCGCCCATGCGCCTCGCGCACTCGGTGAAGTGCGGCGGTTCGGGCTTGTAGGAGCGCACCTGCTGGGCGGTGACGACGAGGTCGAAGTCGGTGGCGATGTGGCGTCGGGTCTGCCCGAGAAGCTTGTCGTCGATGTTGGAGACCAGGCCGAGCTTGTATTTCTTGGCGAGCTTCTGCAGCTGAATCGGGGTTTCTTTGAACGGCTGCCAGCGCTGGACGGAGTCGGGCAGGAAGCCTGAGCGCGAGGGCTCGAGCGCCCACTCGAGGCGTTTGGCGATCTCGATCGCGGTGCGCCGCAGGACCTCCGCGTAGAGCTCGTAGGAGCCCCCCTCGATTTCACGTGAGATCTCGTGGAACATCGGCAGCAGCACGCCACGATCGATCTCGAAGCCGTCGCGAGCGGCCTCCTTGGCGAACGCGTCGTAGATCCCGGTCTCCCAGTCGATCAGCGTGCCGTACACGTCGAATGTAACGAATGAGACGTTCTTCGGGATGGGCATCGCGCGGCATTATGCCCTGCGCGGGCCGGACGGCGCGGTCTGGCGCGTCATGTCAAGCCTTCGTGCACGCGATCGCCCGTCTTCCGTTAGAGTCCCGCGCCGCAATGGACCTGCTGGAGTACCAAGGCAAGCAGCTGTTCGCCCGCCACGGACTGAGGGTGTCCTCCGGGAAGGCTGTGAGGACCGTCGAGGAGGCGGTCAGCGCCGCCGAGGAGGTCGGCTACCCGGTCGTGGTCAAGGCGCAGGTGCTGATCGGCGGCCGCGGCAAGGCCGGGGGCGTGAAGCTGGCGGCAGACGAGAGCGAGGCGCGCGAGCACGCGGGCAACATCCTCGGGATGGACATCAAGGGACACATCGTGCGCACGCTGTGGATCGAGCACGCCTCCGACATCGCCTCCGAGTACTACGCGTCGGTGCTGCTCGACCGCTCGGCCAAGCAGCCGCTGGTGATGTTCAGCGTGGAGGGGGGCGTTGACATCGAAGAGGTCGCGGAGAAGACGCCGGAGAAGCTGATCCGCCACCACGTCGACGCACTGGCCGGGCTCTCGCGCGAGGAGGCGATCGAGATCGCGACTCAGGGCGGTGCGGACGCGGTCGAGGGCGTGGCCGACGCGCTGGTGGCACTGTACGAGGTGTGGATGCAGGAGGACGCGACGCTCGCCGAGATCAACCCGCTGATCGTCACGCCGGGGCGCGAGGTGAAGGCGCTCGACTCGAAGGTATCGCTGGACGGCAACGCGTTGTTCCGCCACCCAGAGAGCCAGAGCCTGTCGGACAGCGAGAACGAAGACCCGATCGAGCGCCGCGCGAAGGAAGAGGGCGTCCAGTACGTCAAGCTCGACGGCGACATCGGCATCCTCGGCAACGGCGCTGGCCTGGTGATGTCGACGCTCGACGTTGTCGCTCAGGCGGGCGGCTCCCCGGCGAACTTCCTCGACGCCGGCGGCGGCTCTGACGCGGAGAAGATCAAGCAGGCTGTCGACCTGCTGCTCGCAAACGACGCCGTCAAGGCCGTCCTGTTCAACATTTTCGGCGGCATCACGCGCTGCGACGAGGTGGCCAGAGGGCTGATCGCGGCGTTCGCCGAGATCAAGCCTTCGGTTCCGTTCGTGGTGCGCCTCGACGGCACCAACGATGTCGAGGGCCGGCGACTTCTGCAGGAGGCCGCCCTGCCGAACGTGCACGCCGCCAGGACGATGAACGAGGCGGCCGAGATGGTGGTCGCTCTGGCGGCCGGACATAGCGTGGGAGTGCCGGCCTGATGTCGGTCCTGGTCGACGAGAGCACGCGCCTGTGCGTTGCCGGCATAACCGGCCGCGAGGGCACGTTCCACACGCTCAACAACCGCAACTACGGCACCAACGTGGTCGGCGGCGTCACCCCGGGCAAGGGTGGCCTGGACGTCGAGGGCATCCCCGTGTTCGACAGCTGGGCGGAGGCGATGACGCAGGCGCAGCCGAACACAGCGATGATCTTCGTGCCGCCGCGCTTCGCTGCGGACTCGATCCTCGAAGCGGCCGCGGCGGGGGTCGAGCTCGTGATCGCGATCACCGAGGGCATTCCCGCGCATGACGAGCTGCGCGTGTACAACACACTCAAGCGCGACCATCCTGGGACGCGCCTGATCGGCCCCAACTGCCCCGGCATCCTCTCGCCGGGCAAGGCCAACGTGGGCATCATCCCAGCTTCGTTCTTCAAGGCGGGCAGCGTGGGCGTGGTCTCGCGCTCGGGCACGCTGACCTACCAAATCGGCAACGAGATCGCCCAGGCGGGTGTCGGCTGTAGCACGATCGTCGGAATCGGGGGAGACCCCGTGCCGGGATCCTCATTCGTGGACGTGCTCGAGCTGTTCGAGGCCGATGAGGAGACTGAGCTGGTCGTGCTCTCGGGCGAGATCGGGGGCTCGGCGGAGGAGGAGGCGGCCGAGTACATCGCCGAGTACATGAGCAAGCCGGTGGTCGCCTATATCGCCGGCTTCACCGCCCCGGCGGGCAAGCAGATGGGCCATGCGGGTGCGATCGTGTCGGGCAGCGCGGGCACAGCAGCGGCGAAGGCGCAGGCGCTCGAAGCCAAGGGCGTACGCGTCGGGCACACCCCCACCGAGACCGCGAGCATCGCCGTCGAGGTCCTGGGCGGCGCATCGCTAGCAGCGTCCTGATCCAGGGACGGCGACAGCTGGGCCTACCGCTGGCACCGGAGCGGCCGCCCAACACGGACGCATCCCGAAAGAAACAAAACGGCTTGGAACGTTGCAGCAATCGGGGCTCGAAGCTACTGTCGCTCAGTGTCGACGGAGATTCCGATGGCCGGATCACTGGCGCGCGCCAAGCATTGGCGTCGCAGCATCGCCTTGCCGTTGTGGACGGCACAGGCATGGGGTGCGATCGGGATCACGGCGCTGTTCCTCGGCATCAGTTGTTGGTGGCTGACGCAGGACCACTCGATCCCGGTCTTCGACGCCGGTCGACACCTGAGCTTTACGTTCTACATTCTCGAAGAACTCGAAGCCGGGCACTTCACCCACGCCCTGACCCTTTCGTTTCCGTATCCCCCGTTCGCATATCTGGTGGGCGACCTGGGGGTGCTGGTGGGTGGAATCGACGTCGCGCCTCCGATTCTCGCCGAGAACTTCGTGTTCGTGCCGCTGCTCGCGCTCGGCTGCTACCACGTCGGGTGTATGGCGTTCGACCGTACGGCAGGACTGCTGGCGGTCGTGTTCGCGCTCGGCTCGCCTCTGATCGCGGCGCAGTTCCACGTGTTCATGACAGACGCCCCGGAGACCGCCATGGTTGCCGTGTCACTGTGGGCGACCCTCGCCAGCGACGGCTTCACACGCGTTGGGATCTCGGCGGCGGCGGGCTTGGCGGTCGGCGTCGGCATGCTGACGAAGGAGCCGTTCGTGTTCTTCGCCGCCGGGCCGGTAGCGGTGACGGTGATTCGCGGGCGCCTGAAGGCATGGCCTGGGCTGCTCGCGTTTGTGCTCGTAGCCGCGGCGATAGCCCTGCCGTGGTACTTGCACGAGTACGCACAGGTCAAAGGGCTCGGCACATCAGCGGTGAGCGAAGCCGGCAGCAAAGTCCGCAGCTCGGGAATAACGCCGCCTGCGCTATCGCTGGAAAACTTCGAGTGGTACTTCTGGAACATGGCCAACAATCAGCTGTATGCGCCCCTCCTGGCGTTCTCGATTGTCGGCTGGCTATGGGCAATGTGGGGATTCGTGCGCCGGCGAGTGGTCGGCCACTTCATCCCCGAGCTGGCGATCGGCGCGTTCTTGGCGTGGCTGGCGATCACCGAGACCTACTTTCACGACACGCGTTACAGCATGCCGCTGCTTGTGTATCTGGCCGTCTTCGGAGTCGGTTGGATCACGCGCGCTCCCAAGGTGATCCGCGCAGCGGCAGCGTCCGCACTCGTGCTGATAGCTGTGGCCAACACAGCCGGCAGCACCTTCGGCGTGGGATCGACGGTGGATGTCAACGCGCTTCACCTCGACAAAGACGTCATCAACGCCCCCGGCTTCGTGACATTCTACTCCAGCGCTGGCTTTCTGGTCTCGGGGCCGCAGCAGGACGGCGACATCCTCGCCACCTTGCGAGCACTGAGGCGCAACGGCGTCCGAGCGATGGTGCTCCAGCCATCGACGGTGGGAAACGCGTCATTCTCTGCGGCTGGAATGTTCGCGCTGGACGGGATCGCGAAACTCGGCACCATCATGAGCTCGCGAGTGTCAGCCGAAAGGTTGACTCCCGAATACGCGGTCCTCGCCAACGGACCGATCGAAAAGGGCGAAGCTCCGCCTTGCCTGCGACTCGACAACGGCACCGGGGTGTGGATCAGACTCGGTGACCCAGAACTACCTGGAGCGCGCGACTACTGCCCGTCGCGTCGCCCCAGCTTCTACGGCTAGCGCGATCCGTCACGGGCGCCATGCGCGGCGATCCGATCGTGGTTACGCTAGGCGCGTGATGGATCAGGAGGTCGCCAGAACGCTCGGTGAGCTGGAGCGGAAGCTGCTGGAGCTCGAAAGCACTCTGCACGCGATGAGCGGGGAGCACGAGCCGGAGGTCGGCGCTACGAGCACGCCTCCCCCTGCGCCGCAGGCCCTCGGCGCGAGCCGGATCGTCGACGAGACGGTCGAGCGCGACGGGCCTCCCCTGCTGGCGTCGAGTCACCCATCACCCCACGGGGCGCCAGTGCCTCGCGCCACCCGCCAGCCCCCAGCCCCGCCTCCCCCCCGCGCACCGACACCGCCGAGCGCAGCGGAGCTGCTGCGCTTCCGCGATCGCCTCGAGCGCGCTGCGCGCGAGCTGACCGACGACTACGACGAGCTGCTCGGACGCCTAAGCTACAGAGCCGTGCCCACGACCACACGCACATCGACGATCTCCTTCGCCCGCGGCGCTCCGTCGCTCGACATAGTCGACGTCGACGGCCTGCGCGACGCGGCCGTGCGCGCGTTCGACAGCGACCCGGGTGGCGCGACCGCGTACGGCACGTCGGTCGGCTACCCGCGGCTGCGCAGCTGGATCGCCGACCGCCACGGCGTGGACCCCGAGCGCGTGCTGGTGACGAACGGCTCGATGCAGGCGGACGCGTTCCTGTTCGAGCAGCTCGTGCGCGCGGGCGACGAGGTGATCGTCGAGCGCCCGACATACGACCGCACGCTGCTGTCGCTGCGCCAGCGCAGCGCGCGTATTCACGCGGTGCAGTTGCAGCCGGACGGCATCGACACCAACGCGCTGGCGGATCTGCTGACGAGCACCACCGCCGGCTCGATACAGCCGACGCTCGCGCACATCATCCCCAACTTCCAGAACCCAGCCGGCTACACGCTGTCCTATGAGAAGCGCAGGCGACTGCTGGAGCTGGCGGCCGACCACGGCTTCATGATCTTCGAGGACGACCCGTACGTCGAGCTGCGCTTCAGCGGCGAGACGCTGCCGACGATGCTGTCGATGGACCCCGAGCGCGTGGTGTACGCGTCGTCGTTCTCCAAGACGGTGTGCCCGGGCATCCGCGTCGGCTACCTGGTGGGCCCGCCCGATGTGATCGCAGCCGTCGCGCAGCTGGCCACCAACACGTACATCTCGCCGAACATGGTCGCCCAGTCGATCGTGTACGAGTTCTGCGCCTCGGGCGCGATCGAGCGCTCGATCGAGACGGTCAAGGTCGCGCTTGCCGAGCGCGCACAGGCGCTGGCGAACGCGCTGCGCAGCGAGCTCGCGGACGCCGAGTTCGTGATCCCGCAGGGCGGCTACTTCATGTGGGTGACGCTGCCCGAGGGCGCGGACGTGCACGCCCTCTATCAGGCGGCAGCCGAGCGTGGAGTGTCGTTCGTGAAGGGCACCGACTTCCTGCTGGAGGGCGGCGAGAACACGCTGCGCCTGGCCTACTCGGGGGTTACGCCCGAGCAGATCGAAACAGGCGTCGCGCGGCTGGCCGACGCCTACCGCTCTCTCTACTAGCGCCCGTAGCGCTGGCCGAGCACGAGCTGCTCGGGAAGCGCGGTGCGCGCCGGCGGCGACGGGTCGGCGATCACGGAGACCGTCTCGGCGACGCTGGCCGTGAGGCCGATCCGCTGCCCGTCGCCCGCCTTCAACTCGACGTGCTCGGGGCCGCGCTCGGCGACGACGGCCTCGAGGCCGGGCTCGATGCCGGAGGCCTTCAGGTAGTGCAGGAGATCCTCGGCCTCGTTCTCGAAGCGCAGCACGCGCACCGAGGCTCCGACCTGGACGTCGGCGAGCGGCACTCCGGGCAGGCGCGCGCCGGCGACGATCGGGTGCCCGTGTGGGCAGGTCTTGGCGTCGCCGATTGCGGCCAGCATGCGCTCCTCCAGCACCGGCGACATCGCGTGCTCCAAGCGCTCGGCCTCCTCGTGGACCTCGTCCCAGGGCACGCCGAGGACGTCCGTGAGGAAGCGCTCGATCAGGCGGTGGCGGCGCACGATTCCCTCGGCGTGCTCGGCGCCGCTGTCGGTGAACGCGATCGCACGGTCCGAGCCGCGAGTGATGTAGCCGTCGCGCTCGAGCCGACCGACCATCTCGTGGACCGTCGGCGCGGACAGCTGCATCGCGCGGGCGACGTTGGCGCCGGTCATCGGCAGGCCGGCCTCCTGCAGCCAGAAGAGGGTCTGCAGGTACTCCTCCTCCGCGACGGTGACGGTCTCAGTAGTCATCGCAGCTGATCATAGGTGCACTCGCCAGGCGGCTTGTCCTCGCGCCAGCGGCACAGCTTGGCGCCGTGGCGGATACGCCCTGCGGAGACGTGGTCGAAGTCGATCTCGACGACCAGCTCGGGGCGCAGCGCAACCCACTCGAGGTCCTTGCCCGCGCTCCAGCGACTGGGGTCGGCGGAGCCGCGCTGTCCCGTCTCATACGCGGCGAAGAAGCCGACCAGCCGCTTCTTCTCCGCGGCGCTGAGACCGGAGCAGTGGCCGACGACGCGCAGCTCGGGACCGTCGTAGAGGCCGAGGATCAGCGCGCCGACCGTGTCGGGCTCCTTGCCCGGACGCCAGCCGACGAGCACCGCGTCGATCGTGCGCACGCGCTTGACCTTGACCATGCCCTTGCGCTCGCCCGGCCGGTAGGGGGCGGAGCGCTCCTTGGCGATCGCGCCCTCGGCGTGCTCGAGCCACCTGCGGGCGTCCTGCGGCTCGCGGGTGCTCGCCATCAGCTCGACGGGCGCCCCGTCGAAGCCCTCGCCGGCGGCCAGCCCGTCTCCGGCGAGCAACCGCTGGAGCGCGCTGCGGCGCTCGGCGAACGCCAGCTCGAGCAGCGAGTCCTCCTCGCGTGCGAGCAGGTCGAAGGCGACGTACACGGCAGGTGTCTCGACGGCGAGGCGCTCGATCCGCGAGGCGGCGGGGTGGATGCGCTGCCCGAGCGCGTCGAAGTCCTCGCGGCCGTCGCCGTCGCGCACGACGATCTCCCCGTCGAGCACGTAGCGCCCGGCGGGAAACGCGAGCTCGGGGAAGTAGCGCGAGAGCGGCTTGCCGCTTCGCGACTGCAGGAACAGGTCGCGGCCGTCGACGAACGCGATGCAGCGGAAGCCGTCGAGCTTAACCTCGTACATGTAGTCCTCGCCCACGGGCAGCTCCTTGCGCGAGAGCGCCAGCTGCGGCTTCAGCGGCGGCGCCAGCGCCAGGCTCACGCGTCGCCCCGTTGCCGTCGCGCGCGGCTTGGCTGCACGCGCTTGGGCTCGCCCTTCTGCTTGCGGAAGTGCGGCGGCCAGGGCGCGTCGCCGAGGCCTTCGCGCTCGTCGCGCGCGGCCAGCTCGAGCAGGCCGTCGAGGCGACCGGGGTGCTCGTCGATGCCGGCGGACGGGTCGCCGCGCTCGCGCAGGCGCGCGGGAACTGTCGTGAGCGTCAGCTCGGCGGGCTCGACGTCCGCCACCTCGTCCCACGCCAGCGGGCACGACACGCGCGCGTCGGGCACCGCGCGCACGGAGTACGCGGATGCGACGGTGCGGTCGCGGGCGTTCTGGTTGTAGTCGATGAACACACCCTCGCGCTCCTCCTTCCACCAGCGGCTGGTCGCCCGCCCAGGCATGCGCCGCTCGACCTCGCGCGCGAGCGCGAGCGCGGCGCGGCGCACTTCTTCGAAGCCATGCTCGGGCTCGATGCGAACGTACACGTGGATGCCGCGCGAGCCGGACGTCTTGGGGAAACCGTGTAGGCGGTGCTGCTCGAGCACCTCGCGCACGCACAGCGCCACCTCGCGGACCTCCGCGAACGGCACGCCCGGCCCTGGGTCGAGGTCGACCCGCAGCTCGTCGGGATGGTCGAGGTCATCGCGACGCACCGGCCAGGGGTTCCAGTCGATGACGCCGAGGTTGACCCCCCACACGAGGTGGGCGGCGTCGTTGGGAACCAGCTCGCGCGCGTGACGGCCGCTCGGGAACGTGACGGTCGCGGTCTGCAGCCACTCGGGCGCGCCGTCGGGCACACGCTTCTGGAAGAACGGCTCGCCGCCGACGCCGTCGACCCAGCGCTTCATCACGGTTGGGCGCTCGCGCAGGCCGCGCACGACCGCCGCCTCGCACTCGAGGTAGTAGTTGACGAGGTCGATCTTCGTGAGCCCCACATCCGGGAAGAACGGCTTTTCCGGATTGCTGACCCGCACCTCGTGACCGCAGACGTCGATCACGGCGGGTTGGGCTTTGGCGGCGGCCATTGCTGGAAGGATGCCCGATCGTGGCATCCATACCCCAGCACCTGCTCGTGGCAGCCGGCTCATTCGGTCCGCGGCTGCCCGAGGCGGCGGTCGCCGCGACGATCGCCCGCGGCATCGAGGCCGCCGGGCGCCCGCATCCCGATCTCTGCCCGCTCGACCCCGCGCGCCAGGCACCGCAGGAGGTGCGGGCGCTGCTCGACGCGGTGGACTTCGACGCGCGCATGCGCGCCGCGCGCGCGGTGGTGGTCGCCTGCGAGCGGCTACAGGAGCATGCGCTCGCTGGCAGCTTCACGTTCGAGATCGCCACCAGGGCGCGCCAGGCCGGGGTGCCCGCGTACGCGGTTACGACAGAGAACGCGCTGGACCCGTTCGACGCGCGCATCCTCGACCTGCAGCTGATCCTCGAGGCGCGCACGGCGAGGGGCCTCGCGGCAGCCGGCAGGAAGCTCGCCGAGCTCGCCTGAGCCGCGCTGCGCGGCATCCTCGCCACACACGCTCAGCTCTGACAGCGCGGGCACCAGAACGTCACGCGGTTGTTCTCCCCCTGCCCGCGCTGGCGGATCGGCGCCGCGCAGCGAGGGCACGGCTGCCCGGCGCGCCTGTAGACGGCGCGGGGGCGCGCTGTGAAGCCATCGCGCGCGGACTCGCGCATGTGCTCACGGGCGTAGCGCACGAGCGCGACCGCGTCCTCGTCGCGCATGCGGGCGACCGGGCGCCACGGATCGACGCCGACGGCGAAGCACGACTCGCTCTTCCAGTAGTTGCCGATGCCGGCGACGGTCCGCTGGTCGATCAGCGCATCGCCGATCGCGCGCGTGGGATCCGCGCGGCGCAGCCGGAGCAGGAAGCGCTGCTCATCGAAATGGGCGCCGAGCACGTCCTGGCCGAGCGCGACGAGGCGTGGATCGGAGCGCGTGCGCGCGTCCGGCATCAGCTCGAGCACCGGCCCGTCGAACTCGACGACCTCCCAGGCGTCCGCGCGCAGCACCAGCCACGCCCGCCGCTCGGCACGACGCCAGCGCTCTCCGATCGCGTGGACGTCCCACGCGCCGCTCATGCGCAGGTGCGAGTGCAGCGTCAGCGCGCCCTCGAAGCGCACGAACAGATGCTTGCCGTGAGCGTCCACCGAGCGCACCTCGCGTCCAGACAGAAGCGCGGACCAGCGATCGGCTCGATGACGGGGATGCGGGGTGAGGATCTGATCGGGCACACGCCGCTCGAGCACCGCGCGGATTCGCGCGGCCGCGTGATGGATGGCGTCTCCCTCGGGCACGGCCCATCGATGGTAGGCCGCGCGTCGTTAGGCTCGCGCCTTCAAGTGATCGAGCAACAGCCCACCCACGGTCAGGCCGCACGCCCCACGCGCGCACGCTCGCTGCCGACGCCGGGCGCGAGACGGGCGACGGTGATCGGCGCCGGCTCGTTCGGCACCGCGCTGGCGGTGCTGCTGGCGCGCGCCGGGCTGCGCACGACGCTGCAGACGCGCACGGCCGAGCAGGCGACGACGATCGAGCGCGAGAAGGAGAACAGCCGCTACCTGCCCGGGGTTGCGCTGCCCTCGCAGCTGCGCGTCGAGGCCGCCTCCGCGGGCATCGCGCGCGCGGACTACGTGTTCCTGGCGGTCCCCTCGCGCGGGCTCGGTGAGGTGATCGACCGGCTCGTCGCGTCCGGCCTGGACGGGCGCACGGCGGTCGTGTCGGTCGCCAAGGGCCTCGTGCCCCCGCAGGGGCTGCCGCCGACGAGCGTCCTCAGCGCGCGGTTCGGAGCTGACCGCGTCGCCTGTCTGGGCGGCCCGGCGCACGCGCAGGAGATGGTGCACGCGGGCGCCGCGCTCGTCGCCGCGAGCGCCGAGGAGGATCTCGCGCACGCGCTCGCCAACGTCTTCACGCGCGCGGGGGTCGTGTGCGAGCTGTCCAACGATCCGATCGGCGTGGAGCTCGCGGGTGCAGCCAAGAACGCGGCGGCGCTCGCCGCCGGCGCCACCGAGGCGCAGGGATTGAACGCCGCCGGCGCGGCCGCCGGGCACATCTTCGCCGAGGTCTGGCGCTACGCCGAGGGCCTGGGCGCACGCCCGGAGTCGATGATCGGGCTGGCCGGCGCCGGCGACCTGGTGGCGACGGCGCTGGCGCGCGAGAGCCGCAACCGCCGCGCGGGCGAGCTGCTCGCCGCGGGAGTACCGGCGGCGGAGATCCCCGCACTCATCGGGCAGGCGGTCGAGGCGCTGGAGTCGGTGCCGCTGCTGGCGCACGCGCTGGAAGCGGCCGGCGTCGGCGCGCCGGTCACGAGCGCCCTCGGCCGCCTGATCTCCGGCGAGCTCCCTCTGGACGAGTGGGTGGCGCTGGTGCGCGCCACCGTGCCCCCACCCGCGCTCTGGCGCCGGCGCGCGGGGGCGCACCGACAGGGCTTCTGGCGCCGGGTGTGGCAGCGGCTGTCGGGCGCATAGCCAGAGCCCGGTTCCGCGGTGCGCATGAGCGTATATCTATAGTATTAATCTCGTAAATACCATAGAGCACACTCGACGCAAGAGGAGAACCACATGGCACGCGTACGCCCTGGCGAAGTCGATCCCGTCAAAGGCCTGTCGCTCGACCCGGACGAGTTCCTCGAGCAGCAGGCCAGGCGCGAGAAGGCCTTGCGCATGCAGGACATGATCCGTCCCGGCCGCACCACGCCGATCGCAATCCGCTTCGACCAGTTCACGCTCACCCGCCTGAAGGCGCTCGCCGCGCTGCGCAACACCGGCTACCAGACGCTGCTGAAGGAGTTTGTCGTCGAGCGCCTCTACGAGGAGGAGAAGCGCGAGGGCATCATCTAGTGCCCATCAGCGTGCTGACCACCGCTTCGTACACGCCCGGCCCGTGGCCCGCGTCGGTCACGCGCACGTTGTGGTGACCGGCCAGCGCCTCGCGCATCGAGGGGTCGCGCTCGAGCGCGTTGGCGACCAGCCAGAAGACGTCGACCTCGGCCGCGCACGCGAGGTCCTCGCGCGAGTCCCCGACCGCGAACGTGTGTGCGCGCTCGTAGCCGCGCGCGCGGCGGTGAAGCGCGACCGCCGCCACCTTCGATGCTCCCGCGGGCACGAGGTGGTAGCCGCGCACGTGTGGCAGCCCGGCGAGCGCCTGCGAGCGCCGGTTGACGACGCCGTTGTCGACCAGGCGCAAGTGCTCGTAGCCGTGCTGCGCGAGCACGCCGTCGACCTCGACCGCGTCGACCAGGCCGCGAAATAGGTGTGAGACCTCGCGCTGCACGTGCCACGGCTCGTGGTACTCCAGGCGCCCGGCGTAACGCTCGAGCAGCAGCGCGGGCGCGCCCGAGCGCTCGATCTGCTCGGCGATCGACAGCTCGCCCGGAAGCAGCTGCCCTGTCAGCCAGTGCTCCTCGCCGTCCAGCACCACACACGCGCCGGCCTCGTAGATGAACGATCCCTGGCCGAGCAGCCGCGCGTCCTCGTACACCTGCACGCGCCGCCTTCCCGACATCAGCACGACCTCCACGCCCGCGCGCAGGCACGCCTGCACCGCGCGCACCCCGTCGATCGTCACGTTGCCCTCACCGTCGTGCAGCAGCGACGCGCCGCGACCGAGCAGGGTGCTGTCGAGGTCCAGGTACAGGCAGCGCATGCCTACGGCGTCGCTCACGCGACCGTGACGCTCCGCAGCGGTGGGCGCTCCACCACCTGGGCGTAGACGTCCATGAGCCTGCCTTCGCGCTGCAGGCGGGCGGCGATCGTCGACAGCACCGTCTGTGCCATCGGCGCCAGCGCCGACAGCGGCTGGTGGCGGTTGCGGTGCTCGTCGAGATCGACCTGCGCCATCGCCTCCAGACCGAGCTCGCGCCACACGTCGATCAGCATCGCTATCTCCACGCCGTAGCCGGTCGCGAACGGCAGTACCTCGAGCAGCTCGCGCCGCGCCGCCACCTCGCCCGCCAGCGGCTGGCGCACGCCGGCGAGCTCCGGGTAGAACAGCGCGAGCGCAGGACGCGCGGTCAGGCGGTTCACGCGCCCGCCGCCGTCGACGTCGCTGACGCCGTCCTGGTCAAGCGGCCGGCGGTAGAACGCCTTCACGAACGACACCCCCGGCTCGCACACCAGCGGGCCGAGCAAGCCGGTGACGAAGTGCGCGGAGAAGCCCTCGGTGTCGGCGTCCACGAAGCACACCAGCTCGCCCTCCAGCGCCGCCAGCGCGCGCCACATCGCATCGCCCTTGCCCAGCGCCGGCCCCAGCGAGGGCATCAGCTCGGCCTCCTGCAGCACGCTCGCCCCCGCACGCTCGGCGACGCTCGCCGTGTCGTCCGCCGAGGCGGCGTCCACGACCACGACCTCGTCGACCACACCCGCCTCACGCAGCTCGACAAGCGCCGCGACGATCTCGCCGACCGTCTGCGCGCATTCGCGCGCGGGCAGGCACACGGACACGCTGTGCCGGCGCTCGGCGGCGATCCGCTGCGCCGGATACAGCGAATGGTGGAAGGAGCGGGCTGCGGCCCAGCGCTCGGCGGCGGTTGCGGACATCGCCTCTACTATCTCAAGTCCGTGGCCCTCGACCGCACAACCGAGCCGTGGAGCGCGCTGCTGGACGCGGGTCGCGAGGACGGACGGCTGGTGCGCGAAGCCCATGAAGGAACCGGTCCCAGCCGCCCTTCGCAGCTCGTCGAGCCGCCGCGGGAGCTTCACCCGGACGTGCTCGCGGCGCTCGAGCGCGTCGGCGTCGAGCGCCTGTACTCCCACCAGGCGCAGGCGCTCCACGCGGCCAGCGCCGGGCCGACGATCATCACCACCGGCACCGCGTCTGGCAAGTCGCTGTGCTTCAACCTGCCCACCCTGCACATCCTGTGCGAGCAGGCGCGCGCCCGCGCGTTGTACCTGTACCCGACGAAGGCGCTGGCCCAGGACCAGGCACGTGCGCTGGCGGCGTTCGGCCTGACCAAACGCGTGCGCCCCGCGATCTACGACGGGGACACGCCGCGCGAGGCGCGCGCGCAGATCCGCAAGAGCGCCAACGTGGTGCTGACGAACCCCGACATGCTGCACGTCGGCATCCTCCCCAACCACGCCGCCTGGACGGAGCTGTTCTCGAACCTCGCGATCGTGGTGATCGACGAGGCGCACGTCTACCGCGGCGTGTTCGGCTCGCACGTAGCCGGCGTCCTGCGCCGGCTACGGCGCATCGCGGCCGCCTACGGCACCGAGCCGCGGTTCCTGCTCACCTCCGCCACGATCGCCAACCCGGTCGAGCTGGCGGAGCGCCTGACGGGCCTGGAGGGCGTGCGCCTGATCGACGAGGACGGCTCGCCCACGAGGCAGCGGCGCATCGCCGTGTGGAACCCTCCGCTGACAGACGAGGCGCTCGGCACGCGCCGCTCGGCGCTGGCCGAGGCGGCGGAGCTGCTGGCGACGCTCGTGCGCGAGGGCACGCGCGCGATCTGCTTCATGAAGTCGCGCAAGGGCGTCGAGGTGCTGGCCCGGCTGGTCAAGCAGGACCTGCAGGACAGCCACCCCGAGCTGGCCGAGCTGGTGGTCCCCTACCGCGCCGGCTACACCCCCCAGCAGCGCCGCGAGCTGGAGGGCAGGCTCACGCGCGGGGAGCTGCGCGCGGTGATCACGACCGACGCTCTGGAGCTCGGAATCGACATCGGCGAGCTCGACGCATCGCTTGTCGTCACGTTTCCCGGTACTGTTGCGTCGCTGCGCCAGATGTGGGGACGCGCCGGCCGGTCGTCGATCGGTCGGCGCGGGCGCGGCCTGGCTATGTACGTCGCGGGCGAGGACGCGCTCGACCAGTTCTTCTGCCGCCACCCCGAGGACTTCCTCGAGCGCCCCGTCGAGGCCGCGATCCTCGACCACGAGAGCCCGCTGATCTACCGCGCGCAGCTGCTGTGCGCGGCCCACGAGGGTCCGCTTTCGCGCTCCGACAGTGAATTCTTGGGCCCACGCTGGGAGGCCCACGCCGAGATCCTGGAGAGCGCCGGCGAGCTGCGCCGGCGCTCTGGAACGATCGGCGGCGAGAGCTACGTGCCGCGCCGGCCGGGCGGCTATCCCGCCGCCGAGGTGTCGCTGCGCTCGGCCTCGCCGGAGAGCTTTGCGATCGTCGACGTCTCATCCGGCGAGCTGCTCGGCTCGACCGAGGCGGCACGCGCTCACTCGACCGTCCATCAGGGCGCGATATACATGCACCTTGGACGAACGTATGAGGTGCGCGAACTCGACCTCGAGCGCAGGCGCGCGCTGGTGGCGCCGTTCGACGGCGACTTCTACACGCAGCCCAAGAGCGAGACCGACACCGAGATCGTGCGCCTGCTCGACCGTCGCGACGCGCTTGGGGTGACGCTGTCCTTCGGCGAGGTCAGTGTCACCGCTACCGTCCTCGCCTACCAACGCAGGCGCCTGTCCGATCACGCGCAGGTGGACATCGTCGCGCTCGATCTCCCCCCCACGAGCTTTCCCACGCAGGCGCTGTGGTTCGAGCTCGCCGCCGACATGGTGCCGCTGGAGATCCTCCTCGGCTCGCTGCACGCGACCGAGCACGCGCAGATCGCGGTGCTGCCGCTGATCGCGATGTGCGACCGCTGGGACATCGGCGGCCTGTCCACCAACTTCCATCCCCAGACCGGCTGCCCGACGATCTTCCTATACGACGGCCACCCCGGCGGCATCGGCATCGCGCGCACGGCGTTCGCTCGCTTCGAGGAGCTGTGCGAGGACGCGCGGCGGCTGATCGCCGAGTGCCCCTGCGCGAGCGGCTGCCCCTCGTGCGTGCAGTCACCCAAGTGCGGGAACCTCAACGAGCCCCTGCACAAGGCCGGCGCGCTGGCGCTGCTGGAGCGGCTGCTAACGCCGGGATCGCCCGCGCGAAGCCAAACGAAGCGCAGCGACGCCGCTCTGACCGCGGCCAGCGGTTGTTGAAGGATCGTGCTCCGCGCCATCCGGACAACGACGCTCGCGATCGTGACCGTCACCCTCGGGATCGCGTGCGCGGCGCTCGCGGCGGGCGTGGCGGCCGTCGCGCAGGCTCCGCCGCTTGCGCCGACAAGCACTGAAGGGCCCGGCGGGCGCGAGCCGCTGACGCGGTGGACGCTGCGCAAGGACCCCGCCAACCGCGGCCTCTCGCTCGGCTGGCAGCGCGGCGGCTTCGCCGGTGCGCAGGTGAGCGTGCCGGACGTGGTCAGCCCGACGCCGTATGCGGGGAAGGCCGGCGGGCGCAACTACGAAGGCTCGATCGCCTGGTATCGCACGAGCTTCAACGCCCCGCAGACGGGCACGTACGTTCTCACCTTCGACTCCGCCAACTACCTCGCGAGCGTGTACGTCGACGGGCACGAGCTGGGATCGCACAGGGGCTCCTACCTGCCGTTCGAACTGCGCGCGCGCCTGGCGGCGGGCGCGCACACGGTGGTCGTGCGCGTCGACTGGCGCAACCCCGCACAGCAGTCGCGCGAAGGCTTCCACCGTACGTGGTTCAACTGGGGCGGCCTCGACGGCGAGGTGGACGTGCGCCTCCTCGGCGAAAGCGAACTGTCCGAGCCGACCGTGCAGACGACGCTCGCGGGTGGGGGGGATTCGGGTCCGGCGGCCACCACGGCGAGCGTGAGGCTGAGCGTGCAGGTCCACAACTACGGCCCCAGCCGCACGATCGTGCCCGAAGGCTCGCTCGTGCACGGGTCGCAGACGATCCCGGTGAGCTTCCCCGCCATCGCGCTCGCCCACGACCGGGCGGCGACGGACACGACCACCGTCACCGTCGCCGCCCCCGCGCTGTGGTCGCCGACGAGCCCGAGCCTGTACCAGCTGACGCTGGCGGTGGGCAGCGAGAGCAGCTACTCCGCCCGCATCGGCCTGCGCCAGCTGAGCTGGCACGGCGGTCACATCTACCTCAACGGACAGCTGCTGAGCCTGCACGGCGCCTCGATCCAGGAGGATGCGCGCGCGCACGGCGACGCGCTCACGCCGGGGGACGAAGCCACGATCCTGCAGGAGCTGAAGACGATCGGCGCCAACGCGATTCGCAGCCAGCACCCGCTGAGCCCGACGCTGCTCGAACGGCTGGACGCGGCGGGCATCCTCGTGTGGCAGGGGATCGGCCCGGTGGAAGGCGCCGGCAACTGGTACTCGACCACGCCGGCGCTGGTAACGGACGCCGAGCAGCAGGCGCGCACCGCCGTGCTGGCGGAGGAGCTGCACCCGTCGATCTTCGCGTGGAACCTCGTCGACGAGGTCGCGGGCAACGGCCGCGACAGCCAGGAGGTCGAATACGTGCGCACGATCGCTCGCTGGCTTCACCAGCACGACCCGACGCGGATGGTGGCGGTGGATGTGTGGGGCGATCATCCGCCCCAGCACGCCGGCGCGCTGTACTCCGAAGCGGACGCGGTCGCGGAGACCGACTACTCGGGCTGGTACGACTACCCCCACGACAGCGCCTCCCAGCTGGCCGCGAAGATGCGCTCACGGCTGGCGGCGATGGAACGGACGTTCTCCGGCAAGGTGCTCGTGGTCAGCGAGTTCGGCGCCGAATCCAACGGCCTAAACGCGCCCGGCAACCCCGGCAGCTACGCCTACCAGGCCAAGCTTCTGGCCGAGCACATCGCCGTCTACGAGGCCGACCCGCGGCTGACCGCGATGTTCGTGTGGGTGCTGCGCGACTACCCGCTCACGCCCACCTTCGAGGGCGGCTCGATCCGCGAAGTGCTGCCGCATCTGAGGCTGCTCGAAGGACTCAACCAGAAGGGGCTGTTCACCTACGGGGGCCAGGCCAAGCCCGGGGTGGTCTCGACGGTCGCGCGGCTGTACGGGGCGCTGCCGCGGGAATGACCCGCTGTCACTGATTCCCCCGCGCGATCTTGCGCAGGTCGATCGTCTCGTCGTACAACTCGGCGTCGACGCCCTCCTCGAGCGCGACCTCGCGCAACGGGCGTCCGGAGGCGGTGGCCTTCTTTACAATCGCGGCCCCCTTGTCGTATCCGATCGCGCCGTTGAGCGCGGTGGCGACGGCGAGCGTGGCCCCGGCGGACGCGGCGGTGCCTGCGCTGTTGGCCTGGATGCCGTCGACGCACTTCTCGGCGAACACGCGCGTCGTGGATGACAGCAGGCCCAGCGACTGCAGCAGGTTGCGGGCGATCAGCGGGATGCGGACGTTGAGCTCGAACTGACCCTGCATCCCGCCGACGGTGATGGCTGTGTCGTTGCCGATCACCTGCGCGCAGACCTGCAGCACGACCTCGGGCATCACGGGGTTGACCTTGCCGGGCATGATCGAGGAGCCCTTCTGCAACTCCGGTAGCAGGATCTCACCGATGCCCGCGCGCGGACCGGAGCCCATCAGCGCGAGGTCGCCGGCGATCTTGGTCAGGGACACCGCCAGGACCTTGAGCGCGCCCGAGAGCTCGACCAGCGCGTCGCGGTTGGCCTGCGCCTCGAAGCGGTCGAGCGGCGCGGCGATCTGCTTCAGACCCGACGCCCGCTTCAGGCGCGCGCGCACCTTCTGCGCGAACTGTGGGTGGGTGTTCAGCCCGGTGCCGGTGGCGGTGCCGCCGAGCGGGATCTGCCCGACGTGCACGAGCGCGGACTGGATGCGCTCTTGCGCGAGCGCGATCTGCGCGGCGTAGCCTCCGAACTCCTGGCCGAGGGTGACGGGCACGGCGTCCATCAGGTGCGTGCGCCCGGCCTTGACCACGCTCTGGAAGCCTCTGGACTTCCTCGTCAACGAGCGTTCGAGCTGTTTGAGCGCCGGCAGCAGCTCGTTCTGGGCGACGTCGAGCGCGGCGAGGTGCACGGCGGAGGGGAACACGTCGTTGGAGGACTGGCCCATGTTGACGTGGTCGTTGGGATGGATGCCCTCGCCGGCGAGGCGCGCGATCACCTCGTTGGCGTTCGTGTTGGTGGACGTGCCCGATCCGGTCTGGAAGACGTCGATCGGGAACTGGCGGTCGTGCTTGCCGGCGGCGATCTCCTCCGCGGCCTTGACGACGCGCGAGGCGTTGCGCTTGGAGAGCAGGCCGAGCTCGCCGTTGACTGCGGCGGCGGCTGCCTTCAGGCGCGCGAGCCAGTGCACCACCGACACGGGCACCGTCTCGCCCGAGATCGGGAAGTTCTCGACGGCCTTGGCGGTCTCTCCGCCCCACAGCTGCTGGTTGGATGGCATTCGCTCTCCTCGTGCAAGGGACTTGGCGGCTGGAACCCTATCCGCAGAAGGCGGTGAGCTCCCGCACCAGCCCCACCGGGTCGTCGTAGGCCATCAGGAACCCGGTGCTCTCCAGCACGCGCAGTTGCCCGTGTGGCAACAGCGCCAGTGCGTCTTCGGCCGTCGCCAACGGGTGCAGGCGATCCTCGTCCGCCCACAGCAGGAGCACCGGCATATCCAGGCGCGGATACTGCTCGAGCACGTGCGTCTGCGCTCCGCGCGGCCAGTTGCGCGCGCACTTCGCCCACGAGCGGGCGAGAGTCGAGTTGCCGGAGACGTCGGCGAAGGCGTGGCGAAACAGGTCCGCCGCGGCGGGGTTGGCGCGCGCCGACAGGCCGAGGCCGCGCTCGGGCGTGAACACGGCGCGGGCGCCGTGGGAGAGCACCCGGTCGAGGCCGGGTACGGCGGCCGCGCGCGAGCTCAGCTGCCATGCCGCACGCGTCTTCGCGCGTTCGGGCGCGGCGTGCATGCGGTTGGGCATCAGCACCAGTCGCGAGGGCTCGACGCGCCCGCTGAGCACCGCGTGCAGGAGGATCTCCGCACCGGCGTCATGGCCGGCCAGCAGCGGGCGGCGGCCGAGCACCTCGGCTGCGAACCCACCGAGCACCTCGGCGAACCAGTCGAGCGTGTAGGGATGGCGCGGACGGTCCTCGGAGTCGCCGTGCAGCGGCAGGTCGGGCAGCACCACGCGAAAGCGCTCGGCGAGCCCCGCGACCGCCGGCTCCCACTCCTTGTGCGTGAGCAGGCCCGAGTGCACGAGCGCGAGCGCCGGGCCGGCGCCGACCTCGCGGTAGGCCACGCGGGCGCCGTCGGGGTGGTGGTAGAGGCGCAGCCTCATCGCAGCCAATCGTAGGCCGCCGGTGGCTCAGCGATCGCCTCCTGGCAGCGTCGAACGAGGACGTAGCGCGAGACCGAGGCACAGGTTGACCGGCACGAGCGGCAGCAAAGGCAGCGGATAGAAGCGGCGGGCTTCGAGCGAGAAGTATGGAGCGAGCTCGGCGAGGATCTCGTGCGGCCGGTTGAGATGCTCACGCTCGATGAACGGGCGGTAGGGCATGTGGTAGGTCCGTTCGAAGATCGGCTGGGCCGACGCGCGCCGGGCAAGCGAGTACGCGAGTCCGCCCTCGCAGGGGATCACCACGAGTAGCTGTCCCCGTTGCTTGTCCAGGAGCCGCCAGGCCTCACCGACGCAGGCGGGAAGGTTCGGCAGATGCTCGAGCACGTGAATCGCCAGGTAGCGATCGAAGTGGCCGTCCGGGAAGGGCAGTCGATCCTGGCAGTCGCCGACGATGACCGAGATGTGCGGATGCCTGGCGCGGATGCGATCGGCCATGTTCTCGCGCAGCTCGACCGCGCTGTAGGCAGACTCCTGCTCGCCGGACAGGCGCTCGTACTCGAGGTGCTCGCCGAGGCCCGCGCCGACCTCGATCGTCCTGCGAAAGCCGGCACGCGAGTTGCGCACCGGGAAGCTGTGGTTGAAGCGCTCGACCTGCCCATACCGCTGGGGCAGGATCTCGTGCCAGCGCTTCATGAAGTCGTCGTGGACGATCCGCTGCTCGGGCGTCAGCGGCGGTGGGCTCTTGGGCCACTTGCCGGTGGCCTTGATCTCCGACGTTCGTGCCACCGCTACGTCACAGCGGTGGCTGGATGTGTATGGAGCGCCCGCACGTGCAGCAGGCTAATGACGGGTCCTCGGATCGAGGCTCCGCTGGCGATCGGGCGCACAGCAAAGCCTGGTTTCGCGCGGATGCTTGAGCGTTTCGTCTCCAGCTCACCCCTGTCCGGGAGTCCGAGTGGGACACACCGAGCCGGCCGCACGGCCCGGCTTTACTGAGAGCGAGAGGCGTACCGGCCGAGCTTTCCCGCTGAGGTCATTCCGTGCGTACCCTGGCAAGCCATGCTCGGCTCGATGGACGTCGTGATCCTGGCTTACAACCGCTACGAGCTGACGGACAGCTGCCTGCGCCACCTGCGCGCGCAGACGGTAGACCACCATGTGATCGTGGTGGACAACGGCTCTACCGACGACACACGGGCGCGCCTGCGCGTCGACTGGCCATCGGTGCAGCTCGAGCATTTCGACGAGAATCGCGGCTTTCCGGAGGTCTGCAATCGAGGAGTCGCGGCGGGCTCGGCCGAGATCGTGGTGCTGCTTAACAACGACGTCGACTGCCGTCCGGACTTCTTGGAGCGGCTCGTCGCGCCGCTGCGGGACCCGACGGTTGGCTCGGTAGCGTCGCTGATGCTGCAGCCGGGCGGCGAGACGATCGACTGCATGGGCCTGGCGGCCGACCCCGTGCTGGCTGGCTTTCCGCGTCTGCGGGGCCTGCCATCGGCGCGTGCGCACGACGTCAAACCCGTGCTCGCTGGTCCCGCGGGGACGGCTGCGGCGTACCGGCGCACGGCCTGGGAGCAGGTCGGCGGCCTCGACGAGAGGATCGTCGCCTACATGGAGGACTTCGACCTGGCTTTGCGGCTGCGCATGGCGGGCTGGCGCTCGGTGGCGGAACCCGGCGCCGTCGGCGTGCACGTCGGCTCGGCCACGCACGGCTTTCGCTCGTTATGGCAGCGACTACAGGCTGGCTTCGGGCGGGGCTACGTGCTGCGCCGATACGGGATCCTGCGCAGACGCACCGCGGCCCGCGCTCTCGCCACCGAGGCGGTCGTCGTGCTCGGAGACCTGGTCATATCGCACGACCTGGCGGCGCTGCAGGGGCGGCTTGCCGGATGGCACGCCGGTCGCCCCAGCCCGCAGCTCTCGCTCCCCCCGGCGGAGTGCGTGGACCAGCGCATCGGCTTCCTCGACTCGCTTGCGATGCGCCGTGAGCTCTACGGGCGGCGCGCCGCGTGAGCGCTCCTGAGAAACGCCTCCGTCTCGACGACGGCGGCTGGCGTCCCGATCTCGTAGAAGCGCTCCGTAGCCACGTGCCCGCATAGCTCACCCCGCCGAGCGAGCTCTCCATAGAGGGCGGCGAGATCGCTCTCCATATCGGGAACGCGCCCCAGCGCGTCGGCGGCGAGCCCTCCGAGGCCGTAGTCGATCCAGCTCATCCCGCGGGACGGCGCATGCTTGTCGTAAGCGACGACGAGACCCCGCTGGTAGCGCGCGTTGGAGGTGTCCCAGCGCCCCTCGTTGCGCAGCACGACCATCAGCGCTGGCAGCCCGCTGTCGCGCCAGGCGCGGCTGGCCGCCCGGTAGTCGAGCCGCAAGTAGGTGTCTGCGTAGAGCACGAGGAAGCGCTCGGGGAGCAGCGGCAGCGCGCGCCGGATGGCACCTAGCGTCCCGTCCAGACCGGGACCGTCGTGGCTGTAGCGGATGCGCACCCCGCAGCGTTCCTCCCCGATCAGCGATTCGATCATCTCGCCTCGGTAGCCGACGCAGATGACCGCCTCCCTCACCTCGTGGGCGGCGAGGAGGCGCAGCTGGTGCACCAGGAACGGCTCCCCGGCGACCTCGAGCAGTGGCTTGGGCACCTCGCGCACTCGCTCGCCCAGGCGCGTGCCCAACCCCCCCGCAAGGATGCACACGGGCGGCAGGGCATCGCCGCGCACGTCAGAGCTCGCCCCAGTCCAGACCCCGGTCGCGCGGCACGATGCGCCGCAGCGTGTACAGGTCCGAGTCGAGGTCCGCGACATGCTCGGGTAGCTGCGGCCAGGGGTCCCACACCGCGCTGAGGAGCTTGCCGGTGATGCCATCACTGGCAAGGGAGCCGAGGAAGACGGCGAGCTTCGCCCCCCTGCGCAGCGGGATCCCACCGCTGCGCTGCTGTTCGAGCGCCCGTTCGTAGTAGTTGCGTCCAACGCGCTCAGGTCCGGCGCGCAGTATCTCGTCGAGCATCCGCGTGTTGAGCGCTCCCGGCGCGATCGCGTTGACGTCGACGCGGTGCTCGCGCAACTCCTCGGCGAGCGTCTCGGCGAAGCGCACGACCGCTGCCTTGGAGGCGGCGTAGGCGCTGAGGCCCGGAAGCGGCCTTGTGGCCCCTCCACCGGAGAGCTGGACGATCTTGCCGTAGCCGCGCCGGGTGAAGTGCGGTACCAGTTGGCGGGCGGGCAGCACCGAGCCGAGTAGGTTGATCTCGATGGCGCGCGTCCACTCCGACCAGTCGGTTTCCTCGATGGCGCCCTTGGGGCCGTAGACGCCGGCGTTGGACACGAGGATCGTGACCTCTCCCAGTCGGGCGACGGCGAGCTCCACCAGCCTGCTGACGTCTTCGGCGTTGGACACGTCGGCCGTCTGGCCCAGCACCGTCTGATCCGCTCGAGCGCGTTTGCGCAGCTCGGCGAGCGCGTGCTCCAGCGCAACTCGATCACGCCCGCATATGCAGATGCCGGCCGCCCCGCAGTCGAGATACGCGCGCGCGATCTCCAATCCCAGGCCTTGGCTTGCTCCCGTGATGAGCGCGGTGCGCCCGGCCAGCGCGTCGCTCGCCGGCTGGCCGCTCACCGGCTGGCCTCGGCGGCCCGTACCGAATGGGGGCTCGCGGCATACGCCGACTCCACCTGTTCCCATGCCTCGCGGGCGGATGTCAGGTCACCGAGCAGCGGGCGGTCGTCCGCGGCCACGATCGCCTCGGCGAAGTGCTCCCATTCGGCTCTCCACGAACAGTCCTCGTCGCGATAGCGGATCTCTGTCAACGTCGGCGGTCCGAGCTCGGGCTCCATGCGGTAGATGCGCAACCGCTGCGGCCCGTAGGATCGCACGAGCCCGTCCACCTGGATCTTCGCGCTGCGGCAATAGATCTCGAGCGAGAACAGGTTCTTCCACTCCGTCCAGCTGACGTGCAGCAGCGCCCACGGACCGCTGCGCGGCTCGGCTTCGCCCAGCAGCAAAGCGGCGTTGTCCTCGACCGCGATGTCCCAGAACTGGGTGCGCAGCAGCGCGGAGTGCAGCGGCAGGGGCCCGGCAAGCCAGTTGCTGAGGTCGAGCAGGTGCATGCCCTGGTCGACCAGCTCGCCGCCGCCCGAGCGGGCCCGCTGGACGCGCCACTCGCGATCGTAGCCGGGGCGCCCGCCGTGTCCGTATCGGGCGCGCAGGTGCAGCAGCTCGCCGTGGCGCCCACAGTGGACCTCCTCGACGGCGCGGGCAATCCCGGGGTGGAAGCGGTGGTTGAAACCGACCTTCACGAGCCGCCCGGCGGCGTGCTGGCAATCGATCAGGCGGACGATCTGCGCGCTGGACACACCGGCGGGCTTCTCGACCAATACGTGCGCTCCCGCCGAAAGCGCGATCTCGGCAAGTGCCGCGAGCTGATCGTGGACGGTGGCCACGACGACGACCTGCGGCTGCAGCGACAGCAGCTCATCCGCTGACGCGCACGCCTCGCATCCGTACTGTCTGGCGAGCGCCTCGGCGGCCGCCGCGTCCACGTCGCAGCACCCGAGCAGGTGATCCTCGGGTGCGAGCGCGGCGGCGCGCTTGACGCCGATGCGCCCGCAGCCCACGACCGCCACCGTCAACCCACGCCTGGTCGTGCCGATCACCTTCGATCGCTGTGGGGTCACGCGTACTCGCTGGCGTAGGCGCCGCTGAAGTCGAAGTCGAACGCGAGCTCCGGCGCGTTCATCGCGGCCATCGCCCGCCTGGTGTCCTCGGGCCGGCTGGTGTAGACGAGCAGGAAGCCACCGCCGCCGGCGCCGACGAGCTTGCCGCCGAGCACGCCGTTGCGGCGGGCGAGCGCGTACAGCCCGTCGATGCGCTCGTCGGTCATTCCCGGCGAGCGGCGGCGCTTGTGTTCCCAGTGCTCGTGCATCAGCTCCGCGTACTCCTCCAGCCGCCCCGCGCGCAGCAGCTCGCGACTGCGTAGGCCGAGCTCCTTGGTGCGGTGCAGGTTCTCGAGCATCGGCTTCTCGCCGGCTCGCGAGCGCGCGTCCTGGTCGGCCAGCATGCGCGAGGCCGCGCGCGCCTCGCCGGTGTAGAACAGCAGCAGCTGGTCGCGCATGCGCCTGAGCGTCGTGTGGGCGAGCTCGAGCGGCTCCACCTCGACGCTCCCGTCCCGATGGAAGGTGTAGGAGCAGATCCCTCCGTGCGCTGCAACGTAGGGGTCCTGCTTGCCGACCGGTTCGCCGAGGACGTCCATCTCGATCGCGCATGCTGACTCGGCCAGCTCTCCGGGGGTGATCGCGGTGCACCGCGCCCGGGCCAGGCCCTTGAGCAGGCACACGGTGTACGCACCCGAGGAGCCCATCCCGGTCCCGGCTGGCACGTCGGCGACCGAGGCGATCTCCAACGGCTTGCCGCACCAGTGGCGTAGCAGGCTCTCGCGCAGGATCGGGTGACGGATCTGGCTGACCTCCTCGACCTCCTCGAGCTCGGCGTACTTCATGCGGTAGCGACGTTGGAAGGTGGTGTGGGTGAGCATGTAGGCGTACTTGTCGATCGCCGCCGACACGAGGAAGCCCTCGTGCCTGCTGTAGTAAGAGGGCAGGTCGGTACCGCCGCCGCCGAGTGAGATCCGCAGTGGCGCGCGGCTGAAGATCACGCTCATCGCTGCTGCCGCCCGCTCATGAAAGCGTGCTCTCGACAGCCATCTCGCGCCAGGCGTACTGGTTGGCATCGAACCACTCCAGCGTGCGCGCGAGCGCCTGCTCGATCGTGAGCTGCGGTCGCCAACCGAGGGCGCGGATGCGGGTCGTGTCGAGGCGAATCAGCGGGCTGTCGCCGACCCACCCGCGACGCCCGCCGGTGTGCTCGACCTCGGGCGAGAGCGACATGTGCTCAGCGATCAGCGCGACCGACTCGTCAACGAGCATCGTTTCGTCGGTGCCGAGGTTGTAGACGTAGGCACCTGAATCGCCCTCGTGACGAGCGGCGGCGGTCAGGAGCGCGCCGATGCAGTCGCCGACGTACATGTAGGACTTCTCCTGGCGACCGTCGCCCAGTACCCGCAGACGCGTCGGATCGCGCTTGAGCGCACGGTAGAAGTCCAGCACGTGCCCGTGCGTGTAGCGCTCTCCGAGAACGGAGACGAAGCGTCCGACCACGCCGGTGAAGCCGTATCCGGTCGCGTAGGCGGCGATCAGCGCCTCGCCGGCGAGCTTCGAGGCCGCGTACAACGAGGTCTGGATCGGGAACGGAGCATTCTCGGGCGTTGGAAAGACGGTGGGCTCCCCGTACACCGAGCCGGTGGAGGCGAACGCGATCTGCGTGACGCCTCGGGCGCGCATCGCCTCGAGCACGTTGGAGGTGGCAATGGTGTTCTGCTCGAGATCGCGCCGCGGATGCTCCAAGCCCCGACGTAGGTCGGCGTTGGCCTGCAGGTGAAAGACCCAATCGCAGCCCTCCATCGCGGCTTCGAGCGTCCCCGCGTCGAGGACATCGCCCTGTATCAGCCTCGCGTCCGCTGCGCCCGCCTCGCCGCCGAGGAACTCGCGCCGCCCGGTGCTGAAGTCATCGACGATCACGACCTCGACCCCCATATCGGTCAGCCTGTCGACGAGGTTGCTGCCGATGAAACCCGCCCCGCCCGTGACGCAGGCGCGTTTCACAGCGTGAAGCCCGCCGCCAGCGCGTCGTCGTGGAACATACGCACGGTTTCCAGCGAGTACTGCTCGAGGCTCTTGCCGAGACCGTCCAGCTTGCGCAGCAGCTCGTGCGTCATCGTGATGATGTCGCAGCCCATCTCGTCAGCTTGGATGAGGTTGAGGATCTCGCGCGGCGACGCCCAGATCAGCTCCGCACGCGGTGCCTGCTCCATGATCTCCACCGAGCGGGCGATGATCGGCATCGGGTCCACCCCGGCGTCGGCTATCCGTCCCGCGAACACCGAGATGTAAGACGGCGCGCCGTCGGCGACGGCGGCGGCGATCAGCTCGACCTGAGCGGTTGTGAACAGCGCTGTTACGTTCACCTTGACTCCGCCCTCGGACAGCTCTCGCGCAAGCGGTGCCATTGACTCGCCGGTGGTCGACGTGACGGGGATCTTCACGTACACGTTCTCTGCCCAGGAGGCGATCGCGTGAGCCTGGCGTCTCATCTCCTGTGCATCGTCGGCAAACACCTCGAAGGAGATCGGGTGCTCGGTGACATACGACAGCAGCTCGCGCGCGAACCGCGCGTAATCGGTGAGACCGACCTTTCGCATCAAGGTCGGGTTTGTGGTGAACCCGGCGATGCGTGGATCGGCGGCCAGTGCGAGAATGCCGTCAAGATCGGCGCCGTCGGCGAATATCCGTGTTGAGATCTGATCTAGCATGGTGACCTCCCGCTGAAGGCCACGATAACGTGGGTAAATTGGTGTGATTGTTTCTGATCATTGGAGGCCCAATTTTGTGACTCCGTCGGCGAGACTGTCGGCGACCACGTCCGCTTTCAGGCCTTGCGTGCGCTTGTGAACACTGGCCGGATGGCGGATCAGCAGCGTCCTGCATCCGGCGGCTCTCCCGGCGGCGATATCACCGTCGGTGTCTCCGACCATCCACGAGCTGACCAGGTCGACGCCGAGCTCGGCGGCTGCGTCGAGCAGCATCCCGGGCGCCGGCTTGCGACAGCCGCATGGCCCGGCGAGACCCGGCACGACGCCTTGCTCGTGGTGCAGACACAGGCGCGAGGCGGCGAGCACGACACCCTCTCGCCTGAGCAGGGCGGTCACCTGTTCGTGCACAGCGATCAGCTGCGCGACCGAGACCGTGCCCTTGGCGGCTGCGGGTTGATTGGAGACACACACCGGCAGAAAACCGGCCTGCGTCAGACGGGCGACGGCGGCGGCCGCCCCTGGAATCAGACGCACCTCCTCGACGGTCAGCGGTGACTCCGCGGTGCGGGACAGCGGATCGGCGATCAGCTCGCTGAGCACGCCGTCTCGATCGAGGAACGCTGCGGCTCTCACGGCTTTGCGGCGGTCGAGGCGACGGCATCCCGGCCGCTCCCGGCCGCTGCGAGTGCCTCCCAGTGCGCTCGCTTGACGGCGAGCGCGGGGTGCGAGACGAGCGCGTGCCAGACGATCGCCTGGAAGGACTCCACCAGTGGCGTGCGTAGCGCTGGCGGCGGTTCGACGAGCACCGCAACGTCGGCGAGTTGTGCGAGCGTGCCGCCCGGGGCTCCGACGACTCCGTAGAGCGCCGCGCCGACGACGCGCGCCACCTCCATGGCGTGCACGAGGTTGGTCGAGACGCCCAGCTCGCGTGATCCGCCGCCGACTGAGAACACGAGCAGCGCGTCGCGCTTGGACAAGCGCGAGATCTCGAGCCAGGCGCTGAACGACGTCTCCCAACCATCGTCGTTGGTCCGCGCGGTGAGCTCGGAGACGTTGTCGGTGGGGGCGTAGCTCTCCACGGCGCACAGCTTGCGGAAGTCGTTGACCGCGTGCGAGGCGTTGCCGGCGCCGCCCCCGACGCCGAGGATGAACAGCCGGCCGCCGCGCTTGCGAAGGCGCACGAGACCGTGGGCGATCGCGTCGAGCTGCCGCGGGTCAATCGCACGCGCGACGTCCACAGCGGCAGACAGATAGGTGGAGCTGTGGCGGCCATCACCCACATCCACCCCACCCGGCTCCGTGGTCATGCCGCTTTACCTTCCGCCGCACGGACAGGGTGAAAGACACGCCCTCGCAGGACGAAGAAGTTGACGCTGGCGAACGTGAGAATGGTGATCAGATACACGACCTCCACGGGCATGCCCAAAAGCCCAGGCAGCTGTGTGGTGGACAGCGCGGTGAGCCCGTACTGGCTGGCGCATACGAGCAAGTACAGCAGTGCCTGACGGTGCGCGGCCAGAGCGAAGCTCTGGTAGTGCCTCCACACGAACAGCCGCTGGAGGGTGAAGTGCAGGGCGATGCTGACGAGGAAGCCGATCGCGAGCGCGACCTGGAAGCGCACGGCGATCGCATCGTGGAGCACGGTGGTGACCGTCACATACACACCCGCGACGAGGCTGCCGGAGAGCGCGAAGCGGAACCCCTGGCCGGCAAGGCCCCATCTGGGTGAGCGGATGTCGCGAAGGAACGCCTGGGTCAGGTGCAGGCGCGTGCCGGCGGTCGCGGCGCTCACGCGTCTTGCTCCCAACCATGACGTGACTCGATGATGTACTTCGGTCGGTTGCGCGACTCGTCGTAGATGCGCCCTACGTACTCGCCGATGACGCCCAGCGACAGCAGCTGGATGCCGCTGAAGAACGACACGACGATCACGATCGTCGGGTTTCCGACGGGGAAGCTGTCGCCTCCGAGCTTCAGGCCGAGATAGGCGAGCGCGAACGCGAACGCGAGACCAGAGATGGTCATGCCGGCTAGCGAGATCAGCTGCAGCGGATACCGCGAGAAGCCGACGATCCCGTTGACGCCGATAACCATCGACCCGAGAAAGCGGTTGTACTTGCTCGTGCCCGCCGCCCTGGGATCGCGATCGTAGAGGACGCTCGTCTGCGGGAACCCGACGAGGCCGACGAGACCGCGTAGGAAGCCATGACCCTCCTTCAGCGACACGACGTTGTCGACGACACGCCGGCTCATAAGTCGGAAATCGCCGGTGTTGGGTGGGATCTCGACGTCGGCGATGCGCTTAATCAGGCGATAGCCGGCGGCCGCGGCGATGCGCTTGGGGATCGTCTCGCCGGCGCGTGTACGCCTCTGCGCGTAGACGACGTCGTAGCCCTCGCGCCAGCGTCGCACGAGCTCGGGGATCAGCTCCGGCGGATCCTGCAGGTCGCAGTCGACGACCACCACCGCGTCGCCGCTGGCTGCCTCGAGCCCGGCGATCGTGGCCATCGGTTGCCCGAAGCGGCGCGAGAAGCGCAGCATCTTCACGCGCGGGTCCTCCTCACACAGCTGCAGGATCAGCTGCTCGGTGCGGTCGGTGCACGGATCGACGCTGAAGATGAGCTCCCATTCGAGCTGCTGATCGTCGAGCGCCCGGGTGAGACGCGTGTACATGCGACGCACGTTGTCCTGCTCGTTGTACGTGGGAATGACGATGCTGAGCGTTCGCCGGTGCCATTTCGCGGCGGAGCTGCGCTGGCGCTCGAGCTCGTCAACGGCGGGCGCGGCTAAGTCGGCCGGCTCGAGCGAGCCGGGCTCCAGATCGAGCGGGCTGGGCTTCAACATCGGACGCCTCCCATGGAGGGCGAAGATACAGCGCGGGCGCTCGCGCGAATGCCCGCGAGCGGGTGACGCCCGCGGACGTCAGCGGGCACGGGGAGGCGATCGGGTGCGAATGTCTCCCACGCCTACAATGAGCCGCCCGTGACGGCTCCCGCGCGACACCCGCTGATCCCTGCGCGCAAGGTCGATCCCCAGCAGGATCTGCCGGCGCTGGAGCTCGAGGTGCTGGAGCGCTGGCGCGAGCGCGACGTGTTCGCGCAGTCGCTGCGCGTGCGCGAGGGCGCACCGCAGTGGGTCTTCTACGAGGGCCCGCCGACGGCGAACGGCCCGCCGGGCTCCCACCACGTGCTCTCGCGCGTGTTCAAGGACGTGTACCCGCGCTTTCAGACGATGCGCGGCTACCGCGTGGAGCGCAAGGGCGGCTGGGACTGCCACGGCCTGCCGGTGGAGATCGCGGTGGAACAGGAGCTTGGCATCCACCACAAGGCGGAGATCGAGGAGTACGGGATCGCGGCGTTCAACGCGAAGTGCCGCGAGTCGGTGTTCACGTTCCTGGAGGAGTGGGACCGCCTGACCGAGCGGATCGGCTTCTGGATCGACCTCGAGCACGCCTACCGCACGCTGGATGAGACGTACATCGAGTCGGTGTGGTGGGCGCTCCAGCAGATCGACGAGCGTGGCCTCTTGTACGAGGGCCACAAGGTGGTGCCGTACTGTCCGCGCTGCGAGACGACGCTGTCCTCGCACGAGGTCGCGCTCGGCTACCGCGACGTGGTCGATGAGAGCGTGTTCCTGAAGCTCCCGGTGCTAGACGGCGAGGACCGGCTGCTGGTGTGGACGACGACGCCGTGGACGCTGCCGGGAAACGTGGCGGTGGCGGTCTCGCCGACGGCCACCTACGCACGGGTACGGGTTGAGGATGATTATTTTGTGATTGCGGAGGATCGTGTGGAGCCGGTGCTGGGGGTGGGGTCAGAGATCGTGGAGCGCTTCTCGGGCTTGGAGCTGGTGGAGCGCTACGGCTCGTATCAGGGACCGATCTTCGCGGCGGACGACCGCGAGCGGGGGCCGCTTCCGATCCTGGCGGACGAGTTCGTTACGACGCAGGACGGCACGGGCATCGTGCACCTGGCGCCGGCGTTCGGCGAGGACGACTACCGCGTGGCGGCGGCCTCGCCGCTGGTGGCGTTCGACCCGACGCGCGCGGACACGCTGTACAACCCGGTGCTGCCAGACGGCACCTACGACGCGCGCGTGCGCAGCCGCGACGGCGCCTCCTACGAGGGCCGCTTCGTGAAGGATCGGGCGCTGACTTCGGAGCTGATCGAGGACCTGCGCGAGCGCGACCTGCTGCTGCAGGTGCAGGACTACGAGCACTCCTACCCACACTGCTGGCGCTGCGGCACGCCGTTGCTGTACTACGCGAAACCGTCGTGGTACATCGCGACGTCGAAGCTGCGCGAGGAGCTGTTGGCGGCGAACGAGACGGTCAACTGGTATCCCCCGCACGTCAAGCACGGGCGCTTTGGCGACTGGCTGAAGAACAACGTCGACTGGGCGCTGTCGCGCGAGCGCTACTGGGGCACGCCGCTGCCGGTGTGGCGCTGCGCCGACGGGCACGTGCACGTGGTCGGCTCGTTCGCGGAGCTGGCGGAGCGCTCGGGCACGGCGCTCGAGGATCACCACCGCCCGTTCGTGGACGAGGTGTCCTTCCCCTGCCCTCACCCCGCCGACGGCGGCGCGGGCGCCGGGGACGCGGGCGCGTGCGGTGAGCCGATGAAACGGGTGCCGGAGGTGATCGACGTGTGGTTCGACTCGGGCGCGATGCCGTTCGCCCAGCACCACTTCCCGTTCGAGCACGAGGCGCTGTTCGAGCAGGGCTTCCCGGCGGACTTCATCTGCGAGGCGCAGGACCAGACGCGCGGCTGGTTCTATTCGCTGCTGGCGGTGGCGACGCTGACCGACGTCTGCGACGTGGGAGCCCGCGGGCAGGCGCCATACCGCAACGTGGTGTGCCTCGGCCTGATCCTCGACGAGGAGGGGCAGAAGATGTCGAAGTCGCGCGGCAACACGGTCGAGCCGTGGCAGGTGCTCGAGCGCTACGGCGCGGACGCCTTTCGCTGGTACTTCTTCACCTCCAAGCAGCCGTGGGACGGCTACCGCTTCTCGGCGGAGACGATCGGCGAGGGCGTGCGCCTGTTCCTGAAGCAGCTGTGGTCGACGTACTACTTCTACGTGCTGTACGCGCACGCGTCGACTGACGAGCTGCGAGCAGCGCCAGCCTCGGCCGAGCCGGCGTCGGACGGTCTCGACGACCTCGACCGCTGGGCACTGTCGCGCACGGCGGGCACGGCGGAACTGGTGGCCGAGCGCCTGGACGCGTACGACACGACGTCGGCGGGCAGGGCGATCGCGGGCCTGGTGGACGAGCTGTCGAACTGGTACGTGCGCCGCTCCAGGCGGCGCTTCTGGGACGGCGATCAGGCGGCGTTCGACACGCTGCGCACGTGCCTGCTGGCGGTGTCGAAGCTGCTGGCGCCGCTGTGCCCGTTCATCGCGGATGAGATCTACGACAACCTCGACGGCTCCCTGGCGAGCGTACACCTATGCGACTTCCCAGCCGGCGAGCGGATCGGCGCGCGCGACGAACAGCTCGAGCGGGGGATGGCGCTGGCGCGTGAGACGGTGCGCCTGGGGCTGGGCGCGCGGGCGAAGGCGAAGATCAAGGTCCGCCAGCCGCTGGGTGAGGCGGTGGTGGTGGCGGACGGTCGCGAGCGCGAGGCGATCGAACGCCTGGCGGACGTGGTGCGCGAGGAGCTGAACGTGAAGGAGGTGCGCTTCGTGGCGGCGGCGGAGGAGCTCGGCAGCTACGAGGTGAAGGCCAACTACCGAACGCTGGGACCTCTGTTCGGTCGCGATATGCCGTTGGCGGCGGACGCGATCGCCGCGCTCGATCCGGCGCGCGTGGCGGCGGCGGTCCGCGACGGCGGGCAGATCGGCATCTCGGTGGGCGAGCGCGAGCACACGCTGACGGCGCAGGACGTGCTGTTGACGATGCGCGCCCCGGATGGCTACAGCGTCGAGCGCGAGGGCGCGCACGCGGTGGCGCTCGACCTGGCGATCGACGAGCACCTGCTCCGCGAGGGCCGCGCCCGCGAGATCGTCCACGCTGTCCAGAACGCACGCAAGACCGCGGGCCTGCAGGTCGAGGACCGGATCGAGCTGGTCCTGGACGGCGACCCCGCGTTGATCGAGGCCGCGGCGACCCACCGCGAATACATCGCCGGCGAGACGCTCTCCCCCGCGCTCGAGCTCGTCGACCGCGACGCACACGCGACCGCCGCGACGACCTATTCGGAGCAGACCGAGATCGAAGGCCTGGCCCTGAGCATCTCGCTGGGAGGGCTCTTGCGCAGCTGAGCGACGATCAGCGCGAAAGGCGCTCGTAGAGAGCCCGCTCCTCCTCGTGGCGACGCCGCAGCCTCTCCTTGAAGTCCTTGTCGGTGCGACGCTCGGCGATGTGCGCATCGATGGCGACGCGGACGGCCTCGGTGAGCGTCTGTCCGTCGGCACGAGCGACGAGCTCCAGCGTGGCTGCCTGCTCATCCGTTAGTCGTAGGGTCATTGTCTTTGCCATTTGAAGCTCAGTGGTTTTGTTTCAATAGCCGGAGTATAGAGCCCTCCTTCCTACCCGTCAAGCTAGATAGCATCTTGCAACCAAGATACCGTCTGTGTTATATGTTGGAACGATGCGTCGAATCGAGCTGGGGGACTTCCTCCTCATCGCCGAGATCCACACGGGAATCAGCGCGAACCAGCTGGCGCGGGTCCCACGTGTGGCGAGCCTGGCGGAGGCGGCACTGGCGTCCCCCTTCGCAGGCTTCGGGAGCTATGAGCTGTTTCCCGCCATCCACGAAAAGGCGGCCGTCTACTGCTCGCGGATCGCGACCTGTCACCCGCTCCCGGATGGGAACAAGCGCACGGCCTACGACGTGATGCGCGAGTTCCTCGATCGCAACGACGCGAGCTTCGCGCATCCGCCCGACGGGCTCGACGGCACGGCGCAGGCGATCGAAGACCTGGCCGCAAACGCGCTCGGCGAGCGAGACTTCATCGCCTGGGTGCTGGCTCGCATCGGCGGGTAGGCACCGGCGAGTGCCCGACCTGGCTCGACCCGGCTCAGGCGGCGGAGAGCGCGGGCTCCAGCTCCTGCTCGAGCTTCCTCTTGGGGTAGGCGCCGATGACGGTCTTGACCGGCTGGCCGCCCTTGAACAGGATCATCGTGGGGATCGACAGCACCTGGAAGCGCGCGGCCGTCTGCGGGTTCTCGTCGATGTCGAGCTTGACGATGCGCAGGTCGGGGCGCTCGGATGCGATCTCCTCGAGCACCGGCGCGACCACGCGGCACGGACCGCACCAGGGCGCCCAGAAGTCGACGAGCACGGGCCCCTCGGCCTCGAGCACCTCGGCGTCGAAGTTGTTGTCGGTTATCTGGGTGAGGGTGCCTGCCATGGGATCTCCTTGATTGCTTACCTATCACTATACAAAATGAAGGACGACCCATGGGCGAGCCTCTCCGCCGGCGGCGTCCATCTTGGCGGCCCGTGCGGGAAGGGTATGTTTGTCCTCAATGATCGTTCCGTTCGCCTCCGCCACCGGATATGTCACGATCGGCGGCTCGGTGTCCTTCGCCGCGGTGTTCGTGTGGTGGCTGCTGCGCATGGAGGCGCGCGAAACCGCCGCCGAAAAGAGCGAGGAGGAGGCCGCGCTGGAGGGCGACCCTGAGCGGGTCAGCCCACCGTGACGGTCCAGCCTTCGGAGTGGCGCACGATCGGCGGGGTGATGTGGGTTAGCGCCGTGAACAGGTGGGGGGAGACGTAGACCTCGATCAGCGCGGCGATGACGAGCACGGGCACTGCCAGTGCGACGGTCACGACGGTGGCGGCGAGCAGCTGGTCCCACTCGCCTTTGCGGCTGGCGATGATCCAGGCGGCCAGCGGCAGGAACAGCGCGGTCAGCTCGAGGATCGCATGCGGAAGCACGCCCAGCAGCAGCAGCCCGGGTGAGACGCCCAGAAACCCGGACACGCCGGCGAGCGTGTGCCCGATCACGTACGCCTGCACGCTCAGCGAGAAGGCGGTCGCGCCGATCACGAACGCGATCGCCAGGCGACCGCCGTGCTCGTGCACCCAGCGTGAGACGCCGTGGTGGTGCTCGGCCTGCAGCGGCAGTGAGCTGCCGGCGATGAACCCGGCGACGCACGCCATCGCGTGCAGGGCGAGGACCAGCAGGTTGCTGCGCAGGATGGCGAGGACGTCCGCGAGGCCCCCGACCGCGAACGGCGGCTGCAGCGAGAGGATCTGCTGGTAGCCGTGGTCGAGCGAGGCGACGACCCACACCGCGGTGAGCAGGCCGGTGGCGGCGAGCGCCGAGCCGGCGGCCCAGCGACCGACCACCGCAAACGGGGTGCGCTGCCAGTCGCGCAGCGTCGCGCGCGTCTGGCGCATGCCGTGCGCGAACGCGTAGGCCGAGGCGTCCATCGCAGACCCATCGGCCGATGCGACACCTACCTGAAGCGCAGCAGCGGCACCAGCCACATCGCCTCGGCGGCGATCCGCCAGGACATCTTGCTCGTGCCGCGCTGGCGGTCGCGGAACACGATCGGCACCTCGACCACGCGAAAGCCGGCCTGCACGGCGCGGTAGGTGAGCTCGACCTGGAAGGCGTAGCCCTGCGAGCGCACGCCGTCGAAGTGGATCGCCTCGAGCACCTCGCGGCGAAAGCACTTGAAGCCGCCCGTCAGGTCCTTCACGCGCAGGCCGAGCACCCACCGCGCGTACGTCGAGCCGCCCTCGCTGACGAAGCGCCTGAGCCACCCCCATTCTCGGACACCGCCGCCGGGCACGTAGCGCGAGCCGAGCGCGAGATCGGCGCCCGCGTGCACGGCGGCGAGCAGGCGCGCGAGGTCGGCGGGGTCGTGGGAGAAGTCGGAGTCCATCTCCATCACACAGCCCGCTCCGTGGTCGAGCGCGTGGCGGAAGCCGGCGAGGTAGGCCGGTCCGATGCCGTTCTTCTCGGCGCGGTGGAGAACCTGCACCCACTCGCGCTCCGCGGCCAGGCCGTCGGCGATCTGCCCGGTGCCGTCGGGCGAGCCGTCGTCTACGACCAGCACGCGAAAGCCGTCAGGCGCCGCGCCGGCGAGCACCTCCCCGGCTGCCGTGACGATCGCCTGCAGGTTCTCGGCCTCGTTGTACGTGGGCAGGATCAGCCAGGGCTCGCCGGACACTCGCGGGTACCCTAGTGCAGCGCGGCGCGACTGCTCGCCGCCACGCGGCGGTGGCCGGCGGGTCCCTACGCTGACGTGCGTGACCGAGCCCGAGCTGTCAAACGCCGCCGTCGCCGACGCGCTCGAGGAGCTCGGCGACCTGTACGAGCTCGACGGCGCGATCGTCCACCGCGTGCTCGCCTACCGCTCGGCCGCGAGGGCCGTGCGCGATGCATCCGTGTCGGTCGCCGCGCTCGCACGCGAGGGCCGCGCCACGGAGCTGCCAGGGATCGGCAACACGCTGCAGGAGAAGATCCTCGCGCTCGCCACCACCGGGACGATCCCCGCGGCCGAGAAGCTGCGCGCGAAGTTCCCGCCCGGCCTGGTCGCGGTCACGCGCCTGCCCGGTCTCGGCGCCAAGCGCGCGCGACTGCTGCACTCCGAGCTCGGCATCGACTCGCTCGAGAAGCTGCGCGAGGCGGCGCTCGCCCAGCGCCTGCGCAGCGTGCGCGGGCTCGGGCCGAAGATCGAGGAACGCGTGCTCGCTGCCCTGGAGGCGATCGACTCGGACCCGACCGCGCCCGCCACGCCGCGCGTCCTGTTGCCGCGCGCGATCGGCGTCGGCGAGGAACTGCTCGCCGGCCTGAGAGCCCTCACCACGGCCGACGATCGCATCGAGCTCGCCGGCTCCATCCGCCGCCAGGCGGGCTCCATAAAGGACATCGACCTGATCGCCACCAGCACCCGCCCGACCGCGCTCGCCAGGAGCCTCGCCAAGCTCGAGCAGATCGAGCACGTCAGCTCGGCGGGCAAGGCCGGAGCGAGGGCGCGCACGCATTCGGGCATCGGCGTCGACCTGCGGATCGCCGCGCCCAGGCAGCTCGGCAACCTACTGCAGCACTTCACCGGCTCGGGTAGGCACAACGCGGCGCTACGCGAGGCGGCGGTGCGCCGCGGCCTGCACGTCTCCGAGTACGGCATCCTCGACGACGCCACCGGCGCCACCGACACGTGCGCGAGCGAGCACGAGGTGTACGAGCGTCTCGGCCTCGCCTACATCGAGCCGGAGCTGCGCGAGGACCGCGGCGAGCTCGACGCCGCGCGCGCCGGCGAGCTGCCGCGCCTGATCGAGCTCACCGACATTCGCGGTGACCTGCACAGCCACACGATCGCCTCCGACGGGCACAACACGATCGAGGAGATGGCGCTGGCCGCGCGCGAGCGCGGCTACGAGTACCTGGCGATCACCGACCACTCCGCCAGCCACGGCTTCGGCAACGACGTCTCGCCCGAGCAGCTGCGCCGCCAGATCGAGCTCGTGCGCGAGACGAACACGCGCATCGACGGAATCGAGCTGCTGGCGGGCAGCGAGGTCAACATCCTGCCCGACGGCACGCTCGACTACGAGGACGAGCTGCTGGGCCAGCTCGACTGGGTGGTGGCGAGCGTGCACACGTCGTTTGGCATCGGCGAGCGCGCGATGACCGAGCGTATGATCGCCGCGATCGAGCACCCCCTCGTCGACGTCATCGCCCACCCCACCGGCAGGCTGATCGAGCGCCGCCAGCCCTACGCGATCGACCTCGACGCCGTGTTCGCGGCCGCCGCGCGGACCGGCACGATGCTCGAGATCAACGCCAACCCCGACCGGCGCGACCTGCCCGACGTACACGCGCGGGCCGCAGCACGGGCGGGGGTGATGATCGTGATCGACTCCGACGCGCACCGCACGCGCACGCTCGAGAACATGCGCTGGGGTGTGGCCACCGCGCGGCGGGCGTGGCTCACGGCCGAGGATGTGGCCAATACGCGGCCGTGGCAGGAGCTGACGAGGCCGAGGTCCGACGCGCGCGCACACCCGCAAACACGAGCACGAGGAACATGAGGACGGCCGCCGCGATGCTCGCTATCCATCCGAGCTCGATGACGGCGCTGTCGGCCGTTTCCACGACCACGTGGACGGGACCGCTGCCGCCGTTCACGCGCTGCACCACGGCGAAGCCCTCGCCGTCCCTGCCGATCACGCGCAGACCGCTGACGTGCACGAGGTAGGTCCCTGTTGCGATGTCGGTTTGGATTGGCTGGCTACCCGGCGGTGCGTTCAGCCAGGCGGCAAAGCGATCGCCTTTGACGAAGCGCGGGTTGATGATCAACCAGCGATCACCGGGTACGGGGACGAACGGCGCACGCTGGTCGTTGTAGGCCGCCAAGGCATACCAGCTCTTGGGTGTGACGTTCACGCTGCCCAACGCTTCGTTGCGGTCGGTGTAGGAGTAGACGCCAGACAGCGTGTTGGGAACCCATAGCTGCCAGACACAGAGACCGAGGCTCACCGCGCACGCCGCGGCCAACGCGATCCGCAGCCCTCTGACGGTTCGCCGCGAGCCGCCTCCCGCGGCGAACCGCTGAAGTGCGAGCGCACCTACGAGCACGAGCCCGGCGATCGAGTAGAAGAGGTAGGTGCCGAGTCGGTAGGGGAGCTGGATCTCGGTGAAGGGGTAGGACACGAGATCCCAGAACTGCTTGATCAGGATCATTCCCAGAATCAGCGCGACGATGACGATCGCGGCGACCCACAGGCGTCGCAGTGCGCCGGCCGCCGTGCGACGCCAGAGCAGCAGCGCCGCGGCGACCAGCCCCCACGCGAGGAACCAATCCGGCGCCTGCACATACAGGGCCGTCGTGCCCGATTCGCGGGGAACTCGCCGCAGGGGATCGAGCACGACGGAAAGAGCGTTGAATTCTTTCGATTCGACCCAGATGGAGGAGGCCCCCACGGAGTGGATGATCGACGTGCTTCCCGCATAGGCGATATCGGGGAGCAAGAACCAGGCATTGAGCGAGGCGCTCACCAGGCCGAGTCCACCGAGCATTGCGAACCGCCGGTAGGGCAGGCGCCTCGGAGCGCCCGCGGCGAGCCACAGGATCAGGAGCGCCCCGGCGATGATCGTGGTGCCCCACAGCAACGTGATGTTGTGACCCCCGGTGAACAGCGCCATCGACATCGCGAAGATCAGGATTGGCCCGGGGCGCCAGATGTCGACCCGCACGAGGTGAACACCGCTGGCGATAAGCGGCGGGATCGCCATCGTCACCATCAATTCGACCCACGCTCCGCGTCCGTATAGATTCGTGATGAGGTAGGCGCTTGTAATGACCGTCAGGGCCGCGGCATGAGCCGACAGGTCGCGCAGGCCGAGCTGGCGCCCGAGCCACAGCGTTCCCCCGTACGCTCCGGTGATCCCGAGCATCGTGATGCCGACGAAGGCCAGCTCAGCGTCGCCGCCGAAGAGTTCCATCACCCCGCCCGTCAGGGCGTACAGCGGCCCTCCGTAGAAGGCGAACAGGGGGTAGAAGACACCGAGGCTGGTGGTGTTGATGAAGAGGCTTGGGTGCCCGACCTCGACAAGCATCTTGCCTGCGACCCACGCCATCCACAGCGAGTTCGTGAAGTCACGCTCGAATCCCGACTTCGTGAAGAGCAGCGGCCCCGAGACCAGCAGCACCGCGGCCAAGGTGAGCAGCGCGTCCACCACGAAGCTGCGGGCACCTGTGCGCACGGCTCGATGCTGCCACCGTCCTGCCGGCGATCCACTGGCGTGGCGGGCCGCTCCAGTCGTTCTCAGCGTTTACTCGACGGAGCTTGTCTCCCACTCACGCCGGTCGAGCAGGCGCGGAAGCAGCTCCTCGGCAACCAGGCGATCGACGGCGCCGCGGCCGAAGGGGACGAGCGCCTCGCCCGCACGCGCGGCGTAGTCGGCGGGCGGGTCGATGAGCGCGGCTCGCAGGGCCCCGTCGAGCGCCTCGCTCACCAGGCGCGCGTCCAGCGTGCGCGCGACCGGCAGGGCAGCGTAAGGACCGGGCGCCGGGGTGGTGACGAGCAGGCAGCCGTCGGCGAGCGCCTCCAGCTGCGCGATGCCGTAGTCCTCGCGGCGCGGCGCGCACACGAACACGCGCGCGCGACGCACCAGCGCACGGTATTCAGCAGCGGGCAACGTACCGACGACGCGCACGCCCTGCTCGGCGCCGAGGTCGAATCCCGCCCGCTCGAGCTCCTGCGTCGACGCCCCAGCGACGAGCAGCTCACCGGCTCGGTCGACCGCCGGTTCAGGCACGCGCACGTCGCGTGCAACGCGCCACGCCGCCAACACACGATCCAGGCCCTTCTTCGCGGGGTTGGCCGCGTAGGTGATCGCCGCAATGTCGCGCACAGGCTCGGCAGGCCCCGAAGGCTCGACGGGCACGGGCACGACCAGCGCACGATCGCCGTGTCGAGCAGCCTGCGGAGCCTCGCGCAGCGCCCCCTCGCTCCACGGCAGCAGCAGCGGTGCCCGATCCAGCCTGCGGCGCTCGAGCGGGCGCTGCCACAGCCCGTGTCGCCCCGGCCGGTTGCCGGCCGAGGCGGCGTCGAAGCGAATCGCGCCAGGCTGTGGCCACAGCAGCGCGGCGGTCGTGCTCGAGTACACGATCGCCCGCGGCGGTGAGCGGTGCGCGAGCGCGCTCGCAGCGGCCGCACGCGCCGCACGCGCCCAGCCGAGGTCGGTCAGCATCATCGTCCGCATCGCAGCGGGCGCGACGGCCGCGACGATCTCCACCCGCGCGCCGGCCCGCTCCAGCGAGTCGCGCAGCTCCTGATCGGCCCTGCGCAGCCCCTCGGTGGAGCCGAGCGAGACGATCAGCACGTCGAGCGCGCGACGCGGGCGTGCGTCCGAGCGCGCGGGGACCCGCGAACGCGCCGCGCCCATCTCAGCTGACGGCGCCGTCGAACCGCTCCGGGCGCGCGGCCTTGAAGCCGGGCGTGCGCACCAGCGCGATCGGGCGCACGGGCGAGGTGCGGCGCACCCAGAAGGACGCCCCGTCGCGCTCCTCGATCGCCGCCACCGCCGCGTCCTGGCGGCGCCACGCGAGCGCCCAGATGATCGCGAAGCCAGTGGCGATGCCCGCTATCTGCGGCGCGAGGAAGGCCAGGCCGCCCGACAGCAGCGTGAACAGCGCGAGCGGCCACAGCCGGTTGAGTAGGATCGCGTTGGGGTGCTGCTCGGGCAGCGTGGTGGTCGCCTGCGCGGACGCCAGCAGGCGCGCGATCGGCGGGTTGGTCTGCGCGCGCCTGCCCAGCCGCAGCCCGATGGCGCTGGCGATCAGCCACCACCCGACCGCGACCTCCGCGAGCTGCGTGTCGGATTTAGAGCTGGCGGCGAGCACCGTGAGTGCCGCCAGCGCGGTCGCCGCGCCGGCGCTCAACAGCACGGTGGTCCTGAGGAAGTCCACGAAGCGCACGGTGCTACAGCAGCGCCTCGAGCAGCTCCCGTACGCCGCCGGGACCGTCGACCGTCAGGTCGGCCTCGGCCGCTAGGCCGGGGGGCGCTTCGTCGGAGCTGACCGCCACGCACACCGCGCTCGATAGCGCCCCGGTCTGGACCAGCGAGCGCAGACCGCGAAACGCGTCCAGGTCGGTCGTGTCGTCACCGACGTACACCGCCGCCGAAACCTCACCCCCGCGCAGCAGCGTGGCGATGCCCAGACCCTTGTCGAGCACGACCGGCGGGCGCACCTCGAGCACCTTGCGCCCCCAGTGCACCGCCAGGCCCTCCTCTTCGGCCTGGCGCGCGATCTCGCGCACGGCCTGTGCGGCCGTCTCCTCGTCGGGCGCCCCGCGCCAGTGGAACGCCGCGATCGTGTCCTTGTCCTCGCTGCGGACCCTCATGCGCTGATGCTCGCTCGTGTACACGCGGGCGGCGAACTCGCGCACGCGCGCCGTCCACGCGGCCAGCTCGGGGTCGACCTCCGGGCTCGTCGCGCGCGGGCGCAGCAGCTCGCCACCGTGGTTGCCGACATACGCGATCGTCCCGATCGCGACGATCTGGCGCGCGGTGCTCGCGCGCCGTCCGCTCACACATCCCACCACGCGATAGCGGCGCGCGATCTCGATCAGCAGGCTGCGCGTGGCCTCGGGCACGTGCGCGTCGGCGGCGTGCCGCACGATCGGCGCGAGCGTGCCGTCGATGTCGAGCAGCACGGCCGAGCGGGAGGGGTCAGAGCGGATCGGCTCGAGCGCCTCCACGAGCGTTGCGGCTGGGGACACAGGTCTAGTATGGCGATGATGGTGGCCCGCCCGTCCGCTCGTGCAAGTGGCCACTGAGCACCCGTCTCACCGCCCGCTGAAGCTGATGACGATCGGCACGCTTGCCGGCCTCTTCAGCGGTCTTTTCGGTGTCGGAGGCGGGAGTGTGATCGTGCCGCTGCTGATGCTGTGGCTCGGTTACGAGGAGCGCTCGGCGACCGCCACGTCGCTGGCGGCGATCGTGTTCATCGCCGGCTTCGCCGCCGCCGTCCAGGGCGCCTACGGCAATGTGCGCGTGCTCGACGCGGTGCTCGTCGGCGTGCCGGCAGTCGGCGGCGTGCTGATCGGTACGTGGCTGCAGCAGCGCCTGCGGGCGCGCTCGATCGCGTTGATGTTCGCGGCCGTGCTCGTGGCCAGCGCGATCGAGCTGGTGATCAGGTGATCGGCGCGATCGCGATCGGCCTGGCCGCCGGTGTCGTCGCCGGCCTGCTGGGGGTGGGCGGCGGCGTGCTGTTCGTGCCCGGGCTCGTGTTCTTCGTGGACCTCAGCCAGCATCACGCGGAGGCGACGTCGCTGCTCGCGATCGTCCCGGTGGCGATCGTCGGCAGCTGGCGCCAGGACCGCTACGGCAACGTGCGCCGCGCCGACGCGCTGCTGCTGGGAGTGCTGTCGCTGGCCGGCGCGGCCGGCGGCGTGGCGCTGGCGAACGCGCTGTCGGGCGCGGTGCTGCGCGACGCGTTCGCGGGCCTGCTGGTGATCGTGGCGGCGCAACTGGTGCATAGGACGCTCACACGAGATCGCGTACCGCCGCCACCACCGCGTTAACCTCACAGCTCGGCCGCTGGAAACATCAGGCCCGAACTGGGCCTAATAACTAGAATCAACCGAGAACGTATGTGATACTCGGTCGCTCGCGCATGAGCCTACTTCCGAGTCCATATCTCCACGGCAAGGTCGTGCTCGTCACAGGCGGCACCGGGTCGTTCGGCTCGGCATTTGTGAAAACCCTGCTGGCCGATCACAGCCCCGCGTCCGTTCGAATCTACAGTCGCGATGAGCTCAAGCAGTACAACCTCCAGCGCGCGCTTGGCGGGGACGAGCGCCTGCGCTGTCTGATCGGCGATGTCCGCGACGCCGAGCGTCTCGCGCTCGCGATGAAGAGGGTCGACGTCGTGATCCATGCGGCCGCGCTCAAGCAGGTTCCGGTGTGCGAGTACAACCCGTTCGAGGCGGTCAAGACCAACATCAACGGCGCCGAGAATATTGTGGCGGCGGCGATCGCCAACGACGTGCCACGAACGCTCGCACTGTCCACCGATAAGGCGGTCAATCCCGTCAATCTCTACGGCGCTACGAAGCTCGCCGCCGAGAAGATCATCACACAGGGAAACGCATATTCAGGTGATTCGCCGGCGCGCTTTGCGACGATGCGCTACGGCAACGTCGTTGGCAGTCGCGGAAGTGTCATCCCGCTGTTCAAGGCCCAGGCGCGCGAAGGCGAGTTGACTATCACCGACGAGGCGATGACCCGCTTCTGGATCACGCTCGAGCAGGCGGTCGAGTTCGTAATCAGTTGCCTGGCGTTGATGCAGGGCGGCGAGGTGTTTGTCCCACGTATACCGAGTATGCGCGTGCGCGATATCGCTGATGCACTCGCGCCGAACGCGACGCGCCGGATCATCGGCATTCGCCCTGGGGAGAAGGTTCATGAGGTGCTTGTCACCGAGGACGAGTCCCGCCGCGCACGCGAGCTCGAGGACAGATACATCATATATCCACCGCTTCCATCGTGGGCCGTCACCGGCGAGCCGCTGGGCGAGGAGTTGCGACCAGGTTTTCGCTACTCGAGTGACAGCAACGACAGGTGGCTCGACGCGGAGGCCATTCGTAACATGGCGGAGCCGATCGTCGCAGTCGCGTGAGCGACGCCGTTCTGACCCTGGCACCCGACCGGCTGATCGCAGTATGTAGAGCAGATCCCACCGGACGCTACGACTGGATACCACCGCTCCGAGACAGCGACCTCACGATCGCACTCGACGGCATCGCTCATCGTGCGCTCGCTGCCCACCGTCCGCTGCTGTTCGACGAGCTGGAGAGCTGGGATGATCGCAGCGCCGCCGAACATCGCATCACGGAGCTGCTAGTTGGCATCAGAGAGCATCCGGCGGTTGCCGCGATCGGATGCGGCGGTCATCCCCTCATCGACTTCGTCGAGCTGCGTCTTCGCGAGGAGCTTGCGCGCCTGTTGCGCGGATGGACGCTCGCCTGCGCCGGGAGAGGTGCACGTGAACTGATCTGCGACCCTGGAGCCCCGCCGGCGCTCGCTATGGGGCTGCGCGCGGGTCTCGACCAGGATCCATCTTCGGTTTCTTATGAGATGCCACCCGCACTGCCGGGCTCGCGAGTCATGCGCGCTGTCGCGCGCCCCATGATGCAGATCCTTTCCGCGGGCTCGAAGCCAGATCGCGTTCGCATCGCCACAGTTGTCGCGGGCAAGCTGTCGTTGGCGCTCGCCTCACTCCCCGCCGGCGAGCTGCGAGAGACGGGTATTGGAGTGATGCCGTTCCCAGGTTTGGATCACGGCAATGGTGCGCTGCTCGCACTCCGCCAGAGACTCCCACTGCTCGCCACCTATGGGCCTCGCCGCGCGGGCCCCGGGCCGGCCGCTCGTATGCCGACGCGGCTCGGGCTCGCGGAGACAGAGGCGCTTGATCGAGCGATAACGCTACTTGTGGGCCGACTGCTAGCCGGGGCCGCGTCCGAGTTCGCCCAGGCTGTCACAGCTCTCGCCGGACTCGAGCGGATCAGATTACTGCGAGCGCTGCTGTTGCCCAGCGCCGCCTATGGCTCCTCCCGCCTGTTGATCGACTGGGCGCACAAGCGCGGCCTGAGGGTGGGTGCAATGCAGCATGGCATCTACACATTTCAAGAGTTCGACGGCGCCGACAGCTCGGCGGACGTCGTATTCGGCTGGGGAGAGCGCACCGTCGATCAGACCCTTTGCTGGCCGGAGCCACGACCTCGGGTGTTGGTGGTTGGGCTCCCCGGCGTGATCGCCCGATCGATAGCTGCGACGGGTCAGCGGCCGGTCATCAAGCTGAAGCGCGTCCTGATTGCCACGACCAACATGGCCGAGGCGCCAATCTCACCCGCCACGTCCTGCGAAGCGTTTATCGACATAATCGCCCCGGGTCTCGCCCGACTGGCGGCAGCTGGCGTAGAGCTGACACTCCGCCCGCATCCCAACGAGGATCCGGCACACTATCAACCGCTGCTCGACGAACACGCGCTCAATGTGAGAATAGCGACTCGCGGCGCGTTCTCGGCCAGCGCGAGTGACGCCGATCTCTTGATCTCATCGACCTCCTCCGTCGCATTCGAGGCGGCTGCGCTCGGCCTTCCGGTGCTTCTGTGGCTGGGTGGCGCGCCGCAGTGGGTTCGCGAGAAGCATCTCGTTCGTCCGTGGACTGAGCACGCTCCTGGAATGTTTGACGAGGCAGGTGAATTCGACAAGCTGGTCGACGAACTGCTGCTGCGACCAGAGGCGACGCTCGCGCTCGCACAGCGGCTTGGGCAACGCCTGGCGCGCTTCGCCCAGCCCTTCCGGTCTGATCGCTTCATCGCGGGCCTCGCCGAGCTCGCCACCTAGGTAGGTAGTGGGAAACGCCCGACAGAGTCTTTTGCCCCATGGCGTTCCTCCTGTTATTTTGAACCGCCACCACCTACCTGGTCAGCCAGTCCAATGCTCCGCCAGCTCGTGCGCAGCATGGGCACTTGGGCGACCCACAACACCATGAGCGCTACCACGCAGAAGGCGCACACACCAAGCAAGCCGCTGGGATGCAGCGTCCAATCAGCTGCGAGGACCGGCATCGTCCAAGCCGCGACGGGAAGATAGCCGGGAACGAGCACCTCGCGCACGAAGCGCGCATTCGAGATCCCTACGTAACGCAGCGAATAGTACATCAATACCGGGAAGCTGATCCAGGCGGGGATGACGGTACCCCAAATCACGCCGATCGTGCCCCAGGCCGCCGTGAGGCCGATCGATAGCCCGAGCGCGAAAAGAGAGCCAACTGCCGTAATCCACACGAAGATGCGAATGCGTCCGATGCCGATGACCGCGCTTCCGATCATGCCTCCGCTGGAATGGATGAGCCAGTACGAGACGAAGATCTGCACGTAGATCGCGTAGCGACTGTAGCCTTGGCCGACCCACGCGTCGAGAATCGGCCGCGCAAGCGCGAGGGTGAGCACCACGAATGGGAGGGTCAGGACGACACCATAAAGCGACCCTATGAGCACGAGCGCGCGCAGTCGCTCGGTGTGTTTCTGAGCCGCGAGCCGCGAGCACGCTGACACCAGCACTCCTCCGATCAGGCCGCTGATGAGGCGAACGCCGTTATGCAGACGCAGCGCGATCTCGTAGGTGACGACGGCCGCAGCCCCGACGAACGCCGTCACAACCAAACGGTCGCTCTCATACACGAGAGTGTCCCCGACGCCCATCACGAAGAGCCCTGCGCCGAAGCCGAGGGCGGGGCGCAGGTGGGTACCACGCCATCGCCCCAGACCTCGACGCAGCCGCAGGTGCGGCCACGCCAGCACACCGGCGCATGCTCCTTCGGCTACCAGCATGACTCCAAAGAGGCCAGTCAGCAGCGCGACGGAGTGGGTCCATTCGGTGGCCGCGTAGATGACGACAAACGAGGCTATCGAGCACACGATTTGGACGACCGAGTTGAGGTCATATCGTTCGAGACCTTCGAGCGCCGCGGTGCCGAGGCGAGATGGCCAGTAGAACAGCGCCGTGGCAGCGGCTACAAGGAGCGTCGGCACAGCTTCGTTGCTGACCGGGGCGGTCTCGAAGAGCACGTGTCCGCCGAGCGTGCCCAGCAGCGTCAGAGCCGCCGCAATGGTGACACCGATCCCCACCATCAGCACCAGCGAGGCACGCAGGACCGAGCCGAGCTGCTCGGCGTCACCGACTGCGCGATGCTCTGCGACGTACTTTGTAACGCTAAGACCCAAGCCATATTCGACTGAGTTAAAATAGCCCGTCAACGTCGTTCCTACGATGAAGAGCCCTGACGGAGCGCCGCCGATTCGATCAATGAGCAGCGGCAAGAGAGCGAATGCGACGACCCCACGAATGAGCGTACGGATCGCGGTTATGACCGTATTCATCGGGATACCGCCGGCACGCCATGGCCGGTCGAGACCGCCCCTTGACCAACGGCTCCCGCGCTCGCGCAGGTCGCCGCCAGCGCCGGGGACTCGCTTCTTCCCCTGGCGAAATGCACGAGCGCGCCATAGGTCTTTGGCGGCGATCATGACCGCGAACCGTCGTCTATCGCTTGATAACGAACGCCTGGCTGGTAGGAACGGCGACTAGCGTCTCCGGTAGCTCACGAAAAAACTCGTCGACCGTGACTCGCTGCTCTTCATAGTCCGCCTGCCCATAGTCGTCGAAAACGATCACACCGCCGCTGACCATGCGCTTATAAGCGAACTCGAGCGCGACTCGTGTAGGGGCCGCGGCGTTTAGATCGATATGCGCAAACGACAACATCCCAACGTCCACAGCACCGAGCGTCTCGAAGATGTTACCTGGGCAGAGCACATACCGCGGGTGCCACCGCGCGAGTAGATCGTCGACATATTCGAGGGACGTATCTTTGTGCCTATCGGCAAACCCCTCCTTACGCTCGCGCTCCGTAAGTCGATCCGGCGGAATGCCGGTGAATGTATCAAACAGGAAGAAGCGATGCGACGGCTCCACGCTGGTGCGGCTGAGGATCATGTACGCGCAGCCACCGCGCCACGTGCCGAACTCCGCAAAGTTGCCCGGTAGCTGCTGACACGATTGAGCAAGCATGGTGAGCAGCCACATACGCCATCTGACATCAGCTCCGGGATACCACGATCTCTGCATATCCCAATAAAGCTCGTCAAACTTCTCATCATCCATGAACGGACAATAGTGAGCGGTCGCGAAGTCGTCGGCAACTAGGACGTACCTCCGTTTGATCATATGGTTGCGTGCCAATATCGCCATCGGCCGTAGCGGCTTCGGAAGTCTCTCTATCGGCGATCCCGGTATGACTCGCCAGTGTGCGGGCGACCACAACGCCACAGCCAGCCCTCACTGCGACTTTTTGACATCCGAGCGCGAACAGCAGCGATCGTCTCGGAGAGTTGCGAAATGCGACACCTCGTCAGAATAGCGTCGCTGAGGGGATGATTGTGACGAGGTCGCTCCACCACGCATCGGCACTGTCGTGTCTGTGGGGAACTCGGCCATATCAGTCGAAAATCTGCGATAGCACGCGTGAACTCGATATCGCCGATATTGTCTCTCACTCGTGCGAAGCCAGCTCGCGCCGGTTCGCGTCGGGGGGTACTTCTCCGGGTCCGAAACATCGCTTGATAATTAAATGCATTCAAGTGTAGGCTGGGAGTGAGATGGCTTCGCGCTCGACCGACACGGCTCGCTACGGGGCGCTGCTGGTGCTCGGTGCCACCGGCCTGCTCGGCCAGGCGATGCTCGCCGAGGCCTGCGCGCGCGGATGGCCATGCACGGGCGCAGCGCGCTCGGGCGCCGATCATTGCGTCGATGTGGCAGACCTCGATGGACTGGAAAGACTCCTGCTCGAGGCGTCTCCTGCTGCGCTGGTCAACTGCGCGGCGATCACCAGCCTAGAGATCTGCGAGAGGCACCCGGAGCGTGCCTACGGGGTTAACGCGCGTGCGCCGGCCCTGCTAGCTGAGCTGTCCCGCGATAGTGGCATCAAGTTCGTGCAGATCTCCAGCGATCACTACTTCACAGGCAATGGGTCAGCGACGCATGCGGAGACTGCCTCGGTGCGGCTGCTCAACGAGTATGCTCGAACGAAGTACGCGGGCGAGGTGTTCGCGCTCACCGCTCCGGCGTCTCTGGTGGTGCGCACCAACATTGTCGGGCTACGAGGCTGGCCTGGACGGCCGACCTTCGCCGAGTGGGCGCTGGATGCCCTGGAGAGCAGACGTTCGATCTTGCTGTATGACGACTTCTTCACCTCGAGCATGCACAGCCGTGCGTGCGCCAAGGCGGTGCTCGATCTCGTCCAACGCGACGCAAGCGGTCTCATCAACGTGGCCTCCTCGCAGGTTTCGAGCAAGCGCAAGTTTGTGCTGGCGCTTGCCGAGGCAGCCGGCCTCGAGCCGCACCACGAGATCGGCGGCTCGGTGCGCGAGCTTGGGCCAAGGCGGGCGGAGAGCCTCGGCCTGGACGTGGAGCGAGCAGAGCGGCTACTCGGCCGCAGTCTTCCGGGGCTGCAGGAGACGGTCGAGTCCGTCGTGTGGGAGCACCGTCGCACACATAGAGAGACGGCCCAACGATGAGGACGAGATACGCGACGAGCCTTCGCATCGGCGCACGATCGATCGCGGCGGACCAGCCGACGTACTTCGTCGCCGATGTCGCCTCCAACCACGACGGCAGCCTGGACCGCGCGCGCGAGTTGATCTGGCTGTGCTGCAACGCCGGCGCAGACGCCGTCAAGTTTCAGCATTTCCGGGCGTCTGAGATCGTCAGCGACTACGGGTTCCGAAAGCTCGGCGCGGGTCTCGCCCATCAGGCGCAATGGGCCAAGCCGGTGTTTGATGTCTACCGCCAGTACGAGCTCGACCGCGGCTGGACCGAGGAGCTAGCTGCCACGGCAAGCGCGGCGGGGGTCGACTTTCTCACCACACCCTACGACCCCGATGCTGTGCAGCACGTCGTGGCGCTCGTGCCGGCGCTTAAGATTGGCTCGGGCGACATCGACTGGCTTGCGTTCGTGCGACGCGTCGCCGGCGAGGGCAAGCCCGTGCTGCTTGCGACCGGTGCCGCCGACCTCGACATGGTCAGCCGCGCGGTCGAGACGGTGCTCGAGAGGAACCGACACTTGGTCCTTATGCAGTGCAACACCAACTACGCGGGCAGTCTCGACAACTTTCGTTACGTGAATCTGCGGGTGCTGGGCACGTTCGCCGAACGCTGGCCCGGTCTTCCTCTCGGTTTGTCCGACCACACGCCTGGCCACGCGACCGTGCTCGGAGCCGTGACTCTGGGCGCGCGCGTGATCGAGAAGCACTTCACCGACGACAACGCGCGCGAAGGACCGGACCATGCGTTCGCGATGACACCGCCATCTTGGCGCGAGATGGTGCAGCGCACGCGCGAGGTCGAGCTGGCGCTCGGTGACGGCGTCAAGCGCGTGGAGGACAACGAGCGCGAAACGATGATCGTTCAGCGACGTTGCCTGCGTGCGGCTCGCGATATGCCGGCCGGCACGATGCTGACGGACTCGGACTTGGAGTGTCTGCGTCCAGCCGAGCTGGGCGCGCTCGAGCCCAACTGCATCGAGAGGGTCGTGGGGTCATCGCTGACACGCGACGTGGTGCGCGGAGAGGCCCTGCGAAGCGAGGATCTGGCATCTCTGTGCTGAGCGGCGAGCACGTGTGGCTGCGAGCGATCGAGCGGGGCGATCTGCGCCAGCTGCTGGCCTGGCGCAACGAGCCCACGCTGCGACGGTTCTTCCGCCAGCGACGTGAGCTCGGCGGAGAAGACCAGATCGCCTGGTTCGAGCACACCGTTGCAGGGCCGGGACGAAGCGACACGCTCATGTTCGCAATCGAGGAACGCGCCGGTGGCGAGTTGGTTGGCGCGTGCGGGCTGTGCTACGTCGAGTGGGTCGACCGCACCGCCGAGCTCTCGCTCTACATCGGCAAGGACCTGGTCTATGTAGATGACAGGCTTGCCCCCGACGCGGGTCGCGTCCTGATGGCTCACGCATTCGAAGACCTCGACCTTTACCGACTCTGGGTAGAGGTCTACGCCTACGATAAGCGCAAGATCGGGCTTGTCCAGGCACTCGGCTTCTCGCGGGAGGGCACGCTCCGCGAGCATCGCTTCCATGACGGCACACGTCACGATTCGTTGCTGTTTGGTCGACTGCGCGCCGACTCGTCGAGCTGAGCAGCGTCTACCCCGGCCGCGCCCCGATCGAGCCGTCCCGATTACGAACGACGCTCGATACTCTCGATCGTGCGTCGCAGCGCCTCTGCCTGACGCTCGGCATCGGCTTGGCGCCAGTAGTTGGTCTTCAACTGGATCAGGCGCGGCTGGATCTCCTCGGCCACGGGACACAGTCCGGGTGCGTAATCCTGGTAGGTGCCCTCGTAGTCGGGATGGTGGATGGGGCAGCCACCCGCGAACAGCGGCTCCAAATATGTGAGCCTCCACGCGCCGTAGAACGGGTCGCCGCCCTGCTCGAGAAACGCACGCCGAAACTCCTGCCAACCGATCAGCGGAGTGGCCAGGCGCATGACATAGGTCCAGTGCGTGTGTGTGAAGCCCGCAGGCGTGCGCTGTGGCGACAGCCAGTCGACGCCGTCGACGGCCTGGGCGAACATGCGCGCGGCTGTGACCCGCCGCTTCACCAGCTCTGCGGCACGCTCAACCTGGGCGAGTGCGACCGCGGCACACAGCTCTGGGAGACGGTAGTTGAAGCCGAAGCTGACGTGTCGCGCGTACGCCGGGTCCTGGATGTCTGCTCGCGAGATCGCGCCGCGGTGAGCGCCGACCGCGGCGTAGCCAAGGCTGTTGAAACGCCTTACGCGCTCGGCCAGCTCGGCGTCGTCGGTGGTGAGAATGCCTCCCTCCCCGCTGGTGAGGTGCTTGCTCGATTGCAAGCTGAAGCTACCGGCATGCCCGATCCCTCCTAGCCGACGCTTGCCGATGGCGGCAAGAACGGCCTCCGCGTCGTCCTCGAGGACGAACAGGCGATGGTCGTCGGCGATACGCACGATCGCATCGAGGTCGGGGGGGAGGCCGTAGAGCGCGACGGGAATGATGGCTCTCGTGCGCGAGGTGACGCGGTTGGCGACGCTCGCAGCGTCGAGATTGAAGGTCTCGGGATCGATGTCGGCAAACACCGGCACGGCGCCCGCCTGAAGGACCGCGAGCGTGGTGCTGGCCATCGTCAGAGGGGGCACGATCACCTCGTCGCCGGACCCGATGCCCGCTGCCGTCAGAGCGGCATGCATGGTGGCTGTGCCGTTGACGAACGCGATGGCGAAATCGGTGCCAACGAGCTCGGCGAAGGCGTGCTCCAAGCGCGTCGCCATCGCGGCTCCCGAGGAGGTGCGAAACTCCGTCTCGAGCACCTCCTCTACATAGCTTCGCTCCAGCCTGCCGACGCGCCTCACGTCGCGTATGGCGTTCAGCTCAGGCATGGTCGACCGTGCCTCGTCCGCCGCTTCGCTGGGGTACACCTTCCCAGGTCGCCTGGCGCTCGGCAAGGTGCGCATTCAACCTGGTGAGCTCAGGGTGATCGTCCAGGAAGCGAACGATCTCGGGGATGGGAATGAGACGCTCACGGCCTCCGAGGTTGCTGAAAACCGCCCGACAGACTATGAGATCCTCAGGAGTGTCGATGGTCAACCGCAGGTCCAGCCTGCGACAGGCTGGCTCGGGATGCAGTATCTCGAGAGCGAACTCCGACTGGTGGAAACGCGCATAGTTGGCAATGTGCTCGCGATCCTCCGCGTCTCCGTTCTCGTGGCAGCGACGCAGTGCCGCGAGCGTGAAGATCTCGAAGGCAGTGCCTTCGGGCAGAAGGTCGACGGCGGTCACGTCGTTTTCTTGCCCCAGATGGCGCGCCCACGCGGGCCCGAGCAACTGCGGATCGAAGAATGGGTCCTCACTTGTCTTGCGCAGCACGTCGGTCGCCCCCGCCTCTTCCGCAGTGGCGATCACCCGGCCGAGAACGTCTTGCTCCGAGCCGAGGCAGTAGGCGAGCTCCATGCGCTGGGCGAGATCGACCAGTGCCGTATCTCCTGGTCCACGCGCGATCGCAAAGCGCACGTCGGCCACGCACGGGCACTGCCTCAGCGACCGAGCGAGATGCTCGACGATGGCCCGTCCCGGGGCGATCGGCTGCAATGGCTTACCCCACAGCCGCGTGCTGTTGCACCGGCAAGGCGGCACAGCGACGAGCCGCCTGATCATGGGCTCGCCTGTCTGCCGGAGCGCTCGGTCGAGTCGACGTATCGGCAGCGCGCCGTCATGGTCATAGGGCACACCCTAGGCGAGTCAGGAGCAATGACAGTAGAGTCGGAGACACCGGCTGGAGAGACCCTTTCGCCCACGATGCAGCGAGATCTTGGGGGCGTGTGGCAGCGGGTGGGCTCGCATGCACGTGGCTGGGCGCGTGGGTGCCAGACTCACACCTATCGAGATCGGCATGCGAGCAGCTGCACACATCTTCGACGAGCGCGCCCCGGCGCTCGGTATCGGCACCGCCGCGCTTGCGATTCCCTACGGAGCGCCGGGCTTGAGTCATCCTGCTCCCGATCGTGCAGTGGTGCGTCGCACCCTGCTGACAGCGACGGAACGAGGCGTGCGCTTCATAGACACCGCCCCCTCATATGGCGCCGCGGAGACGCTTATCGGCGAGGTGCTCGGTCCTCGCAAGGATTGCGTCGTCGCAACCAAGCTAGCGATCCCAGCCGGCGGCTGGAAGGCGTTGTCGACGACTGAGGTGAGGGCCCACATTCGCGCCTCTGCCGAGGCCAGCCTGCGGGCACTGCGGCGCGAACGCCTGGATCTACTGCAGATCCACAACGCCGACGGATCGCTCGTGCGTCGGGCGGCTATCTTGGAGGGGCTCGTGCAGTTGCGCGAGGAGGGGTTGGTACGAAGCATCGGCGCGAGCGTCTACGGTGAGGAAGCCGCACTCGCAGTGATCGCAACTCCTGCGATCGATTGCGTCCAGATCGCCTTCAGCGCGCTCGACCGGCGACCCGAGTGTCGGGTCATACCTGCTGCGATCTCCGCGGGCAAGGCCGTCGTCGCCCGCTCGCTCCTACTGCGCGGGGTGCTGAGCCCAGCTGGACGCGAGCTCGACGGAGCGTTCGCCGCTCTAGCCCGGGCGGCCGACGAGGTACGCTGCTGGCTCGGCGTGGGCTGGGAGGAGCTGCCGGGGGCGGCCGTGGCGTTCGCGGCCAGCCGGCCGGGGATCGCATGCGCGCTGCTCGGGCCGAGGGACGAGCTCGAGCTCGCCGAGCTGCTCGATCAGGTAGAGCGCTTCGGCGAAGCGGCGCGCGAGCTCGAGCTACCCGCGTTCGACCTACCGGATCGACTCCTAGACCCGAGCCGCTGGCCAGTGGAGGCCACCGTCGAGGGCTGAGCGCGCAGCAGGCACGAACAGAGCTGGTGATCACGACGTCCGATGATCAGCTGGCATTCCTGCCGACGTCCCGCCAGACCTGCATCCAGATGTTCTAAACTGGCACGAACACATGGGACTCGATAACCCGCTTCACATCGCCTTCCTGCTGATCGTCCTGCTGCTCGTCTTCGGCGCCAAGCGACTGCCCGAAATCGGTCGCTCGATCGGCACCGGCATGCGCGAGTTCAAGGACTCGATCAGCGGCGAGACGAGTCACATGCTCAACCAGAGCACCCAGCAGCCGCAGGCACCCCCGCAGCCGGCCGCCGCACAGGCGCCGGCGCCGGTCGCCGCACCAGTGCAGCCCGTCCAGGCTCCGGTCGAGCCGACGCACCAGGCGTAAGGCTGCCCGCCTCCGCGCCGCGCGCCCCGCGTGGGTTTCACCCGCGAACGCCGCGCCCCGCGTAGCTCAGCCGTGCAGGATCGGCCCGGTTTCGACGGCTTCGAATTCGGAGCCCGGGACCTGCTTGATCTGTTCGAGGTCTTCGTCGTTCCAGCGCGGGTCGGGCGCGCCGGTGATGAACCACGGTGAGCCGTTGTCGGCTACGATCAGCCCGTAGCGCTTGAGCGCTTCCAGGATCACCAGCGACTCGCCGTGGAAGCCCGCGAGGCTGTAGGTCGCCTTCAGACGCAGCCGCAGCCCCATCGGCGGCAGCTCCGGGTTGGAGCTGCTGGAGGCGAAGTGCGTCGCCGGATGGATGTAGCCGCGCTGGGTCTCGGGCACGGTCACACGCAGCGCGTGGTCGATCTGCCCAGCCGCGACCTCGGGGTAGCGGACGAGCAGCGGGAAGATCGGCAGGCCAGCCGCGTCGGCGGAGGTCCAGCCTTCGGGGCGCAGCGCGTCGCTTCGCAGGTTGAACACCGCGCCGGAGGCCGCGGTCCAGCCCTTCCCTCTGCGCTTGGCTTTGTACATCTCATAAAGCATGCAGCTGCCTTCCTGCACGACCAGCACGTGTTTGTCGCCGTGCCCGTTCTTGCCGGCGCCCTCAATCGGCGCATTCCGCGGCACCGGGTACGGACCGGGATTGGATTCCGAGCCGAATTCGGTGAACTTGATCGGTACCTTCGGCTGTTCGGGGCCGACGACGGTGTACGGAATCCCGTAGCTCGGCTCGGTCCCGAAGTCCGGGTGCAGGTGCGCGCTCAAGCCGATGCTCGCAATGTAGCTGGCGGAGTTGGGGCTTACCGGCGCGTCGGCGATTTCCTGGTTGAGGGGGTCTTCGGCGGGGAGGATCGGGCAGCCGAATTCGTTCGGGGCGCCGGCCCTGCGGGCGCCTGCGGCAGACGCGCCCGTCGTCGCGACGAGAGTGGCTGCTGTCGACGCACCGACAAGGACCACCGCTGCCGCCATCGGAGAAACCCCCCACAGCCACCGCCGTATGTGTCCACGCATCGCCATCCCCACTGACAAGAGGCTATCCGAGTCCAGGCACGAGGGGGATGTTATCGGATCTGATAATCTTTCGGTGTGGCTCCTTCGCTGGATGCAGTCCTGGAAAAGGCCGCGCGCCTGCAGGAATTGGTGCCCGGCGCCGTCTTGGTCGGGGGATCGGCGGCAGCGCTTTACGCCCACCATCGCGAGTCGCTCGATCACGACCATGTCGTCGCTGATCTCGACGAGCGCTTCGACTCGATCCTCGAAAACCCGGAGGCGCTGGGAGACTGGTCGACGGCCAAGGTCCGGCCTGGGAAGATCATCCTGGGCGATCTCGGCGGCATCGAGACAGGAGTGCGTCAGCTGCTTCGCAGCCGACCGCTGGAGAGCACTCAGATCGAGATCGACGGCAGGCGGCTTCGCGTACCAACCCTGCCGGAGATCCTGCGGATCAAGGCGTGGCTTGCCCTGAGTCGCAACCAGACCCGAGACTACCTCGACATCGCGCCCCTCGCGGACTGCCTCGGACTCGACGAGGCCGCTGCGGTCCTGCGCGACATCGATGACTATTACGCAGACATCAACCGCCGGCCAGAGCCCGTGGCCACACAGCTGGTCAGGCAGCTGGCAGACCCGCGACCACGAGACGTAGAGGTGACGACACAGTTGGCCAGCTACAAGGCGCTGGACGAGCGCTGGCACGAGTGGTCCACGGTCAAGGCGGTACTCGCAGACCTCGCGGAGAGGATGGTTCGGTGACGGTGCGATTTCGCAACCTCGACTTCGACCCCACCGCACCGATGGACTCTTGGCCGGCCGAGGCTATCGAGACGGTAATCGACCGCGGCTCGCTGTCAGACTGGCGTCGTCTCGCCGACGCAATCCGGAACAACCCCTGGGGTCCTGCCGCGCGTACAGCCGAGACCGTGGCCGCGTGGGGGGAGCACTACGGCATCGACACGCTGATGTCCAATGTGATTCGTCACGCCCGCGAGGACATCGCCCGGCGAGGACGAGCCGAGTACGCCGCGCAGATCCGCTGTTGGCGCTCGCAGACAGGGATGACGCTGCGCCAGTTCGCACTGGCGGCCGGCACCTCGGCGTCTCGGCTATCCGACTACGAGAACGCGAAGGTCGCTCCGACCACCGACGTGCTGGGCCGCCTCAACCACGTCGCTGCTACACACCCACAGCTTGGGCGACCGTAGTTCTCATGCGGATGGGCTCACCACTCGCAGGCCCTGCTCGCCGGCAGCCGTGAGCAGGCGATGATCGTAGGCGAGCAGCTCGTCGGCGTCGATGCGCAACGCGCTCGCCAGGTGGATCGCGTCGAGAGTCCGGAACGAGGAGGAGGTGAGCTTGCGAGCGGCTCGCAGCAGCTGAGAGCTCACCGCCACGAGCGTGCACGACGACAGCAGCCGGTCGGCTTCCTCGAGGACGTCCTGACTTGGATTTGCGAGTTTGCAAGCTCGCACAACCTCGACGACCGCGAGCCGGCTCGTGGCCATGACACCTGGGTGACCGGCCAGGTGGGCTTTCAACGCCAGCGTCTCTGGCTCCTCGATGACGAGCTTGACCAGGGCCGACGAGTCGGCATAGATGAGTTGTTGCTCAGTGCTCAGCGCGATCTTCCTGGAGTGCCTCGCTCGCAGTCATCTGGCCCGTTGGCGGATACGCGCGGATTGGCGTGTCGAGCGGCTTACCTGAGGTGATGTCGCTCGCTTCGTGCAGCTGATCGATGCGATCGACGCGAGCGGGCGTGAGCACGGCGACACGCTCGCGGTGCTGGGTGATCTCAATCGTCTCACCGGCGCGCACGCGCCGAATCGTCGCTGTGAGGTTGTTGCGAAGCTCTCGTATGCCGATCTGGTCAGGCATTGTGTCTACACGTTAACACACTGCTGGAGCGGCGAATCCGATGTCTCGACTGCACACCCGCAGCTCGCGGGGCGCAGCTTCAGCCCGCGGTCTGATCCGCCGGCAGCACCGACGGACGCGCCTCCTCGATCAGCGGCGCACCGCAGTGCCAGCAGAAGGCCGCGCCGCGGCTGTGCACCGCACCACACGAGCGACACTGGCCGTGGACGCCGGCCTCGGCGGTGGCGAGCAGCCGCTGCACCTCGCCCAGCTGCGCGTCGGCCTCCTGCAGCTCCGAGGCTTTGCGCGCGAGCACGTCCAGGCGGTAGTGGTCGCGGATCGCCATCTCGTAGGCGAGGCCACCGAGGTCCCATGTGAGCGCGGCCACGCGCTGCGCGAGCTCCAGGCGCCGCTGGCGCAGCTCGGACATCGAGCCGGGCGGCTGCGGTAGCCCGCCGGCGGGTAGGACCACCGCGCCCGTGGCGGGTGAGGCTGGCGTGGCGGGCCCGGTGCCGTTTCCGCCGTCGGCGCTCATTTGACTTCGATCGGCGCGGTACTCAGTTTGTTGAGTTCCGCCTCGTGCTTCTTGCCCGTCGTTTTTTCCAGTTTCTTGACGGCCGCGTCGCCGTTTTTGGCCGCCGGCGCTTTCGCGCCTTCTTTTGCTTCAGCCTTTTCTTCAGCCTTGGCTTCGGCCTTTTCCTTTGCTTCTTCGCTCTTCGCCGAGGAGGCGGATTTGCCGCCAGTGGTGGTAGTCGGCGTGGTGGCGCTCGTCGGCGTGGTCGCAGTCGAGGACGCCGCAGGCGCGCCGCTCAGCCCTTCGATCTTGATGACCTGCGGGCCCGTGGAGGCTTTGCCCTGGCTGGCCCAGTGACCGACCAGCAACCCCGCGATCATCGCCAGCAGCAGCACCGAGGCGACGCCGAACAGCGGCGCGTAGCGGCGCAGCCATACGGGTCCGCCGGCCGGCTCGATGTAGGGCGTGTAGGCGACCGGCGCGCTCATGGCGCCGGCGGGCAGCTGCGGCTGGCGCTCGGTCTCGAGCACGTCCAGGAAGGCGAGGCGCACGGGCGAGACGGGCTGGCCGCAGGACAGACAGTAGCGCTGGTCTGCGACCAGCGGCGCCGAGCAGTTCGGGCAGGTCGAGCTCTCGGAGGGCACGGGGGCGAGGCTGGTCATCGCGCAAGCCCAATCACCCGAAGGCTCCGCGCACGTATTCGCGCGTGCGCGATGCGCGGGGATCCTCGAACAGGTCCTCGGTCGTCCCGTACTCGATCAGATCGCCCAGGTACATGAACGCGACCTTGTCGGCGACCCTGTGCGCCTGCGCGAGGTTGTGGGTGACGATCACGACCGCCAGATCGCGCCGCAGTTCGCCGATCAGGTCCTCGATCACGCCGGTGGAGATCGGATCGAGGGCGCTGCACGGCTCGTCCATCAGCAGCACCTCCGGGCGTGGCGCGATCGCGCGCGCTATGCACAGGCGCTGCTGCTGGCCGCCGGACAGGCGCAGCGCCGGCCGGTCGAGGTCGTCACGGACCTCCTCGTACAGCCCGGCCCTGCGCAGGGCGTCGGCCACCAGCGGTTCGAGCTCGCGCCGACCGGGGCGACGGCGCCCCTGCTCGCGTAGCGCGAACGCGACGTTGTCGAAGATCGACATCGGAAACGGGTTGGGCTGCTGGAAGACCATCGCCACACGCGAGCGCAGCGTGGTGTCGACGAGGTCGTGGATGTCCTCGCCGTCGAGCAACACCTCTCCTTGGCGCGACGCGCTGGCGGTCAACTCGGTCAGGCGGTTGAGCGTGCGCAGCAACGTCGTCTTGCCGCAGCCGGACGGGCCGATCAGCGCGAGCACCTCGCCCTGGTGGATCGACAGCGACACCGACCTGACAGCCTCCTTGCCGGCGTAGGAGACGCTGACGTCGCGCAGGCTCAGCCGTTCGGGCCCCGCCGCCGAGGACGGCCTGCGGACCGCCTCGCGCTCGCGCACGGGACGGACAGGCGTGGGCGGCCGGTCGAGCACGATCGTGCGTACCGGCGGCACCGCCGCATCGCCGGCAGGCGGCGAGTCGGGCTGCGCGTTGATGCGCGCAGGCTCGCTCGGTTGCGGCTGCTCGCCGGCGTCGGTGGCCAGGCTCCAGGGATCGAGAACCATCTCATCAGCGCGCATCGAGCACTATCTCCATCGGCCTGACTTTTGCAATCGACTCGACTATCGCCATCAGAACGCTGAGGTTAGCGCGTTTTCCGCGTTTTGGGAACACCTCGCGCGGGTCCGCAAACGCGCAGACGCCCGGCGCTCATACGATCGCACCGGTGGCCGTCAGCCCCATCGAGCTCGCGTTCGCGCGGCCGATGCGCTCGACCAGCAGATTCAGCGCCAGCACGAAGATCAGCAGGACGAAGGCGGCCGCATACGCCTTCTGGGGTGCGGCGCCTTCCCCGGCGGGCGAGTTTTCATAGATATAGGACGTCAACGACGAGCCCGTGCCACGCAGCAGGTTGATCCCGGGCACCGCTCCCTGCGTTTCGATGCGCAGCGTGCTGCCGAGCAGCAGCAGCACGATCGCCGTCGAGCCGATGATGCGACTGATGCCGAGGGTGGTGCCGGTTGCGATGTTCGAGCGCACGCTCGGCAGCAGCACCCGCCGGATCGTCGTGATGCGCGTCTTGCCCAGCGCGAACGCCGCCTCGCGCATGTGTCCGGGCACCGCCTGCAGCCCATCCCTCGTCGCCGCGTACAGCGGCGGCAGCGCCAGCAGCGACATCATCGCCCCGGCCGCGATGAACGAGCGCCCGTACACGCCGCCGCCTTCGGAGGTGAAGGAGAAGGGAGCAAGCAGCGACAACTGGAACACTGCCAGCCCGAAGATCGCGATCACGATGTCGGGCGTGCCGGCGACGATCTCGATGCTCGACTCGACCACGCGCGCGAGCCAGCTCGGCCGACCGTACTCGGTGATCCACACGGCGCTCGCGAGCGCAAGCGGCAGCGCGAGAGCGATGCCGATCACCGTCAGCAGCATCGTGCCGAGCAGCGGATCGAGGAACCCGCCCGAGCCGGACTGCGTGGCGCTGGGCTGCGGGCGGCTGAAGATCAGCCCTGGGCGCAGGTACTGGATGCCCTCGTAGCCCATGTACACCACGATCGCGCCCGCGATCAGGCACAGCAGCATGCCGGCGAGCCATGCTGCGGCGAGCACTAGGCGGTCTCCCCAGCGCCAGCTCATCGGCGAGGAGCGCCGGCCGCCCCGTGAAGAGACAGCGTTCATCCGCGTGTTTGGTACTTGCGCAGCGGGAGCTTGACCAGATAGCCGCCGACGGATAGCACGAGGGCGGAGAACAGCAGCAGCAGCGCAAACGCGTAGACGGTGGCGCCCAGCGGCGGCGAGCCTACGCCTTCGCGGAAGTCCAGGATCGCCGAGGCGAGCGTGCGCAGCGGCTCGAAGGAGAAGACGAGGACGCCGTGGTCGAGGTTGGGGGCGAACGACTTCCCGCCGGAGACCATCTGGATCATCACGGCCTCGCCGAGGGCGCGTGCGGTCGCGAGCACGGCGGCCGCCACGATCGCCGGGCGGATCGCCTTCAGCGTTACCGCGCGCACGGCGCGCAGGGGATTCAGGCCCAGCGCCACGGCCCCCTCGCGCCAAGACGACGGCACCGAGGCGAGCGCCTCGCAGATCAGCGCGACCATGATCGGCGTGATCATGACCGTGAGGATCGCGACGGTCGGCAGCAGGCCCGCTCCGGTCAGCTGGACGACGCCTTGCACCGAGTGCCGCTCGTGTTCGCTGATCACGTGGTTGCCGATGAACGGGACGAGCACGAGGATCCCGATCAGCCCGTAGATGACCGACGGAACGGACGCGAGCAGGCGCACGACCGGGATGACCACCCTGCTCACGCGCACCGGAGCGAGCTCGACGATGAAGACCGAGGCGAGCACGGCGATCGCCATGCCCAGCACGATCGCGATCCCGGTGCTCAGCAGCGTCCCGTAGATGAGCGGCCACGCGCGCAGGTGATAGACGGACGCGGCCGGTTTGACGGCCGCCGCGTTCATCTTGGCGATCTCGCCTTCGAGGTCGCCGCCGCCCAGCAGCCAGCTGAGCCCGTTGTGCTGGAAGATCGGCCACGCCTTTGCCACGACGAACACCACCATCGCGACCACAACCGCGGCGACCAGCAACGACACCGCGCCGAGTGTTCGCTCGGCGCGGTGGTCGGGCCAGGGCTTTCTCAGCCGTTCCAGCAACTTCTAGCCGATCGTGACCCACTCGCTGGCGATGATCTTCTGCGCCGCCCCGGAGTGGTCGATCCAGCTGATGAATGACGCCGCGCCACCCGTCGCCGTGCCTTTGGTGACCTCGTAGAACACCGACACACCCTGATACTGGCCGGCCGCGGCGGTCGTCTTGTTGCACGCCACGCCGTTGAACGAAACCGAGTTCAGGCCGCCTTTGTCCGCCTGGTAGTTGGACAGGAAGCCGATCCCGTTGGGCGCGCTTTCGACAGCCTGGCGCATCAGCCCCTCGGTGGCCTCTTCGGTGGCGCTTTTCTCGACGCTCTTACCTTCCAGCAGCAGCGACTTGAAGCTCGTGAGCACGCCTGCGACCGACGTCCGCGTGAAGACTTCGATCGGGCCCGAGGCGGTTGCGCCCGGCACGCCGCTCCAGCTGGTCGTCTTGCCGGTGAAGATCGACGTGACCTGCGCTTGCGTGAGGTTGGACAGCGTGTTGGCTTTGTTGGTGACGACGCAGATCGCGTACTTGGCGATCGGGTAGAAGTCCAGGCCGGCGTCAGCGCCGGTCGGTTCCTGGGCGACGTCAGCGATCGTCACGCTGCCGGCTTTGACGTCGTTGATGCCGACGGTCGTGCCGCCCTGCGCGATCTTGAAGCGGACCTTGTGCGGGTGCAGCTTCACGTACTTGGCCGCGAGCAGCGACACCAGCGGGTAGGACGAGGTTGCGCCGCTGATGGTGACGAGCGAGGTGGCGCTGGCGACCGCAGGCGCCGCAACCCCGACCACGCCAGCCACCGTGAGGGCGGCGGAGAGACGGCGGATTCGATGCATTGAACAGAAGCTCCGTTTCAGAGTTCGATTGACAAAGATTTGACAACGTGGAGCGGCGAACATAGCATATCCCCATAGACTCGATCGACATTAGGTATTTTATGGACAAGGTCCGGAACCTTGCGGGTCCGGACCGTGTTCTGGTTTACAAGAATTCCGCTCCACTCGATGAACAACACGCCGAAGAACCCAAAGTCGCCCTTTCGCGCTCCCACGCCGCGCACAACCGCGATGCTCGCGGCGGCGATGCTCGCGATCGGCTTCGCGGTCGGCGCCGCGATCGGCCCCGCGCCCGCGCCGTCGCTCGCCCTGAACCGACTCCTGCCGCTGCTCCCTTCGTTCCTGAGCGCCCACGCCAAAGCAAGCACGAGCGCGGTCCAGCCGCCGGCGGTCTCGCCCGAACCGACCCCTTCGCCGGAAACGCAAGCCGGCGCGAGCGCCGGGAGCAAGCGCGGCGCGCAAGAAGCCGCGAGCTCATCCACAGAAACGACCGCGCCGGCTGAAACGACGACGCCGGCGACGACGACGCCGGCGAGCAAACCGAAGAAGAAGGCCGCCGTGCTGCCGCCGGTCACGAAAGTGTGGCTGATCGAGCTCGGCAACTCGAGCTTCGGCGAAGCCGCCGCGCAGCCGTCCGGCGCCCCCTACATCGAGGGCCATGCGATACCGGCGGGCACGCTGCTGAGCGGCTGGTCGGCTTTGGACGCGAGCGCGTTCGCAAACGACGCCACGCTGATCGCCAGCACGCCGCCACAGCTTCTCGACACGATCGTCCAGCCCCCGTGCCCGGAAGGCGCCGCCGGCGCGCAGTGCGCGCCCGACACGCCCGGCGCGTTGACGACGGCCGACGAATTCCTGAAGGCGACGCTGCCGACGATCACCGCCTCTCCCGCCTACCGCGAAAACGGCCTGGTGGTGATCACGTTCGCCTCGATCGCGGACGCAACCGCGACCGGCCTGCCCGCGGGCGCGACGACGGCGACGCTCACCTCCACGCCGCCCGCGGGCGCGCTGCTGATCTCACCCTTCGTGGCCGCGGGCGCCAAGTCCTCGGCGACGCTGAACCCGGCTTCACCGAAGCAGAGCCTGGAAAAGCTCCTGCGGCGATGACAGATACACCAACCAACGAACGGAGACTCCCGTTGCACGCATTCCAGCCAGCCCACCGCAAAGCGACATGGTGGCTTGCCGCGATCGTGGGCTTCTTGGCCCTGCTTCTCGCGACCCCGGCGATCGGCCGTGCCGAAGAAAGCAACCCTAACAACTACAACTGTCTCGGCAGCCTCTCCGCGGGAGAAGCCGAAGAAGGCAGCGAAGAACAGCAGGTCAAGTACACGTTTTACTGCGACGGCGCGGTCACCGGCTATCAGCTGCAGGCGCAAGTTCCCCTGACGGGGATCGCGGGCCAGCCGACGTTGACGAGCAACGCGACGGGCAAGCCGCTGAGCGACACGTTCTCGTGCCAGGGAGAAATCCCCGGCTACGCGCTCAACTGCGTGGGCCTGGCCAAGGAAGGCTATGAGACGGTCACCGGTCAGTTCGCGATCGGCAGCAAGCTCTGCAAGGAGCCGCGCGTCGACACGCTGCTGACGGTCACGTATGCGTATCTGGAAAAAGGCGCCATCACGCAGGCGATCTCCGGGCCGTTCGACCTCGGCCGTCCCAAAGGCTGCCCGCCGGACGCCTACTCGGGCTTCAACCGCCTGAATCCCAAACCGGAAGCCAAGCACAAGAAGAAGTCGAGCAAGAAGAAGGGCTCCAGCAAGAAGAAGGCGACCGCGACGACGCCCAGCAAAAAGAAATAGACCGACCGACAGGCCGGCCGGCTCTCGCGGGCGGCGTCGCGCAACGTGCGCGGCGTCGCCCGTGCGCCTTTACGCTTGAGTGGTGAGGCCCTCGAGCAGCCGGCTGACGGTCGCGGGCGCAGCCGCATGGCTCGTCCTCGTGCTCTCGGCCTGCGGCTCGGGCACGACGACCACGGCGGCCACCGCCGCCTCCAGCTCCGACGCCGCACCCAGCTCCAGCTCCACGCCGTCCGCGTGCGCCTCGACGGTCGCGGGCACGCTCGGTCAGGTCGGCGAACGCATCTACCACGAGGCGGCGACGGGAGGCGATGTCGCCGAGGCCGTCCACCGCGTGCAGAGCTCCGCGGCGCTCGCGAGCGCGATCGACGCCGGCAACGCGAGCGGCGCCCGCTCGGCGCTGCGTGCGTTGCTGCTCGGGCAGATCGTACGTCTCGAGGTTCTGCGTGGCGGGCGCGTGCTGGCGTCGGCCGGAGCGGGTCCGGCGATCGCGCCGGTGCGCGGTTCGATCCCGGGAACCGGCGCGAGCTTCGTCCTGTCGGTCCAGTCCGATAGCTCCTACATGCAGGTCAGCTCGCAGGTAAGCGGAGCGCAGGTGCTGCTGCTGAGCACAAGCACGGCCGGCGGTACCCCCACCCGCAGACTGGCGGGCACGATCCCCGGACCGCCGCCGTCGTCCGTGCCGGACAGCGGGACGCTGAGTTACGCCGGGCACAGCTACCAGGTGGCCTCACTTACCGGCGCCGCGTACCCGTCGGGCGCGCTGCGGATCGCGCTGCTCGTCCCGGCGAGCGCGATCTCGTGCCCGGGCTCGCTCGTGCAGGCGCGCGTGGAAACGCTCGGCCACGTCGGCGAACGCGTCTATCGAGAGGAGCTGCACGGCGCGAGCGTGATCCAGGTGCAGCATCGGCTGGAAGCGTCCAGCGCCTTCCAGCGTGCGGTCGCCGCGCGCGACGTCGCCGCCACACGCGCGGCGATCGTGGGCTTCTTCGAAGCGCACATCCACGTCGTGCGCGTGCGCGTTACCGTCGGCTCGCACCTGCTTATCGACGTCGGCGGGCCGTACGTGCTGGCGCCCGTCCACGGCACGCTGCGACTGCACGGACGCGTCGTCGGCCACTTCACCTGGGCGATCCAGGACGACGCCGGCTACCTCAAGCTGGCGCACCTGTTCACCGGCGCCGAGGTTCTGATGCGAGCGAGCGGACGGCAGGTCGAGGGGACGTTGACACCGGGACCGGCGTCGGTGCCCGGTCGCGGTGAAGTCTCCTACGGTGGGCGCAGCTATCAGGCGTACTCGTTCACCGCCGAAGCATTCCCATCGGGCTCGCTGCGCATCTCGCTACTGATTCCGGCTTGACTGGGGCCACGAGCAGGTCTACGGCGCGCGAGCGCACGATCGAGTTAGAGACAACTTCCCAAACCACCAAACCCGTGAGCCGCCTTACGAATCGCCGGTCCGCCGGGGCACATGGCGGCTGCGGTCTCGATCGGCTTGAGCAATCGCGTATCGACCAACGTCGGGCGGGATAGATTGGCCGCAGGAGCGTCTCCCCTCTTGACACACTCAACGATCCTCAAATCAGCACTCTCCGTAGTGGTCGCAGCGTCCAGTGTGGTGCTGCTATCTGCCTGCGGCGGCGATAGCGCTCTGTCTGCCAGCGCAGTCGCTAAATGTGTTCCAGCCCAGCGGCAGTCGTACTCGACTCTTCCCGCGAACGCGCAAGGACGTGTACTGGCCAAAGTCGTTAAGGGCGGCTGGCTCGCTCAGAGCACGGCCGAAGAGGACGCTGCTGAAAAGGACGCCGACTCGCCGGGGTTTGAACTGTATGTCTTCAAGGACGACAAGACCGCGGAAGAAGCGTTCAACATCATGGTCGATGTGAAGGAAACGTGGGACGCACTTGGAGCGTTCAGACGTCGGAACATGGTCATCACGACCGACGTGGGGCACCCGACCGTCGTGAACTCGCTTGCTGAATCGCTACTAAATAGATGCGCCGGCGAGGTCCCGGTGCAAGCCTTCCTGCGCCCGAAGCCGACTGAAATTCCCTAGGTTCTAACTCGCTCTACAGCAGGCTGTTGGTCATACGTTCGACCTCGGCGATCGACGTGAGGCCTTCGCGGACCTTCTGCAGGCCGTCGTCGCGCAGACGGTGCATCCCTTCGGAGAGCGCGACCGCGACCATCTCGTCGACCGAGGAGCGCTCGAGGATCATCGCGCGGATCGGCTCGCTGACGGTCATCACCTCGTACAGCGCGAGGCGCCCACGATAGCCCGAGCCGCCGCAGCGCGAGCAGCCGACCGGCTCGAACGGCTCGGCGCCGGCGAGCCCGTGCTCGGCGAGCACCGCCTCGGAGACTTTCTGCGGGCGCTTGCAGTGCGAGCAGAGCATCCGCACGAGGCGCTGGGCGACGATGCAGTCGACCGCGGAGGACACCAGGAACGGCTCGATGCCCATGTCGATCAGCCGCCCGAGCGCGCTCGGCGCGTCGCGGGTGTGAAGCGTCGAGAGCACGAGGTGCCCTGTCATCGCCGCCTCCACGGCGATGTGCGCGGTCTCCGCGTCACGGATCTCCCCGACCATGATCACGTCGGGGTCGGCGCGGAGCATTGAGCGCAGGCCCACGTCGAACGTGACCCCGGCCTTGGGCGCGATCTGCATCTGCTTGATCCCGGCGATCCGCCTCTCCACCGGGTCCTCGATCGTGAGGATGCTGCGCTCGCCGTCGTTCAGAGCGTTGAGCGCCGCATACAGGGTGGTCGACTTGCCCGAGCCGGTGGGCCCGGTCACGAGCACCGCGCCGTTGGGCCGGTGGATCGCGCTGTCGAAGCTTGCGAGCTCCTGCGCCTGCATCCCGATCGATTCGAGACCGTCGACCTTCACGCCGCCGCCCTGGTCGAGGATGCGCATCACGACGCCCTCGCCGTAGACCAGCGGCAGCGTCACCACGCGGATGTCCACGCGCCGGCCGTCGACGGTCAGCGCGAAGCGACCGTCCTGGGGCACGCGCCGCTCGGAGATGTCGAGGTCGGCCATGATCTTGATGCGCGAGACGACCCCCATCGCCATTTTGCGCTTGACGGTCGCCGCCGGCGCGAGCACGCCGTCGACGCGGAACAGAACCTTGGTGTCGCCCTCTTCGGGGTTGACGTGGATGTCGGAGGCACCCTGTTGCACGGCCTGCGCGACGATCGAGTGGACGAGCTTGATCACCGGAGCGTCGCTCTCGACCTCCTCCACCGACAGCTCTCGCTCTCGCTCGCGTTCCTCGCTGGCGTCGTCGTCGACGATGTCTTCGATCGAGTCGTCCATGCGGGCCAGGCGCGCGAGCAGCAGGTTGAGGTCCTCGACCGATGCCGCCGCCGGCCTGATCCGCCGGCCGGTCATCATCCCGATGTCGTCGATCGTCAGCACGTTCGTAGGGTTGGCCATCGCCAGCAGCACCGAGCCGTCGTCGGTGAAGCCGACCGGCACCGCCTGATAGCGCTTGGCCGTCTGGATGCCGACCAGGTTGACCGCGCCCATGTCGAGGTCGTAGACGGCCAGGTCGACGAAGTCCAGGCCGAAGCGCTCGGCAACGACACGCGCGAGCTGGTCGTGGCGCAGGATCCCACGCTCGACGAGCACCACGCCCGTCGGGCGGCCCTGCTCGCGGGCGGCCGCCACCCCTTCCTCGACCGTCTGGCGGTCGGCGAGGCCGAGGTCGACGACCACCTCGCCGATCATCCGCGTCGATCGCCCTGTGTTGCGCGGCGGATACAGGCCGTTCTGCTCGCCCGCCTTACGCGCGGCCTTCCTGCGATCGTCTGGGAAATCGGGCACGGCGGCAGCGTCCGGCGCCGAGTCGGCCGCCTCCTGCGGCTGCTCGTCGGGAGGTGAGGCAACGGCTGGCGTGGCGATATCGCCCATCACAGGCTTCTATCGGCATCGCCGAAGGGCCGCTTGACCGGAAAAGCCGCCGATCTTGGGTGAAAGTTCGCCGATTCAGGCGGCCGGATCGCCCCAACCGTGCTCGAGTGCGCCCTTGACGTGGGCGTCGAGCGCGTTCAGCCGGTGAAGCGCCAGCGCCTCGGGCGAGGCGAACCGCTGTCCAGAGCCCGATTCAGGCCCGTGGTGCAGGATCACGCAGTGCTCGAGCGCGAGCCTGCGCTCGCCCTCGAGGGCTGCGGGCAGGTGCTCGGCGATCACGCGCAGGCCGAGCTCGACGTGCCCCAGCAGTGTGCCTTCGCGGCTGCGCTCGATCTCGGCGCCATAGCTGAACTCGCGGGTCTTGCCGAGGTCGTGGACGATCGCCGCGCTCAGCAGCAGGTCGCGGTCAAGGCGCGGATGCAGCGTGCACAGCTCGAGCGCGAGCGTCGCCACGGCGACCGTGTGCTCGAGTAGGCCGCCGAGGTAGGCGTGATGGCTTGACTGCACACGCGCCCCGGCGGCGCTGCGCATGCCGGGGGTGCCACCCGTGGCGTGGACGGGCAGCGAGCACGGCGCGAGCCGGATCTGCTCGCGCAGGCTGTTGTCGGCGAGTAGCGCCTCTAGTAGCGCCTTCAGCGCCGGGTCGTACACCTCCCGCGCGAGGTGCTCGAGGAAGCCTTCGAGCTCGTCCCGATCGCGGTAGGCGGTGGGCAGGAAGCGCGTCGGGTCGGCCTCCTGCTCCTGCGCGCGGGCGATCGCGCTGAGCTCGATCTGCAGCTCGTCGCGGAAGCGCTGGACGCGCCCGCGCACGCGTACGAGATCGCCCCGCTGGAAGCGTCCGGCGAGCACGTCGGCGTCGCGAAAGGCGCGCGCGACGATCGCTCCGGTGCGGTCGCGCAGCTCGACGTTCAGGTACGCCGTGCCGGTGCGCGAGATCCGCCGCTCCTTGCCGGTGCACGCAAACACGCCGTCGACCTCGTCGTCGAGGCGCATGGTGGCAACGGTGGGGGCGTGCTCGGTCGCCAACGACGCAGATCTCGCAGCGCCGGGTGCCAGCTCAGGTGTCCCTCGCGTGGCGGCGTTCATCGCCTCATGATGTACGGTGGTTCGGATGCAGCCCCTGATCTGGGACCGGCGTCCGGATGGCCTCAGGGCCCCGGCTATGGTGTGCGCGTTCGAGGGCTGGAACGACGCGGGAGACGCCGCCTCAAGCGCCGTCGCGTTCCTGGCCTCGGCGCTCGACGCGCGTAGCTTCGCGCGGATCGACTCGGAGGAGTTCTACGACTTCCAGGCCAACCGCCCGAGCATCCGCTTCGACGAGCAACACACGCGCGAGATCGAGTGGCCGACGGTCGAGATCTTCGAAGCGCAGGTGCCGCGCGCGCCGCGCGATCTGGTGCTCGTGCAGGGCGTCGAGCCGTCGATGCGCTGGCGCGCGTTCAGCACCCACCTGGTCGACCTCGCCGAGGCGCTGGGGGTGCAGGTGGTCGTCTCGCTGGGTGCGCTGCTGGGCGACGTCCCGCACACGCGGCCGGTGGCGATGAGCGGTCACGCCTCCGACGCGGCGCTGCTCGAGCGCCTCGGCATCCAGGCCTCGAGCTACGAGGGCCCGACGGGCATCGTCGGCGTACTGCACACCGCGTGTGCGCGCGCGGGGTTGCCGTCGGCGAGCCTGTGGGCGTCGGTTCCCCACTACGTGGCGGCTGCCGCCAACCCGAAGGCCGCGCTCGCGCTGCTACGCCGCGTGGAAGTGCTGATCGGCGTCTCGGTGGACGTGTCCGAGCTGGAATCCTCGGCCGCCGACTACGAACGCCAGGTGGGGATCGCCGTCAGCAGCGACCCGGACATCCAGGCGTTCGTCGAACGCTTGGAGCAGGCGGCGGACAGCGAGGAGCGCAGCGTGCCCGATGACGTCCCCTCGGGCGACATCATCGCCAGTGAATTCCAGCGTTTTCTGCGCCAGCGCGGGCGCGAGGGCAAGTAGCGATCACACGCTCGACAATCCACTACCGTCGGCGCGGTAGTGGGTCAGTTTGCCTAGGGCTGCGGGACGTATCGAGAAAGAAGAGTCTACGGGTCCTTGCCGTAGTGCTTCTGCAGCACCGCCCGGGAGCCTTGGAAAGAGCGCTTTCTATCCTACGCGAGAAAAGAAAGAACTACGCGAGAAAAGAAAGAAAATCCAATTTCGTTTCCAAGTCGTCTAGAGTTAGCAAGCATCCTTTCTAAGCCCTAACCACATGGACCCAGCTAGCTTCGTCGCCAATGCCCCCGGTCGCCTCGTCCCGCACGACGGCAACGTGGCTTTCGTGCCCGCACCCTTGCCGCCCCGGCTCGACCTTTCTCCCGAGCTGATCGTAGACCTAAGTAAGGCCGCCGGCTGCATTGGCCTGCTCGCGGGTACCGGGCGCAACCTCCAGAATCCGACTCTGCTCATCGGGCCATATCTCCGCCGCGAGGCCGTCCTAAGCTCGCGGATTGAGGGGACGATGAGCACGCTTGCGGACCTATACGAGGACGAGGCAACGGGCAGCGCCAGGGGCGATGTTCGCGAGGTCCGCAACTACCTCACGGCGCACGAATACGGACTCAAGGCCCTCAAGAACCTGCCGCTCTGCCTTCGCCTGCTGCGAGAAGTCCATAAGCGCCTCATGCAAGGGGTCCGTGGTCATGAGCGCCATCCCGGAAGTTTCCGCTCCTACCAAAACTGGATCGACCGCGCCCCAGGCGCACCGATTGAGGAGGCGCGGTATGTGCCGCCGCCCATCACCGAGATGCAGACCGCGCTTAGTGACTTCGAGAACTTCTTGCACGACGAAACGCTGCCGCCGCTTATTGTTGCCGCGCTCGCCCACTATCAGTTCGAGGCTATCCACCCCTTCGGCGACGGGAACGGGCGCGTCGGAAGGCTGCTGATATCGCTGCTGCTGCACCAGCGGGGGCTCCTCCCGCAACCGCTGCTCTACATCTCGGCTTATTTCGAGCGAAGCGGAGCCGAGTATTACGATCGTCTGCTTCGCGTCAGCACCCACGGCGACTGGCACGGGTGGCTCACCTACTTCTTGAAGGGCGTAGCGATCCAAGCTCAGGCCGCGGTAGATGACGCCGAGCGCCTTCTCGATCTGCAGGCCCGCTATCACGACCTTCTTTCCGGTGCGCGGGCTCGACAGGCAGCTCACCAGCTCATAGATCAGCTCTTCATGAACCCCTACATCACGGCCCCCCGCGCGGCCAAGATCTTGAAGGTGTCGGCTCCAACCGCGCGTGCGGCTATTCGCGATCTAGAAGCACAAGGAATACTGCGCGAGGTGACCGGCCGCAAATGGGGCCAGCTCTTCCTCGCTGGCGCGATCCTTCAAGCAGCCCGTGGCAGCACAGAAGACGAGTAGGCCGCCCAGCGTGCCCTCAGGGTCCTCGCTGTGGGCGGAACAGCTAGCTTCAAACCCACAACGGCGCCGCCTACGCCTCCGCCACCGGGCACACGATCCGGTAGTCGCAGATCGCGCAGGCGGCGGGCGAGGGCGTGGGCTCGAACTGCTGCGCGAGGATGCCCTCGCCGACCTCGAGCACGACCTCCTTGACGGACTCCGCGTCGTGCTGGTCGCGGGTGACGGGCACCTTGAGGTCGTCGAGCACGTAGTAGTAGGCCTGCCGCGAGGACTCGAGCTGCCAGTCTTCGCGTGCGGCGAGCGCGTACAGCGACAGCTGGATGTCCTCGCGCAGATCCTCGACGCTCTTTGGGCGCGAGGTCTTGTAGTCGATCAACTCGTACTCGGCCTCGTCGGCGCCGCCGAGCCGGTCGACGCGGTCGACGCGCCCGCGCAGGTGGTGCGGCCCAAGCCGGAAGTCGAACTGGCGCTCGAACCAGACGGGCTTGGCGTCCTGCGACTGCAGCCGCGCGTGGTATTGGGTGAGCGACGCGCGTGCCTTCTCGAGCAGCTCGCGATCGGGGCTGTCCTGCTCGCGGAAGCCGGCGCGGCGCCAGCACGCGTCGAGCAGAACGAAGAGCTGCGCGCGCGTGTGGCCGCCTTCGCGGTGGTAGCGCTCGAGCACCTGGTGCACGACGATGCCGAAGCGCTGGTGCACGGTCTGCTCTGTGGGGATGCGCAGGACGCGCGCGTACTTGTAGCGAAGCGGGCAGCTGCGGTAGGTGTGGATGTCCGACGCCGACAGCGCGAGCCCGCTGCCCTTGCGCGGCAGGAACGGGTGCAGCGAGTGCTCCTCGCGCCGGCCTATCGTCGCTCGGCTTGCGATCAGCGTCTCGTCCAGCGTCGAGGTCTGGAAGATCTCGCGCTGCATCGGCGTGGCCGCGACGAGCAGCCGCGCGTTAACGTCGGCGAGCGCGTCCTGCAGGCTCTGACCGTCCGGGCGTTGGAGCAGCGCGGACAGCTTCAGCAGCTCGAGGTAGCGCACGACGCCGTGGGAGATGTCCAGGTCGGTGTCCAGCCGCAGCTCGCCGAGGCGCCCGCCGATGCGCGCGACGCTGTCGAGCACCTCCTCGCGCAGCAGCTGGAGTGTCGCCCGCAGCTCCTCGGTGGGGTCGACGGCGTCCGCGGGGTCGATCGCGGCGGCGGGATCCGCGGTGTCGAGCGCCCGCGCGTCGGGCTGCGCCTCTGGCGCGAGCGTCGCGAGGTGCCGGACGAGATCGCGGGCGCTCGCCGCGGGCGTGTCGCGCACGAACTCGACGGCCAGCCGCTGCAGGGGCTCGAGGCTCGCGCGACGCTCGGCGGCGTCCTCGGGCGCGAGCAGCGGGCGCCCGCGCGCGCTCAGACTTTCGATCAGGTGCGCGATGAAGACATCCGGCGGCACGCTGTCGAGCTCGGCGGCGGCGCCGCGGTGCAGCTCGACGAAGCGCTGGATGCGCTCGCGCGCCTCGGGAGGCACGTGCGGAGACTCGGTCGCGGCGGCGAGGCCGAGAACGAGATCGAGCTTGCGCCGGCGCGCCACCTGGATCACACGGGCGAGCTCCACCTGGCGCAGCTCGACCGGCGGCCTGGCGAGCGCACGCACGACCGCGGCGGCGTCCTGTGGATCGACCAGCAAACGCATCCACGCGAGCACGTCGCGCACCTCGGCGCGCTTCAGAAACGCGCCCGTCGCCTTCCCATCGGCGCAGGCGTCTCGCTCTGCGCCCGGCGAAGCTTCGGGCCCGCCGCTCGAGCGCACGCCCAGCTGCGCGCCCGGCGAGCCGTCGGGGGGCGCTGGCGCGATTCTGGAGCCGGCCACAATCCAAGGATACGCGGGAGCACTCTCGAGCCCGGCTACGCTCTGAGGGTGGACGTAATCGATTGGGGCACAGCCCAGCGCGTCGGAGAGATGGTGGCGGGCTCGCCGTCGTTCGGGGGCGTGCGCTCCGCGTCGGTCGAGCCGCTGGTCCGAGAGTTCGCCGGGCGCGTGGGCACCTACAGCGGCCTGGAGGTCTCTTCAGAGCTGCCACCGCTTGAGCTGGTAGACCGCCCGGGCTGGATAGCGGCGAACTTGAAGACGATGCAGCCGATGCTGGCGCCGTTGACGGCGTCGATGGAGGCCGGCAAGGGCCCGTTCGCGGGCCCGCTGCGCTCCGCCTCGGGTCTGCTGCTGGGCGCGCAGGTGGGCGCGCTGACGGGCGTGCTCTCCCAGCGAGTGCTCGGCCAGTACGACCTCGCGCTGCTCGACTCGGGAGCGCCGCCGCGGCTGCTGCTGCTCGCGCCCAACCTGGCGCAGGCGGCGCACGGACTGGGCGTGGACCGCGACGAGCTGGTGCTGTGGGTGAGCATCCACGAGATCACGCATGCCGTCCAGTTCTCGGGCGCGCCGTGGCTGCGCGAGTACCTCGGAGGGATGCTGAAGGAGTTGATCGAGGGCCTGCGGGTGAAGGTCGCGGGCGACTCCGACGACGGCGACGCCAAGACCAACGGTGCGGGCGGGCGCCGGGATGGCTGGATGCCGGACTTCCCAGGCCTGCCGAAGCTGCCGGACATGGCGGAGTTGCGCGAGATGGCAGACCGCGCACGACACGGCGAGCTGCTGCGGCTGACCATCGGCGAGGACCGCTGGGCGCTGGTCGAGCGGATGCAGGCGGCGATGTCGCTGATCGAGGGGCACGCCGAGCACACGATGGACGCGATCGGCGCCGAGGTGCTGCCGTCGCTGCCGCGTCTGCGCACGGCGATGACCAGCCGCCGCGAGAACCGCGGCCTGCCCTGGCGTGTGCTGGAGCGGCTGCTTGGCCTGGAGCTGAAGCTGCGCCAATACGAGATGGGCCGGCGCTTCTGCGACGCCGTCGTCGACGCCGGCGGCCCGCAGGCGCTGTCGCTGGCGTGGAGCTCGCCGGAGACGCTTCCGACCCCATCCGAGCTCGAGCAGCCATCGCTGTGGATCGCGCGTGTGGCGGGCACGAGCGCCGGCAGCCCACCGGAACTGCCGCCGCGCCCGGCCAGCGTTTGAACGAGCCCCGCTACTGGTCGGGGCCGAGCCGTAGCTCGTCGCTGCCGTACTCGATCCCAAGCGGTTCGATCACGATGCGTCGCTCGCCCGCCTCGACGTGCCCCGCCATGATCGCCTCAAAGCCTTTCTTGGCCGCCGCTTCGACAACCTTGGCCCCGGAGCCCGCGCCGCAGTAGATCGCGAACCCATGCCCCATATTGAAAGTCGAATAGGCGACATTCGGTGTCATACCAGCCTCCCCCACGAGAAACTCGAGGACCTCGGGCACCGGCAGCAGCCGCTCGATGCGGTACGTGAAGTCATGGGTTGGCCGCATCAGCTTTAGAAAGCCGTGACCGGTCAGATGACTCAGATAATGCACAGGCAGTCCTGCGTCGAGAATCGACTCAACAAGCTCGGAATACATATGCGAAGGCCGGAGAAGTGCCTCGCCAAACGTGCTGCCGCTTGGCAGTAGCGTTGCGTAACCGGCGCCGAGGTCCCTCGCTATCAGCCGAGCCAGCGATGCGCCATTTGCGTGGAGACCGCTGCTCGCGACGAGGACGATCTCATCGCCAGCGGCCAGATGCTGACCGAGGATCGCTTCGCGACCGTCGGGGATTTGGCCGACCGCACTACCGGCAAGCTCGATCTCCTTGTGATCAACGAGTTCGGGCAGAGATGGCGACTCGCCACCGCCCCACGTGCAGCCAGCGTCAACGCAGGCCTTGAACCAGCCCTCGATCAATTGCTCGTGCCAGTCGCTGTGGTTGAACCAGTCGGGTAGGCCGGTAGCGAAGTAGGCATTCACGACGAGTGGGCGAGCGCCGACGCAGCACAGGTCGTTGATGATCGCCGCCACGGTGTCGTAAGCGACAGCATCGAAGTGGCTAGCACCTTCTTCCGCCACCGCTCGGGCGATTATCGACTTCGTGCCGAGGCCCTCTAGGACGATCGCGAGCGTCTGGTTGCCCACCTTGAACACGAAGGCCGACTCGCCTCGAGAGGCTTCCTCCACAGCGCCGCCTCGCTTCTGCAGCTGCTCCGAGGTCGCCACCGCAGCTTTGACGGCGCGACGCTTGCCCTCGTCCAGCACCGCATAGTCGACTCCCGCTTGGCGGTAAGCCTGGTCGCCTCGTCCCTGGGTGCTGCTCATTGTCGCGGCCCACCTTCCTCGCAAAGCGTCACGGTGCATTGCAGCATGACTGACCGTCGTCGATCATGCTCAGGCGACCGGACGGAACAAAGCCTCGGGACCACTGCCGACGCGTCTTCACGGGCGCGGGCACTGGGCCGATCGCTCAGTTCGTCCACGGAGGACTGAGTCTAGCTCGTCGGGGCGCGGCGGGCACTGAGCTGCCCCGCAGGCTGTCGTCTGTTTCGGCTCGGCTGGCTTTCGGGGATCCGTAGTTAGCTAATCCTCCCGCGTGAGCGAGAACTCCTTCCGACGCTCAGCGACGTGTAGATCGAACTGGCTCAGCAAGTCTCTGCGGCCCCATAGGGCTATCTGGCAGCCTTGCACGAAGCACGGGTTGATGTCGAACACCACGTCCGGGATCTCCGGCACGAAGGCTCGCGATGGGCGCGTAGCTTGCAGCATGGTCACGGATAGGGCCACTTTTGGTCCCGTCAGGACCTGTGACGGTGAGCACCAAGTACCGACGGGAGTCACCAAGACCCAGGTCGCGGTAGGCGACCGTTAGAGCTGTCACGCGCGATCCTTAGAGCAGAAAAGCGCCTGATCCAGCGTCGGGGACCGGCATCAGGAAGTCATCGTCTCGGACCTCTGGCTTGTTGCGCAGTTCGACCGAGTCCAGGGCGGCGGCGACCACCCTGCCGTCTCTGATGGCAACCCAGCTCCCAGCATACTTGGTGAGATCCTCCAGAACGTCCGGTCCTTGGCGTACCGCTGCCATTCAATCCTCCGCTGTCGCTATATCGGTCCAGAGAACATCGGGTGGACGGCTTGCGAAGGCTCCATCTTGCGCGACTCCCTGGACGTTCAGCGTACAGACGTTCGTAGTGTGCCGCAAGGGGAGACCGAACGATCTCCGCATCGTCTCCTTCGTTCGTCGCTGGAACCGCATTTCCTGCGCGCAGGGTCGGGCCAACGGGGCTGAGCGCCACGCCCGGGCGGGCGACGCGGCGCTTAGCAGGGGTCTACAGCGCGATGGCGTCTGCGGGCGATCGCGGCGCGCGTCGCCCAAACCGAACTCGCCGCAGCGGTGGCTTGCACCCGCCATCCACAGCCCGAACGCACGTTCCACCTGTTACAAGCTTGACCTGGTAGATCCCATTTGGCATGCGGTTTTCGCGTCGTGCTACGATCTTTGTGTTACTATCTCTTCCCGGTGGGGTACAAACAGGTGTTCGACCGCCGAGACGGCGGTCAACCCCGTTAGAGCCAACTAGCCACCACAGCCCTCCGCTGACGAGGGCGAGGAAAAGACAGGAGCAGCCCAAGATGCCAACGACCACCACAACTTCTCCCAGCGGCTCGAAACCGCGCGCCAAAGCCGCCAAAAAAGCGACTTCGGCGAAACGTGCGCCGGCCCAGCGCGCCGCGACTCGCCGCACGAGCGCGAGCGCCACGCAGGCCAAGTCGACGCACGCGAAGGCGGCGCGCACGCGCACGGTTCACACGACCGAGTCCGCCGTCCGCCAGGCGCAGACCGCGACGAAAGAGACCGCCGACGTGTTCGGCGACTACGCCGAGCGCGCGGTGCTGATTCCCGTCGGCGCCGCGCTGATCGCCCGCGACCGCGTCGTCTCGACCGTGACCGACACGATCTCGAGCTACTCGTCGACGAGCAAGGCGCAGGCGCAGCTGCGCCGCTTCGAGCGCCGCGGCGAGACCGCACGCAAGCGCCTGGAGCGCGAGGTCCGCAAAGCGCGCGTGCGCGTCGAGCGCGAACTGCGCCAGCGTCGCCGCAGCATCGAGAGCACGGTCAGCGACCTGGAGGAGCGCCGCGACTCGCTCGCCAAGAACGCGGACGAGCTCGCGGGCCGCGTGCCCGAGATCGCCAAGGAGGTCCAGGAGCGCATCCTGAGCCTCGTGTGAGCAACCAGCTTCCCCCGCCCGGTCAGGAGAGGCCGGGGTCGGGAAAGTCTGCCGGCCTCATATCCCGCCGGCAGTAGTAGCACCCTCTCCTCCCCTCGACCCGCGGGCGGCCCCCACCGCCCGCGGGTCATTTTTTGACTCGGAAACAGACCGCGGCTTTCGCTAGGCGATCCCCAAAGGCGCAATTAGTCTTAGCCCATGGTTCTTGTAGCGGGAGGCATCAGATGCCGACGCCGATAACCGAGCTCGAGGTGCCGGACGACTGGTACCGCTTCGCCTATCCGCCTGAGATGGCCAAGCTGCCGTGGGCGGCGAAGACCGCCTCCGAAGTGGACCGGCTGATCACGATGCTCGAGCCACGCGGGGACGAGCGCGTCCTCGATCTGGCCTGCGGCACTGGAAGACACACGCTGGAGCTCACGCGAAGGGGGTTCTCAGCCGTCGGCGTGGAGCTGCTCGAGGCGAACGTCAAGGTCGCAGAACAAGAAGCCGACGCGCAATCGCTGCACGCCGAGTTCATCCAGGCCGACCTTCGAGAGCTCCAGCTTGAGGACGCGTTCGACCTCGTGCTGAGCCTCAACGACGGGGCGATCGGCTACTTCGAGTCCGAGGCCGACAACCTCCGAACCTTCGAGGTCATCTCAAAAGCGTTGAGGAGCTCTGGCCGCCACCTGATGCAGATCGCGAACTCGCTACACGCGGAACGGTTCATGCCGATGAAGTCCTGGATCGAGGGGTCTGGCGCGATCGAACTGATCGATCACCGTTGGAACAGCCAGACCCGCTGCCTGGAAGGCATCACGGTCTCGATCCCGTTCGGCGAGATGCTCGAGGGATTCGAGCCGGTCCCGTTCCGCAAACGTCTCTACTCGGTCGACGAGCTCCGCGGCATATACGCGTCGGTCGGCATGGTCCTCACCAACGTCTTCCGTGGCAACGGCAGGGTCGGGCGGCCGCGGAATACGCAGTACGAGATTTTCGTCGAGGCGCGCAAGGAGTAGCCCGATAAATGATAGATATATTCTGTCAGCCTCTGCGATTGGATGATAGAATGTTTTTATCATGACCTCCGTGTATCGGACCCCAAAGCTGCAGCCGATCGAGATCGAGGTGCTTGGGATGATTGATGATCTCCGCACCCAGCTGCGGAACTACGTCAACCTCGAGCCTCGCCGCTGGTACGGCACGCTGCGCCGAATGTCCTTCGCGCGCGCCGTTCAAGGCTCCAACAGCATCGAGGGCTACGACGCCAGCTTGGACGACGTGATCGCAGCGGTCGATGACGAGCCCACGCTGAGCGCCGACGAGGAAACGCGCCTGGCACTTGGCGGTTATCGCGACGCTATGACCTATGTGCTTCAGATCGCTCAGGACCCGGCCGCCAAGGTGGACGCCGGGCTTCTGAAATCGCTGCACTTCATGATGCTCAAGCATCGGCTCGACAAGGACCCCGGACGCTGGCGCCCCGGCGAGATCTATGTCGTCCGCGAGTCCACGGGCGAGCAGACCTACGAAGGGCCACACTTTGAGGAGGTACCGGAGCTGATCGCCTCGACGATCGCCGAGCTGGAAGAGAGCGACGCGCCCGTTCTCGCGCGCGCGGCGATGGCCCATCTGAACCTTGCCATGGTGCATCCATTCCGCGATGGCAACGGCCGCATGGCACGCGCCCTGCAAACGCTCGTGTTGGCTCGCGAGGAGATCAGGGCGCCTGTTTTCTCCAGCATCGAGGAGTACCTGGGCCGCAACACCGAGAGCTATTACGAGGTGCTTGGAAAGGTCGGCCAAGGGCAGTGGCACCCGCAGAACGACGCGCGCCCCTGGCTCAGATACTGTCTCAGGGCGCACTACTACCAAGCGAGAACGCAGCTACGGCGCGTCGAAGAGACAGAGCGCCTTTACGTGGCCTGCACAGCGATCGCTCATCAACGTGGCCTTCCGGAGCGCACCACCGGCGCCCTTGCGGAGGTCGCGTATGGCCTGCGCCTGACCCACAGCACCTATAAGGCGATCATGGAGATAACCGCGGGCGAGACGATCTCCGGCCAGACGGCGAGCCGCGACCTTCGGGCACTGGTAGACGCAAAGCTGCTCAAGCCGATCGGCCAGACACGTGGCCGCCACTATGTCGCTGAGCCGGTTCTGCTGGCCGAGCGTAAACGCATCCAAGCCGACCGCGCGCCCCGGGAGACCAGCGATCCGTTCGAGCTGGCAACGGGTCAACTCAGCCTTGCCCTCAGCTTCTCGCCGAGCGCCTCTTAGCCAAGCCTTCCGCGGTTTGCCACAATGGGCCTCGTGACCGACAAGAACGAGATCCTCAAGGCGCTGGAGGTCGTGATCGACCCCGAGCTGCACCGCTCGATCGTTGAGCTCGACATGGTGCGCTCGATCGACATCAGCGCCAACGGCGTAGTCGACGTGACCGTCTCGCTGACCACGTCCGGCTGCCCGATCAAGGGGCACTTCCAGACTGCTGTCGCGCAGGCCGTTGCGGAGCTCCCAGGCGTGACGCACGTGAACGTCTACTTCGACGTCCTCTCCGACACGCAGAAGGCCGCCCTGCAGCAGAAGCTCGGACGCGGCTCACTACCGGCCGGCGCGCTGGCGCAGGTCGCGAGCGTCGTGTGCGTCGGCTCGGGCAAGGGCGGCGTCGGCAAGTCGACGCTGACCGCCAACCTCGCAGCGGCACTCACCGGCGAAGGCAAGCGGGTTGGCATCCTCGACGCGGACGTGTGGGGCTACTCGATCCCGCGCATGTACGGGCTCGGCGCCACCCGCCCCGACGTCTCGCCGCAACGCAAGATCATCCCGCTGGCCGCCCACGGCGTGAAGGTCATGTCGATCGGCTTCTTCGTCGAGGAGGACGCCGCGGTCGTGTGGCGCGGGCCGATGCTGCACAAGGCGCTCACGCAGTTCCTGCAGGACGTCGACTGGGGCGCGCTCGACTACCTGCTCGTGGATCTGCCCCCGGGCACGGGCGACGTCTCGATGACGCTCGCGCAGCTTCTCCCCCAGGCGCAGTTCTTGATCGTGACCACACCGCAGGCGACCGCGCAGAAGGTCGCGCGCCGCGCCGCGCAGATGGCGTACAAGGTCAACCTCGAGATCGGCGGGGTGGTCGAGAACATGTCGAGCTTCACCACGCCCTCCGGCGAGCGCTTCGCGATCTTCGGCGAGGGCGGCGGTCAGGAGCTCGCCGACGAGCTCGACGTGCCGCTGCTCGGCAAGGTGCCGTTGACGATGCCCTTGCGCGAGCAGGCCGATGGCGGTTTGCCGCTCGTGATCGAGGACCCCGACGACCCGGCATCGCAGGCGATCCGCCAGGTCGCCCGCGGGCTGATCGCCATCGCGCCCGCCACGCCCGTCGAGCTGCCGCTGCTCCCGCTCGTCGAAGTAGCGCCCGCCGGCCGCGCCGCTGCCGGCCCCACTCCCACGGAGAGCGCTAAACCTGTGGGCATGTCGCTGCCGATGGCCTGAGCACAGGCCGCCGCGACCAAGCGACATGCCCGTCCCGACATCCGGCGCCGCTCGCGCGGCGGGGATCGGTCGCGCTTGACAAGCTAACGCCACCTGGGAGGATCGTTTTCAACATGCCGGCAACAGATCAAGAGGAAGAGCGGGACGAGACGGCGCTCGCCGCGCCCGGCGGCGGCGCAGAATTCGACGAACGCCGCGCGAAGATGGAGCGGCTGCGCGCCGAAGGCATCGACCCCTACCCGCCGGTAACGCTGTGGGCCACGCGTACGCGCATCGCCGACGCGCACGCCGCGCACGACCCGGCCGCGCTGGAGGCGGGGGAGCACCCCGAGCTGAGCTACCAGATCGCCGGCCGGATCATCTCCCGCCGCGGACACGGCAAGACGGCGTTCCTCGACGTGCGCGACCTGTCAGCCACGATCCAGGCGGTCGTGCGCGTGGATTCAATCGGGCAGGACGCCTATGACCGCATCCTGAACCTTGACATCGGCGACATCGTCGCGATCGACGGCTGCGTCTACGTCACCCAGCGCGGGCAGCTCGCGCTCGCCGTGGTCGAGTGCACGCTGCTGACCAAGGCGCTGCGCCCGCCGCCGGACAAGCACCACGGCCTCGGCGACACGGGCACGCGCTACCGCTATCGCGAGCTGGACCTGCTCGCCAACGAGGACACCCGCGACCTGTTCATCAAACGCCACGCGATCGTGTTCGAGATCCGCAAGTGGCTGAACGAGCGCAACTTCATCGAGGTCGAAACCCCTGCTCTGCAGTCGCTGGCGGGCGGCGCCGGCTCGCGCCCGTTCACGACCCACCACAACGCGCTCGACCGCGACCTGTACCTGCGCATCTCCGTGGAGCTGTTCCTCAACCGCTGCATCGTCGGCGGCATGGAGAACGTGTACGACATGGGCAAGGTCTTCCGAAACGAGGGCATCTCCCCCAAGCACAGCCCCGAGTTCACGATCATCGAGTTCATGTGCGCATACTCGGACTACAACGACGTGGCGACCGTCACCGAAGAGATGTTCCGTGACGTCGCCCAGGCCGCGCTCGGGCGCACGGTCGTCAAACGAAACGGCGAGGAGATCGACCTGTCAAAGCCCTGGCGGCGGGTGACGATGCGCGAGCTGATCCTCGAGCGCACTGGCCTCGACTTCATGGAGTCAACGCGCGAGCAGCTCGCGGAGGTGCTCGACGGGCCGCTAGACCCGGCATCCAGCTGGGCGGACGTGGTCGCCGACATCTACTCGGAGAAGATCGAGCACACGATCGTCCAGCCGACGCACGTGTTCGACTTCCCGCTGGAGCCGTTCCCGATCACCAAGCGCCACTCGGTGCACCCCGAGCTGGCGGAGCACTTCGACGCGGTGATCGGCGGCATCGAGCTGGTCAGCGGCGACACCGAGCTGAACGACCCGGTCGACGAGTGGCAGCGCTTCGTCGACCAGCGCAAGCGCCGCGCGCTCGACGACGGCGACGTGCCGCACCCCAACGACGAGGAGTACACGCGCGCGCTGGAGTACGGCTACTCGCCGACCGCCGGCGGCGGCATGGGCGTCGACCGCTTGGTGATGATCCTGACCGAACGCGAGACGCTGCGCGAGGTGATCCCCTTCCCGATTGTCAGGGATCTGAAATGAGCCCGCCTGCCGCGCTCGGACCCGGAAAGCTCGACCTCGACCCCGGCGTCGTCGCCGCCTGCCGCACGGCCGCGAGGCAGATCGCCGCGCAGGTGGCCGAGCGCATAGCGGGACGCACGACGGTGTCGGTTGAGCGTAGTATCACGAGGCTGTTGGGGATGGACGGCGCCGACGGCCTCGAGGTGCCGCTGCCGAACGTGCTGGTGGATCACGTACACGACGGCGGTGGCCTCGGCCGCGGTGTCGCGTACTGGCTAGGCAACGCGATGCTGCAGACCGGCCGCTCGCCGCAGCAGATCGCGCAGGCGGTGAGCGCGGGCGAGCTAGACCTGTTCGCGCTGGCATCGTCCCCGGAGGGGGAGCGCGCGCAGGAGGGCGCGATCCGAGAGCGCGTGAGCGATGAGTGCACGGCGCGCCTGAAGCAGATCCGCGCCAGCTTCGACGAGCGCCGGGCGATGCGCGAGCGACTGGGCGAGACGCCGACTCCCCTGCGCTACGTGCTGACGGCGACGGGCGACGTGTACGAGGACGTGGTGCACGCGAAGGCGGTGGCGCAGGCCGGCGGCGACATCGTGGCGGTGATCCGCTCGACCGCGCAGAGCCTGCTCGACTACGTCCCCTACGGCCCGACGACGGAGGGCTACGGCGGCACGTTCGCGACGCAGGCGAACTTCCGCATCATGCGCGAGGCCCTGGACGAGTGGTCCGAGCAGCATGGGCGCTACATCCGGCTGTCGAGCTTTTGCTCGGGCCTGTGCATGTCGGAGATCGCGGTGATGGGCGCGTGGGAGGGCTTTGACAACATGGTCAATGACGCCCTCTACGGGATCCTGTACCGCGATATCAACATCGTGCGCGGCCTGATCGACCAGCGCATATCGCGCATGATCAACGGCTACTTCGGCGTGACGATCAACACCGGCGAGGACAACTACCTGCGCACGGCCGACGCGATCGAGGCGGCGCCGTCGGTGACGGCCTCGCAGTTCATCAACCACGAGCTGGCGCGCGACTCGGGCGTGCCCGACGAGCAGATCGCGCTGGGCGACGCGTTCGAGATCGACATTCCCGTCACCAACGGCCTTCTGTACGAGCTGGCGCAGGCGCAGCTGACGCGCGAGCTGTTCCCCGACTGTCCGATCAAGTACATGCCACCGACGCGGCACATGGACGGCAACCTGTTCCGCACGCACGCGGCGGACACGCTGTTCAACCTCGTGACGGTCGCGACAGGCCAGGGCATCCAGACGATCGGCGTGCCGACGGAGGGCATCTTCACGCCGCACATCCACGACCGCGTGCTCGGCCTGCAGAGCGTCGACTACGTGTTCAACGCGGCGCGCGACCTCGGCGATGAGATCGAGTTCAAGCGCGGCGGCATCATCCAGACGCGCGCGCAACAGGTCCTCGCCGACGCGTGCACGATGCTCGAGCGGATCGCGCAGACGGGCCTGTTCCAGGCGATCGAGGACGCGACCTTCGGCGACGTCAGCCGCAGGCTCGACGAGGGACGCGGGATCGACGGCATCGTGACGACCGAGGAGGGCTACTTCAACCCGGTCGTCGAGCTGATGCGCGAGGCCAGCTATGCGTGAGGTCGACCTCTCAGCCGTCAGGCCCTACGCCGACCACCTCGACGACGGCCTCGTGCAGATGAGCTTCACGCTCCCCGTCCCCTACTCGCTGGCCGCGCGCAGGGCGGCGCTCGAATTGGCAGCGAAGATGGGCTTCGAGCAGCCGGAGGTCGTCCACTACGAGGAGCTGACCGAGGGGTATACCTATTTTGTGATGTATGGCCGCTGCGCGGCCAGCGTGGATTTCAGCGTGCTGCAGAACGAGGGCTTCGATATCGAGTACATGAGCGAGCATGAGATCGAGCGCTTCGCTACCGAGCATCTGGGACGCAAGATCGTGGTCGTGGGCGCGAGCACCGGCTCGGACACGCACAGCGTGGGGATCGACGCGATGCTCAACCTGAAGGGCTACCACGGCCACCACGGCCTGGAGGGCTACCGCTGCTTTCAGACGTACAACCTCGGCAGCCAGGTGGCGAACAACATCCTGCTGGCGAAGGCGATCGAGGTCGAGGCGGACGCGATCCTGGTCTCGCAGACGGTCACACAGCAGAACCTGCACGTGCACAACCTGACCGAGCTGGTGGAGATGGTCGAGGCGGAGGGCATGCGCAGCCGGATGATCCTCGCGTGCGGCGGCCCGCGTGTGTCCAACGAGCTGGCGAAGGAGCTCGGCTACGACGCGGGCTTCTCCAAGGGCACCGAACCGCAGCACCTGGCGACGTTCATCGTGCGCGAGCTGGCCGCGCGCGTGTCGGCGAAGTAGGAGACACGGCGCGGCGTCCGGCTGCCCGCAGGCGCGCGCCACAGCCCTTGGCAGCGCCGTTTGTGGCGCTGCGGGCGACCGCCGCGCGAGGCTCCTTGACGAACGTCGCCGGCGGCGATTCGCTTCGGCGATGGCAGCACGCCGACAGCCGCGTCGCGAGTAGATGCGCCGCGCGCACGTCGCACTGGCCGCGGGGCTGACGCTCACGGCGCTGGCCGTCGCCCTCGTCCTGACGCGCTCGCCGGCCCGCGTCACGAGCACAAACGTGATCCCGTTCGAACACACGATCGCGGTCAGCCCCGGCAGCGCCAGCGCGTGCCAGGCGGGCGAAACGCTGCCGCGCGAGACCTCGGCGATCCGCCTGTCGCTGGCGGCAGTCCTCGGCCCGAAGGTGGTGGTAGAGGTGTTGTTGGGCAGCCATGTGGTCGCGCGCGGCGTGCGCGGCGCCGGATGGGCCGGCGGAATCGTCACCGTGCATCTACGGCCGCTGCATCAGGCAGTCTCCGACGTCACGGTCTGCTTCTCGTTCAGGGGCGCCGACGAACGCGTGGCGCTGTGGGGAACGCGGACGCCCTCGAGCGTGGCGGCCACCAGCAGCGAGGGCGCTCTGGCGGGCAGGATGAGGATCGAATACCTGCAGCCCGGTCGCTCCTCGTGGTGGTCGCTTGTGCTGTCGGTCGCTCGGCGCATGGGGCTCGGCCGCGCGTGGGCCGGCACGTGGATCGCGCTGCTGGTGGCGGCGCTGACGGCCGCGGCCGCTACGCTCGCCATGCTCTCTAGCGCCCGGGAGCTGCGGTGAGAACGCCTCGCCTCTCCCCCGCGTTGGCGTGCGCGCTCGTCGCGTGCCTGAACGCGACCGCCTGGTCGTTCATCACCCCGCCGTTTCAATCCCCGGACGAGCCGTCCCACTTCTCCTACGTCGAGCAACTCGCGAACACGGGAAGCGTGCCGTCGGTCAACGATGAAGAATTCTCACCCGACGAGCAGGCCGCGCTGCACGGTCTGCACTGGTCGCATGTCAGGCGCCAGCCGGTGAACCACGGCGTCGCCTCCGTCTCCGAACAGCGGGCGCTCGAACGAGACCTCACCTCCGCTGCCGGTTCGTCGCGACGGGCGACGGACGCGGCCGGTGTGGCGACGTCCGAGCCGCCCCTTTACTACGCGCTTGAGACGATCCCTTACCGCCTGGGTGGGGCCGGCGGCGTGCTCGTTCAGTTGCAGCTGATGCGGCTGCTGAGCGCGCTGATGGCGGGGGCGACGGCCCTGTTCGCGTTCCTGTTCCTGCGCGAAGCGCTGCCGGCGGTCGGATGGGCGTGGACGGTTGGCGGCCTGTCGGTCGCGCTGGGGCCGATGCTCGCGTCTTCCTCCGCCGGCGTGAACCCCGACGCGCTGCTCTTCGCGGTCTCGGCGGCGGCCTTCTACTGTCTCGCCCGCGCGTTTCGGCGCGGGCTCACGCCGCGCCTGGCCGCGGCGACCGGCGGCGTGATCGCGCTCGGCCTGCTGACGAAGCTGACGTTCGTCGGGCTCGTCCCCGGGATCGCGCTCGGCTTGATCCTGCTCGCCGCTCGCGGCTCGCGCCCGTTCGTGCGTGCCACCCTGGATCGCGGGCGCGCCGCCTACAGACGCGTCGCGCTCTCCCTCGCAATCGCCGCGTGTCCGCTGTGCCTGTATGTGCTAGTTGACCTGGCATCCGGCGGCCACGGGCTGGGGCCGGCCGCTGGCATCGCCGAATCCTCGACCCACTCGAGCTCGATCGGCGCGGAGATCGGCTACGTCTGGCAGCTGTACCTGCCGCGGCTGCCGGGCATGCACACCGACTTTGCCGACGTCTCCCCGCTGCGCAACCTGTGGTTCGACGGCCTCGTCGGACAGTTCGGTTGGGCCGACACCGTCTTTCCCGGCTGGGTGTACGACCTCGCGCTGATCCCGGCCGGCCTGATCGCGGCGGGGTGCCTGCGAACGCTGCTCGCACGCAGAGCGACGCTGCGCTGCCGCGTGCTCGAGCTGGGCGTCTACGGCACGATCGCACTCGGGCTGCTGGTCGCAATCGGCGTCAGCTCCTACTCGTCGTTCCCGGAGCACGCAGCCGGGTTCGCCGAGCCGCGCTACCTGTTGCCGCTGGCGCCGCTGATGGGCGGCGTGGTCGCACTGGCGGCGCGCAGCGCCGGGCGGCGTTGGGGGCCCACGGTGGGTGCGCTGATCGTGGTGCTGTTCGTCGCCTATGACGTGCTCAGCCAGCTGCAGGTGATCGCGCGTTACTACGGTTAGGTACGGGCCGGGGCCCCAGCCGGACGGCCGCTTGGCCGCCCGGCTGGGCTGTTCTCACGCGTCCCGGTTGCTGTCGCTAGGCCGCGGCAGCCGTCACGGCCCAGGCGCCGAAGCCGTAGCCGGTGCCGCTCAAGAGCACGGTGAGCACGGCCCCTGATCGCCCAGCGCCCGGCGCGGGGATCCCGAACGTGTTCGCACCCGGGTCGCCGATTTTCACTTCGGTGATTTCTCCACCGTCTTCTTCATAGACGCACAGGTTGCCTGGTGTCGCTTCTGGCTTTTCGGGGCTACCCGGACACGCAGCCGGAGCAGTGTGATTCTGCCATGCTTCTTTGCCGACGTAATAAACGTCGCTTTCTTCAAGCGATTTGCTCAAAGGTATGTTGAAGCTGAGCGGCACCATCGCGGTTTCGAAGTCTCCCTGTGGCTGACTGAAGCTCCATGCGCCGGTCTCGGTGGTTTCCGGGGGCAGCACGCAGTGCGATGTCGCGCACACGCCTTCAGGGCCCGGAGGACCTTCTTTGCCCTGTTTGCCTTGAGGCCCTTCGTTGCCTTCCGCTCCAGCTTCGCCCTTGGCGCCGGTTTCGCCTTTCGCTCCGGCGGCGCCCTGCGCTCCCGCCGGGCCCTGCGCGCCGGCAGCGCCCCCCGCGCCCGTTGGACCTGCCGGTCCGGCCTTGCCCTGCAGCGCCTTCAGCACGCTGGGCTTGATCTGCTTGGTCGACGTGATGACGTATCTGCCTGCGGCGTAAGCACCGCCGCCGATCGCGAAAAAGAGCGCCAGCGTCACCGCCACATTCGCATATGTGACACGCTTACGTATTCTCGAAAACATCCCTATCCTTCCTTCCGGTTCGGTTTTTGAGCTGCCCGCGCGCCACGGGCGGGCGCAACACCATGGTCAGCCCCAAACCTCCCCGTTCCGCATGCCAGGCTGCTTCAGACTAGCGCATCGGCGCCAGAGCTGGCGCGCTTCCTGTGCTTGGGGCCGTATGACGGGGGTGTGGGAGTAGGAAACAGCTATTGACGCTTCTACCGATCACGCCTACCCTGGTGACGAGACTTGTTGCGGCCAGTTGTAGGGCTGCTCAGTTTCATGTCGTTGCATATACAAGGGCCGGGCCGGTGGGTACTCGCGTGGCGGGCGTCCGGGGTGCGGTCGCCGTCTAATCTCGTATCGCGACACGGCTGATGGCTGTGCCGCGGCGAGGGGGAAAGGCATATCAACATGAAGAAGCTATTGCTTGGGCTGTTGGCCGTGCTGGCACTGGGCGTGGTTACCGCGTCCGCGCTCGCGGCGGGTAACGGCAACACCGTATGGTTATGCAACTCCAAATTCCTCACGTTAGAAAAATGTTTAACCGTCTCTGAAAACTTATCGACGATCGTCCTTGAAGACATGACCGAGCTTGCTGCGGCGCAGTGCGGGCCGGGTGCGGTCTTAGCCGAAGGGTGGGTCGGTCCGGGCTCAGAAGACGAAACCACATCAGTGAAATTCGAAATCGCCAAATGCAGTCCGCCCCCGAAAGCCGAAAACTTATCAGGGGAAATATTATCTAATGTCTGCACGTTAGTTGTCTCTCTCCAGGCGCTTGCTCTGCCCTGGAAAACGTTAGCTTACTTAAAAGGCACCGCGGATTGGGATACGATCAAGCCTGGTGCGTCTGGTAACCAACCGGGGTATCTGCTTGAATGTGTTGTGGCGGGCCTCACGATGAAAGACACGTGCACGACGGTGGCCTCACACGAAGCCAACGTCGAACTGTTCAACACGACGACGTTTGTGTTAGTAGAATTCCCCAAAGTGCTGCTTTCGGAAGAAGAACGGGCGAAATGCAGTCTCGGCGGAGCTGAAACCGGGTTAGTGGTCGCCGGCAACAACCTGCTGGAAGCGTTAGAAGCAGGGTCGGCTGTAGCGCTCGAACTCAGCGAAGAATAGCGCGGCATATGGTATTGTTGCGTTTGTTGTGATTTGATGTAGAGTGCTGTCGGCGCGGGGCTGCGTGTGTGGCCCTGCGCCGGCTGTTATTGATTTTGGTTGGGCTTGTCGAGGGGATGTGTTTGGGTTGCTGGGAGAAAGCGAGTGGCTGGTATGAGGGTGGTGGCTGGCTGGCTGGGTGTGGGCCGGATGGGGTTGCGGCATTGGGTGTTGGCGTGTGGTGTTTTGTGGTGTGGTGTTTTGTGGTGTTTGCCTGCGTGTGCGTCGGCTGGTTTCACGCGTCCGTTCGTCGATGAGATCACAGAGTCGGAAGTGGGCCGGCCGCTTGACCCGACGGGTGTGACGGTCGACGGTCAGGACCGGCTGTGGGTCGCGGATGGGTCGGCCAAGCTTGCGGGGTTCAGCCCGGCGTATGAAGTCACGCCGCCTGAAACACCGAACCACTTTCTCGAACTCGTGACGCTCGAAGGCTCCGCGGGTGCGGAAGGTGTGGCGGCGGAGCGCTCGATGCCCGGCAACGACGAGTTCTATGTCACCCACAACCTCGGCAAAGGCAGCACCGAAGGGACCGTCGATGCGTTCACGGAACACGGGAAACCCGTGGAATCGTGGGAAGGGATCTTCGAAGAACCCCATGTCGTGGTCGATAACTCGACGGACCTGTTGGACCCTTCGGCGTGCGGGACGATGCCGCCTCTGTCCGCGGAAGAATGCATCGTGTACGTGGTAGCCGAAGAAGGGCTCGAGCGGGTGCTCGAGAAGTTCAACTCCAAACACACGCCGGAGGATTTCAGCGCGCTGGGAACCAACAAGCTCACGCTCGGCGAAGGAGGAAAGAACTCTCCTAACTCGATTGGTGCGTCGGTCGCGGTTGATGCTGTGGGGGACATCTACGCGTTCGGCGAAAGGACTGTGGGGGTGTTCGCGCCGAGCGGGCAGGCGCTGGCGGAGAGCTTCTCGATCGAAGGCGCTGGAGTGAAGCGCGTCGGTGAAGGTCAGGTCGGGGAAATCAAGGGTGTGGCGGTGGATCCGGTGAGTGGGCATCTGTTGGTGTCGGTGTTCGCGGGTGTGGCGGGTGGTGGGCATGTGGGTGTGGTCGATGAATTCGACATCAAGTCGGGGCGGTTCGTGGGGCAGTTGGCGGGGACGCCGGATGGTGGTTTGCATCGGCCGGTGGGGTTGGCTGTGGATTCCCACGGTGATGTGTATGTGTTGGATGAAGAAGAGGACGCGGTTGATGTGTGGGGTCCGGGGGCCTACCATCCGACGGTGCTGCTGGGGGCGGCGGGGGGGCGTGCGGCGGGGGGTGCGGTGTTGAACGGGACGGTCGAGCCAGAGCAGGAAGGCAACCCGACGCCCGCGCCCGTCACCGGATGCTTTTTCGAGGTCGTCGAAGAAGCCCGGTATTTGCTGGCGTTTGGGAAACACGAAGAAGAAGGCTTCGCGGGGTCTGAACACGCTGGCTGCGAAGAACCGGACGCCGGCGAAATCCATCTCACGAACCCGGAAATGGCGCATGCGGTGCACGCCAGGATCAGCAACCTGCTGGCAGGTAGGACCTACCGTTATCGTCTGGTCGCGGAAACCGAGAAGACGGATAACGGCGGAGTCGGGGTCAGCGAAGAAGCCAGGGCGTTCACGGAGCCCGCCAGGCCGAGTGTGCTCTCGAGCACGGTGTCGGGGGTGTCGTTGGCGTTCGCGGAACTACACGCGATGATCAACCCGCTGGGGGCGGACACCAGCTACTACTTCCAATACGGGCCGACCACGGCCTACGGACAAGACGCCCCAGCGCTACCGGGGACGTCGATTGGTGCTGGTGGCCCGACAGGAAGTAGCGTGGAAAGCGTGTTGCAGCCTATCGGCGGGCTGACTCCGGGCAGCGAATACCATTTCCGGGTCGTGGCGTCCAACGAAGCCGGGACCGAATACGGGCCTGATGGGACGTTTATGACCGAGCCCGAAGTGCAGCGCGGCCCGCCGGATAACCGTGGGTATGAGCTGGTGACGCCGGCCGATAAAGAAGGCGGCAGCGACATGTTCGCCGAACCCGAGGCCAACGGCAAGTTCCTCAACGCGAATGATCTTGGTGTGCCGGCGTCTGATGGCGAAGCGTTCTTGCTGACGACGTTTTCGGCGTTCGGGGAATTCCCGTTCGCGGAGGGAGAGGCCTATGTCTTTCACCGCGAACCCGAAAAGGGCCGGTGGTCTTATGTTTCGCTGGCGGCGTCGACGCTCGGCGTCCAAGATTATGAGGAAGGTAGCGCGTTTGACCCCCAAGACTTCTCGCGGGTCGCCTTCGACGATGGTATCGGCTCGAAAGAGAGCACCGAAGGCGAGCACCTGAGCGACCTCGCCGGAACCCCCGGCGCGAGCGGTTTGTGCCAGGGTCCGGTCGGGCTCGCCGGCGCGCAGAGCAACAGCTGCTATGTCGAGCTAGCGCAGGACGCGAAAGTCGCGGGCGCCTCAGAGAACCTCGAACACATCATCCTAGAAGCCGAAAACACCGGGGTGTGCTCTAGTGCTTCGCTGTGCGAATGGGCCGGCGGCTACCAGACGCTCCCCGACGGCGAACTAGTGCCGCAGCTAAAGCCCGTGGACGTCAACGAAGAAGGGACGGTGATCCCCTGCGGCGCCTCCCTCGGCGCGGGCCTGTTCAACACCGGCGGCGGGTCGGCCTACCACGCCGTCTCCCCGACCGGCTCGACAGTCCTGTTCACCGCCGATACCGGCAGCGAATGCAAAGGCACCCCGCAGCTGTATGCGCGGATCGACGGGACGCGCACGCTGCAGCTCTCAGAACCAGAAGCCGGCGTGATCGAAACAGGCCAGCCGGGCGGGCACCCCAAACAGTATCCCGCAGAGTATGTCGGCGCCTCCGAAGACGACACGAGAGTGTATTTCGCGACCGAAACATGGCTGACCGAAAACCATCCCGCCGGCCATGACCTCGAGCTGTACGAATGGCGCTCACAACACACCGACGGCGGCGGCGGCCCATGCCCCAACCCCGAAGGCTGCCTCACACGCATCACCACCCCCGTCAACCCCGCAGACGAACCAACCCCCACAGCCGGCGGCGCCCTACACATCGTGCTCGCCGTCGCCGCCGAAGGCACCGCCATCTACTACACCGCCAACAACATCCTCGCGACCAACGAAACCAACGGCGCACACGCCGAACCCGGCAGCTGCGAAAAAGGCAGCTCGAATGGGGCGTGCGCGCTCTACCGCTACCAGCCCGCCACCACCAAAACCCCAGCCCAAACCACCTACATCGCCACGCTCCCCTCCAGCACCTTCGGCCACACCGGCGAGGACGGCAACTTCATCACACCCAACCCCAGGGAAACCCCCGCCTACGCCACACCCGACGGACGCTACCTGCTCTACCAGAACGGCGGGGAAAACGATATCGGTGGGCCGCTCTACCGTTATGACGCGCAGACCGGGAGCCTCGTCTCGATCGCCGGCGGGTCGTTCAGCCGTTCGGCCGGACGCGAGCCCTCGTCCGGTCCGGTGCTCGCCATGTCCGACGACGGCCAGTACGTGTTTTTCGATACCAGCGAGAAGCTGGTGCCGCAGGCGGCTAACCAGGAAGGCGAACACCCCGAGCTGGATACCTACGAGTGGCACGAAAACCCCGAAACGCACACCGACAGCATCTCGCTGATCGGGGCGGGGAACGTCTCCTCCCCCACCTATTTTCTCGGCTACAGCCCCTACCAGCTCCCCGACGGCACCCAAGTCGAAGGCGGCAACGTCTTCATCGGCACACACGCCCGGCTCTCCACCCAAGACACCAACAACGTCGGCAACATCTACGACGCCCGCATCTGCGAACCCGAATCCCCCTGCCTCCAACCCCCACCCGAACAAACCGCACAATGCGAAGGCAGCACCTGCCAAACACCACCAGCCGTCCCGCCTGACCCCACCGCGACGTTGCTGCCACCCGTGAGCCAGCCGGTCCAAGCGTCCTCCTCGAAACCCAAGACAGCCGCCCAGATCAGAGCCGAAAAGCTCGCCAAGGCCCTAAGGGCGTGCAAGAAGGACCGCGTGAAGAAGAAGCGGGCGGCGTGTGAAGCATCCGCTCGCAAGAAATACGGACCAGCCAAGAAAGCGAAGAAATCAACGCACTCGAAGAGCTCTAGTGGTGGGAGGGGTGAGTAGGATGCTTCGGCGGTGTGCGGGTACGGGTGCGACGTTCGCGTTCAACACCGAAGACGGCACCCAGGTCGAGGGCGGCGTACGAGTAAAGAGGGCGAAGAAGGCCAAACGCGCTAAGAGGTCGGCTGGTGGGGGATAGCGTGCTGTTTGTCGGTCCTGTGCTTCGTGGGTCTTTTACGAGCCTTTCTGTCGTGAAGGTTTCCTTTCGAGACGTCAGTAACGTCGGCGAGGTCTATGGCGTGCGCGTCTCCGAGCGTGGATCCGTGTGTGTCCAAACG